>Ga0326727_10000276_pt1 | contig 217248 bp, 178 predicted proteins | sample MB2enrmetagenome_FD_207643 | JGI IMG/M metagenome (GOLD analysis project Ga0326727, IMG submission 207643) | Lab enriched peat soil microbial communities from McLean, Ithaca, NY, United States - MB29MY | ecosystem: Environmental > Terrestrial > Soil > Wetlands > Peat | place: USA: New York... | reverse complement strand
CTTCATCCGCTCGACCGCCGCCAGTCGGAACGCCCCACTATATCGAACCCCGTTGTTCGCCACTCCATGCTCCTTTCACTGCATAGTGTGGCACTCGCGGATGTCTCAGTTTTGGGGTTCACTCCATGGTCCATATTCACACGGTCAGAGCCCTAATTCACACGGTCAGAGCCCTAGAATCGATTTCTCCATGAGGAAACCGAAAATTCCGGGCGCAATGCTGCTGCCTCTCGCGCTTGCCGCCCTGTTCTTTCCCGGCTGTCGCAGTGCGCACCAGGTCCAGCCCGACCGTCCATGGCTGGCGCCCGGCGTGGCGGTGCGGGATGTGAGCTTTTTCAGCGCCGCCTGAGAGCGGCGCTTCTTTCCGCGGCGATTCCCTGCGCCCTGTCTTTTCCTACTCAATCACCTGCAAGCTGGTTTCCGCCGTGGCCAGCGAACTGCCGCCGACCCATATCTTGTAGGTCGTGGGTTCCACGGTGCGCTTGATTTCGGCGTTGTAGAAATTCAACTCGTCGAAGCCCAGCGGAAACTCCACGCGTTTCTGTTCGCCAGGCGCAAGCGCGACGCGGGCAAAGCCCTTCAGCTCGCGGACCGGCTGCTCCACGCTGGCCGCCGTGTTGCGGATGTAGAGCTGGACGACTTCGGTTCCGGCCACGCTGCCGGTGTTTCTCACCTCCACGCCCACGGTGGCGGCCGGCGCGCTCCGGGAGGCCAGAATCTCCCGCACCGGAACCTCGGCGCGGCTCACGGTGGGCTGCGAATAGCTGAAGCGCGTGTAGCTGAGGCCCCAGCCGAAGGGAAAGAGCGCCGAGTTCTCCTCGTCCATATACCGCGACATGAATTTCTCGAGCGGATTCTGGGGCATATGGCTCAGGTCGCCGTGCGCCGGACGGCCGGTGGGCAGTTGCGCATAGTAGAGCGGTTCCTGTCCCACGGCCCTGGGAAAGCTGGCGGGCAGCTTGCCGGAAGGGTTCACGTCGCCAAAGAGCGCATCGGCCACGGCGTGGCCGGCTTCGACGCCCGGACTCCAGGCTTCGAGGATCGCGGGCACATGGGCCGCGGCCCACTTCAACTCCAGGGGACGGCCGGCCAGCACCACCAGGATCAGCGGCTTGCCCGTGGCCGCGACGGCCTCCAGCAACTGCTGCTGCGCGCCCGTGAAGCCCAGCGTGGTGCGGCTCGAGGCTTCGCCCTCCATCCAGTTTGCGCTTTCGCCCAGCGCCAGAATCGCCACGTCGGCCTTTTGGGCCGTTTCGACCGCTTCGGCAATGGTCTTGGCGTCGTTTTGAACCGGCGCGTGCTCGTCGGCGGCCATCGGACCGGCGAAGTTCGCGCGCCGGAGCACATTGGCGTCTTCGCCGCTGAGCAGTGCGCAGCCCTGGGCATAGAGCAGCCGGTCTCCGAGCCGTTCGGCCAGCGCGGAGCGAAGCGTGACCACGTCTTTCGAGTCGCCTTGCCCGGACCACGCGCCCAGCAGTTCGCGCTGGTTGTCGGCCAAGGGACCGATCAGGGCGATCTTTTTGGCTTTGGCGGTCAACGGCAGCAGCGCGCCCACGCCCTCGACGGGATCGTTCTTGAGCAGAACGAAGGTTTCGCCGGCGATCTTGCGGGCCGCGGCGCGGCGTTCCGGCGTGGCGTCGTAGGCCGGGCCCTGGGCGGTGTAAGGATGCTCGAAGAGACCCAGCGCGAACTTGACGCGAAGAATCCGGCGCGCGGCCTCGTCCACCACGCTCTCGGGAATCTTGCCCGAGCGCACCTGCGCCGCAAGGACGGTTCCAAAGAGGTTGCCCTCCATGTCCATGTCCACGCCGGCTTCAAGAGCCTTGCGGGCCACGGTGGCGCCGTCCGCCCCGATCGAATGGCCGAGCAACTCGGAGACCGCGCCCCAATCGGAAACCACAAAGCCGTCGAATCCCCACTCCTTGCGCAGTATCTGCGTGAGGATAAATGGGTTGGCGGTGGCGGGAATGCCGTTGATGGAGTTGAAGGAACTCATCATGGTGGCCGCGCCGGCCTCAACCGCGGCGCGATAGGGCTCCAGATACACCTGTCGCAGCGTGATTTCGCCCATATCCACGGCGTTGTAGTCGCGCCCGGCTATGGCTGCGCCGTAGGCGGCAAAGTGCTTCACGCTCACCGCCGTCGAGCCGGGCTTGGCGAGGTCGTCCTGCTGGTAGCCCTTGACCCACGCCCTGGCCATGGCCGAACCCAGGTACGGGTCCTCGCCGTTGGATTCGATGATGCGTCCCCAGCGCGGATCGCGGGCGATGTCCACCATCGGCGAAAAAACCCAGGCGATGCCGTCGGCGCGCGCCTCGGTTCCGCTCAGATGCGCCACGGTTTCGGCCGCCTCGGGGTCCCAGCTTGCCGCCAGCGCCAGCGGCACGGGGAAGGTGGTCCGGTGGCCGTGAATCACGTCCAGTCCGAAGAGAATGGGAATGTGCAGCCGCGATTTCTCCACGGCAATGCGCTGGTAGCGATTGGTCGCCTCCGCGCCCACCACGTTCAGCATCGACCCCACCTGGCCATTGGCAACCAGATCGTCGTAGCTCAGATGGGAGGCCGCGGGTCCGGTGGCAAATCCCGCCGAATACTGCACCAACTGCCCGATCTTCTCGTCGAGCGTCATCTTTCTCAACAGCGCCTCGACGCGCGCGTTCAACTCTCGCGACGCCAACTGCGGATTGGGAACAGGCCGGCTTTGGGCCGCGGCCCGGAGGCCCGAAAGGTTGGCAAGCAACAGGAGCGGCAGGATTGTCTGGAGACAACGCAAGGAAGGAATTCTCATGTCCCGGTCATGATAAACCGTTCGACGAATGCCAGTCCGCCGCGACCGCGGCGGCCCGGGCGGAAAAAGACCTCTCGCCGAAATCCGCGGGAATGCACTACTCTTGGCAGTGACGCGCATGACCAGGTTTCTCATCAAGCTCCGGAATGCTGTAGGGCTGGCCCTGGCCCACGACGTGATCAACACGGCGAAGGCCGCGGCCTACTCCGGCATGCTCATGCTGTTTCCCGCGCTGCTGGTTTTCACCACTCTTTTGGCCCAGGTGCCGGAGGGAACCACGCTGGTGGGGGATTTGCGCGCCATCTTCGAGCAGTTTCTGCCCGCCGACACCATGGATCTGCTGCAGTCCTATGTGCTCACCCGTCGCATTCACTCCAGCCAGGTGGTTCTTTCCGCCACCAGCCTCAGCGTTTTTGCCGGCCTGGGCATGATGCTGTCGCTGATGGAGGGCTTTCGCCGAGCCTACCGGCTGCCGTCCGAGGCATGGGGTTTCTGGAGCCGCCGGCTCAGGGCTCTGCTGCTGGTTCCCATTGCGCTGCTTCCCCTGTCTCTGGCGACCCTGGTCATTGTCTTCGGCCACCAGATCGAGTTGTGGATGATCGACAACGCCGGCCATGAACTGCGCCACATTGTCCTGATTTTCTGGCGGACCGTCCGCTGGTCGGTGGCGCTGGTGACCAGCGCCTCGGTGCTTGCCGTCCTTTACCACTTCGGCACCAAGCGCAAGGAGCACTGGCTGCGGGTCGCTCCCGGCGCCGTCACCGGCACGCTGCTCTGGTTTCCGGCCACGCTGGCTTTCGGCTGGTATGTTACGCGGATCGCCGATTATTCCATGTTTTACGGGTCCTTTGGCGCCGGCATCGCCACCCTGGTCTGGCTTTATATCACCGCTTTCAGCGTCCTGATCGGGGCGGAACTGAACGGTGCGCTCTTCCGCGACCGCCAGGAGCAGAATGGCGCTTGCGGCGAATCCGATTCCGCCACGTTCGGTCTGTGACAGCTCTCACCGACCATTGCGCCTCCCAGACTGCATCATAGATAAGGGAGTCTGTGGACCAAAACCCCATGTACAATGAAGCGGGCCACACACACTGACAGGTTCCCTTATCTAACCAAGCCTTATTCTGGAGTATCCCCATGCCGTTTGAATTAAGCCTGACCGATGAACCATCCCAACGCCGCGCAAAGATCGTCGCGACCCTCGGGCCAGCCTCCAACACCGAGCCCGTCTTTCGGGAACTGGTTCGTGCAGGCGTCGATGTGGTTCGCCTCAACTTTTCCCATGGCACGCACGAGGAGAAGCTGGCGCTGATCCAGATGATCCGCAAGGTGAGCCGCGAAGAGCGCAAAACGCTGTGTATCCTGGCCGATTTGCAAGGGCCCAAGATTCGCACCTCCAAACTGAAAGACCACCAGCCGGTGCAGCTCAAGGCCGGCCAGCGGCTCACGATTACGCCGCGCGAGGTTCCGGGCACGGCGGCGCTGGTGGGCACCACCTTCAAAACCCTGGCGGAAAACGTGGAGCAAGGATCGCGCATTCTGCTCTCCGACGGCCTCATCGAGCTGCGCGTTCACGAAGTGCTCGGCGACGATGTCGTGTGCGAGATCGTCAACGGCGGCATGTTGGGCGAGAACAAGGGCATCAACCTGCCCGGCATTCCCGTGCGCGTTCCCTCGCTGACCGAAAAAGACGCCGAGGATTTGGAGTTTGCGCTCAAGAACGGCGCGGATGCCATCGCCGTCTCCTTTGTCCGCACCGCGGAAGACGTTCGCCTGGTGCGCAACCGCGTGGCCGCCCTGGGCGGCGAAACCTGGATCATCGCCAAACTGGAAAAACCCCAGGCCATCGAGCAGTTGGAAGGAATTCTGCAGGTTGCCGACGCCATCATGGTGGCGCGCGGCGATCTGGGCGTCGAAGTGCCGCCGGAACAGGTTCCCGCCATTCAGAAGCACATCATCCGCCGCGCGGCCGAGTATCGCAAGCCGGTCATCACCGCGACGCAGATGCTGGAGTCGATGATCGACAACCCGCGCCCCACGCGCGCCGAAGTTTCCGACGTGGCCAATGCGGTCTACGACGGCACCGACGCCGTGATGCTTTCGGGCGAGTCCGCGGTGGGCAAGTACCCGGTCGAGGCGGTCTCCATGATGGCGCGCATCGTGACCGATGCCGAGCGCCACATCAAGGAAGAAAACTACTCCCAGGCGCGGGAACGGCGCAGCCATCTCTCCATCGCCGAAACCATCTGCGAAGCCACGGCGCACGCCGCGGACGACCTGGACCTGCGCGGCATTGCTCTCTTCACCGAGTCGGGAGTCACCGCGCGCCAGCTTTCCAAATACCACCCCTCGGCGCCCATCTTCGCGCTCAGCCCGGTCGAGGTCACCATCAACCGCCTCAACCTGCTGTGGGGAACCACCCCCATCCGCTGCCCCAAGGTCAACTCGACCGAGGCCCTGGTCGATTGCGCCCAGAGCCTGCTGGAGCAGCATGGGTACGTGCGGCCGCGCGAGGTGATCGCCATCGTGGCCGGCACCCGCACCAAGTCGGGTTCCACCAACTTCCTGCGTCTGCACGTGATGGGCGAGGACAGCCTCGAGGGAGTGCGCTTCTTTGCTCCCCACGAGGAGGAGGTTGCGCCGGATGTGGACGCCTCCGTGGCCGCCGCGCCCAAGCCCAAGCGCCCCGCGCCGCGCCCGGCCAAGTCCTCCGCGCGCAAGAAGTAAACCACCGCAATCGAGCAGCAAAAAACGCCACTCCCAGCCGGGGGTGGCGTTTTTGCCGCGGTGAGGAATCTTTCGATTCTCGTGGGGCCCTCTATGCTCCGTGCCCCATCCTTGCGCGTTTTTCCTGGCGCAAGGGTGGGAAACCGACGCCCCAGCCAACCGAATTCATCCCGGCCATTTACGGTTGGATTGCTCGGACTTCGCGGCGGTCTTCCAGAATCGGTTGGATGGCCGCGCCCAGGCTTTCACGGCACTCTTCCAGGCTGCGCCCCTGCCCGTTCGTGCCGGGAATCTCGGGAGACCAGGCGACAAACCATTCACCATCGCGCTCAATGACCGCGGTGAATTCGTTCCGCATGGGGAGAGTATGGGCCAGCTTTTCCCCCCAGGATCACCCGATGGGGCGAAGTTTTCACCCATCGGATCCGATCCCCGAGTTGAAGTTACTTCGCCGCCAACTGCCGCAGCACATACTGCAAAATGCCGCCGTGCTCGAAGTACTCGACCTCCTGCGGCGTGTCGATGCGGACCATTGCATGGAGCAGCTTCTTGGAGCCGTCCGGGCTGGTTGCAATGACCGTGAGCCTCTTGCCTGCGGCGAATCGGCTCGCCAGCAACTCGGAGAGTCCGGTGAAGTCGTAGACCTCTTCGCCCGTCAAACCGAGCGAGGCGACGTTCTGTCCGGCCTCGAACTGCAGCGGCAGAATCCCCATGCCCACCAGGTTCGACCGGTGAATGCGCTCGAAGCTCTCGGCGATGACCGCGCGCACGCCCAGCAGCTTCGGTCCTTTGGCCGCCCAATCCCTCGACGATCCCGACCCGTACTCCTTGCCCGCCAGAATGACGAGAGGCACGCCGCGTTCCGCATACCTCTGGCTGGCGTCGAAGATGCTCATCGGCTCGCCTTCCGGCAGCAGGCGCGTGACGCCGCCCTCGGTGCCCGGCGCCAGCTTGTTTCTGAGCCGCACGTTGGCGAAGGTGCCGCGCACCATCACCTCGTGATTGCCGCGCCGCGAGCCATACGAGTTGAAATCGGCCGGCTTGACGCCGTGCGCGGAGAGGTACTGGCCCGCCGGCCCGTTGGCCTTGATGTTGCCTGCCGGGGAGATGTGGTCGGTGGTTACCGAGTCGCCCAGCACGGCCAACACCCGCGCACTTGAGATTTCGGTGACCGGCGCGGGCGTCGCCGGGATGCCGTCGAAGTACGGCGCCTTGCGGATGTAGGTCGAATCCGGCTCCCATTCATACACATCGCCGGTGGGGAACTTCAGTCCCTGCCAGTTGGCATCGCCCAGGCTCACCGTGGCGTACTCCCGGCGGAAGCTCTCGCTGGACACTCCGCGCTCGATCGCCTCGGCCACCTCGGTTTGCGTGGGCCAGATGTCTTTGAGATAAACCGGATGGCCGGCCTCATCGACGCCCAGCGGATCGGCGTCGAAGTCGTGACCGATCCGTCCGGCCAGCGCGTAAGCCACCACCAGCGGCGGGCTCATCAGATAATTGGCCCGCACATCCACGTTCACGCGGCCCTCGAAGTTGCGGTTGCCGCTGAGCACGCTCACCGCCACCAGCCCATGCTCGTCGATGCTGTTTGTGACGTCGGCCGGCAGCGGGCCGGAGTTGCCGATGCAGGTGGTGCAGCCGTAGCCCACCACATTGAAGCGCAGCTTTTCAAGATACGGCAGCAGACCGGCCTTGGCGTAGTAGTCGGTGACCACCCGCGAACCGGGCGCCAGCGAGGTCTTTACCCACGGCGGCACTGCCAGCCCCTTTTCGACCGCTTTTTTGGCGAGGATTCCCGCGGCCATCATCACCGAGGGATTCGAAGTGTTGGTGCAACTGGTAATGGCCGCAATCACCACCGAACCATGGTCAAGATACTTGTCCGGATCGATGCCGAAACGGCCTTGAACGGTCGAGGTGAGGCGCGAGGGAACGGTCTCCACAAGGCCTGCGTCGGTCACCGCCGCGCGCTCCCATGGGGCCGCGGTACGCGCGCCCAGCGACTTGGCGGCGGGCGCCAGCAGGCTGGGCAATTGCCGGGCAAAGCTGGCCGCCGCGTCCTTCAGCAGCACCCGGTCCTGCGGGCGCCTGGGCCCGGCCACGCTGGGCTCGACCGCCGCCAGATCCAGTTCCAGCGTTTGCGTGTACTCGGCCTCCGGCGAGCCGGCGGTGTGGAAGAGTCCCTGCTCCTTGTAGTAGGCCTCGACCAGCGCGACCTGCTCCTCGCCGCGGCCGGTCAGCCGCAGATAACGCAAGGTCTCCGCGTCCACCGGGAAGATGCCGCAGGTGGCGCCGTACTCGGGCGCCATGTTGCTGATCGTCGCCCGGTCGGCCAGCGGCAGCTCCGCGACTCCCGGCCCATAGAACTCGACGAACTTGCCGACAACGCCCAGCTTGCGCAGCGCCTGGGTCACGGTCAGCACCAGATCGGTGGCCGTCGCGCCCTCCTTGAGCTTGCCGGTCAGCTTGTAGCCGACCACTTGCGGAATGAGCATCGAGACCGGCTGGCCGAGCATGGCCGCCTCGGCCTCGATGCCGCCCACGCCCCAGCCCAGCACGCCCAGCCCGTTAATCATCGTGGTGTGAGAATCGGTGCCGACCACAGTATCCGGATAAGCGACCAGTTCGCCGCCGATCTCCGCGGTGAAGACGGCCCGCGCCAGGTATTCCAGATTGACCTGGTGGCAGATGCCCATTCCCGGCGGAACGGCGGAAAAGTTCCGAAAGGCCGTCTGGCCCCACTTCAAAAAGGCGTAGCGTTCGCGGTTTCTCTGGAACTCCAACAAGGTATTGGCCGCAAGAGCGCCCGCGGCGCCGAATGCGTCCACCTGCACCGAGTGGTCGATCACCAGTTCGGCCGGCACCAGCGGATTGACCCGTTCCGGATCGCCGCCCAGAGTCTTGATGGCGTCGCGCATCGCGGCCAGGTCCACCACCGCGGGCACGCCGGTAAAGTCCTGCATCAGCACCCGCGCCGGCATGTAGGCGATCTCCCGGCTGGGTTCGGCCTTGGCGTTCCAGTTGGCCAGGAACTCGATCTCCGCTGCCGTCACATTCACGCCGTCCTCGCGGCGCAACAGGTTTTCCAGCAGAATCTTCAGGCTGAAGGGCAGCCGGCCAAGGTTGAAGCCGCGCGCCTCCAAAGCCGGCAAACGGTAGATCGTATAGGAGCGATTGCCAGAGGCCAGCACGGCCCGGCTGGAGAAACTATTCATCGGGGAATGACCTTTCTATCCGCGCTTGAGGCGGATGGGCCTTTAACAGGCTGCGGAAAAACTCTGTCTTGTGTCAGGGCACGAGTTCATCGACTGCCGAAAGACTCATTTCGATCTGCAAGAAGCGTCAGGGCACGACTTCAGTCGTGCCGCAAGTGCAATCAAATCAGCGCGAGCTTTAGACCCTGAGGAACGCTGTTCGGGTATCTCCCTCAAAATCCCTCTTTTTTCGCAGCCTTCTAAATCTCATTCAGGACACTGGATACCCCAGCCTAGCTGTCATCCTGAGCGAAGCGTAGCGGAGTCGAAGAAGCTGCGTTTCGTCTTCTTTTGTCGCAAGGCCGGGAAACCACGAATCGACGGGAATAGATTACTCAGAGGGAGGAACGCCGTCCACGGTCAGGCCGCCCGTGGCGGAAGCGCTTGAGCAGCGGCGTGGAGGAAACTCGAACTGCGCGGCGGTTGAACATGGTGGACAGCAAAATTTTAGCGTGGATCGACCGCCTTTGGGAACGATTTCCTCGCTCGATGCGGGCTTGGCGCCTGCTCCTCGCTTTGCCGCTCACTTCTATACTGGAGATGTGACGCCTTTCAGCAGCGAAGACAGGTCAAAATCGAAGTATTGGGTTGGCTTCCCAGCGCTGTACGCGAATTTTCTCGCCTGGCTGATGCGCCGGATGCCCAACGAGCAGCAGCGGCTGCTGGCGGTCACCATTCTGGCCGGCGGGTTGTGCGGCTTGGCGGCCGTGGCCTTTCACCTGAGCATCGGGTGGGCGGAATCGCTCTTTATCGACCGCGCCAATGCCGCCCCCGGTCATACCTGGATTTGGTGGACCATTCTTACCCCGGCTCTTGGCGGCTTGGCGGCCGGAGTCGGTCTCACCTACTTTGCGCCCGCCGCGGCGGGCAGCGGCATTCCCCAGGTCAAAGTGGCGTATGCGCTTCGTTTTGGCCTCATTACGCTTCGGGAAACCATCGGCAAATTCATCCTCTGCGCGGTGCAGATCGGTTCCGGCGCCTCGCTCGGGCTCGAGGGCCCCACGGTGCAGATTTGCGCCGGCGTGAGCAGCTTGCTGGGACGGGCCGCCCGGCTGGGTCCGAGAAATCGCCGCCGCCTGGCTTCGGTGGGCATGGCGGCGGGCATCGCCGCGGCCTTCAACGCGCCCATCGCGGCCGTTACCTTTACCCTCGAGGAACTGATCGGCGATCTCGACCAGACCATGCTCTCCGGCGTCATTGTGGCCGCGGCCCTGGCCGCCGTGGTGGAGCACTCCATCCTCGGCTCCAACCCGGTCTTCCATGTGAACCGGAGCTACACGCTCACCAACTCCTCCTCGCTGGTCTGGTACGCGCTGCTGGGTCTGCTGGCGGCCATCGTCTCGGTCGCGTTTACCGATTCGCTGCTGGGTCTGCGCGCCCAATTCAAGCGGCTCAAGAGCGTGCCCAAGTGGGTGCAACCCGCCATCGGCGGCCTGGCTACGGGCGGCCTGGCCGCGGCAGCCTTGGCGCTCTTTCACCTCAACGGCATCGCCGGCGACCCCTACAAGACGCTCACCCTTGCTCTGACCGGCTCCATGGGCACGCTGCCGGTGATGGCGATGGTGGCCTTTTGCGTCATCAAACTGGCGGCGACGGTCTGCTCCTATTCGAGCGGCGGCGCGGGCGGCATCTTTGCCCCGTCCTTGTTCATGGGCGCCATGCTGGGCGGCGCGGTCGGCTACATCGACGTGGCCGTCTTCCACCATTCGGCCGACTCCATCGGCGCTTTCGCCGTGGTGGGCATGGGCGCGGTCTTTGCCGGCATCGTGCGCGCCCCCATGACCTCGGTGCTCATCGTCTTCGAGATGACCGGCGGCTACGGCTTGGTGCTGCCCCTGATGATCGCCAACATGAGCGCCTTTGCGCTGGCCCGCCACTGGCGCCGCACCCCGGTCTACGAAGCGCTGCTGGCCCAGGACGGCATCGTCCTGCCGCATGGCAACAAGCCGCGCGGCCCGCAAGAGCCCGTGCCTGAGTTGACCGAGGGCGATGCGACTGCCTGAGGCGTCCCGCGCCAGAGCCGCTGCCTTACCGCGTCTCCATGTTGTACATGAACAGGGCGCGCAGCTCCAGATACGGCCCGTGAAATTCCCTGGGCAGCGGCGGATAGTTGGAACCCTCCAGCGCGCCCCATGCCGCGCGATCCAGGGCGACATCGCCGGAGCGGCCCTCCAGCACCATGCTTCCATCCTGGATTCGGCCGTTGGGAAGCACTTTGAAGCGGATCAGGACCTGACCCTTCTTGAGAATTGGCGGGTTGACCTCGTCGGGAATCAAGGGGTCCCAGGTGTTTTCGGTCTCCCGGTGCCAGCGGATCAGCCAGGCGCGAAAATCCACGCCCTGCGTATCGGACAAGACCTCGACGCCGCCCGAGCCGGCGCCGGGATGACGCATCAGGCCGCTTGAACCCATGTTGCCCATGCTGCCCGAACCGGGGTAGCGCGAAGCGCCGCGCATGGCCTCGCGCAACTGGTCGGCGGGATTCTGCGAGCCCATGGCGAAGTTGGGCCGGGCCGGCACCGCCGCCGGACGCGGCGTCTCAAGCTGTGGCTGCTGCACCGGAGGAGTGGAGGGGGGCGGCGCGGGGGCCGGAGCCGTGGGCTGCTGCTGCGCCGGAGCCGGCGCGGGCGGCGGAGTGGCCTTGTTCATCGCCTCCAGCGTCTTCTTGTCGATCAGCGGCTGCTGTTGCGGAATCGGCTTGACCGCCGGTCTGGGTTGCCACTTCGGCGAATCCAGATAGGTGAAGTCCTTATGCTGCCGGATCGCGTCGTTCTGGTTCATGACCAGCGGCACTTTGAAGATATAGCGCGGAATCCACGTCAGGCACGAAAGGATCGCCAGGTGGATGAGGATGGCAATCCACATTCCCTCGCGCAGCCGCGCCCAGCGCCGCTCGTCCTCGAGCTCGCTGATCATCTCCAGCAGTTCGTGGGTGTCGTAGTCCAGCCAGCGCGAACCGCGGATGACCGGGGACGCGGGCTCGCTGAAAGCGGGGCTGCCGCTCTGCGGGCTCGTCTGCGTTGGCCCGTTGGGCTCGTTCACATGGTTTGGCGCGTCGCTGGAAGGCATTCGTTCTGGAGGAGCTGGCAGGGAACACATCCCCTGGGCTCCGTTTCGAGTCCTTTCCTTTTATTCTCTCATCCCAGCCGATCTCCGTGCGCAGCGTCCCGGCCCGTACAATGGTTCCTGACAGTAAGACGGCGTACCGGGCGGAAGGGGACCCTGTTTGAAAGCAGTATTTCTTCGATGGATGGCCAGGCTGAATCTTGTGCTGCTGCCATTTCTGGCCAAATTTGGCATCTGGGGCCTGGGCGCGCTGGCGCTGCTCGACTCCTCGACCCTTCCCATCCCCATGGACGCATTTTTGGCCCTCTCTGTCTGGAACGACAAGGGCAACTTCTGGCTCTATTGCCTGCTGGCCGCCGCCGGCTCTGCCATAGGCGGACTGCTTCCGTACGGGCTGGGCCGCGCCGGCGGCGAACTCTTCCTGCTCAAGCGCGTCGACCGCAAACGCTTCGAGAAGATGCGCACCCGCTTCGAGAACCAGGAATTCCTGGCCATGATGATTCCTTCCATGCTGCCCCCGCCCACGCCGTGGAAGGCTTTCGTCTTTGCCGCCGGGGTCTTCGAGATGCGGGTTGCGCCTTTCATGCTGGCCGTCTTCTGCGGCCGCATGGTTCGCTGGCTGCTGCTTTCGCTGCTGGTGCTCAAACTGGGCCCCGGCGCCGTGGACGTGGTGAAGACGCACGCCTTGCCGCTGGTCGCCGTCGTGGGCGTCCTGGCCGTGGTTGGCTTTGTCTGGTGGTGGATGCGGAAGAGACGCGCCGGCAAGCTGCTGGAAGATTAATTTCTAGATTTTCTGCAGTGCACAAAAGCGCCCTGCCCCATCCTTGCTGTCATTTTGAGCAAGCGCAGCGAGTCGAAGACCCCGCGCTTTGCCTTCCGGCCGCAAGGGTGGGACGGTGGGACGCAAGAAGCTATTTTCCTGCCAGCACGGTCTGCGCCGGCGCCGCGCTCCTCCGCCGCACCAGCACCGGAACGCCGAAGGCCAGCCCGGCCACGATGGCTGTGGAGAGCAGATCGTTGCGATAGAAGGGCACGGCCGCGGCAAAGCAGGTCCCCAGCCCGGCCAGGGTGCGCGGATACATTCCGCTGCCCGCCCAGACCGCATAGTTCGAGAGCAGGAAGAACGAGGTCGGCCCCAGCAGCGCGCCCGCGCCCACGCGCACCACCGTGGTCCGGCTGCGCAGCAGAATCTGCCCCAGCGCCATCGCCGCCACGTACCAGGCCCAGGTGGGTACATAGCTCTGCCAGGCAAAGCTGTAGTGGTAGGCGTAGACGGTGAGAACGTAATCGGTGGCCATCAGCGCCGCGAGCGGCGCCAGCATTTCGCGCCACGAGCGCCGTGCGCCAAAGTAGAGCAGGGCTCCGCCCACCGCGGTAAAGTTGAACCACCCGGCATGGGGCAGCAAACGGCTCAAAATAGCAACCAGCAAAAGCAGATAAGCGGGCATCGCAACCTCGATCTCTAGATTCCCGGGAGCATTTTCCAGGGTGGGGAAAGCGCGCCGGCCATGCGCCTGCGCTCTCCTCATTCTGCGTTGCATGCGCCCACGGGTCAACCGGGAAGTTTCACAGGGCGAATATTTCTTTCCACCCGGAAGAAACAACATGCCAGCGGAAGCCAGCCTTAGCGCGGTTCCCGCCCTGCTTGGACGAAAGAGGGACAGGCTCGGGTTCCGCGTCCGCGCGACCTGCCGCCGGATGCCTTCCGGCAAAAGCGCCAGCAGGCGCGCTACTGCTTGTTCAGGTCGTAGTTCATGTACACGACGTGGGTCTGGAGATACTCTTCCAGGCCGTGCTTGCCGTCGGCGCCGCCGATGCCCGACTTGCGCCACCCGGCGTGGAAGCCCTGCATGGCCTCGAAGTTCTCGCGATTCACATAGGTTTCGCCGAACTTCAACTCATTGCAGGCGCGCATGGCCGCGTCCAGGCTGCGGGTGTAGATCGACGAGGTCAGCCCGTACTGGCAGTCGTTGGCGCAAGCGAGGGCCTCGTCCAGATGCTGGAAGGTGGCGATGGGCAGCACCGGCCCGAAGGTCTCCTGCTGCATGATCTTCGTCTCCTGCCGGCAACGGGTCAGCACGGTGGGCTGAAAGTAGTAGCCGGCCTTGCTCGCGTAGTTGCCGCCGCCGCATTCCAGTTGCGCGCCGTCGCTCAGCGCCTGCTCGACGGCCGCGCCCACCAGTTCGCGTTGGCGCTGGCTCACCAGCGGGCCCATCTCGGTTTCCGCGGCGAAGGGATCGCCCACGACGGTCTGCCGCATGGCGGCCGTGATTTTGCCCGTGAATTCCGCAGCGACGGATTCGTGCACATAGACCCGCTCGGCGCAGTTGCACACCTGGCCGGTGTTGATGATCCGCGAGGCGCGGATCGCCTGGACGGCGAGATCGATATCCGCGTCGTCCATCACGATCGCCGGGGCCTTTCCACCCAGCTCGAGCGAGACTTTGGTCACGTTGCTGGCGGCGGCATGCATCACGGCCACTCCTCCCTCGACGCTGCCGGTGAGGCTCACCATGCCCACCTTGGGATGGCTGGCCAGGGCATTGCCGATTGTCGATCCCGGCCCCGAGACGAGATTGAAGACGCCTTTGGGCAGCGATGACCGGGCCACCAGGCGGGCAAATTCAAAGGCGTTGTTGGGCGTCTCGCTGCTGGGCTTGATCACGATGGTATTGCCGGTGACCAGCGCGGGCGCCATCTTGCGCACGATCAGGAAGAAGGGAAAATTCCAGGGCAGAATGCCGGCAATGACGCCGATGGGCATCTTGTAAAGCAGAATGTTCTCGCCTGGCCGGTCGCTGGGAACGATCTCTCCCTCATAGCGGCGCGCGAACTCGGCCATGTAATCCAGATAATCGGCTGAGAAATCGACCTCGACCTGGGCGAGAGAAAGTATTTTGCCTTGCTCTTCCGTAATGACGCGGGCCAGGGATTCGCGATTGCCGCGGATCAGCGTGGCGATTTCCCTCAGGCAGCCGGCGCGGCGGATGGCGGGCAGCGCGGCCCACGGCTTTTGCGCCCGCTCCGCGGCCAGCACGGCCCGATTGGCATCCTCGGCGGCGCCGCTGGGAAACTCCGAAATCACTTCCTCGGTTGCGGGGTTCACCACCGGCAGCATCGTGGCGGATGGCGCCCATTCGCCGTCGATCAGCATCTCGTAGCGTTTGAGAGTAGCCTGCGTTGCGCTCATGGAAACCGGTCCCTTCTTCCGATCGTTTTGCGTGCTTGACCGAAACCGCAGCCATGATAGTGCCCTGCGCGCACAAAGGGAAAGAGGAACTTTTTCAATAGCGGATCGGCGGCCGGCTGCGGGAAGCAAGAATCCGCAGACTCCAGCGGACGGCGGGGTCTGTCTGGGAGTGTTCCGTAAAAAGGCAAAAGAACGGCCTGAACGCACAGTGCGCCCAGGCCGGATTTGTTTGGTGGCGGGAGGCAGGATCGAACTGCCGACCTACGGGTTATGAATCCGTCGCTCTAACCATCTGAGCTACCCCGCCGGAAGGTTTGCCTGAAAGGCACAGGCCAAGTGCGCCTGTTTGGGCTCGGCGGACACGAAATCCGCACACTCACCCCAACTTTGATGATACGGGCGGCTGGATTGCAGGTCAAACCGGACTCTTCTCCAGCGCAAGATGAGCCGGAAAGGGTGGATTCCAACAGAAGATGAGCCGGAAGGATCAGGCATGTCGGAGATGGAAGATCGGCGCGCACAAAGCAGCAAGGTTGAGCCTGGAAGCGATGGGCCGTTTGCCCTGCCCGCCCGCGCCGCTATACTGGCCCCATGCAACCTCTCAGTATCGTTGCCACCGTCCTCAACGAGGCCCAGGACATTGGCCGGCTCGTCCCCAGCCTGCTTGCCCAGGTTTCTCCGCCGGCCGAGATCGTGATCGTGGACGGCGGCTCGACCGACGGCACCTGGGAGTGGCTCGTGGACGCCGCACGCGCACACCCCAACCTGCTTCCCATCCGCGACGAATCCTGCAACCTGAAGAACTGCCCCGGTCCCGTCTCCAGAGGGCGCAACGTGGCCATTGCCGCCGCGCGCTCGCAGATCATCGCCTGCGCCGACGCCGGTTGCACCTACCCTCCCGATTGGCTGGCCCGGCTGACCGCGCCGATCGCCGCCTCCGCTGCCGAATACACTCTCGGCGGGGCCTGTCTCGACCTCGACGGCGCCACGGTGTGGGACGTCGCCTCGGCGCCCTTCTTCAGCGTCAAGCTCTCCCCTGAGGTTCCCACCAAGTCCTGCACCGCGCGGTCCATGGCTTTTACCAAAGAGATTTGGCGGCGCGTGGGCGGATTTCCCGAGTCCGTGCTTCTGGGCGACGATACTCTCTTCGACCTGCAGGCTCGCCGCCTGACCGCGCCCGCCTTTGTCGAGCGCGCCAAGGCGATATACCAACCCCGGAACACGCTTGCGTCGGCTTGCCGCCAGCTCGCCCGCTATGCCATCAGCGACGGCATCCTCGGCGTCCGTCCCGCGCGCCTCTTGCGCAACGCAACCCGCTGCCTGCTGCATCTGGTTGCCCTGGCCGCGCTGCCGTGGAGCGTCTATCCGTTCCTTCTGGTTCTCGGCATGCAAGGCTGGCTTGCCTTCCATCCCGACTGGAAGTTCATTTGGCGTCGCGGACCAGGGACGCTGCTGGCGCGCTTGCTCTTTTCCGCACTGGTTCCGTGGATCGTCGCCGCCAACCAGATCCATGGCCTGATCGCCAAAAAGAACCCCACCAACCGCCAGAATCTTCAGCCCTGACGCGGCCGGCTGCCATGGACTTTCCTATGGAGCTTTGTTATTGTGCGTTAGACTCGGGACACCAGGAGTTGGATCCATGTTGATACGAGCGCGCGCTCCCTTGCGGCTTGGCTTTGCCGGAGGCGGCACGGACGTGGCGCCGTTCTGCGACCTCTTTGGCGGCGCGGTTCTGAACGCAACCGTCGATCTCTACGCCCACTGCACCATCGAGCCGTCGCCGGATGGCAAGATTCGGTTCATCGCGGCGGATGTCGGCGATGCCGCGACCTACGAGGCTGTCGCCGCCCTGCCTTGCGATGGCGTTCTCGCTCTTCACAGCGGCGTGTACAACCGCATCGTCGCGCAATACAACGGCGGAAAGCCTCTTGCTGTCACCGTGACCACCTCCTGCGACGCACCGCCAGGATCGGGACTCGGCTCTTCCTCCACCCTGGTGGTCGCCATGGTGCAGGCCTTCGGCGAAATGCTCAATCTGCCGCTCGGCGAATACGACATTGCTTCTCTGGCCTACCAGATCGAGCGTTGCGACCTTGGCCTGCAGGGCGGCCGCCAGGATCAGTATGCCGCCGCCTTTGGCGGCTTCAACTTCATGGAGTTCAGCGGAGGCGATCATGCCCTGGTCAATCCGTTGCGCGTGAAGGCCTGGATCGTTTCGGAACTGGAGAGTTCGCTGATCCTGTTTTACACGGGCCGGTCGCGGGATTCGGCGGCTATCATTGCCGAGCAATCGCATAACGTCGAGATGCAGAATCGCAAGGCGATCGACGCCATGCATCGCACCAAGCAAGACGCGATCGCCATGAAAGAGTGCCTGCTGCGAGGCGATATCCGGCAGCTCGGCACGGTCATGGAGTCGGCCTGGCAAACCAAGAAGGAGATGGCCGGCAGCATCACCAACGAGCGCATCGAGCGTTTTTACCGCGCGGCAAAAACTGCGGGCGCCTACTGTGGCAAGGTGTCGGGCGCCGGCGGCGGCGGATTCATGATGTTCCTGGTGGACGTGAAGAACAAGCTCCGCGTGGTGGATGCGCTGACCGCCGCCCAGGAAGGGACCGTGGTCCGGTGTCACTTTACAGCCAACGGCGTCGAGTCGTGGAGGCTGCCGTGAGCGGGCTTGCTTCAGGCGAAAACGAGGCGGGCAAAGACAGAGGACGGCGCCGTCCTGGCAATGCCGTTTCAGCCCGGGCGGTGCGCTGACCATGGAAGCCATTGTGCTGGCGGGCGGATTCGGCACGCGGCTCGCATCCGTGATCCAGGGGATGCCTAAAGTGCTGGCGCCGGTGGGCGACCGGCCATTTCTCGAATTGCTGCTGCAGAGGCTCCGGCAAAAAGGCATCGAGCGGGTCATCCTCTCGGTGGGCTATCTGGCCGGCATGATCCGCGAGCGGTTTGGCGAGCGGTTCGAAGGGCTGGAACTGGCGTATGCCGTCGAGGAGGAACCGCTGGGCACGGGAGGCGCCGTGCTGCGGGCTCTGGCCATGGCCGGAAGCGGCGCCGTATTTGTTCTGAACGGCGACACTCTTGTCGATCTCGATTACGCGGCCATGCTGGCGCGGCACCTCGAGTGCGGAGTCGCGGTCTCGATTGCGGTGGCGGAGGCGGCCGATTGCACCCGGTATGGCCGCGTTTTCGTGCGCGAAAATCGCGTCGTCGGCTTCGCCGAGAAAGGGCAGCCGGGGCCGGGAAAGATCAACACGGGCGCTTACGTCATGAACCGGGACGTATTCGCGCCCTACAAGATGCCCGCCGCCTTTTCACTGGAGACGGATTTCTTTGCGCCCCGCATCCAAGAACTGCGGCCGCTCGCATTCCTGACATCGGGCTACTTCATCGACATTGGAATCCCGGAAGATCTCTTGCGCGCGCAACGCGAGTTGAAATAAGCAACCCGATCATCGCCCGGCCGGGACCACGTAGAAAAGAATGGCAAAGAAATGGGCCACGCTGCCGGCCAGCACAAACACATGCCATGTGGCATGAAAGTAGCGCAGCCGGTCGAGGGCGAAGAAGACGATGCCAAGCGTGTAGGCCAATCCGCCCGCGCCCATCCACGCGATGCCGCCCCAGCCGATGGCGTGGAAGAGCGGAAGAACCGCGAAAACCACGAACCAGCCCTGAAACAGGTAGACCAGCGCAGACGCTACCTCGTATTTGCCTACGGCAAAGCTCTTGAAAACGATTCCGGCGACGGCCAGCGTCCACTCGACGCCGAAGATGAACCAGCCCAGTCGTCCGCGCAGCGCGATCAGGGTAAAGGGCGTGTAGGTGCCCGCGATCAGCAGGTAGATAGAGGCGTGATCGAGGATCTGAAAGACATGCCGCGCCCGCGTCCGCACCAGCGAGTGGTAGAGCGTGGAGCACAGGTAGACCAGCACGAGCGTGCCGGAAAAGACGGAGCAGCTCACGACCAGCAAGGCCGTTCCCCGCGTCGAAACGGCGATCAAATAAGCGGCGGCTGCCACGGCCAGAAGGGCGCCGATGCCATGCGTGATCGCATTGGCCAGGATATCTCCCAGCTTGTAATGGGGTTCCATGAATCGATCATAGCCCCGGCGCCCGGAGGTCGAGCTATCGGCTTGGACCTGGAGGCAGATGGGCAACGCGGATGGTCGATTTCGGCGAGATCGTTGCCGGCTGAATGTACACGCTGCTACCTTGACTGGGACTGGAAAGGGACCCACTCCGTTGACGCCGAACGCGAACGAATCCACAAGCAATCCATCCTGGGCGGACGCTTCCGCCCTGCGCCGGTATAACCTCTTCCTGCTTCTGGTTGCGGGCCTGGGCGGCCTGCTGTATGGAATCGACGTAGGCATCATCGGCGGCGCGCTGCCCTATCTGGAAGCGACTTCGGGCCTCACCGCCGAGCAGCTTTCGGTGATTGTGGCGGCGGTGCTGCTGGGCAGCGTCTTCTCCACGCTCTTCGCCGGGTTGCTCGCCGACTGGATGGGGCGCAAGCCGCTCATGGTTCTCAGCGGCATGGCGTTTGTGGCCAGCATTCCGGTCATCGCTTTCTCGCACGGCTATGGTCCCTTGTTTCTCGGCCGCCTGTTGCAGGGCATCAGCGGCGGCTTTATCGGCGTGGTGGTACCGCTGTATCTGGCCGAGTGCCTGGCGGCATCGGATCGCGGCAAGGGAACCGGCGTCTTCCAGTGGCTGCTCACGCTGGGCATCGTGGCCGCGGCCGCGGCCGGCATCTACTTCAGCTATCGTGTCCAGGCGGTAGCCGCCAGCGCCGGCGCGGCCACGCTTTTCGCATTCAAGGACCAGGCCTGGCGCAGCATCTTCTGGGTTTCGCTGCCTCCGGGCGTGCTGTTTGTGCTGGGCAGCCTGTTGGTCACCGAGTCGCCGCGCTGGCTCTTTCGGCGGGGAAAAGCGCGGCGCGCCCATGCGGCCCTGCTTCGCTCCCGCACTCCCGAACAGGCCCGGGCCGAGCTCGACGAGATGGCAGCGGCCGCGCACAGCGCCAACGCCAAACGCCCAACGGGCAAAAAGCTCCACGATTCTCTCTTGCGCCGGAAGTATGCGATTCCCTTCCTGCTGGCCTGCATCATCCTCTTCTGCAATACGGCCACCGGCGTCAATTCGATCATTGGATACAACACCGGCATTCTGCTGCAAAGCGGGCTCTCCGATCTTCAGGCGCACTGGGGCTACGCCATCTTCACCCTGGTGAACTTCCTCATGACCATGGTGGGCATGGTGCTGGTGGATCGCAAAGGCCGCAAGTTCCTGCTGGTGCTCGGAACCAGCGGCATCATCGTTTCGCTGGTGGGCGTGGGCCTTCTGTTTCTGCGCACGGAAAAGGCCGGCGTGGACGTCCGCAGCGTGGCGCAGACCCTGGTCACTCCCGATCAGGAGCTGACCCTGCGTTTCGATCCGGCGGAGGCCGGCAGGCTGCTGGCCGCGCATGGCTCGGCGGAAAGCAAGATCGAGAGCGATCGCGCTTCCCTGGCGATCATCTATTCCTACGGCGACTTCACCGCGGCCACCACCTTTGCGCGTTCCGGGGACCCCGCCGCCGCGCCCATTCAGATCGCGCGCGCAAGCTGCGTCCCCGCCAACCGGGTGGAAGCGTTCTTCAAGAATCCATTTGCCGATCTGGACCAGGCCCGCACCGCGCCGCTCAAGATCCAAAAAGCCCTGATCGGCCGCGTGCCCGACTCGAGCCACGGCTGGCGGGTCGCCATGGGCCTCTACGCGTTCATGGCGTTCTTTGCGCTCGGGCCCGGCGTCTGCGTCTGGCTCGCGCTGTCGGAGCTGATGCCCACGCGCATCCGATCCAACGGCATGAGCGTCGCGCTGGTCATCAACCAGTTGGTCTCCACCACCCTGGCCGGCATCTTTCTGCCCTTCGTCGGCCGATACGGCTATTCCTCGATCTTCTTCCTTTTCGCCGGCTTCACGGTGGTGTACTTCCTGGTGGCGGCCTTCCTGCTGCCGGAGACCAAGGGCAAGACGCTGGAAGAGATCGAAGCCCACTTCGAGGGAATCGGGGCCAGATAGCGCGCGTGGCCAGAGCGGCGAGTATTTACGCGGCGGGAGCTTTCTCCACGACGGCTTTGGAGAGATTTCTCGGCCGGTCGACGTTCACGCCGTGTTCGAGGGCCATGAAATAGGCGAAGAGTTGCAGGGGAACCACCTCGGTGAGCGGCAGCAGATACTCGGAGGCCGGTTGCACATAGACGCAATCGCTGACCAGGCCCACCACCTCTTCGTCGTCCATGTTGGCGATGGCAATGACCCTGGCCCCCTGCGTCTTCATGTCTTGAAGCAGTTGCAGCGTCTTTTCGTAGCGCAGGACCGAGGCGTCCAGTTCGCGGTCCACCGTGGCCACCACCACCAGCGGCACATGGTCGCCGACCAGCGCATTCGGCCCGTGCTTCAACTCTCCGGCCGGATAGCCCTCGGCGTGGACGTAAGAGGCTTCCTTCATCTTGAGCGCGCCCTCGCGCGCAATGGCGTAGTGGATGCCGCGGCCGAGATAGAGAAAGGTGGAGGCGGAGTTGTATTTGCGCGCCAGGGCGGAGGCGCGCTCGCGCCAGCCGTCCAACTGCTCGCCGAGCCGGGCCGGCAGCGCCCGCAACTCCTCGAGGTGCGCGCCGAGCGCGGCGGCATTCATGCGGCCCAGGCGCACGCCCTCATAAAGCGCCAGCAGATAGAGCACGGCCAACTGGCAGGTAAAGCTCTTGGTGGCCGGAATCGCCTTTTCAACGCCCGCGGCCAGCGGCATGGAAACGCCGGCCAAGTGCGCCATGGTGGAGGCGGCGGCGTTGGTGATGGCCAGCGTCTTTTGCCCGCGCCGGCGCGCCTCGCCGAGGGCCGCCAGCGTGTCGGAGGTCTCGCCCGATTGGGAAAGCACCAGAACGCTGGGATGGCGCACGTCGTCGGTGGCATGGCCGCCGCGGCAACTGTACTCGCTGGCGTATTCCACATCGACAGCCAGGCCGCACAGGTCTTCCAGCAGAATCTCCGCATAGAGGCCGCTATGCCGGCTGGAGCCGGAGGCGGCGATCAGGATTTCGCCCTCGGGATTGGGCCACCCGGAGAGCAGGCGGGCGGTTTCCGGCTTCAGGCCCCTGGCGGCCAGATAAAGCGCCAGCGTGCGGCTGAGCGCCTCGGGCTGCTCGTAGATTTCGCGCAACATCTCATGAGCGTAGCTTTGCATCGTTCCCATTCCGTGCGGCTCACCCTTGCGGGCAGAATCGTACAACCGAAGCCGTTATGCTTTCGACGGGAGGATCAGCGCATCGGGCCGGAGAGAGGCCGAGGACGCCGCGATCCGTATGGGGCCTGCCTTGGCCGTGGATTGCACGATGGCCAGGCACAGCCCGTTGAATGCCTTGCGTTGGTTGGCCTTGAACTCCTCGTGGCTGCGCGGGTCTCCGTTGTCCACGCCGATCAGGCGGCCTTCGCCCTGGATCTCGAAGGCGATGAGATTGTCGGCGACAGGGACGATGCGCCCGCGCTCGTCGTGAATCTCGACGGCGACGTGGACCACGTCGCGGCGATCGGCGACGAGGCTGGTGCGGTCGGGCGCGAGATGAATGGAGACCGGCTCTCCGGTGGTGGAAATCTCCATCGTCGCGGCGATCGCGCCATCCTTCATCCCTACGGCCTTGAGCGTTCCCGGCTCGTAGGGCACGTCCCAGGCCAGGTGCAGGTCCGAGGTGGTCCGTTGGACCCTGGCGCGCGCCGAGACGTTGGCCCAGCCGCCCTCCATGCCGTAGCGCGGAAAGCGATACCCCTTCACGCCCAGGGATTTGCCATTGAGGAAAAGCTCGACGGTGTCGCAGTTGGTGTAGCAGGTGACGGGGATGAACTGCCCCTCGCGTCCTTTCCAGTTCCAGTGCGGAAACAGGTGCAGCATGGGCTTCGCGGTCCATTGGCTCTGGTAGAAGTAGAAGCCGTCTTTCCTGAAGCCGCAGGTATCGATCACGCCCGAGGACGCGCCCTTCGCCGGCCACGAGGCTTCGCCCAGGTAGTCGATGCCCGTCCACATGAAGTCGCCGGCCACGTAGTCGTAGGTGCGGACGAACTGCCACAGCTTTTCCACGTCGAGCTCTCCGCCCGGCCGATACCATGGGCGGACATCCTGCTGCGATGAACTCCCAGGGAAGAGACCGCTATAATCGCCGCGAATGCCGCCGATTCCCTGGCTCTCGGTGCCGATGACGCGCCGCTGCGGAAATGCCTCGCGGTCGATGCTGTAGTACTTCTCGGCCCGGTCGCGCCAGCGGTCGACATAGTTGTAGCCCACGATGTCGAGTTCGGCCAGAAACTCGGGCCGCGCCATCTCGGAGAACGGCTCGGAGTACACATGGTCGCAGCCCACCGTAACCGGCCGCGTGGGGTCCTCGCGGTGAAAGATGCGGTTGAGGCCGCGCAGAGTCTCCGCGCCCTCGGGAGCGAACTGATCGGGGACCTCGTTGCCCGCGCTCCACAGAACCACCGAGGGGTGGTTGCGGTCGCGATGGATAAAATTCAGCAGATCGCGCTCGTGCCACTCGTCGAAATAAACGTGGTAGCCGAAGGACTTCGACTTGGCGGACTTCCACTCGTCGAAGGCCTCGTTCATCACCAGAAAGCCCATCCGGTCGCAGAGGTCGAGGAACTCCGCCGCGTAGGGATTGTGGCTGGTGCGGATCGCGTTGCATCCCATCTCGCGAAGGATATCCAGCCGCCGCTCCCACATCCGCTCGGGCACGGCGGAGCCCACGCTGCCGGCCTCCTGGTGAAGGCAGACGCCGTTCAATTTGATCGGCTCCCCGTTGAGCAGAAACCCGCGATTGGCGTCGAAGACAGCTTCGCGGATGCCGATCGGCGTGTCATAGACATCCACGGTGCGGCCGGCTTCCTGCACGGCGCCGCGGACCGTATAAAGAGATGGATGAGCCGGCGCCCAGAGACTGGGGTTGGCGACAGAGATGCGCTGCACGAACTCGTATTCTCCGCCGGCCTCGATCGTTTGCGACGCCTCCGCTGTCTGGACGGCAGTTCCATCCTTGTCGAGCAGAGCGGTGGCCAGCGTGCACTGGGCAGCGGTCTTGCGGCCGTTCGCGATCCGGGTTTTGACCTCGACGACGGCCGAGTTCGCCGACACATGGTCGCAGGTGACAAAGGAGCCCCAGTAGCCCACGCGGAGCCGGTCGGTCGCAAGCAGCCAGGTGTGACGGTAGATGCCCGAGCCCGAATACCAGCGGCAGTTTGTCTGGCGGGAGTTGTCTACCCGCACTGCGACCACGTTGTCGCCGCCGAAGTTGAGATGCGGCGTCAACTCGCAGGCGAACGGGACGTATCCATAGGGGCGCAGGCCGAGGTACTGGCCGTTGATCCAGACCTCGCTGTTTTGGTAAACGCCATCGAACTCCAACGTGACGATTCGATCGCGATCCGCCTGCGGAAGGCGAAAGCGCTTCCGGTACCAGCCGATGCCCGTAGGCAGATAACCGCCCGGACCGCCGCTTGGTTCGTCCTTGCCGAACTGCCCCTCGATGCTCCAGTCGTGCGGCAGATCGACCGCACGCCAGTTTGCATCGGAAAACTCTGGCAGTTGCGCGCCCGGCGCGTCGCCTTTCAAAAATTTCCATCCGAAATCGAAGCTGTCCCTGGTCCTGGGGGAAGAATTTTCCTGGCCCAGCAAGGCCTGGGCGTGGCCCAGATAGGGCGCCACGGCGACCAGCGCCGCGCCGCGCGCCGTCTGGGTCAATAAGTCGCGCCTGGTCATCCACAGGCCCGAGTCTTCAAGCTGCTGCATCGAAAGAACCTCCACCCGCTCTCAGAGGCCGTGAGAGGGCTGTTTTGCCGTCCTCTGCATGGTACATCGCGGCGGGGATAACGTTCCCGCGGCGCGGGCAGAGGGGGAATTGAAGGCTTCAAATCCCACGCCCGCACGCCGGGCGAGGCATGGGCCGATCTCACTTTTATGCCGGCTTCAGAGCCGGGGCGAACTCCAGCAGCTCCACCGGGGCGCCATGGTCCAGAATCATCGCCACCATGACCCCCTCGCTGGGACTGTTCGGCGGCGTCAGAATCTCTTTCCCTTCGAGCGCCGCCGCCAGGTCGTCCACCTCAAAGGCCACATGCGGCACGGTCTTGACGATCTCGGGATACGGCGCATCCGCGTCGAAGCGCATCCACTGGATGCCGCAGGGGCTGGACTCGAATCCCGCTACGTGGAGCTTCAGTTCCGGCAGATACTGTTCGCCCGAACGAGGCGTCTGGGTTGGAATGCCAATGTGGTGATAGCGCCAGCCCCCTGCCGCAATGGCGGATGGCGGCTCGCGATCCTGCCGCGCAGAGGCCGGTGCGCGATCGGCTTGGTTGGGTGCGTTGAGGCTCAAGGCCTGCTCCTTGGGCGGAATTCACCGACGGCACAATCGTACCGCGCCGACAACAAATGGATGCCCTTGGCGCTGAACGGCCAATTTGACACAGTATATGTGCGCACATATACTGTGTCCATGAATATCACCCTCTCCATCGACGAGCAGATTGTCGAGCGCGCCCGGGGAAAGCTGCGGGCTACGGGCAAAAGCCTGAACCAGGAGATTCGGGAGCACTTGCAGCACCTTGCTGGGGACGACGATCTGGAACGCGCCATCGAGTTTTTCGTGAAAACCTGTGGGCAAGGGAAACCCGATCCTGGTTGGAAGTGGAACCGGGATGAGATTTACGAGGACCGTATCAAATGGCCCCGGAAATGAGTATGAAGGCGAGGCCGCCGCGCTCATTTTTCGACACCAATGTCCTCGTCTACTCCGACGATCCCCGAGATCCAGCCAAGCAAGCCGCGGCAAGCGATCTGGTCCTGGATCACCTCCGCCGGCGGACCGGGGTGGTATCGCTCCAGGTGCTTCAAGAGTACTTCGTCTCGGTCACAGGCAAACTCAAGCTCGATGCGGAGTTGGCCAAGAGAAGAGTTGAATTCTTCGCCAGGTTCCACGTAGCAGAACCTAACGTGGGGGATATTCTCGCCGCCATAGACCTGCATCGGCTCCATGGCATCTCTCTCTGGGATACGCTGATCCTTCGCTGTGCAAAGCAATCCGGGTGCAGCGTGCTTCTCACCGAAGATATGCAGCACGGCCAGGTCATCGACGGAGTCAGGATCGTCAATCCATTTCTTTAGAACGCCCCAATTCGCGCTAAAATAGATCCAGCACCATGGCCCTCCATCAGCCCATCCCGGCCCTGCTCTAGCGGCGCCCGCCGCCGATACTCTTTCCCTGCCAATTTCCCCACGCAACTGACTACACCAAAACACTGAGGCCCGGAGGGCACGTGATCGATCGTTTGGAACAAATGGAGCAGCGTTACGAAGAACTCTCCGCGCAGCTTGCGCTGCCTGAGATCCTCAATGACCGCGAGAAATATCAGCAGGCCGGCAAGGCGCTCAGCGACCTGGAAACCCCGGTGATGAAGTTTCGCGAGCTGAAGCAGGTGCGCCAGTCGCTGGCCGACGCGCGCGCCCTGCTGGCCGAGAGCGACCCCGAGATGCGCGCGATGGCCGAGGAGGAGATCGCCTCGCTCACGCCGCGCGAGAGCGCGCTCGAAGAAGAGATCAAGGTGCTGCTGCTGCCCAAGGACCCCAACGACGAAAAGAACGTGATTCTTGAAATCCGCGCCGGCACCGGAGGCGACGAGGCCTCGCTTTTTGCCGCGGAAATCTTCCGCATGTACCAGCGATTCGCCGAGCAGCACCGCTGGAAGATCGAACTGCTGTCGATGTCCGAGTCCGGCGTGGGCGGATTCAAGGAAGTGATCGCCATTATTGAGGGCGAGCGCGTTTACTCGCAGATGAAGTGGGAGAGCGGCGTGCATCGCGTGCAGCGCGTCCCCGCCACTGAAACCCAGGGCCGCGTGCATACCTCCGCCATCACCGTGGCCGTGCTGCCCGAGGCCGAGGATGTGGACGTGAAGATCGAGGCCAAGGACATCCGCATCGACACCTTCTGCTCCTCGGGCCCCGGCGGCCAGTCGGTGAATACGACTTACTCCGCCGTGCGCATCACCCACATCCCGACCAACACCGTGGTCAGTTGCCAGGACGAGAAATCGCAGATCAAGAACCGCGAAAAGGGGATGCGGGTGCTGCGTTCGCGCCTCTACGAACAGGAGATGGACCGGCAGAATGCGGAGCTGGCCAAAGAGCGCAAGCAGCAGGTGGGCACCGGCGACCGGAGCGAGAAGATCCGCACCTACAACTTCCCGCAGAACCGGATGACCGACCACCGCATCGGCCTCACGCTGCACCAGCTCGACCTGGTGATGGAAGGCCGCTTGCAGCCCATCGTGGATGCGCTCATTGCCCACTACCAGGCCGAGCAGTTGAAGGCCGACGGCAGCAAGGCAGCCTGATGACGCTCGAAGAGTGGCTCCGGAAAGGCGAGGCGCAACTGCGCCTGGGGCCACATCCAGAGCGCGCGCGGCGCGATGCCGAAGCTCTGCTGCTGCACGTGGTGCGGCGCGAGCGGGCGGCCCTGCTGGCGCGCTGGAACGAGGTATTGGAGGCCGAAGAAACCGGCCCATACGCCGCGCTCATCGAGCGCCGCCTTGAAGGCGAGCCGATGCAGTACATCTTCGGCGAGACGGAGTTTTACGGGTTGCCCTTTCAGGTCACCCGCGACGTGCTCATTCCGCGCCCCGAGACCGAACACCTGGTGGAAAAGGCACTGGAGTTTGCCGCCGGATTTGCCGCTCCGCGCATCGTGGACGTGGGCGCCGGCTCGGGCGCGATTGCCGTCGCGCTGGCGCACGGGCTGCCGCGGGCGATCGTCACCGCAATCGATCTCTCTTCCGCCGCATTGGCCGTCGCGCGCGACAACGCACAACGCAATGGAGTCGCGATCCGCTTTTTGCGCGGCGACCTGCTGGCCCCGGTTTCCGGAGAGCGCTTTGAAATCGTGGTCTCGAATCCGCCGTACGTGCCCAGCGGCGACCGCGACGCGCTGGCCGTGGAGGTGCGCGAGTTCGAGCCGTCGTTGGCGCTCTTTGCCGGCGATGACGGACTGGAGGTTTATCGCCGGCTTATCCCCGCCGGCTTTGCCGCGCTCGTTCCCGGCGGCTTTCTGTTGCTGGAAATCGGCTTCGGGCAGTCGCCGGCCATCGCCCAGTTGCTCGCGGAGACCGGCTTCGCGCAGATCGAGTTCATCCCCGACTTGCAGAGCATTCCGCGCGTCGCCTGCGCCCGGCGGCCCTGACCCTCAGCCAGCCCGGCCGGTTTTGTCCAGTTCGCTGAAGAAGCCCAGGTCCCTTCCGCGCAAGCTCTTCGCGATATAGAGAATCTGGCCATAGTGCAGGCCGAAGTGCTCGACGACTTGGTAGACGGCATCCAGGCCTCTGACTTTGTAGCCTTGAATCTCGTACGGGGCGGTCAGATCGGCCTCGGTGAGCCGGGCCAGGACCTGCGATGCTTCGCGCAGCGTTGCGCCCAGTTTCTCCACCAGCGCGGAGGCGGAGATTCCTCCCGTGGCACTGAACTCGGCGGGCCGGTTGCGGTCGTCTTCCTGGCGGTTGAACGAGGCCACCAGCCACTGGCGCACATTGCCGTTCAAGTGCAGAATCAGGTTGCCGATGCTGTTGCTGGCCGGGTTGGGACGGGCCCACACCTGCTCCTCGCTCAGCGTTTCGACGCAGCCGCGCAGCCGCGGCCAGTACTGCTCCAGCAGCTTGCGGCGGGAAAAATCGAGAAAGAGCGCGGTCACATCCGGGGCGATGGCTGTCATGCGAAAGCAAATCTCCTAGGCAGAGTTTTTTCTTTTGAGCAGTGTACGCTCCGTATCCCGGAAGCCATGGCAGGAGAGTGGAATTCACCCGCTGCAAGGCGAGTTCAAGACGCGACGGAATGAGCATTGCCGAAAGCTGCGCCGGGGGCATAGAATTCCCCCTGAAATCGTTTTCAAAAGGACCCACCATGCGCATTTCCGCTTCACTCTCGCTTGCCGTTCTTGCCCTGGCTACGTTCACCGCCTCCGCCCAAACTCCCGCCAAGGCACCGACCAAAACGCCGGCCCCACCCCAGGTGGCGCAGACGCCGCCCATGGGCTGGAACAGTTGGAACTACTTTGCCGACAAGGTGGACGACAAGGGCGTGCGCGCCGCCGCCGACCAGCTTGTCTCCACCGGCATGAAAGACGCCGGCTACATCTACGTGAACATCGACGACACCTGGGAAGGCGAGCGCGACGCCAACGGCGTGCTGCACACCAACGCCAAGTTCCCCGACATGAAGGCGCTGGCCGATTATGTCCACTCGAAGGGCCTCAAGATCGGCATCTACTCCGGGCCGGGGAACAAGACCTGCGGCGGCTACGCGGCCTCGCTGGGCCACGAGGAGCAGGATGCCCAGCTTTACGCCTCCTGGGGCATCGACTATCTGAAGTACGACCTGTGCAGCTTCATCGGCGACGTGCTCGAGAAGCAGGCCCCCAACGACCCGGCCGAGCAGATGCGCATCATGCAGGCCGCTTACGTAAAGATGAGCAATGCCTTGAAGGCCACCGGCCGGCCCATCGTCTTCTCGTTCTGCCAGTACGGCTGGGACGCGGTGTGGGAGTGGGCGCCCGGAATCGGCGGCAATCTGTGGCGCACCACGGGCGACATCACCCCCCACTGGGACCGCATCTACGCCATCGTCAGCCAGCAGGAGGGCCTGGAGGCCTACGCCGGTCCCGGCCACTGGAACGATCCCGACATGCTCGAGGTGGGCAACGGCAGGCTCTCCCTGGCCGAGAACCGCAGCCACTTCAGTTGGTGGGCCATTCTGGCCGCGCCCCTGCTGGCCGGCAACGACCTGACCAAAATGAAGCCCGAGATCCACGACATCCTGACCAACCGCGACGTGATCGCCATCGACCAGGACAAGCTGGGCAAGCAGGGCAGCCGCGTCTACTCCGACGGCGAAGTTGAGGTCTGGACCCGCCACCTGGCGGGCGGGGCGCTGGCCGTGGGCATCTTTGACGTGGGCGACAGCCGCTACTCCACCCACCCCTTCCACCTGAACCTGGCCAAGCTCGGCCTGCACGGACCGCAGACCGGCAAGAACCTGTGGACCGGCAAGCCCATCACGCTGACCAACAACCAGCCCCTCACGCTGGACAGCCACGATGTGCTGCTGGTGCGCATCGACGCGCCGAAATAAAACCGTCAATAAGCCAAAGCCGGGCGGCTCGTCTCTCGGAAGAGAGGTCTGGGCCGCCCGGCTTTGGCTCTCGACCTGGTTGCGGCGGAGAACAGTGCGAAAATGCTGCGGATGGGGGAAACCGTGCAAGACTCGTTGCGCAAGGCTCTGATCGATTCTCACGTAGCGGCCGTTGCCATCGCGGTTCTTTTCTTCGTGTCCGCCGGGGAAGCGGTTGTCGCTCTGTGGGAGCCTGCATGGCGCGGCATCTCTTTCCTGACCACCGCGGTTGCGATCCGCGACGTTCCTTACGCCTCGCGCGCCACCGATTTCGTAACTCGCATGATGTTGCTGACCACTCTGACCAACCTTCTTTTATCCCTGGCCAACCTGGCTGCCGCCTGGCTCTTCTCCCGCTGGACATATGGAGCAGGCCCGCTCGGCAGTCTGGGCCATTACCGTGGCAAGCTTTCGAGGAAGACACATGCTTGAACGACTGAAGACCGCCCTCGTCGACAGCTTTGTGGGCGCCATCGCTCTGGGCTGGCTATTCGCCCAGGGAGTTGCGCGGTTCGTGGGCATTTTTATCGAACCTGTCAGCCGTTGGCTCACGCAACGGCAGTATTGGGAGATGTCTCAGGCGAACTCAGGCCCGCCGGCCTTCCCGTTCCAGTTGGCGCTTTCCCAGTTGCTCACGTCCGTGCTGCTGTTGCTGATTGCCTATGGCTTGCTGCGCTGGCTCTATTACCCCGCGATGGAGAAACAGGGGCAAACCGGGACGACGGAACCGGAACAGGACGCGTAAGACCGGGAGCTTGCCGCAAGGCCGGAGCCCTCAATCTTGTCCTACCGCGCCCGGCCCAGGCAGACCGTAAACCAGCCCCGCGCATCGGTCCAGGTCGCGGCCGGCGCAAAGCCCGAGGCGTCCAGCATCGCTTCCGCCTGGCCGGGCTGGTACTTATAGCTGTTCTCGGTGTGGATGCTCTCGCCCGCGGCGAAATCCACTTCGAAATCCAGCGCGGCCAGTCGCACCCGCTGGGCTCCAAGGCTCTCCAGATGCATCTCGATGCGGGATTCTGCCCGGTTCCAAACCGCGCGGTGCGCGAAGGCCTCCGGGTCGAAGTTTGCTCCCAGCTCTCGGTTGAGCCGGAGCAGCAGATTCCGGTTGAAGGCCGCTGTGACTCCCGCAACGTCGTCATAGGCCGCTAGAAGGATGGAGTCCTCCTTGACCAGATCTACGCCCAACAGCAGCGCGTCGCCCGGATTGAGCCCGGCGCGAAGACGCTCCAGCAGGCGCGCCGCCTCGCGCGGCTCGAAGTTGCCGATGCTCGATCCGATATAGAGCACCAGCCGCCGCTCGCCCGCGCCCGCCGGCTCCAGTTCCAGAGCTTGCGTGTAGTCCTCGATGCGCGGCGCGACGCGCACGCCGGGAATCTCCGCCTCGATCCGCAGTTTTGCCGCTTCCAGGGCGCTGGCCGAGACGTCGACCGGCTCGTAGAGCACCCCGCCCTGGCGCTCGACCGCAGCCGCCAGCAGCAGCCGCGTCTTGTCCGCCGAACCCGCGCCCAACTCCGCAAGGCGCAGCCGCTTGCCGTCCGCCGCCGCGGCAATCATCGCTCCGGCATGGGCCGCAAGAATGCTCCGCTCCGTGCGCGTGAGGTAGTACTCGGGCAGTTCCGTGATCTGGTCAAAGAGCAGCGAGCCGGCCTGGTCGTAGAAAAGCCAGGGCGGCAGCCGCTTGGGCCGGCCCGCGAGGCCTTCCCGGACGGCCGATGCGACTTGTTCCTGCACACGCATAACGGGCGCAATCGGAGCAACAGAATTCATGCGGTCTCCTGGATGCGGCAGCGCCGGGATCGGTTACGATGCCAGCCGAATGCCGGAAAACTGCCAGCGCGTCTCCGGAACGAAGAAGTTGCGGTAGCTGGGGCGGATGTGCGCCGCCGGCGTGACGCAGGAACCGCCGCGCAGCACCATCTGCCCGCTCATGAACTTGCCGTTGTACTCGCCCAGCGAGCCCGGCAGCGCCTTGAAGCCCGGATAGCCCAGGTACGCGCTCGCCGTCCACTCCCAGCAATCCCCAAACAACTTCGTTGGGTTCTCGTTTTGGTCGGCTTCAGCCGCCGGTTCGGGCAGCAGCCTTCCCGAATCCAGCAGGTTGCCCGCGATCGGCTGGTTCTGGGCCGCCGCTTCCCACTCGAACTCGGTCGCCAGCCGCTTGCCCGCCCAGCGGGCATAGGCGTCAGCCTCATAGAAGCTCACATGACTCACCGGCGCAGCTTCCATCCGATCCAGCGGCAGTTCGCCGCGCAGGGTGAAGATGCTCCAGCCGCCATCGGATTCCGACCAATAGAGAGGCGCCTGCCAGCCGCAGTTCGTTCCCGTATCCCATCCTGCCGAGAGCCAGAGTTCCGGCCTGCTGTAGCCGCCGTCGGCAATGAACGCGGCATATTCGCCGCAGGTGACCAGCCGGCGCGCCAGCGCGTAGGGCTCCAGCCAGACCCGGTGGCGCGGCAGCTCGTTGTCGAAACAGAATCCCTCGCCGCTGTGGCCGATCTCGCGCAAGCCGCCTGGAAATTCCTTGAAACCGAGCGGAGCGGGCTGCTTGCTTTCCCAGGTCTCAAAATCGAGACCTGGGGCACCCAAGTTCTGCGGAGTTCGCAAATAGGCCGGGCGCAGCGGGTTGGTGAAAAATGCGTGCAGGATGTCGGTGAGCAGCAGTTCCTGGTGCTGCTCTTCGTGGTGCACGCCCAGTTCGATCCGCTTGAGCGCCTCCGGGTGGGTATGACCGGCCAGCAACCGCTCGACACCCTCGTCCACATGCTGGCGATAGCGCAGGACCTCCTCCAGTCCGGGCCGCGAAAACGACGCCCGCAGCCGCTTCTCAGGAAAGGCGGCAAAGCTGCGGTAATAGCTGTTGAAGAGCCAGGGAAAATCGGGGTTGAAGAGCCGGTAGCCGGGCAGAAACTCCCCCAGCACAAACGACTCGAAGAACCACGCGGTGTGGGCCAGGTGCCACTTGGCTGGCGACGCCTCCGCCGAGGACTGCACCATCATGTCCTCCGGCGTAAGCGGCTCGCACAAGGCCAGCGTCCGCCGTCGCGCCGAGCGAAACCGGGCGGCAATTTCCAATTGCGTAGGACATGGAGCCGTTGTGCTCATGGTGTACCCTCCCGCACTGGGAAGAGTTTACCCCACCGGCGGCGGCTGCCGGACCGGCTCCGGGCCGCCGCAAAGCCGGAACGCCGCATCCAACAAAGCCTGGACGCATGCGGCGCAATTCCGCCGGCGCTCTTGACGAAGCACTCTCGACCGGTGCTCTAATTTCAGCAGACGATGAGGCAGGTTTGTCGCCTGGATTCCTTCGACAGGAGGGAATATGAGCAGGTTCGATAAACACCGCTGGCTGCCGGCGATGATCTTTCTCGCAGCCCTCGCCGCCGAAACCCGCGCCACCTTTGCCCAGCCTGCCCAGCTTCCCGAGGCCGCGCCTCTTTCCCAAGCCAGTGACGCGGCGCACCCCTCGGAGCCCACGCCGGAGCAGCTCGGTGACTCGCTGATGGCGCGCCAGCGCTACCAGGCGGCCATCGAGGCCTACCGCAAGGGCCCGCTCGACTCCGCTGGCCTGTGGAACAAGATGGGCATTGCCTACCAGATGATGTTCAACATGCAAGAAGCTGGACGCTGCTATCAGGAGTCGTTGAGGCTGGATCAGGGCAGTTCCCGGGTGCTGAACAACCTGGGCACGCTGTACGACTCGCTCAAGCAATACGGCGCCGCCGAGCGCATGTACCGCAAGGCGCTCAAGCTCGACCCGCGGTCGGCGTTGATCTACAAGAATCTCGGCACCAACCTGCTGGCCCGGCACAAGTACCAGAAAGGCTGGGAAGTCTACAAGACCGCGCTCGCGCTCGATCCGCAAATCTTCGAGCATAGCGCCAGCCCCAGAGTCGAGAATCCCGCTTCGGCCCAGGACCGAGGCGCCATGAACTACTACATGGCCAGGGGCTGCGTACGCGCGGGCATGAACGACCAGGCGATCGAATATCTGCGCATGGCCTTGAACGAGGGATTCACCAATCGCAAAAAGATCGTGGCCGACAGCGAGTTTGCCAGCCTGCGCGGGCTTCCGGCCTTCGACCAGCTTCTCGCCTCCCAGGGGACTCCATAGCTTGCGGTTTTGTCTGCTCCCTGGGCGTTTTCAGCGTCTATGCTGTAGAGGGCTGCGTGATCGCCCTCCAGGAGTTGCCATGAAGATTCGCCATTTTTCCTCCCTTGCCTTCGTTCTGGCCTTGGCCTGCGCCGTCTCTGCTCAGGTTGCGCCCACTCCTCCGCCTGCCGGCCAGGCTCCCGCGCAAGGGCCAGGCGGCCGCGGCGGATGGGGCGGCGGCATGATGGGACCGGGCCGCGGCGTAACCGGCACGGTAACCGAGGTGGCCGGCGACCACTACACCGTCAAGACCGATGCCGGCGAAATCTACACCGTTCGCTTTAGCGCCAATACCCGCATCCTGAAACAGGGCGCGGGCCGGGGGCCCGGCGGCGGCGCGGGCGGCAATCCTCCCCAAACCCTCAAACCCGCCGACATCAAGGTCGGCGACATGGTGGCTGCCCTCGGTGAGATGGACGCGACGGCCAAATCCGTGGGCGCAATGATGGTGCTGCAGATTGATCCCGAGCGCGCCAAACAGATGCGGGAGATGCAGGGCAACTATGGCAAAACCTGGCTGATGGGCAAGGTCACGGCCGTCGATGGCGTCAAGGTCACGCTTCTGGGCGCCATCGATCACGCCCCGCACACCTTTGTCGCCGACGAGAGCACCACCTTCCGCGAGCGCCGCGATCCGATCACCCTGGCCGATGTGCATGTGGGCGACATGGTGCGCGTCGAGGGCGCGGTGAAGGATGGCAGCTTTGCGGCAGCCTCCGTCACCAAGATGGGCATGCCCCCAGGCGGGACGCCCATGGTTCCCCGCAACGCTCCGCCCCAATAACTCATCGACATGCGGCCGCCTCCGGAAACCTGGCTTCCGGGGGACTGCGGAACTGTCTCAGCATGAAGGTTGTGTGGTGGGCCTGCAGGGATTCGAACCCCGAACCAAGGGATTATGAGTCCCCTGCTCTAACCGTTGAGCTACAGGCCCTTTGCGCTGCACATATTAAAACGATGCTGCCGATCGGCGATGCAGGGCATCCCTTCAATCGGCCTTCGGGGATGGCGCGGCCGCCTTCTCAGTTTGACACAGGCGCTTGGCGGTCGTCACTTGATCGAAGATGCGGCGGGAAGAGCAGTTCAGGCCCGAGGGCGCTTGGGCGTCCTCGCTTCTTGCGCCTTCGCGGCGCAGGGCGCGGTTGCCTCTGCCGGAAAAGCCATGCAACCCACAAACTCATCCTGAAAGCCTGGATCGGCGGCAAGGCTGACATGCTCGATGGCGGGCAGGGCGGGCTCGGCAGAGGAGAGAAGCAGCATCTTGGCGCCGCGCAGGGCCGTGTTGCCCGCCGCGTGAATGCGTTCGATGGGCGCCTCGAACAGGCCGATGGCGAGGGCGCTTTCGGCCTGCACATAGTTGCCGAAGGCGCCGGCCAGATGAACGCTGCGCAGGCTGTCGGCGGTTGCGCCCATGCGCCTCAACAGCAGCCTGAAGCCGCTGGCGATGGCGGCCTTGGCCAGTTGCAGTTGGCGGATGTCGGACTGGAAGAGGAGCACCGGCTCCGCGACCGGCAGTTGTTTTTGGCCGCCGGCGATGCGCCCCGAAGCGAGAATCTTTCCGCTGCGCACTCCCATGGCCACCGCATCCACCAGGCCGCTGCCGCAGATGCCGCGCGGCTCCACGTCGCCGATCACCGTCGTGCGCGCTTCGCCGCCGCGGACCGAGAGGCGCGCAATGGCGCCTGTGGCCGCGCGCATTCCCATGCGGATGGAGCCGGCCTCAAAGGCCGGTCCCGCGGCTGTGGATGCGCAGACCAGCCCGTCGCGGTTGCCGAGGACGATTTCACCGTTGGTGCCCAAATCCACCAGGGCAACCAGACCTTCCGCATTCGCCATGCCCGTGGCCACAATCCCGGCGAGAATGTCCGATCCCACGAATCCACCCAGGCAGCGCTCGAAGCGGATGCGGCAATCCGGAAGCAGCGGCCAGTCCAGCTCTTGCGGCCGGAAGCGTTGCGCGCCCAGATGCGGAGAATGAAAGGGGACGTGGGAAAGCGGCTCGACGTCGAGCCCGGCAAAGAGGTGATGCATCACCGTATTGCCGACCAGGACCACCTCGGCAATCTGCTCTTCGCGACCGGGCACGAGTTGCGCGATCGTCTGCCGCACGGCAGCGCGCACCGGCGTGGTCAGATCGCTTCCGGACAAGACGGCGTGAATTCTGCTCATCACATCCGACCCGCAGGCGGCCTGCGGATTCAGAGCGGTGGCAACGCCGAGAACGCCGCCCGTGGCCAGGTCGATTGCCTGCGCGGCCAAAGTGGTGGTGCCCAGATCGATGGCGATGCCCAGGCCGGACTTGCCTGCGCCGGTCAGGCCGGAGTCGTCCGTGAGGATATCCATCTGCCACTGGCCGCACTCGAGCGCCAGCGGCATCTCCGCACGAGCCTGGCAGGCCAGCCGCCAGCCGCCGGCCAATTCTTCGGCGGAAAAAACCTCGCGATCCGCGCCGGTGACGGGCAGCGAGCCGGCGAGCACGCGAACGCCGCAGCCGCCGCAGAGGCCGCTTCCTCCGCACGGAAACTCGACGCCGAGCTGCGGAAGCACGGACTCGAGCGCGGCGCCGCGCGGCGCTTCGATCTCAACCGCCAGCGGCTCCAGCCGGATGCGCACTTTCTCCGCGCTCATATGGCTTCCACGATCGATTCTCCCAGAGTGACGCGCACCGCCGCGCCGGGAGGCACAACCAGAAACTCCCCTGCATCCCACGCTCCGTCCACGAGGCGCTGAAGCAGTGCAAGCGAACCCCGCACCTCCTCGAAGGCCCACCCTTCCTTCTCCGCTTCGGCGCGCGCCTCGGCGCGGAAGGCATCTTCCGATTCGATGCTGGTCGAGATATAAGTCAGCCCGGAGTAATGGCGGCGATAGGCGTTGAACTGTTCAAAGAGATAGCTGCCGTTTTCCTCGCCATATTGTGCGATGAGTTCCTCGCGGCTGCGGCGTTCGCCAAGCGCGTTCTTTGCGGCGGCATAGGCGGGCTCGATCTCCTCTCCCGGCGTTTGGAACTCGATCCAACCGGGAGAGCGGAAATAAACGCCGGGATGAGCGTCGAAATAAGCCTGATAGCGATGGCGGTCGCCCATCAACAGGCCAATGCAATCGTGCGCGCGCGGCAGAACGATCGGCGTCTTACCCGCGCGCAGGCCCTCGGTTCCGCGGCCGCAGAGCGCATAGCCAAGCAGGATGGCATCGTAGCCCTGGCGGTCGGCGGCGTCGATCCGCTCCTGGAGGCGCGGGCGCATCGACGCGCCCAGTTCGTGCAACCCCATCGGCAAGCTCTCCACGGCGATGGCATGAGGCGATCGGGAGAGAACGCAATTCATCTCGCGGGTGAGAACCTGGCAATGAATCAGCCTGAAATGCATCGCTCCACCCGTGCGGATCTCCCGTTGCCTGGCGGCCTATGGCGAAGAAGGCGCGCAGGGGCCGTCGGCGGCTTCATCCGGAATCAAACGGCTGCCGTTCCCGTCATCATCGCTTCCACTTTTTTCCGGATGGCATCCTGGGCCTCGGCCACGAACAGGACATCGCACTCGGAGCCAAGGATAAAGGGATGGCCGCAGGCTTTCATCTTCTCAGCAAGTTCTTGTGTGCGGCGCACCACCTCTTCCACCGGCATGGCGCCATCGGAGTAGAAAGACTTCGTGGGCAGGTTGCCATAAAGAACCACGTCGCTGGGCGTCAGACGGGCATCTTCCCACAGCTTGTGCGAACTGCCCAAGCTGAGAACGACGGGATGAATTCTTTGCGCGAAGGCTTCCACCATCGGGTCGATCAGTTCGCCGCAGTCGTGGAAGATCAGGTTGCAGCCCGCCTCTTCGAGGGCGGCTTTCACGCGCAGGTTGGGCTCCATCACCAGGCGCTCGAAGAGGTTCGATCCTGCCTTGAGCTGGCGCGGCGAGATGAACGCGGTGCAGGCGGCGGGTTCGCAGATCATGATGGCCTTGGCGCCGTGCCGCATCTGGCTGCGCACGGCGCGCAGAACCGCGGCCTCCGCCATGCGCAGGCATTGCCACAGCAGCTTCACTTCCTCCGCGTCTTCCGCTTCCACGCCCGATCCAGCCATGGCCGCCGCGGTGATGGGGTCCGCCATCAGCCGCGTGGTCAGCGAGAACGGGCCGATGGCCATTCCCACCGGAACCAGATCCGGCTGGGCGCCAATGCGGGCCAGCGCTTCATCGCGGGCGCGGCTGCCCGGGCACAGCGGACCGTCCTGCTCGGCGCAGAGTTTTTCCAGTGCGGCCTGCTCCAGAGGGGCGGTAAAGTGATAGCGTTCCCGTTCCTCCTCGGGAACTCCCGCAATCGTCATCAGATCGAGCTTTTCCAGGCGCAGGTCCATCAGCGGGACCGCGAGCGGCGTTCCCCAGCGCCGCGCCGCGCGCGCGATGACTCGGGCCAGCGCATCGCCATTGTCGCGAACCTCTTCCGGTTCGCTCTCCTCGTGCATCGCGAGGTCGGTGCCGATGGGCATGCGCAGGCCCCGGGCGGCAAGCTCAAGATAAAATGCGCGATCGATTGGAGGGTTCGAGTGATCCATCGTTTCAAGCTCCCGCAAGAAGATTCCTCACCAGTCCGACGGCTCCGCTGGCGTTTTCGCTGTAGCCGTCCGCGCCAATCTCCTGGGCATATTGCATCGTCACCGGGGCGCCGCCAACGAGCACCTTCACCCGGGTGCGCAGGCCCGCGCTCCGTAACGCATCGATGGTTGTCTTCATGGCCGGCATGGTCACGGTGAGCAGCGCCGACATGCAAACAAACTGCGGTTTCCGCTCCTCGACCGCGGCCACAAACTTTTCCGCGGGAACGTCGGCGCCGAGATCGATCACTTCAAAACCGCTGCCTTCGAGCATCGACGCGACGATGTTCTTGCCAATGTCGTGCAGGTCGCCCTTGACCGTGCCGATGACCACCCGGGTGGACAGCTTTTCACCGGACGCCGTCATCCGCGGGCGCAGCAGTTCCATCGCGCCCTTCATCGCGCGCCCGGCCAGCAGCAGTTCGGGAACAAAGTACTCTTCCTGCTCGAAGAGCCGGCCGACTTCGTCCATGGCCGGCACCATCGATTCGGCGATCAGCGTCATCGGCTCCGCTCCGGCATCGAGCGCGGCCTGCGTGGCGGCGTGCGCCTTCTTGGCGTCGCCATTCAGAATTGCATCGTACAGTTCGTTGAATTGCGTCATCGTTTACACCTGCAACGTTCGATTCATGCGCCGGCATTTGCCGTGTGCGTGCGGGCAAAATTCACCATCGCCTGCACGTTCTCGTGCGGAGTATCGCGCACCAGTTCGCATCCCGCGGCCACAATCCACTGCGCGCCGGCCTGCCGCCGCAGTGTTTCCAACTCCAGCGCGATCGTCTCCGGCGAACCGTCGCGCACGCTTCTCACCGGGTCCAGGTTTCCCGTCAGCGTCTGGCGCGCTCCGGTTTGAGAGCGCGCCAGCTCCATGGATACGGGATAGTCGATATCCACTAACTCGCAGCCCAGCGTGCCCATGCCATCCAGAATGCGGCGCGTATTCCCGCAGATGTGCAGGCGAACTCGCCCGCCGTTGGCGTGAATGGAGTCCATCAGCTTCTTCTCCCACGGCCACACGAACTCCTTGTAGATGCGCGGGCCCACCAGCGAAGCCGCCGCATCTCCCACGCCGATAATGTCCGCTCCGGCCTCGATCTGCGCCTTGGCGAAGCGGATTCCCACTTCCAGCGTGAAGTCGAAGAGATCGTGAATGAACTCCGGGTCGTCGGAGAAGTCCATCATCAGGCGATTGATCCCGCGCAGATCGGCGGCCTCGGCGCAGGGGCCTTCCACCCAGCCCTCGACAAACAATTCATCTCCCGCGCGCTGGCGCAGCAGTTCGATGCCGCGCACGCGATCTTCCCTGCGCCCGCCTTCCATCCGGTCCGGCGCTTTCATCCGCGCAAGCAGAGACTTATCGGCAAACAGCGCCTCGTCTTCCAGGATGGCGGGCGGACGGTCCTCATACCATTGGATCTTCGCCCCCAAATCGGTGGCTTCGCGGGTGGGATCGGAGATGGTGGAGACATAATCGAAGCCGAAGAGTTCGGCCGTTTTGATCTGCGCGTCCGCCATGACCCGGTGATCGCGGACGTACTGCAGGTAGGGGACGCCGAGGATATCCGTGGCGAAGGTCATGGTAATGGGCATGCAGGGAATGCGGTCCGGCTGCTGCCCGGCAAGAACTGCAAGGATACGTTCACGGCCTGTCATGGTGCGCACTGCTTTCCTGGAACGGCGCCGCGCTTTAGCATTCGAAGCGCAAAAGTGCCGGATGTAGTATGGCACACGGGCCAAGCGCGATGTAAGGCGCCTGGACCCGCGCCTCCTGTACACTGGTCACGCCATGAATTGCATCTTCTGCAAGATCGCTGAAGGCAGCATTCCCTCGACCGCCGTCTATCAGGACGAACTTTGCTACGCTTTTGCGGACCTTCATCCGCAGGCGCCGGTGCATGTGCTGCTTGTGCCGCGCGAGCACATCAACTCGCTGGCCGACGCCAGCCAGGACGATCGCCCGCTGCTCGGCCACCTGTTGTGGGCGGCGGCCGAGATCGCCCGCGGCAAAGGCTTGGCCAAGGGCTATCGCGTGGTGGTGAATACCGGCGAGGATGGCGGGCAAACCGTCAACCATCTCCATTTGCACCTGCTCGGCGGCCGGGCGCACGGCTGGCCGGCGGGATAGATTTGCCGCGGAAACCGGGGCCCCCGCCCACAGGTCTTGTCGATGGGGCGGAAACAGAGAGGGCGCTCTCAAAATGAGAGCGCCCTCTTCCGTTTCATGGCCTGCCGGCCGGTTTACATCGGCTGCTGGGCGTACTCTTCTTCTTCTTCCATACCGTAGCGGCGAAGCAGGTTGGGCAGGCTCTGCGAGAAGGCGGAGCGCGGCATCACCGTGTCGCAGCCGGCCTCGATGGCCTTCAGCTTGAGATCGCCCTGCAGGTGCGAGAGAAAGCCGATGATCGAAGTGGCTTTCTTCAGCTTGGCCTTGAATTTGGGGATCAGCGACATCGGCTTGGCGTTGAGATTGTTCAGGTCGAAGACCAGCAGCGCGGGACGCTCGCCCTCGGGCAGATCCGTGAGCCGGGCCACGGACTCCTTGTCGCCCTTGACGAACTCCACCTTGACGCCCAGCTTGCGCGCCGTCTCCTGAATCTTGGCCAGGAAGAACAAATCCTCGATAAAACAGAAGATGCGGGTGGGGGCGTCTTCGCGGACGGGAATCGTGGGCTGCGGCACAAAGGAATCCTGGTAATGGCCGTTGCTCGCGAATTGTATGGTGGAGGGAGGGCCGTCGGCGATGTTGCCGTTGACGATGCGGTAACTGTGGTCCATGGGGCCGACAAACTCCCGCGGGCCCTTTTGCTTGGTCCTGCGCTTGCCCTGTGACGGAGCGGCAAAGCTGTTGCCGGGCTGCGCCGCGGAGACCGGATTCCTCTGCACGAACTTCTTTTTCTTCCGTCCCTGGCCCTGGCCCTGGTGCGCCCTTTGCGCCGGAGCCGGCGAAGCTGCTTTGGGCGGCGCGGGTTGTGCCGGAGGCTGCTGTGCCTGGGTCGGCTGTGCCTGCGCGGCGCTTGATTGGCTGGTCTTGTTCTTGCGGCGGCGCCGGCGGCGCCGATGCCCCTGCGACTGTCCCTGGCCATTGGCCGGGACGGGCCCCAGTTCAGACTGAGGCTGCGTCGATTCTGTCGTCATGCGTGTACTTCCTGGCACATTGCTAACGTGTGCATTGCGTTTTGATTCAGCCGTTTCCTGCCGGGTGCTGAGCTTCCGTTGCCTGCCGCCTGTCCAGGTTTGGACGGGGAACACGACGGTTGGCGGTGCAATCCTTCAAGGACATCGGGCAAATCGCTGGAGAGCATGGCTCCTCAAGCAATTGGCCGTGAATCTCAGGGGCCTTGCCGCCTTGCACGCAGGAGCTTTGTTTCAGCTCCATCCGATTGTCTGGATCGGCACGGTGCGGCCAGTGCTTTCCTGGGGTGTTGCCCTTCCTATGGGAGCTTTCGCCGCCTGCGGCCTGGTAAGGAATGAACCGCCCGGCGAAGATTCCTTCTTCGGCGGCGAGCTTGCTCTGCCCGCGTTCGGGTGGCCCGCGTCAGCCGCTTGATAGGCAATTCCGATACTACAGGGAAGCTCCCAGGCTGGCAAGTACCCGCCCGGATGCGTTTTGGGCCTGGCGGCGCGGCGCAGATGAACTCCCCCTGCCCGCTCCTGTAAACTCGCCTGCATGAGCACCTTCCGTATTGCCGCGGTGATTCCGGCCCGGCTCAGCTCCACGCGCCTCAGCCGCAAGGTGCTGCGCACGATTGCCGGCCGGCCCATGGTCGAGTGGGTCTGGCGCGCCGCCACGGCCAGCGGCCTCATGGACCCCGTGGTGGTGGCTACCGATTCCGACGAAGTGGCCGCCGTCTGCCGAGAGCGCGGCATTCCCGTGGCCATGACCTCGCCCGACTGCCCTAGCGGCTCCGACCGGGTGAGGGAAGTGGCCCGCCAGATCGACGCCGACATTTACGTCAACATCCAGGGTGACGAGCCCACGCTGACTCCGGCTTTTTTCCCGCCGCTGCTTACGCTCTTCGATCGGCCCGAGGTCGAGGTCGCCACGTTGGCCGTCCGCTGTCCGCCGCAGGAGTTCGCGGACCCGAATGCCGTCAAAGTCGTTACGGCTCTCGACGGGCGGGCGCTCTACTTTTCGCGGGCGACCATTCCGTATGACCGCGACCAGACAGGGTTCAGCGGCTACCGCAAGCACCTGGGGCTGTATGCCTATCGCAAGGCCGCGCTGGAGCGTTTTGCCGCTCTCCCCCCCTCGCCGCTGGAGCGCATCGAGCGCCTGGAGCAGTTGCGCCTGCTGGAAAACGGCATGGGGCTGTATGTGGCCGACGCGCCCGGCGACACCATCGGCGTGGATACCGAAGCGGATTTGTTACGGGCCGAGGCGGTGCTGAAGGGCTAGAAGCCAGCCTCCGGCGACCAACTGCTAGCTCCGGCGCGGGTTGGTCTTACTGACAGCCAGAGGGCGCTATCGGTGGCGTCATTTGGATACGTTCTGAGGCGTGTGACAAGACCAGCGAATTGATCTTCCAAACGCCGTTCTGCTTTTCGGCCCGCACCACAAGACTGCCTTTCCCCTTCGGGCCATGCACTGGGATCTCCATGTACGCTTTGCCTGTCCTGCTGCCCTCCTCCCATCTGCCTTGTGTGCCCCAGTCCGTTGTCAGCGGGGTTCCAAGGGCGGATGCGACGCAAGGGGAGCCTTGTGCTTGAACCACGGTCATCCTGTAGATTCCTGTTGCGCGAGTCATGGTCTCGATCGCTACCGAAAGTGAGCCAACGTAAAGGGCAAATGTCGCAACGATTGCGGCAGCAATCCCTGCTTTCCCTTTCTTCGAAAGTCCCGGCGGGTCCTCTGCCGCTGAAACCCCATCGCGGCTCGATGGCCAGGCCCCGAATGCAAAACGAACGCGGGGGCGCTTCATGTACCAGACGCACCACGCGAAAGGTATGACAGTACCAATAACGACCGCGACGGCTAATTCCCTTGGCCTCACGAAAAACAACGAAACCAAGACGCTGATGATGGCGAAGAGTTCGGACAGCACAAGTAGAGCCTTACGAGCCCAATTCCGCAGCTTCCAGAGACCAAACCCTATGAACGCGTACGCGACGTAGAACAGAAACCATGTTGAAAGAAACAGATATGAGGTGATTCTGAGCATCACCTCGGAATGGATTAATCCGCCGGCGATCAGCCGCCACATTGTTGTTCCGTCGAAAAAAACAATAATGGGAAAGAAGAGGGTTCCGCCGCAGCCAATCCAAAGGAAGGCAGCGGCTAGGAGCGTGGCGCCTACGGGTCTCTTTCGTCTGGTGGTCATGTTGGGAGGAAGGATACACCTCTTGAGCCACGAGTCGAGGTCGGGAGTCATAATCGGAATTGCGCGCAAGAACCGGAGTGCGTACCGGCCGCTTTTTAGGCGACGATGGTTCCCATGAGCAGCAAGATTCAACTCGCAGGCTTGAACGGCGCCGGTTCTATCCAAGCGGCCATCGACCCTGAAACAGCCTGGCGGCAACTCCTCGCTCGCGATCCCGCCGCCGCCTTCTTCTATGCGGTTACGACCACCGGCGTCTTCTGCCGCCCCAACTGCGCCAGCCGCCGCCCGCTGCGGGCCAATGTGCGCTTCTTCCGCTCAGCAGCCGAGGCGCTCGCCGCCGGTTTCCGTCCCTGCAAACGGTGTAAGCCCGATACTGCGTGCGGCAGCCCTTTGGACAAGGTCCGTGCACACATCGAGGCCAACGCGGACCGCCCGCTGCCGCTGGCCGAGCTGGGCCGCGTGGCCGGACTCAGCCCCTTCACCGTGCAGCGGCATTTCAAGCAGGAATTGGGAGTCAGCCCGCTGCAATATCAGCGCGCCCTGCGCGCCGGCAGCCTGCGCCATGCGCTCAAACAAGGAGATTCCGTGACCAACGCCATCTACAACGCCGGATTCGGCTCCTCCAGCCGCGCTTACGAGGGCGCGGCGCTGGGCATGACGCCCGCCCGCTTTGCCCAGGGCGGCAAAGGCGAAAAAATCGCCTGGGCTTCCGCCCCTTCCCCTCTTGGTTGGGTGATTGTTGGTTCAACAGCCCGCGGCCTCTGCTGGCTGGCGCTCGCGGCCACCTCCGCCGAGGCCGAAGCCAGTCTGCGCGAAGAGTTTCCCCTGGCCACGCTGCAGAAAGATCCGTCCCTGGCCGGCATGGTGGAGGCGGCGCTGGCGGTGGTTTCCGGCCAAGCAAATTCATCCGAAGCGTTGGCCGCACCGCAGGTGCCGCAGGTGGACTTGCGCGGCACCGCCTTTCAACTCCGCGTGTGGCAGGCTTTGCGCACCATTCCGCGCGGCGAGACGCGCAGCTACAGCCAACTGGCGCGCGAAATGGGCATTCCCAACGCGACCCGGGCCGTGGCCCGCGCCTGCGCCACCAATCGCGTGGCCATCGTGGTGCCCTGCCATCGCGTGGTGGGCGCAAGCGGCGCGCTCACCGGCTACCGCTGGGGCGTGGAGCGGAAGAAACAGTTACTGGAAATGGAGAAGAGGCCATAAAGGGCTATTCAGGTTGCGGAAAAACTCATTTCCGGCAGCGAGAAGTGTCAGGGCACGACTTCAGTCGTGCCGTAAGCCGCTGATAACAAACGATGGGCTTTAGCCCCTGCGGGCGTGTTTTCGCGGGATTTGCCTGACAATAGGTTTTTTCCGCAGCCCGCTATAGGCAGGCGCATTGATCCCCATCTGGCGGCAAAGACAAAGACGCCGCGAGGATGGTCCCCCCGGCGCCAACTAAATCTGCTTGTTTCCCACCGCCAGCAGAGTTTGAAACTGCGGGGTTTCGGGCTCTTTGTCCACCACCGCGGTCTGCACGCTGGCAAAGCCGGCCTTCTCCAGCATCGCTTCCAACTCTGTCTCGCTGAAGCCCAGCCACTCGTCCGCGTAGAGTTCCCGCGCTTCCTCAAAGCGGTGCTTAGCCAGGTCGAGAATCACCACCCGCCCGCCTGGGCGCAGAATTCTCCAGGCCTCCTGGATGGCGTGCTCGGGGTGCAGGGCGTGATGCAGCGATTGCGAAAAGAAGACCAGATCCACCTCGCCGTCCGCGACGGGAACCTCTTCCATGTCGCCGAGGCGGTATTCCACGTTCTCGACGCCGTGGCGCAGCGCCTGCTCGCGCCCCACCTCGATCATCCGGGCCGACGAATCGACGGCGATGACCTTTTTGGCCTGCTGCGCCAGCAGAAGAGAGAATGCGCCCTCGCCCGCGCCCAGGTCGGCGATCGCCATGGGAGGCATCAGCCGCAGCAGCGCCTCGGTCAGGCTCTTCCACGACTTTCCCGGAACGTAATCCCGGCCCAGCCTCCCGGCCATGCTGTCGAAGAAGCTGCGCATCCGGTCCTGACGCTTTTTCAGCACACTGCGCATTGCGGCCTGATCCGTGGCAGCTTCGGGAATCTCCTTCGCGGCTTCGGTAAGCAGCCCTTCCAAAACGCCGGCCCCACCGCAGGTGGCGCCACCCGCACCGGAGGTGCCCGCAGGGTCGCTCGAGCGATAGAGATTGCTTTTGCCGGTGCGCCGGTCTTCCACCAGCCCCGCCTGCTTCAACTGCGACAGATGCGTGGAGATGGTGCTCTGGCCCATCACCAGAATCTCCTGCAATTCGGCCACGGAAAGCTCTTCGGCGCGCAAAAGCAGCAGGATACGCAGCCGGTTGGGATCGGAGACGACGCGCAGTGTTTTGACGATTGACGGCATAAGGACGCTTCTGATACATATCAACATATCACGATAGGACGATATAAGGAGATTCCGCATGGCAACCTCGACACTCGAATCCACGGATTTGCATTACAAAGTCGCTGACATGTCCCTGGCGGACTGGGGCCGCAAAGAAATCACCATTGCCGAGCAGGAGATGCCGGGATTGGTGTCCATCCGCAACAAATACGCCGCGGGCAAGCCGCTGGCGGGGGTGCGGATCACCGGATCGCTGCACATGACCATCCAGACGGCGGTTCTGATTGAGACGCTGGTCAGCCTGGGCGCCGAGGTGCGCTGGGCGAGCTGCAACATCTTCTCCACACAGGACCATGCCGCCGCGGCCATTGCCGCCACCGGCGTGCCGGTTTTTGCCTGGAAGGGCGAATCGCTGGAGGATTACTGGGCGTGCACCTATCGCGCGCTCAGCCACAAGGGCGGCAAGGGGCCGCAGTTGGTGGTGGACGACGGCGGCGACGTGACGCTGCTCATCCACAAAGGCTATGAGCTGGAGAACGGCGACAAGTGGGCGGATGGGCCGGCCGAAAGCCACGAAGAGCAGGTCATCAAGGATTTGCTCAAGAAGGTCTTCGCCGAAGATCCGCAGCACTGGCACAAGGTGGTGGCCGAGTGGCGCGGCGTCTCGGAGGAGACCACGACCGGCGTGCACCGGCTCTACAAAATGATGGAGCAGGGCAAGCTGCTGGTGCCGGCCATCAATGTCAACGACTCGGTGACCAAGTCCAAGTTCGACAACCTCTATGGCTGCCGCGAATCGCTGGCCGACGGCATCAAGCGCGCCACCGACGTGATGGTGGCCGGCAAGGTCGCGGTGGTTTGCGGCTACGGCGATGTGGGCAAGGGCTGCTCCCACTCGCTGCGCGGCATGGGCGCCCGCGTCATCGTCACCGAGGTCGATCCCATCAACGCCCTGCAGGCCGCGATGGAAGGCTTCGAGGTGACCACCATCGAAGAGACGCTGGGCCGCGGCGACATCTACGTCACCTGCACCGGCAACGTGGACATCGTCACCCTGGAGCACATGAAGGGGATGAAGGATCAGGCGATCGTTTGCAACATCGGCCACTTCGACAACGAGATCCAGATGGACCGGCTCAACGCCGAACCGGGCGTGGCCAAGCTGAACATCAAGCCGCAGGTGGACTTCTACACTTTCCCCGACGGGCATGGCATCTTCATTCTGGCCGAGGGCCGTCTGGTGAATCTGGGCTGCGCCACCGGCCATCCCAGCTTTGTGATGAGCAACAGCTTTGCCAACCAGACGCTGGCGCAGATCGACCTGTGGCAGAAGCGGGACAGCTACAAGGTGGGCGTCTACGTGCTGCCCAAAAAGCTGGACGAAGAAGTGGCGCGGTTGCATCTCGGAAAGATCGGCGTGAAACTGACCACGCTGACGCCCAGACAGGCCGACTACATTGGCGTATCGGTGGAAGGACCGTACAAGGCGGAAAGCTACCGCTACTAGAAGCAGGAACGAGTACCGTGTCCGCGAGATTCAGTAATCCGGCACAACCCTTGGGTGCCCCAGGTCCCTCGCATTCGGGGACCTGGGAAAGCACGAAATCATCAAGACACGGTACCAGAGAAGAGAATTTCCTTGCTACTGTGCTGTGCCCTCAACCATGTTTCAATTGAGCGCCTCCCGTATGAATAGAAAGCCCAGCTTCTCCTTCGAGCTGTTTCCCCCCCGCACGCCGGAAGGCGTGGCCAAGCTGCCCTCTGTCATCGGTCAACTGGCTGCGTTGCGGCCGAGCTACTTTTCCATTACCTATGGCGCGGGTGGCTCAACGCAGGAGGGCACCTACGAGACGCTGATGGCGGTGGCCAGGCACTCGGGCGTCGAGGCCGCGCCGCATCTGACCTGTGTCGGCTCGACGCGCGCCCATATCGCCAGCCTGCTGGAACGCTACCGCAAAGCGGGCGTAAAACGCATTGTCGCCCTGCGCGGCGATCTGCCGGCCACGGCCATGAGTCCCGCCGCGCCGGGCGACTTCCACTATGCCAACGAGCTGGTCAGCTTCATCCGCGAGACCCACGCAGACGCCTTCCAAATCGAAGTGGCGGCCTATCCCGAGATGCACCCGCAGGCGCCCGGCCCCGGCGTGGACTTCGAGAACTTCCGCCGCAAGGTGGCGGCCGGCGCGGACGGCGCCCTGACGCAACTGTTCTATAACGCCGACGCCTACTTCGACTTTATGGAGCGCTGCGCCAGGGGCGGCGTCGCGATTCCGGTGGTGCCCGGCATCATGCCCATTACCGGCTTCGCCAACACCGTGCGCTTCTGCGCGGGCTGCGGTTCCGATCTTCCGCGCTGGGTGCGGCTGCGCCTCGAAGAGCTTCAGGACGACAAGCCCGCGCTGCTCGACTTCGGCCTGGAGGTCGTCACCCGGCTGTGCGAGACGCTGCTGCGCAACGGCGCGCCCGGCTTGCACTTTTACACCGTGAACCAGGCCGAGCCGGCCCAGCGCCTGTGGAAGAATCTGGCGCTGCCGGTGCCGGCCTGAGCCACTCGGCTGCAAGGCAGAGCGCCGTCCAGCCCCAGGGCCTTCCGGCCAGGCTTATTGCCGCGTGCGCTTGATGGCAGAGTGATAAAACCTCCACGCAAAGTTGTGCAGGAGGCGTGTCTGTTCGGCCTTGAGGGCCTTGTACGAGCGCGTCACATAGGCGTCGAACTCGGGCGGCCAGCCGATGGTCGAGCGGCGTTCGGAGTAGTCGCCCTCGGCCCACTTGGCCAGCACCGCCTTGTACCCCACCACGTGCGTGACAAACTCCAGCAGGCAGCGCGGCATCTGTTCCTCGACAATCAGGTGCGCTTTCTCGATGATGATCTTCTCGCGCACGTCGTTGAGGGGCATGAAGATGGTGGTCATCCATAGCACCCACTCGCTCATCTCTTCGTCCAGAATCGGCTCGCTCTGCGTCTTTCCCTGCTTTTTGAGCAGCGACCGGTAGGCGATATGGCCGGCCTGCGAGGCCACATAGAGAGGCCCATAGAACTCGTTGAGCCGCTCGTTCACCAGGCGCAGCATATCCGCGCGCCGGGCCATCATGCGCGTGCTCATGAACGTGACCAGATAGCCGGCGAATGCGAGAACGATGGTGAGAACAGCCGCGTTTTGCAGGGAACTCGGAAGCAGGATCGATGGGTCCATGGCGTGTCTTGCCTTGCGCAAAAGTATACGCGCAACGGGCAATGGCCGAAATGAATCTCCGGCAGGATGCGGAACGGGCGGTTCTTCTTTGCTACCTGGGACGGCTGGCCGGTTTGGTCTTGACCGTCTCGGGAACGACCTTGATCTCGAAGAGCTTCGGCCACAGCTTGCCGGTGACGAAGAGCCGATCGTGCGCGGAATCGTAGGCGATGCCGTTCAGAACGGCTTCGGGGCTTGAGCGCTGGCTCTCAGGAAGCAGGCCGCTCAGGTCGATCCAGCCCAGCACCTTGCCGGTCGTGGGCGAGATGCGGGCGATCCGGTCCGTGTGCCAGATGTTGGCGTAAATCTGGCCGTGAATATACTCGAGTTCGTTCAACTGCGAGACCGGAATGGCGTTGCCCTTTGCTGCCGATTGGGTCACGGTGAGGCGCCGCACCTCGCGCAAGGTGGCCGGGTCAAGAATGTGCAGCGTCGAGCTGCCGTCGCTGAGGATCAGGTCCTTGCCGTCCTGGGTGAGTCCCCAGCCTTCTCCGGAGTACGGCACGGTCCGAAGCAGCCGGAAGCTGAAGCGGTCGTAGACCAGCGCAACGTGGTTTTCCCAGGTGAGCTGAATCAGCGTGCTGCCCCACGGGGCGAGCCCCTCGGCAAAGTACTGGCCGGGCACGTTCAGCAGTTGCAGAATCCGCCCGCTCTCCAGGTCCACCATGCGCAGCGAGGAGTGGCCGTTGAGGCCGGTGCTCTCATACAGATGCCCATCCATGTAGATGAGCCCCTGCGTAAAGGCCTGCGGGTCGTGGGGGTAGGCGTGAACCACGCGGTAGGTATCGTCGGCGAGGCCGGGAGCCAGGGCTCCCATCCAGAAAGACACGACAAGAACGGCCCGGAGCAGCGTCAGAGAGCGCATCGGTTGGATCGATTTCCTAATTCACGTCGTTGGCCGTGAATACCTCAACCGGCGGATTGCTGGTCAACTGGGTATCGACGATCAGCACCGTCCGCACCTCGCCGCCGGTCAAGGCCAAAGAGGTGGAGGTGTACTTGGGCGTGGTGGTTCCGGTGGGGGTGATGACCATGGTGACGGTTTGCGACGTAAAGCTGACGTAGCCGGCGGTGGCGCCCACAGGCAGGGCCGTGACCAGCGGAATCGTATCGGCCAGCGTGACGCCGCTGGGAACCATGTAGATGTCCACGGCGCCGGTCTTGGGGGCCTGGTTGAGGAAGCGGAAGGCGGAGTGCCCGGAGGCCGCCGCGATCTGCTGGTCTTCGAGGACCGTGACTGTGTAACTGGTGGCGGCCACGCCGTTGTCGGTCAGGAAGACCGAGTGCTGATGGCCGGCCAGCAGCGTGCCGCTGGTGCTCACCAGCGTGGTCCCGCCGGTGGCTGCCATCACTTTGATGGCGGCGGCGGCCGAGGCCGGCAGCGTGCCATACGGAGTAATCGTTCCCTGGCCGATGTTGCCGGCCAGCAGCGTGCCTTCCACCTCGACGTTCACGGCCGGGGCAATGTAGGAGGCGTCGATGACGCGCACCAGACTGGGCTGGGTGTAACCGGCCACGTTCTCACAGGCAGAGAGTCCCAGGGCCAGCGCCAGTGAAGCTGCAGCCGCCATGGCCAGCTTGGGCAGTGTCAACCGCCGTGCTCCGCCGATCCACCGATTCCAGGTCTTCTTCATCCGCTTCTCCGTCAGGGGCGTTTGCACTCCTCGAATGGGTTCAACGCGATTGTCAGGCCGATTCATTGTTGAGGAAAGAAACACTCTTCCTCGATGAAACAAGCCTGCGCCCCCTCGAATCTCGCTGTTTCTTGCGCATTCGAGAGAATGCCTCAAGCGATCGGTTCAAGCCTCCACCCATAGTACAAGGGCGCGATGGAAAGAGTTTACGACTTTTTGGTGATCGCGGCACAGGGGAACTCAAGCTGCCAATGCCGCGGGATACCCTCGCCGGTCCGCCGTCTCACAGCCCGCCGTGGAGCCGCCCGAATGTCTGGGCCAGCATGAGCGACATGAGCAGCATCCCTGCCCCCAGGGCGAGCACATGCCCGGTCTTGCGCAGATTGAAGCTGCCCACCCGGCAGACCAGCAGATATGCCACCGCCAGGTTGAAGAGCCCCCATAGAACGTTGACCGCCGCGGAGGACAGGCCTACTCCCGGCGGCGAGGCGAAGGGGCTCTGGAAAGCATGTCCCGAGACGCCGTTGCCAAGATGAGGCAGGGTGTTGGCCAAAAACGCGCCCCCGAAGAAATAAGCCAGAGAGTGATTCCAGCGCACGATTGTTTCCTTTCCGGCTGCGAACCTAATGTAACAGGTCTTCTAGCTCGCTCCCAGATAAACAAAGCGGGCCAGAAACAGCGCGGCCAGCACATAGAGCAGCCAGTCCTGGCGGCGGAACTTGCCGGCCGCCAGGCGAAGCACCGCCCAGGAGATGATGCCGAAGCCCAGTCCGTTCGCGATGGACGAAGTGAAGGGGATGAGCACCAGCGTGAGAAAGGCCGGGACGGCCGCCAGCGGGTCGTGCCAGTGGATCTCGCCGATCGAGGAGAGCATCAGCGACCCCACCAGGATGAGCGCGGGCGCGGTGGCCGCCGCGGGCACGATGCCTACAAAGGGAGCTGCGCCGATGGCGCCCAGAAACAGCAATCCGGTCACGATGGCGGTCACGCCCGAGCGTCCTCCGGCGGCCACGCCGGCCGTGGACTCCACATAGCTGGTCACCGTCGAGGTGCCGGTGAGGGAACCGAAGACGGTGGCCGTGGCGTCGGCGAAGAGAATCCGGTTGAGCCGGGGAATGGTGTGGTCCGGGGCGATGAGCCCGGCCCGCTTGGTGACGGCCACCAGCGTGCCCAGATTGTCGAACAGGTCCACAAAGAAGAAGACGAAGACAATCTCCAGCAGTCCCTTGTTGAGGGCGCCGCGAATATCGAGCTGGAAGGCGGTGGCCCCCAGCGAGTGGAAGCCTCCGCTGGTGGGCGTCCAGTGCGTCAGCCCGATCGCCCAGGCGATCCCGGTGATGGTCAGTACGCCGATCAAGATGGAGCCGCGGATTTTCTTCGCTTGCAGGGCCACCATCAGCAGCAGGCCCAGAAGCGCCAGGACCGTGGTGGGATTGCGGATGTTGCCCAGGGTGACCAGAGTGTTTGCGTCGCCTACCACCAGCCCGGCATTGCGGAAGCCGATGAAGGCGATGAAGAGGCCGATGCCGCTGGCTACCGCGGCGTAGAGTTCGTGGGGAATGGCGTGCAGAATCATCTGCCGGATGCCGGAGGCGGTGAGCGCCAGAAAGATGACGCCGGAAAGAAAGACCGCGCCCAAGGCCGTCTGCCAGGGGATGTGCATCTTGAGGCAAACTGCATAGGTGAAATAGGCGTTCAGGCCCATGCCGGGGGCCAGCGCGATGGGATAGCGGGCCACCACGCCCATCAGGATCGAGCCGAAGGCCGCCGACAGGCAGGTGGCCGCGGTCACCGCGGCCAGGGGCATGCCGGTCGCCGACAGAATGGCCGGATTGACCAGCACAATATAGGCCATGGTCAAAAAGGTGGTGACGCCGGCCAGAATCTCGGTGCGCCAGTTGGTCCCCAGGCGCGTGAATTCAAAATAGCTTTCGAGTCGTTTCAGCATAGGTGGATATTCTTAGGAGACCACACCAGCCCGGCATCGCAAAATCGCGCGTGCCGCGTAGAGGCAGAAACCTGCTCAACTGGCGCGACGAAGAAGGCCGTTGCGCAATCGGTCAAGAGCGATCTCGGCATGATCGAGAATCGGGCCCCGGCCCGCCAGCTCGCGGCGAGAACGGTCTGGTTCGGGGATTCATATCAATTTTTTAGCCAGATAAATCGACACCTTCTTCTAACCGGAAAACCCTTTTTATAAACCAGGCGCCCCTGCTCCCCATCGAGGTTTTCCGGCCTTTCTGCGGCCGGATAGCCAGAGGCCCCTGACCTCGATGGCGATCAGATGTTTATCGGGTGATATCGAAGAAATCGTATCACTGCATAAACTTTGTAGATCCGCACCGCGAACGCCGCCATTGGGTAGCGTTCTTCTTTAGGGACGGTATCTTGCGCGGTTTGCGGCAGCCACCCTCAGCCCAGCAGCCGGGCCGCTTCCTGGGCGAAGTAGGTCACGATAAAGCCCGCGCCGGCGCGGCGAATGCCCAGCAACGATTCCAGGATGGCGCGGTCGCGGTCCAGCCAGCCCTTCTCAAAGGCCGCCTGGAGCATCGAATACTCGCCTGAAACCTGATAGGCGCCGATGGGCACGTCCACCCGTTCCCGCGCCGCCCGCACCACGTCCAGGTAGGGCATGGCCGGCTTCATCAGAATCATGTCCGCGCCCTCTTCCAGGTCGAGCTCGATTTCGCGCATGGCCTCGCGCAGGTTGGCGCCGTCCATCTGGTAGGTCTTGCGGTCGCCAAACTGCGGCGCGGAGTCGGCCGCCTCGCGGAAGGGGCCGTAAAAGGCCGAGGCGAACTTCGAGGCGTAGCTGAGAATCGGCGTATCGGCGCAGCCGTTGCTGTCCAGCGCCTTGCGGATGGCCCCCACGCGGCCGTCCATCATGTCGCTGGGAGCCACCACGTCGGCTCCGGCCCTGGCCAGGCTGGCGGCGGCGCGCCCCAGCAGATCGAGAGAAGAGTCGTTGTCCACCGTCCAACCGTCGCGGCCTTCCACAATCCTGCCGCAGTGGCCATGGCTGGTGTACTCGCACAGGCAGACGTCGGCGATCAGAACCAGCTTTTTCGCGGCTTCAGACTGCTTGAGCGCGCGCAGCCCCCGCTGCACGATGCCGTTCTCGTCCCAGGCGCCGGAGCCCTGCTCGTCTTTGCTCTCGGGCAAGCCGAAGAGCAGCAATCCGCCCAAGCCCAGCCGCGCGGCCTCCTCGGCCTCCCGCACCGCCTCGTCCACCGAAAGTTGAAAGACGCCGGGCATGGAGCCGACCGCGCGGCGCACGCCCTCGCCGGGGCAAAGAAACAGGGGATAGATCAGGTCGCCGGGCTCAAGGTTGGTTTCGCGCACCAGCGCCCGCAGAGATTCGCTGCGCCGGAGCCGGCGCATCCGCGTTTCAGGGAAGCTCATGGTGCCGATTGTAATTGAAATGCGCCTGGGCGGCATCGCCGCCTCCTCTGTCCAAATGGCGCGCGCCTGGGGGCAAATCCTTACCTGCTACTATCTCTACGGCTATGAAATCCTCCCCATCCGCGCCAACCTCCGGGTCAAACGAGAGTCTCGCGCCGGCCTCCGCGCCTGGAAACAGCCCGGCCGCCGTGCCAGCTTCGCGCAGCCTGCAATGGGCCCAGGTGCTGGTGCTGTCTGCGCTCTTTTCCGTTCCGGCGCTCATCTGCCTGCACACCGCGAACGTCACCGATGCGGATGTCTGGTGGCATATGCGCACCGGGCAGTGGATTCTCGAACACCGCGCCCTGCCGCATACCGATCCTTTCTCCAGTTTCGGCGCGGGAAAGCCCTGGGCTGCCTACAGTTGGCTCTTCGATCTGCTGGTCTTGCAGTTCTTTCAGCGGCTGGGCCTGGCCGGCCTGGTGGCCTACTCCACGGGAATGGTGGTGGCTGTCACGGTGGTTCTGCACCGTCTGATCCGGCGTCTGCAGGCGGACTTTTCCATCGCCGTGCTGCTGACTCTGGCCGCCAGCCTCTGCCTGAGCCGCCTCTACACGCCGCGCTCCTGGTGGTTCACCATCCTGTTTTTTGCGCTGGAACTCGATCTGCTGATGCAAGCCCGGAAAACCGGCAGGATGCGCGGGCTGTTGTGGCTGCCGCTGATCTTTGCCCTGTGGGCCAACCTGCACATCCAGTTCATCGACGGTCTGGTGCTGCTGGCCATCGCGCTGGCGGAGCCTCTCCTGGCCCGCTTCTGGACGGGAATCCAGACGCGGCTGCGCCCCGGCTGGCTGATGGGCGTCTCCGCGGCCTGCCTGCTGGCGACGCTGGCCAATCCGTATGGCTGGAGCATCTACAAGGTCGCATTCGGCCTGGCCTCCCAGTCGGGCGTTCTCAGCAAGGTCTCGGAGCTGGAAGCCATACCGTTTCGCAACCTGGCCGATTATGGAGTGCTTCTCTTTGCCATGGCCGCCGCCGCGGTGCTGGCCAGAGCCCGCCGCTTCGCTTTTTTTGAGACGGCATTGCTGGCTTTCGCTCTCCTCGTCTCCTTTCGCTCGATACGCGATGTCTGGGTGATGGTCGTCGCCGCCAGCGCGATTCTGGCCTCCGGGGTGATTGGCGACCAGAAAAATCGGCTGTTGCTCAGGGCCACGGCCATCCCGTTTGTGGCCGTTCTCGCCGGGGGGGTGGTCTCCCTCGGCGTTCGCTCCCAGCAGGTCGACGACGTTCATCTGCGCGCCCAACTGGCAGAGATATTGCCCGTCCGCGCCGTGCAGGCGGTGAAAGCGAAAGGCCTCGGCGGGCCGCTCTTCAACGACTACAACTGGGGCGGCTATCTGATTTGGGAGCTGCGCCTGCCGGTCAGCATCGACGAACGCCAGAACGTCTATGGCGACGCGCCGATCGACCGTTCCGTGGCCACCTGGTACGCGATGCCGGACTGGGCCTCCGATCCCAATCTCCGCAAGGCGAAGCTGGTGATCGGGCCGGTCAAGGCGCCTCTCACGCAGTTGCTGCGCCAGGACCCGCGCTTCGAGCTCGTCTTTGAAGACAACCTCGCGGCGGTCTTCGCCGCCCGCAGGCCCTCGCCCTGAGAGGCTGAGCCGCAAAGCCCGCCTGTCTATAACTGTTCGTAGAGCGTCGTGTTCTGGTAGCCCATCAGCACCACCAGGGTCCAGATACCCAGGGCAGTCCCGAACGGGAACTTCAGGAGGATCAGAAACGCCGCTACAATGGCCGCAGTCCGTCCCCATTGCGCGCGTTCCATCAGTCCCCAGGCGGCCACCAGCGCCAGCCCGGCACGGGTAACGAGAATCAGCCAGGCGAAATGCGCCACGGCCGGACCAAGCCACTCCGGAGGAAACGGTCCGCTCGCCCACGGGCCGTGCATCCAGGGGCCGAAGTGCCCGGAGAGAAATGCGTTCGCAAAGGCCAGCCCGGCGATTCCCGTTAGCAGCGAAAATGCCGCATAGACGAACCAGACAACGCTCAGCGCCTTTACCTTGGCGGCGTAGTTTGCCAGTTGAAACTCCATGCCCGGCACGGGAGGAACCGGCGCCGCGGCCGGACGGCCGCATTGGGAACAGATTCCCTGTCCGGGCGCTAAAGCCTGACCACATCCGCTGCAATACATCGCCGCCTCCTTTGTTTCAGCTTACCGAGCTTACTACGCAGCCGTACCGGGCCGCGTTCCATCCGCGCGCGCGATGTTTTTTCGCCGCCAGCCTGCTGGCAAGGTCTCTGACCGCTTGTTGTTGTACCAACTAGGTCCCTGACCGTTTGATTCCGTTCCTTGAGGTTTGTGCTTTCCCACCCATTCGCCAGAAAAAAGCGAAGGGATGGGGCACGGGGCTGATCCATATTCACACGGTCAGAGACCAGGGGCGCCCCAGATCCCCGCTTCTGGGACCTGGGAGAGCACAAACGCAAAGACGAAATCACGCGGTCAGAGACTAGCGGCTGGAGGTTGAAACCTGCCTCTCCCACCTCTCTTCGTGCCGGTCGTCGCGGAGGACCAGGGCTACGACGCGGTTCGAGGGATCGCGCTCGAAGATCAGTCGGGTCGTGCTCGAGCCGTTGGGATAAAAGAACACGCCCGGAGATTCCGCGGCCAGTTCGGCAATCTCGCCCTGCTGGTTCTTCTCGTAGAGCTGATCGCCCTGGCGGAAGACGGTGACCATGGGGTGGCCGTTCCGTTCGCGGTACTCTCCGGCCAACGTGTCGAGCAGCGCCGGAGCCAGCTTGATGGCCGGCGGATGGAACGGAATCAGCACTCGCTCCGCCCAGGGTGGCACTTCCTGCCGTCCCGCGGCGCTGTGCGCCAGCAGCCAGCGCGGCAGCTCCGGCTCGTCGTAGGCGCGGGTCCAGCAGTCGTGCTTCAGCCCCTGGTAAACCCACAGTTTCACATGGCCGCCGTCGGCCTTGAAGGCCTCGAACATCAGCTCGCTCTGGCGCGGCGTCACCACGTTATCGTCGCTGCCATGGAAGAGCCAAACCGGCGTGCGGCCCAGCGCGCGGGCATACTCGGCCGGCAGGGTCGAAGCCTCCCGCCAGCGTTCCGGGCTATAGCTCCAGAAAATGCCGCTGGCGGCAATGGCCACCGCCGCCCAGCGGCGGGGATAAAGACGCCCCAGTTCCCAGGCGCCGTATCCGCCCATCGATAGCCCGGTCAGATAGGTCCGATCCGGATCGCCGTGGAATTCCGCCGTCTCCCGGTCGAGCGCGGCCATGGCCATGGCCAGCATTTCGCGATCGGTCCAGTAATAGGCCATTGGGCACTGCGGCATCACGATCACAAACGGCCAGCGCTCGGGGTGGTCGCGCACCGCCTCGGGAAGGCCGATCTGCGTCTGCCACATGCCCTCGGAACCGCGCTCGCCGCGTCCGTGCAGAAACAGGATCACCGGCCACAGCTTGCGGTCGTTCCGCCGCCACTCCTCGGGCAGATACACCTGAAAGCGATAGGTGGCCCCGTGCAGTTCGATCTTGCGATTCAGAAATCCACTCTCTTGCTGAGGTCCCGGCAAGGAGAGATGGACCCTGGCTGCAAGGGCGTGAACGGCGCCCGGCGATCCTGTCCAGGCGGTCAACAGGCAGGCCGCCAGAAATCGATTAAAACGGAACATGTCCGAATCCAAACCCAAAATACCCGGTGCGGGGGACCGTCTCAAATGCCGGGGGCCTCCAGTGTGCCTCATCGATGCCCGGCACCGCAACCGCGGCCGGGGCCGGCCCGCGCGTCCTTGGTCTTTCTTTCTGCTTCCCTGAGACTTTTCTTACGATTTGCATGGAAGACTTGAGTTGTTATGCTGGTCACACTCATGTCCGTACTGGAAGCCGGAGATACGCTCGACCACTACCGCCTCGATGCAACAGTCGCCCGCAGCGGCATGTCGACGCTTTTCAAGGCCACCGATCTCAACGGCGGCCGCCAGGTGGCCATCAAGGTCCCCCATCCCGAGATGGAGGCCGACCCGGTTCTGGTCGAGCGCTTCAAGCGGGAGCAGGAGATTGGCCAGGAACTGGACCACCCCGGCGTCGTCAAGACCTATGACGGCGAAGAACGCAGCCGCATGTATATGGTCATCGAGTGGGTGGACGGGCTGCTGCTGCGTACCATCCTCAACGAGCGGCGCAAGCTGCCCATCGAACGCGCCGTCCCCATCGCCCTGGGGATTTGCGATGCCCTCGATTACATGCACAAGCACGGCGTGGTTCACCGCGATCTGAAGCCCGAGAACATCATGGTCGGCGTCCAAGACCGCATCAAGCTCATCGATTTCGGCATCGCCATGAAGGAAGACGCGCGGCGGCTGACCTATGCCGGCCCCTCGCCGCTGCTGGGCACGCCGGACTACATTTCTCCCGAACAGGTGAAGGGCCAGCGCGGCGACCAGCGCAGCGACATCTACGCGCTGGGCGTCATGCTCTACGAGATGCTGACCGGCCAGACGCCCTTCGGCGGCCCCAATCCCCTCGCGGTGATGAACGAGCGGGTGCAGAACGATCCCAAGCCGGCGCGCAAGCTGAACCCGGAGGTTTCGCCCCAGTTGCAGGAGATTCTTTTCCGCGCGCTGGAGCGCGACCCGCGCCACCGCTACGCCACCGCCAGCGAAATGGCCTGGGATTTGGAGCATCAGGAGCAGGTGGGTGTGGAAGAAGGCGTGCGGCGCCCGGCGCTGCGCGGCCGCTGGCTGCCCGGCGGACGCAAGCTGCTTCTCTACGCGGGCCTGCTGCTGGCGCCGCTGCTCCTCTTCGCGCTGATGCTGCTGCTGGCGCGCCGCTAAGGCTGCCGCCCCCGCGCAAGGCTGTCGCGCGGGGGCCCAAGGTTCCCTTTGCCGCTACCGGTACGACTCGTCGCGGTGAATGACAAACTCCGGATAAGCGCCCCCGCCCAGTTCGTGCAGGTCCATGCCGATGCGTTCGCCGTCCGGGTCCACGCGGAAGGGCAGCACCCGGTCCAGCAGCCAGAAAAGCAGGTAGGCCAGCGGAAGCGCCAGGCCCAGCAGCGCCGAGATGCCCACCAGTTGAGCCACCAGCTGTCCGGCTTGGGGCGCAAAGACGCCCGCGGCCAGAAGCCCCCACAGCCCGCCCGCCCCATGGACCGTGATGGCGCCCGATGGGTCGTCGATGGAGAGAGCGAGTTCCAGCAATTCCACCAATAAAGGAGTGATGATGCCGGCGACCAGGCCGGTGAAGATCGCTTCCAGCGGCGTTACCAGGCCAGCGCAGGCGCTGGAGGCGACCAGCCCGGCCATCCAGCCGTTGGCGCAGAGGCTGGCGTCGGGCTTGCCAAAGCGGACATGGGTCACGGCGAAGGTGGCCGCGACGGCCCCGGCGGCAGAGAGCAGAGTGTTGATGGCCGTGACCGGCAGCGCGGAGAGAGGCGCATGAAGCCACAGAACCGCGCCGGCGAGATTCCAGGCGACCCAGCCGACCAGGGCCAGCAGGCAGCCGAAGAGCACATAGACGGCGTTGTGGCCGGGGAGCGCCGTGGAGAGGCCTTCTTTGGGAAATTTGCCCCGGCGCGGTCCGGCGATCCACACCGCGGCCAGGGCGCACAGGCCGCCCAGCACATTCACCGTGGCCGCGCCGCCGCCGTCCACAAAGCCCGCGCCCAGGCCGAAGTTGACGCCCAGTTGGGCCAGCCAGCCTCCGCCCCAAATCCAATGCGCCGTGAGAGGAAAGAGAATGGCCGCAATCACCGCCGCCGCCGCGCAGCCGGCCGTCAGCCGCCAGCGGTCCGCGCCCGAACCCCAGGGAAGCATGGCGGCCAGGGCCACGGCCAGAAATTCGAACAGCAGCGCGAGCTGCGTTTGCGGCAGCGCCGAACTCAAGCCGCCCAGCAGCAGCGGCCCGGCTCCCAGCCAGTCCCATCTCTGGCCGGCGAGTGAAAGCGTGTGGCCCGCCATGCCGGCGGCGCCGGTCCAGGTGGCGCCGATCAGCGTAAAGACAATGGCGGTAACGGCCAGAATGGCGAGGTTGCCCAGCAGCGATTGCGCGGCCGAGCGGGAGCGTCCCAGTCCGGTGTTGATGAGCGCCACGCCGGCAATGGCCAGCGGAGCCAGCATCAAAAGGGCGAGAGTGAGTGCGAAAGCGGTTTCAGAGAGCAGCGGAGCGGTTTGCGTGGAGAGCGGAGTCATGGGAGCCTCTCTCCGCGCGCTTCCATATGTCCGCGCACCGCAACGGCCAGTCCCAGTCCTTCCACGGCCAGGCCGCAGACCACAAAAGCCGCGCGCGGAACCGGGGCGGGAAACAGCAGAACCGCGGCAATCGAGAGAAAGAACCCGGCTGGCATCGCCAGCAATCCGGCATACTTCATGCTCTCTTCCCTTTCAGGCGTCGGGATGGACGGCCGCCCTCCGGACATCGCGTCCGCATGGGCAAGTGACTTTTCTCTGAGGGCAACCGGTTGTGACGCCTTTATGAATTCTAAAGCATCTGCTTGTTACCATCGGGGCACGCGCACCGGATGCGGCCCCTTCCGCCTCCGATGTGCAGGGGGCTGCTCCTTGCGGGCTTCCCGGCTTTTCCCCAAGATCGACGGAGGTCCTGTTCATGAATGCTCTTGACCGCTTGGTATCGAACCCGGTGGGCGCGTTTACCGTTCTTGCCCTGGCCGCATTTCTTGAGGCCCATGGGGACTCGTTTTTCCAGGTTGGTCTCCACCGCTCGGCGGGAGTTGGCCGGGTGCTGCCGTTTGTCTTCGGTACGGTGATTCTGGCTTTGTACGGAATGGTCGTGAATGTTCCGCGCTGGGAGTTCGGCAAGCTGCTGGGCGTCTACGTGGTGCTGTTTTTCCTGATGGCGCAGTTGCAGGCCAGGGTGCGCTTCGGCCAGTCGCCCACGCCACCGATTTATGCGGGTGGGGCGCTGATTGTGGCCGGCGGATTGGTGATCGCTTTCTGGAAGGGATGAAAGAATTTTCCGGAGATTGGCGTGTTGTGGAATCCGCGGGATAGTTTGGGGGGCAATATCCCAGCTTCTGGTACGCGGGCCGCCGGAGGCGCGGGAGTTTGTTCCCTCCTCTCGGACTTATCACAAATCGATTTCTTTTCAGGAAATTACGAAAGAGATGCAGCGCAACTTTTTTTTGAAATTCGGGGGTCAAATGCTAGTGTGAGGCAGGTTGAGGCTGCTATATTGTTTTTCGGGGTTCTCCACCTCACGGGGGAGCTGTCTTCACAGAAAAAATTTGCACACAACTTATGTGACCGTCGGCACAGCGGGCGCATCCAAGAAACCGAAGCCGCACAGGGAAAGCATTCATGGCGCAGATATTTGACCGCAGCTCCAACGGCTTGGCTCGCATGAGTCTTGTCTTGTCGGGGCTGATCGTGATCGCCTTGGGGGTCACGCTGGACCAGTTGCAGCGTTCGCCCTGGGTCACGCGGCAGGGCCAGCGCCCGGACCAGCCGGTTCCCTTCAGCCACAAGCATCACGTGCAGGGGCTGGGCATTCAGTGCCAGTATTGCCACGTCACGGTGGAGAAGTCCAGCTACGCCGGCATCCCGCCTACCAAGACCTGCATGAACTGCCATGCGCAGATTTGGACCAACGCCCAACTGCTGGAGCCGGTGCGGGCCAGTTGGGCCAGCGGCCAGTCCCTGATTTGGACCAAGGTCCACGACCTGCCCGATTTTGTCTATTTCAGCCATGAGATTCACGTCAACAAGGGGCTTGGCTGCTCCAGTTGCCACGGCCGCGTGGACCAGATGCCGCTGATGTATGCGCAGAACACCTTGCAGATGGAGTGGTGCCTCGACTGCCATCGCAATCCGGCCAAGAATCTGCGGCCCACCAGCGAGATCTACAACATGGCCTGGGAGAAGCCGGTCGCGGATCGCCCGGTGTGGTGTTCGGTGGGCGAGGTCAAGACGGGCGTGCCCACGGCCCAAAGCGTGAACTGCGTGACGAAAGATCCGGCGCAGGGAGGCGTGGATGTAGCTTTGCTCGAGTTGCCTCAGACCAACGCCCAAGGGCTGCCCTCCGATGGGCTCGCGGCTGCGCTGCCGGTCGCGCCGGTCTACAAGAAGTTCACCAGCCAGGATGAACTCGGGCGCTTTCTGGTGGATCGCTACAAGATTCGCACCCCCAAGGACCTGACCAGTTGCGAGGTCTGCCATCGATGAGTAAGTGGACGAAGGGAACAACAAGCACGACCGTCACAGGGGCTGCGGAAAAGATCCGGTCCGCGTCAGAGCATGACGTGTCAGGGCACGACTTCAGTCGTGCCATACATGCTGAAAAATCGACGGGGGCTTTAGCCCCTGAGGAAAGCACTTCGGAATTACCTCTTGTTGCCGGCTCCATCTCGGCCGCCAAGGAGGGCCTTATCGTTTCCGACCCCACGCCAAGGACCCTGGTCCAGATTCGCCAGGAGCTGAAGGGCGTCAAGGGCAAGCGGTACTGGCGCTCGGTGGACGAACTGGCCGATACGCCCGAGTTTCAGGCGGCGGTCGAGCGGGAGTTTTCCGGTTCGGCGCAGGAGTGGGTCGATCCGGTTTCGCGCCGCGGCTTCATGAAGCTGATGGGCGCTTCGCTGGCGCTGGCCGGCCTCGCCGGATGCACCAAGCAGCCCGATGAGCCGATCTATCCCTACGTCAAGGCGCCGGAAGATTTGATCCTGGGCAAGCCGATGTACTTTGCCACGGCGCATCCGTTCGCGACAGGAGCGGTGCCCCTGCTGGTCAAGAGCGATCAGTTCCGCCCCATCAAGATCGACGGCAACCCCGAGCACCCGTATAACCAGGGCTCGTCGGACCCATTCACGCAGGCCACGCTCCTCGACCTCTACGACCCCGACCGCTCGCAGCACGTGACCTATCGCGGCGAGAACCGCGAGTGGGCGGAGTTTGCCGTCGAGTTGCGCAACAAGGTTGCCAGCACCAAGGACGGCGCCGGCATCTACTTCCTCAGTTCGACCATCACTTCGCCCACGCTGGCGCGGCAATGGAAAGCGGTGCAGGCGGCGTATCCGAAGGCAACACTGGTGCAGTACGACCCGGCCATTGCGGGAACGGCGCTCGCGAACGGTCTGAACGTTCAATACGATTTGGCCGAAGCGGATGTGATTGTTTCGCTGGATGCGGACTTCTTGTCTGGCGCTGCGTTTCCGGGTTTTCATACGTTAGTGCGCCAGTATGCGGAGCGGCGGAAGAACCCTGAAAAGTTGAACCGGCTTTATGCGATTGAGAGCACGCCGAGCACTACCGGCCTAAAGGCCGAGCATCGGCTGGGGCTGCGTGCGAGCGAGATTCCAGCCTTCGTTGCGGAGCTTGCAAGGGCTGTCGGAGCAGTGAGCCTTGAGCCTCCGGCGTATAGCTGGACCGATGAGCAGAAGAAGTTTCTGGCCGCTGTGGCGAAGGACTTGAAGGCGCACGCGGGCAAGAGCGTGGTGATTCCGGGACTGTATCAAGACCGTTCAGCGAAACTGCTTGCCCTGGCGATTAATAACGCGCTCGGTAACGCGGGTAAAACGGTTCTGATTGCTGGCGATTCGACGAATCAGTTGGGGTCCGATCAAACTGAGGATCTGAAGCGGCTGGTTGCCGATCTGAATGCGGGTAAGGTGGATTGGCTGATCATTCTGAACGCCGATCCGATTTACAACGCACCCGCCGATTTGGAGTTTGCCGCGGCGTTCGATAAGGCAAAGACGGTGGCGCATCTTGGCTCGCATGTGGACGAGACGGGTCAGCTTGCGCACTGGCATATTCCGGCGGCTCACTTTCTGGAGTCGTGGTCGGATGCGCGGGCCCATGACGGAACGGTTTCGATTGTGCAACCAATGATCGATCCGCTTTATGGCGGCAAAACCGCACATCATGTCTTTCAGGCCCTGCTCAACGAGCCGGGACTGAGCCCGTACGATGCAGTGCGCGAAACGTGGAAGCCGGCCATCAAGGGTGACTTTGAGGTGGGCTGGCGCAAGGCGCTGCACGCGGGGTGGATTGACGGTACGGCATTCACGATGGCCGGACAAGCCGCTCCCAACGCAGGTCTGGTGTCAAAAGTTCCGACGCCCTCCGCGAAGGACGCGCTCGAAATCATCTTCCGTCCCGACCCGAACGTCTACGACGGGCGCTGGTCGAATGTGGGCTGGCTGCAGGAGCTGCCCAAGCCGGTGACCAATCTGAGCTGGGACAATGCCGCGCTGGTCTCCGGTGCGACGCTGACCAAGCTGGGCCTGGAAGAAGACGACATTGTCGAGCTGACTGTGGATGGGCGCAAGGTCAAAGCTCCGGTGCTGGTTGTGCCGGGCCATCCCGATAATTCCGTGACAGTGCATCTGGGCTATGGGCGCCAGTTTGCAGGCCGCGTGGGCTCGGGCGCGGGATTCAACGCTTACTTGATTCGGACCGCGGCTTCCCCGTTTTACGCCGTGGGTACCATCAAGAAGGTCGAAGGCAAGTGGGGCGTGGCGGTTACCAAGAGCCACTACCAAGACCACAGGCCGAAGCTCTTCGGCGGGCAGGGCAACGGCAATAACTCGCTCGAAGCCGACGAGGCCATCGGCGAGCGCGGCATCATTCGCTACGCCACGCTGGCCGAGTACAAGGCCAACCCTGGATTTGCGAACGAAGGCGAAACCCACACCAAGACCGACAAAGACAACACGCTCTTCCCCAACTGGGAGTACAAGGAAAATGCCTGGGGCATGTCCATCGACATGAACAGTTGCACGGGCTGCAACGCGTGCATCGTGAGCTGTTATGCCGAGAACAACATCCCGGTGGTGGGCAAGCAGCAGGTGCGCATCGGGCGCAACATGCAGTGGCTGCGCATCGACACGTACTTTGAAGGCGATCTCGCCGCGCCGCGCGCCCACTTCCAGCCCATGGCCTGCCAGCACTGCGAGAACGCGCCCTGCGAGCAGGTTTGCCCGGTGGGCGCCACGGTGCACACGCCCGAGGGGCTCAACGCGATGATCTACAACCGCTGCGTGGGCACGCGCTATTGCTCCAACAACTGCCCCTATAAGGTGCGGCGCTACAACTTCCTGCTCTACTCCGACTATGAAACAGAGAGCTTGAAACTCTTGCGCAATCCCGATGTCTCGGTGCGCTCGCGCGGCGTCATGGAGAAGTGCAGCTACTGCGTGCAGCGGATTTCGGCGGCCAAGATCGAGGCCGACAAGGAGAATCGCGCGGTGCGCGACGGCGAGATCGCGACCGCCTGCCAGCAGGCCTGCCCGGCCTCCGCCATCACCTTTGGCAACATCAACGACAAGCAGAGCCGTGTGGCCAGGCTGCAGGCCGACGGGCGCAGTTACCAGGTGCTTGCCGATCAAAATACGCGTCCGCGGACCAAGTATGTGGCCGCGGTGCTGAATCCGAATACCGAACTGGAAAGAGCGCCGGTGGAACACTCCCCGGCGAAGGGTTGAGAGGCTCGAAGCCACGATGGCAAACGGCGACCTGAAACCGAAAGACAAGGCTCTCATCGCGGGGACCGACCCGGCGACGGGAGAGTACCGGGTCATTGCGCCGGGGCAGACCTTCAAGTCGGTTACCGAAAAAATAGCAAGCATCGTGCTCACCCCGGATACGCCGTTGGGCTGGTTTGCCATCTTCGGGGTGGGCGGCGCGCTGGCCACCGTGCTGATGGTGGCGCTGGTTTGGCTCTTCCTCGAGGGAGTGGGCATCTGGGGCATCACGCAACCGGTGGCCTGGGGCTTTGCCATCATCAACTTTGTTTGGTGGATCGGCATCGGCCACGCCGGCACGCTGATCTCGGCCATTCTGCTCCTCTTCAAGCAGGGCTGGCGCAACTCCATCAACCGCTTCGCCGAGGCCATGACGATCTTTGCCGTGGTCTGCGCCGGCATGTTTCCCCTGATTCACGTCGGGCGCCCCTGGCTGGCCTACTGGATGCTGCCGATTCCCCTCACCATGAACGTGTGGCCGCAGTTCCGCTCGCCGCTCATGTGGGATGTCTTCGCGGTTTCCACCTACGCAACAATTTCGGTGGTCTTCTGGTATATCGGGATGGTGCCGGACTTCGGCACCATGCGCGATCGCTCGCACAACAAATTGGCCCAATATCTGTACGGTCTGGCTTCGCTGGGTTGGCGCGGTTCGGTGCGCCACTGGGCGCGCTACGAGACGGCCTCGCTGCTGCTGGCCGGCCTGGCCACGCCACTGGTGCTCTCGGTTCACACGGTCATCAGCTTCGACTTCGCCGTGGCCGTGCTGCCGGGCTGGCACACCACCATCTTTCCGCCTTACTTTGTGGCCGGCGCCATCTACTCGGGCTTTGCCATGGTGCTCACGCTGGCCATTCCGCTGCGCAAGTTCTATCACCTGGAGGGGCTGGTCACCGAGCGGCATATCGACAATATGGGCAAGGTGATGCTGGCGACAGGCTTCATCGTGGCCTACGGGTACGGCATGGAAGTCTTCATGGCCTGGTACTCGGCCTCGCACTGGGAAGCCTTCATGATGTGGAACCGCATGTTCGGGCCCATGGGCTGGTCCTACTGGGTGCTCATCACCTGCAACCTGGCCATTCCGCTGACGACGCTTTGGTCGCGCAAGCTGCGCACCTCGATCCCCTTCATGTTCTTCATCTCCATCGTGGTCAACACGGGCATGTGGTTTGAGCGCTTCGTCATTGTGGTCACCAGCCTCTACCGCGACTTTCTGCCCTCCTCGTGGGGCACCTACCGCGCGACCAGGTGGGACTACATGATCTATGTGGGAACGCTGGGACTGTTCACGGCGCTGTTCCTGTTGTTTGTGCGCTTCCTGCCCATGATTCCCATGTCTGAAATCCGCATGATGCTGCCGGGGGCCAAGATCGCGCCCAAGGCGGAAGCGGAGGTTGCCGACTGATGCCCCCACGCGAAGGAACCTACGGCCTGTTGGCCGAATTCGATACGCCGGGCGACCTGGTGAGGGCCGCGCGGCAGGCGCGCCAGGATGGCTGGCGGCGGCTGGACTGCTACACGCCCTATCCGGTCGAGGAAGCGGCCGAGGCCATCGGCTTCCACCGCAACAAGGTGCCGCTGCTCACGCTGATTGGCGGGTTGATGGGCTTGACGGCGATGTTTCTGTTTGAGACCTGGGTCTCGGTGTGGGCCTACCCGTTGAACATCGGCGGGCGACCGCTGTACTCGTGGCCGGCCTTCATCGTGCCCGCCTATGAGTGGACCATCTTGTGGGCGGGGCTTTCGGCGGCCTTCGGCATGTTGGCGCTGAACGGACTGCCGGCGCTCTATCATCCGCTCTTCAACGCGCCCAACTTCCGCGATGGGGCAACCACCGACAAGTTTTTCCTGTGCCTGGAGGCATTGGACCCCAAATTCGATTTGGTGGAAGCGAAGGCGTATTTGGAGAGCTTCAAGCCCGTCTCTGTGGTGGAGGTGGAGTACTGATGCAAGCGAACCACCTCAATCCGAATGCGTGGCTTCCCACCCTTTCGCCAGAAAAAAGGCGAAAGGATGGGGCACGGGGATTCCTGCCGCTCAGGCCGATTGCCGCCGCAGTGAGCATGGCTGCGTTGTTGCTTGCTGCCGGCTGTCGCCAGGATATGCACGACCAGCCCAAGATCATCTCGCAGCGGGGATCGGAAATGTTTGCCGATCATCGCGGAGCGCGTCCGCAGGTTGCCAACACCGTGGCCCGCGGCCAGTTGCGCGAAGACAGCTACTTCTATACCGGGGTGGTCCAGGGCGCGAACGGCTATCGCGAGGAAAAGAACGAGATGCCCTTCCCGGTGACGCTGGAAGTGCTCAGGCGCGGCCAGGAGCGCTTCAACATCTACTGCTCGCCCTGCCACTCGCGGGTGGGCAACGGGCTGGGCGCGATCGTCGAGCGCGGCTACAAGCCGGCGGCCAATCTGCACGACCAGGTGCGTCTGTCGCAGCCCATCTCGCACTACTTTTACGTGATGACGCACGGCTATGGCGCGATGCCGGACTACTCGGCGCAGTTGACGCCCGTGGATCGCTGGGCGGTGGCGGCATATGTGCGCGCGCTGCAACTGAGCCAGGCGGCCACGGTCAAGGATGTGCCCGCGGGCGTTCAAGTGAAAGACCTGAAGGCCGTGGCGCGAGAGAACCACCTGCCCGAGGGCTTTGCCGAGCCGTGGGCGCTGCCCTCCACCGCGATCCAGGCGTATCCGCACGATCTGAAACAGGGAAATCCGGCATTGGCTCCGGCCAATCCGGCCGACCCCGCCATCAAGATTCCCGCAAGCAAACCGGCCCCCGCGGCACAGAAGTAAGGACGAACGGAATGGCTCACGAACCACACGCCAACACGCTTCCCGCCGAATTGGGCGCTCCGGCTTTTGTGGACGCCTGGAGGACGCGCGCGCTGGCCATCGGGTTGGTCTTCTCGGTCATCGCCGCCGGGCTGGCCGTTGCGGACAAGTCGATCGATCATGTGCTGCGCGCCTGGCTGCTGGGCACGATGCTCGCCTTCGGCTTTTCCGTGGGCGGGCTGGCTCTGCTCATGGTGCAATACGTGACGGGCGGCAAATGGGGCCTGCTGCTGCGCCGGCCTCTGGAGGCCATGAGCCGCACCCTTCCGCTGGTCTTCGCCTACTGGGTGGTCGTTGCCCTGTACATGAAGAAGCTCTACCTGTGGGCCGCGGTGGACGATGTGACCGCGGCGCTGCAATCGGGATGGATCAACGAGGCGCAGGCGCATGCCATCGAGTTCAAACGGCCGATGCTCAACCCGGGCGCTTTCGTGTGGGCGAGCCTGCTGTGCTTCGCCATCTGGGGTTACTACACCTGGCGCCTCAACCAATTGGGACTTCAACGGGATGCGGCTTCCTCCGCGACCACGCCCGAGTGGATCAAGCGATTTGAGAACATCAGCGGTCCCGGCATCGTGGTGTACGCCGTCACGATGACCGCCGCGGTCATCTATTGGGTCATGTCGCTTGATCCCACGTGGTATTCCTCGGTCTACGGGCTGCTCTTCTTGGTCGGCCAGGGATACATGGTGCTGGCATTCGGCATCGTCGTCGCGGTTTCGCTTTCAAAGGGCGAGCCATTCCGCACCATCCTGCGCACGACCGAGCAGCACGACCTGGGCAAGTTCACCTTCGCTTTTGTGATGCTGAACATCTACCTCGCCTTCTCGCAGTTCCTCATCATCTGGTCGGGCAATCTCCCGGAAGAGATTCCGTGGTATCTGGACCGCTTCATGGGCGGTTGGGGCGTGATTATCACGCTCGATTTCATCTTCCACTGGCTGATTCCCTTTACGCTGCTGCTGTCGAGAGACTTGAAGCGGAACAAGAAGCGGCTGGTGCGGGTGTGCCAGTGGATGATTTTTGCCCGGGCCTTCGATTTGTTCTGGCTCATCGAGCCCAACTTCAAGGATGCCGCGCGCAACCTGCATTTCAGTTGGGGAATTCTCGAATATGTCGCGGTCCCGGTGGCGATGACGGCCTTCTGGGCGGCCTACTACTGTACCTGCCTGAAGAGCCGTCCGCTGGTGCAAACCAACGATCCGCACCTGGCGGAGATTCTGGAGCCTGAACATGCCAACGCATGAGCATGATCGTCGCGAACCGGGCCCGAACGGAGCGGAGGAGATCGACACATCCCACGGCTACGAACGCTCCGACGTTCGCGCCTCGGGCATTGTCGTCTTCCTCACCGCCCTGGCTGTCTTCGTCGCCGTGGCCGGAGGCTTGTCGTATGGCATCGGCAAGTTCATCAACACGCGCATGGCCAGGGAGGACGGGCCGAAGAGCAAATGGGCCGCGCCGGTGGATGTGCGGCCGCTGGGCAATATGCCCTCCAGCCCGGAGCTGAAAGACAAGATGGAGGAGCTGACGCAGCGCTTTCCCACGCCGCGGCTGCAGACCGACGACGGCAACCAGGAGATCGCCGATCTGCACGCCAAAGAGGACCTGCTGCTGGAGCACTATAGTTGGGTCGATCGGGAGCAAGGCAAAGTGAGAATTCCCATCGAGCGCGCCATGGAGTTGATTGCGCGGGGCGGGCTGCCAGTGGCGCCCCAGGTGGAACATGCGCCGCCGATGACCGGCGATCGCGCGCCGGTGGCGACTGCGCCGCTGACCAACGGCTTTGCGCGCACGGGATTCGAGCAGGACGAGGCACAGGCGATCGGGACGCGGCGTCCGGAGCAACAGAAGTAGAGATTTCTGAACCCTGCGCCGGAGGCAGCAAGGGAAGGAAAGAAGGAATCATGCACGATGCGGGCACAATCCGGAGAAGTTGGCGCAATGCGGCCCTCGCCGCGGCGGCCACGGCGGGCCTGGGTCTTTCTGCGCTTTGCCCGGCGGCGCTGGCGCAGGTCTCTGGATACGGCGAAAAAATGATGGGGCCGGTCAACGACAAGCCGCCATCGATCCTGGACAAGGTGGGCATCGAGCAAAAGCTGAACCAGCAACTGCCCCTCTCGCTCACGTTTACCGACGACCATGGCAAGCAGGTGCAACTGGCCAGCTACTTCGGCAAGCGGCCCGCAATTCTGGCGCTGGTGTACTACCAGTGCCCCATGCTCTGCTCGGAGGAGTTGAACGGGCTGACGGGCGCATTGCAGATGGTCAATTTCGTTCCCGGCAAGGACTTCGACGTGATTGTGGTGAGCATCGATCCCAGCGAGGGGACCGAGCTGGCCGCGGCCAAGAAGCGCACGTATCTGAAGCGCTACGGCCACGCGGATACCGCGGATGGATGGCACTTCATGACCGGGACGCAGGCCAACATCGATGCCCTCACCAGGGCGGTCGGCTTTGGCTACGTCAAGCTCCCAACGCCGGACGGCAAGCTGACCCAGTTTGCCCACGCCAGTTCGATTCAGATTGTGACGCCGGAGGGCAAGCTGGCCCAGTACTACATGGGCGTGGAGTACTCGCCCAAGGATTTGCGGCTGGGGCTGGTCGAGGCCTCGGCCAACCGCATCGGCTCGCCGGTGGACAACATACTGACCTACTGCTATCACTACGATCCGCAAACCAACAAGCACTCGCTCATTGTGGCGCGCGTGGTTCAGTTGGGCGGACTTGTAACGGTCTTCACGCTGGGCGGATTCATGCTGGCGATGTTTCGCCGGGACGCCCGCAAGGACAACCCGCCAGGCGCAGGAAAAACTGGAACAGAATCGCCGAGGACAGACACAAAGGTGAACGGATAACGGAATGTCGCATATCAGTCCAGTAATCTGGCAGTTTCTCGTCAAGTGGTTGACGAACTCCGCGCTATTTCCGCCGGAGGCGTCGCGGCTTGCGCCGCAGATGGACGCGCTGCTCTTCTTCCTGATCCTGGTGAGCCTGATCGGGCTCACCATTGTGGTTCTTCTGGTGGTCGGTTTCTCGATTCTCTACAGCAAGAAGCGCCATCCGGTGGCGGTGCAGGTGGAGGGTTCCACCCTGCTTGAGGCCACCTGGACCATCATTCCTCTGGGCCTGTTCCTGGTGATGTTCGTGTGGGGCGCGCTGATTTATTTCCGCGTCTTTACGCCGCCGGCCAACGCCATGAACATTTACGTGGTGGGCAAGCAGTGGATGTGGAAGGCCGAGCATCCGGGCGGGCAGCACGAGATCAACTCGCTGCATGTGCCGGTGGGCAAGGCCGTCCAGTTGACGTTGATTTCGCAGGATGTCTTTCACAGCTTTTCCATTCCGGCCTTCCGCGTAAAGCGCGAGGCGATTCCCGGCCGCTACACCACGGTCTGGTTTGAAGCCACGGTGCCGGGCACCTACCACCTGTTCTGCACCCAGTACTGCGGAACCAATCACTCGCAGATGATCGGCGATGTGGTGGTGATGACGCCCGAGGACTACAGGAAGTGGCTGGCCGAGTCCACCAGCGGCATGTCGCTGGCGCAGAACGGAGAGCGGCTCTTCGCCAGCCTGAGCTGCGCCGCCTGCCACAATGCACGTCCCGATGCGCGCGGTCCCTCGCTGGCCAATGTCTACGGCTCCAAGCTGACGCTTTCCAGCGGCGGGACGGTGACCGCCGACGACGCGTACCTGCGCGAGGCGATTCTGAATCCCTCGCAGCATGTGACCCAGGGCTTTGCGCCCATCATGCCCACTTACCAGGGGCAGATCAGCGAGGAGGGCGTGATCGCGCTGCTTGAGTACATCAAGAACCTCAACTCCGACTACCGCGTCCAGCAGACGCTGACCACCACCGATCTGCTGCCGGGGAGCGAAGGCAAGGCCGCGCCGGCGGGGTCAAAGTCCGCCGCCCAAGGGCCCGCCGCGCAAGGGAAGGTGAAGCCATGAGCAGCAGCGCCACAATCGTCCGTCTTCCCGACCAATCCACGGCCAGGATTCCCAAGCTGAACTACCTCAGCAAGGAGAACGGAATCCTGAGCTGGCTGCTGACCGGCGACCACAAGCGGATTGCGATTCTCTATCTGATCTCGATCACATTCTTCTTCTTCATCGGCGGGGCTCTGGCCGGGCTCATTCGCCTGGAGTTGCTGACGCCGCAGTCCGATCTGATGGCCACCGACACCTATAACAAGGTGTTCACCATGCACGGCATCATCATGATCTTCTTCTTTCTGGTGCCCTCGGTGCCGGCCACTCTGGGCAACTTCTTCATCCCCATGATGCTGGGCGCCAAGGATCTGGCGCTGCCCAAAGTCAACCTGCTGAGCTGGTACCTGTATATGGGCGCCGGCATCCTGGCGCTTTACACCATGATGACCGGCGGCGTGGATACCGGATGGACCTTCACCACGCCGCTTTCCACGCATTACGTGAACACCAACGTGCTCACCACCGGCCTGGCGGTCTTCATCGCCGGGTTCAGTTCCATCTTTACCGGATTGAACTTCATCGTGACCATCCACAAGATGCGCGCGCCGGGGATGACCTGGTTCCGGATGCCGCTCTTTGTATGGGCCCACTACGCGGCCAGCATCCTCATGGTGCTGGGCACGCCGGTGCTGGCCATCGCCATTGTGCTGGTCGCGCTGGAGCGCACCATCGGCATCGGCGTCTTCGATCCCACCAAGGGCGGCGATCCACTGCTCTTCCAGCATCTGTTCTGGTTCTACTCCCACCCCGCCGTCTACATCATGATTCTGCCCGGCATGGGCGTGATCTCCGAGGTGATCTCCACCTTCAGCCGCAAGCGGGTCTTCGGCTATACCGCGGTGGCCTTCTCGTCGGTGGCGATCGCGGTCTTCGGCTTCTTCGTCTGGGCCCACCATATGTTCATCATGGGCATTTCAAACTACTCCACGCTGGTGTTTTCGCTGCTCACCATGCTGGTTGCGGTGCCCTCGGCCATCAAGATCTTCAACTGGACCTTCACCCTCTACAAGGGCTCCATCACCTTTGAGACGCCGATGCTCTACGCCTTCGGTTTCATGGGGCTGTTTACCATCGGCGGCATGACCGGCGTCTTCCTCGGCACCTCGGGAACCGACATCCACCTCACGGAGACGTATTTCATCGTGGCCCACTTCCACTTCGTTATGGTGGGCGGCATGTTGATGGCCTTTCTGGCCGGCATCCACTTCTGGTGGCCCAAGATGACTGGCCGCATGTATCCGGAGAAGATTTCGCAACTGGCCGCGGTGGTCACCTTCATCGGCTTCAACCTGACCTTCTTCCCGCAGTTCATCCTGGGCACGCTGGGCATGCCGCGGCGCTATGCGTCGTATCCGCCGGAGTTCCAGATCCTCAACGTCTTCTCGACGGCCGGCGCCTCGATTCTGGGTGTGGGCTATCTGCTTCCGGTGCTCTACCTCACCTGGTCTCTGAAGTACGGCCCCATCGCCGGCAACAATCCCTGGCAGGCCACGGGGCTCGAATGGCAGACTCAGTCGCCGCCGCTGACCGAGAACTTTACCGAGATGCCGATCATGGACCACGAAGCCTACGACTACGAGTGGCTGGAGAACCAGCAGACGCGCGAGAAAGAAGCGGAGGTGACCAGTGCCGGATAGCACAGCCATCGCGCAGGGCGCGCCAGACACGGCCGGGAGCACGCACGGCGAACATCCGCCGTATCTGCGCCATCACTTCAACTCCGCCGAGCAGCAGGCGGACGCCAGCAACTTTGCCATGTGGCTCTTCCTGCTCACTGAGGTCATGTTCTTCGGCGGACTGTTTACCGCTTACCTGATCTACCGCAACTGGTACTACGCCGCCTTTGTCGCCGGTTCCCACCAGTTGAATGTGGTCTGGGGCACGCTGAATACGCTGGTGCTGATCCTCTCCAGCTTCACCATGGCCATGGGCGTGTGGTGCGCGGAGACGCGGCGCCGGCGCGGGCTCGTGCTCTGCCTCGCGCTCACCCTGATCCTCGGCCTCGGATTCCTCGGCATCAAGACCATCGAGTACTCAGAAAAGATTGAGAAGCACCACGTTCCCGGCGCCCACTACAGCTTGCAATCCTTTCTCGATCCCGATTCCGACGACGCCGCGCGGGCCGCGGGCGACAAGCCGCTGCCGCTGGACATGGCGCGCCACACCGAGGTCTATTTCTCTCTCTACTTCGCCATGACCGGCATGCACGCGCTGCACATGATCATCGGCATCGGAATCCTCGGATTCATGATCTTCCGCGCCAGGGCGGGAGCTTACACCGCGGGCCACGTGACCTTTGTCGAGAACTTCGGCCTCTACTGGCACTTTGTCGACATTATCTGGATCTATCTCTTCGCGCTGCTCTATCTGATCAGCAGGCATGGGACATAAACGCAAAAGGACAAACGGCATGAGCGAGCAGAGAGTACTGGACGAACACGCACACCACATCGTCGGCCCCAGGGTCTACGTGACGATTCTCTTTGCCCTGCTGCTGGGCACCGCGCTCACGGTGGGGGCGTCGTTTGTCGATCTCGGCTCGTGGCATCTGACTTCCTCGCTGGTCATTTACTGGAATCCGATCGTGGCGCTGGCCATCGCCTGCTCCAAGGCGGTGCTCGTGGTGCTTTATTTCATGCACGTGCGCTACAGCACCAAGCTGACCATGCTCACCGTCGGCGCGGGCATCTTCATGTTTCTGGCACTGGTTGGAATGACTCTATCGGACTACATCAGCCGGGCCTGGGGACAGTGGTAGGAGAGAGATCGGTTGTCAGTGGTCGGCGGCGGATGAGCAGCGCGGTTTTGCAGGAGGGCTGCCCGGCGGCGCTATTCCGGCGACCTGCCCGGCACGCTCCATCGGGCACTCCAGGGAACGAACCATTCCCCTGAACCAAGCGAACTGCGCCCGGCGAAATTCGGAGCCGCCGGCGCCAGGCTCTTGTCAACGCTTCTTGATGCCTCCTGAAGCCAGGGCGGGTTGTACAGAACGCGTTCTCCCGTTCCAGACCAGCGACACACAATACGGCCTGCACCGGATTGCCACGCTGTTTTCATCGAGACCTCCGCTCTGCATCTGGCGTTTGCGACAGGTTACGAAGAGAAATGCCCGATCTCTCTAGAAAGACATAATAGTCTTGTGGCCGTTCCCTGAGACGCAGAATTCCGGGCGCGATTCATCGGATCGTTCGTGCCCACGCTTGGTCTGAAATGAAACTGCGTATCCCAGAGCCGGTCCTGAACGCGTCGAGAGATCTCGATGCTGAGAGCTGGGATCGTTGCAGTCACGGCCCCGAGGTGAATTCGATGCCCGACGCCCCGCAGATGCCTGAAGAGCTTGGCCGCCTGGCCAGCCAGCCCCGCGTTCTTGTTCGCCGCGGCGGCGCGCCGCGCAAGGGCGCGCGCTGCGTCGTCTACTGGATGCAGCGCGCCATGCGCATCGCGGACAATGCCGCGCTCGACGCAGCCATCGAGGCGGGAAACCTGCTGGGTCTGCCGGTGGTGGTCTATTTTTCAGTCATTCCCAACTTTCCCCATGCCAACCTGCGCCACTACCACTTCATGGCCCAGGGGCTGCGCGACGCGGCAGAAGATGCCGCCGAGCGCGGGGTTGGGTTTGTGGTTCGGCGTCCCCCCGGCAACTCGCTGGAGGCATTTCTCGAGGAGGTGCAAGCGGCCCTGCTGATCGGCGACGAAAACCCGTGCCGCGAGCCGGAACGCTGGCGCAAGGCGCTTGCGGCCAGGCTCAGGCTGCCCTACTGGACGGTCGATGCCGACGTGGTTGTGCCGTCCCGGGTCTTCGACCGCAGTTTTGTGCTCCTGCACCACTTCCGCCCGCATCTGAAGGCGCAATTGCCCAGGTACCTTATCGCCGCGGAGAAGATTGCGCCGCATCACGAGTGGAAGCCGTGGAAAGCCCCTCCGGGGTTTTCCCTTTCGGAGGATATTTCCGCGGGACTTACGAAGCTGGACCGTACCGTGCAGCCGGTGGACAGCTTTACCGGGGGCACCCGCTCCGCGGTTCGGCGACTTCGCGAATTCGTCCACCAAGAGCTCCAGAACTACGAGGAGACCCGCAATCACCCCGAGCTGCGCGGAACCAGCCGCCTGTCGCCCTATCTCCACTTCGGCCACATCGGGCCGCTTTCCGTTGCGCTGGCCGTCGAAGAGGCCGTGAAGCAAGGCAAGGCTCCGGCCAGCGCCCGCGACAGGTTCCTCGATCAATTGATCGGCTGGCGCGAGCTATCGGTTCTTTTCGTGCGCCATGAGCCCAACTACGACAACTGGGAGTGCGCCGCGCCCTGGGCCCGCAAGACGCTGATCGAACACGCCGGCGATCCGCGGCCGCATCGCTATAACCTGCGGCAACTGGAGCGCGGAGAAACCGCCGACGAGCTGTGGAACGCGGCCCAGCGGGAGATGGTCCAGACCGGCTGGATGCACAACTATATGCGCATGTACTGGGCCAAGAAGATCCTGGAATGGGCGCCGGACCCGGCCACGGCCTTCGATTGGGCGGTGATGCTGAACGACAAGTATCAGTTGGACGGGCGCGACCCGAACGGCTACGCGGGCATTGCGTGGGCCATCGTGGGCCGGCACGACCGCCCCTGGTTCAACCGCCCCGTCTTCGGGCTGGTGCGGAGCATGATGGCCGCCTCGACGGCGAAGAAATTCAACGCCGATGAGTACATCCGTCAGCACGGCGGCCGGGAGGAGAAGCTGTTGCTCTAGGTGGTACAGTCTGGGGGCCGGGCATTGCTGGTAGGTCAGGGTTAATAACTTCTCATCTTTCTGTTCCGTTTCTGCACTATAATCTGAGCCAATTCCAATCCCGGAAACTGCTTGTTTCACACGGCGTATTCCATTGGATTCCGTTCATGTCCCCCTCGGAAGATGAAGGAGAGGGGAGTCCGGAGTCGGAAACCGGGCGCGTGTGACGATGACAGCTCTTCACAGGATTCAAGGCGAGGCTGTTCCGTGCAGAACTCCTTCTGCAAAGCGGAACGGCGAGCGAGGCGCGGGCTGGCAGGCTGCGCTGGCCGTGGCGCTGGCTCTTGCGGCGATGTGGATGGCGCCGGCTCTTCCGGGCAGGGCGCAAAGTGCGGCTGCCGGGGATGCGGACGGCGTGGCGCCGCGGCGGTCGAATCTGCCCCCCAGAGTGACTCAGGCACAACGGTTTCTGGCTCAAAGGGGGTGGACGCGCGCGCGGGCCGGGCATCTCGGCCGGCGGGGGCGCGCGGCGGTATCGCAAAGCCAGACGCCGGCAACCGCCACGTGGCTGCCGCTGGGGCCGTCCGCGGCGATTACGCCCGAGTTCGGTCTGGTCACCGGCCGGGTTTCCGCGCTGGCGATGAATCCTTTGGACGCGACCGGCAACTGTCTTTATGTGGGAACGACCGGAGGCGGGGTCTGGCTGGCGAACAATGCGGGCGCCTCCAGCGCGGCCTCTGTGGTCTTCAACCCGCTCACTGACATGGTGGGGGCATTGAGCGGCGCACAAGATGCTTCAATCAGCATCGGCGCACTGACGGTGCAGCCGGGGACGGAGCCGGCCTGCGGGACGACAGGCGTCATTCTGGCTGGCACCGGCGACCCGAACGACAACTTGGACTCCTATTACGGAGTTGGAATTCTGCGCTCGGCCGATGGCGGCAAGACCTGGAGCCTGATTTCAAGAACCATGGACGTAGAGGACGGTCTAAGCGGTCAGGACTTCGGCTTTGCCGGGGAGGGCTTTGCCGGCTTTGCCTGGAGCACCGTGAACCCGCAACAGGTGGTGGCCGCGGTTTCTCAGGCCCGCGAAGGGGTGCTGGTCGATGCGGACCGGCCTGCACTGAGCTACGAAGGCCTGTATTACTCCTCCGATGCCGGTGTCACCTGGCACCTGGCCACGATTACGGACGGAAACGGATCGGATGTTCAAGGGCCGGCATACGAGTATGCGCTCGGGCAGACGGACGGCAATGCGGCGACCTCGGTGGTGTGGAATCCGGTGCGCAAGCTGTTTGTGGCGGCGGTTCGTTTCCACGGCTACTACCAATCCAGCGATGGGGTGATCTGGAAGCGGATGGCCGCTCAGCCCGGTTCCGGTCTGACTGTCGCCGCATGTCCCACAAACTTTGGCAGCATCGGCTCGTCAGGCTGCCCGATCTTTCGCGGCACGCTGGCGGTGAATCCGCAGACCGGGGATACCTTTGCCTGGACCGTCGATGTCAACAACCAGGACCAGGGGCTGTGGCAGGACCAGTGCGGAATGAGCGGCGGCGCCTGCGCCAGCCAGAGCATCGCATTTGGGACGCAGTTGACGACGTCGCTTCTTGAGATGAACACGAGCCAGGGGCCAGCCACCATTGAGAACGGCGACTACACGCTGGCGCTGGCCGCGGTGCCCTCCGGGCAGGACACGCTGCTGCTGGCCGGGGGCAACGATCTGTGGAAGTGCAGCCTCGCGATGGGCTGCCAATGGCGCAACACGACCAACGCGACGGTGGGTTTTTGCGCGCAGGTGGCGCCGTACCAACATGCGCTGGCCTGGGGCGGCGCGGCCGATCCGCTGGAAATTTTTGTAGGCAACGACAGCGGGCTCTGGCGTTCCCAGGACGCGATCGGCGAGTCGGGTTCGGCGTGCGCGGCAACGGATGCCCAGCACTTTCAGAACCTGAACGGGAGTCTGGGTTCGCTGGCGGAGGCGGTGAGCATTTCTCAGGTGATTTCCACGCCCTACACGATGATGGCCGGGCTGGGGGCGAATGGAACCGCCGGAGCGAACAATCCAGCCGGGGCAACCGCGGACTGGCCGCAAATTCTGGATGGCGACGGCGGGCCGGTGGCCATCGACCCGAAAACGACGACCAACTGGTATGTGAACAACGCGGCGGGAGTCTCCATCTACCTGGGAACGCCTCCCACGGGCGCCACTCCGGGCGCGTTCAGGCCGGTGCTTACCTACTCGAGCGATGCACCCAATATGCCGGAGGTGGTCGAAGACGGGCTGACCATGCCCGCGCCGGCGCCGTTTCTGGTGGACCCGGCAGACGCGTCGCAGTTGCTGATCGGGACCTGCCGGGTGTGGCGCGGTCCGGCCGATGGCTCGGGCTGGAGCGCAGGCAACGCCATCAGCCCCGTCTTCGACGATCAGGCCTTTGCCGGCCCATGCGCGGGCGATGCGCTGATTCGCTCCATGGCCGCGGCGGCGCTTCCCAGCGGCGGCGAAGTGGTCTACGTGGGCATGTACGGCTCCGCCAATGGAAACGCCAGGCTGCCGGGCCACATATGGAGCGCTGCATTCACCCCCGCCGGCGGTGCGATGCCGGTGTGGACCGATCTGACGTTGAATTCGGTCACTAACGATGGCAAGCCGATGAACGCGTATGGCCTGGACATCTCCAGCATCTTCATCGACAGTACCCACGACACAAGCGGCAAGACGGTCTACGTCACGGTGGAAGGCATCGCGAACGTCTTCGAGGAGTCGCAGATGCTCTACCGCTCGACCGACGGCGGAGCGCACTGGACGAATATGACCGCCAACCTGCCCTGGGCTCCGGCCAACAGCGTTGCAGTGGACCCGCAGAGCGCCAATACGGTCTACGTTGCCACCGACGTGGGCGTCTACTTCACCACGCAGATCGCGACCTGCGCGAACCTGCCCCCGATCTGCTGGTCGGCTTTTGGAACGGGCTTGCCGGCTTCTCCGGTGGTTGAACTCGCCGCCGCGCCGCTGACGGCCTCGGCGCCGGTGCTGGTGGCGGCGACCTATGGCCGCGGCATCTGGCAAACGCCGTTGTGGACCGCGGAAACCGGTTTAACCACCGCACTCGCGAGCCCGTCCCCGCTCGACTTTCCCATCCCGGTGCCTGTCAGCACCAGCAGCTCCATGACGGTAACTCTCGAAAACACCGGCACTCTGCCTCTATTGCCGACCTCGATCGCCGTGAGCGGAGACTTTACGGAGACCGATGCCTGCCAGGGCCAGACCGTGCCCGTGGGCGCAAGCTGCGCCATCACAGTCACATTTGCGCCCACCGTGGCCGGCACTCTTCCTCTGCTGGGCCAGATGACGGTCTATGCCAATGTTTACGGCGGGCAACTGAGTGTGGAACTGAGCGGGACCGGCGCGCCTTCGGGAACGGTGACGCTGACGCCGGCCACTCTGAGTTTTGGCGTAGCGCCGGGCCAAAGTTCATCGCTGCCCCCGGTGCCGGTCAATACCACATCCGCGCCCCAGCAGGTGGAGGCGGGCAACAGCAGCAACACGGCGGTTGGCATCTCGAGTGTGGCGATCACCGCGCCGTTTACGATCGTGAGCAACGCATGTGGCACGAGCACGCTGGCGCCGCAGACCGACTGCCAGGTGAAGGTGGCCTTCGCGCCCACGCAGAGGGGCGCGGCGGCGGGGACGCTGACGTTTACCGATGGGGCCGGAAGCCAGACGGTCCAACTGAGCGGCTGGGGCTCGGCGCCGCCGACCGATATTCTTAACCCCGCTTCGCTGACCTTTCCCGGCACGATCATCGGGCAGCTCTCGGCCGCACAGACGGTTGGCCTGGCCAATATCGGAGACCTGCCGTTGACGGGTATCGCCATCGCGGTGAGCGGCCCGTTCACTGAGTCGGATAACTGCAACGGGCAATTGGCCGCGGGCTCCAACTGCTCGATCAGCGTGCAATATGCTCCCACCGCGGCGGGGACGCAGACCGGCACGCTGACGGTGGCCGATGTCACGCGGGCTCAGGCGCAAACGGTGGCTCTGAGCGGCACGGGCCTGCTGCCGCCAGAGTTGGGCGTCAGTCCGGCCAGCCTGAGCTTTACGGGCCAGCCGGTTGGCGTTGCCAGCCCGCCGGCCACGCTCACGGTGACCAACACCGGCGGAGCTCCGCTGGCCAATGTGGGCTTCCAGATCACGGGTCCGGCGGCCAGCAGCTTTACCATCGGCGCCACCACCTGCGGAGCGGCGCTGAACAACGGCAGCAGTTGCACGGTGCAGGTCGTCTTTACTCCCGCCGCGGCGAGCGGGGGCACGGCTACACTGACGATCTCCTCTTCCACTCTAGGCGTCGCCGCGGTTCAAGTGCCGCTCAACGGCAATGGAACGACGGCGACAGGACTGAGCGCCAGCCCATTGCAATTGACCTTTGCGGCGACCATCGCCGGCCAATCCAGCGCGGCGCAAACGGTAACGGTGACCAACACCGGCAGCTATTCCGCCGCCTCGCTTGCGCTCACCCTCGCCTCCCCGTTCAGCCTTACGCAAGATGCCTGCTCCGGCCAGAGCCTGGCTGCGGGGGCGAACTGCACGGCGGGTGTGATCTTTACCCCCACGGCCAGCGGGGCGGCCACCGGCACGCTCACCGTCGCTTCCGCGTCGGTGCTCACCCCGGCCACCGTGGCGCTGAGCGGCACCGGTGAGCTCCCGTTCGACTTCACGATCGCGGTTTCCGGCTCCAGCACGCAAACCGTCGCAAGCGGCCAAACCGCCAGCTATACCCTGTCGATTGCACCCGTGCAGAATGCGCCGGGAGGGACATTTACATTCCAGTGCGGCACGCTCCCCTCGTATGCTCTATGCCTCTTCAACCCCGCCAGCGAAACCGTCAACGCGGGCGCATCGGGGACCGTGCTGGTGCAGATTTCGACGGGGCATTCCTCGTCCGCGCGTTCAGGCGGCGCCAACAACTGGCGCGTGCTTCCGCTGGCTTGCGGGCTGGTGTTGCTGCCGCTGGCATGGAGGCGGCGCCGGAAGACTCTGCTGCTGGCTGCTCTTCTGGCGATTATGGCGGGCGGTGTCTCCAGTTGCGCGGGCTCGGGAGGAGGAACGGGCGGCTCGGGCGGCCTGACCGGCATCGACGTTACTCCACCGGGAACGTACTCTCTCTCTGTCACGGCAACCGCCGGCGGCGTGCAGAAGTCCGTGCCCCTGACGCTGACCGTGGATTGAGGGCTTGCGATGGAGCGGGGAGGGCGAGCCGCACCGGGTCCGGCAGACGGCTTTTGTCGCGCGATGTGAAAACCGTGGCGGGCTATACTTTATCTTCGGGCTGGCCTTTTGAGCGCCCGCAGTCCGGCCGTGAAACGGCCGGGAACAGGGAAGACGAGGCAATGACCGCCAAAGTAACCGTGGAAGACGTCGAGCGCGTAGCCGAACTGGCGCATCTGGAGTTGAAGCCGGAGGAGGCGCCGCGCATGTTGCACGATCTGAACGCCATTCTCGACTACGTCGCCGAACTGAACGAACTCGATACGGCCGGGGTGGCCCCGCTGGCCCAAGTGAGCGAGCTGGGCGAGGGGGCGGGAGCGGGTGTGCTGCGCGCCGATGTTGTGCAACCCTCGCTCGATCGCGCCGCCGTGCTGGCGCAGGCGCCGGAAACCGATCGGGCCTTCTTCAAGGTGCCGAAAGTGATCGAGCGATAGGAACGCTTGAATGCGCGGCCCGCGAGGTCGCGGCGAGGCAGCAGCAAGGCCGCAGCAAGGCCGAGAAGAGGAAGGTTCCATTGCCCAGCGAAGCCAGACCAGCCGAATCGTACGTTGATAAGCCCAAAACCCTTGCGCAGTTGCGCACGGCGATTGCCGCCGGCGCCACCAAGGCCACGGATCTCGCCGCCAGCTATTACGACCGCATCGCGCAACTGAATCCGCGCCTGAATGTTTACCTGAGCCTGACCAAGGAGCGGGCGTTCGCCCAGGCCGAGCGCATGGATGCCATGGCGGCCAAGGGCGACCCCCTGCCGCCGCTGGCCGGCGTCCCGGTGGGCATCAAGGATGTGCTGGTGATGAAGGGCGCTCCGGCCACGGCGGGATCGAGGATTTTGGAAGGCTATCATCCTCCCTACGATGCGACCGTGGTCTCCAGTCTGGAAGCCGCGGGCGCGGTTCTGCTGGGCAAGGTGAACTGCGATGAGTTCGCCATGGGTTCGTCGAACGAGAACTCGGCCTACGGGCCGGTGCGCAATCCGGTGGATACGGAGCGGGTCCCGGGCGGCTCCAGCGGCGGCTCGGCGGCAGCCGTGGCGGCCAATATGGCCGTGGCCACGCTGGGTAGCGATACCGGCGGATCGATTCGCCAGCCGGCCAGCTTTTGCGGAGTGGTGGGTGTGTTGCCCACCTACGGGCGCGTTTCACGCTACGGCCTGATTGCTTTTGCGTCGTCGCTGGACCGCGTAGGGCCCTTCGCCGCGAATGTGCGCGACGCCGCCACGCTGCTGGGAGTGATTGCCGGGCACGATCCCAAGGACGCCACCAGTTCGACCGCTCCTGTGCCCAACTTTGCTGCCGAGAGCGATCAAGGCGCGGAGCGCCTGCGCATCGGCGTTCCCGCCGAATACTTTGCCGAGGGGCTTGACCCGGAGGTGCGCGCGGCGATTGAGAGCGGCATCGCCGCGCTCAAGGCAGCCGGAGCCCAGGTGAAGCCGGTTTCGCTGCCGCATACGAGCTATGCCGTCCCGACGTACTACCTGATCGCCACCGCCGAGGCCAGCGCCAATCTGGCCCGTTTTGACGGCGTGCGCTATGGCTACCGCTCCCCGGCGTCGGAGACCCTTTCGGCCATGTACTCGCACTCCCGCGATGAGGGATTCGGCGCGGAGGTCAAGCGCCGCATCCTGCTGGGGACCTATGCGCTGTCGGCCGGCTACTACGATGCCTACTATAAAAAGGCGCAGCAGGTGCGGCGGCTGCTGGCCGAGGACTTCCTGCGCGCCTTTGGCGAGGTGGACGCGATTGTGACTCCGACCGCGCCCACGGCTGCATTCAAGCTGGGCGAAAAAACCGGCGATCCACTGTCGATGTATCTGGCCGACATCTACACGGTGACGGCCAGCCTGGCGGGCATCTGCGGGGTGACGGTACCCTGCGGAGCAACCAAGGCCGGTCTGCCCGTCGGCATGCAGGTGCTGGCTGCGCATTTGAACGAAGGCACGGCCTTCCGCGTGGCGCGAGCCGTGGAGGCGGCGCAACTTTAGAAACCTGGTGTAAGAGGCGCAGCCTAGGGCGAATGCTAGCCTCATGAAGTTGATTTTCGGCTGTTTTGCGCGGTCCGTAGACCGCGGTTTCCGTTTCCCGGCAGATTTGCGCCAACCTCTCAGGAGCAAACGGCATGAGAGTCGGCGAACAAGTTGCGGTTTTGGCGATGGCGGCGATCCTGGCCGTCGTCCCGGAGGTTCAGGCTGCTCCCCGCAAGGGACACACCGTGGTGCTGGGTGCGGCGAAAAAGGTGCCGTATTCCAGGGCCGGCGACCCGGCCGGCGCGGCGACCGGAGAGGATGCCCTCAAGATTCGCGCCCTCCTCGTCGACGGCGTCCTGAAGGAGTGGACCACCGGCGACGCCCACGACGTCACCGACCGCAGCTTCGTGGTGCGGCGAGTGCTCCGGCTCAACGACGCCTTGCCCGGCGACAGGCCGGGGCACTGGGTTTGGCAGCGCGGTCCGTGGCTGCTGGTGGATCGCGTGACGGGCCGTGTGACCGCGCTCAAGCTGCCGGACTACGATCCGGGCGTGAGCCAGGTAAGCTGGTTTCGCGACTATGCCGCCTACTGCGGAGTAACCGCCAGCGGCAAAAGCCTGTATGCCGTGGTGGCCCAGGTGGCAGCGCGCAAACCGGTGCTGGCAAAGAAGTTGGCCGCGTTCGACGCGGAGAGCCATTCCGATCCAGCGTGCGGCCCGGCGGAGTGGCAGCGGGAGCCGCTGCGGGCTACATTTCACCCCGCAGGCAAGGATGCGGCCGGTTTCGATATTGTTCCAGGCTCGGCGGTGCTGGTGGAAGAGTCGGGCGACGAGCCGGAGGCTCCGGCGGCGGACGCGAAGGCGAAGTAGCCAGCCGACGGTTCGGCAAGTCGGCGATCCGGCAAATCATGGAAAACGATGGAATCTCTTGATGAACTGTTGCGAATGGCCGAGGCGGCGCATGGACACCTGTGCGCGGGGCAGATTCTGGGCGTGCGCATGGCTCTGCTGGGCCTTGAGCGGCTGGGAATCGGCGACCCGAGGGGCGCGGACCGCAAGCGGCTGATTACTTTTGTCGAGATCGACCGCTGTGCTACCGATGCCATCGGCCTGGTGACCGGCTGCCGGCTGGGCAAGCGGACGCTGAAATTCCGCGACTGGGGCAAGATGGCGGCAACCTTTGCCGATCTTGAATCGGGTCTGGCGGTGCGCATCGTGGCGTTGGAAGACTCGCGCGAACTGGCTCGCCGGCTTTATCCCCACATGGAGAGCGCGAACCAGCAGCAGATGGCCGCCTACCGGGAACTGGGCAACCAACAGCTTTTCCGGGAGCAGTGGGTGCGGGTAGACCTGGGCGCCGCGGAACTGCCCGGCTACAAGGCCGATCGCCTGGTTTGCCCGCGCTGCGGCGAGGGCGTGAACTTTGGCAGATTTGTCCAGACGGGTGAGCAACGGCTCTGCCTGAGCTGCGCCCGACCGGAGCTGCGCTATTGGGAGCCGGCGGACGGGCAGTGATGAACGCAGGCAGGCGGCTATGGCCTCTTGGCCGCCTGGTGAAAATTCCAGAGCGCCCAGAGCATAAAGGCCACGGCCAAGCCTACGGGAACAAGCAAGAAAAAGGTGAGATCGACGGCGTGCTTCACGAGGAACCCCGTTCAGGCTTTCCTGCCGGGCGGGCTTTGCGGGGCGCGCCGGGAGCGGAAAGCGCTACGCTCCCAGCAAAAACCAGAGGCGGTAAAGATTGGATACACACTTCATAAGAGCTTTATAAGGGTTGTGAATCCGCCTGAAGACGACCGGCGCAGCCGCGTGGAAGCGGCCCATCCCGGACGGCTCGGGTGCGAAGCGCCTTGACACGCAACAGGCCGCGCGTATCTTATCTTCGTAGGCATTCTTTTGGAATCCGGGCGGAACGGGGAGGGGTAGAGGTGTGCGACCTCCGAAATTGGATCTCCGGATTCGGGTTTCAGAAAAGGCCGTGTCGAACAGGAAGCAGACGGCGGTTGGACCGAGGGTTTGCATGGGTATGCGGGATGGGAGGGCTATTTCCGTCCTGCGGCAGCCGGGTCCTCCTTCCAGAGCCTGGGCCGAAGTTGGCCAGCGCCCAGGACCATTCCCGGAGACGAAATTTCTTTCAGGCGCCCGGTTTGAAGCCGGGTGTGCCTGTGCCCTGAACGGCCAGGAGCGTTTGCGGCCGGGGGTGAGTAAAGGATGAGCGTGGCGACGAGTTTCGCAATGTGGGCGGATGGGTCCGCCGGAGCGGGTGGAAGCAGTCTTCCGATGCTTTTGCCCTTGCTGTTGATCCCGGTACTGTACCTGGTGATGATTCGCCCGCAGCAGAAGCGGCAGCGTCAGTGGCAGGCAATGCTGGCCGCGATCAAGGCCGGCGACCGGGTGACCACCGCCGGCGGCATTCGCGGCATCATCCTCTCGATCAAGGACGACGTCATTGTGATCCGCGTGGCGCCGGACAACATCAAGATGGAAGTGGCCAAGAATGCCATTGCCTCGGTTACCACGCAAGAAGACTCTTCGGGCTCTTAGGCCCTGCCCTCGCGTGCGTCTTTTGAACTAGAGAAACGGAACTAGAGAAACGGGACGATGAAGAAGAATCTCAAGAGCAAAGTTGCCCTGATTGTTGCGGTCCTGGCGATATGCGTTTACGGCATCTTCGGGGTGCCTTCGGGCTTCACCGGCAAGGATCTGACGGAGGCCGTGGCCAAGCGGATTCACCTTGGTTTGGATTTGCGCGGCGGCGCTCACCTGATTTTGCAGGTGGAAGTCAAGGAAGCGGTCAACGCCGAAACGGACAATACCGTGGGCCGCATCCAACAGGACCTGAAGACGGCCAACCTGAGCTTTACGCAGGTCTTCAAGCCTTACCCGCTGACCCGTCCCGACGATCCGACGGCCAAGCCGGAGGTGATCCGGCTGGAGGGGACCACGCAGGCTCAGGCGAGCTCTGTGCGTTCCACGCTGGATACCAAGTATTCCAACGAATACGATCTGGCGGGGGGCGGCGCCGACAACACCTGGACCCTGACGATGAAGCCGACCATCGAGACGGCTCTGGAAAAGAAGACGGTCCAGCAGGCGATCGAGGCGATTCGCGACCGCGTGGATTCGCTGGGCGTCAGCGAGCCGCTCATTCAGGAGTACGGCCTGGGCGACTACCAGATCCTGGTCGAGTTGCCGGGCATCGACGACCTGGATCGGGTGAAGAGCATCATCCAGTCCACGGCGCGGCTCGAGATTCACGCCGTGGTCGGAGGACCCTACAAGGACGAGGCGGAGGCGGCGGCCAGCGTGGGCGGCGTGGTTCCCTCCGACCAGGTCATGGTGCATGGCTCCGGGGCGCTGGCGACCGGCTCCGATGCCGACAGCGTCTACATTCTGCAGCGGGTTTCAGTGGTCGCCGGCAGCGACTTCCGCTCCGCCGATCCGGGCACGGACCAGAACGGTCTGCGGAACGTGCGCTTCACCTTGACCAACGAAGCGGGCGACAAGTTCTACGAGTACACCAGCGCCAATGTGGGCCGCGCCATGGCCGTGGTCATGGGCGGGCGTGTCCGCGAGGTGGCCAACATCAAGAGCGCCATTCGCGACAGCGGCCAGATCGACGGCAGCTTTACCGCGGACGAGGTCACGATCCTGTCCAAGATGCTGCGCACCGGCGCTCTGCCGGCCTCGCTGAACTATCTTGAGGATCGTACGGTGGGAGCTTCCCTGGGCGCGGACTCGATCAAGCAGGGCGTTACGGCGGCCATCGTCGGCATCCTGGTGGTCATGGCCTTCATGCTCGTCTATTACCGCGGATCGGGCATCAACGCCGACCTGGCTCTGTTCCTGAACCTGGTGATTCTGCTCGGCTTCATGGGCGCCTCGGGCGCTACGTTGACGTTGCCGGGCATTGCCGGAGTGATTCTGACCATCGGCATGGGCGTGGACTCGAACGTGCTGATCTTCGAGCGAATCCGCGAAGAGGTGCGCGCCGGCAAGGCGGCGGCAGCGGCCGTCGACCAGGGCTTTGCGCATGCCTGGGTGACCATCGTCGATACCCACGTGACCACCATCGTTTCGGCCGCGATTCTGTTCCTGTTCGGCAGCGGGCCGGTGAAGGGCTTCGCGGTCACCCTGACCATCGGTCTGGCGGCCAACCTCTTCACGGCGGTCTTTGTCTCGCGGGTGATCTTCGATGCCCACCTGAACAAGCTCAAGCCAGGGGAACTGGTATCCATCTAGTTTCGGCACGAACGGTCGTGAGAAATATTCAGCGCTGGAGCCTGGGGGCTCCAGCCTCCCAGAAAGCGGAGAGAACCAGTGGAATTCTTTCGTAGCGTAAATGTGGATTGGCTCGGGAAGAAGTGGTACTTCCTTGCCTTTTCTTTGATCTTCAGCATCGCCGGCGTCGTCTCGATGGGCATGCATTGGACGCAAATCGGCAGTCCGGTTCCCTTGAGCGTGGATTTTCGCGGCGGCACGCAAGTGCAGGTGCAGTTCGCCCAGGCGCCCGACGAAGACAAGATCCGCCAGGCCACCGCAGCGGCGGGAATCAAGGACGCACGCATTCAGCCGATTCAGGACGTGGGCGCGTCCGGCGGAAATGAGGTGCTGATCAGCCTTCCCGAGCAGCACGACGAGACCTCGCTGGACCAGGGCCGCGAACAGATTGTCAATGCCCTCCATGCGCATTACGGCAACCCCTTTGTCGTGCGCAATGTGATGGTGGTGGGCCCCACCGTGGGCAAGCAGCTTGAGAAACAGGCCGGACTGGCCACTCTCTATTCCATGCTGGGCATGCTGGTCTATCTCTGGTTCCGCTTCCAGTTGATCTACGGCGTGGCCGCGGTGGTTGCCTGCTTCCACGACACGCTGATTACAGTGGGCTTTTTCGCTCTCACCAACCAGGAGATCAGCCTCACGGTCATCGCGGCCATTCTCACGCTGGTGGGCTACTCGATGAACGACACGATCGTTGTCTTCGACCGTATCCGCGAGAATCTGCGCCTGAGCCGGCGCGAAACCCTGCCGGATGTGGTCAACCGAAGCATCAACCAGACGCTGAGCCGGACCGTGCTTACCTCGGGCCTCACCTTCCTCACCGTGCTGTCGTTGTACGTCTTTGGCGGCCAGGTGCTGCGCGGCTTCTCTTTTGCGCTGGTGGTGGGCATCCTGATCGGCACCTATTCCTCGATCGCCGTGGCGGCGCCGATGTTGGTGGCCTGGCAGGAATGGCGCGCGAGCAAGGGGAAGACGGTCGTACTGCCGGCCTCCAAGCGCGGCAGGGTTTAGGCGGATTTTGCACGCGAATTGCACCGGTTTTGCGGCAGGAATTGCAAGCCGTGTGCAGTTCTGATAAAAGTGGTACGCGCGTCTGTGGTACCGTTTTGATGCCCGGGAACATTTGAAATCCCCGCGGTGTCTAAATAGAGGTAACAACACCCGATTCGAGGCTGGCCATGTTTGAAGATTCCACGTTTGAATCCGCGGGCAAGATCAAGAGCAAGAGCAAATACTGGATGATGGTGACATTCATCACCAACGCTTCCATCATCTTGCTCCTGATCCTGATTCCGCTGATCTATCCCGAGGCGCTGCCGAAGGCCATGATGACGACCATGTTGGTGGCGCCGCCGCCTCCACCGCCGCCGCCACCGCCGCCGCCGCCAGCGGCAGCCGTGCACGTGGTGCACGTGCAGTCGGAGATGATGAACAATCAGTTGACGGCTCCCACCCGGATTCCCCACGACATCAAGATGGTGGCGGAGAAGGAAGCGCCGCCTACGCAGAGCTTTGGCGTGGCCGGCATGGAAGGCCTGGGCGGCAGCTCGGGCGGCGTGATCGGCGGCATGTTCAGCGGCCCCTCCACCCAGCCCAAAGTCAAGGTTGAGGCTCCCAAGAAGGTCAACATCTCGGCCGGCGTTGCCGTGGGTCTTTTGATCCAGAAGACGACACCCCTTTATCCGCCTATCGCCAAGGCCGCCCGCGTCTCCGGCACGGTGGTGCTGCAAGCCACCATTTCCAAGACCGGGTCCATCGAAAACCTGCACGTCATCAGTGGGCCGGCCATGTTGCAGCAATCCGCCATGGATGCCGTGAGGACCTGGCGCTACAAGCCGTACCTGCTGAACAACGAACCGGTGGAAGTGGAAACCACGGTCAACGTGATTTTCACCCTCGGTGGATGATGCTTCTCCTCGGTTCCTTCCTGCGCTTTGGGTAGGGGCCTCACTTTTGACCTGAATGCGAATCCGGAAAGAACCGCATTCCCAGCAACCGCAACACAGTCGCAGTTCACAAGAAACTCCTTAGGAGGAACGATTCAGTGATTCTCGCTCAGCTCGCACATTTCGCTTCGCATACGGTCAGCAGCCTGGCATTTTTCCAGGAAGAAGAGCAGGCGGTCGGCTTCAGCCCCCTTCAGCTCTGGGAACACATGGGATGGGCGGTACGTGTTATCGCTATCGTCCTTTTCATCGAGTCGATCTGGTCGTTGGCCGTAATGATCGACCGTTACCTGTACTTCTCTGCCGCCCGCAAGCAGTCGCGCGAATTCGCGCCCAAGGTTGCCGGCGCCCTGAAGGACAGCAAGCTTGAAGAAGCCATCAAGATCGCCGATCGCAACAAGAAGTCTCACCTGGCCGAGGTTGTCACCGCCGGCCTTCAGGAATTCCGCGCCTCCGGCGGCTCTGCCTCCGAGGAAACCATCGAGAGCTCGGGCCGCGCACTGGAGAGAGCCGAAGCGATCGTTCACGCCAAACTGAAGAGGGGCCTCAGCGTTCTGGCCACCATCGGCGCCACGGCGCCGTTCGTCGGACTGCTCGGCACCGTCATCGGCATCCTGCACGCCTTCCAGCAGATCGCCACCCAGAAGACTTCGGGCATCGGCGCGGTTGCCGGCGGCATTTCGGAAGCCCTGGTCACAACGGCGTTCGGCCTGCTGGTGGCCATCCCCGCCGTGATGACCTTCAACTACTTCACCGGGCGCGTCGAGAACTTCGATGTCGAGATGGACAACTCCTCGAGCGAATTGATCGACTACTTCATCAAGCAGAGCCACAAGCGCTAAGCGAGGCGGCTGTTGGTTCGAGCGAGAAGCTGCGGGGGGCGGGAGAACTGAACTCTCTCCCGCCCGCCGGTTTCAATCTCGCGCCGGCCAGCTGGTTTCTGGGCAATGCCAGAAACCATCCGAAATAAAAATCTTTCAGGCACGGAGCCCCAACAATGTCAATCTCGGTTCGTAACGAAGGCGGTAAGGTCAACTCGAATATCAACGTCACCCCCATGGTGGATGTGATGCTGGTGTTGCTGATCATCTTCATGGTCATCACCCCCATGCTCCAGAACAAGGTGGCTGTCGATATGGCCAAGGTCGACAATCCGGTCGCCATGCCGGACGCCGACAAGGAAGACGCCATTGTCGTCGCGATTACGCGGGACGGAGGCGTATTCCTGGGACAGAACAAGGTCGCTCCCAGTGAACTGGGCGGTCTGGTTCGCGATAAGCTGGCCGACAAGCCCGGCAAAACGATCTACGTTCGCGCCGATGCGCGCGCGCAGTTCAGAGCCGTGGAAGACGCGATCGACGCCGTGCGCAGCGCCGGCGTGGACGACGTAGGCTTGTTGACGCAGAAGCGCGAAGCCAGTGGCTCGGGTCAGTAACTTCGCCCTTGCGCTGTCCATGTAACGATTTTCAGGAAGCGAGGAGTTTTAAGCCATGTCAATGACAACTGGTGGAGGCGGGAGCTACTCGTCCGACATCAATGTTACCCCGATGATCGATATTCTTCTGGTGCTTTTGATCATCTTCATGGTCATCGTGCCGGTCACGCCCAAGGGCCTGGATGCATTGGTGCCGCAGCCGCCCAAGAATCCAACCCCGCAAAACACGCCCAGCGACCGCACGATCGTGGTGCAGGTCCTGTATCGTGCCGGCTCGACCCCGTCGTACAAGATCAACGACACGGACGTGGACAAAAGGGAATTGCTGCCCCGTCTGACCGAGATCTACGCGAACCGTGCCGAGCGCATCATGTTTGTCAAAGGCGACGACAACGTCAACTTCGCGTACATCGCCGAAGTGATCGATATCGGGCACTCGGCAAACGTGGATCACATCGGGATGATGACGCCGAAGATTATGGCTGGCGAGTAGCCGGCTGCTCGCGGCGGGTTTCTCCGGAACGAGGAACTCCGCGGCGGCAGACGACGCGATTCGTGCGCTTGCGCTGGGTGGCGTCGCCCGAAGTTGCATAGATTTCAGGCTGGCCAAGGGGGCTGGGGCGGATGCATCGCCCCCGTTAGCCTGGGGTTGCCAGCACCATCCGGCGGCGGTTTGCCCGGGCGGAAACAGGAGTACAATTTTTCCATCCTGGTTTCGGTTACTCCCGTCCGAGACCAGCTGCCAAGAAATCACAGGCGCGCAATCGATAGGCACGGCCTGAAGGAGAAGGATACGAACATGAATGGACCCGCACGTATTACGGCGCTCGCGGTGGCATTGGCCGGCATGGTGCTTTCCATGAGCGGGTGCGACCGCCTTGCAGCCCGTGACCAGTTGAACAAGGGAGTGGATGCTTACAAGAGCGCCCGGTACGAAGAGGCGATCGGTCACTTCCAAAAGGCCACGCAACTCGATCCCGGTTTGCCGATGGCCAAGAGCTACCTGGCTACGGCGCTTGCCCAGAACGTGGTGCCTGGGCTCGATACGCCGGACAACCTGAAAACTGCCCAGCAGGCCATCGACATCTTCCAGGAAGTTCTGGCGAAGGACCCCAGCGATGTGAACAGCCTGAAGCAGGTGGCTGGCATTTATTTCAGCATCAAGAAGCTGGACGATGCCAAGGCGTGGCAGAAGAAGGTTTTGGCGGTTGACCCCAAGGACCCCGAAGCAGCCTACACCGTGGGCGTGATCGATTGGACCGAGGCGCACGAGAACACTCTGAAGACGCTCGCGCCGGCCGGCGTGAACGATGACGGCGAGGGCAATGCGAAGGCTCCGAAAAAGATCATGGAGCCGCTCAAGGCGCTGAATGGCCCGCTGGTCGAAGAGGGTCTGCAATATTTGAACCAGGCGGTGGCAAACCGGGACAACTATGACGATGCCATGGCCTACCTGAACCTGATCTACCGTCGCAAGGCGGATGTGGACTTCGGCAACGAGGCCGCCCGCAAGGAGGATGTCGCCAAGGCCGAGGAATGGCGCACCAAGGCGATGGGCACGCGCAAGGCCAACGAAGAAAAGAAGAGCAAGGGCCCCGGCGGCATCACCATGGATTCGAGCGGCAACCTGAAGTAAAGGAAGCAGCTTTCCGGCAGATACAAACGGCCTCCGCCTTGGGCGGGGGCCGTTTTGTTGCTGCGCCCGGCTTGAGATCGTTTGCGCCTTTCAGGGCCGGCGCTCTGCCAAGATCTCCTCTGGCTGGGAAATCCGTTCTGCTTCTCCTCGCAATGCGCCGCTGCGGGCCGGACGGGAGCCCGGCTGCATGGGCTGCATTCTTCCGTTTCCCGCTGCATCCGCTTTATGGCATCGTGCTCTACGGGCGGGAGATGGCCCAGAAAAGGAAGCGGGCGCGCAGGCCAAGCCGGCGATCGCGGCCGGTGGCGCTTCTGGCGTCGGGAGACAAAGGGGCACTCCCGCCGGGAAGGCGGATCAGACTGGCGGAACGGGGCGCGGGGTGGTTCTGAAAGGCCTGCAGGCGGCGCGCGTTACTGCGCGCCTTCCTTTAGGATTTGGTCGGCCAGGTAGTTGTGCACCTTGGCCTCGTCGTGGAGCTTTTCCAGGTATGCGCTCTTGAGCAACTGCGCCTGGCCTTCGTGCAGCAATTGGTGAATGGCCTGGCGAACGCGTGGATCGTTCAACTCGCGCTGTCCGGCAGCTTCCCTTGAGATCAGCTTGTAGATGGCGTAGGCGATGGTCCGGCGTCCAGGGCTCGCGTTGTCGTAAATCGGAAGGATATCGGTGATCTGGCCCGGCTTGAGCTTGCTGATCGCGTTGTAGGCTTCAGGATCGGCCCGCAGTTGCGACTCGAAAACGAAGCCCATGTCTCCGCCGTTCGAGGCCGTGTTCGCCTCGGAGAAGTTCATGGCGACGGCGCCGAAGTCCTCGCCGCTCTCCAGACGGTTGTGCAGCGTCTGGATCTTCTTTTTCGCATCGGCTTCGCCCAAGGCTTTGTTGTTTTGCAGGTTGCCGGTCTGCTGCGAGGGCGCGGCTGTAACCACGATCTGCGCCAGGCCGTAGCGGGGCTCGATGAGGTTGAAATCCGCCTTGTGGGCGCCGTAATACTCGCTGATTTCCGCGTCGGTGATGTTGATCTTCGACTCGATTTCCTTATTCAGGAGCTTGGTCTTGGTCAGCGAGCGGCGCAGGTCGCGCTTGAGATCGTCAATCGTCAAGTTGCGCTGTTTGAGCTGCTTGTCGAACTCCTCCTGCGTATAGGGCAGCTTCATCTCAGTGAGCTTGGCGTTCACGTCTTCGTCGGAGGCGGCAAGGTTGAGCTTGGCGGCGCGCTGCCACAGGATTTCGTCCTCGATCATCTCGTGCAAAAAGGTCAGCCGCCGGATGTCGGCCTCCGCTGCCGAGAGTTGCTGCGGGCTGTCTCGAAGGCTGGCCTGATAATACTTTTCCAGGTCCGAGCGCATGATTGCCTTGCCGTTTACGGTCGCCACCACGTCGGGAGCGGGGGAACGGTGACAGCCAGCAGCGGCGGCCATCAGAACTCCACCGAAAAGAACGAATGCGGCGGAGCGAAAGCGGGCACGAAATATGCGATCGACTTGCAACCTAGTCTCTCCTACGGGGCGGCGAAGGCCCCGGCACTCAAGGATAAACCGGCCCACCGGCGCGGCGATAGTTTCCCGGCCGCTCATTTGCCGGTACCTGCCGGTTGCGATGGCTTGGCCGGTGCGGCGGGAGGCTCGATGCCGGCAGCACGCAGAGCGCGGTCGATCACCATCCAAACCTGTTCCTGCGGTACGGCGCCGTTGATACGCTCGCCATCGACGAAGAGCGCGGGGGTGCCATCCACTCCCAAGGCCTCGGCTTCCTTGGCCGACGCGTTCACAAGGGTCTCATCCTGTTTCGCCAGGCAGGCGTCGAGTTTGGCGGCGTCGAGCTTGGCCAGGGTTGCCTCCTGACGCGCAATCCGATCGAGCGCCGCAAAGCTCTTTGCCGGGTTGCGGTCTTCCCCGCTGATCTCCTCCCCGTGGGCGTGGAGGTAATCCACGTAGCTCCAGTAGACCTCGCTGCTTTGCGTGGCCAGGCAGTTGGCGTCCACCGAGGCATGCATGGCCCAGGGGTGCAATTCGACCAGCGGGTCGTCCTTGTAGATGAAGCGGACCGTGTCCTTGTAGCGCTGGAGAGTCGCCGGAAAGAGCGACTGGTGCATGCGCGCGCAATAGGGGCATTCCAGGTCGTCGAAGTTAATGACCGTAACCTTGGCGGCCGGGTTGCCGCGGATGGGGCGTCCGTTCACATCGATGGAAAAGAGAGGGTCCTTGGCCAGGTCGAATTTCTCCAGGCGGGCCAGCGTCTTGCCGTCGCTCGAAATCAGAAAGTCGATGACCGTCTGCTTGGCGCCGTGGGCCAGCGTGATGGGCAGCGTGTCGTAGCCGGGAATCTGGCTGGGCTTGCGCGTTCCGATGGTCACGTTGATGTCTTGCGGGACGTTGTACTGCGAGCGGACCATGACCTCGATGTGGCGGCTGAGAGCCGCGTCCGTCAGTCCTTGCACAGCGGTTTGAGATGGGGTCGTCTGAGCCCTGCAGCCCGCGGTCAGGCAAAGCGCCAGCAGGCCGGCCAATAAGCGTATACGCGACAAGTTGAGTTCCTCTCTGAAAGGATACTCCAGCGGGGTTGCTCCGGGCCTGGCGGAGGAAACGGCCGGACCGGGCCTGGTGGGTTGACGCAGTACAAGGCGAAAAGCAAGCAACCAGAGCATTTTTGCTTTATCTGTAGACTCCCGCGCCCCATCGTTTCCGCTTCCTTTCGGGAAAAAACTGCGGAAAGGCGGGATGCCGATAAAATTCGCCTCAACACAATTTCCGAAACTGCCCGAACCAGGCAACACGCCCTCTTTCCTGATTCCTGGAAACCGGCGAAGGAGTCGAGACGCGAGCTTCGGGCGCAGAAGGAGCGCCCCAGAGGGGTCAATAGGCCGGCGGCAGGGCAGGGTCGCGAAAGACCGAGTTGGAGCGGCGGATGTCGCCCACGGAACCGAAGTTGGCCAGGGTAAAGCTGTAGAGGTATTGCGTTTCGTCGCGGACCGTGCCCAGTTGGAAGCGCCGGTAGCCCACGGTGAGTCCGCAGCAGTTCCAGTTATACGTTGCCTGCACTCCGCCATATTGCAACTGGCCGAGGACAAAGTCGTAGCCCGCGTTGGCGGCCAGGTTGAAACCGGCGCTCGAGGGCTTCCCGACCGAGAGGAACGGCTGCAGTTGCTGACTCTTGATGGTGGAGGCCGCGCCGGCGTTCTCGTCGACGGCGTTCAGCAGGGCGTGGCCGAGGCCGACCGTGGTTCGGCCCCAACTATACCCGGCAAAGAGGTTGTCCGCGTCCAGCCGACCGCCCTTTGGGTCGTAGTCCATGTCCCACTCGATGCGGAGATTGTCGATCGCCTCGAAGCGAAGGCGCGAAGTGAGGGGAGCCAGGTTGCGCGGCGAGGTGAGGAAGGCGATGCCCGTCAGGTCGAGTGTCGAGTCGAAGACGTTGCGCCGGTTGGGGATGAGAGCGCCGCCGAAATTGGGGTCAATGAAGAGCTTTTGGGCAATCTGCCAACTTGCCCACTCGCGCGGCCGAGCGGAGCAGGCTCCTGGCGCCTGTCCCTCGGGCTGGGCGCAGGGCTGCTGCCCCGTGGGGCGCAGATAAAAACGCTGTGTCAGCGAGAAGCCGACCTCGTTGGTGTTGCTGGCGATGTCCGTGGTGTCGATGAGCAGGACGTTGCGGGCCTGCGCGCCAATGCCTCCGACATAGCGGTAGGTGAGTTCGGGCTCGATGACGTGCCGCAACTCCCGGTTCCATCCGGTCAGTGCAAAGTCGCGTTCGATGGCCGGCGGACGAATGTCAACGGATGCCTCGAAGTCGCTGCGGTTAAGCGGATCGTGGCTGATCGATGGAACGCCGTCTTTGGCGCCGGTCAGGTCCGGCGTCTGGCTGATGGAATAAGATGTGTCCCGCACCGCGACCTCGGGAACCACGCTCCAGCCTCCCGCCACGATGGGCAGGGAGAGATGCGGGTAGAAGTCGATGCGGCCTGCGTTGCGGGCGTGGAAGTGGGGCTCGGAGCGTCCCAGATAGCTGAGCGAGGACTCCAGCCCCCAATAGAGAGGCGAAGTGCCCAGCGGCTGGTCGAGGACATCGTAGCGCAGGCTGGGCAGATGCAGAATTCTGGCTTCGTCGCCGGTGGTAGAACTGGCAAAAGTCTGAAAGCGGTCCAGCGAGATCGAGGGTACAAATCCATTGTGCGCATGGGTGAGCGAAAGGTCGCTGGCGACCTCGGAGCTGACGGCCTGTGAGTAGTTGTCGTTGAAGACCAGGCGATAGACGTAGCTGGAGAGATACTCGACATTGCCGGCGATGCGGGTCTGGGGCGAAAGATCCTTGCGGCCCAGGGCAACAATATCCACGCCGCCCTGATTGACGAGTTCCATGCCGACAGGGCCGGAGAGGCGATCGGCGGCCTGAGCGGCCGAGGGGGTTGCCGTCACGCCCACCTGCTGTTCCACGCCGCGGTCGAGCAGGGCATTCCAGCGCACGACGAGCTGGTCGAGTCCTGGACCCTTGTAGCGGAAGTCGCCATTGGGAGCCCAGCCGCGCTTGCTGTAGTACTCCGACCCGACCACCATATCCATGGTGCGGTTGATGACCCAATACACCTGTTCGCCCACGATGAAGCCCTTGATCGACGAGTTGCTGACGACGGGGATCAGCAGGCCGCTCTCGCGACCGGTCTCATCCACCGGATGGCGAAGGTAGGGCAGGTAAAAGAGGGGGATGTCGAGAAACTTGAACAGGGAATTCGAGGTCGAGGCTTTGCCGTCCGAGAGATTGATGGCCCGGGAAATCAGCTTCCAATCCGGTCTGGGCAGACGGCAATTGGTCATGGCGCCGTCGACGATCCGGTAGTTGCCCTCGCCATTCTGCAGCAGCACCCTGCCCGAAAAGAAAAACGGGTTGGGCGTGGAGTAAACCACCGAGCGGCCTGCCCGGCGGATTCCCAGCGAGCCGTTCACGTTGAAAAAGCGGGCGGTGTGCATATTCAGCCGCATGTCGCCATGCGAGGCGTTGATGACCGCATCTTCCGGACCGCCCGCCACCTGCAAGTTCCCTTCCGCCTCCAGTTCCGAGGTTGACTGGTGATAGACGACCTTGTCGGCATGAAGAATGTAGCCGCGGTAGTGGACCACCACATCGCCGCTGAGGGTCCAGATATCGCCGGCGCGGGCCTGGTGCTGCGCCTCCCATTGGAGGGGGACTCCAGTGGCGGGCTCGGCTTCAGGCTGGGCCAACGGCAGAACTTCCTGGCCCGGGTCGTCGGGAAGCGGCGTCGCGGAATTGTCCGCGTCGGAGCTGCCTGAATGGGGTGCATTTGCGTTGGCGAGGCTTGGCGAGGATGGGCTCTCCTGGGCAGGAGGTAACGCATTGGTCAACGCCTGCCCCTCAAGTTGAGGGTGACAGAGAGCCAGCAGCGTGATAAACACTAAATGACGAGGACGCATCCAAGACCAAGACCAGTGCAAGGCTCAGGATAGCAAAAGCCTGCCACTTTGCATGGGACGCGCGCCTCGACGCTCTGGCCGCAGGTAAAAATCGGTTTGTCATGCCGGGCACGGGTCCCACGATCCGGGCCACACTTGTGTATTCTCCCGCGTCACCTCCTTTCTCTCTTGAGAGCCACGTTCGCGACCTCCTCGCCGCCAGGGGAGCCGCGGACCGAAACTGCGGTGCAGGGCACGCGAGAAGGCCTGACGACCGCGCAGGAAGGGATTCTGGAGCATTGAGCGCCGCGAGCCAAGCCAGCATTGCACCCTCATGGAAGCAGGAAGTGAACCAGCGCCTTGCGGCGCACAAAAGCCGCAAAGACGCTTCCACACCAGGACCGGGCGCGCCGGCGGAGGCAACGCACGGCGCCAGCAGCCGGGCTGCGCAGGCCGCCGCGCGGGTGGCCGCGCGCTATGCCAAGGCGCCCACCTACAGCGAAATGCTGGCCGAAGAGGCCCGCGCCGCTGTGCGCGCCGCCGAGGCCGCGTCCAGGGCGGCGCTGCATGCGCAGGCCGCCGCCGAGTCGGTCCTGGCCGGTCTTGAAGCCGCATCCGGGCCGGGGACGGCATGGGAACTGGAAATGCCGCGCATCGGAGTCCCGGAGCGCAACACCGAACCGGCCTGGGAGCCGGCCGTTGAGACCCCGCTGCTCTCCGTCCAGCCAGACTCGGAAAGACAATCGTATGGAATCCGCTGGGAACCGGATATGCCCGCGCGTCCGGCGGAGGCCGCGGCTGCCCGCGCGACGCGCGGAACGGGGAGCTTTGAGACTCCAGTGCAGGACTGGTGGGAACCAGAGCCGCCGGCAGAGGAGAGCACGGGAGCAGAGGCGATTGAATCGGTCGAGCCCGCGCAGCCGATTCATGCCAACCTGATTGAGTTTCCGCGCGAGCTGGTTGCCACGCGCAAGGTTCGTCCCCGCCTGGCCGAAGGAGCCCACGCCGCGGCAAGCGAGCCGGGCGGGCAGTTGAGCATCTTCGAGGTGGACCCTGGGACGGTCTCGACCCAGCCCGCGGCAGAGGAAGCCGCAGCGCCCGCCACGCGCGATTGGCACGGTCCCGAGTGGTCGGGCATCGAGCTGGAAGCTCAACCAGTCGAGGAAGATCTGCCCCTGGTTGAACCAGCTCCCGCAGCGCCGGATCTGGAACTAGCGCCGTTGAGCCGGCGGCTGATGGCTGTTCTGGTGGATGGCGCGCTCATCTGCGGGGTGGCTTTGGCGTCGGCCATGACAGCCATTGCCAACATGAAGGATCTGCCCAACCTGAGGGTGATCGAATTGGGAGCGGCGGCGGCGTTCTTTGTCACCTGCATCCTCTATCAGACGCTGTTCTTCACCCTTGCCCAGGCGACGCCGGGGATGAAGTATGCCCGCATCTCGCTCTGCACCTTCGACGACGAGAAACCCAGCCGCGCGCAGATGCGCAGCCGGCTGGGAGCCCTGCTGCTGTCAGTGGCGCCGCTGGGGCTGGGCGTGGCCTGGGCCCTCTTCGACGACGACCACCTCAGTTGGCACGACCGGCTGTCGCGGACGTATCTGCGCAAGTGCTAGGGCATTTTGCTTTTTCTGTAGACTCCCGTGCCCCATCCTTTCCGCTGGCCTCGCAATCCGGTTTTTTACGAGGCCAAAGCGCGCAGCGCGGAGACTCCCGCGCCGATCAGGGCGGTTTCGTCGTCGGGCGGCAGGATCTCCAGCGAATAGCTTTGCAGCGGGCTCATCCGAACCATGGATTCCAGGTGGCTGCGCAAGAGGGGCAAATCGAGAAATCCGACGTTGTGGCCGGTGAAGTAAAACCGCCCCGGGCCGGCGAGGTGGATGAACGAAGCGGTGCCCGCGGCCAGTGCGCGGTGCCACAGATCGACAAACTCGCGGCAGCGTGCATCTCCTTGCCGGGCGTTGGCGAAGATCTCTTCCGGTTCGAGATCGAGAAACCTCATGCGCATGGCGCGGTAGCCCATGATGCCTTCCAGGTGGCCCACCCCGCCGCAGCCGCAGAATCGCTCTTTGGGATCGAGCGTGACAGTGATGTGCCCGCCCTCCCACACGCCCTCGACGTACGGCCAGCGGCCGTAGCCGATGCCGTTGCCGATGGTCCAGACGCGGGTGAGCTTGTTGAGCTGCCCGCGCGTGGCGGCCACGCCCGCGGCAATCGAGTCCGCGTCGTTGGCCACGTGCACCGGCGCCGCAATGCCGCGCGCGGCCAGCACCCTGGTCAGCTCGTCGGCCAGTCGCATTCCCTTGATCTGGGCCAGATTCGGCGAGTCCTCGACCACCCCGTGACGGATGATGCCGGGAACGGCGACTCCGATCGCGTCCACCGCGCCGCCTTCGCAGTTGCCGTTCAAAGCGGCAATCTGCGCGGCGAGCAACTCCACCAGTTCGCCGCCGGGGATGGCAGCCAGGGCATCCAGTTTCTCCATGTCCGTCGGATAGCGCAGCGGCTTGCCGGTCAGCCGATGGTCCTCCAGTCTGCCGGCCACGATATGTTCGGTCATTACGACGCCGATGGCGATGGTCATTCAAGCCCTCCTTGGGGATGGGGACGCCCCTTTACTCCGCCTGGTAGCGGTGCAGGCGGCCGAGCCCGTTGAAGGCGGCCACCTTGTAGCACTCCGCGAGAGTGGGATAGTTGAAGACGGTGTCGATGAAGTAGTCCACGGTGCCGCCCAGGATCATCACCGCCTGTCCGATGTGGACCAGCTCGCTGGCGTCCTCGCCGATGATGTGCACGCCCAGCACCTTGCGGGTGTCGCGATGGAAGACGAGCTTGAGCCGGCCCGTGGTGTCCCCGCGAATCTGGCCGCGCGCGGTCTCGCGATAGTAGGCCATGCCCACCTCGTAGGGAACGTCCTCTTCGGTCAACTGCTCCTCCGTCTTGCCGATGAAGCTGATCTCCGGGATGGTGTAGATGCCGTAGGGATAAAAGCTGGGGTTGGAGGCGGCGGCGCGGTCGTTGAAGGCGCGTGCAGCGGCGATGCGGCCCTGCTCCATGGAGACCGAGGCCAGCGAGGGAAAGCCGACCACGTCGCCCACCGCAAAGATGTGCTCGACCTTGGTCTGGTAGTGCTCGTCGACGGGAATGCGGCCGCGGTTGTCGGCTTCCAGGCCGGCGGCTGCCAGGTTGAGGTCGTCGATGTTGCCCTGGCGGCCGACGGCATAGAGCAGCGCATCGCCCGAGACCTTCTTCTTGCTCTGGAGATTGGCGACCACCGTGCCCAGTGTGGGGGAACCGGGCGCCGGGCTGGCGCCGCCCGGCTGGGCTGCCAGTTCTTCCACGCTCTCGACCTCCTCGCCCAGCCGCAGGGTGACGCGGGCGTCGCGCAGATGATAGCTGAGCGCCTCAACGATCTCCTGGTCGGCGAACTCGAGCAACCGGTTGCGTTTTTCGATGAGCGTGACGCGAACGCCCAGGACGGCGAACATGCAGGCGTATTCCACGCCGATGACGCCGCCGCCGACCACGATCAGCGAGTGGGGCAGTTCCGGCAAGTCGAGAATCTGGTCGCTGTTGACGATGGTGCGGCCGTTGATGGGGACTTTGGGCGACGCGGCGGGCTTGGTCCCCACGGCCACGATCACACGCTCGGCCTCCAGCGTGGCTTCAGCCTGCGGTCCCTCGACATGCACCTGGTGAGGGTTCGCGAAACGCGCAATGCCGTGTACCACGTCGATGCCGTTGCGCGAGAGCTGGGCCTCCGTCACGTCCACCTCGGTCTTGATCACCGCCTGGACGCGGAAGGACAGGTCGGCCATCGATATCTTTTCCTTGACCCGGTAGTTCAGGCCGTAAATCGCGCGGTAGTTGTAGCCGGACAGGTGGAGCACGGCCTCGCGCATGGTCTTGGAGGGGATGGTGCCCGTGTTGACGCAGACGCCGCCTACAACGGAGCGGGCTTCGACAACGGCGACGCGTTTCTTCATCTTCGCGGCGGCCACCGCGGCGCGCTGCCCGGAGGGTCCGGAGCCGATCACGATCAGGTCATACTTGACGGCGCTCATGCCAGTGTCTCCCTCCAGAAGCGGTTCTGAATCTTGGATGCGCACACCCTGCCGGGGAGAGCGAGGGTCCTAACCCGGAGGCTACCATAGCGCGGAGCGCCTCGAAATAGGGGAGTTGTATGAATTCTGCGAGGGGGGATATCGCGGCAGTGGCGGCGAAATGCAGAAGCGGGGGCAGCCTAGCGTGGCGGCGAACCGGGGTCCAGCGGCGGGTCAAGGCCGCTGGATGCGCAGATCTGGGTCCCGGCCGCCGCCATCCCTCAAGAGTTACAGGTGAATCGGCCGTGAGGCGGAATGGGCTGTGCGCAAGCTCTTGCCGTCGAATCTTTCGCCGCGCTGCCGGTCTCCCTCAAGGCGAAACTGGCGGATGATCCCGTCGAGGTCGCTGGCCAGCGAGGCGAGGTTCTTGAGGGCTTCAACGGCCTCTTCGGCGCCCTGCGCGGTCTCTGCCGACAGATGCGAGATTTGACCGGCTGACTCGGAGATTTCGCTGGAGGCCGAGGTCTGTTCGGTCGCAGCCGTCGCGATCAGGTGGATCTGGTGCTCCACGTGCTTCGAGGACTCGATAATGGCTTCCAGGCTCTTGCGGGCGCGCGCCGTCTCTCCCATGCCGGTTTCGACCGCCGTGCGGCTGTCCTGCATGACCTGGAGGGTTTCCCGCGTCTTTTCCTGGATGCTGCGGATGGTGCCGGCGATCTCCTCGGTGGCGCCCTTGGTGCGTTCGGCCAGGCGGCGGACCTCGCCTGCCACAACCGCGAATCCGCGCCCGTGTTCTCCGGCCCGCGCGGCTTCGATGGCGGCATTCAAGGCCAGCAGGTTGGTTTGCTCGCTAATCTCCTGAATCACGTTGACCACCTTGCCGATCTCCTCGGAGCGGTGGGCGAGCGAAGTCATTTTTTCCGACACCGAACTGGTGGCCGCGGCAATCTTCTCCATGGTGGCGGCCGTGGCCTGCATGACGGCGCCGCCCTGATCGGCGGTCTCGGCCGAGATGCGGCTGGCGCTGGCCGCGCCCTCGGCATTGTGGCTGATCTCGCCGATTGTCGCGGTCATCTCCTGTGCCGCCGCGGCAATCTGATTGGTCATGCTGGACTGGTTGTGGGCGTTGCCCGCGCTCTGGATGGAGCGGGCGCTGATCTGCGTGGTTGCGGCGGAGAGCGTCTCCGCGCCGCGGGCGACCGACTGCAGGACGGAGCGCATCGAGGCGACACTGGTGTTCAGCGCGGTCGAGAGCCGGCCGATCTCGTCGGCGCCGGACTCTGCAACGCCGACGGTCAGGTCCTTTTCCGCCAGGCCTTCCAGCGCGGCCGTAGCCGCCTGCAGCGAGGGCACAATGAGCCGGGTAAGCGATATGCCGGTGAGCGCGCAGAGGAGCACGATCAGCAGCGTGACGCCCGTCCCAATCCAGGTGGAGCGGTTGCTGGCGCCGGTGGCGGCCTCGGCGTTCTCCATTCCCGACTTGGCGTTGAGCTCGATGCCTTCGTTCGCAGCCGCCAGGGCTTCCTTCAGCGCCCCAATCTCCGCGTCGGACGTCATCAGGTCCAGCGCATCGCCGGTCTTGCCGGCCTCGAGCAGCGCGACGCTGCGATCGCTGGCCTGCTGGTACTGCGTGAAGGCGGAGGCAAGCCGGAGCGCGATGTCGCGCTCATGCGGCGAGCCGACAAAGGGCTCATAGGCCTTCATTGCATCCTGGTAGTCCGTCAGTCCCTTCTGGCGCCTTTCCTTGTCCGCGACGATGCAGGCCGGTGTTTGGCACAGCAGGATGTCGAGATCCGTGCGCCGCAATTCGTTGATGGCCCCGCGGGCATCCGCCAGGTGGACCACCGCTGGAAAGCTCTTTGCGCTTACATCCAGATTCTTTGCGGAGATCTCCCGGAAAGTGATGAAGGTGTAGGAACCAAGCAGAATGCAAAGGCCGCAAACGATGCCGAAGGCGAAGGTGAACTTGCGCGAGACAGAGAGATCGTGGAGCCATGCCATGCCAGGAGCCCTTTCTCAAGTGCTTCGCGGAGTTCATCGGCGCAATTTCTTCGGGCATGAGCCTTTTTGCGCCCGGAATAAAAGCGGGAGCCCCATCCGTCGAGCCGCGCCGGGAGCATTGCACCGATGGGAGCGCATCCGCTTGCTCAATGTCGAGGCAATCGATATGCTTGGGCCGCTTCCGTTTTCCGTCGGGAAAATGTTCTGGAAACGAGGTCCTGCATGTTCGTATGGCTGCCGATTGCACTGCGCGGATTTCTGCCGATCGCGCTGGTTTTTCTCTTTTGCCCGGCTTTTTCCCCGATCGAGGCTCAGACGGCGCCGGCTGCTTTGCCGCAACCCGCAGCGGGGCGCACGGTCGCGCCGGCTCCGGATCAGTCGGCGATCCAGGCGGCTTCCGAGCAGGACCATCGGCGGATGATGGACCTGCTGGGCATCAAGGAACTGCGGCGCGGAGCCGATGCGGACGCCAGGTCGCCCTACGCGGCCAACTACGACGAATCGAAGGCGCGCATGTATCCCCATCTGCCCGACCCTCTGCGGCTCAAGAATGGCAGGCGGGTGACCTCGGCCAAGCTCTGGTGGACGCAGCGCCGGCCTGAAATCGTCGAGGAATTTGACCGCGAAATCTACGGTCGGGTGCCCGCCAATCTGCCCAGGGTGACCTGGGAAGTGGTCAGTATGACCTCCGAGAAGAACGGCGATGTGCCGGTGGTGACCAAAAGGCTGCTTGGCCGCGTAGACAACTCGGCATACCCCCGGATTGCGGTCGGCATCGAGCTGCTTCTGACCACTCCGGCCCATGCTGCCGGCCCAGTTCCCGTGATTCTACAGTTGGCCTTTCCCAACGAGTTCAAGGCGGCCCTTCTCCTGCCGGCTGCCGGAGGCGCTTCGGGCGCTCCCGGCGACGCGAGCGAACCGTGGCAACAGCAGGTGTTGGCCAAAGGGTGGGGATATGCCGAACTGCTTCCCGCCAGCTACCAGGCGGACAACGGCGCCGGGCTGAGCGAGGGCATCATCGGACTGATGAACAAGGGCCAGCCGCGCCAGCCAGACGACTGGGGCGTCTTGCGCGCATGGGCCTGGGGCGCCAGCCGGGCGCTGGACTACTTTGAGACCGACAAATCCGTCGATGCCAGGCAGGTGGGGCTGGAGGGCCATTCCCGCTACGGAAAGGCCGCGCTGGTGACCATGGCCTACGATCCGCGCTTCGCCATCGCCTATATCAGCTCATCGGGCGAGGGCGGCGCCAAGCTCTACCGGCACATCTTCGGCGAGCAGATCGGCAACGTGGCGGGAGCCAGCGAGTACCACTGGATGGCGGGCAACTTCCTGAAATATGCCGGCCCGCTGACGCCCGGCGACTTGCCGGTGGACAACCACGAGCTCATCGCTCTCTGCGCGCCGAGGCCGGTTTTCATCGGAGCGGGTTCAAGCGCGGGGGACGGCTATGCAAAACCTGGCGGAGATGCATGGGCCGACGCCATGGGAATGTTCCTGGCGGAAGCGGGCGCCGGGCCGGTCTATCGGCTGCTGGGGAAGAAGGACCTTGGCGTCCACGATTTGCCGCCCATCGGGACGGCGCTCGTCGATGGCGATCTGGCCTTCCGCCAGCACGCCGGAGGGCACACTCCCGCACCCAACTGGCCGGTGTTTTTGAGCTTCGCAGGAAGATATTTGCATGGGCCGGAGGCCGCCAAAGCACGGTAGCCTATAGCTGCTTCGACATCACAATGCCCGTGCCCCATCCTTTCCGCTTTTTTCTGCGGAAAGGGTGGGATGCCGATAAAATTCGCGTCTACACAATTTCCGAAACCACCTAGCTTTGCTGCCCCCCGCTATACTGCTTTGCTGCCGGGCCGTTCCAGCTCCGACTGCCAAGGTTCCACCTGGCGAAAATCTGGCAATGTTCCGCATAGCGGTGATACGCCCGCAATCCGGGAATGGGGCGCAACCCTGCATTCCAACCTGAGACTGAGTCTTGAGAAACGCAAACATCTTCATTTCAAGAACCACCGGAAGTCTCAAGTTCTACCCTTTGTGAGACTCGTTGAAGAATCGATCCCCTCGGAGATCATTTCTCCCTGATGAGAGGCTGGCCGATCTGACTCAGTTTGAGTTTTCCATCCAGTCTGCCGGGAGCGAGTCCTCTTGGGCCTTGGTATTCCCAGATTTCGCCTGTCTGTAGATCGAAAAAGGAGTAACCGCTGTTATTCGCGCTGAAAACTAGATTCGCAAATTGGCTTCCGGCTTTGACAGCGATTGTAGGGCTGGCGTATTGGCGGCAACCGATCATGACGAGCATGAACGCAATGACGGTAAGAACGGCTTTGGTGTAGAGGTCTGGTTTCATGCGCAACATTATCGCACGGCTTGGAAATGCCATACCGTCCGGTATCGCCGGGTTGCTCCCGTAGGGAGCCGCAGAGAATAGCCCAGGGTAAGCGCAGCGCAACCCTGGGTAGGATTCGTAGCGAAACAACCCCGCCCCGTAAGGGCGGGCAGAAATGCGGCGTTTCGCTGAATCTCTGACTCGCTATCTTCCTTCCCTCCGCCCCGACGGGGCGGAAACTCCCCGGGGCATACGCACTCCCAGGGTTTCACCCTGGGCTATTCTCTTATCCTCCCTCCGGGAGGAGGTGAACGCTGCACGCCCAAGCCTATCCCCAAACAAAGCGTGGATCGTATGCAATCCCCTGCTTCTTCAAGATGGCCAGAAACTCCGACTGGAAATCCCGCTTGCGATGATGTTCAACCTGATTGGCGATGTAGTCCGCTGTGGTTTCGATCTGCGCGCTTCCGACGGAGAATGCGCCGTATCCCTCCTGCCATGCGAAGTTTGGCAAAGCACAATCATTGCGCATCCAATGAGAAGAGGAACTCTTAATCTCGCGCATGGCCGTGGCGACCGCCATGGTGGACGGCAAAGAGAGCAGGAGGTGAACATGGTCATCCATGCCTCCAACTTCGAGAGCCTTGATTTCAAGTTCGCGCGCGATTCCTCCCATGTAGGCCCAAAGCCGTCCCTGAACATCCGGCGGAATGATCTTGCGCCGCTCCTTGGTGGAGAAGACGCAATGATAGAGCGAGGAACAGTAGGTGTGCGGCATACGCACCCCATCGTACAGCAGATTTTCGGAGGCCAGAGTTCCTTTCGTTTCGCCCCTCCAGGGCGGAGGGTTCAATGGGAATGCGTTCCCAGGGTTTCACCCTGAGCTATTGTCTTGCCTTCCCTCCGGGAAGGAAGAGCGACATACTACCCCGCAATAGCCTGATCGATGCAACGCCTACTGTCTCATAACCTAACCTTCTTGAGACAGGATGCAGCCGTCCCTCCGCGTTCCAAGGGCCGCGAACCCGTGGCCCAGACTTGTGCGACCACCTCCTGGGCAGCAGCGGTCGGTTCGTCGCCGATGGGGAAGTTTCGCGTGAGCCCGATCATCGGGCCCAGCGGAACCGGCCGGAGGTTTCCGGTTGGAGACTGTCCGCCGCGCTTCGGCGCAGAGGATGCCCAACGCCGCATCTCTTCGGCATGGCTGATATCAAGTGAACCTTGCGACCTGCACAGATGCGGCCGCCCTCGATCTACCGGGTGGCGAAAATTGACGATATCCAGCACTGGCCTATGCTGCTCCGGCCCGCCAAAGCACAGAGCGCGGCCGGCCCGTTCTCTTCACGGCTGGAGTAGGGCGCCCCGAAGACTGCCGGATTGACGGGCGGGTGACTGCGCCGTAGGCTCATAGCATGGAATTCAAAGTGAGCGAGCTGGAGCGGGAACCGATCGAATTCGATCTGGAGCTGGCTCCGGGAGCGGTCGATTTTGGCGAAGAGGCCGAGCAGGCTGGGCAACTGGCCGCGGCCGGGCAGGCTGAAGTGCTGCACGAGCACCGCGGCCCCAAGGATATTGTGGCCGATATCCGGCTTAAAGGGCGCTTTTCGGGCAGCTTCCGGGTTCCGTGCGCGCGCTGCGTTGAGCCGGTGGAGATTCCGCTCGCGGCCGAATTCGATCTGATCTTCCGGCCCGCAAGCGCCGATTCCGAGGCGACGGAACGGTCGATTACAGCAGTGGAGACGGAAATCGGTTATTATCAAAAAGACAGTCTGTTGCTTGAGGATGTTCTGCGCGAGCAGGTGCTATTGTCCCTGCCTGTCAGAACGCTGTGCAAGCCGGACTGCAAGGGACTTTGCCCGCGCTGCGGTGAGAATCGCAACAGCACGGCGTGCACCTGCGAGGAGGGTCCGAGCGACCCCCGCTGGGAGGCGCTGGCTGGGCTCCGCGGCCGGATCAAGTCCTGAAGAAATCGACCTCAAGATGAATTGAGGGTGCTCTGCCCAGTGCCGGAAGGCAGCCAAAGCTCACGCGTGGTCCATGGCCCGCGTGTTTTTAGCGCCAACCGGTTACAAAGCGGGCGGAGACACGAAAGGAATTCGAAAATGCCTAATCCGAAAAGGCGCCACTCGACGCGCCGCACCGCACTACGCCGCTCTCACGACTTTCTGACGTCCGTGGGTCTCTCCGAGTGCCCCAACTGTCACGAGAAGAAGCTGCCCCATCGCGCCTGCCCCAAGTGCGGAGCGTACAAGGGTCGTGCCGTTCTCGAAGTCAAAGAAGCGGCCAAGTAGCCTGAGCCCATGCTCATCGATATTGCGCTCGATGCAGTCGGCACCGACAAAGCTCCTGAAGCGGAGATTCGCGGGGCGATTCTCGCCTGCCGCGCTTTGCCTGTCCGGGTCCACCTGATTGGGCCCGAGGCGGAGCTGCGCGATCTTCTGGACGAGCACCTGGAAAACGAAGATTTGCCCATCGTGATTCACCATGCCTCGGAACGCATCGGCATGGAGGAGAAGGCGGCGCATGCGGTGCGCACCAAGCGCGACAGCTCAATGCGCGTCGGGCTCAAGCTGGTGCGCGAGGGCCAGGCGGCTGGATTTGTCACCGCGGGCAACACCGGGGCGGCCATGGCCACGGCCAAGATGGTCCTGGGCGCGCTGCCCGGCGTGGACCGTCCGGCGCTGGCGACGCCCATGCCCAGTTCGACCGGAAATCCGTGCTTGCTCCTGGATGTGGGCGCCAACGTGGATTGCAAGCCGCACAATCTGGAACAGTTCGCCGTGATGGGCGAAATGTACGCCCGCAGCGTGCTCAAGATCGCCGAGCCGCGCGTGGGCCTGCTCTCGATCGGCGAAGAAGAGACCAAGGGCAACGATCTGACCCGCGAGGCCTTTCCCCTGCTCAAGGCGCTGCCGATCAACTTCATCGGCAACGTGGAGGGCCGGGATATTTTCAGCGGCCAGGCCGACGTCATCGTCTGCGACGGCTTTGTGGGCAACGTGGCGCTCAAGACCAGCGAGGGAGTGGGGCGCTTTGTCAGCGCAGTGCTCCGCGAGTCGCTCACCCGCACGGTCACCGCCAAGGTGGGCGCGCTGCTTTCCCGTCAGGCCTTCAACGATTTCCGCCGCCGCCTGGATTACCGGGAGTATGGCGGCGCGCCGCTGCTCGGCGTGCGCGGAGTGTGCATCATCGGTCATGGCTCGTCGAACGACCGGGCCATCTTCAACGGCATTCGCGTGGCCTGCGAGTTTGCCAAGGCTGGCACGACCAGGCGCATCGAAGAGGAGTTTGCCAGCCGTCCGAAGCGTGTCGCGGCGGGCCTTGCCAACGGCTCAAGTGCTTCCGCCGGCTCAACGGCCACTCCCGATGCCACCGTCCAGTAGCAGCCGCGATGCCCGCCGATTCCAGCCATGCAGTAACGTTTGATCCGGCCGTGCTCGGCCTGTTGGCCTGTCCGGCCTGCGGGAGCGCTTTGCGTCAGGACTCCGCGCGGCTGAGCTGCGCGGGCTGCGGCCGAGCCTATCCGATTGTGGACGGAATTCCGGTGTTGATCGCCGAAAGGGCATCGCAGGGAACCGGCTCGAACTGACGCGCGGAGAATGGATGCCTGTCCATCTCGGAAAATGCGCATTCTCCAATTCCTCAAAATGACTTCGTCTCGCAGCGCAACGGCGCCTTGCGCCCGCGTCCACTCTGCACCGGCAGAACAAATGCTCTGGCTGCGCTCGTCCATCGAACATCCCGCAGCGAGCCGGGCGCTTCGGCGCCGGAAAGAAGGCCCCTGCACGCGGCCTCCCGCTCCGGCCATCTGCTCCATCGCCAGAAAAATGCAACCGGTTTGCCGATAATTTCCCCAAAACGCGCACAATAGAAATAGGCAGATCGATCCCGGCCCCCGGCAGGGAAATCGGCAAGGCCCAAAAGGTACCCCCCCCGGAAATATTCCTCAAAATAGGAATCAAATACCACAAAACAAAAGGCTTACAGGTAATTATTGAATCAAGTTTCAGCTTGCAAGTGATTGAAAATAAATATCTTAATGAGGGCAAGGAGCGCGAAAAATGACCGGAAAGGGCGCTCTTACGGGCGCAAATCCAGCGTTTGCGGCGGTTTTGGCTCGAAAAAACTCGGGCTGCGCTCGGAAACACGCCGCGCCTGAAAGCCTCTTTCCAATGGGTGCCGAGTCAGTCCTCTTGTCGATCGCCATTGCCAAGACTGGGAGCGTCGGCCTCCCCGCCCAGGCTCACTCTACACCGGCAGGAGATCTGTTCCAGAGCGTTTTCAGCTCTGGTGCCTACAAAACTTTGGGCGCCCCATCCATTCCGCGTATTTTGCGGAATGGGTGGGAAAGCACAACGTACGGGTTCAGTTGTAAACACTTGAGCTGAAAATGCTCTAGCGCCGCCGGTAGAAGGGCAGCACAATGAGCAGCGCAAAGCCGATGGCTGCGGCCAGGGCGAGGGCGATCAGCGAGTAAAGGAGCGTGAGACTCGGAGCTTTTGTGGCCGGTTCGTCCGGGGTGGTCCGGGCTGCGGGCGGAAGAAATTCGGGGTCACTCATATTTCAATGCGTCCACAGGATCCATTTGCGCGGCCCGGGTGGCGGGAACGGTGCCGAAGATGACACCCACCAGCGTGGCCGCGGTGAGGGCGATCACCACCGACCAGGGCGAGATGGGCAGGTCATAGTCGGTGAACAGGCGGACGGAGAGCGGGAGGGCCAGCCCGACCATGGTGCCGACCAGCCCGCCGGTGAGCGAGATGATGACGGCCTCGGCAAGAAACTGGAGTTTGATCTCGCGGTAGGTGGCGCCCAGAGCCTTGCGGATGCCGATCTCGCGGATGCGGGCGCGCACGTTGGCCAGCATGATGTTCATGATGCCCACGCCGCCCACCGCCAGGGTGACGGCGGCCACCAGCACCAGCACTGCGGTCAGGGCATTGGCAATCACCGCCGCAGTGGTCAGCAACTCCTTCAGATCCTGAGCTTTGTAAACCGAGTTTGGCTTGTGACGGGAACTGATGATGCGCACAATCTCACGGCTGGCGTCGGGCACTTCCTCCATGGAGCGGATCGAGAAATAAAGCGTCTTTACGCTGTCGGTTCCGGTGAAGTAGCGGGCCACGGAATAGGGAATCAGAATCGTATTGTCGGTAATCTCCGACTGCCCGAAGGTGTCGACGCTTTCCTTGAAGGTGCCGACGATGGTAAAGGGGATGCCGCTGATTTCGAAGGTCTGGCCGATGGCCGAGTCGGAACTCCCGAACATCTCGCGGGCAAAGGGCACTGTAACCACGGCGCACTTGATATGCGCGTTCTCGTCCTCGTCGTCCATGAAGCGTCCAGCCAGTACGACCAGGTTGCGCACATTGCGGTACTGCGGGCTCACCCCCAGCACCAGCGTATCCTTCACCACGCCGCCGCCAAAGCTGATGCGGTCGTGGGCTTCAAGGATGGGCGAGGAATAGAGTACGCTGGGCAACTGGGAGAGCACGGCTTTCTCGTCGTCGCGGGTCAGGTAGTCGTTGTAAATCATGCGCTCGGCGCCGGTGGCGCCGCCGCCGGAGTACTCGACCTCGACCTCGTTGGTCCCGATTTTCTGGATTTCATTCAGAATGAACTTTTTGCCGGTCAGTCCGATGGTCACCACCAGAATCACCGAGGCGGTGCCGATGACCATGCCCAGCGCGGTCAGGGCAAAACGCGTCTTGGCGGCGCGAAAGCTGTCCATGACGAGCTTCAGGATTTCGCTGAACAGCATGGTGCGGCGTGCGCTCAGAAGCGTTTCCTGAAAGGCGGTCTGCCGAGCTTGATCGGTTGGATTCATCGGTCCTTATGTGCAAGATGCGGCAGCGCGCCCTGCGGCTTCTTGAATCGCGGGACATATCCGGTCCAGCGTCCGGGTTGCCAGCCTTTCGGCATCCCTTTCCAAGCGCCCTCTTGATAGATTACGCGCTCCTCCGCATCCAACCGAACCGGGAGATGAGAAACGATTGGCGCGAGGGTCGCTTCCGCCGCGGAATCCGCTCTGCAAGCGGTTCAACTCGCGGGAACGATTCAGGCAGCGGGCGGAGGCGGCCGATCCGGGGTGTTTTCCCATAAAATGACCATGCTGCCGGTTCGGCCAAAAGACGGGCCGGCATGAAATGGCCAGAGAAATCACAGGTCAAGGAGAAACGATGCGCGCACTGGTATATACCGCTCCACGCCAGGTGGCGATGGAGGAGCGTCCCCGCCCTCTTCCGTCCGCGGGAGAATGCGAGATTGCCGTCGCGGCCGCGGGTATCTGCGGCTCGGATATCTCCGGGTTCCTGGGCCACAGCCGCCGCCGCATTCCGCCCATGGTGCTGGGCCACGAACTGGTGGGGCGCCGCCCGGACGGCCAGCGCGTGGTGGCCAATCCGCTGATCAGTTGCGGGCGCTGCACGGCCTGCCTGAGCGGAGCGCAGAACCTATGTTCCAGTTGGCGGCTGCTGGGCATGGACCGGACCGCCGGCTGCTTTCAGGAGTTTGTCGCGATTCCGGAGTCGCAGGTTTACGAGATTCCCAACCATCTGAGCGATGCCCGGGCCGTGGTGGCCGAGCCATTGGCAAATGTCGTTCACCTCTTCCGGATCGCCGCGCCCCTGCCCTTTTTCCGCCTGGGCATCGTGGGCGGCGGGACCATGGGCTCTCTGGCCGTGCTGACGGCGAAGCGGCTGGGAGTGCGCGAAATCCTGGTCGAGGACGTCAGCGATGTGCGGCTGAAGACGGTTCGCGGCATGGGCGCCACGCTGGCGGTGAACGTTGCCACCGAGGAGGGACGCGCGGAAGCGAGCCGGTTTGCCGGTCATGGCCTGGATATGGTGCTCGACGCCAGCGGCTCCGACGCCGCGCGCCAGGCGGCCTTCGATCTCTGCCGTCCGGGCGGGCTGGTGGTGCTGCTGGGCATGGCCAAAGAGCGCAGCGAGATTGATTTTGTGACCAGCATACGCAAGGAGCACCGCGTGGCCATGTCGTTCGGCTACACGCCGGTGGACTTTGAACGTTCGCTCAAGCTGCTTGCCGGCGGCGAGATCGACCTTTCGCCGTGGACGGCCGAGTTGCCGCTGGAAGAGGGCCAGCAGGCCTTCGACAGGATGACCGGCACGCCCGGCGACACGCTCAAGATGGTGCTGCGGGTGAACTGATTCGAGTGGCGTCCGCTTGTTCGGAATTCCTCCCGGCGGGCTATGCCCGTGGAAGTTGCGCGGCCAATTGGACACGCATCGGTCCATCCTGGCGCGCGCCCCGTTCTTTGCCGCATGGTTTGCGGGTCGGCCGGAAGCCTGGTTGCATGGATCAGGGCCGATCAGGAATCGAGGTGGAAGACCTCTTCAAGCGGAAACATATTGTCGTCCGCGGCGCCATCGGTCATCGCCTCGAAAAAGGCAGACATCTCTGCCTGCCACCGGGCATTGACCGGGTAGTTCTTCATGCCGGCGCAGGATTTTGCAAAGTCGTCCGTTTCCAGGTAGCCGACCAGGAGGCCGTCGGGCCGGAGAAAGAGCGAGTAGTTCCGCCAGCCCGTTTCGCGCAGCGCATCCTGCATCTCGGGCCACACCTGGGCATGGCGCTTCTTGTACTCCTCCACCTTTTCAGAGCGGACCTTCAGCAGAAAACAAACGCGCATTCGTTCCTCCTTGGATTTGAAACAGCTTCGGTGACAGAGCTTTCGGCTTGGCCCAAGCAGGCTGAGAACCGAGCCCGATCCCGAGCCATGGCGAAAAGCCGCTTGCGGAAGCCGCCGTTTGCGATGAGAATTGGGGGGCGGCGGATTCCTTGATGGAATTGTATTTCCTATCGGAACAAGCCTGCGATTCTCTCTTCGGTTTGCGACTTCTTTTTCGGGGAAGGAGCGGTGGATGGAACGGCGCGCCCTGCTTGTCCTGGCTCTCGCCAGCCTGTGTTCTCTGTCCGGGTTCAGCCTGGCGCAGTCTCCTGGCTCTCGGGTCAAATACAACTTCAATTCCGGCTGGCGAGTTCTGGTTGGCGATCCCCAAGGGGCGGAGCGGCCGGAGTTCGACGATGCGCAATGGAAACGGGTGAGCACGCCCTACGCATGGAATGAGGATGCCGCCTTTCGCGTGAGCATTCACGATCTGCCGGTCGGCGTGGCGTGGTATCGCAAGCACTTCCGCCTTCCGGCTTCGGCCGCCGGGCAGAAGGTCTTTCTCGAGTTCGAGGGGATTCGCCAGGCCGGCGAAGTGTATTTGAACGGCAAATTCGTCGGTCGGCACGAAGACGGCGTGATGGCCTTCGGATTCGACATCTCGGAGGCCGCAAAGCCCGCGCCGGCCGAGAACGTTCTGGCGGTGAGGACGGACAACCGCTGGGACTATAAGGAAAAGGCGACCGGCACTCCGTATCACTGGAACAACAACAACTTCTATGCCAACTACGGCGGCATCGGCAAGAGCGTCTGGCTGCATGTGACCGGCAAGCTGTACCAGACCTTGCCGCTCTACTCGCAGTTGGGCACGACCGGGGTGTACGTGTGGGCCAGCGACTTCGACATTCCCGGCCATAGCGCCCGCATTACCGTCGAGTCACAGGTGCGCAACGAGTGCAACGCTCCCAGGACGGTCAATTACCAGGTCGAGATCAAGGATGGGAACGGCCGGGTCGTGAGCCGCATGGACGGTGGCGCGGCGAAGCTGGCGGCCGGTGAGACGCGTACCCTGGCGGCCTCGGCCGTGTTGCGCGGGCTGCACTTCTGGAGTTGGGGATACGGCTATCTCTACAGCGTGACCAGCAAGCTTGCGGTCGATCGTCGCGTTGTGGATGCGGTCGAGACGCGCACCGGTTTCCGCAAGACTGAGTTCGGCCATGGCATGGTGAAGCTGAACGACCGGGCGATCGATTTGCACGGCTATGCCCAGCGCACCACCAACGAATGGCCCGCCGTGGGCCTGTCGGTGCCGCCGTGGATGAGCGACCTGAGCAACCGGCTGATGGTGGATGGCAACGCGAACCTGGTGCGGTGGATGCACGTCACTCCGTGGAAGCAGGACGTGGAGTCGTCGGACCGTGTCGGGTTGATCGAGTCCATGCCGGCGGGCGATGCGGAAGGCGACTCGAAGGGCCGGCAGTGGGAGCAGCGGGTGGAACTGATGCGCGACGCCATCCTTTACAACCGCAACAATCCCAGCATCCTCTTTTATGAGTGCGGCAACAAGGGCATCGGCGAAGAACATATGCTGGAGATGAAGAAGGTGCGCGACGCATACGATCCGCACGGCGGACGGGCCATCGGCGCGCGCGAGATGCTGTCGAGCAAAGCGGCCGAGTACGGCGGCGAAATGCTCTACATCGACAAGAGCGCGGCCAAGCCGGTGTGGATGCATGAGTATTCCCGCGACGAGGGATCGCGTCTCTTCTGGGATCGATATTCGCCGCCCTTCCACGCGGATTCTCCCGATTACAACCGCAACCAGGATTCCCATGCGATCGAAGACGTGCGGCGCTGGTACGACTACTATGCGGCCCGCCCCGGCACGGGCGCGCGGGTCAACTCGGGCGGAGCCAACATTATCTTTTCCGACTCGAACACGCACTTCCGCGGCGACAACAACTATCGCCGCAGCGGCGAAGTGGACGCCATGCGCCTGCCGAAGGACGCTTACTATGCCGACCAGGCGATGTGGGATGGATGGGTCGATGTCGAGCATCCGGGGATGCATCTCATCGGTCATTGGAATTATGCTCCGGGCACGGTGAAGCCGGTCTATGTGGTTTCGACGGCCAGCCGGGTGGAACTGAAGCTCAACGGGCGATCGCTCGGCGATGGGGTGCTGTCGAGCGGTTTCCTTTTCACTTTCGATGGCGTTTCGTATGAGCCGGGCACGCTGCGTGCGATTGGCTACGATGCGCGGGGCAAGGAGATTGTCTCGGCTGAACTGCGCACCGCGGGGCCGCCCGCTGCGCTTCGCCTCACTCCGCATACAGGACCCGGAGGCCTGCGCGCCGACGGAGCCGATATGGCGCTGGTGGATGTGGAAGTGGTGGATGCCCAGGGAAACCGCTGCCCCACGGCGCACCATATGGTTCATTTCACGCTGCGCGGAGCCGCGGAGTGGCGCGGCGGCATTGCGCAGGGATCGGCCGCGCCCGTGCCCCTGAATGCCGCGCCCGATGGCCACCATGGACTGGCCGCTGCGCCGCCTGCTCCGCTGCTGCACGAGGACAACTACATCCTCTCGAAGGCGCTGCCGGTGGAAGACGGCGTGAACCGGATCATCCTCCGCTCTCTTCCCGGCGCGGGCAAGATCGAGTTGCGCGCGGAAGCCGAGGGGTTGAAGACGGCGATGGTTGAGCTCGTCTCGTTGGCGGTTCCCGAGCACGATGGACTTTCCACCTGGATGCCGGGCGCCGAGTTGCCTCCCAATTTGAAGCGCGGCCCAACGCCGCCGGGACCGTCCTTCAAGCAATCGAGATTTCCCATCGCCGTGGCCTCGCTCGCTGCCGGCTCCAACGCCGCCGATGCCGCGCTGAGCCAGGACGATGACGACTACACCGCGTGGTCCAGCGACGAAGCGCTCGAAAACGCCTGGATCGAGTATGTCTTTGCCGCGCCGGAGACTCCGGGCCAGATGGACATCAAGCTCGCCAACTTCCGCACGGAGCGCTATCCGCTGCGGATTACGCTGGACGGCGCTACGGTGTGGGAGGGCCTGACGCCCGTCAACTTCGGGTATTTCACGGCGGATCTGAAAGCCGCCACCGGCACGCATTTGCGCATTGCCTTGACAGGCCCTCCGGTGCGCGCCGTCGATCGCATCGCGGAACTCAACGCAGCCGCGCCGCCCAAACCGGCGCCGCCGGCCGTCAAGCCGGTGCTGAGTATTGCGGAGACGGAGATCTACAAGGCGGTGCAATCGATTGCTCCGTAGATATCCAATCGACAGCCGTTCGACTCATCCGGAGATTCGTTCATGACGCTTCTGAAACAGCCGCTTCTCTTCGCCGCGCTTGCGCTCTCGATGCTTGCTCCGGTCGCCGCGCCGGCACAGATCCCGGTGCGCGCCGTTGTCGATTTCAATACCGGATGGAAGTTTCTTCAAGGCGATCCGGCTCATGCCGAGCAGGCCGCGCTGGACGACTCCGGCTGGCGCGCCGTTACCGTGCCGCATGACTGGAGCATCGCCGGCCCTGTCGATCAAACAAACCTGAGCGGCCCTGCGGGAGGTTTCTTTCCCACCGGAGTTGCCTGGTACCGCAAGAGCTTTTCGCTGCCCGCGAACGCTGCCCGCCGCCGCGTCTATGTTGTTTTTGACGGAGTGATGGCGCACAGCGACGTGTGGATCAACGGATTCCATCTGGGCCAGCGTCCGAACGGTTACGTGAGCTTCTTCTACGACCTCGCCGGTCACGTTCGCTTCGGTCCCCGCGCGCGCAACGTGCTGGCGGTGCGCTGCGACACCTCTCGGCAGCCCGCCTCGCGCTGGTACGAGGGCGCTGGCATCTATCGCCCGGTCCGGCTGGTGCTTGCGCAGTCTGTGCATCTGGAGCCGTGGAGCACCGTTGTAACGACGCCGGCGGTAACCGCCGCCAAGGCTACGGTGCGCGTCGAGAGTTCGGTGATCAATGAATCCAGGTTGGCGCGCCAGGCTGCGATCGAGGTTTTTCTGATCGCGCCCGATGGAACCGCGGCCGGCAGGTTTGTGACGCCGGCGCAGACCATGGCTCCCGGCGCAAAAGCTCGCTTCTTTGGCGAGTGCCCTGTTTCAGCGCCGCAACTCTGGGATGTGGATCGTCCGTCGCTTTATCGAGTGCGGGTGCGTCTCAAATCCAGCGGCAATCTCGCCAAGGCTGCCCCGGTCACCGACGAAGAAGAAACTCCCACCGGCATTCGCGCGTTTCACTTCGATGCGGCCACGGGCTTCTGGCTCAATGGCCGCAACTTCAAGATCAAGGGAGTCGCCATCCATAGCGACGGAGGCGCGCTGGGAATCGCCACGCCAACCGCCATATGGGGTCGCCGCCTGGCCGCGCTGCGCGCTCTCGGCGTGAACGCCATTCGCACCGCCCACAATCCGCCCTCGCCGGAGTTCCTCGACCTGTGCGATCGCATGGGCTTCCTGGTCATGGACGAGCTCTTCGATTGCTGGACCGTCGGCAAGAACCCCTACGACTACCACCTCGACTTCGAGCAGTGGTCGTCGATTGACATCCGCGACACCGTGCGCCGCGACCGCAATCATCCGAGCATCATCCTGTGGAGCGCCGGGAACGAGATTCACGACACGCCGCACGCGGAAATGGCGCACGCCATTCTGGCGCGGCTGCTTGCCCTCTTCCACGAAAACGATCCCTCGCGCCCGGTGACGCAGGCTCTCTTTCGCCCCAATGCGAGCCACGACTACGACAATGGGCTGGCCGATATGCTCGATGTTGTAGGCCAGAATTATCGCGAGCGCGAGATCCTGGCCGCTCACGCGCAAAAGCCGTCGCGCGCCATCGTCGGAACGGAAAACGCACACGATCGCACTGCCTGGCTGGCGTTGCGAGACAACGCCCCCTATGCCGGCCAGTTTCTCTGGTCGGGTCTCGACTATCTGGGAGAAGCCGGAAAATGGCCCAATATCAGCCGCCCGACGGGACTGCTTGACCGCACTGGCCTGCCGCATCCGCGTGCCTGGGAACGGCAAAGCTGGTGGGCCGCGGCGCCTGTCGTACATGTCGCGCGGCGCGTCGCACCCACAGAAAGAAGCGCCATCGATCCAGGGTATGAGTCGGTCCAGCCGGAACTTCGCGAACCATTGCTGCTGGACTGGACGCCCCGCAATACCGCTCCGCACACGGAATCCGTCGAGGTCTATACCAACTGCGAGGAGGTGGAACTCTTTCTGAACGGGGCCTCGCTGGGACAGCGGAAGCTGCATCCGGACGCCACGCCGCTTGCCTGGGAGGTGCCCTGGACTCCCGGCGCCCTGAAGGCGGTGGCGTATCGCGAGGGCCGGCCCGTGGCCGAGGACGAACTCCGTACCGCGGGAAAGGCGGTGCGCATCGTGCTCGTTCCGGAACGCAGCACGCTTTCCCCGGACAGAAACGATGCGGTGACCGTGGTTGCAACGGCCGTGGACGATGCCGGCGTGCCAGCGCCCGACGCCGCCAACGAAATCGAATTCTCCGTCTCAGGCTCGGCGCACATCGTTGCCACCGACAACGGCAGCAATACGGACCACGAATCGTTCCTGCTGCCGCGGCGCCGGCTCTACGGCGGGCGAGCCATCGCGATCCTTCAGGCCACCGAGGCCTCCGGCCAAATCGAGCTTCGCGCGACTGCCGCGGGCCTGATGGGCGCCGCGGTGCGGCTCACAGCTGTTCCCGCCCAAGTGGGCGAATTTGTACGCGCATTCTAGAGAAAACGCATTGCCAGTTTGAACTCATTTCCTATCTGGTTTACCTGGGCCGTTCTCCACATCTTCCCGGTAAGTCAAAAGAAATCAATCGCTTGCCATCTTCTTGGTCGATTTGAACTGGGACTGTGCGGACCGAGTCGCTCCCATGAGGTCGCGCAAGAGCTCCGCGCGCGAGAGCTCTCGGCAAGAAAAGACCGACCCGATTCCACAAAAGAAAAATAATTTTTCTATTGACATTCGTGATCCCAGTAGCCTACTTTTTTGCCGAACCCAAACCAGACCGCTTTGTCGTCGCGAGTCATTCAACACCGAAATTCATTCATGGAGGCTTTCCAGGAGGACGTATGAGAACATTTGCGGACAGGATCGATGCGCCTTTCAAGCGCAATGAAAGCTGGATGTGCGCAGCCCTATTTTTGCTCGCGCTGGCCGTCTGCCTGGGTTGGTCCGCCCTGCCGGCCATCGCGCAAACCGGTGGCGAGGGCGCCATCACAGGCACCGTGACCGATTCGACCGGTGCGGTCGTTGCGGGCGCCTCGGTGACCGCAACGAATGTGGACACCGCCCAGACTACAACGCGGCCCACGACCAGCGCCGGATCCTACGAAATCGCTCCGCTCCTGCCCGGCACATACACCCTCACCGTGACGGCCAAGGGTTTTGAGGTCTTCAAGCAGGAAAACATGGAGATCGACGCCATGCACATTTCCGGCCTCAACGTGGTGTTGAAGCCAGGCTCGGAATCGGTTACCGTCACCGTAACCGCCGCTCCGCCGGCGCTGGAGACGACCAACCCCGTCATCGGCGCGACCATGCAGACCGATTTCTATACCGAGCTGCCCGTCATGATGGATGGGAGCGCGGCCGGCAACAACCAGCAGCGCGATATCACCCAGCTTTCAAACCTGCTTCCCGGCGCCCAGGTCAACCCCGCCGGCCGGTCCTCCATCGTAGGCGGAACCGCGAGCCGCCTGGCGGAGTTGTATGTGGATGGGCTTCCCCTGACCACGGCAAGCCAGCAGGGCGACAACCGTCCCGTTTTCAATATCGTCCCCTTGGAAGGCATCGACCAGGTCCAGGTTGTGACCAGCGGCTTCTCTGCCGAGTATGCGGGCGCTGGGCTGGAAAACTATGTGCTCAAGTCCGGCTCCAATCAACTCCACGGCGCGTTGTTCGAGTACAACCGCAATACGGCGTTCGACGCCTGGACATTCTCTGCCAAGCCGGGCGCGCCAGGCAACGTGGTCAAGAAGGTCGTCAATGGCGTCGTCACATCGGTGCCGGGACCGAAGTCTCCGGAACGCCAGAACGAATTCGGATTCAAGGTCGGCGGCCCCATCACCCTCCCCCACATCGTCAACGGCCACGACAAGCTGTTTTTCTTCGCGACCTACGACAGGGACGAATCCTATGCCGGCGTGAATCCCGCCGTGACCACCGTCCCGACTTCGTTGATGCAGCAGGGCAATTTCCAGGAACTGCTCTCAGTGGCAAACGGCGGGCTTGGCAATACGGCGGGGATCAATTATCCCATCTACGATCCAACCACACAGGCGGCTTGCACAAAGAACAACTCCACCGGAACAGCCTGCCGCTACCAATATGGCTACGGCCCGGGCGCCGGCAAGGGGCCGAATGGAAATCCGGTGAAAACCGGCGCCCCGATCAACGTGATTCCAGCTTCGGAACTCTCGCCCCAGGCGTTGTATATGGAGTCTTTCCCAGGGCTTACACCGACCGTCAACACCACGGGCGTGATTACCAACAACTGGATCGGGGGCATCCCGAGCGGCTACCACAACTGGATGTACGCGGGACGCATCGACTACATCATCTCGTCCAAACAGACATTGTCGATGGCCGTGACGGGCGGCAATCGCATCGCGATTCCCTACACGGGGACCACCAATATTCTTCCCGTTCCCTATCTCAACGACACGGCCTCGACGGTAGCCGGGCACTGGGCCGATCTGGAGCACACGTACACCATCACTCCGCATCTGGTGAACCAGTTCAAATATGGCTTTGCCAACTTTGGCGGGCCGCCGGTCAGCAACCTGACCTCGGGAAACTCCAAGTACGGCGCCGCGGCAATCGGCATCGCGGGGCTCCCGGCCGGGCAGGCCTCCATGAACTTCCCGATTTCCACCTTTGGCGGCAATGCAAACAATCCCGTTCAATGGAGCGGCGGCACGACCGGCACCTCGGTCAGCAACACCTTCGACCTGGTCGACAACCTGCAATGGGTCAAAGGCAAACATGCCATCACGGTGGGCATCGTCTACCAATGGCTTCAGGACCAGACCGATTCCGCCGATGGTCCGTCGCTGCCCGTCACGCTGGCCTGGAACTCGAATGAGACGGCGGACCAGACCGCGGCCGGAACCGCCTTCACGGCCAACACAGGCTACGCATTCGCCAGTTATATGATTGGGGCCGTCAGCAGCTCCTCGGTGACCCAGCAGCCGTTCTCGGTGGTCGGCGGGCGCTACCGGCCCTTTGCGCCATACTTTCAGGATGATTACAAGGTCACTCCGAATCTGACTTTGAATCTCGGCTTGCGCTGGGATGACATACCCACCTACCGCGAAGCGCACGACCGTTGGTCGTTCCTCAATCCGGATGCGTCCAATCCGATTACCGGCAATCCCGGCGTCCTGCAGTTTGCCGGAAACTTTGGCGGCCCCGGCGTCAGCATTGGCGGCCACACGCCGGTGAATACCTTTTACAAGAACTTTGGTCCTCGCCTGGGCTTTGAATATGCATGGCGCAACAAGACCGTGCTCCGTGGCGGCTATGCGCTCACCTATTCTCATGCGGGCGGCACGGGCGGCGCGGGCGGCGCGGGAACCGGCACGGGATCGGCGGGGTTCAACAGCGCGGCCTCGTTTGCCGACAGCGTGAACGGCCCGGCCTTCTATCTGAACAGCAATTCGTCATTCCCGGCGCCGAACAATAACTTTGGCGGCCCCGGTTACTCGCTGCCGGCCATCGCACCCATTACTGCGATCAGCCAGACCCTTGGCACCGGCTACTATGTATGCTCGGGCCAAACCTACACTCCCTGTCTTGGCAACACAGGCGGATCGTCGGGAAATGGCACCGGCATCGCCTTCCCCGACCCCTATCTTGGCGGCCGGGCGCCGGAGTTCGACTTCTGGAACCTTGGCATTCAGCGCGAACTGACCAGAAATATGACGGTCAATCTGGATTATGTGGGCACCGAGAGCCATTTCATCGCCGGGGCAAGCAACATCCGCGGGCTGCAGTCTGGAGAAATCGATCCGAAGTGGCTGGCGCTGGGCGCCACCGGAACCAACTTCCTTGCTGAGAAAGCCACGCAGGCGGACATCACGGCCGCGCAAAAGGCAACGGGACTGGTTCTTCCCATCCCCTATGCCGGATATATTGCAGCGGCGGGCGTCAACGCGAACGCGACCATCCAGCACATGTTGACGTGGATGCCGCAGTACTCCGGCACCACCGATACATGGGGCAACGTCGCCAACTCGAGCTACCACGCCTTTGAGCTTTCACTCAACCAGAGGCTCACAGAGGGGCTCACCTTCACGGTGAACTACACCTACTCGAAGAACCTCGACGATGCCGGCACGCAGCGCAGCGGTTATGCATTGCCCGCCAGCGTGACGGCCACCGGTCATGCGTGGCCGGCGAACAAGATCGATCGCTCGTGGAGCACCAACAGCGTTCCACAGAATCTGACGGCATTCGGCGTCTACAAGCTGCCCTTCGGCAAAGGCGGAATCGGATCGGACAGCTTCCTGGTGCGGGCCATCGCCGGCGGCTGGAAGTTCTCCAGCATCTTCCAATATTCATCGGGACTTCCGCTGGCGCTCACCGCGTCTTGCGCAGCCACGGTCAGCATCGGGCAGGGCACCTGCATGCCGGATGCGAACCCGAATTACTCAGCCTCGGCCAACCCGGTTCGCATCAACGGAGGCTGGGGAAAGGGCGTATTGTCAACGACACTTGCCACCAAGCAGTACATTGGCGGCGGCCTGAGCAGCACTGCCGCTGGGACTGGGCTGGGCGGCGGGGCCTGCGCCAGCACCACGGGACCGTTCTGCAACGCCGGCAACTACATGATCGGCGATCTGGCGCGCACCGCTGCCTACGGGCTGCGCGGTCCCAGCCAATATCGCCTGACCAGCGCACTGCGCCGCACCTTCGACATTACGGAGCGGACGAAGTTTGTCTTCGGCGTCGATTGCCAGAACGTCACCAATACGGTGACCTTTGGCAACAATGCCGAGAACAATCAAATTGGCGTTTCGGCATCCAACGCAAGCACCCTTGGAACGCTGAACTTCGCGAGTTCCGACAGCCGGGCCTTCCAGTTCTCGGGGCGACTCGAGTTCTAATCTCCCGACCGCACATTCACCCCGGAGCCGGAAGACGCGAATCAGCGTCTCCGGCTCTGGCATTGTCTGGCATCTATAATCGGGGCAACTATGTCATCGCTACGTTCAATGCTTGCGCTCGCAGTCCTCGCCGCAGGCAGTTGCTTCCTGGGGCAACAAACGTCCGCGTGCGCGCAGCGCCAGCCCTCGCCGCGCGAGCAAGAAAACATCGCCAACAACGAGGCGCGCCATTTTGGCGACGCACCGAACGATCCGGGGCCGCTGGCTACGGACCTCTCGGCGTCTGCGCGGCCCGCGGCCGTAGCCAAGGCCATGCGCAAGGTTGTCGACTGGCAGCTCGAGCGGTCCCAGCCGTTCTTCGACCGCATCTGGACGTGGAGCGCCCTCTATACGGGCTTTATGGCCGCGTCGGACTCGCTGGGCGATCCGAAGTATCGCGACGCGATGATGGCGGCGGGAAAGAAGTTCGATTGGAAACTGCGCTCGCATTTGCCCAACGCCGACGATCAGAGCCTGGCGCAGGCCTATCTGGAACTTTACCTGCTGAAAAAAGATCCGGCGATGATCGAGCCAACGCGGGAGGAACTGGATGCGATCCTGGCCGCGCCGCGGAGTTCGTCGATTCCCGGCAAGGAGATTGCCTGGTGGTGGTGCGATGCGCTGTTCATGGCGCCTCCGGTCTGGTCGCGCATGTACGCCGCGACGGGCGACCGCAAATATATTGCCTATCTCGATGAGGAATGGGCTAAAACCTCCAGCCGGCTTTACGACGCGAAAGAGCATCTCTATTTTCGCGACTCGACTTACCTTACCCGCACCGAGGCCAATGGGAAAAAGATGTTCTGGTCGCGCGGCAACGGATGGGTGATGGCTGGAATAATCCGGACCCTCCAGTACCTTCCGCAGGACGATCCGGCGCGCGCGGTGTATATCGCGCAGTTGCGGGAGATGGCTGCGCGGGTCGCCTCAATCCAGGGTCCCGACGGCCTGTGGAGAGCCGGTTTGCTCGATCCGGAAGGGTACGATCTGCCCGAGGTTTCGGGATCGGCATTCTTCGCGTATGCGCTGGCCGCGGGCGTGAATGAAGGATTATTGGACAGAAAGGCGTACCGGCCGGCGATTGAAAAGGCCTGGGCAGGTTTGGTGCATCGTGTATACGCCGACGGGCGCCTGGGCTGCATCCAGCAGACAGGCGCCGAACCCCAGCCCTTCACTGCTTCCGCAAGTTATACCTACGGCGTGGGCGCATTCTTGCTGGCTGGGAGCGAGGTGCGGAAGATGCACGGCCATTCCCGAGGCAAATAAGAATCGATCAGCCAGCCCGTGCACGGCGATCGATCTTTCAGGCCGAGAAATCCTGGCTTTTCTGCCGGCCGGGCGGATTCGTCCAAGCGAAAAGTCGCCCAGTTATCTCGGTTCGCCGTATGGAAGATCGTTTGGATTTTCGGCCCCTGAGCCGGTGAAGACAGGCTGGCTGCCATCGGCTGTCTTGATCTTGCATTCAGTCATGCTCCAATCCCTCGCGTTTGCGATCGTTCCCGCGGTTGCCGCTTCAATGTCCAGATGGTCCAATCTGAAGTGGTCGAGCGTGGCGTCGGGATAGGCGGCGACGCTCATCGCGATTTGCGCCCCGGTGGCTCGAATATTCCAGAGATGCACATCGCCGAAGTGAGGCAGTCCCTGCTCTTCGGGAACTCTGGTCGTCAGGGCCACCCAGTAAGGAGGGATGTCACTTCTGCCGGCGGGCAAAACGGGGTAGCTGTACTTCGGATTCCAGTTCATGGTGATGTGGATAGGGATCGCGACACCCTCGAGCGTCAGGTCGTGAATGCGAATGTCGCGGGCAAAACCGCCGCGCGTGCGAGCCGATTTGAAGAGGATGCCGGATGGCACGCCGCTCAGCGCCGTGATGTTGTAAACCTCGATGTTGCGGAAGCCGCCCGAGGTTTCGCTTCCGATCGTGATGGCCGCCGCTCCGCTTCGGACAATGGAGTCGCGGGCGACCACATCCTCGGTCGCGCGATTCACGCGCAAGCCATCGGAGTCGCGGCCGGCCTTCAGGCAGATGGCGTCGTCGTTCACATCGATATCGGCGTGCTCCACCAGAACCTTGCGCGAAGAGTCGATATCGATGCCGTCCGTGCTCGGGCCCTTTCCGCCTTCGTTGTTGCGGATGACAACCCCGTCGACGTGGATATCGTGCGAGTACAGGATTTGTACGGTCCAGAAGCCGGAGCGCCGGAGCAAAATGCCGCCTCCGAGAGAGATGTTGGAGGAGTTCTGAATCAGGATGAGGCGGGGACGCCGGGCATCGTAGTCGGCGGCCCATCGCAGGCCCTTGGGTTCATACACCGCGCGAAGATCCCAATAGGACTTCCACCAAACGGCTCCGTCGCCATCGATGGTTCCTTTTCCCGCGATGACGATATCGTGCTGGTCGCGAACATTGAGGAGAGCCGCGGGCCAGGTCATCTCAATGCCCGCGATGCGCGTGGGCAGCAGTGGATAATCGTCGAGCTTCTCCGAACCGATCAGCGTGGCTCCCTGCGGCACGTCGAATGTTATCCCGGACTTGAGGAAGAGAGACCCGGTCAGGTATCTCCCGGGTTTCAGCGTGACGGTTCCGCCAACGGCCGCGGCCGCGTCGATGGCCCTCTGCAAGGAGGGCGTGTCGAGGGTGTGTCCGTCGCCCTTGGCTCCATAGTCGTTGGCCAGAAATGCTCTTGGCGCGGCGTAGGCGGTGGATGCGGCGAGCAGGCCCATCAGCGCGGCGCCCGCAACCATGCGGATCGTGGCGGTCATTTGCCCCTCTGCTCGATCAGTTGAATCGGCCCGAGAAGCCCGGAAGGAACCGGCCGCAGATTGTCCATGTCCTGCGGATCGAAGCGCCTGCCATACTTGGCCCTCAGCGCGGAGTAGTCGCGCGGAGGCTGGCCTGCAAGAAGGTTGATGGCGGTGTTATAGACGCGCACTTCGATGCGGTTTTCGCCGGCGTGAATGAAAGAGGAAATATCAAGCCGATAGGGCGGGTGCCAGAGAGAGCCGGCTCGCTGGCCATTGAGAAAAACGACGGCTGCCTCCCGGATGGGCGGATCGAGCAGGGCGCTCATGCCTGGAGCATTGGGCGGGCGTGTGTCCATGGTGGGCGATCCCGCGCCAAAGTCGATGTAGAAGGTCGAAGAAGACGGGGGAATTTGGGCGGGGCCGAGGATAAAGCTCCGCGTGTAGACCGCTTCGCCTGAATAGTACTGCCTGCCTGCAAGGCCGGTCCACGAGGTCAAGCTGGCAAGCGGCTGAGCGGATGTTGCATCGGCAAAGCGAATCTGCCATTCGGCGCTCAGATCGGTGCGTTGTGTTGCGGCGGCATCCGAAGAGGAAAGCAGAATGTCGGGCTGACGGTCCACAGGTCGCGCGGCGCCATCCTGCAGGAGAAAAACTCGCGACTCATAGGGCGCGAGCGCGAGCCGCAGGCGCGTGCCGTGCAAGCTCTGGAGGATTTGGCCGCTGTCCGGGTCCCATGTCTCGATCGAAGAATGGGGAGAGCGAAAATGGATCTCCCCATCGATGGGACGATTGCCGGTATTGGCCACGAAGTAGATATCGATGCCGGGAAGCGCGCGATGGATAAAGCCAAGGTCCGCGCCCTGGCCGGAGAATTCCATATCGGGCGGAAGCGCGCGATGCAGAATGGCGGAGAGTTCGTGGAGCGAGCCGGCGAAGTTGCCTGCGTGGCCGCTTCGTATGAAAAGCGCGCCGGAAAGCGCGGCAATTTTTCGAGAATCCTTCTCGTCTTTGAGACCCGGCGCAAGCGAAGGGAATTTTTCCAATGCGATCAGCTTGCCGCGCGTGGCGGCGTAGCGCTGAATCTTTCTGTACGCAGACAACGGAATTCTGTCGGTGGGAGGAAGAATGAGAATGGGGTATGGAATGGTTCCCAGCTTGTCGATGGTGGCGGCGTCGATGTAATCGATGTTATAGCCGGCATCGAGAATCGCCGCCATCAGTCCGTGCGGGATGCGCTTCTTCATCTCATCCGTCACCGACACGTGGCCGGGCGTAAAGGCAGCCTGGGCGTCGTCTTCGGGAAGAAGAATGGCGACGTCATTGGCCGGGCGGCCCTGGCGCAGCAGCCAGCTCATGCGCTGCAGATAACGTGTCACGTCGGGCATCACGGGAAACCAGGGATTATGCGAGTTCAAAGCTGCGGCCGCATAAAGACTCCATCCCGGTTCGCCGGCCGCCTCCGGAGAATAGGGATATCCATGCCCGACGAACTGGTTGACCCCGAGCAGAAACATGCGGTCCGCCTCGGCCTTCATGTCCAGCGGAGTGGCGCGAAACGCGGGCGAGTGCAGCCACGTCCACGTTTCGGCCGAGGTGACGTTGCGCCCATAGAGATGACTGGCCGAACTTGCCCATCGAGTGAAGGAAAATGCGTCCCACTGCGGACCTTCGCCCTCCGGCAGGTTGGGAACGGATTCGTCCGCCAGGGTGACCGCGGGCTCGCCGTATGTCTGCGACCGGAACCGCGTGTGATGGGCCTGGGCAAATTCGGTAAGAGGGGAAAGATAATGATCGCGAATCAACTCCGAGAGAGTGAGGCCCCAGTCGTGCCGGACGGCGCCGGCTTGCGGAGAGCCTCCGGCCAGCAACTCCGGCAAGTGGGGAATCAGATCGTAGCCGCGCCGCTTTTGAAACTCGGCAGGTAAATCCGCTGTCCAATCGGAGCCATAAACCTCCAGCGAATCGGAGAAGACGGAGTAGGGAGGCTGGCTGCCGAATGCGTTCAGCAACGGGGTAGCCACATCGGCCAAGTGCTCATCGATTGCGGCGCGGGAGAAATGGTCGAGGACGTATCCTTCTGCTCCAGCGGCGGCGCGTTTCACGGTTTGCCGCGTATGGCTGGCGATGAAAAAAAGAGCGGTTCGATTGCCTGTGCCGGGAGGAACGGAGCCGGTCGCGAGATCGATCGGACTTGCAGAGGCGGCGTCATAGGATTTCTCGCTGCCCGCGACGGCAAATGCCGCGATGAAGCTCTCCCCTGCCTCGATAGGAGGAAGTGTGACCCGTGTGCCAGAAATGGGGACGAAGATGACTTTTAGGCGACCCGCGGCTTGAGCAAGAGTTGTGTGCGGCCCTCCGTAGGGCCAGCCGCTGCCAAGCGTAATATCCACGCGCAGTCCGAGCGACTGAGCGGTCTTGTTGGCATAACTGAGATCGTCGAGAAATTCCCGCGATAAGTAAGCAAGGTTCTCGATCCCCTTGGCTTCGTCGTCGAGCATCAATGGATAGACGGGCTGAATCTCCACGCCGCCGATTCCCGCGGCGCGCATGGTGTCAAGCTCTCGTTTGAGTTCCGGCTTGGCGACGGCCGGGCCGAACCACCACCAGCGCATGAGGGGCCTCGCATCCGCCGGGGGATGCTCGAAATTGCCGTGCAAGCTCTGGAGGGAAACCTGGGCAAACAACGAGGTCGAAAGAGAGGCCAGGAGAACCAAACTTGGGGCCCAGCGCGCCGCGCACGATCGGTGCGAGTGTGCGGTTCTGCGTAAGCGGTGTGTCATGGCACTCTTCCTATTGTCCGGCATTGAAAAAGCCCTGCCATTGTGTTCACAACCAGATCCATGCGCGTTCGGCGATTGCAGGACCTATACCTGAGGAACCTTCATCACGTTTGCGGTCTGGAGCGGAATCGGCGTTGCCGGAAGGTCGAATGCCGTTTGCGGGTCAGGCCGGGATGGGTTAAAGTCAGGCTCGTCTTTGACGAGCAACTTCTTGAGGGGCAGCTTGCCGGCACGAATGCCGTGAACCACGCAACGCGCCAGTTCATACGCTCCGTACTTGTTGAAGTGCGTGTCATCGCTGATGGCTTCAGTCTGATTGGGAAACGCGTTGGCCGGATAGTGCATGAAGGCTTTGATGGATGCCTCGGGGCCCATCGCCTCAAAGAGAGTCTTGCTCATCGCATTCAGGTCGATAAGCGCAACATGCTCCTGCGCGGCAATCTCGCGGACCGCATCGGGATAACCGGCCAGAGAGTTCGTCATCTTGCCGTTGGCATCGAAGGTTCTGCGATTCATGCTCGTCACCAGAACGGGCATGGCCCCTTTGGCCTTTGTCTGCCGGATGAAATCGGTGAGCAGGCTCTTGTAGTCGTCGATGGAAACGGCGTGGGGCTTCTGGTCGTTGTGTCCGAACTGCAGGAAGAAATAGTCGCCCGGCCGGATGAGAGACATGATTTTTGCAAGCCGTTGCTCGGTGAGAAAACTCCGGATCGTCTCTCCCGATTCGGCGTGGTTGGCGACCACGACGCCCGGGCGAAGGAAACGGGGAAGCATCTGCCCCCACGCAGCCCAGGGTTCTACGTCTTGATCCACGACGGTGGAGTCTCCGGCAAGATAGATTGTCGGCTCCTGGATGGGTTCGATCGAGATGGAACGAACGCCGGGGCGATCGCCGTTGAACTCAAGGGTAAGTTTATTGTCCCAGTCCAGGCTGGCGGTTTCGCGCGGCTTCAGCTTGACGCGGTGGCCGGGATCGCCGGCGATCTCCGGCACGCGAACATTGACATCGAAGACCCGTGTGACCGAGGCATTGGCCTTCACAAATACCTTTTCAAGCACCAGACGGCGGGCCTCGGCCCAGACGCTTGTGGTGGAGGCCCTGCCGGAGCCGAGCACGACCTTGATGCGATAGCTTCCTTCCGGCACGGCGGCGGAGAAGAAGAAGGGCTTGTCGCTGAAGCAGGAGCGGCCGTCAACCTCCGGGGCGGTATTCAGATCGAAGCCGGGCGCGCTTGCAGAGTAACGAGAGGCTGCGGTGAGCCGCACCGCGCCCTGCTTCGCTTGGGCGCAAACGTATTGTTGGGCTTGCGCGCTGGTGGCGCACGCGGCAAGAACGAGCAGCAAGAAGCGTCTCATCGTCGATCCTTGGCGATCCAGTATTCCTTCGAACCGAATGTCCCGCCCGCCCTGCGGCATCTAATGCGCCGGAGCCGGGCTCACGGGTGAATAACGGCTCGCGAGCTCGGGCGTCGAGTAGATTTCAGAGGCCGGGGGATTGGCTGCCCTGGCAACCTCGACGCCGAAGACATAGCTGCCGCCAAACATATTGCTCGTAAAAATCACCAGCGACTTATCTGGAGAGAAACGGACATTCGGTTCTTGGCGGTAATGATGATGCGCCATGTTCACCAGATGTTCTGAGCGAAAGACTCCCGGCTGCCAGAGGCTGGGAAGATCGATGCCGGAGACGGGGAGCATCTCAGGATGGAACAGCTCGATCCACTCGCCGTCGGGAGCTTTGGCCACCTGGCCAGGATCGCCTCCGTCTCCGGCAAAGAGGGTTTCTCCCTGCGCGACATTGAAGTGGATGGACCACTCGTTGCGCTGCATATGATAAGCAACTCTCTGATGAGTAATCAGGTTGTACCCGGCCAGGAAAAAGTCCTCGCCCTTGGGAAACTGCCAATCGTACCAGATCGTTTTTCCATCCAGTCCCCAGAACTCGTGGCCGGCTATCTCCATGGCCATGGTGCGCTTGTGGATGAGTATATTCCGCGTACCGTCCGCATGAATCATCCAGATGCGATCCACCTTCTGCCATGGACCTTCATGGCAATACATCAACAACGCCGGATCGACCGGGGAGAAAAGCATATGGCCGATCCAGTCGGTGGAGTGCAGCAGGGGAAGAACCTTTCCGCTCTTCAGGTCGATCGTATAGAGAACCACCGGTATGCGCGCCGCCAGCCGGCGCTCCATCATCTCTCCCTTGCCCTCGGGCTGGACAAGATTTCCCGTTCGCGGCTCCGGAGTTGTTCCCGATGCAGGCGGCGGCTGCGCGAAAGCGGGCGCGCGATCCTGTTCGGAACCAGGCGTCGCTTCGTCGTAGGTGCCAACGCCCAGCGTTTCGTCCGCATTGATTGTCGCAATGCTTCCGCGCCGGGGAATCGTCACCAGCCTGGTGACCGCACCGGTGTCGATGTCGGCTTTGTAGAGGATATTCCGGTCTGTGGCCTGATCGAGCCGGGAGAAAAAGACTGAATTCGTCCTGCGGCCTACGGCGATGCTATGCACGCCGTTGCGATTGTATGCGCGAGCGCCCCAGAGCGCATCGCGGGAAGGCGGCGGATTCGGAACCAGAAGCCTGGACTTGCGGCTGGCCAGGTCAAGGACGTGGATCCCGTCCGGCGCGTTGTAGACCATCTGCGTGCCGTCGGGCGTGAAGGCGTTCACGTTGAAATAGAGCCCAGACGAGCCGGGCTCGTTCGTAAGCCGGATCACGCGGTGGCCGGTATCTTTGTCAATCCAGGCAGCCGGGGGGCCTTCCGCGCCGGCAGTCATCGACAGCAAGGCTAGGGCGGCAAGGAGCGGGAGAAAGCTTCGATGCATGTGTAGCACTCCTTAAAGGGCAGCGTCGATTGGATTCCGCAACCTATTGCCACTTGGGATCGCTTACGAAGGGCTGATGCCGGGAGACAATCACCCTTCCATCGGGCGCAAAGTCAATCCTTACAATGCCCGGCTTCTCGCGCCATGCGGATTGTTCGTCGTTGCCAAAGTAAGTGGTCCACCACCGTCCCTGCTTGTCCTTGAAGAAGCCTGTGCCGCCGGCGGTTGGAACGCTTTCGTGACGGCCATGATAGGGACCGTAGATGGTTTTGGACATCGCCAGCATGGTCGAGTAGCGGCCCTCATAGGTGTCGGCGGCGCCCAGATAATAGATCCCGTTGGCTTTGAAGAGAACCGCGCCTTCGTGGCCAAGATCGTTCATGCCGCGGCCCGCGCACTTGGCCGCATGGTGATCGGGATCGTGGTCCGGGGCTTCCAGCACAATGTCGTGAAACGGCTCGGCCAGGCCGCTCAAATCGTCCTTCATCCTCGCGATGCGATTGGCCGACGTGGAGGTGAAATAGACCTTGCCATCGTCGTCCTCAAAGAGCGTGGCATCGATTCCGTTGGCCAGCGGCTTGTCTTCGCCGAGCGCATGGATGTAGGGGCCTTCGGGCTTTCCGGTGCCGCTTTTCAAGATCGTGATGCCGCCCGGCGCCATGCTGAGGCAGATGAAGTAGTTGTGGTGGATATAGTGAATCTCTGGCGCCCAGATGCTGCGCACCGGCTGGTCATGCAGCAGGCGCGTCTGCTTTTCCCAGGTAGCGTCCCTGTCGAGCGACCATACCAGTCCCATATACGTCCATTGCTCCAGGTCGGGCGAGCGCCATAACTCGACGCCGTCGTTGAACGCCCAGATGTTCTCTCCGGTTGAGCCCGTCATGTAGTAGTTGCCGTCTCCGCCGAGGGTGATGATCGTGTCGCGCACCTGAACTTCCATCAGCGGCCGGATGGGCGGCAGCATTCCGCGGGCAATCGCGGAGCGCGTGGCCAGCCCGCTCTGCACAACCTTGAAGTAAGGTTTGGGGTGGTTGCCCTGGTAGAGCACTCCTGCCGAACCGCTTCGCCATCCGCCTGCGCCGTCTCCCTCGACCGGCAGACCGGGACCGCTGATGCCCGAATAAGGGTAAATCGCATGAAAATCCGCTACCTGGGTGGCGGCCGTGCTATTGGTGGGGGAGTAGATATCGAAAAAGGGCGCAAGAGGCCTCGCGGTTTGACTGGAGGAAGGAGAGGACGGCTGCGCGGAGGCGCCGCACCAGGCCATTGCTCCCATAGCCATGCCCAGAAGCAGTCTTCCGCGCCGAGTTGTTCCTCTGCTTCGCATACGATCTCCACAGGCAGACCGGTTGCAGGTCGCGGGCATACGGGCGTTGCAGCGCGGTCCTTCGCAACCACGAACGAAAGGGTACTACACCCGCAATTCATTGGGCAAATAGTTTCTAAATGAGGATTCAGCCCTCTGCCGCAGAAGATCTCAGGGCCTGCTCCCGCGCCATGCCACGGGCGGAAATCGATGGCAAAAACCCAGAAGCCGCTGCCGTGAACCGATGAGCGCTGTCCCAGCGGAGATCGCTTCGCCAACTCTCGCGCCGCGTTGTCAGGCCATAGTACGATTCAATTGTCCATAGCATGCTTTCGTCCGGCGCCGGTAGGCGGGCGATCAGGATGCGGGCGGCTTTTCTTGTCCGGCAACTCACTGGTTGGAGGAAGGGGTCCAGCCGCGGCGGGGCAAGAGCCTATCTGTTACAAGCAATTTATAATGAATGGATTGCGTGGTGTGCGAGAGTGGCGGAATTGGCAGACGCACCAGACTTAGGATCTGGCGGGGTAACCCATGAGGGTTCGAGTCCCTCCTTTCGCACCAAACCTGTTCGCAGGCGCTTTCTGCCGGGAAGGCGCTCACGCCGCGAAGAGATTCTCTTCTGCCGCGCTCGCGCCGGGCTGGTTCGATCCAAGCGGGCCGGAGTAGTCTGGTGAAATCATGAGTTCATCCGCGCAGCAACCTCAAATGAATCTAGTCCAGGCCGCCGACTACCGCGAGTCCTACGCCAACAGCGTGCAGGTGCGCGTGAGCGTGTGGGATTTCCAGCTCGTTTTTGGCCTGGCGACCAGCGAAAGCCCCGAGCAGGTGACGATCCATAACCACCAGGCCATCTTTCTGAGCCCGCAGCAGGCCAAGGCCCTGTGGAACGTGCTGGGCCAGAACCTTGCGCAATACGAGCAGGCCTTTGGCACGCTGAATCTGGAACCGCAGAGCCACAACTTCCAGCAGGGACCCGTCAACTAGATACTGAACCCCAAACCGGATGTCGCGCTGAAGCCCGGATTCCCGCTTCGATCTTTTCGGGCCGGGAGGCCGCAAGCCCGCAACCGGTTCCAGGAGCCATCGCTTGCGTTGGAAAAGACTCATTGAGCCGCGCCGGGATGCGCCATTGCCGATCTGGATGATCTATCCGGTGATCTTTGCCGCGCTCTATGCCAGCCATTTCACCCTGTTGCGCCTGCCCTACTATTGGGACGAGGCCGGCTATTACATTCCCGCGGCCTGGGACTTCTTCCGCACCGGTTCGCTGATCCCCATCACGACGCTGACCAACGCGCATCCCCCGCTGCCCAGTATCTACCTGGCACTGTGGTGGAAGCTCTCCGGCTTTTATCCCGAGGTGACGCGGGAGGCGGTGCTGATGGTGGCTGCGCTGGGCCTGCTGGCGGTTTGGCGCCTGGCGATGCGGCTGGTGGGCGTGCCTGCGGTGGCTTTCTGGACGGTGGTTCTCACCGGCCTCTATCCCATCTGGTTTGCGCAAAGCACCTTGGCCCATGCGGATATCTTTGCCGCGGCCTGCACGCTGTGGGGGCTGGTGTATGCGCTGCCGGGCAGAGAGCGGGAATGGTTCCCCAAGAGCTGGGTTGCGGCGTTGTGGTTTGCCGCCGCCGCGCTGTGCAAGGAAACGGCGATTGTCATTCCCCTGACGCTGGCCGCGATCGGCCTGGTGGAAGGTTTTCGCCTTCGTCCGCCGGCGCGGTTCAGGCTGTGGAGAGAGGCGGCGTGGCTCGCGAGTTGCGTGCTGCCGCTGGCCGGCTGGTATGCCTGGCATTACGCAAAGACCGGGTTCCTCTTTGGCAATCCCGAGTTCCTGCGCTACAACGCGCAGGCCAATCTGGAGCCGCTGCGGTTTCTGGCGGCCTTCGGCCACCGCGTGTTGCACCTGACCGCGCACATGAACCTCTTTGTCCCGGTGCTGATGACCGTTGCCGCCCTGCTGCTCAATCCCCGGCTCGACGCCGAGGGGCATGAGCGTGCGACGATCAGCTTTCCGGCCCAGATCCGCATTGATCTCCTGCTTGTGGTCAATGCGTTGCTCTACAGCGTGCTGGGCGGCGCGCTGCTCACCCGCTACCTGCTGCCCATGTACCCGCTGGTGCTGCTGGTGGCGGTCTCCACCTTTTATCGCCGGGTCCCCTACTGGCACGGCCTGGCGGCGTTCTCCGCGGCGGCCTTCGTGCTCGGAGTGTTCGTCAATCCGCCCTACGGCTTTGCGCCGGAAGACAATCTGGCCTATGCCCACGCGGTCCGGCTGCACGAGGCCGGCATTGCCCAGCTCAAAAGGTTCTATCCCGGCGCCACCGTGCTCTCTGCTTGGCCCATGACCGATGAGCTGACCCGTCCAGAACTTGGCTATCTGAAGCAGCCTTGGGATGTTTACCGGCTGGAGGATTTCAGCGAGGCGCAAATCGCCCGCGCCGCCACCGAGCCGGAGAAATACTCTGCCGCGCTGGTTTTCTCAACAAAGTACGATCCGGTTTCGCCGCTCTTCACTTTGGGGCCGAAGAGCCGGGCGCTGGACGAGCGCTATTTTGGACTGCATCGCGACTTGCCCCCCGAGGCCATCGCTCTGGAACTGGGCGGAACGCTGGTGTGGAAAAAGGAAGACCAGGGACAGTGGATCGCGCTGATCCGCTTCAACCGGCAGTTCGAAGCGGCGGCGCGGATGCCGGATTGGCAGCGCTAGCCGACGCCCACGCCGGACACCGCCTATAATCAGCCTGTCGTGCATACCTTTTTCTCATCTCGTTTTCGTTGGTTTGGGCAGGGAACTGTCCGTGCGGGGCTGGCGCTTGCCATGGCCTTCTCCATGACGATTGCCGTTCGCGCCCAGGCGGCCGCTGAGACTGCCCCCGCCACGGGCGGGCGGGGGCGAATTCTCCTGGTGCTGCCCTTTGACAACAACACCGGCCAGCCCAGCCTGGAGTGGATTCGGGAGGCCGCGCCGGAGATTCTGAGCAGGCGGTTTGCCTCGGCGGGTTTCGCGCCCATGAGCCGCGCGGACCGGATGTATGCGCTGGACCACCTGGGATTGCCCCAGGGCTTTCATCCCTCGCGCGCCAGTTCGCTCAAGCTGGCCGAGACGCTGGACGCCGACTCGATTGTGGTGGGCAGCTATGTCACCGACGGGACCGGCATCGTGGCCGAGGCGCGGCTCGTGGACGTGCCGCACCTGCGCATGAGCGATCCGGTGAGCGCACGTGGAGAGATGCGCGACCTGATTGCCGTTTTCGATTCGCTTGCCTGGAGGCTGACCCGGCAGCTCGATCCCGGCTTCAGCGTGGCCGAAGAAACCTTTGTCGCAACCGGGAAAGGGCTGCGCTTGGACGCCTTCGAGCAATATATCCGCGGAATCACGGAGCCCGACCAGACCGAGCGACTGCGCCACCTGAACCTGGCGGTGAAGTTGAGTCCGGAGTTCTCGCAGGCCTGGATGGCGCTGGCCCGCGAGGACTACAACGGTCAAAAGTACGAGGAGGCCGCGGCGGCCTTTGCCAAGGTCGGCCGCAACGATGCCGGCGCCCTGGAAGCCGGTTTCTACCGCGGGCTCGCGCTGTTGTTTTCCGGCGATTATCCCCGTGCCGAAGAAGCGTTTGGCGGCGTGGCCCGCGTTTTGCCACTGGCTGAAGTGCTGAATAATCAGGGAGTTGCAGTGAGCCGTCAAGGGCACGACGGCGTCGCGCTCTTTCGCCAGGCCGTGGCCGCCGATCCCAACGCGGCCGACTACCATTTCAATCTGGCGGTGAGCCTGAAGCGCCATGGGAATGCCGCCGAGGCCGCGACCGAACTGGCGCAGTGCCTGCGGCTGCACCCCAGCGACAGCGAAGCGCAGGATCTCGACAAGGAGTGGAAGGGACCGTCTGCCGGGGGCAGCCCGGCCTCAGGCACGGCATTGAAGGCCGATCCTCTGGAACGCATTGCGCGCAACTTCGACGCCGTCGCCTTTCGCCAGGCCGCACAGATGATGGATCAGATGGACGCTTCGCGGCTGGCCGCGCTCGCGCCAGACAAGCGGGCGCAAAAGCTGGCCAGCCAGGCCAGGGAATATCTCGATCGCGGGCTGCTGCTCGAAGCCGAGCGGCTGTATCAGTCGGCCGTGGCTGCCGATAGCAGGGTCGCCGAGGCGCACGCCGGGTTGGCCGAGGTACGCGAGCGGACCGGCGATGCCGATGCCGCCCGCAAAGAGGCGCGCACCTCGTTGGAGTTGATGCCTTCGACCGAAGCGTATCTGGTGATGGGGCGGCTGGACCTTGCGGCCGGGAACATCGAGCAGGCGGCCTACGATGCCGCCGCGGCCCTGAAAATCGATCCCGCCAACCGGGACGCTCAGGAATTGCACCGCCAGATCGAGGCCAAGGAAGGGCAGAAGAAGTAAGATGATCTCCCGCCCTTGCGCCGCAATGTGAAGCGAGGGCTCTTCGGTTCCCAAGTGCTTCATTCGCAACGGCGGCACGGACAGGGAAGCGGAGCCGGGACAAGGAACCGGAAGGAGCAGGCCATGGTGCAGCGCAGATGCGGGTTCTCTCTACGGGCGGCTTTGACGATGGCGGTAGCGCTGGCGGTTTGGGGATTTTCCGCTCCGGCGTTAGCCCAGCAGCCTCTGGTGGAGAAACTGGTTCTCTCCGACACCATCCAGCCGGTGAGCGCCGGGCAGCTCGAACGGGCCATTCTTCGCGCCAACCGGGACGGTGCGCAAGCGCTGCTGGTGGAGTTGGACACGCCCGGCGGCCTGCTCGACTCGACCCGCGCCATGGCCGGCGCCATCCTCGAATCGCGGGTTCCGGTCATCGTCTTTGTCTCTCCGGCGGGCGCGCGCGCCGGCTCGGCCGGCTTCTTTCTGCTGGAGTCGGCGGACGTCGCCGCCATGGCCCCCGGAACCAACGCCGGAGCGGCGCACCCGGTGCTTGAGTTTGGCGGCCAGCCCGACGCGACCATGAATCAGAAGATCGAGAACGACGCCGAGGCCTTTCTGCGCTCCTATGTAACCAGGCGCAACCGCAACGCCGAGGCCGCGGCAGCCGCCGTTCAATCGTCGCACTCCTATACGGCCGAAGAGGCGCTGGAGCAGCACTTGATCGATGTGACCGCGAGCAACGACGCCGCGCTTCTGGCCGCGCTGGACGGACGCGCGATCACCCGCATGGACGGAAACAAACTTGTGTTGCACCTGAGCGGCGCGCGCATCGTTGCCATCAAGTCCACACTGCGCGAGCAGTTGCTGGGTTGGCTGGTGAACCCCAATATTGCGCTGCTGTTCCTGGTGGGCGGAGCCCTGCTCATTTATCTGGAATTCAATGCGCCAGGCACGATCGTTCCCGGCGCGCTGGGTACGCTGATGGTGCTGCTGGCCATCTTCGGGCTGAATCTGCTGCCCATTCGCTACACGGCCGTGCTGCTGCTGGTGGCTGCGCTGGTTTTGCTCATGCTGGAGGCCAAGTTTGGCGGCCATGGAGTGCTGGCCATCGCCGGCATCCTTTGCCTGACCTTTGGGACCCTCACCCTGGTGGCCGCGCCGGTGCCCGAGATGGGCATCAGCCCGTGGGTGGCCATTGCGGTTAGCGCCGGTTTTGGAGGCATCACCGTCTTTCTTGTGCGTCTTGCGGTGCGCGCCCGGCGCAGGAAGACCCGTTTGGGCGCGGAGGCCATGGTCGGCAGCAGGGCCACCGCCATGGAACCGCTCACTCCCCAAGGCCATGTACTGGTGGAGGGAGAAATCTGGCGCGCCGTGACCACCGAACCCGTGGCCGCCGGCAGCCCGCTGCGCGTGGTGGGTCATGAACAAATGCTGCTGCACGTTGCGCCGGCCGAGCCGCCCAAAGCCCCCGCGGACAGGCCTTCGTCCGTGGGGTGACGAGGGCGCCGGAGACACGGGGATCGCCACCGCTGGAGTACAATCCGTGCTGAGTGAGGGAAGTCCAATGTCTGTTGCCGATCTGCCGATGCCCATCCTGATTCTTGTCGCCATCGTTGTTCTGTACCTGCTGAACTCCATCAAGATCCTCCGCGAGTACGAGCGCGGGGTCATCTTCCGCCTGGGCCGCGCCCTGCCCACGCCCAAAGGCCCCGGCATCATCCTGGTCTTCCGGCCGCTGGATCAGATGGTGCGCATCTCGCTGCGCCAACAGGTGCTCGAAGTCCCGTCGCAGGACGTGATTACCCGCGACAACGTCACCCTGAAGGTGAATGCCGTGGTCACGCTCTATGTGGTGAACCCCAACGACGCGGCCATCAAGGTGGAAAACTACGTCTACCAGACCTCGCAGTTTGCCCAGACCACGCTGCGCTCGGTGTTGGGCGAGGTAGAGCTGGACGAGTTGCTCAGCCATCGCGACAAGCTGAACCTGCGCATCCAGACCATCATCGACCAGAGGACCGAGCCGTTTGGCGTGAAGGTCATCTCGGTGGAAGTGAAGCAGGTGGACCTGCCCGAGCAGATGCTCCGCGCCATGGCCAAGCAGGCCGAGGCGGAGCGCGAAAAGCGATCCAAGATCATCCATGCCGAGGGCGAGTTCAATGCCGCCCAGAAGCTGGTGGACGCCGCCTCGCTGATGGCCACGCAACCCATGACCTTGCAACTGCGCTACCTGCAAACCCTGACCGAGATCGGCGTGGAAAAGAACACCACCATTGTCTTCCCGTTGCCGATGGAACTGCTCACGCTGCTCAATAAAATGGGCGCGTTGGACAAGCTGGGCTTGCCGGCAGCCAGGCCCGCTGAAAAGCCATAGAAGCATATCGCATCGCTTGTGCCGGCGCGGCTTTTGGCGGCGCCGGCCCTGCAACATCATCGTTGGGAGACGTTGTCTTAAGATGCCGCGAACCTGAGGACGGTGTATGCATGGAGTGTTTGACGATAGTGAAGAAGAGATCGAGCCGGTACAACCCCGGCGCGACAGGGAACTGACTCTGGGACCAGCCATGCTGCTGGCCATCTTCTTCGGCTTTGCCCTCATCTGCGGGCTCTGCTTCGGTCTGGGGTACTCGGTGGGCCGGCGCGGCGCTTCGGCGCCCGCTCCGCAGCCTGCGGCCAACACGCAGCCACAGTTCCAGGCGGGCAGTTCGCGCCCCAAGCCCTCGGCCACTCCGCAAGCCAACGCCGCGCCGCCTGTTTCCAGCGCGGTGGTCGATCTTGCGGCTTCCAGCGCATATCCGGTTGCCGGGCCGCGGAGCGCGGAAGCGGCTTCGGGGCCAAGCTCAGCCATCGGCCAGGCGCAAGTGCGGCCGGCTTTGCCGCCCCAACAGCCGGCAGAGTCGCGCTACGTCGAATCGGCCTCCGCTCCAACGGGCGCTCCGGTGGTCCAGATCGCGGCTGTCTCCCACCCGGAGGACGCCGATGTGCTGGTGAACGCGCTGCGCAGGCGCGGTTACGCGGTGACAGCCCGCCGTGAAGCCGCCGACAATCTGATTCACGTACGTATCGGACCGTTCGGCAGCCGCGACGAGGCCAACCGCTGGCGCCAGAAGCTGCTCAACGACGGTTACAACGCGATTGTGCAGCCGTAGCCCGGGGTCTGCATCCGGCGAAAAAGAACGGGCTTATCCTCTCATCCACTCCGGCAGCCCCGAAGCGATGGCCGCGCGCACGGCCTGCATCAGATCCTCCCGCGTCGCGTAATCGCCGGGATGGATCGGCGCATGGAAGACGATGTGCGCCGTTCCTGGCCGGATGCCAAAACTGCCCTTGGCCATCAGCGTCTCGGTCCCGTAGATCGACACCGGAATGCACGGCGCTCCGGTTTGCTTGGCCAGGTAGAACGGGCCTTTCTTGAACGGCAGCAATCGCCCGTCCTTCGAGCGCGTGCCCTCGACGAAGGTCGTGATGTGCACGCCTTTTTCCAGCACCCGCCCGGCCGTGACGACACTCTCCTTGGCGCTGGCCGTGTTGCCGGTCCGATCCACGGGAATGTACTCGCCCAGCTTGAGGCAGTAGCCAAAGATGGGGATATTGAAGACCGAGCGCTTGGTGAAGGCGGCCGTGCGCCCCGGAATCCGCGGAATCAGGCCCGGCGGGTCGAGGTTCGACACGTGGTTGGCCATGAAGATGCACGCCTGGCCGGCGGGAACGTTCTTCCGACCCTCAACCAGTACGCGGATGCCGGCCACGCTGAAGCCGGCGCGGACAATGAAGCAGGCCACCGCGTAGAGAGGTCCCACGTTGCCGGTGAGTGCGGCCAGCGGAATGAAGATCACCGCCGAGGGAATGCTCATGGCGACAATGACGACGAATACGAAAAGCGAAACAATCATAAAATTTCCGTCGGAAACCTGAAATCCATTGTGTCGCGGCGCGCGCGTCGGATTCTTGTGCGCCAGGCTGTATGCGGTGAGTATCGCACCAAGGCCTGCGCGTCTGGCAATGCCGCGCTGCGAGTTGCGCGGGCAGCCGGGTTCATCGGGGCGTAGCCCTTAGCTCCGCATCCACTCCGGCAGCCCCGAAGCGATGGCCGCGCGAACCGCTTGCGTCAGCTCCTCGCGCGTGGCATATCCGGCCGGGTCGATCGGCGGATGAAAGACCACATGCGCGGTTCCGGGATGCATGCGCAGGCTGCCTTTGCCCAGAATCTTCTCAGTGCCATGGATGGAGACCGGGATGCACGGGGCGCCGGCGGTCATGGCCAAATAAAAAGGGCCTTTCTTGAAGGGCAACATGCGGCCGTCCGGCGAGCGGGTGCCTTCAACAAAGGTGGTGATATGCACGCCCTTGGCCAACACGCGCTGGGCCGCCGCCACGCTCTCCTTGGCGGCTGCCGCGTTGCCGCTGCGGTCCACGGCGATGAATTCGCCCTGCCTGAAGCCGGTTCCCAAGATGGGCAGGTTCATCAGCGAGCGCTTCATGAAGGCCGAGGTGCGCCCCGGAATCAGCGAGATCAGCGCGGGCGGGTCCAGGTTGGAGACGTGGTTCGACATGAAGATGCACGCCCGGTCTCTGGGCACGCGCTCCAGTCCTTCGACGCGAAAGCGCACCCCGGCCATGCGGCAACTGCTGGAGAGCATGAAGCGCGTGCCCTTGTAGAGCGGCAGCACGTTGCCCGTCAACCAGCACCAGGGAATGAACAGAAGCGCCGTGGGAATTCCGGTGAGGACCATCGTGGTCATGAAGATGAACGAGGAGATCATGCGGGTCTTTCTGAGCGGTCATGAAGTTCTCTGAGCCGCGCTGGAAGTTTCTCGTAAATACCGTCGAATCCGCCATTGGAAAGAATCGCCACCACATCGCCGGAGCGCAACCGGGGTGCGATTCCGTCCACAATCGACGCCACATCGGGGCACAATTCCGCGGGCGTGCCGGCCAGGTTGAGCGCGCGCACCACGTCTTCCGGGTGCAATCGCTCGTCTTCGGGGATGCGCTGCTGCTGGTAGACGCCGGCGAGAACGACGCGGTCGGCGTGGCGCAGGCTGGCCACCAGATCGGCCTCCAGCACCTTGCGCCGCAGCGTATTCGAGCGCGGCTCCAAAACTGCCCAGAGGCGCGACTGCGGATACACAGAGCGCAGCGCGCGCAATGTTTCGCGGATGGCCGTGGGATGATGCGCAAAGTCCTCGATCACCGCGATGCCGCCGATCCGGGCGCGCACCTCCAGCCGCCGCTTCACGCTCTTGAAGGTCGCAAGAGCCCGTTGAATGGCCTCTTTGCTAAGCCCCTCTCCAAAGGCCAGCGCCGCGGCGGCGGTTGCGTTCAGCGCGTTGTGCTCGCCGGCCAGGCGCATCTCAAACTCGGTCCACAATGCGCCATCGCGCCATACTTCCCAGCGTGTCAGGCCATCCTCATGGCGCAGGTTTTTCACCTGCCACTCCGCGCCGTCCGAGAAGCCGTACCGTTCCACGCGGCAGAGCGCGCCGGCCACGCATTCGCTTACGTTTTCGCTGCCGTCGTAGGCCACGATCAGGCCGCGCCGCGGAACCAGATTCACCAGCCGCTTGAAGGCCGTCTTCACCGCGGCCAGATCGGCGTAGATATCCGCGTGGTCGAACTCCACGTGGGTCAGGATCAGCCCGTCGGGAAAGTAGTGCAGGAACTTGGGTCCTTTGTCGAAGAAGGCGGTGTCATACTCGTCGCCTTCGAGGATGAAAGTGCGCGTGGGCCGCAACTGGAAACTTGTGCCAAAATTTTCCGCCACGCCGCCGATCAGAAAGGATGGCTCCAGCGCCGGATTCTGTTGCGCGGCGAACTGGTATATCCAGGCCAACATGCTGGTGGTGGTGGTCTTGCCGTGGGTTCCGGCAACGACCAGCGATTCGCGGCCTTTCAGAAATTCCTCGTGCAGCAGCGCGGCCATTGAGGTGAAGGAAATGCGCTCGTCGAGCACGCGCTCGACCTCGGGGTTGCCGCGCGAGAGCGCGTTGCCGATCACCACCAGATCCGGCGCGGGATCGAGATTGGAGGCAGCGAATGGTTTCAGAATGGCGATGCCAAGGCCGCGCAGCAGATCGCTCATGGGCGGATAGGCTTCTTTGTCGGAGCCGGTGATGCGATGGCCCTGCAACTGCAAAAGCCCGGCCAGCGAAGCCATCGCCGTGCCGCAAATCCCGCTGAGATGAATGTGCCGGGACGCTTGGCCCGATGCGCCGCCGCCGGTATGGCTGAATGCGTTTCTGTCTTCCGTTCCCAATCTTCTCGATTCCCCATTTCCTGCCCGAGTTCCCGGCCAGTTCCTGTTGCCTATTTTTTCACCGCGGCTTCCAGCAAGTGCAAGGCGGCCTCGCCGCCCGTGCGCAGTTCGGCCTCCACGCCCAAGGTCAAAGTCACATTGTGGCGCGAAACGTGTCCGCTGCGCAGGCCGATGGCGATGGGTCCGTCGAAGTCTTCCAGCACGCGCAAGATCGCCTCTTCGAGCAACTCGTGCGGCGCGCCGGGCGAAACGCAGCCCAGCATTTCTCCGAAAACAATGCCGCGCACTCCTTCCATCTTGCCCGCCTGGCGCAGTTGCCACAACATGCGGTCAATCTGATACGGCTTGGCATTCACATCTTCAATGAAGAGCAGCTTGCCTTCGGTCTGCGGCTCATAGGGCGTGCCCAGCAGCGAAACCAGAATGCTGAGGCAGCCGCCGTAGAGAATTCCTCTTGCCTTGCCGGGGCGCAAGGAGCGCAAGCCTTCCTCAGCGCCGAGGTTGTAGGCATGTCCAGAGAATGCCGCGCGCAGGCTGGGCAGATGCACGCCGTCTTGGTGCGCGAAATCCGCCGAGAGCATGGGGCCGTGAAAGGCAGGCAGTTGAATCTGGTCGAGCAGCCACAGATGGAGCGCGGTCAGATCGCTATAGCCGATCAACGGCTTGGGGCTTTCGGCGATCAGATCCAGGTCAAGCTCGTCGAGAAGATAGTTGGAGCCGTAGCCGCCGCGCGTCGAGAAGATGGCGCGTACCTCGCCGCCGGCGAAGGCGTGATGCAGGTCGCTGAGCCGCATCTGCGGCGATCCCGCAAAATAGAGCGGTCCGCGGGCGAGATGATTTGCGCTTGCCTGCGGCGCAAACCCCATCGCGCGCAAGGCCTCCAAACCGCGCTCGACGCGCTCAGGCTGGGGCGTGGAAGCGGGGGAAACCACGGCCACAACGGCGTCGCTGGGAACGGCGGACGGCTTGAGCAGGGCGGTCACTCTACCAGGCCTCGCCGCGGGCGATCAGGGCTGCCGGACCCGTCAGGTGCAATTCGGTTCCAGGTCCGTTCCATGCAATGGTCTGCGCGCCGCCGGGAGCCACCACGACGAGAGGCGAAAGACAGCCGTTCAACGCGAGCGCCGCCGTAGCGGATGCGGAGCTGCCCGTTCCGGAAGAGGTGGTTGGGCCAACCCCGCGCTCGAAGATGCGAATCTCGATCTCCGACGGGCCCGCGATGCGAACGAACTCGACGTTGGTCTGGTGGGGAAAAGCGGCGTGAGCACAAATCTCCGCGCCGAGGGTCTGCCACGATTTCCCGGCGACGGAGAACTCCCCGTTGTCCACCAGGATGACGAAATGCGGATTTCCGGTGGAGACCTCGACACCCGCAATCTCTGTGCCGTTGGCCAGCGTGACGGTGCGGGGCGCAAAGACCGGCACGCCCATGCCCGCGGTGATCTCGACCACGTGCCCATCGCGCGCCACAACGCGGCAAAGTCTCGGTCCGGCATCGGTGGTTATTTCCAGCACATCGCCGGGCTGCGCATTGATTTCTTCCGCCATCCACGCGGCCACGCAGCGCGTTCCGTTGCCGCTGATTTCGGCGATGGAGCCGTCGGCGTTGTGCAATCGAATGCGGCACGACTTGGGCCCGGTCCAGGCAAAGAACTCGATGCCGTCGGCGCCGATTCCGGTGTTCCTGGCGCACAGCCGCCGCGTCAGTTCCGCCCGGTCGCGGCCGCGCGCCGCATCTTCGGTGACGATGAGAAAGTCGTTGCCGCAGGCGTGGGCTTTGGTAAAGTCGATCAATCTTCCTCCGGATCGCGGAAGGTGAACAGTGCATCGATGGCGGGTTCGGCGAGCAGCTTTCCGCGCAGCCGCTCATGCTGCTTTTTGGTTGCGGTCAAGGGAAAGGTTACCCGCTGCAACGCGCCGATGGCATCCCGTTCCACGCCGCTCAGCCGCTCTTCAGCCTTGTCCATCGCGTCCAGAATCGACTGGAGCATCTGGGTCTGATCGCGACCGCGGGCCTCATAGACCAGCGAGTAGCCCTTGAGGTTGGCGCGCCGCTCCAGAAAGCCGACCAGCTCCAGCGCCACGACGACGATGATCGCCGCCACCGCGGCCGCCCAGTACAATCCCGCGCCGCAGGCCATGCCGATGGAGGCCACGACAAAGACGCTGGCCGCGCTCGTGAGTCCGCTGACGCGGCTGCGGTTGTGCAGGATGAGTCCCGCGCCGAGAAAACCGATGCCCTGCACGATATTCGATGCCACGCGGCCCTTGTCGGGGTTGGTGTCGCCGGCCAGCACGGCCGACAGCAGCGTAAAGAACGCGCTGCCCATGCAGATGAGCAGGTTGGTGCGCACGCCCGCGGCCTTGCGGCTGAACTCCCGCTCCAGGCCAACGAGAGCGCCCAATAGGCAGGCCATCAGCAGACGCCCGATGGCGCCATTCGCCACAACCATCTGCTGTAGCTGGTCGAAGTTGAAAGGTTGCGCGAACTGAGCCGGGGTGATCGTCATTGAATTTCCTTGCCCGATGCTACCACCGCCCACGCCGCCTTGGTGAGGCTTGCGGAGGCGAAAGTGCCGGAGACGTACATCGTCGCGGAGGGCTGGCCCGCGGCTGTAAAGCGGCAATACGGGGTCAGGCCGGCGGGATGCGCCTTCACCGCCCGGTCTACCTCGTCGCCGTCGAAAGCCAGGACAATGGCCGCATGGGCGGCGGGCGCGTCCAGAGCGTTGCGGTAGATTTCGAGGTCGCTTTCGTTGATCGTCCGGCGCAGCGGAATTCCGGCGAAAGCGACGATCTCGGGATAGGACGAGGTAACCATCAGCACTTCGCCGTTCGGCCGCTCGGCGGTCAAAGTGCGCAGCACCGGCGGAATCTGGAGATCGAAGGGCCGCCGCGCCTCGATGTTCTTGGTGCTTTCGACGTACACCAGCGGCCGCTCGCGCAGCATCTGGCAGGCGTTCAGAGCCACGAGCGCAAAGAGCGCTCCGGCAGCGTATTTTGCCCAGCGCGGTTTGAACTCCCGCGCCGCGCCGATCGCACACCGCGCGGCAAAACCGAAGCCCAGGGCCAATGCGGGCAGCAGTTCCATGCCATAGCGCGAGTTATACCAGGAATGCGGCCACCAGACAGGCAGAAAGATGGGGACCGACCCATACGCCACCGAGTAGGCGTAGAAGGCAGCCGGGAACCACAGCAGCAGAGCCCACGCAAAGGCGCCGCGGCGCTCTGTGAGCAAGCCCCAAGCCGTTCCCGGCAGGCTCAGCGCCAGCAGTGCATTGCCCCACGCGGCTCCGGCTGCGTCCAGCTCCGCGGCCTTGATATAGAAGATCGACGCGACCAGGGGATTGTGCCAGCCGGGATGCGGAGGGAAGCCCGGCGTCGAGGTCCGTATTTCAATCGCCTTGGCCGAGTAAGGCCCGCGCATAAAGTAGAGCCAGTCGCCGAAGGCCGCGGCGTTGTAAGCAAACCATGCCACCGGCGCGGCGACCACAACCGCGCTTGCCAGCCAGAAAGTGCGGGAGCGCAACCCGCCGCGCCGGGCCAGCACGATCCCGATGCTCATCCAGGCGAGCAGCGCCATCACCCAGCCGTCGTAGCGCGTGTAGACCGCGGCTGCCAATGCCGCCGCGATCCACCATAGGAGGCGCCGGGCCTGCCGGGGATTCTCGTCCAGGCTTGCGCGCCATTCGACCAGCCACACCGCAACCCAGATCGTCTCGCACACAAAGAGCGGCTCGGTCATCGCCGTGGTTTGCAGATAGAGCAGATTGGGATTGACGGCGAAGAAGGCCAGCGCCAGCGCGGCGGCGCAGGGGGCGAGCCAGCGGCGCGCCAGCCGGTAGACGCCGGCGCAGCCGGCCAGGTAGGCCAGCGCCGACGGAATCACGCCCGCAATCCCGTTGGCCCACCAGGCGTAAACCTGGACAAAGGGAATCAGCAGAATGTGGGGCAGCGGCAGCCACACCGAGCCCAGTTGCGTGAAGCGCGGCTGGTGGCAATCGAAGACCCGGCGCGCGATGTGCAGGTGGGCGACGGCATCGCCATAGTTGAGCAGGGCCCCGTGCCGCCAGCTCCAGGCCAGCGCCGCCATCGATGCCGCGGCGCAGAAGGCCAGCGCGGCCAGCCATTCCCTACGCGCGATGGGCTTCTCAGTCAATGTGGGTCAGCTCGCGGAAAAGGTTGAAGCGTTCGTCGATCTCTTTGCGGGAGAGTTGCTGCAGCCGCTCGGTGCCAAAGCGCTCGCAGGCAAACGAGCCCATTACGCTGCCGTAGAACATGGCTCGCCGATAGGCAGCCGGCGTGATCTCGGGCTGCGCGGCCAGGTAGCCGAAAAAGCCGCCGGCAAAGCTGTCGCCCGCGCCGGTCGGATCCACCACCTCTTCCAGCGGCAACGCCGGCGCCCTGAGCTCCGCGCCGTTGCCCTTTGGAGCGGATTTGTGGAAGAGCGTCGCCCCGTACTCGCCGTGCTTGACCACCAGGGAGCCTGGACCCATGGCCATCACGGCGCGCGCCGCCTGCACCAGATTGCTGTTACCGGCCAACATGCGGACTTCGGTGTCGTTGATGAGCAGCACATCCAGCCCCTTTAATACTTCCAGCAGCGCCGGTCGGTGATCCTTGATCCAATAATTCATCGTGTCGCCGGCCACCAGCCGCACATCGGGCATTTGCTCCCTCACGCGCCGTTGCAGCAGGGGATCGATATTGGCCAGAAACAGGAACTCCGAATCCCGGTAGGGCTCGGGAATCTTCGGCTCAAAGGCCGCAAAGACGTTCAGATCGGTGATGTGGGTCTTGGCTTCGTTCAGATTGTCGAGATACGAACCCTCCCAGAAGAAGCTCTTGCCCGCGGCCCGTTCGATGCCCCGCGTGTCGATGTTGCGGGTCCGAAAGACCGCTTCCTGCCTTTTGCCAAAATCCTCTCCGACAACAGCGATCACGCGCACATCGGTAAAATAGCTGGCCGCCAGCGAAAAATAGGTCGCCGCGCCGCCCAGGCAGCGTTCCCGCCGTCCCGCCGGCGTCTCAATCGTGTCGTACGCTACGCTGCCCACTACGGTGATTGCCATGAAGCTCCCTTTTTCTCTTGAAGTCGGATGGTTTCGGCATGAACCAGCCGGATTGCTTGCGGCGCGGCGGCGTTCACTCCGCCATCGCCGCTCGCCGCGCTCCCGCCGTTACCAGCCTTGATATTTTCCGAACAGCAGCTTCAGCTTTTCTTTTGCCGCGGCGGGAATTGCATCCGGCTGGGTCATCACGGCAAAGCGCGCTGCCGAGGCGCAGGCACAGGTGCGCTCGGTGGGCATGGCCGCCACCGCTGCCTTCACCACATTGGCGGCGTTCTCTGAGTTCTTGTGCATCACGGCCACAATCTCTTCAATGGTTACCGCGTCGTGCCCCTCGCGCCAGCAGTCGTAGTCGGTGACCATGGCCACGGTGGCGTAACAAATCTCCGCCTCGCGCGCCAGCTTGGCCTCCTGCAGGTTGGTCATTCCGATCACGTCGGCGCCCCAACTGCGGTAGAGATTGGATTCGGCTTTGGTGGAGAACTGCGGGCCCTCCATGCAGACGTAGGTTCCGCCCGGCTTTCCCGTCACGCCCACCGCGGTGCAAGCCTGGGCCGCGGCCTTGGCCATGGTGGCGCAGATCGGGTCGCCAAACGATACGTGGCCCACGATTCCTTCGCCAAAGAAAGTCGAGATGCGATGGCAGGTGCGGTCGATGAACTGGTCGGGGATCACGAAATCGGTGGGTTTGTGCTCTTCTTTCAGCGATCCCACGGCCGAAAGAGACAGAATCCGCTCCACGCCCAGCTTCTTGAAGGCGTAGATATTGGCCCGGAAATTCAACTCCGAGGGCAGAATGCGGTGCCCGCGCCCATGCCGCGCCAGGAAGGCTACTTTGCGGCCCTCCAACTCGCCCAGCACAAAGGCGTCCGACGGCGGGCCAAAGGGCGTTTCCACGCGCTCTTCCTGAATGTTTTTGAATCCGGGCATGGAGTAGAGCCCGCTGCCGCCAATAATGCCAATCTCCGCCTGAGCCAATGCCTCTTCCTTTCCGGCGAGCCGTCTCCCGGCCCGCGTGCCTGCCTTCGGCAACCACCCCAGTATAAAGGCCGGGCGCGATTCCATTGGTGCGTGGAGGCGGCGTTCTTATCGGCTTGGCACCGGGCGAAAGCGAGAAAGCAGCCGGTCCAATCGAAGCCGCGCAGAATTTGCCTGATAGCATTTTCGTATGCTTTTGCCCGAGCTTCGCAAATCGATTCGCAGTGCGTCTGTTGTTGGCTCCGCCCTGGTTTTGGGCGCGGTTCTCAACCTTTCCTGCGCCCAGGCGCAGGATTCCCATCCGGCGCCGGCCGCGGATCGAGCGCACATTGACGAGGTGCTGAGCGGGCTTCGCCGCGGCCGCTTCGTCAGCCAGGTCGCCGTCTCGCCGGACGGCAAGCGGCTGGCCTGGGTTCAGCGCACGAATGAGGGCGCGGAGATTCGGGTCGCTCCGCTGGGCGATCTGGCCGGGAGTGAGCGGGTCACCGCGGCCGCCAAGGCCGACCGGCACTGCCAGGAAGGCCAGATTGCCTGGGAGCCGGATGCAATGGCGCTGGCTTTCTTTTCCGACTGCGCACAGCCTGGCGAGCAGGCCGATTTGTATATTTCGCGGCTGGACGGGAAGGCGCCGCGGCGGCTGACCGAACTGAAAGGCTACGTGGATGCGCCGGCTTTTTCGCCGGACGGGCGTCGCGTGGCCTTCTTATATGTAGAAGGCGCGACCCGGCCGGCCGGGGCCCTGGCGGCGATGAAGCCGCCGGCCGGAGTGATCGGTGAAGATGGCGTCGAGATTCAGCGCGTTGCCGTGGCCGCAGTGAATGCGGGCAAACCGGCCGAGCCCGTAATGGCCTCGCCGGCCAATCTGCATGTATATGAGTTCGACTGGCGGCCGGATTCGAAGGGATTTGCATACGTGGCCGCCGATCCGCCGGGAGAAAACAACTGGTGGGTGGCGAAACTCTATACGCAAGCGCTGGAGGGTGCGGGTTCAGAAGCGCCGAAGGCGATTCTGGCTCCTGCCGAGGTTGCCGGCTCGTTGCACGGACTGCAGATCGCGGTACCGCGCTGGTCGCCGGACGGCACGGCGATTGCGTTCATCGGCGGTCTGATGAGCGACCAGGGAGCGACGGGCGGCGATGTGTGGATCGTCTCGGCCAACGGAGGGCAGCCCGTGGACCTGACTCCGCAGCGGCCCACCTCGCCGGCGTGGATCGCATGGGGCGACGACGAACATCTCTATATGACCGAACTGGCCGGGGGCAACTGCCAACTGGTCCGACTCCGCCTGCAGGGAGACCGGACCAGTTCGAGCGTGGCCACCAGTTTTGCCGCGCCCATCTTCAGCATTCCGGGCGTTGTGGGCGATGGGCGGCAGGAATTGAGCCTTTCTTCGACGGCCGACCGATCGCTGTTTGTTTTCAACTCCAGCACCTTCGACCGGCCCCTGGAGATCTATGCGGCCAAACCCGGCGTGGCGATGACCTCGGGTCTGGAGGGCGTGATCCAGTTGTCGCACCTGAACGACGACGTGGAACCGGCCTGGGGCAAGTCCGTCTCGCTGAGCTGGAAGAGCGACTCGTTCCGCGTGCAGGGCTGGCTCATGCTTCCCCTGCACTACGATCCGGCGAGGAAGTATCCGCTGATCGTCGAGGTGCACGGCGGACCGGCCTCGGCGGTGGTGTCGCATTGGGGAGCGGGCGGCGGCCTGAGTGCGGCGGCTTTCTCCGCGCTGGGCTACTTTGTCTTGCTGCCTAACCCCAGGGGCAGCTTCGGCCAGGGCGAGGCCTTTACCCAGGCTAATCGCAAGGACTTCGGCTATGGCGACCTGCGCGACATTCTGGCCGGCGTGGATGCGGTCGAGGCCAAATATCCCGTAGACAACGGCCGCGTCGGGCTCACCGGCTGGAGCTATGGCGGTTTTATGTCCATGTTTGCCGTCACGCAGACCAACCGTTTCAAGGCGGCGGTCGCCGGGGCGGGGATTTCGGACTGGGAGAGCTACTACGGAGAGAACGCGATCGACCAGTGGATGACGCCCTACTTTGGCGCTTCGGTGTACGACGATCCGGCGGTTTATGCCCGGAGTTCGGCGATCAACTTCATCAAACAGGCCCAAACGCCCACTTTGATCGTGGTGGGCGACCGGGATGGAGAGTGCCCGGCGCCCCAGTCGTACGAGTTTTGGCATGCGCTGCGTGCCCGGCATGTGCCGACCAAACTGGTGGTTTATCCCAACGAGGGGCATGGTTTTGTTGACCCAGCACACCGCCGCGACGTGATGGAACGGGCCGTGGAGTGGTTTGCGCGCTACCTGCCTCCCGGCGAATGAGCAAAAGCCCGCTCGCCAACCGGGCGCAGCGGAGTCTATTGGAGGAGGGGAAAACCGGTCCGGGCAGCGTTCGCACCGGCTTTCTTCCAGGGGTGGCCCCGCCCTGATACACTTTTCTCTGGAGTTTTCCGAGCGTGTTTCGCCAATCGGCTGCATGGAAGAGCGTACCGCCGGGAGCCGGTCGTTTGAGCGGACTCCTCCGGCTGCAAGCCAGTCTTGGGCATGTTGACGGACCGCTACAACCCAATTTTTTCTTGACGTAATCGGAGAGACCGTTCCGCGGTTTGAAGAGGCGGGGCGGGGAGGATTCATGCGGCGGTTTTTGACGCTTGTTTGCTTGTTGTGCCTGGCCATCCCGGCCGGGATTTCGATCTCAGGCTGCACTCGCAACCCGGCGGGTAACTATTGCAATGGCGAGGGTTACGGGTTGAAGGACACCGACGTGTCCTCCATCTTCCTGCAGCCGCAGACGACCGGCATCTCGCTCGCCTTCGGGCAGACGCAGCAGGTCACCGGGCCGGTTGCCAAGACCTGCAAAGGCGCGGTTGCCAGCGTGAGCGGCGGATTCACCTACGGCACCACCAACAACCAGTTGGTGGACGTCTCGCCTACGGGCATCGCCTGCGCGGGCACGTGGAACCGCAACACCGGCGGCGGCATCGCCAACTACACCATCTGCAATAAGCCGAATCCCGTACCATCCACCGGCGGCCTGCCCTACGGCGTCGCATATATTACGGCCTCGGCCGACGGGGTCGTCTCCAATCCGGTGTCGGTCTATGTGCATCCGCAAGTCACATCGGTAACGCTTGTCGGGCCGCAGCAATGCCTCTCCCAGGGAGTCGAGGCGCAACTGGATGCGCAGGCCTGTTTCTCGGGGAGCAATAACCAGCAGTTGTTGCTGTGCGCGCCCTCTTCGGTCACCACCGCTTCCAACCCCAGCCTGGCCTGCCCGCTGCCCCCTGGCGTGAGCCTGAGTTCGATTCCCAGTTGCACATCGTCCATCGGCACGCTCACCTTCACCGGCGGGACCGCAGGCGTGGCCAACATCAACCCCGAAACCAACCAGATTGTCGCCCAATTGCCGGGCACTACCGCGATTACCGCGTCGATTGCCGGCTCCGGTTCGTCGGCCGGCTACTTCTCCACCTGCCCGCCGGCCTCGATCAAGGTCACTCTGGCCAATGGACTGACCAGCGGCACGATCACCCAGGGCGTTCAGCAGAACCTGACCACCACCGTGACCGATACCAATGGGAACATCATCACGGGGCTTCTGCTGGACTACCAGTCCACCGACCCGATCGACATTTCGGCAGCCAGTTCAGGCACCATCTCCACCAGCTTCCCGGGCGAGGCTTCTGTCTACGCCATCTGCCAGCCGACCCTTTGCAATCCGGCTCCGATTAATCAGATCGGCGTAAACGGCACCGGTCTCTCGATTTCGTCGAATCCGGTCACGATTACGACGCCTGGCACCGCGAGCGATTACGTCTGGTTCTCGGCGCCCGGACAGTCGCAGTACTTCATCCCCGTCGAACTGCTCAGCGGCACGGTCGGTTCCACCGTGCGCCTGCCCTATGTGCCGAACTCGATGGTGATGGACCGGATGGGCACGAATCTCATTTTCGGATCGGCGCACGAATTGATGATGTACAGCACTGTCGGTAACTCGCTCACCAAACAGGATACAAACGTTCCAGGCGTGGTGCTGGCTGTTTCTCCGAACGACCAGACCCTGCTCATCAACGATCAGGTGCGGCAGGTTTTTTATCTGTACAACGTCAGCAACTCCAACGTCACGACCTTTGGCGGCATGGGCAGCGCCGCCGCGTGGACTCCGGATTCCAAGACGCTCTATATCACCGACAGCGCTTCTCTCGGCGCCGGACACAGCGATACGTTGTATGTCTACGGCGCGAACGATGACTGGACCACCTACGACCTGAGCAAGACCACCGGCGGTTCGCAGAGCCTGGCGATTACGATCCCCGGCGTGGGCGCCTACCTAAGCGGAAGCCCCAACTACTCCACCGTGGCTCATACCTGGTGCCCGGCCGGCCCGATCGGGAACGCGGCCAATCTGCTTCTCTATCCCGAGGGCGATTCGGTGCCCGCGCAGACCGATGTTCTGGCCGCGACCACCGACGGCCAGCACATTCTGGGCGCGGCTTTGACGAACAGCGGCGTATGGGTATCCGACATCGGCGTCACGATTCCCGCTTCCAGTTCGGTTTCAGGCGCCGAGGCCTCGGGCGCCTGCCCGGCGGCCGTCAACGGCGTGCTGCAGCCGCTTATTCTTTCCCACACGCTCAACCAGTTACCGGTCCCCAAGGTGAACGCGACCGCGGTCAATCAGGTGGTGGCTTCGCCGGCCTCGAATCTGGCTTTCATCACCTACACCGGATCCACGCAGGGCGCTTTGCTGCCGTACTATGTGCCGGGCGCCAACGGCGCGGCGGGCGCGGTGAACTATGTCGCGCTGAGCGGAGGTTCGGCGATCACGGCGCCGCTGGCCGGCGCATTCAGTCCCGACGACAAGATATTCTTTGTCTCCACCGCGGGCGACAATCTGATCCACTACATCAGCGTGCCGACGCTGACCGATACCCAGCAGGTTGCGCCGAATCTGCCCGCCTGCACGCCGATCTCCGCCGGCGGCAACGACGCTGGCTGCCAGTTGGCGGCGCCCACCACCAACCCAGTGCCAGCCACGGCCATCGCCGTCAAGCCGCGCTCCACCACGTAGTTTTCGGCGTTTCGTTTCCGAAGCAAAAAAGGCCGGCTTTGTGCCGGCCTTTTTTCCTGGCTGCCAGTTGCTTGGCTCAGTGCAAGGCCGCCTCAAATGAGCCGCCCGTCCGCCTCGTCCGGGCGGTGTCCGATGCGTGGTGCACACTTTGGTCGGTTCGCCGTTCCAGCACGATAGAATCAAACCATGATCAAGGGGATTTCCTTTCTTCGTCCCACGGGCAGCTCAGCGGTCTACGACCGGCTGGCCAGCTTCTTTTCCGCGCTGGGATTCGCTTCCGGCAAGGGGTGGGAGGAAGAGACGAGCCGGGGCGCCGCATTCCTGGCTCCGCTGGGCAACCTGGAGTTTGTCGATGGCCAGTTTCCTTCCACAGCCGATGTGCTGGTGGAGGTGACGGCGCTCGATGCCGTGCACCAGGCGGCCACGTCCTGGCTTCGCACGCAGGGCGGCGACTCATCCGCCGCGCGTCTTTCACCCATCACCGAAACCCATTGGAAATCGCGCATCTTCACCGTCGAGCCCGAGCCGGGGTTCCCCTTCAGCTTTTGGGCGTGGACCGATCCCCTCAAGGGCAAGGCGGTGGCTGTCGAGGGCGATCTCTGCGCCGCGGGCATGAAGTTCGGCCTGGTCGTGGCGCGGTGGAACGCGGTCATTACCGAGCGGCTGCTGGAGGGCGCGCTGGACGCATTGCAGCGCAGCGGCGCACGGCGGGCCGATATCGAGCTTGTCCGCGTTCCCGGCGCATGGGAGATTCCGGCGGCGGCGCGCACCCTTGCCAACCTCGGCAAGGCAGACGCCATTGTCACTCTCGGCTGCCTGTTGCGCGGCGAAACCGCCCATTACGAAGCGATCTACAACGAAGTTGCGCGCGGCATCGGCCAGTCGCAACAGGAGACCGGCATTCCCCACAGCTTTGGCGTACTCACCTGCGAGACTCTCGAACAGGCGCTCAACCGGGCCGGCATCAAGGCCGGGAACAAGGGATTCGAGGCCGCCGCGGCGGCCATTGAGATGGTAAGCCTGCGCCGCAAGCTGCTGGAAGGCGGTACTGCTTGAGCGCCGGACCGCGCCGCAAATCGCGCGAACTGGCCATGCAGATGCTGTTTCAGGCAGACATCGGGCGCCAGACGCCGGACCAGGTGCGCGCCACTTTCTGGAAGGCCGGCGACGAGGTCGAGCTCGAGGTGCGCGGCTTTGCCGAGGATTTGTTCCGCGTGGCCATCGCTCACCAGGAACAGATCGACGAACTGCTGGTGCAGAACTCGAAACACTGGCGGCTCGAGCGCATGCCCGCCGTGGATCGCAACTTGCTCCGCATGGCCGTGGGCGAGATGTTGGGCTTCAAAGGCACACCCTTCCCCATCATCATCAACGAGGCCCTGGAGATCGGCCGCCGCTACTCCGCTCCCGAGTCCATCAACTTTCTCAACGGGATGTTGGATGCGATTGCGCGCAGCCTGATCGGCAAATAAGCTCGTTGCTGTCCCAGGTCCCAACAGCGGAGCGCCCATGACTTCAGACCGCCCGTGAGAATCCTCTAGTACCGTGTCCGCGAGATTCGGTAATCCGGCACAACCCCTGGGTGCCCCAGGTCCCTCGCTCGCATTCGGGGACCTGGGAAAGCACGAAATCATCAAGACACGGTACTAGTTTCCCGCATTCGCCGCCTGTGTGACCGGTTCGGCCTTGAGCGGCAGCGGCACTTCCAGCGTTCCGGTACGGTTGTTCAGCTTGTCGCGCACGGCGATTCTGATCCACGCCGATCCTTCCGGCGCGTCGATCTCCTGCTGGGCCTGGAAGAGCCCCTCGTCTTTCCCGCCCGGCTTGACGGTGGAGGACGCCTGGCCGCTGCTCAGGATGCCGTTGAGCATCCGTCCGTCGGCATCGTAGACCGCGGCGGCAAACTCCAGCGTGGCGGGGTTCCCCGTGCTGGCTGCCAGCTTCTTCAACTGCAGGTCGATTACGCCATAGTCGATCCGGTATCGCTGCAGCTTGACGGGAGCGGGCGGGCGGGGAATCTGTTTTTTGCGGCGGGTGCGAAAGAAGGCCGGCTCGTCCTCGAGCTGCTGCATCTGCGCGGCCGTCGCCAGCGCGGGCGGTCCCTCGGCCTCGACGCGCGCGCGAAAGAGCAGATCGTGCAGCATGGGAGCGCCGTGCTCGATATCCGCATAGAGCGTGTCTTCCACCTTGGCCGCGGCCATGCGCGCGTCCGGAGTCCCGGGCTTGTGCATCTCCTGCTCGGCGTTCTCGGGCAGGGCGTAATAGAAGGTGCGGTAACTCAGCGTATAGCCCTTCTTCGCCAGCTTCACCTCGATGTGCCGGGACGCGCCATTGTATTTCTGGTTGGAGGGCGAATAGCTCACCGTGTAATAGCTTTCTCCGTGTTCCACAGCCTTTTCAATCATGCCGGTGAGGTCGTTGTCGCTGTAGTACGCGTGTCCGCCGGTGTCAGCGGCTATTTCGTCTTCCGCCTGGTTCTCTGCGACCGTTACGTTATAGCCCGCCTGGCCTACGGCAGACGATGCGGCGGCGGCTTGGATCAGACTCGCCGGGGCCGGACCGCCGCCGATGGGCGAGAAGGACCGGCCGGTAGCTCCGCCGGGCGACGAACCGTGAACCTCCGTCACAACCACCCCTCTCGCACTCAGCGGGTAGATCGCAATCTGGCTGCGCATCATCGCCGCGACGGTCTGTTTCGACAGTTCGGCATCCATATCGGTCTGGTTGTCGAGGGTTGCGAAGAACGGCAGGGGAAACTTGTCGGAGATCCAGATCAGGTTCTTGCGCCCCGGCATTCCCTCCAGATATTCCGCGAGAAAATTGAAGACCGACATGGCGGCGCCGGTGTCGCCCTTGCCGTAGTTCGCGCCCATGAGAAACATCCTGGGCAGGTGCGGACCGGGTCCCTGCGAGACCAGGGCGGCATGAAGCAGCGTGCGGTCGCTGGTGAAGCCCTGAACCAGATGCAGCCCGGTCGCGTTGACAAAGATCGCAAAGCGCGTTCCCGGCGGAGTGCTGTCAATGAACTTCAGCAAGGGTTCGCGCGAGGTGGCCTGGTCCTCTGGATCGATATTCACCATGTCATAAAGAATCACGTAGAGGGGGCCGCGTTCCGGCACCTCGGGGACGTTGACAAAGGTGTTGGCGGGAAGCGGCGGCAGTTTGGGAGGGACAAAGTCCGGCTTGGAGCCGTTCTCCACATCGAAGGAGATGATTTTTTGTGTCTTGCCATCCTCATTCACCGTGAAATCGCTCTTCGCCAGCCCGCGCACGGGATTGCCGTCCTTATCGGTGACGACAATGTCGACCAGAACGCGGCGCACCATTTGCCGAATCGTGAATCCCGGTTGTCCGGCGGCTCCATTACCCTGCTGCGACGAGGCGGCAATCGGCTGGGCCGCTGCTTGATTCTGAATTGCCGACGCGAGCGCCGGGGCCAGTAGTATGACGGCCAAAACCGTATGAGAAATGCGCATGAAACTCTCCTTGTGCCGCGCCATCCTGCCGGCCCCGGCCTGGGTTCCGGAGACGATTTGCGATCGCAGCGCCTGGCGCTCCGCAATGCACATGGTTTCCGGTTCATCTCAACCTTAGAGGGTTTTTCCGGCGATCAGTTAGGTTTCGCGGAGTGCGCCAGAGCCGGGAAGCAAGACGAAGCAGCGGCCAGGCATCTCCACTGGCGCCATGCATCCTTGCGGCACTAGACCGCCGGAACCAGCGAGAACTTGTAGCTCGCGATGCTGCCCGCGGAGGTGGAGCCGGCTCCCGAGAGTACGATGGCGCCGCCTTCGGTAACGGTGGCTGGCGTGGCGGTGAGAACGGCTGTAGGCGGAGACTGGATATGGACGGTTGCGTATGCAGCCGGGCTCTCAACGCCCAGGTTGTCGGTGACTACCAGCGAGAAGGTTACCGGCCCGGTCAGGTTGGGCACGGTGACGGTGACGCTCGATGCCGGCGCCGTGGCGGTTGTGGACGGATTGGCGGCAGACAGCGCAATGGGGGTTGTCGAGGGCGGCGCGGGAACTGGCGCCGTGTTCGCAGCGCCATCGGGCGGGACTTTGGACATGACTGCCTCCTTTTTTGCGTTCCAGAGCAGACAGAATACACCGGCTCGGCTCAGCAACGGGCCTAGGCCAGTTTCATGCCGATGCGCCGCGCCCGTTCGCGGTTTCTGGCGGAGAGGGGACGATGGGGCTCCATGGCCGAAAGGCCGATCCACAGGCTGCCGACCGGCTTGGCGCCGAGCATCTTGGCTGTTGTGCGCAGCGCATATTTGGTTCCCGTCAGCCAGGGGATCAGGAATCCCGGCATGCCCGAAGAAGCCACCAGCGCGGCCTTGCGCGCCGGACGCTTTATCCGCGCCGCGGGCGCGGGCTGGCCCCACGGCCAGTAGGCGAACCCAATCAGCCGCTCCATGAAGGTCCTGAAGATGGCCGTCACGTTGCCGTAGTTGACCGGCGAGCCCAGAACGACGGCGTCCGCCGTCTCAATCTCATTGAGGATCGGTTCCAGATCGTCCTGCTGCTCGCAGGCGCCGCGCTCGGCGCCCGGCTTCAATGCGCACTGCCGGCAGTTCTTGCAGAACTCCAGGTGCTGGTCGATGAGATAGATGGTGTGCGTCTCCGCGCCCCTTTCGCGCGCCCCGTTGAGAATGGCTTCAACGGCGCCGTCGATGGTGCCGCCCTTGCGGTAGCTGCCCACGATCGCCACAACCTTGCGGCTCATGCGCGCCTCCAATCCGGAATGAGCGCAGTCTAATGCAGGAGGCGCGGGCCACGCAGTGACGAGTTCGCCGCCGCGCGCCCTTTAGTATCTCTGTTCCCAGTCGATTCCTGTTATTCTTGTTGGGTGATTCAGCGTGCGCAAATCAAGGGCCTTGCCGCCATGCTCCTGCTGCTGGCCGTGGCGTTGACCGCCTGCCACAAGGAAGAGCAGGCAGTTGTAGGCGTGGCCCAGAATGCCGTCAACGCCGAGCACAAGGCCGCAGCCGCGGCCCAGGCAACGGCAAACTTGCGCGACCGCCAGCGCGGCGCTTTGTCTGCCATTCCGCTGCCGACCAAGAGCATGTATGTGGATGTGCATGAGCCGGGCGCGTGGGCCAATCCTTTTCTGTCGGTCAATGCCGATACCGTCACTCTGCGCATCACCCTGGCCGACGCCAACCCGAGTTCGGTCGGGAAGGGAACCATGCTGCGCCCTGAAGCGGCTCGCCGGCAAGAGGCGCAACTGCGTCCCGACGATCTGGCCGAAGCGTTGATTGCGCTGCCTCCCGGCGCCTGGCGCTATGGCCGCGTGATCGCCGTGGCCGAGTCTCCGCTGGCCAACAAAAAGGACCGCCCCAAGGTCCGCCGCAACGTCGAAGCCGCCATTCAGCAGCTCAACGATCTGGGCGTCGTCGTCGAGGAGTGGCCGGCGCGGTAGAGGCTTTTCTGTCCGACCAGCCACAGTTTCACCGCCACGCAGTTTCTGCCCTTCTGTGAGCTTCGCGGGAAACGTCTTTTATGATGAACATCTTAGGTGGCATTTCACGGTTTCACCGTGAAAAAGCGCAGAGTTTTCTTTCGGGCTTTGCGGAGTTGGCGCATTGGGGCGGGGCCGCGATCGGCTGGCGCCAAACCTGTTGCGCGGGAGCGTTTCATTCGACAAAGCCCCGTTCCACTCTCTTCGATACTTTCAGTATGCGCCAACCGAGGGTAATCATCGGCAATTCCACGCGGAGGGCCGGCTCTCTGGGATGGAGCACGGCCGAAGCTGTGCCTGATCAAAACCGGGGAATGAAACAAGGTCTAGGCTTGCAGCGCATCGAGAGCGGTTGCGATGCCGGCGCTCCTGCGCACTTTGATATCCCGCATGGGCGGCCGGCCGAAGAAGCGGCTGTACTCGCGGTTGAACTGGCTGGGGCTTTCATAGCCGACCTCGAAGGCCGCGCTCGCGGCATCGAGGCCGTCGCTCATCATGCGCACGCGCGCCGTGTGCAAGCGAAGCTGCTTCTGGTATTGAAGAGGGCTCATCGCGGTGAGAGACCGGAAGTGATGGTGGAGCGTGGAGACACCCATCTGCGCGACCGACGCGAGTTCCTCGACGCGCAAGGGCTTGGCGTAGTTCTCCCTCAGCCAGGCCACGGCCTTGGCCGTCCGGTTGCTTTGCTCGCCCAGCGTGGCGATGGCGCGGAGATGCTTCCCTTGCGGTCCGCGCAGCAGCCGGTAGATGACCTCCCGCTGAATCAGATTGCTGAGAAATGAAATATCCTGTGGAGCCTCAAGAAGATCGAGCAAGCGGGAACACGCATTCAGCAGTTCGACCGTCGTTTCGCCGACAGCCATGCCGCGCGCGCCGGTAGCCGCTTCGGGCAGATGAAACTCCTCCTGGCTGAGGATCTCGCGGACCGCCGGCATTTCGAGCTTGAGCATCAACGCCAGGATCGGTTCTTCCATCGAGGCTTTGGTCACCTGGCTGACCACCGGCATGTCGATCGAGGTCAGCAGGAAAGTGGACCCGTTGCACACCAGGGTTGTTCCGCCGACATTGATGCGCTTTTCTCCCTGAACAAAGACAATCAGATAAGGCTCGTAGGCCGCGGAGGTGCAGTCCGTCGGGGCGCTTTTGCGGTAGAGGCTCAGTCCCGGTATGCCAGTTGCCTTTACTCCGTCCAAGTGGATGTGGGCTGCAATCTTGCGGGCCAACTCGGCGCGCATCTCCATCGCCCGGGCCGGCGATTCTCCGTTTGCATCTGTCTGTTTTGCCATGGGGACTCCGCTTTATTCTTCCTTTTCAGCGTATCGTCGAATCGGCGCTTCATCCATAGGAAAATCTCGTCTCGACAGAAATAGGCAATGAATCGGAAGGATCGGGATACCGCCCGGACGCCAGTTTGCCGTAGTCTCTGGATGGAGATGAGGCGCGGGGCAAGGCCGCAGGAGGTTCAGGCAGGATTGCCCGGCCGGGAAGCCGGCAGGAGAGGCGGATCGTTGGCCTGCCCGCAGCGGAACTCGGATACCTGACAGTGCCGGTTCGCTCCGGCTTTGCTCAGAGCAGGCTTTCGACTGGCCATGCCCGCTCAGGACGACCTGTTGAGCGGGTGAATCGACAACGCACGACACTCGCCCACTTGACCGCAAGAAACTTCGCACAGATTCCGTCTCAAAACATCGGCCGAGAAGGCCTGGAGGTTACCTGATGTACAACGCCAAAGCATACTCCGCCGCCAGCGCAACCGCGCGGCTTGCTTCCGCCACGATCGTGCGGCGCGACCCGACCGAAACCGACGTGCAGATCGAAATCCTTTTCTGCGGCATCTGCCACTCCGACCTGCACCAGGTTCGCAACCAGTGGAGCGACTTTATGCCCACCGTCTATCCCTGCGTTCCCGGCCACGAGATCGTCGGCCGTGTCACCAAGGTCGGCTCCGCGGTCTCCAGCTTCAAGCTCGGCGATCTCGTCGGGGTTGGCTGCATGGTCGATTCCGACGGCACCTGCCCCGCGTGCCAGGCCGGACTCGAACAGTTCTGTCCGCATGTGACCTTCACCTACAATTTGCCCGACAAGCATCTGGGAGGGGTTACCTACGGCGGCTACTCCGAGAGCATTGTCGTTGACCAGCGCTTTGTCCTTCGCGTGCCCGCGAATCTTGACCTTGCCGGGGCGGCGCCCCTGCTCTGCGCCGGAATCACCACGTACTCGCCCATGCGCCACTGGGGCGTCACCAAGGGCAAGAAAGTCGGCGTGGTCGGTCTGGGCGGACTGGGCCACATGGGCGTAAAGTTCGCGCACGCTCTGGGGGCGCATACGGTGGTCTTCACCACCTCGTCCAGCAAGAAGGAAGACGCGCTTCGCCTGGGAGCCGATGAAGTCGTCCTCTCCCGCGATGCCAATGAGATGCAGAAGCACGCGGGCAGCTTCGACTTCATCCTCGACGCCGTCGCCGCCGAGCACGACATCAACGCCTACATCAACCTGCTGGGCATCGACGGCAACATTACGTTAGTCGGCGCACCGGATAAGCCCCTCCCGGTCGCGGCCTTCGGCCTGATCGCGCGCCGGCGCAGCTTCTCCGGCTCTTGCATCGGCGGCATCCCGGAAACCCAGGAGATGCTCGACTTCTGCGGCGAGCACAACATCACCTCCGACGTCGAAGTGATTCCCATCCAGAAAATCAACGAAGCCTACGAGAGAATGGTGAAGTCGGATGTGAAGTACCGCTTCTCCATCGACATGGCTTCTCTCAAATCCGAGTAAAAGGAGCCGTATATGGCAAACAGAATTCATCCGACCGGCGCGGAAAAAGCCATCGGCAGTTTCTCTCCCAAGCTGGTGAGCCTCACCGACGATGTCTTGTTTGGAGATGTCTGGGAGAGAAGCGCGCTTTCCAAGCGCGATCGCAGTCTTGCCACCATCACCGCTCTGATCGTTCTGCGGGCGTCGGAACAACTTCAGTTTCACCTGAAAGAAGGCATCAAGAATGGCCTGACGCAAGCGGAAATCGTCGAGCTTGTCACCCACATGGCCTTCTACTCGGGATGGCCGAGCGCCATGTCCGCAATCGCCGTTGCCAAGAAGATCTTTGAAGAAGACAAACTATAGCCACGGGACCGGAATACGAATCAACAGCACGAAGGTCCGGTCCAAAACACTCCCGAACAGGTAAAGGAGTCACAATGCAGCAGCGCAAACTTGGAAACAGCAATCTGGAAGTCTCGGCTCTCGGCCTCGGCTGCATGAGCATGAGTTCGGCCTATGGCCCGGCAGCCGACAAGGGCGAGATGATCCAGTTGATTCGTTCCGCCCATGATCTTGGCATCACGCATTTCGATACGGCCGAAGCCTATGGCCCCTTCGCGAACGAAGAACTGGTCGGCGAGGCGCTCCAGCCGATCCGCGACAAGGTGACGATTGCCACCAAGTTTGGCTTCGAGATCGATCTTGAGACTGGCGCGCGCATAGGCGGGACCAATAGCCGGCCCGCGCATATCAAGCTCGTGGCCGAAGCTGCTCTCAAGCGTTTGCGGACCGATTACATCGACCTCTTCTATCAGCACCGCGTCGATCCCAATGTGCCGATCGAGGACGTGGCAGGAGCGGTCAAGGAACTGATCGCCGAGGGCAAGGTCAAACACTTCGGGATGTCGGAGGCCGGGGTTCAGACGATTCGCCGCGCGCACGCGGTCCAACCGGTCACCGCGGTGCAGAGCGAGTACTCGCTCTTCTGGCGTGGTCCGGAGGCAGAGCTTCTGCCGGCCCTGGAGGAGCTTGGCATCGGCTTTGTGCCATTCAGCCCGCTCGGCGCAGGCTTTCTCACCGGCAAGATCGACGAGAACACGAAGTTCGATCCCACCGACTTCCGGAACATCGTGCCTCGCTTTTCGCCCGAGGCGCGCAAGGCGAACATGGCCCTTGTGGACCTCGTCAAGGCTGTCGCGGAGCGCAAAGGCGCGACGCCGGCACAAGTCGCGCTTGCCTGGCTGCTGGCGCAGAAGCCGTGGATCGTGCCGATTCCAGGGACCACCAAGCTGCATCGGCTGGAGGAAAACCTCGGTGCGGCAAACGTCGAGTTGACCGGGGACGACCTCAAGCAGATTGACACAGCCGCGTCAAAAATTACGCTGAAAGGCGCTCGGCTGCCGGAAGCCTTGCTCGAAATGACGGGGCGCTAGCGATTGGCTGGCTGCTATTTCATTCATTAAGGAGAGTCGCAATGCAACAGCGCAAACTTGGAAAAAGCAATCTGGAAGTCTCGGCTCTCGGCCTCGGCTGCATGAGGATGAGCGCTGGTCACGGCCCGGTGGCGGGGACAAAGCAGGAGATGATGGCGCTCATTCGCGGAGCGGTCGAGCGCGGCGTCACACTCTTCGACACGGCCCAGGTCTACGGCCCATTTGTAAACGAAGAACTCGTGGGTGAAGCACTTGCTCCCCTCCGCGACCAGGTGGCGATCGCCACCAAATTCGGTTTCAAATTCGAGCCCGATGGCGGTCCGCATCCAACGGGGCTGAGCAGCCGGCCGGAGTACATCCAGCAGACTGTGGAAGGTTCGCTGAAGAGACTTCGCATCGATACCATCGATCTGCTTTATCAGCACCGCGTTGACCCGGAGGTGCCGATCGAAGACGTCGCAGGCGCGGTGAAGGACCTCATTCAGCAAGGCAAGGTAAGGCACTTCGGCCTCTCCGAGGCAGGAGCACAGACGATCCGCCGCGCACACGCCGTTCAGCCGGTGACGGCGCTGCAAAGTGAATACTCGCTCTGGTGGAGGCAGCCGGAAAACGAGATACTGCCGACGCTCGAGGAACTTGGAATTGGCTTTGTTCCCTACAGTCCTTTGGGCAGGGGATTCCTTGCCGGGACGATTACCGAAAACACGCAGTTCGACCAGGAGGACAACCGCGGCAGTTTCCCTCGCTTTGCTCCTGAAGCCCGCAAGGCGAATCGGGCTCTGATTGATCTGATTGGCGGTATCGCCGCGCGGAAGAAGGCGACGACCGCCCAGATTGCCCTGGCCTGGCTGCTGGCGCAGAAACCCTGGATCGTGCCCATTCCAGGCACCACCAAGCTGGTGCGCCTCGAAGAGAACATCGGAGCAACGGCCCTCGAACTTACCCCGGACGATCTGCGGGAGATTGACAGCGTTACTTCAACCTTCGCCGTGCAAGGCGCCCGCTACCCCGCTAATCTTGAGGCCATGACCGGCCGCTGAGCGGCAACCGGCAGGAGAAACCAAAGATGAAGGTCCTATATTGTGGCGCGTTGGCTGCTCTTGTGGCATTTGCCGGTTTCGCTCAGGCTCAATCTTCAAGGAAGCAAGCGACAGTTAATGACTCGGCAAGGCTGATCGGAGCCTGGCATCTGGTGCGCATGGAAAGCCCAGGACCGGATGGCAAGCCGGCTGACATTCCGCAGCCAAAAGGCATGTTGATCTACACGCGGGATGGCCACATGTCTGTGCAGCTCATGTACCCCCGGTCGGCAAACGCTCAGTCGAATGAGTACGTCCAGGATGGTTACGAGGCATCCTTCGGGAGTTACGACGTCGATGAAGCGACGCATACGCTGACCCATCACGTGCAGGGCTCGGTTACGCGCGACCTGCTCGTTGGCAAGGACCTTCCGCGCATTTACCAACTGACCGATGATGGACACCTCATCATCCAGTCAGCTCGCCCCGATGAACACTGGTCTGTCACCTGGGAACACTACTGACAAGCATTCGTCATCAATGCTGAACGATCAACGCAAAGAAGTCACGTACAGAAGGAGAAACACAATGCAAAAGCGCTCATTGGGAAAAAGCAATCTTGAAGTATCGGCCCTCGGTCTCGGATGCATGGGCATGAGCTTTTCCTACAAGCCGTTCCCTGACAAGCAGGAAATGATCGCTCTTCTCCGCGCGGCCGTGGAGCGCGGCGTTACATTTTTCGACACGGCGGAGGTCTACGGCCCATTCAAGAACGAAGAGCTTCTGGGCGAGGCTCTCTCCCCCTTCCGCGCTCAGGTAGTCATCGCCACCAAGTTCGGCTTCGATATCCATCCCGACGGAAGCCAGGGCAAAGGACTCAACAGCCGGCCCGAGCACATCAAACAGGCCTGCGAAGGCTCGCTCAAGCGCCTGAATATCGATACGATCGATCTCCTCTATCAGCACCGCGTCGATCCGGAAGTGCCCATCGAAGACGTGGCCGGAGCGGTGAAGGATCTCATCGAGGAGGGCAAGGTCAGGCACTTTGGGCTTTCTGAAGCCGCCCCCAAGACGATTCGCCGCGCCCACGCTGTGCAGCCGGTGACAGCCGTTCAGAGCGAATACTCGCTGTGGACGCGCAACCCCGAGGCCGAAGTGCTGCCCACGCTCGAAGAACTCGGTATCGGCTTCGTTTGCTATAGCCCGCTCGGCCGGGGCTTTCTCACGGGGAAGATGGACGAGAATACCAAGTTCGACTCGACCGACTTCCGCAGCACGCTGCCGCGCTTCACGCCGGAGGCGCGCAAGGCGAACCAGGCCCTCGTCGATCGGCTTGGCCAAATCGCCGCGCGGAAGAAGGCAACGCCGGCCCAGATCGCTCTGGCCTGGCTGCTCGCCCACAAGCCGTGGATTGTTCCCATTCCCGGCACAACGAAGCTGCATCGCCTGGAAGAGAACGTCGGAGCCGCTGCGCTGGAACTGACGGCGGAAGACCTGAGCCAGATCGCAAGCGCCCTTTCAAAAATCGAGGTGCAGGGCGCGCGCTACCCGGAGGCTCTCGAGAAAACAACCGGACGCTGAAAATCGGCTGCCGCGGAACAGAGGCTTGACGCTCAAACCGAGGAAGGACTTCGGCGCAGACGCTTCGCGATGAGCGGCAAACTTGAACTTGTTTGGATGGAGAATGTGAAATGAGCAAGAAAGTGCTGATTCTTTCCTCGAGTCCCAGAAAAAAGGGCAACTCGAATGCCTTGTGCGACCAGTTCATGGAAGGCGCGGCCGAAGCCAGTCATGCGGTTGAAAAAGTGGTGTTGGCGGAAAAGAAAATTAACGTCTGCACGGGCTGCTATGCCTGCCGGGGCAACGGGAAATGCGCGCAGAAGGACGACATGGCGCAGATCCTCGACAGCATGATGGCGGCCGACGTGATCGTGATGGCGACGCCGGTCTACTTCTACACCATGTGCGCCCAGATGAAGACCGTGATCGACCGGACCGTGGCACGGTACACGAAGATCGCCAACAAGGAGTTCTATTTCATCGTGACCGCGGCGGACAGCAACAAGGCAGCCCTGGAGCGGACCATCGAGGGCTTCAGGGGATTCACTTCCTGTTTGCCGGGGGCGAAGGAAAAAGGCATCGTGTATGGCGCGGGGGCATGGGAGATTGGCGACATCCTGACCAACCGCGCCATGAAACAGGCGTATGAAATGGGCAAGGCTCTGTAGACGGCCCGGCCTGCCGCTCTGAGCGGTTCAGGCCATCGGACTGAGTGATCAATCGCTGTTAAAGAAGGGAATTCAAAAGTGGAGATCAAGCGAATCGGTTCCGTGCCTTCGGGCCGAGGGCCGGCAGATTACTTTACGGGTACGGTGCGGGTGGAGATGTTGTTTGACGCGCCCGACCCGGCGCGCGTGGTGGGCGCCAGCGTCACCTTCGAGCCCGGCGCCCGGACCGCATGGCACACCCATCCGCTGGGTCAAACGCTGATCGTCACCTCCGGCTGCGGGCGGGCGCAGCGGTGGGGCGGCGCAATCGAGGAGATCCGGCCCGGCGATGTGGTCTGGTTTCCAGCAGGCGAGAAGCATTGGCACGGCGCGGCGCCGGCCACGGCGATGAGCCACATCGCCATCCAGGAGAAACTGGACGGCAAGACTGTCGATTGGATGGAGCAGGTGAGCGACGGGCAATACCAGGCGTAGCGAATGAAACAGAAATAGTTTTTCCCTTGAACGCCGAGTCGTTCGCGAAACGCGCTACTATTTCCCCGTGAGCACCCGACCGTTTTTCGATCTCTTGCATCAGGCCCCTCTGGATCACGAGCGCTTTGCCGCGCATCGCGAGCTGGAAGCGAGGCTCAAGGCCACGCTGCGCGGCGACGTTCGCTTCGACATGGGCTCGCGTGCGCTTTACGCCGCCGACTCGTCGAACTATCGCCAGCTTCCCGTGGGGGTGATCCTGCCGCGCGACGCCGCCGATGTGGAGGCCGCGCTGGCCGCCTGCCGGGCCACCGGAGCCGCCGTATTGCCGCGCGGAGCGGGGACCAGCCTGGCCGGCCAGTGCGCCAACGTGGCCGTGGTCTTCGATTACTCGAAGTATATGCACGGCCTCGTTTCAATCGACCCAGCCGCCAAGCTGGCGAAGGTCGAGCCGGGCATCGTTCTCGACCGCCTGCGCGAGGCCGCCGAGGCGCATCACCTTACCTATGCTCCCGATCCCGCCACGCACGACCGCTGCACCCTGGGCGGCATGATCGGCAACAACAGTTGCGGCGTGCACGGCCTGCTGGGCGGCAAAGTGGCCGACAACGTGGAGTCGATGGAGATTGTGCTCTACGACGGCACCCGCATGACCGTAGGCCGCACCGGGCCGGCGGAGCTGGAAGCCGCCATCCGCGGCGGCGGCCGGGCGGCAGAGATCTACACGGGCCTGGCGCGGCTGCGCGACCGCTATGCCGTCCTGATTCGGGAAAGGTTCCCCCGCATTCCGCGTCGCGTTTCGGGCTATAACCTGGACGAGCTGCTGGACGAAAACGGCTGCAACGTGGCCCGTGCGCTGGTGGGCTCGGAGGGCACTTGCGCCACGGTCGTCTCCGCCACACTGAACCTGGCCGCCAGCCCGCCCTACCGCGTATTGACCGCCCTGGCATTCCAGGACGGATTTCTGGCCGCCGATGCCGTTCCGCGCACTCTGGAATTTGGCCCCATCGGCCTGGAGGGCTTTGACGGGCTGCTGCTGGACTTCATGCGCCGCAAGCATCTGGCCGTGGACGATGTGGCCCTGCTTCCGCCCGGCGGCGGCTTCCTGTTGGTGGAGATGGGCGCCTGGTCGGCGGAAGAAGCCCAGGCCAAGGCAGAGGCGCTGGTCCAGGGCGCGCAAAGCTGGCCTGAAACGCCCACCGCCCGCATTTACTCCCCGGAAGATGCTGCCCGCGTGTGGAAGGTGCGCGAGTCGGCTCTGGGCGCCACGGTCTTTGTCCCCGGCGAGCCGGAGGGCTGGGAAGGCTGGGAAGACGCCGGCATTCCCCCCGTGCATCTGGGGGCATATCTGCGCAAGCTCTATGCGCTGATGGCCGAGTACGGCTACCGCAGCCCGCTTTACGGCCATTTCGGCCAGGGCTGCGTCCATTTGCGCATCAACTTCGACCTGCGCAGCGAGGAGGGCCTGCGCCGCTTCCGCGAGTTCATCGACCGCGCGGCCGATCTGGTTCTCAGCTTCGGCGGATCTCTCTCCGGCGAGCATGGCGACGGCCAGTCCCGCGGGGCCCTGCTGCCCAAGATGTTCGGTCCCGAGCTGATGGGCGCCTTCCGCGAGTTCAAGGCGCTGTGGGACCCGGATAACCGCATGAATCCAGGCAAGCTGGTGGATGCCGTGCGGGTCTACGATCCGGTGGAGAATCTCCGCCACGGGCCGCCCAAGCCCGGCGCATCGAAGACGGCGCTGGAAACCCACTTTGCCTTTGCCGCCGACGGCGGTTCGCTGGAACACGCCACCGAGCGCTGCGTGGGCGTGGGCGCCTGCCGCAAAACCGAGGGCGGAGTGATGTGCCCGAGTTATCGCGCCACGCGCGAGGAGCAGAACTCGACGCGCGGCCGCGCGCGCCTGCTGTGGGAGATGCTGGCCGGCGCGCTGCGGGCAGAAGGCTTCGAGAGCGAGGCCGTCCACAAGGCTCTCGACCTCTGCCTGAGTTGCAAGGCCTGCAAATCCGAGTGCCCGGCGCAGGTGGATATGGCCGCCTACAAGTCCGAGTATCTGGCGCAGCGCTACAAGGGCAAACTTCACCCGCTGCACCACTATGTCTTTGGATTTTCCGATCTGTCGGCGCGGCTGGGCTCGCTCGCTCCGGCTTTGACCAACGCCGTGCTCACCGGCCCCGTCACCAGCCCGCTCCTCAAGAAAATTGTCGGCGTGGCGCCGGAGCGGCAACTGCCGCGACTGGCCGCGCAAAGCTATCGAAAGGGAAGAGCCGAGGCCGACGAGACCAGCAACGTGCCCCGCGCGGCAAAGAGCGGGGAGGCGGAAAGGCTGGTCCCACTGCGGGTGGTGCTGTGGGCCGACACCTGGAACAACTACTACCATCCGCAAACGCTGGCCGCCGCCGAATCGGTGCTGACACAGGCGGGCTTCCGGGTACAAACGCCGAAAGGCCACATCTGCTGCGGCCGCGCGCTCTACGATTTCGGCCTGCTGCCCAGCGCCCGCGCCTACCTGGCCAAAGTCTTGGATCGCGTCGCGCCGGAGATCGAAGCCGGCCTTCCTTTCATCTTTCTCGAGCCGAGTTGCGCCAGTGTCTTCAAGGACGAGGCGCTGGAGCTGTTCCCCAACGACCCGCGCGCCCGCAAGCTGAGCGAGCAGGTGTGGCTGCTGGCCGACTGGCTGGCCGCCAAAGCTCCCGACTGGGTCAAGGGCCGTCTCGAAGGCGCGCAGGTCCTTCTGCATGGGCACTGCCACCATAAATCGGTCTTCGGGGGGCCGGCGAGCGAGATTGCCCTGCTCCGCCAAGCCGGCGCCAAGGTGGAACTCATCCAGGCCTCCTGCTGCGGCATGGCCGGACCTTTCGGCTTCGAGGCCGACAAATTCGAGGTCTCGAAGACCATCGCGCGGGACGGTCTTTTGCCCGCGGTTGAATCCGCCGGACCCATGACGCTGGTCGTGGCCGACGGCTTCAGTTGCCGCGAACAAATCTCCCAACTGGGCCACCGCGAGGCGATGCATTTTGCCGAGGTCCTGGCGCACAACTGCGGTTGCGGAGGGTGATCGCGCCAAGCCGGGCGTGCCGCCTTGTCGATCGGGAGCACGGGACGATTTGGGGCTTCCGGAAGCGAACCCATGCCAGGCGCCCGCGCCATAAAGCAACGGACAGCCAGGAAGGCGTTGCTGTATTGTGTTGAGGAGCGGCAGGTTACTTGCTTTTCGGCGCGGCTTTACAACTCCGGAGGAGGAACCTGCGTCAAAGGCGGTGGGATGCCGCGGAGATGCGCGCGGACCGGGAGCGACGGGTTTCACCGGGCTGATAGAAGCGGCCAGGCGCCAATTTGCGGCACACCGGAGAACTTTGATACGCTCAGGCAGTCTTCACGCTAAGCGAAGGGAGATGTTCCGTCATGGCAGAGGAAAGCAAGATTCATCACGTGGCATGGTTCATAGCTGGATTGGGCGTAGGCGCGCTGGTGGGGATTCTGTATGCACCCAAGAGCGGCCGTGAAACTCGCGAAGACCTCGCAAACGGCGCCCGCGAGGGCACCGACTACCTGCGCAACCGCACCAAGGAGGCGGCCGAGCAAGTGGGCGCTCTGGTGGACAAGAGCAAGGAGCAAGTGAGCGCGCTGGTGGACAAAAGCAAGGAGCAAGTGAGCGAGTACGTGGATCGCGGACGCGAGGTGGTCGATCGCGGACGAGCGCAGTGGGAAGAGTTTGTAGAGCGGGGCAAGAACATTGTCACCGACCAGAGCGCCCGCGTGACCGCCGCTGTGGATGCGGGGCGCAACGCCTATCGGACGGTGGCCGGCTCAGAAGAAGCGAAGTAGGAGCGGGGCGGGCTCTTCCGGAGGGCCATGGGGCGGGCTATCCAGTTGGATCGCCCGCGCCGGAGTTGGGCGCGCGAGCGGCAGAACGCAACGCTCGCGCAAGCTCCGCAGGACGTTTCCTCTTACCTTGGGAACGCGTTGAAAGAACTGTAGCAAGTCCGCAGAAGCCTTGCGCGAGATCACGCCAATGCCAAGTTTTGACAATCAATCGATACAGCTTATCTTCATCGCCGTAACCGCAACGGCCGTGTTGCTGCAGACGATCATCCTGCTGGCAATCTTCTTGACCGTGCGCAAGACCGCGCGTTTCCTGGCGGAGAAGATCGACGATTTGCACTCTTCGGTGCTGCCCGTGCTGACGAGCGCGCGCGAGGTTCTGGCCCATGCGCGGGAGGTTGTTGCCACCACGCAGACGGTGCTGACCCGGATCGCTCCGAAGGTGGAATCGGCCACGGCCGACCTGGCGGACGTGGCGCATGGATTGCGCGAGCAGACCGCGGAGATGGAAGCCTCGGCCATGGATATCGTCAAGCGGCTGCACGGCCTGGCCAAGCGGCTGGACGACATGTTCTCGGGCGTGCTGAACATGGCCGACCGGGCGAGTTCTTTTCTGTCCGGCAGCGTGACCGGTTCGGTGCGGCAAATCTCGGCCGTGGTTGCCTCCGCCAAGGCGATTGTCGAGTCGCTGCGGACCTCGGAGCCCGCGGTCCGGCATCCTCGCGTCCCCGGCGACAAGGATATGTTCATCTAGGCCGCGGACTTTCGATCCGGGCAGCGAGAACAAGCCTTAAAGAATCCATCCCCCGCCCACAACCTCGTCGCCGTCATAAAAGACCGCGGACTGGCCGGGCGTGACGGCGCGCTGCGGCTCGTCGAATGCAGCCATCACTTCGTCGGGGCCGGCCGGCTCCAGAGTGGCCCAGGCGGGCTCGTGGCGATGGCGGATCTTGATCTGCACGCGCATGGGACCGGTCAGCTCGGAAATGGCGATCCAGTTAAGGCGGTTGGCGCGCAGGGCGCGGGTGGCCAGTTCGGCGTCGGCGCCGACGGTCACGCGATGGCTTGCGGGGTCGATCTGCAATACATAAAGCGGCGACGGCGAACTGACGCCGAGGCCCTTGCGCTGGCCTACGGTGAAGTTGAAGATGCCTTCGTGCCGGCCCAATACTTCTCCGGTTGAGGCGATCAGTTCGCCCGCGGTCTCGGGGAGCCGTTCTCCCTGCTCTTCAAGATAGGCGGTGAGGAACTGCTTGTAATCGCCGCCGGGGATAAAGCAGATCTCCTGCGAGTCGGGCTTTTCGGCCAGCGCCAGTCCGTGCTGCCTGGCAATCTCGCGCACCTCGGGCTTAGTCAGCCTGCCCAAGGGGAACAGAGTGCGCGATAACTGCTCCTGCGTAAGGCCGAAGAGGAAATAGGTCTGGTCCTTGGCCAGATCGGCGGGCCGCTTCAGAATCCAGCGCCCGCGCGCGGAATCGAACTCGTTGACCGCGTAATGGCCGGTGGCAATGCGGCCGGCGCCGATGGAGCGGGCGGTCTGAAGCAACTGGTCGAACTTGAGATGGTTGTTGCAGAGCGAGCAGGGAATCGGCGTGCGCCCGGCCAGGTACTCGGCGACAAAGGGCTTGACCACGTCGCGCTCGAAGCGATCTTCCTGGTTGACGACGTAATAGGGAATGCCGAGATGCTCGGCGACGCGGCGGGCGTCGTAGACATCGTCCAGGGAACAGCAGCGTCCGGCCTTGGGCGCGTCGGGAATGCCGTGCTTGCCGGCCAGGCGGTTCTGGTTCCAGAGCTGGAGGGTGAGGCCCACGACGGTGTCGCCGCGATGGGCGAGCAGGGCCGCAACCGTCGAGGAGTCTACCCCTCCGGACATGGCTACGGCGATGGTTGTGTGCTCACTCATGAGGTGTTATCAAATCCCCCTAAAAGCTCTGTCATCCTGAGCGAAGTTTGGCGCGTTTTTTTGCGCCAAACGGAGTCGAAGGACCGCGGTTGTCTCTGCTTTGAAAAGGCGCAATTTCAGTCGTGTCCTTTCAAAACCACAACACAATGCGTGATGGTACTCACCCCGCCGTTCCGGCGGCCACCGGCGACAGAGCGCGCAGATGTTCGACGGCCTCGGGGACGACCTTCAATACGTAGTCGACATCGGCCTCGGTTGCGGTCTTGAGCAGGCTGAAGCGCAGGCTGGCGCGGGCCCTGGTCTTGTCCAGGCCCATGGCCATCAGCACGTGGCTGGGCTCGGTGGCTCCGGAGTGGCAGGCCGAGCCGCCGGAGACCGAGACGCCCTTCAAATCCAGCGCGATGACCAGCGCCTCGCCTTCCAGTTGATCGAACCAGATGTTGGTGGTGTTGGCCACGCGGGGAACGGCGATATTGCCATCCCACGCGCCGTTGACGCCGGTGCCGGGCAGCGCGAGAATCCCCGCTTCCAGCCGGTCGCGCAGAGCCGCCAGACGGCCAAACGTTCCATCCTCGAGCGAGTGCATGGCCAACTCCGCGGCCTTGGCCAGGCCCACGATGCCGGGGACGTTCTCCGTGCCGGCGCGCCGGCGGCGCTCGTGGCTGCCGCCCAGCAGGAGCGGTTCGAGAGGAGTTCCGCGGCGCACGAAGAGCGCGCCGACGCCCTTGGGGCCGTGCATTTTGTGGGCGCTGATCGAGAGCAGGTGGCAGCCGAAGCGGCGCACATCCAAAGGAATCTTGCCCGCCCCCTGCACGGCATCGATGTGGAAGAAGGCGCCGGCCGCGCGGGCCATCTCCGCGATTTCTTCAACCGGCTGGAGCACGCCGGTCTCGTTGTTGGCCAGCATGATGCTGATCAGCCGGGTTGTGGGGCGGATGGCGCGCGCAATATCGGCTGGATCGACGAGACCGCTGGGCTGGGGAGCGACCAAGGTCGTCTCCACACCGTGACGAGTCATGCGCTCGGCTGCGGCCAGAATTGCCGAATGCTCAATCGAGGAGGCCACGAAGTGGTCGCCGGGGCGCAGCAGGCCGAAGAGTGCCGTGTTGTCGCCCTCGGTGCCGCCGGAGTTGAAGACCACCTCGGCCGCATGGCAGTTGAAGAACTGGGCCATGGTCTCGCGGGCCAGGTCGACGGCCGTTCGCGCCCGCTGTCCGTCGAGGTGGATCGAGGAGGCGTTGCCGAAATGCTCCATCCAATACGGGCGCATGGCCTCCACGACCTCGGGCAACAAAGGTGTGGTGGCATTGGCGTCCATATAGACCCTGGGCATGGCACAGTTCCCCTTTTGATCGATTGTACGGGCAATCGGAAATCCGCGCCCCACGCGGCCGCTCAAAGGGGGATGGGCGGGGCTGTGCGGCTGAAAACACCGCCTGACCGGCGCTGCGGCCTGTGCAAGTCTCTCTTTCATGCGGAAATACGAGGGCATGAAGGCAATTGCTTGCAGGCGGGTGGCGGATGGGGAGAAATGGTTGCCAGCATTCGCGGGAAATTCTTGCGGGATCTCCGCGCTAAGGTTATGAAATAATTCTTCTTATTCACCAAACGGTGGTTGACCGGCGGAGGGTAGCTGCTATATTGGATGCACTGGCGGCCCTCGGCCAGAACCAGCGGAAACGATGGAAGCGGATGGAAGTGCTTGCTTTCATCCGGGCTTCGGAGCCACTGGATAGCGCGGCCATTTTGCTATGATCGAGGGTTGTGGAAAACGCCCCACCCAAGTGAGGATGGCGAAGCCTTGCGCGAAATCGCACATCGGAGTCTCCGGTCGGAGCGCCATTCGACGCTCGATCGCTCGCCCGAGACGCAGTGCGCGTCGAGGTGGTTTGCGGTCTATACCTCCTCTCGTCACGAGAAGCGCGTTGCGCAGCACTTGAGCCAAAGGCAGATCGAGTTTTATCTTCCCCTCTACCGGTCCGAGCGCAAGTGGAGCGATGGTTCGCGGGTGACTCTGGATCTTCCGCTCTTTCCCGGTTACATTTTTGTCCACATCGGGCGCGCCGAACGCGTGCGCGTGCTGGAAGTGCCCGGCGCCCTGGCGGTTGTGGGCGGCACGGGAGGTCAACCGGCTCCACTGCCGGACGAGGCCATCGATGCGCTGCGCTCGGGGCTTGAACTGCGGTCCGCCGAGCCGCATCCACTGCTCACCGTGGGCGCCCGAGCCCGTATTCGATCGGGCGCCTTTGCCGGGATGGAAGGCATCGTGGTGAGAAAAAAGAACAGCTTTCGCGTGGTTATCACGCTGGAGCACATCATGCGCAGCATCGCCGTGGAAGTCGCCGAAGAAGACTTGGAACCAACTCTGTCGGAAGAAGCCACGCACGTCTGAACCAGCGAGCGCCAGCTTGGCGGTCCCCAGCAGGAAACTCACATGACAGGAATTCCCAATCCCATCAAGGGCGATGCCGAGTCGCGCATTCTGGCCAGCGCAGCCGGGCTATTTGCCGGCTATGGCTACAACGGCGTCAGCACGCGCGACATTGCATCGGGCGCCGGAGTCAATGAGGTCACCATCTACCGGCACTATCCTCGCAAGCGCGACCTGTATGTGGCGGTGCTCGAGGCGGAGTTGCAGCAGGTGAAGCTGCGGGGCGATCTGCTGGCCCGGATTGCGGAAGCCGGCGATGGCAAGACGGTGCTGGCGCGCACCTTCGAGCTGCTTTCGGCCACCCTGACCCAAAGACCCGAGCTTCTGCGTCTTGTGCAATACAGCGCACTCGAGTTGGGCGAGGATCTCGATCCCTTGTTGCGCAGGCACCTGGGCGAGCTGATCGAGGTGGTTGCCCGTTATCTGGAGCCGTGGGTGAGCAGGGGCGAGTTGCGCTGCACCAGCGCCAAGGCCCTTGTTCTCGCCCTGATTGCAATCATTCTGAGCCACCGCTCCCTTCATCGGGTGTTCCTGGGCGATGGTTCCAGTCCAGAGGCGATGTTCAAGGTTTACGCGGATTCCTGCGGCATCTCAGCGGAGCCTGCCGCTGGGAGCGCCGGCGAGGGCTTCTCCGGCTGAGTGGAGCGATGATGAACGCCTTCGAATTGTCGCTGCTTTAGCGATCTGCCATGCACATACTTCACATCATCGACACCTTATCCCCGGCGTGCGGCGGTCCGCCGGAGGCCGTGCGTCAGCTTGTCAGGGCCTATCTTGAGGTGGGTGCGGGAATCGAGCTGGTTTGCCTGGACAATCCGGAAGAGCTTTTCTTGGCCGACATTCCTTGCCCGGTGCATGCCCTCGGCCGTCCTTTTCTGGGCAGATATTCCTACTCTCCGCGGCTGTGGCGCTGGCTGGACGAGAATGCGGCTCGCTTCGACGGCATGGTCATGAACGGGATATGGACGTTTCCCGGTGTCGCACTTCGCTTCGCCGCGCGCCGCGCCCAGAAGCCCTACGGGGTGTTTGTGCATGGCGCTCTCGATCCCTGGTTTAACCGGCGCTACCCGCTCAAGCACCTGAAGAAGCTGCTCTACTGGCCCGTGCAATATGCGGTGCTCCGCGATGCGAAGGCGGTTTTCTTTACCGCGGAAACGGAGCGGGATTTGGCGTTGACCAGTTTCCGGCCGAATCAATGGAATAGTGTCGTCGTTCCTTACGGGATCAACGATCCCAATCGGTCCGGCAATGATCCCGCGCAACAGATGGAGGCGTTCTACAGGAGATTGCCGGCGCTCCGGGGACACCGTTTTCTGCTGTTTCTCGCCCGCATTCACGAGAAGAAGGGCTGCGACCTTCTTCTCAAGGCTTTTGCAGAGATTGGTTCCTCCATCCCTGATGTGGATCTTGTGATCGCCGGCGCCGACCAGATGGGAATGCAGGCAAAGCTGCAGCGCCGGGCCAAGGAACTCGGTATTGGGGACAGGGTGCACTGGCCCGGCCTCATTGGCGGCGATCTGAAATGGGGCGCGCTGCGGGCTTGCGATGCATTTGTTCTGCCGTCTCACCAGGAGAACTTCGGCATCGCGGTGGTCGAGGCTCTTGCTGTGGGTCGGCCGGTGCTCATCAGCAATCAGGTGAACATCTGGCGGGAGATCGAGGGCGACAATGTAGGCTTGGTCGACGACGACACGCTCGAAGGCGCGGAACGCCTGCTGCGCCGCTGGTTCAGCTTGCCGCTGGCAGAGCGTCAGGTCATGGCCGGGGGCGCGCGGTCCACTTTCGTGGCGCGGTACGCCATGAATCGAACGGCGGTGGCCATCAACCGGCTGTTTTCATCCGTGGAACACGAAACGTAGGCTTTGCGAAGGACCGCTGGCATCGATGCGCCGAACTCGACCAGCGCGGCAATTCCAACGGCTCCGCCTGGGGATGCGGAAGTGGAGGAGAAACGCTGTTTTCTCCCACTTTTTGGACTCTCACCGGTCGCCCTGCGCGGGTCTCTTTCGAAAGCGCAATCCCGATCGGCCCGAACCATCTTTCAGGGCTGACGCTGCGCTGGCATTCTGAACGCGTATCAAGCAAACTTAGGAGCACAAATGTCCCTTGAATCTCAGCCCGAGCAGCAAGCCGGCCAGACCCCTCCCAGCCGGGCGACGATCGTTGCCGCAGAAGACCGGCTCTCTCTGATGGATGTGTGGCGCACTCTGATGAAACAGCGCTTCACGATCCTGGCGCTGACGGTCGTTTCCCTCGCTGCGGCGGCATTTTACTCGTTCCGGACCAAGCCGGTCTACGAGAGCGTCTCGCGCATTGAAATCAACCCGAACCGCACGCCCAATCTGGGGCTGCAGAGTCTGATCGAGGAAGGCGGAAACGCGCAAGGCCCCGCCCCTCTGCAGACGCAACTTCTCGTTCTCCAGAGCGATACGGTGATACTTCAGACCGCACAGAGCCTCGATCTGATCAGCAAGGTGCGCGCCGCCGCCCATAAGGAGGGTAGTTCCGTCGAGCCCCCACCTTCGGCTGAGCTTTCGCCGCGGGAGCGGCGCGCGCTGATCGGATTCATCAAGGGCGGGTTGAGCGTGCGCGCGGTGGCCGGGACGCAGATGGTCGAGATTCGCTACCGCAATAATGACCCGAGGCTGGCGACCGATGTGGTGAACAAGCTGGTGGAGATGTACATCGATGAGGACCTGCGGTCGAAATTCGATCGCACGATGCATGTGTCCATCTGGCTGCAGAAGCAGCTCGACGGCCTCAAGCAGGAAGCCTCCGATGCGCAACGCCGGCTCGCCGATTATCAGAAGGAGCACAACATTGTAGGCACGGGGACCGACGAGACCTCGAATCTGACGATGCAGAACCTCGCCCAGATCAGCGGAGACCTGGAGAGTGCCGAGGCGGACCGGATCGTGAAGGAAGCGCGGATGCGCGAGTTTGGAAGCAAGGACCCGGATCTCGTGGCGCTGACTGGCGACAATGGCGAGCTGGCGGCGCTCCGCAGCCAACTCAGCTCCCTGCAAGTGCAGCGTGCGGAACTTGCCTCGAAATATGGGGAACACCACCCCAGGATGCAGGAACTGAAGGCGCAGATCGACAAGATGCAGGCGAGCATCGATAGCGAGGTGAAGCTGGCCAAGCGCCAAGTGAACGATGAATACCAAGGTTCGCTCCGCGTGGAACAGATGCTGCGCCAGCGCCTGGCCGCGCAGGAGGAGGACGCCTATCGTTTGAACGAAGGCCAGGCGCAATACACGATTCTCCGTCACGAAGCGGAACTGAACCGCGACCTGTACGATGCTCTGCAGATGCGGCTGAAGGAAGCGAGCGTCATGGCGGGGCTGTCGGCCACGGATATTACCGTTGTGGACCGCGCGGAGGTTCCTTTCATTCCCGTTGCGCCGAGAAAGACACTCAGCTTGCTGCTGGGCCTTCTGGGCGGCCTGCTGGGCGGGACAGTTCTTGCGTTCGTGCTCGAATCGATCGACGACAGACTGCAAACGTCGGAAGAGGTCGAGAGCGTATCCACGCTGGCATCGCTTGCCACCATTCCGCACATCGCGAGCGAGGTGGCCAAACGCAAGCACGAAGAGGTGGAGGACGCTGCTTCAGACACTCTGCGATTCCGTCAGCAGCTAACGGCCTTGAACAATCCCAAGTCGGTGGGCGCCGAGGCCTATCGCGGCCTGCGCAGTTCGCTGCTGCTCTCCTCCATCGACAAGCCGCCACGCGTCATCGTTGTCACCAGCGCTTTCCCCGGTGAAGGCAAGACCACGACCGCCGCGAACTGCGCGATTGTGCTGGCGCAGCGCGGCGAGCGGGTTCTGCTGGTGGATGCCGACCTTCGCCGTGGCAGCCTTGACCGGGTGTTTGGGCTGGCGGACAGGAACCGCGGCCTGTCCACGGTGCTGGCGCAACCGAGCGCTCACAGGGAGTTGCCGGTTCCACTGCCGGAGTTGCCGACTCTGCATGTGCTGGGGACCGGGCCGCGGCCGCCGAATCCAGCCGAGATGCTCTCCTCGAACCGCATGGAGGAGCAGTTGCGCCAGTGGATGCAGGAGTTCGACCGGGTAGTGCTCGACACGGCCCCGGTGCTCGCCGTGTCGGATACGCAGGCGCTAGCTGTACTTGCGGATACGGTCGTTCTGGTTGCCCGCGCCGGCATGACTCGCAAGCGAGCACTGCTGCGCGCGCGCGATCTCCTGTGGAGGATCAATTCGCCCCTTGCCGGAGTGGTTGTGAACGATGTCGACATGCGACTGGAGAACTTCTATACCTACCGCTACGGCATGTACGGCTACAACTACGGGTATGGATATCGCGATCGCGGACCGTACTCGGACAAGGCCTACGGCTATGAGGACGAGGAGAAGGAGAAGGGGGAATAACATGGCAAAGACATTCGCAAGCGCGGCAGCAATTGCGGCATTTCTCCTGGTGCAGACGTGTGCTGGCCTTGCCCAGCAGCCTGCCGATGCCGCCCCGGCTGCTCCGCCGCCATTGAAGATCGGCGCAGGAGATCTGCTTGAGATAACCATGTTCGACGATCCGGAACTCTCCGGCCACTTCCGCGTCGATGAGAAGGGCGACATCACCGTTCCGCTGCTTGGCCGCGTGCGGGTGGAGGGTACGACCGCCGAAGAAGCGGGGACCACGATCGAAGATCGCTATGTCAAGGCTGAAATCCTCAAGCCGAATAACGCCCATGCGACGGTTTTCATCTCGGAATACGCTACGCAGGGAATCACGGTCACTGGGGAAGTGAGGTCGCCAGGCGTATACCCCGCTCTAGGGGTTCGTATGCTCAACGACGTGATGACCGCCTCGGGAGGGGTTTTGCCGACCGCGGCATCGAAGGTGATCATCACGCATCGAAGCGATCCGGAGAATCCGGTTACGGTAGGCTACAACCCGGAGACCCTCACGCCAAAGATACCGCGGGTCCAGCTATTCCCGGGCGATACAATTACGGTTCCCAGAGCCGGCATTGTTTATGTGCTCGGCGATGTCAACCGTTCCGGGGGCTACAATCTCGAGGGGCGCGCGGCACTGACGGTGGAGGAGGTCATGGCGCTCGCCGGCGGCGGCGGACGGGCCGCGGCATTGAATCGCGTCCATCTTGTGCGCGCCATCGAGGGCGGCCGGAAGGAAGACATCGTTTTGGCCGTCAACCTGATTGAGAAGGGGAAGGCTCCCGATGTGACGCTGAAGGACGGAGATATTCTGTACGTTCCCACGAGCACCGGCAAGATTGCCACCGAACAGGCCATCAGCTCTGCCCTCGGCATCGGCACCCAAGTTGTCACTTACCGGACCGCGTACCAATAAATGTCACGGAGGCGGTTTGCTCCGGAGCGGAACCTGGAGTAACTTTCAAGGCCCCAGCGGAGATCCTGCCTATGAGCAGCGCGCGGAATTTGGCCCTCTCTTCCCGGAAGCATTCTTGCCGGTTCCATCGAGAGCCAAGCCGGGTACGATCAAAAGAAGGGAAGCATGTTAGCATTGCAGCATTCGATCGACAACATTGCTTCCAGTATTGCAAGGCCTTGGCGCGGAGCGCGGGGTTGCGTTTGTGGGACCGCCGCCAAGGTTGCGCATAATCGGTAAACCGATAAGGAAGAGCGGAATGGGAAAACGGGCACTGATTTGCGGCATCTCCGGGCAGGATGGCACCTATCTTGCAAAACTCCTGCTGGAGCGGGGATATGAAGTTTGGGGCAGCTCGCGCGACGCCGAACAGACAGCGTTCAGCAATGCGCGCCGGCTAGGGATCTATGATTCTCTCCACCTTGTTTCACTGAACCTTCGGGATGTCGGCAACGTTATCGGATTGTTCAAGCGGATACGGCCGAATGAAGTCTTCAGCCTGGCAGGTCAAAGCTCCGTCGGGCTGTCGTTCGACCAGCCGGTGGAAACCATCGAAAGCATCGCCTTGGGTGCGCTGACTCTGCTGGAAGCGATCCGTTTGTCTGACTCCGGCATCCGCCTCTACAACGCCGGCTCAACCGAGTGTTTTGGCGACACGGGAGAAGGCGTTGCAAACGAGGCTTCGCAATTCAATCCGCGCAGCCCCTATGCCGTCGCCAAGGCATCGGCATACTGGACCGTCGCGAACTACCGGGATGCTTACGGAATGTTCGCCTGCACCGGCATCCTCTCCAACCACGATTCGCCCTTGCGCCCCTTGCGTTTTGTCACGCGCAAGATCGTGCACGCGGCTGCGTCCCTGGCCATGGGCAAGGATACGAAGCTCTCGCTCGGCAATCTCGAAATTGAAAGAGACTGGGGCTGGGCGCCGGAATACGTTGAAGCCATCCTGATGATGCTGGAGCAGCCTGCGGCGCAGGACTACATCATTGCGACCGGACAGAGTCATACTTTGACCGAGTTCGTGGACACGGCATTCAAGCTGATCGGCAAGGATTGGCGCGAGTATGTCGCGGTGGATCAGCACCTGATGCGGCCGACGGATATACGGCGAAACAAAGTCGACTGTTCAAAGGCGGCAACCCGTTTGGGGTGGAAGGCCAAAAGCGGCATGAAGGAAGTCATCGGCATGATGCTCGAATGCGAGATGCGAAATCTTCGCGAGCAGACGGCTCTGTAACGGCCGCAATTCAAAGCTCGAACCCATTGCCGCGCGCTTGCAGAGCGCATGGTCCTCATTGCCGGCGGGCGTCGATTGAAAGCCACGCTGCTCTCAGGTCCCATCCTCCCGCCGCGTCGGGTTCCTTCGTTGTCCCGTCTCTCCCGGGCGCGAGACACTCGGTCGCAATCGCAATGCCCGAAGGACGGGACGAGGCCGCGGGCCTGTTTCTTGAATCACGGATGTCATGATGCCCTCGACGAATCAACGACTGATTCAAATTGTTCCGCGGCTTCTGCCCGGGCGATGCGGTGTCAGCGATCAGGCGATTTCGCTGGCGCGGGAACTGGAAGCCGCATTTGGAATCGACACGGCATTCGTTGTGCTGAATTCGAATGAGCCGTGCAATCTGCCGTTTTCCAGGGTTCATTGCGCGCCGTCTCAATTGCTCGATACTTGTCTTACCCTGTGCGAAGGACGCCCGGGAGTCCTCCTTGTCCATTTGAGCGGATACGGGTACTCGGCGGATGGAGCGCCGACGCTGCTTGCCGAGGCGCTTGCGAAGGTGAGAGAGAGCGGCCGGTTTCAGATCGCAGTTTACGTTCATGAGACATTTGCAACTGGAATGCCGTGGAGATCTGCATTCTGGTACTCGCGGCGGCAGCGGAAGGCAGTGCGCAGGATTGCGGAGGGATGCGATCTGCTTGCGACCAACAGTCGCTATCATGCCGATTGGCTCGAGCAGGAGACCATAAGGCGATCTACTGTTCCCATCCAGCTCCTGCCGGTTTTTTCCGGCGCCGGCGAAACGCAGGAACTCCCGTCGATGGCTCTCAGGGAACCGGTCCTGGCGGTTTTTGGCCTCGCGGGCACAAGGCGAAGATCCTATCAGCGGCTTGCGCCTTTGGGGAAGATGCTGAACCGCCTTGGCATCGAGGAGATCGCGGATATCGGGCCGCAGTTCGACGCTCCCGCGGAAGTGAGCGGAGTCCCGGTGCGGCGCATGGGAGCGTTGAGCGCAGAAGGCCTTGCCGGCTCGCTCTCTCGCACGCTCTTCGGGTTTGTTCCGCATCCCGCGTTTTGCCTGGCAAAGTCCTCGATCTTTGCGTCTTATAGCGCGCACGGTACGATCCCCGTCCTTGCCGAGCCCTTCTCCGGAGAGGTGGACGGACTGAAAGATGGAGTGCATCTGCTGAGTCCGCGGACAGCGACCGCCGTTCAAGCTGGCGGGCTGGAGCGTTGCTCCGCCGCGGCCTGGCGCTGGTATTCGGAGCACCGCTTGCATGTTCACGCGGCAACCTACGCGCGCTTGCTCTTTCCGCCGTCAGCCGATGGCGGAACGGCGCCGGGTGGGGCCGCCAAAGCCGCCGAAGCGTGGCTCGGAAAAGCGCCGGCCTGAGGAAATCGAACTGGTAACCATGAACTCCTATGCGGATCAACCCGCGGTGCTGATCTCCCATCCAACGGGGAACCAGAACGTGCGCAATGCGGTGCGCAGCCTTGCCGAGCATGAGATGCTGGCGGAATTCTGGACGACGATCGCCTGGAATCCGGAGTCGCGATGGAATCCGCTGCTGCCGTCGGGGTTGCGCGCCCAGTTGGCGCGGCGCTCCTTTGCGGATGTGCCCAAAGAACTCGTCAAGTGCGTCCCGTGGAGAGAAATGGTCCGGTTGGGCGCCAGGTCGTCGCCGCTGCGGAACCTTCTTTGCTCTGGAGAGCGGCCGTTCTCTGTGATCGGCATGTACCGCCAATTCGATGGCAGGGTGGCGCAGCGTCTTCGCGAATTCAAAGTGGATGCCGTCTACGCCTATGAAGGCGGCGCGCTGCAAACGTTCCGTCAGGCGAGAAAGCAAGGCATAACAACTCTATATGAACTACCCAGCAGCCATTGGTACTGGGAGCACAAGCTATTATCGGAAGAGGCGAAACGAAATCCGGAATTCGCCGGGCTTCTTCCAAAGCTCAAAGATTCCACCGCGCATATGGAGTGGAAGGACGAAGAGCTTCTTCTTGCGGATTCTGTTTTCGTTCCGAGCGAACACGTTCGCCAAACTCTGGCAGGAATTGTACCGGATGAGAAGATCAGAGTGGTCTGCTACGGGGCACCGCCAGTTCGGCCCAGGATGCGAAGCCTATCCGACTCAAGCCGGCCACTGAAGGTCCTGTTTGTTGGTGCGTTGATTCAACGTAAGGGCATCGGTTATCTGCTGGACGCAGCCGAACTGCTTGGTGAGCAAGTGGAGCTCACGCTCGTTGGAAGGCGCTTCAGAGACAATCCCCGGGTGGATGCGGCCTGCAATCGCTGGCGCTGGTTTGAGACTTTGCCGCATTCCGGAGTGATGGATATCATGCAGGAATCCGATGTGCTTGTTCTTCCATCTCTCACGGAGGGTTGCGCTCTGGTCGTTCTGGAAGCTCTGGCTTGCGGCCTACCTGTGATCGTAACGCCGAATACCGGATCGCTTGAGTTTGTACACGACGGACGCGAGGGATTCGTGGTTCCGATATGCCGCTCGGACGCCATCGCCGAGCGGCTGAGCACTTTGCATCGCGACCGGGACCTGTTGGCGGAGATGTCGCGCAACGCCCATGCAACCGCAGCAGAGAAATCCTGGGAGAGCTATCGCGCCAACTGGGCCGATGCCGTGAGGGCCGCATCATGCCGCTAGGACAATGGCGCATGCCAAAGATCAAAGGCGGCAGGATGACGTTCCTGAAGCGTCTCTTCTGGGTGTACTTCCTGCTTCTGATTTTTGAGGGCGCGCTACGCAAGTGGCTTCTTCCGCAGTATTCGGCGCCACTGCTGATTATTCGCGATCCGGTCGCCGTGCTCATCATCTGGGAGGCTGTTCGCTCGCGCAAGTGGCCCAAGCAGTGGTCGGCTGTGACCGGAGTTCTTGTCATCGGGCTTCTGGGGCTGTGCATGATGCAAGTAGCCATTGGAGAAACTCCCTGGTTCGTTGCGTTGTATGGACTGCGTTCGTACCTGCTTCCATTTCCCGTCGCCTTCATCATGGGCGAGAACCTCGACGCGGAGGACCTGCGCAAGTTCGGCATCTGCACTTTGTGGCTGCTTTTGCCGCTGGTTGGTCTGGAGGTTGCCCAGTACCTGGCAGAGCCCGGTTCGCTTCTGAACGCAGGCGCATACGAAGGTGCGGAACAGATTGGCTACACGGGCGGGCACGTCAGGGCCTCGGCCACCTTCAGCTATGTGACCGGCCCGATTTCCTACATTCCCATGGCCGCGGCATTCATCTTCTATGGCCTGGTCAACGAGAAGTTCGCCAAGAAATGGCTGATATGGGCGGCATCCTTTGCGTTGATTCTTGCTGTTCCGGTTACCGGAAGCCGCACGCTGGTATTTCTTCTGGCCGCGGTACTCGCATGCGTGTCAGCGGCCGCATTCTTCGGCGTTTCGCAGTTTGCGAAGTCGCTTAAGATCATCTTGCCGCTGCTGACAGTGTTTACTTTGGTTTCATTCTTGCCGGTCTTTTCCCAAGCCAACGGCAGCCTGTTCGCACGCTTCTCAGAAGCCAGCGGAGCCGAAGGAGGCGCTGAGCAGTCGCTTGTGGTGCGGGTGTTAAACCCGATTGCGGAATCGCTGCAAGAAAGCGTCTCAACAAATAACTGGCTGGGTATGGGGATGGGGTTCGGTTCCAATGTGGCTTCAAAGCTGCTGACCGGAGCGCCTTCGTTCCTGGCTGGAGAAAATGAAGTTACCCGCGTCATTAACGAATTGGGACCGATCTTCGGTATTGCGTTCATGCTGTTCCGCTGGATACTGGAATTGATGATCATGGCCAAGGCGCTCGCGCGCGTGCGTGAACTCGAACCGCTTGCCTGGCTGCTGGTTCCGCTGACCTGGAGTTCTCTCGCGCTGGGCATTCTGGAGCAGCCGACGGAACAAGGATTCCTGGTGATCGGTGTTGCCTTTTCCCTGACGGCGCTTAAACGGGCCGAGCTTCCAGCCAAGGCGGCGCCGATACTGAATCCTCGCTGGCGTCCGGCGCGCCACATCCCCCGCGCGTGAGGAAGCGAGCGGGCATGGGCTCCATATGCATCTGAATGAGAGCATGGCTTCGCGGCCGCCGGGCATTTGTTCTGGGTTAGCGTGGAACTAGCGATTGACGGGGAAGTTGGATGCCGAGAAAGACGGCTCAGCGTCTCGGCGATAAGGAGAACCCAACCTGGAAATGTCAGCGGATACAACTCATCACAAGACGGATTGCGTGCCGGAAGCTGTGCGCTCCTTTGTTCTGCCCCAAGGCAGTCCATCGGTTCATCTGGACGCCCTGCGCGGATTCGCTGCATTTTCGGTTCTTTTGAACCATTGGCGCGACGCCCTTTTTATGGACAACCGGGAGATTGGGCGTCACAACCCAATCTCCGCAACGTTGTATTTAGCCGCCGGCCTTGGTCATCAGTGGGTGATCGTCTTCTTTGTGTTGAGTGGCTATCTAGTAGGCGGTAGCGTGCTCCGTGCGGTGGACACAGGACGATGGTCTTGGCGGGGTTATCTGCTGGCGCGTCTTACCCGGCTCTACATCGTGCTGCTGCCGGCATTGCTGCTGGGTGGAGCTCTGGATTGGGCCGGAATGCACACGGCAGGCACGGAAGCGGTCTATAGCGGTCGATCGGGCATGCACGCGCTGACCGTCGATGTTCACACGACTCTTACGGGGCCGACCCTGGCGGCCAACTCCCTCTTTCTGCAGACCTTGGCGCTGCCGGGTATGGGCGGCCGCAAGGTATCGACATTCGGCTCGAACGGCCCCCTGTGGAGTTTGAGCAATGAGTTCTGGTACTACCTGGCGTTTCCGCTGCTGGTTCTGCTGCTGGCCAGGACCCGATCCTGGCGGGCGCGCGCGGTCTGCGGCGCGGGCCTGTTGGCCTGGGGGTGGGTTGTCGGCGCGGAGATCGCCCTGCTTGGGATTCCATGGCTCATGGGTGTGCTGGTCACCATCTTGCCGCCCTTTCCAGCGGGCCAGGCCAAGACGCGCAGGTTGGCGATTGCTGCGGCTTTGGCGCTGCTGGGCGGTGGATTGGTGATAGGCAAGATATGGTCCTGCCACACCACCGATCTGGTGTTGGGGCTGGCGGTGGCCTTTCTGATCTGGGTGACGCTGCATTGCGCCACGGCGCCGCTGCCCCGCGGCTACGTGCGTGTGGCCCAACGGGCGGCGCGCAGTTCCTACACGCTTTACCTAAGTCATTTGCCGTTGTTGATCTTTCTCAAGGCGTTTCTGCACCTGCCCCGCGCGCTTCCTAACTGGCATGCCTGTCTGGTTGGCATGGGAGTCCTGGCGGGCATTTTGGTGTACGCTCAGATCGTTTACGAGTTATTCGAGAAGAACACAGGCTGGGTGCGCAACTGGATCAGGCCGTACATAATGGGCGGTAAAGTAGCCTGAAACTGAACCCTGGGACGGATTCACTCATTTCCCTCTTCATGCAGGGCACTTGCCGCTCTATTCTGGGGTTCTCTGCGTTGGCTTTCGGTACAGTCGGCATCTGGCGCGGCGGTACCAAGCGGACTTGGCAAAGGTCGATCGATGAAAGTATTGATTCTTAGCATCAATTATTGGCCGGAAGTTACGGGGATCGGCGCTTTCACGACCTATCGCGCGGAGCATCTGGCCGCGGCGGGCCATGAGGTGGAGGTATGCACGACCTTTCCCTACTATCCGGAGTGGAAAGTAGCATCCGAGTATGCCGGAAAGCTGGCGGCCAGCGAAGAGCGCAATGGCGTCAAGATATACCGCAGTTATGCTTTTATTCCCAATCGCGTGACCTCGCTGAGGCGCATCCTGCACGAGGGGAGCTTCGTCGCATCCTCGCTCATCCGCGCGATCGCGCGCAAGCGGCCCGATCTGCTGCTGGTTGTTTCTCCGCCGCTGGGGCTGGCCCTGAACGCGATTCTGCTGAGCCGGCTGTGGCGCATCCCGTATGTCTTCGACGTGGAAGATATGCAGCCCGACGCGGCCGCGGAACTCAACATGCTTCCGCCGTGGGCGTTGAAGTTTTTGTACAAGGTGGAAAGCGCGGCATACCGCCATGCCGCGCTGGTCAGCACGCTCACGAACGGCATGAGAAAGCGGATCGTCGACAAGGGCATTCCCGATGACAAGGTCGCGCTGTTTGAGGCGCGCATGGACGACTCGCTGGCCGATATCGAGCCGGAGGAGGGTAGCGCATTTCGGCGGCGCCATGGCCTGGAGAACAAATTCCTCGCGACGCACAGCGGCAACATGGGAGTGAAGCAGGGACTGGATGTGATCGTGGATGCGGCGGCCCTGAATCGCTCGGATGAGTCGATGCTCTTTCTGTTGGTGGGGGACGGCTCCATTCGCGAGAGGATTCAAAGCCGCGTTGCCGAACTCGGTTTGTGCAACGTACGTTTTTTGCCGCTGCTGGATGCGGCGGATTTTCGCGGATTGCTGGCGGCGAGCGACGTGTGTCTGCTGACGCAACAGAAGTCGGTTTCGGAAATTGCGTTTCCTTCAAAGGCCGTGACTTACCTGTCGGCAGGCCGTCCAATCGTTGCCTCGGTGAACGCGGAGTGCGAGATTGCGCAGACCCTCCGCGAATCGGGAGCCGGCAAGGTGGTCGCGGCGGAAGACGCAGAAGCCCTGCTGGCGGCAATCGATGAGTTGCGGGGCGCGGATCTTGGGGAATATCGTCAAAATGCGCGGGAGTACGCAACCCGCCGGTGGTCATCGGCCCGTGTTTTGGGACATCTGGAACGAAGCCTGATTTCAGTCGCAGCGCCGGGGCCGAATTCCCTGGCACAGGAAGGAAGCACGCGATGAGCCGCTGGTTGCAGAAGCATGACGTTCCTATCCTCCTGCTGGCAAGTGCGTGTCTGGCCGGCGTGCTTGCCGCGCCAGCGCAGCAGTCTTCAACTTCATCCCACTTTGGCGCAACCGCGCCGCGTCCGGCTCCGGCCAGCAGCGGAAAGATGGCGGCCCGTCCCACCCTGTCCGGGGGAAACTCCAGTTGGACGGCGGGAAAAGGGAGCTTCGGATATGGCCGGCAAACGGGTAGCGGTTCGACCGCCAGCGCGGCCAACAGCGCTCGCGGCACAACGCCATCCGCACCTTCGGCGCTGGACGTGTTTCCGTCCGGCAATACGTCTTCGGCCGGCGCCTTCACTCCCAGGTCAACGGGCGCAAGAGGCAGCTCGTTATCGGGAGGAATGCAATTCTCCCATTCATCTTCGGGTTCGCGCGTGGGGGGCGGCCGGGCTTCCTTTTCCAGATCTTTCGGCGTAGGGCATGGCGCACGTGGTGGCGGCGGCAGAGCCAGGGCCGCGACAACGTCAGGCTTCACCTCCAGAAGCCCGCAGAGCAGGAGGCAAGCGCCGGCCAGTTCGTCTCTGCCGAACACAGTGAGTTCAGGGTTGGGGAGTAAAGGCCTGGGATCGCTGCCTTAACCGGCGACGCATCCTGGATGGCGTTGCGGCCAAATCCAGACAAATGGAGGAACGCCCGAATGGCCAGGCAGATTCACTACAACGCGGCAGATCACATCCCGGCAGAGACAGCGGAAGACCCCTACCTTCGTCCCTCGTTTCAGACCGGGAGCCGCGCGAAACGGCTGGTGTGGAATGCCTGCTGGCTGCTCCTGTATCGCATTTCTCCGCGGCCTCTGCACAGTTGGCGCGCATTTCTTCTGAGAGCGTTCGGAGCGAAGATGGGGCCGAACTGTCACTTCTATCCTGGGTCGAAGGTTTGGGCCCCATGGAATCTGGTGTGCGCCGACCAAGTCACCGCAGGCGATGGCGCTGAGATTTACAACCCGGCGCCGGTGCGCTTCGGATCGCACGCAATCGTGTCGCAGGCGGCCTATATCTGCGGGGCGACCCACGATTTCGACAACCCCTCGTTTCCGCTTCTCGCTTTCTCGATGGAGATCGGCTCCTATGCCTGGATATGCGCGCGGTCGTCGGTCAGCCCCGGAGTCAACGTGGGCGAGGGCGCGGTGCTGGGACTGGGGTCGGTGGCGACGCGCGACCTGGAGCCATGGGGAGTGTACGCGGGCGTGCCGGCCGTGAAAGTGAAGCAGAGAAGGCGCGTGACATCCGAAGCGGCAACTGCGCCGCTGCTGCCGGGCACAGCGATTCCATCGCGGATGTAATCCTTCTCCGCAGGGCATCGCCGGCGCTCGATTTCAGCACGCTGGCTTGACGGGCGTGTTCTCGACCAGGTGCGCGGCGTGGCGCTTCTCCCATATTTTCGCGTCCACGAGAAAACGGAACCAGAAGGTCTGCAGCACCCAGAAAATCAACCCCTCGGTTCCGTCCAGGAAGCCCAGGCGAAAGAAGTAGCGATAGAGAAACAGACCGAAGGGCCGGATAAAGAGCGGCAGGCGATCGTATTTTTGGCGCAGATACCGTTTGCGCTGGGCAGGATTGCCATGGGCGTCGGGCTGAAGCCGCCCGGATGTCTCCTTGGCGTCCAGTTCGGCCACCTCGCCGTCTGACCAGCGGTTGTGCCGCGCCGTCCACTCGGTCAACGGCATGCGGATGTCATCCACCATGGTTCCTGGCAACTGACCGCTGGTTCCGCTCGAGAGAATGAAGTGCTGGTCGTACTTGCGGTCTTCACAACGCCCCGCGCCGGTGCGGAAGAGGCGCAGATGCCAGGTCGGGCTCATGCCCCCGTGACGCAATACGCGGCCCAGAAAGCGCAAATACCGGGGCAAGAAGTAGCCGGAGTGCTCGGGATCATCGGGCAGCGCCTGAATGGCCGCCACGAGTTCGCCGTCCATTAGCTCGTCGGCATCCAGATGCAACTGCCAGGGCCGGCCGATCGGCAGGTTGTCGATGGCCCAATTGCGCTGTGCGCCATAGTTCTCGAATGGATGCTGAACGACAGTTGCTCCGAAAGAGCGAGCCAACTCGACCGTTCCGTCTTTGCTGTACGAGTCCACGACGAAGATCTCGCCGGAAACGAGACGGGCGCTGCGGAGCGTCGCGCCCAAAGTATCTTCGGAGTTGAAAGACAGCAGGATCACAGTCGGCCGCATAACAACGATGGTAACGCAAAGGCTACCCAAGATCACTGCGCAACATGGTTGGGGCAAGGCCGTGTCAGAGCCGGAAAGAATGCGGACGAGGAGCGCCATGAAGATCCTATTGGTGGGAAACTATGAGTTCGACGGTTCGATGAGCATGAAGATCTTCGCGAATGCGATGCACCGCGATCTTCTTGCAGCCGGAATCGACGTCGAGCTGATTGCTCCGAAGCCGGTATTTGGCGCGATCAGGCAATCGGCGACAGGGCTGGGCAAGTGGCTCGGTTATATCGACCGATTCCTCCTGTTTCCGCGAGATCTGCGCGCCGTGGCGGCCAAGGCGGATGTTGTGCATTTGTGCGACAATGCCAGCGCCATGTATTCCCCCATGCTGAAGAGAAAACCCGTTGTGGTGACCTGCAACGATATGATCGCGGTTCGCGGCGCGCTTGGCGAAATACCCGAATGCCGGGCTTCCTTCTTTGGGCGGTTCTTGCAGAAATGGATATGCCGCGGATTGCGGAGTGCGACGCGGGTCGCCTGCATTTCGCGTTCGACATTCGTGGATGCAAGCCGGATTCTGGGATCGGGCCGGAATCTTTGCGTGATACTGGACGCACTCAACTATCCGTACCGTCCGCTGCCTTCGAGCGAAGTCGACCGGCGCCTGGCCGTCTTGCCCGCGATCCGGGCGCCATACATCCTTCATGTCGGATCCAATCATGCGCGCAAGAACCGCGAGGGAGTGCTGCGGATCTTTGCTAAAGTCCCGAAGGAAGCGAACCTGCAACTGGTTTTCGCTGGAGACGCACTGAGCGAGGGTTTGATCCGGCTCGCGGATGAACTGGAGGTTCGCGATCGCGTCATCGAGGTGGTCAAGCCGGATGTCGAGGTTCTGGAGGCGCTCTACAATCGTGGCGCCGCGCTGCTGTTTCCCTCGCTCTATGAAGGATTCGGGTGGCCGACGATCGAGGCGCAGGCCTGCGGATGCCCGGTAGTTGGAAGCGAAATTCCTTCATTAGACGAAGTGCTTGGCCAGTCGGCCGTGCTCAAGCCGGTGCAGAATGAAGAGGGCATGGCCGCGTCCATTGCCAGGCTCGCCATGGACGCGGAGTATCGCGGCCGGATGGTGCAACTCGGCTTCGAGAATGTTCATGCGCGCTTTACGGCTGCGCGCATGATCGACCAATACGTTGCGCTCTATCGGGAACTGGCATGCCAAAGTTAACGTTGCGCTCAGTAGTCGCTCCCGTCGTCATCGCAGGCGAATCCTGAATTCAGAGTCGGCGCGTGGAACGGGATGCTTGCCGTTGAAAGAGCTTCTTGGCCGCAAGAGGAACCGATCAAATGATTGAGCGGAAGACGGTGAGCGTTTGCGTGCCGACCTGCAACCGGCCCGGCTTATTGCGCGAGGCGATCGAATCCTGCCTGGCTCAAACTAGACAACCCAACCGCATTGTTGTGGGCGACGACTCGACAAATGAAGATTCGGCAAAGATGATTGCCGGCTTGGCCCATACTACGAGCATTCCCATCGACTATCGGAGAAATCCGGCGCGCCTGGGCCAAAACGGCAACGTGAATTCCCTCTTCGATCGTACGACCACGTCGCACCTGATTCTGTTGCACGACGACGACGTGCTGCTTGCGAACGCGGTGGAAGATCTACTTTCCTGCTGGGACGAGATTCCGGATTTAACCGCGGCCTATGGAAAGCAGTACGTGATGTCTCACAATGGCGACATCGATCTGAATGCTTCTGCCGCGCTGAATCGCTCGTATTTCCGGACCTCCGAGCGCGCTGGATTGCAGAAGAACGGCTGGGAAATCGGGCTTCTGCAGCAGTTTCCCAATGACGGCTTCATGATCGTGACGTCCGCCGCGCGGGCTACGCGATGGCGCGGGGAGAAAGATGTTGGTTCAGGCGGAGATTTCGATTTTGGACTCCGTCTCGGCCTCACTCATCGAGGCTTCTTCTTCCTCGATCGTTTTACCATGAAGTACAGAGTGACCGAGACGGGCTCAATCTCCGGCTCAAAGAACGACGATGCGGCGCTGCATTCCTATTTAATACTTGAAGAGCTCAAACTCGCTTTGCCGGGCGAAGCGGTTCGACAAGCAGAGGCAGCGAGGGCGCGGAAGATGGCCGAATTGGCGCCTCGCGCATTGATGCAAGCGATCAGGCATGGCGAGCGAGGCCGGGCGTGGAGAATCTATTCTTCGCGTGCCCATGGGTGGCGAATGAGGGCCAGCTTCGGAGGCATGCGCCGTTTGCTGCTGCTGTTGCTCACCCTCGTCAAGCGTTGATATTCCGAAGACTCTCAACATATGCAGCAGATTCTTCGAAGAGAGCCTGGCGCAGCCCGGGGAACGGCTGGCGCGGCCGATCGGAAGGCATGAACGGAGCATCTGCTCCGTTCCATGTCGTGTGTGCAGCGACAACAGGATCGAAAGGACATCAATGATCGCGTTCGTACAGACCTTTGGGTTGCAGGGCCCTGCCGGGGGGCCTAAGATAATGCGCGCTCTTCTTGAGCGGGACCATCCTCCGGTATTAAGCGTATACACAGGCCTTGAGGTCTCGCCTTCGCCCTCGACAATCGAAGAGATTCACCTGCCGACGCGTCCGGATTTCGGAAGGATCGACCACTCCCGTTTCCATTCCAGTTTCGGAGTATTCGACGGGGTCTTTCAGAGCCGCTTTGAGAGCCGCCTTCGCCGTGTGATCCGGGAGCATCAAGTCAAGCTGATTCATATCATCCCCCATGGATACGACATTGTGCCCGTTCACAAAATCGCATCCGATCTGAAAATACCCTTGTTTCTCACCATCCACGACGATCTTGAATATACGGCAATCGGGCATCCGCTGAAGGGCCGGATGGTGGCTGCCATGGGCGAGGCATGGCGCGCCGCCGAAGGCGTTTTTGTCATTTGCGATGAAATCGGCCAGGAATACGCCCGGCGCTATGGGGAGAAGAAGTATGCGGTGGTTACAGACGGACTAATTTCGGTGGCCGAAGCGCCACAGCGAAGGCCAGCCCGGAGCTTGCGCGTCTATTTCATGGGCTTGTTTCATCCCGGCTACAAGGCCAATCTGCGCGCGCTTCTGGATGCGCTCAAAATCGTCCGAAACCAACATCCGGACTGGGATATCTCGGTTACCTCGCGGTCCGGATATATCTCGTGCCCGGTGCGCAAGGACGATTTGCCGGTGCGGGTCATTCCCTTTGCGCCGCAGAGCGAAGTAGATCGGGATATGCTTTCCGCCGACTTGCTTTACCTGCCGCTTCCTTTCGAGGCCGAATTGGCCAACTTTGGCAAGTTCAGTATGTCCACGAAGATGGTCACATACTTGGGCAGCGGTTTGCCAATCCTCTATCACGGTCCGCGCAACGCGGCCGCCTGCAACCTGCTCGCTAGCCATCAGTCAGCCATTACCTGTACCTCGCTCGATGCTGGAGTCATCGCGAAGCAACTCATAGAGTCCGCGTTGGCACGCGAAGCCATCGTGAATAACGCGCTCCAACTGGCTCGCAAACACTTTATGCTGGCCGGCCAGCAACGCCGGTTCTGGGAGCCGATCGTTGAGGTACTGTAATTGTACTTTCCCCGGCTCCCCGCCACTCGCTAGCGCTATCGAGTTCCTTCTTTCCGGCTAGCCCAGGATGAATGAATCTCCCGGAAAATGTCATCGAGCGATTTCGTAATATCCCAACCTGGATAATGCGCCTTCATTTTGCGTAGGTCGCTGATGTAGCAGATGTGGTCGCCGGCGCGGTTCTGATCTACATATTCGTAGACCATCTTCTTGCCAGAGATATTCTCAATCTTATCGAAGGCCTCAAGAATCGAGCAACTGTTGGAGCGTCCGCCGCCGACATTATAGACTTCACCCGCCCGCGGGCTAGCTATGAATGCAGCAATAAAGCGCGCCACATCCAACGAATGAATGTTGTCCCGTACCTGCTTGCCCTTGTATCCGTAAACATTGTATTTTGCGCCAGCCAAGTTGCATTTAATGAGGTAACTCAAGAAGCCGTGCAACTCGACGGCCGAGTGGCTGGGGCCGGTCAGGCAGCCACCGCGCAAGGCGCAAGTGGGCATGCCGAAATAGCGTCCATACTCCTGGACCATCACATCGGAGGCCACCTTTGAGGCGCCAAAGATCGAGTGCTTCGACCGGTCAATCCGGAAGGTTTCCGGAATGCCGGTCCAGTAGGCCTCGTCTGCATATTCCCAGCGGGTCTCTAGCTCCTTGAGCGGCAATTCATTGGGCGCGTCGCCGTAAACTTTGTTGGTCGACATGGATGCGAATGGTGACTCCGGCACGGCCTGGCGGGCGGCCTCGAGCATGTTTAGAGTTCCCACGGCATTTGTGTCAAAGTCGTCAAAGGGAATCGAGGCGGCAAGGTCGTGGCTTGGTTGCGCGGCAGTGTGCACGATGGCATCTGGTTTGAGCTGTTTCAGAAGGTCCAGCACTCCCTGGCGGTCGCGGATGTCCAGTTCGTGGTGGACGAAACCGTTGATTCTGTCTTCAAGCCGATGCTGATTCCAACGGGTATCGCCCTTGGGGCCGAAGAACACGGCGCGTTGATTATTGTCAACGCCGTGGATCTTCCATCCCTCGGCTGCAAAATAGAGGCACACCTCGGATCCGATAAGACCCGAGGACCCAGTGACTAGAATTGTCTTCATCGCATTCTCCTCAATCAGTTTCAAAACGTCTGCATGACGGTGCCTATGAGAGCGATAAGCCCGATGGCATGCACAATACGAACCCGGTGCGCTGGCCCCATCTTCGGCGTATTCATCTTTGGCCCCCAGAAACATTGAAACACGCCCTTGCACAATCAAGCGGGCTAAGCACAATGAGCGGATCGCTGGCGCGCCACTCGCGAAATGGAATGCACGGGAAGCGTGGCAAGCGGCCGAGACTCGCGTACTCAAAGTCGGCGAATAAGATGTGCGCAAAGAGCGTTGGTCCGATTCGTCGTACAGGCCCAAGCTACCTCGGGATAAACAATGTGGCGGGAAACGATAGGAATGATTTCTCTGGCCATTGCCGGTCATCATGGTGTGAAAGTTTCTCAGGAATCAGCCTCGCCATGAAACACATCCAAATAATTGTACACCTGAGCCGATGTGCTCAAGCGGCTGTTATTGAGTGTATTGCTGTTTGGCGCTCCCGGCTTCAGTCAACATTTACACAAGAAATTCAGCCGACCCTATCTTCAGATTAGATGGGGCGCTCTTCATTCGCGTCGCTCATCTGCCGTTGCGCTTCATCGGCGTTGCTTGCCCCGATGTGTGGTTTTTCCCGTGAAGAGACGTACAGCGATTTGGCAATGCCCCAGTTGCGATCATGTAAGTCAATTCTGCGCAGGACGCTGCTCGGTAAATGTAGTCGTTTAAGTGGCTATGACGCGCATATTCGAAGACCATTTTGTTGACATGGGTTGATTCGTGCTGTATAAGATAAGCACGTTTCAAGTCATAGCGCAGGACTATGCGAGATGCTTCCCAAATCGTTGATTCGCAAAAATACCTATTCGTTAGTCAAGCCTCTTGAACTGTCAATGGCCGTACTCTCCCTGATTGATGCGGTCGGGCTCTGGCGAATTCATGCCGCTTATTCTTGGGTCAAGAACAAGGTCTCTGGTTTTGTTGTCTCCAAACGTGTGAGTTATTTGCAGCTTCTTTTCTTTCCATATGCGCTTTAACCATCCAGAAACGCGCGCTCGAGAGGTAATCTCGGGAGCGATCCAGTTGCGGCGCGCAGGCTGTTCTTATTCGAGGTCCAGGGGACAAGAGCAGAATCATGTTTTACGCGTGCCCTTGACGCCTTCCCCCCGAATGACAAAGGAGTAAGCGATCAACGCATTCCAGCAATTCGCGCGCGCGTTAGCGCTGTTCCGCCTGCGTCCCTTCGACACGTCGACTGAAGGAGGGCGCTCGAAAGAGCGGTACCGCCGCATCCTGCTGACCACCTCTTCCAGCCTCGCAGTAAGAGCCCTGTCCTCGGTGGTGGGACTGGTCACGATCCCCCTTGCGTTGTCCTATCTCGGCAAGGAGAAGTACGGCCTTTGGGCGGTGGTGACGTCGCTGGTTGCCTGGACAAGCCTCTGCGACTTCGGCATTGTCAACAGTCTCGTCAATGCGCTCTCTGAAGCAAACGGCAAAGGCAGCCACGAAGATGCGCAGAGTTACGTGTCCACGGCGTTTTTTGTTCTTCTGGCCATTGCCATGACGCTGGGGAGTGCAGCCGCGCTATGCGCCGGTTGGGTTCCGTGGGCCTGGATACTAGCCGTAAGAATTCCGATCGCGCAGCGAACCGTGATGTGGACGGTAATGGCAGCGCTGGGTTGCGTCCTGGTCGCTCTACCGCTTTCCATCACGCGCCAGATCTACGCCGGCTACCAGAAGAGTTACTTGATGAACATGTTCTCCTCTCTCGGCACCGTGACCACTTTGGTTGCGCTGCTTGTGGTGGTCTGGACCAACGGCGGCCTGCCGCTGCTTGTCCTTGCATTTTCAGGCCCGAGCGTGCTGGTCGGAATAGTCAACCTGATCTACCTGACGCGCAGAGAAATGCCGTGGCTGACTCCCCGGCTTCGCTTCGTTTCGCGCCGCGCGCTGCGCCGCTTGGCTTCAACATCAACGCCCCTATTCCTGCTGCAAATAGGCTCTCTGCTGGTTAATGAAACCCAAATGATAACCCTGGCCCATGTGACCAGTCTCAAGCTTGTTTCGGAGTACTCGATCTTCTGGCGGCTTGGCCTGACGCTCACTAGTTTTGTGGGGCTGGGTACAGCCGCTTTCGTTCCCGCCTTCCGGGAAGCGCATGAGCGCGGGGATAGCGGCTGGATGAAGACAGGGTTTCGCCGGATGCTGCTGTTGCGCATGTCGATTGCTGCCGTTGTTGCGTTGACCCTCATCCTCGGCGGGAATTTTATTCTGCGAGTCTGGCTTCACCGCGGGGATTTCAATTTTCCAACTGTGCTCTGGGTAGCTCAAGGCCTTGCCCTGGCCAGCGCGATTTGGGTTACATCGTTTAGCGACCTTCTCACAATCATGGATCGAATATGGGTTCAAGTCATCCTAGTCCTGATCAACGGGGGGATCACGATCGCGCTTACTGTAGTCATGGCTCCCAAATTCGGACTCGTGGGCGCCGTGATCTCAGTCGGCTTTGTCACCGTGTGTTTCTGGACCTGGCTGGTTCCTCTTCTCACTAAGCGGTTGCTCGCTGCAAGTCATCAAAGCCTGGAGCAGATAGGACAGGCCGTGGATTCAGCCGAAGAGCAAATCTTGATCTGAACTAAGAGCTTGCGCCGTCGGCCTTCCGCAGATTCCTTCCGATGCGCATCCCGCACGACGCAAGAGTCGTTGGATGCTATGCAAATAGGTGGACAAGCATGGAGGGAGGAAGCACATGCAAGTTCACGACGGCAGGGAGAGATCATTTATGATCGAACAGAAATGCCCATGAAAATGCAGCGCCGGAGAACTGCCGAGGTCCCAGTGCGTTGCGATGAATGCCTTCCAATCAAAGGAGTTACGCGTTATCATGCCTAAGCTAGCTATCATCGAACCGATTATCAGCGCCGGAGGCGTGGAGCGTTTTCTCCATGGGCTCATAGGCGGCGCCATTGAAGAAAGGATCACCGAGAAGTGGGAGATCGTGATCGTCCGAAACTGGCTTAATTCGGCGGACGTGCATGTTCCCTGGCCCCAGCATCTTCTCGCTCCCAATCTGCGGGTGCAGTATCTCGGCGTGGAGAACCGCGTCTCCAGCGCATTGGATTGGATGCGCGCCTCTCGTCGCATTTTCGGAATCCCCTATACAGGAGGACTGAAGAGAAACATTGCCAGGATCATTCGTTCGTTCGGACCTGTTCGTTGGAGAGCATACTGTGGCGACGTGCATTCGTGGATTGAAGAGTATCTCCGGAAAAACCGTTTTGACCTGGTTTATTTCAGCTACCCTTATTATCTCGACCCACCCCGATCAACGATGCCGATAGTCGCCACGCCTCACGACTTCACTTTCAAGCATGGGCTGACTGTAAGTGTGGAGTCCCAGCGTCTGCTCGATTCGCAGACTCGGAAATGGCTTGAAGCTTGTTCGCAGGTTGTGGTGTCCAGCCAGTTTATCGCCGACGATTTGAAGCGATTCTACCCAGCGTGGGCTCACAAGACGAACATTGTTCGCCTTGGCATTCCATCGGCTGAGCGGGAGCCAACCGCGGAGGATGTCGATGCGTTTCGCAAGCGCCACGGGCTCCCGGAGCGCTTTGTGCTGACCGTCGGATGGATCGTCGAGCACAAGAACCAGAAGGTGGTTTTCGAGGCCGTCGCAAAGCTGCGCGATCGCGGATTGCATATCCCTGTGGTTTGCGCGGGTCCCAACAGCAACGGCCTCAACGCGCGTCATGCCGTGAAAAATCGTAAGAACTGGTCTTTGGACTATACCATGCAAATCCAGGATTTCTGCGTAAGCGCGGGGCTCAAGAACGGGTCGGACTACTTCAGTCTTGGCTTCGTAGACGACTTCGAGGTGGAGTGCCTGTACCGCAGCGCTATGATGCTGGTTGTTCCGACCATTACCGAAGCCGGCAGTTTTCCGGCGCATGAGGCCATGCGGGCCGGATGCCCTGTCGCTTATTCGCAGATTCCGGTTTTTCAGGAAGATATGGAGTTGATCGAGGGGAATGCCTGGATGTTTCCGACGCATGACAGCAGCGCACTGGCAGACGTGATTGCCGAGGTGGCAAAAAACGGCGAGGAGGCGCGCCGGCGTGCGGCGGCAGCAATGGAAATTGCGCCCCGCGTCTTCTCCTGGCCGAAATCGGCGCGCGGGTATTTCAGCGTCTTCGAACAAGTTGCCGGGCTGCGAAGCGCTGGCGAAGAGGATAGCGCCACACAAACAGTTCAAACGGACTAGCCCCTATCGGAGCCATCCCCATTCAATGACCGGAGTTCAACCCATTTTCCGGTTGCGACCTTGGATGCCGGGAGTGCGGGAAATCCGACTCGCCGCCATGAAACAGGCTGCACCAAAGGAGTGCTTATTCCTCATGCCTAGACTAGCGATTATCGAGCCGACAATCAGCGCCGGGGGAGTCGAACGTTTCATTCATGGGCTCATAGGCGGCGCCATGGAAGAGCGAATTACCGATGACTGGGAGATCGTTCTGGTTCGGACGCGGCTGAATTCGGCTGGTATCCATGTGCCTTGGCCGCAGCATTTGCGCGCCCCGAACCTTCGCGTGCAATATCTGGATCCAGAGAATCCGGTCTTCCGCGCATTAAATTGGCTCAGCACCTCCGGGCGCGTATTCGGAATTCCCGGAACGGGTATGTTGAAGAGGACATTCGCCAGGGTCATCCGCTCCATTGGGCCCGTGCGCTGGAAAGCGTATTGCGGCGAAACTCGCTGCTGGATCGAGAATTATCTTCGCCGCAACCGCTTTGATGTCGTCTATTTCAGCTACCCCGACTTTCTGGATACTCCGCGCGTCAAGGCGCCGATGGTGGCCACCCTTCACGATTTCACCTTCAAGCATGGGCTAACCGCGAGCGCAGAGCACCAGCGCCTGCTCGACAACCATATGCGAGAGTGGCTGGAAGCTTGTTCGCAGGTCGTGGTGTCCAGCCAATTTGTCGCGGACGATTTGAAGCGATTCTATCCCGCGTGGGCTCACAAGCCCCATCTCATTCGCTTGGGCATTCCCTCGGCCGAGCGGGAGCCTACGGCACTGGAGGTGGAAGCATTTCGTCAACGCCACGGATTGCCGGAGCGTTTCGTGCTGGTTGTGGGATGGATCGTCGAGCACAAGAATCAGAAGGTGGTCTTTGAGGCAGTGGCCAAGCTGCGCGATCGCGGGTTGCATATCCCCGTGGTCTGCGTAGGGCCCAACAGCAAGATGCTCACCGACAGCGTCATCCCCAAGAATCCCAAGATGCTGGCCGCAATGTACGTTGCGCAAATACGTGAGTTTTGCGAGAGCGCCGAGCTGAAGAACGGGACCGATTACTTTAGTCTGGGCTACGTCGATGATGTTGAAGTTGAATGCCTGCATCGCAGTGCGATGATGCTGATTGCGCCGGCTCTCACAGAGGCGACCAGCCTTCCGGCGCGCGAGGCCATGCGGGCCGGCTGTCCGGTTGCCTATGCGCGCACGCCTCCTTATGAGGAGGAGATGCAGCTAATCGAAGGCAATGCCTGGATGTTTCCGACGCATGACAGCAGTGCCCTGGCGGAGATTATCGCCGCGGTGGCGAATAACGGCGAAGAGGCGCAACGGCGCGCGGCGGAGGCAAAGAACATCGTGCCCCGCATTTTCAGTTGGAGAAAAACGGCTCGCGCCTACTTCTCTCTCTTTGAACAAGCTGCTGGCGTGCAGAGAACCGAGCAAGAGGAGCAAGCGACGAGCATAACTTCTCCTGCGTAGTTCGTGTTCGCAGCCGTCCGCTTCGGCGGATCGCGCAGAATTGGAAGACTGTTCATGGCGAGCCACGAACAGTCTCGCCGCATTCTATTAAAATAAGAGGCGATGCCCCTTCAACGGATGCCAAGCGCAGGAGGCCTGGATGAGTACGACTGAAAAGATGGCGGGCGACTCCAAAACCGCGAAAAGAATTCCTGTTGCTGCGCCCGATCTGAGCGGGAACGAAGAACACAATGTTCTAGAGGCGCTGCGCAGCACGTGGATATCCTCCACGGGCGCTTTTATCGATCGATTTGAATCCGAGTTTGCGGAGCTTTGTGGCGCCAAGGGAGCGATGGGGGTATGCAATGGCACGGTGGCGCTTCATCTTGCGCTGCTGGGTCTGGACGTGCGGCCCGGCGACGAGGTCCTGGTTCCCTCGCTTACATACATCGCCACCGCAAACGCGGTTCGCTATGTGGGAGCGGAACCGGTGTTCGTCGATGTCGATCCCGAAACCTGGTGCATCGATCCAAAACTTCTTGAAGCCAGCATCACGCGGCGCACCAAAGGAATTATCCCTGTCCATCTCTACGGCCATCCCGCCGATATGGACGCCATCAATCATGTTGCCGCCGTTCATGGGCTCTGGGTGGTGGAGGACGCGGCCGAGGCTCACTTCGCGCGCTACAAGGGCCGTCCGACAGGCGGGCTTGGGGACCTGGGCACGTTCTCTTTTTATGGCAACAAAATCATCACCAGCGGCGAGGGCGGTGCGGTCTGTGTCAGCGACGAGCATCTCGAGTTGAGATTGCGAACGTTGCGCGGCCAAGGGATGGACCCCCAGCGCCGTTATTATTTTCCCGTCACGGGCTACAACTTCCGCCTGACCAACCTTGCCGCCGCAATTCTGTGCGCGCAACTGGAGAGACGGAAGGAGATCGTTGCAGGCCGGAGCCGGGTCTTTGCCGCGTACGAAGATTTACTGGCCGGGATTCCCGGCATCGGGTTTCAGCCGATTGCTCCGTGGGCAGAAAGGGCTCCATGGCTGTTTTCGATCACCGTTGATGCCAACGAGTATGGCCGCTCGCGCAATGAACTGGGTATTCTGCTCGCGGAAAAGGGGATTGAAACGCGGCCGTTCTTCCTGGCGCTGCACAAGCTGCCGCCCTTCCGCGAGGAATCGAAAAGCCGCGGCGAAGTTCTGCCGGTGACGGATGCTCTCAGTGAGACGGGAATGAATCTGCCCACGTTCTCGGCGCTGACAGACTCCCAGCTTGACTGCATCGCCGATGCGATTCGGCAGTTGAAGAGGTAGATTTCAGCGGCGATTGAGGCCCAAGTTGCCAGTCCAGAATGGCAGAAGACGCTCGCGGACTCATTCGCTACGATGCGCATTTCGAGCGAACGGAACTTTCCTCCATGTCGATTTGAGAATCTATAGGTGCGCGTGCAAGAATTGGTGCGCAGAAGATGTAGGCTGCGATGTATATCGGTGTTGACATAGTGAGCGTCCGGCGAATTGCGCATTCGCTCTCAGTTAGTGCAAAGTTCGCGTCAAGTGTATTTGCGCCCAGTGAGCGCGAGCATGCGGAACGAATGCCGCTGAGCCGGGCCCAGGAGTTTCTGGCAGGACGCTTTGCTGTGAAGGAAGCAGTGCTTAAAGCCATGCGCGCTCGATTGACCGACGCTGTCGCATTGTGCGACATTGAAACTACAACCGCTGAGGACGGATGTCCGGAACTTCACCTCCATGCATCGGCGCTGCGCGCGTCGCAATCTCTAAGTGCATCGCATTGGCAGGTTAGTATCTCGCACGAAAACGGCCTTGCGATTGCGTTTGTAGTCGCTCATTGAAGTGATCGGAAAACCGCCATTTTTCAGATTGCCGACAACGCGAGGGAGTCATGTACAATCCACTAGACCTATCAGGGAAACTCATCCTCGTCACCGGAGCTTCCTCTGGCATAGGACGCGCGACCGCGATCGTGCTGAGCCGGATGGGAGCGCAACTAATTCTGACCGGGCGTCGCGCCGATGCCCTCGAAGAGACCATAACTGCAACCGATAATCACGAGCGCCATTTGTGCTCGCCCTTCGACTTGACAAAACTCGATGAGATACCGAAATGGTTGGCGGAGGTAGTTGGCAGCACTGGCACGCAGTTGGACGGAGTTGTTCACTGCGCCGGAATCGCCAGGAACCTGCCGCTCCGGGCTGTTTCGAGCGGTAATATCGAGTCGGTGATGGTCACCAATGTCCATTCTGTGCTGATGCTGCTGCGTGCCGCGACCGCTAGGAAGGTGGCGGCGCCTACGGGAATGTCTATCGTTTTGATTTCATCGGCGGCCGCACTGGTCGCTTTGCCGGGGTTGGCTACTTATTCGGCCAGCAAAGCGGCGCTGAACGCTATTGCGCGTTGTAGCGCAAAGGAACTTGCAGAGAAGCGGGTTCGCGTCAACTGCATTGTTCCGGCCTATGTAACAACCCCTATGCTAGACGGGGCTGTCAACGCACTGACGGACCTTAAGCGAATTGAGCAAAGGCAGTTTCTGGGATTGATTGAACCGGAGGAAATCGGGATTATGGCTGCTTACCTTCTTTCCAGCGCCGCTCGAAGCATCACAGGCGCGCAGTTTGTAATGGATGGAGGATTCTCTCTATGAGGCGACGACTGATTCTTATAGGCGCCGGCGACTTTGCGCGCGAAGTCATCTGGTTGATTAGCGAACTGTCGGCGAAACAGGACTGGGAACTTTCCGGGCTAATTGATGACTACCCCGAGCGTGCAAAAGAGGCCATGCGCTCGAATGGTTTTGAACAGCGAGTCCTGGGGACCATCGCGGACTACGTTCCTCAGCCAATGGACTGCTTTGTCTGTACATTCGGAAAACCAAAGATGAAACTGGCAGCGACTGATTTGATTGCTGGGCGCGGCGGCCAGTTTGTGAACCTGATTCATCCGACCGCGGCGGTTGGCCCAGGCTGCAAATTAGGGCGGGGCATCATCCTCTGTCGCAATGCCGTTGTGACGACAAATGTTTCTCTCGGCGATCACGTACATTTCAATCTAGGCGCTGCGTGCGGACATGACGCTGTAATCGGAGAAGGCTGCACACTGAGCGCTCATTGCGTAGTTACGGGCCACGCTGTCCTCGATAGAGGCGTCTTTTTTGGTACCAGCGCAAGCGTAACAGAGCATGTCCACGTGGGTGAATTAGCCGTCTTGGGTGCGGGGAGTGTTGCTTTCCGCGACGTACCCGCCGGCCAAACCTGGCTGGGCGTCCCCGGAAAATCACTTCTGTGTTAGGAGATATTTCGATGACCAATAATGAGCTCATTGAACTTTTTGCCGAAGCGATCGAGATCGACGTCTCGTTGATTCAACCTGAAAAGGCAATAGCCGAATACGCGGAATGGAACTCTCTTGCATGGCTCACGATTTTGTCGCTACTGGACGAACGCTACGGAATCCAGCTTACGGGGAAGGAAATTCGCAACTTTGTGACAGTAAATGACGTAATCGAAAAGATCACCACCAAATAATCTGTTTCGTAAAGGACAGTATGAACGCAAATATCGCGGCGTTGGCTTGCTACCTGCCGGAGCGCATGGTTACCAACTACGAACTTCAGGCCGAAAACCCTGCATGGGACATGGGGCGCATAGGCCAGAAGACCGGCATTGAGTGCCGCAGGATTGCTGCAGACGGCGAGACAGCGGCCGATTTGGCCTTCGCCGCCGCCGAGCGCCTATTTGCCAACAGCACCGTCCGGCGGGACGAAATCGATTACCTGCTGTTCTGCACGCAGAGCCCGGATTACGTGCTCCCGGCTTCTGCTTGCATCTTGCAGGACCGCTTGCGCCTTTCTGTAAGCTGCGGCGCTATCGATTTCAACCAGGGATGCTCGGGTTACGTCTACGGCCTTCAACTGGCAAACGCCCTAGTTTCTTCAGGGACCGCACGCAATGTTCTGTTGCTGACTGGCGAAACCTACAGTAAATACATCCACCCACAGGACAGGTCGGTGCGTGTGCTTTTCGGGGACGCGGCGACTGCGACAGTCATCAGCGCTGAAAAACGAGGCGCGCGAATCGTTGCGACCGAGGTTGGCACGGATGGGAGCGGACGCAACAACCTTATCGTTCCTATTGGGGGAGCACGGCAGCGCTCCTCCGCGGAGCCACCACGGGAACTCTGCGACGAAAACGGCAGTATTCGGAGTGCGGCTAACTTGTTTATGGACGGCCATGAGCTGTTCTTATTCAGCCTTAAGCGTGTTCCAGATCTCGTCAAGCGATTGCTGGCGAAGACGGCGCTTACGGCGGATGAAATAGATACCTATGTTTTCCATCAGGCAAATGCCTTTATGAATGAACATCTGCGGGTCAAGATGCACATCCCAAAGGAAAAGGCGCCGCTGTCCATGGTGGATGTTGGTAACACGGTCAGCAACACCATTCCGCTCACCCTATCGAGGATAGCAATGCAGCTCTCTCCAGGCAAAAGGGTTGTGCTGGTGGGGTTCGGAGTCGGTTACTCATGGGGCGCCTGCATGCTTGAGTGGGGAGAGGTGGAAGTATCTTCTGAAGCATAGCGGCGCGTGGGGTAAGTTCTGGTTAGCGCACAGCACAAGACGCGCCGGAAAGTGGATCGGCAGGTGCGCCTCAAGGTCTATGGCGCAAACACCTCGGCCCGGAATCTCTGCACAAAACGGGAAGATGTTTTTGACTCCGAGAAGCAGGCAGGCCAACTGGTCGGAAGACTGAAGTTATGAAGCCATCCCGAGACCGGAACGATACAGGCTTCACCGGCCGCGAAGCAGGCTCGATGAGCGCTTTCACCCTCCCGCCGTTCCGCATTCGAGCAAACGCTCGTACGCGGCAATGACAACGCGCGGACACAGATCGGCATCGCGATGCGGTCCGCAACCAAGTCAGTTTGACTGAACCATCAACTCAATCAACGAGGCTATCTTCATGCAGAAAGTTGCTTTAATCACTGGCATTACCGGGCAGGACGGCGCCTATCTTGCCGATCTGTTGCTGAGCAAGGGTTATCTTGTGCACGGCATCAAGCGCCGCTCTTCGTCGTTCAATTCGGCGCGCATCGACCATATCTACCAGGATCCCCATGTACCGGACGCCCATTTCCAGATTCATTATGGAGACATGACGGACTCCACCAACCTGATTCGCATCGTGCAGGCGGTGCAGCCGGACGAGATCTATAACCTTGCCGCGCAAAGTCACGTTCACGTCAGCTTTGAAACGCCGGAATACACCGCCAATTCGGACGCTACCGGGCCATTACGCATTCTGGAAGCGATCAAGCTACTCGGCATGGTGAAGAAGACGCGCTTCTATCAGGCCTCAACCTCCGAGCTTTTCGGGAAGGTGCGGGAAACGCCGCAGAAGGAGACCACGCCCTTCTATCCACGCAGCCCATATGGCGTGGCCAAGCTCTATGCCTATTGGATTACGGTGAATTATCGCGAGGCCTATGGCATGCACGCCTCGAACGGCATTTTGTTCAATCACGAAAGCCCGATTCGCGGCGAAACGTTTGTTACGCGCAAGATCACGCGCGCGGTGGCCGGCATTCATCTGGGCGTGCAGAAGACCTTGTATATTGGCAATCTGGATTCGAAGCGCGATTGGGGACATGCGCGGGATTATGTCGAAGGCATGTGGCGGATCATGCAGCAGGAGACGCCGGACGACTATGTCCTGGCGACGGGCGAGACGCACAGCGTGCGGGAATTCATCGAACTGGCTTTCTCCAAAATCGGCCGCACCATCGAGTGGAGGGGGAAAGGCGTGGACGAGGTCGGCATCGATGGCGCGAACGGCGAGACGCTGGTGCGAATCGATAGCCGGTATTTCCGCCCGACCGAGGTCGATCTGCTTCTGGGCGATCCCTCCAAGGCTCGCCGCATTCTGGGGTGGAAGCATACGGTTACTTTTCCGGAACTGGTTTCTGAGATGGTGAAGTCGGATTTGGAAACTGTGGCCAGGGAATCGCACGTGAGAGAAATTGGCCATGACTAGCTTCGATTTGAGAGGCCGGCGCGTCTGGGTCGCCGGCCATCGCGGTATGGCTGGGTCGGCGATTGTGCGGCGATTGGCGCGCGAGGATTGCGAAATTATCGCGGTGACGCACAGCGAACTGGATCTGCTGCGCCAGGCGGACGTGCATGCATGGATGGCAGAGAAGAAGATCGATGCAGTCTTTGTTGCCGCCGCCACCGTGGGCGGCATCATGGCGAACATCACGCGCCCGGCGGAGTTCCTTTACGAGAACCTTGTCATCGAAACCAATATCATCCATGCGGCGTGGCGGAGCGGCGTCAAGAAGCTGTTGTTTCTTGGCTCGTCCTGTATCTATCCGTGCCAGGCGCGGCAGCCGATGCGAGAAGAGGAGCTTCTGACGGGAGCGCTGGAGCCGACCAACGAATGGTATGCGATCGCCAAGATTGCGGGCATCAAGATGTGCCAGGCATTCCGGCGGGAGTATGGCTGCGATTTTGTTTCGGTGATGCCGACCAATCTTTTCGGCCCCGGAGACCGCTACGACGCCGAGAACGGTCATGTTGTGGCTGCCTTGATCATGAAGATCCACGCAGCCAAGTTGGCGGGCAGAGCGGCGGTTGAATTGTGGGGAACGGGAACGCCGAGACGTGAATTTCTGTTCTCAGACGATCTGGCCGATGCGTGCGTCTTCGTGATGAAGAATTATTCCGGCGAGATGTTCTTGAATGTCGGCACCGGGCGAGAGATGACGATCCTGGAGTTGGCCGAGAGCATTGCCAGGATCGTCGGTTGGAAGGGAGCCTTCACGTTCAATCCAACCAAACCCGACGGAATGCCGCGGAAGGTGATGGATGTCAGTCGCCTGCGCGCGTTGGGCTGGAGCGCGCCGACCGACTTTGATACCGGCCTGAAGGAAGCGTATCGGTGGTACATAGCCCATGTGGCCGAATTGGGCGCTGCGACTTCATAACCGAGGAGCGAGCCGCACCTGCATTTGGTCGCCTAATTCTGAAGAATGCAGCGAGGCTTCTCGTTTTCGTGTCGGATGGGTATTTACTTGACTCCCGTGGCCACAACCTGTAGGGTTTGGGGCTGTGGAGGACTATCCGCGAGATTTGGCGGAGTTGGAGGTGCGCTTTTCGACAGAAACAGCCAGCCGGGAGTACCTGTTTCGGCTTCGCTGGCCGGATGGGTTTCGCTGCCCGCTGTGCGGCGAAACCAGGAGTTGGCCAAAGCCCATCGGTCTGCTGCGCTGCGCCGGCTGTGGCTACCAGTCGTCGGTAACCGCCGGAACGATTTTTCAAGATAGCCGTTTGCCGTTGACGCTGTGGTTCCGGGCCGCCTGGTGGGTGACCAGCCAGAAGAACGGAGTCAGCGCCATGGGCTTGCAGCGGGTGTTGGGCTTGAAGAGCTACAAGACTGCATGGGCGATGCTGCATAAGCTGCGCCGGGCCATGATTCGTCCTGGACGGGATCGGCTGCAAGGATGCGCTGAAGTCGATGAGGCTTTTGTCGGTGGCGAGGAAAAGTGTGCCCACAGGCGGCACACGGAAACCAAAGCATTGATTGCGGTTGCGGTCGAGGAGGACGGACAAGGCATTGGCCGCATTCGGCTGCGGCGCATTCCGGACGCCTCGGCCGGGAGTCTGACGCCGTTTGTTCAAGATGCCGTCGAACCTGGCAGCGTGGTGCATACCGACGGCTGGCTGGGCTATTCGCCCTTGGAAAGCTCGGGCTATCCACACAAGATCACCTTCTTAAAGGGACACAGTAAGATGGCTTCGGAACTCATGCCGCGCGTGCATCTGGCGGTCTCGCTGCTCAAACGCTGGTTGCTGGGAACGCATCAAGGCGGCGTCAGCCTGGAGCACCTGGACTCCTATGTGGACGAGTTCACCTTCCGCTTCAACCGGCGCAAATCGCGCAGTCGCGGCAAGCTCTTCTACCGACTGCTGGAGCAGGCCGTTGCCGTTGAACCGGCCCCGTACAAGTCACTGATCAAATGCCGCGCAAAAAACGATTTCTGAAACCACAAGATGTTGGGGGGGGGCGGGAGTCAGATAAATACCCATCTCGTGTCGATATACGAATTCTGTGGCGTCGTAAAGAACCAGAACCACCAGTCTCTATCTCCTCGGATGCGATGCGTGTAACATTTCTTTCTCCTCGACTTATTGCAGCGCTACTGTTCCACCTAACTGGGCGGAGCCCGACACTTCCCGAATGGTGTCGAGTCCGCTTATTGTCCATCGATGAATCCCCGGATGATAGCCCTCATCACTATTGTACAGATAAATGTTGTTGCCGGCCATAACAGTGGCCATAGTCCCAATATTCCCTGCCGCTCCCGGGTATAATGTTCCTCCTGTCACCGCACCATTGGCCGGATGTCCGAACTGTCCTATAAGTAGCCCGTCCTCCGACCAGTGCATCCATTGACTCGAAAACGAGCCGTACTGCCCATCGTAGCCCTCAAAGATATTCGACCCCTCGACCAAGGCCGCAATTCCATTATGTCCACCGAAGTTGTCAACGTCCGTGAATGTGCCCTTTCCGTCCGGGGTACTGAGCATAGCACCCGGACTGGCCTTCCATGACCAATCTGTCCCGCCAGCCGCGACGCCGCCAAGGTGATGATCTATCCCTGGCGTGGCTGGATCGGGGTTCAGCGTGGCAAAGATTCCCCCGTCTGTGGCTTCCGGGAAGGCAGTCATTCCCCAGTCCTGATAGCCATCCGGATCATTTACCGGAGAAGCCCAGGGAGCGGAATAGGGGACTGATGCAAGAAGTTGAGGAGTACCCCAAGAAGGCCACGCGTTAGAATCATACCCGATAAGAACCTGTCGATATCCCAACTGGACCTGTGAGCCAGCATTCTGCTGTATCATCCAATAGGCCAAATTCCCCTCGTGATCAAAGAACTCCGCAAATGAATTATACTGGGGAACCTGGCCGCTAAACCGTAGCGGGCCCGACTCCGGTAGTTCGACCAATTCAGGGAGTGGGTAATTCGAGACATCCCGTCGGTCAAGATTGGGACTCTCGCCATACGTCCGTCCGTTTCCGAACGTCTGAACTGAATAGAAGGCATAGTACTTGCTTGGGACGCAGACGTACCAATTCTTGACGAGAGACCAACTTCCGTTTCCGCCGACTTTGGGATCTGGGTCACCGGGAGTTAATGGCTTGGTATAGTCAACAGAATATTCTAGGAGATCGGCGAAAACACGGGATGGGTTGTTATGATCAACTGCGATATGGTAGAGATACCGCAGAAATGAGATTTGCTCGATATATTGTCCCTGAGACGAGATGTGAAGAACGCGTGCGTTTCCCGGATCGCTAACCCAGAATGAGCTATCAGACTGAATGGCAAGGAACGTTGTAGTAGTGTATCCGGAACCGGCTGTCGCATCCAAGAAGAGGCGGCTCTTTGTAACAGTAGGGTCGCAGTCTGTATACCCTCCTAGATTACCATATGTCGATAATAATTGACCTCCAGAAGAGAATCGTTTAACCTGCTGTGCCTGTCCACCATCAGCTACCAAGAGGTCATTGGTAGACGAATCCACGGCAATGGCCAGGGGGGCGGATAGGCCTTGCAGCGGAAGTGTTACGATGTTTTGATTCCCGACAGAGGAAATCAGCACAACAGAATTCCCCGAGATCGCCCAGAGATCGCCGTTTGAGGCAAAAGCAAGTCGTTGCGGGTTAGAAATGATGATACTTCCGCGTAGCGCACCTGACGTTTTGTCGAAAAGTCTAATAATATCCTCACTAGGCCAGGTAGAGCTTGCTCCATGTGACACTGCAAGCAGATTGCCAGTCGTCTGGACTGCGATACCAGTTGGGATGTTCGTCCGCGACACCCCGTTGTTGGTCGAAGTGGTTGGCGCATAGTCGATCACTCCGCTTAAATAATTGCTACCGCAGTCGTATGAGGGGGAACTCTCGGCTGCAGCGGAAGCGCCTGCCGGAAAATTATAGGGTTGCAATGCAGTCGGATCAAAAGCCATTACAAAGGCGCTGCTACCTGACCAACCGTTCCCTGTGTTTGCGAAATACAGAAGCTTACCGTCTGTGGCAACCATTTGCATTTGAATACACTGGCTAATCTGGAACAATGAGGCTGGAGTCTGCGGCTGAGACAGATCGAAGAATGACGCATTTGGCCGTTCTTCTGCATAACTGTCCGCCACATAAGCTGTTGTTCCAACAATTGCCATGTCCGTTGGGAGGTTACTTTGAGTGTCCCAGATATTAGGGCCTAGCCAATTGGCAGATGTATTGCCAATTACGCCCCAGTTGTAAGTAACATTATTGAAGAGGACCCTCATCTGGTATGAACCGGCAGCGAGTGGAGTTCCGAAGTCGTCTTTGCCGTCCCAGTTTGCAACTTGCGGTCCAGCAGGGTAGGACTGGTTGCTCCAAAGTGTTCGTAGAAGTCTACCTTGTGAGTCATAGACGCCGGCACTGGTTGCGGCACTGGTCGGAAGAGAAAATGCGAATCCAATCTGACCAGGGGAACTTGTAGGTCCGATCACCTGAGCTTGAGCGGATCCTTGTATAGCAGGATAAGCCTGTAGGGTTGCGCTTATGATTACGGCCTCGTTTGTGTTAGCTGGCGCTGTGTAGAGGCCAGTTGCCGTAATTGTGCCAGCTTGGGAGGAGCCGCCGACTATGCTGTCGACAGCCCACTGAAGGGCCTGATTCGAGATTCCCGTGACGATTGCGGTAAAGGGATAAGTTGTTCCGGCGAGAATGGGCGTGGACGGCGTTGGGACGGTAACGGATGGTGTGTCCACTAGGAGTGAAATGCGTGCCACTGCGGTGCTGTAATCCGTATTGTCGGTCGGGGTGAATTCAAGCGACAGCGTTTGTGACCCTGGGTTGAGGACCGTGCCCAGGGCGGGAGAATAGGCGAAGGTGCCGGGCACAGAGGATGAAGCATTGAGTTGCGTCGCGCTGACCGCAGTGCCGTAAGTGATGGGCATCGGAGTAGCCCAGGTGATAGGCGGTGTCGCCTTGTTCACTGTCAGTGAGACAGTGGTCGTTGCGGTGCTGTAGTCCGTAGTGTCGGTTGGCGTGAAGGTTTCTGACAAAGTCTGCGGCCCTGCAGCTAGGACCGTTCCCAAGGTGGGCGAATAGGAGAAGGAGCCTGACACGGTGGATGTGGCGTCGAGCTGTGTTGCAGTGAGTTCCGTGCCATAGGTAATTGCTGCCGGGATAGGCCAGGTGATCGCTGGTATTGCTTGATTGACTGTCTGGGCGATGGAGCTGGAAGTAACTGGGGTGTATTGGCGGTCGCCCGCCCATGACGCCGTAATGGCGTGAGCGCCGATTGCGAGTGCATTCGTAGTGAACGTGGCGGTGGTTCCGCTCAGAGTGCCGATGCCAACAGGACTGCCAGAATCATAGAACGTCACGGTGCCGGTCGGGCCGTTGGAGACAGTTGCTGTGAAAGTGACAGCACCGCCAAAACTAGAAGGTGTGCCGGATGTTGTGACAACCAGAGTTGGCGTGATTTGCAAGTCTTTTTGCAGGGATCCAGAAGTGGAAGTGAGGTATGAGACGGAATCGCAACCCCCCAACAAGCAAACCGAGCAGAATAATACAGTAATCAAAAGGCATCGGGCGAACTGATATGAGTAGGATACAGCCTGAATTCGTGTTGAAGAAGCCCATGTCGTGGAAGGTGACGAGGGGGATAATGCGAGAAAGCACGCGATGATAAATAGAGGCATTGAGGAAGCAGTATGAGTTTTTACGTAGCTCATTGGATGGCTCCTTTCCTAAGCCAAATCGTTTGCCTTTGACAAGGAGCCGGTCATTGATTGCATACCGCCAAGTGATCGTAGAGGCCGATCTCCTCCCACAGATATATCGGCTGAGGCGGTAGGTTCTGTAGTGCAGCAATCGCTAAATGAATTAGAGAGTTCTTAGATGTGGAGGCTCAAGAGGTTGTTCCTATTCAACCCAGCCCGGGAAGCGGGTGTCTGTAGTTTGAGGCTAGCATGGGGGCGATGGAAGTTGTAGTCGTGCAGCCAGTATTCGAGCTGTTGTTCTCTTTCCTCTGAGTCCTGGTAGGTACGGGCATAAGCCCATTCGCGCAGGGCGGTCTGGATGAATCGTTCGGCCTTGCCGTTGG
>Ga0326727_10000275_pt1 | contig 217621 bp, 177 predicted proteins | sample MB2enrmetagenome_FD_207643 | JGI IMG/M metagenome (GOLD analysis project Ga0326727, IMG submission 207643) | Lab enriched peat soil microbial communities from McLean, Ithaca, NY, United States - MB29MY | ecosystem: Environmental > Terrestrial > Soil > Wetlands > Peat | place: USA: New York... | reverse complement strand
TTGCCCCATCATGATTAGCGCACCTCCGAGAATGGTGATCCAGCAGAACATGGCAAGGATTTCTTCCTTGTACCACGCTTCTGCCACCTCTCTGCGCGCTAATCACAGTGACTTTTTCAACACCCACAGGCGATAGCGCTCAAAATGCCGCCGTCAGGTTTTTCACTTCTGCCCTCTGACCTCTCACCTCTGACCTTAATCCTCTCAATTACAATCTTCTCGTGCCCGAAACAAGACCATTCCGCCTGACGGAGTCGGTGAAAGCCGCGGGTTGAGCGTCCAAGCTGAGTCCGGCGGTGCTGGACACGGTGCTTGGGAAATTAGCCCGGCAACATGACCCGAACGTTCTGGTCGGCTTCGATCACGCCGACGACGCGGGCGTGTATCAGCTCACGCCGGAGACGGCGCTCGTCCAGACCGTCGACTTCTTCACGCCAATCGTCGATGACCCGTACATCTTCGGTCAGATCGCCGCCACCAACGCGCTCAGCGACGTTTACGCCATGGGCGGCAAGCCGCTGACTTCGTTGGCGCTGGTCTGTTTCCCCGACAAAGCCGATATCGCAATCCTTGAACGCATCCTCGCCGGCGGTTTGTCGAAGATGGTTGAAGCCGGATGCACGGTCGTCGGTGGTCACAGCATCCGCGACGAAGAAACCAAGTTCGGCTACGCCGTGACGGGCGTGATCCATCCCAAGCGCGTGCTGGCCAACCAGGGCGCTCGGCCCGGCGATCGGCTGCTCTTCACCAAGGCACTGGGGACGGGCGTGATTTCGACGGCGATAAAAAAAGGCCAAGCCAAACAAAGCTGGATCGACGCTGCAGTAAAATCGATGACGACGCTGAACAAGACCGCGGCGGAGGTGATTGTGGGCAGCTTTCAGCCGTCAGCCGTCAGCCATCAGCTAAACCCTGTGCATGCGCTCACCGATGTTACGGGCTTCGGCCTGATCGGACATGCCCGCGAAATGGCGCTGGCCTCAAACGTCGGCCTGATTTTCGATTCGGCGAAAATTCCCACCCTCGAAGGCGCGCTCGAATGCATCCGCGCCGGCTTCATCCCCGGCGGACTGAAAGCAAACCGCGACTTCGCCGAATGCCTTGTCGGGTATGCTGACGGCGTCCCCGAAGAAATTCGCACATTGCTGTTCGATCCGCAAACCGCAGGCGGACTGCTGATCTCAGTCGATGCAGCCCATGCTCGCGTGCTGATGCAGGCGCTCGAGCAAGCTGCGGTTCTCGTCAACGAGATCGGCGAAGTTGTTGCGCCGGGCAAGCCGCTGATTTCAATTCGGTGATCGTTCTTCAGCTGCGGAGCATTTCCCAGATGACGGCCAGATGGTGGTCGTCATGCTCGGCGACGAAAAACAAGAAATCGACAAGACGCAAAGGCACTTTCATGCGAGGGTGAATCGCAGTTCGCGCTCGCCACGCGGGATCGAAGGCGGCCACGCGATCAACGAATTCAAGGCGTGCTGCACGAAAATCGGAGAGAATTTTTTCCAGCGGGCGGGCATTGTGACCAGCCTCGTGAGTGCGCCGGTTGGCCAGGTCGGTTGCGGTGAGTTGCGAGCGTCCGGCGGCGTAGTCTTCGAGCCGCGCCATGCCGAGCGGCTCAAGGTCGAGCAAATGGCCCGCGTGTTCCTGCGCCGACCACTTCCCGTCCGGCTTGCTCGTCAGGCGCTCCGCCGGGCAGTCGCGCATCAATTCTTCCAAGCGCGGCGGCGTTCCACGCAGGCGCACGCAAAGGTCGGGAAAGATCTCAACCGGGAACGAAAACTCGAACTTCCGCTCAAACCAGGGTGCGATTTGTGTCATAGGAATCATTGATGAGGCAAGAACCCGGATGGCACTTAAAGATTTTAGACGTACGAGTACACAACGCATAACCCGCGCATTTTAGAGCCACAGCCCATGATCCCGAAAACTGAAGACGGCACCTATCTGCGTTATCCTTTGTGGCAGGAGCCATCCATGAAAACAATCGAACTCGGTCGCAGCGGGCTGAAGGTTTCGGCGCTCGGGCTGGGCTGCATGGGCATGTCGGAATTTTATTCCGGGCGCGACGACGCCGAATCAGTGGCAACCATTCATCGCGCGCTTGAACTGGGAATCACCTTCCTTGATACCGCTGACGTCTACGGGCCGCATAAGAACGAAGAACTGGTCGGCCGCGCCATCAAGGGCAAGCGCGACCAGATTGTGCTGGCGACCAAGTTCGGAATCGTGCGCGATCCAGCCAATCCGCAAATTCGCGGCGTCAGCGGCAAGCCGGATTATGTGAAGAGCGCATGCGACGCGAGCCTGAAGCGGCTGGGCGTGGACTATATCGACCTCTATTACCAGCACCGCGTCGATCCCAACACGCCGATCGAGGAAACGGTGGGCGCCATGGCGGAACTGGTGAAAGAAGGCAAGGTGCGCTATCTCGGGTTGTCTGAGGCGGGAGTGAAGACCCTGCGACGCGCCATGGAAGTGCACCCGATTGCGGCGCTGCAGACCGAGTACTCGCTCTGGACACGCGATCCGGAACCGGAGATCCTTCCCACATGCCGCGAGATGGGAATCGGTTTTGTCGCTTATAGCCCGCTTGGCCGCGGCTTCCTGACCGGCCAGTTCAAGAAGTTCGAAGACCTTCCCGCCGATGACTATCGCCGCTTCTCGCCGCGCTTTCAGGGAGAGAACTTCCAGAAGAACCTTGACTTGGTCAATCGAGTCGAGGACATCGCGCGTGAGAAAAACTGCCAGGCGTCGCAATTGGCGCTCGCGTGGGTGATGGCACAGGGTGGCGACATTGTGCCGATCCCTGGGACCAAGCGCCGCAAGTATTTGGAAGAGAATGCAGGAGCTCTGGATATCGAACTCTCCGCCGATGATCTGCGCCGCCTCAACGAGGTTTTTCCCTCCGGCGCAGCCGCCGGTGAGCGTTATCCTGAGCACATGATGGCGCTGGTAAACACGTAGCGGGACTTGCGTCCGTTGGAGGGCTGCACGGTGCCAGCAAATGGCCTGGGCAGGACAGCCGAGGCGGCTGTCCCTACCTGGGCATCGGCGCTGCGGACTTTCTAGCCGCCCAGCAGCTTGTTCACTTCCGTGTAAGGCACGCCGTCCGCAATCGCACCATATGTGCCTGCGGACTTGAGTTCCTCGGCTGCGCGCCGCAGCAGGCCGAGCGTCGCACGCATGAAACCCGAACCCACGCTGACCCGCGCCACGCCCAGCTTTTCGAGCTCCGCGATGGGCGGCGTTTCCGGCACGGCGAGAATATTCAACGGACACTGAACACTCTTCACGAGGCGGCCGATGGTGTCGGCATCTTTCAGTCCCGGCGCAAACACGCAATCGGCACCCGCATCGCGAAACGCCACCAGACGCCGAACGGCTTCCTGAAAATCGGCATCGGGATTGCCTCCGGGCAGCAGGTAAATGTCCGTGCGTGCATTCACGACGATGGGCACGCGCAACTGCGCAGCCGCTTCGCGCGCGGCCTTGATCTTTTCTACCGCCCGCTCAAGGGTCAGGAGCGGCTGGTCCGCGCGGCCAGTTGCGTCTTCGAGGTTCATCCCGACTGCTCCTGCCTCAATCACTTCGCGCGTGGTGCGGGCCACGTCTTCCGCGGTTGAGCCATATCCCCATTCGACATCGGCAGTCACGGGCACTTTCACGGCGCGCACAATGCGGCCGATGCGCGCGACCATTTCTTCGCGCGAGATGCGCTGGCCATCCGGGTATCCAAGCGAGAATGCGATGCCCGCCGAGGTGGTTGCGATGGCCGGAAAGCCTGCGTCCTCGAAGATGCGCGCGCTGGCCACGTCCCACGCATTCGGCAACAGCAACACGCCCACCCGATGACGCTGGCGAAATTCGATAGCCTTTTCGATTTGAGAAGTCATATTCATTCGGGTAGACGCAGCAGGTCGCCTCTATGGGTGCCTTACTGCTCTTATTGTGCCTTCTTCTGCAGCCTCGCCATAAATGTGGGCAGGTGCACCACTGCCCGCCCTACCGTGCCCCGTCCGATTTCCTTGTGTCCGTCGTGGGCGGTCACGCGCACGGTGTAAAAGCGTCCATCAAACGATTCCAATTCCGCCACCGCCCGAATCCGCATCCCGATCCCGCTCGCCGCCCGGTGCTCGACATGAATCAGCGTGCCCACGGTCATTTCACCCTCATCGCAGAACGGTTGCAGCGCCTGAAAGGCGGCCATTTCCATCAAACGAATCATGTCGGGAGTCGAGTATACCGGCGGGAGTTTCGGGTTGTAACCAGCAAGCGTATGCTTCCGTTCCACCGTCTCTTCCGCTTCGCCGCGTGCGCCGATTGGGATAGGCCGGGCCATCTGTTTTTCTGGGTTGCTCTCGGTGGAGTGTTGTTCTTACCGGTTGACTTGCCGACAAAGGAACTGCGTTGTCACCCGGCGATCGCGTTCGTTTCTAATCCGAGATCCTTACGTGCCTACGCCGCCGCCATGCACCGCGCCTCGATACCGTCCAGCGCTTCCCAAAGCTTCCGCGCCGCACCTTCAGCGGCGGAGAGTGCCTTCTCCGCAGCTTCGGGATTTGCCGCGACGCGCTTTTCCAGTTGCTTGCGCCACACCTGCGAGTGGTAAACGTCCGCGGTCGCATGCAGGGCAAAATAGGCTCGCGTCTTCTCGTCGGCACCATACAGGTCGCGCAAGCCGCAATTTTTTTCCCGCGCAACGCGTGGCACCTGCGATTCGTAGGCATAAAACGCCGCCAGCGCTTCCTCTGGCGCGCCTTCGCTGGCCAGTTCGCTAAAATACCCCATCAGATTGGAAATCTCGCGAACATGTTGCCGCTTCGGAGCGCGAGTCCCGCCCATGCCCTCCACAAAATCCAACCAAAGGTCCGCATGCGAGCGTTCCGGCTTGCCCCAAGCATCCTCACCGCCTTTTTCATCAGCCATATTCGCCAGCACGGCGCGGCGCAATTCGCCTTCTTCCAGGCGAATGCCCAGTTGCGCAAGATAAGAGGGGAAGGCTTCCACGTGTGGGTAATAACTTTCGCCATATTCGCGCAGATCCTCGCGCGTCAACTTCCCGGCAGTCCATGCCTGATAAAACGGGTGGCAAAGCAGATCGTATCGCGCAATACACTCATCGAGACGCGAAAAAAAAGAGTTGTTCTCCACACATCACCTCGGGACTTTCACTATACGGATTGAGGAAAAACTTGACAAGGCTGCGAACGGCTCTCGCCGCCTAACTTGTTACAATTGAACGAGAAGTTTCCCGCCTGGCTTTGGGGCTTTTTGAGCTGCGCAAATGCAAGGGTTCAACGAACATTTCGACGTGGTGGTGGTGGGCGCTGGCCATGCCGGGTGCGAGGCCGCGATTGCCGCCGCGCGCCTGGGCCTGAAGACGGCGCTCTATACCCTCAACGTCGACTTAATCGCGCAAATGTCGTGCAACCCAGCGGTTGGCGGCATCGCCAAAGGTCACTTGGTCCGCGAAGTGGACGCCCTCGGCGGCATCATGGGCGAGATCACCGATGCGGTTGGAATCCAGTTTCGATTGCTGAATACTTCGCGGGGCCCAGCCGTCTGGTCGCCGCGCGCCCAGTGCGACAAGCAGGCCTATCGCCTGAAGATGCGCGAGGTGCTCGAATCGCAGGCGAACCTCAAGATCAAGCAAGCCGAAGTGGTGGATGTGATTGTTGAGCCGTCAGCCATCAGCCATCCGCCATCAGTTCAAACCAAACCCACTGAAAACCGGGAACTGGGAACTGAGAACTGCGTTCGCGGCATTCTTCTGCGCGACGGCCGCCGCGTCTCGGCGCGCGCTGTCATTATCACCACCGGCACCTTCCTCAACGGGCTCATCCACTGCGGCGAGCAGCAATACCCCGCTGGCCGTTCCGGCGAGCCGCCCGCTGTTCTGCTCGGTGAAGCGCTGAAGAAGCTTGGCCTGCGCGGATGCCGCCTGAAGACCGGCACGCCTCCGCGTCTCGATGGCCGCACCATCGACTGGTCGAAATTTGAAATCCAGCCCGGCGACGCCGACCCCACTCCCTTCAGCTTCCGAACCCGCCAGGTCGCGCATCACGACAAGCAGGTGCCTTGCTATATCGCGTTCACGACGGAGGAAACCCATCGCGTCATCCGCGAAAACGTGCACCGCTCGCCGATGTACAGCGGACAAATCCAATCCATCGGCCCTCGTTACTGCCCGTCTATCGAAGACAAAATAGTCAAGTTCCCCGACAAAACGACGCACCAGCTTTTTCTCGAGCCCGAGGGCTTGAACACGCATGAAATCTACGTCAACGGCATGAGCACGTCGCTGCCGATTGATGTACAGCTTGCGATTCTCAAGTCGATCCCCGGCCTCGACCAAGCCGAAATGATGCGCCCTGGGTACGCCATCGAATATGACTCGATCGATCCGACGGAACTGAATCGCACACTCGAGACGAAGAAAATCTTGGGCTTGTTTCTGGCCGGCCAAATCAATGGCACGTCGGGTTACGAGGAAGCCGCCTGCCAGGGCATCATGGCAGGGATCAATGCGGCTCTGAAGGTAAAGAACGAGGCGCCGCTCGTGCTCGACCGCACCGAAGCCTACACGGCGATCCTGATCGACGATCTGATCTCCAAGGGCACGAATGAGCCTTACCGCATGTTCACGTCGCGGGCCGAGTTCCGCCTCCACCTGCGCATCGACAATGCCGACCGCCGCTTGACCCCGCACGGCCGCCGCGTGGGCCTGATCTCCGACGAAGCCTGGGCCGCCTTCCAGGCCAAGCAGCAGCGGCTGGAAGAGATGAAGCAACTACTGGATCGCACGAAACTTACGAGCGCAATGCTGGAGCAACTTGAGAACGACGAGAGCGGTCGAGCTTCGCTCGACATGGACAGCCGAGGGAGGCTGTCCCTACGTGAATCCGCTCTCGGTCAGCCGCTATCCCAATTCTTGAAGCGCCCCGAAATCACCATCGAGAAACTCGTCCCTGTGCTTCGCGAAGCCGCGCCCGCGTTCTTTGAACGTAATTCCTCTGCCAACTCATCGGTTGCCCTAACCGCAGCCGAAGGGCCCTCCACGGTTCCACTTTCCTCGGAAATCCGCAACGAACTCAAATCCATCGAAACCGAAATCAAATACGCCGGCTATCTTGACCAGCAGCAACGCGCCATCGAGCGCCTGAAGAAAGCCGAGCAGCGGCACATTCCCGAGTGGTTCGACTACCACTCCGTCAGCGGGCTGTCGCGAGAAATGCAGGAAAAGCTGCGCAAGATTCAGCCCCAGACCATCGGGCAGGCCTCGCGCATTCCCGGAGTCACGCCCGCGGCGGTCTCGCTGGTGAACGTCTATATCGAGATTCAATCCCGGCGCCGCGAGCAAGCCGCCGCACTATGATTGCGAATTGCACAGGCGCTGAACGGCAGCTGGAGTTTCTGAAGGAAGATTTCCATGATGCCCTTGTGTGGCTATTCAACGGCGCCGTCGCTTGGGATGCCGCACACAGGAAGCAAAACGCCGGATTGCACCTAACTCCCTTTTCCTTTTTCACGAGCATAGTCCAGGCACGGGCGCTGTACGAGTTTTTTTACAAGCGAGGCGGACGTCGGTGTGACGACCTTCGGTCGACGGACTTCGCCCCGAACTGGAGACCGTGCGAGAGTTCCCTCTATAAGACATACATGACGGACGGTAGGCCCGCGCAGAAGCGCGTGTTCCACCTTGTCCGAAACCGATGTATCCATGAGGGCGGAGAAGGACCGGATAGGCTGAATCAGCAAGTTCTCAATCTTGCGAAAGAACTCAGAAAACTAACAGAGGAGTTTGCAGCAAACGCGGAGCCGACGTTTAGCGACGAGATTCGATCCGCCCTGGCAAGAGCGCTTGAGGAGGCCAACAAAACGGCCAAGTATTACAGCATCCCTTGTCCCGTCTAGCGCGCCACCGCCTTTTCCACTGCCGCTCGCAACTCTTCGTACGACATCGCTCCAGGGTGGTAAGTTGTCACCTGCCCAGCGCGGTTCAGCACGACCAAAGTGGGTGTGGTGCTGGCCCCGTAGATGTTGAAGTTTCGCTTGCTGAGCGGAACCGGCATATCGAGCAGGTTTGAGTAGTAACGCTGCCGTACCGATTCGATGTAGGTGCGCTCCTGGTCGGGCGAGGCATCGTTGCCATAGGCAGCATAGCCGTAGAGTTGCGTCGGGCCGATTACAACCAGACCTTGCGGCGCGAACTCCTGCCGTAGGCGTGCAATCACCGGCGCCTCGGCCTTGCAGTCGCCGCACCAGTGCGCCCAGAAGAACAGAAGCACGGGCGAACCTTTGAGCGAGGTGAGCGAGGGAGGATTCGGCCCAAGATACTGGGTGGCCTGCAACGGCGGAGCTGGATGACCAACGAACGAAAGCAGATTCAGATTCTTCTGGAGGCGGGGCGCAATCGAAGTCGTTCCATAGCGCGTCAGCGCCGAACGCAGCAGTCGCACTGCGGCGGCCTGGCGGCCCTGTTCTGCCATGGTCTGCGCCAGAACTTCATAAGCTGCGCCGAGTGCAATGGGCAAATGCGGCTCGCTGTCGAGTTTACGCTTGGCGAGTTGCTGCTCGCCAAGTGTGCGCGTCTCGGTCGCATAGGAGGCGGCTTTTTCCCATTGCTGGCTCGCTGCCGCTCCTCGCGCCATCCACGAGAGCGCCTCTAAGTACTCCGGCGTCACGCCCCGCCGTGACTTGTAACTGGAGAGCTCCGCCTCGGCGGAAGAAACGGCATTCCGGGACAACTGCGTGCGCACGTCCTCGATCAGATTAGCCTGAGCCGTTAAGGCCATGACACCGAGTAAGACAGCCGCCATTAACCAGGCCGATTTCCCCACCCCGATTCGCATAAGTCTATGATGAATCAGGCTTTAGAAAGTTGCAAACCGAGGGCATGGCTTCCGGGGACACCGACCGGAGTTACCTAGGTATGGGCAGAACTGGCTAGCATTGGGCCGTCGAAGTTCGGTATACTACAGTTGCGTTTGATCTTTGCGGTTGTAAGCAGTACCCCGCTCTACAGCGTGACCTGCCTGCACTATCCAACAAGCTTCAGCGCATATTTCAACACAAAAGGAACACGGCAACACCATGGAAACAGGAACAGTAAAGTGGTTTAACGACGCTAAGGGTTACGGGTTTATCAGCCGCCAGAACGGCGAGGATGTGTTTGTACACTTCTCCGCCATCCAGGCCAACGGTTTCCGCAGCCTCCAAGAAGGTCAGCAAGTTCAGTTCGATGTAGTCAAAGGGCCGAAGGGCTGGCAGGCAGAGAACGTCAAGGGCGTCTAAGCCACGGCAAAATTCGACAGTTCCGAAAGAAGGGCGGCCAAAAGGCCGCCTTTCTTATTTCATGCGGCGGCCTGCTCCGCTTCCTGCACCGTGTTGAAGAACCGGAAAAAGTTGTCCACTCGCGTCACTCCGAGCGCCTGATGAATCCGCTGATTCACCCCCACCAGCCCCAGCGACCGGCCGTCTTTTTGCCGGCTGACGTAAGCTCCCACCAGCGCTCCAATTCCAGCTGAATCGGCAAGCGGAACCGCGGTGAAGTCGAGAATCAGGCCTCGCGAAGTGTCGGCGCGAACCTTCGCCTGGAAGCCAAACACGTTGGTCAGCGACAGCGGGCCCGAAAGACGCAGAATGCGGATTCCCTCCCGCGACCCGGGGAGCTCTTCAATTTGCAGTGGTTGATCTGGCATGGAGGAAATGTTAACGGCTCATGACAGCGCCATTATTAAAACCGTGTGAATTTTTGGGCCGCGCCAACGGGCGCTGAACACCCCTAGTCGATGTGCTCCCCTTCTTCAAACACTCCTTCACCCTCGGGCAGGACGTCAGTTTCGCCCGCGATCCAGACGTAAAGCGTCGGAAGCAGGAAAACGCTCATGATGAGGGCGGCGATCAAACCGCCAACGATGACGATCGCGAAAGGCCGCTGCGAGTCCGAACCAATTGCGTGCGAGAGAGCAGCGGGCAGAAGTCCTAGCGTGGCCACGAGCATGGTCATCATGATGGGGCGGAGCCTTTGGACCGCGCCTTCGACCGCCGCGTCTTCTATGGAATAGCGGCGCACGCGCAGCTGATTGATGTATTCCAGCATGATGACGCCCGTCTGCACGCAAACTCCAAACAAAGCAAGGAAGCCCACGCCGGAGGAAACGCTGAAGTGCGTGCCCGTGATGAGCAGAGCGATCAAGCCTCCGATGGGAGCGACGGCAATGTTGGCCATGATCAGCAGCGTCCATTTATACGACTTGAACATGGTGTAGAGGATGATGAAGATGATGAGAATTGTGATAGGCAGAACGATGAGAAGGCGCGCGTTGGCCCGCTTCTGACTCGCGTATTCTCCCTCCCAGTCGAGTGTGTAGCCGAGCGGCAATTTGACCTGATCGTTGACCTTCTTAATCGCTTCTTCGACCGTGCTGCCCAGGTCGCGGCCACGCACGCTGTACTTGATCGCGATGTAACGACGATTGCCTTCGCGATAAATTTCCGAACCGCCGTCCGTCACCTTGATGCGGCAAAGCTGCGCCAGGGAAACACGCTCGCCGGAAGGGGATAGCAAGCGAATGTTTTTGATCGCCTCTTCGGTGCTGCGGTATTGCGGGAGATAACGTAGAGTGAGGTCGTAACGTGCCTCGCCTTTCAGGATCTGTGTGAGAGCGCTCCCGCCGACAGCGGTTTGGACCGCATCCTGCACGTCGGCGACGTTGATCTGATAGCGGGCGGCGGCTTCGCGGTCCACGGTCACGTTCAGGTTGGGCTGTCCGAGCACGCGGAAAACTCCCAGATCCTCAACACCGTTGATCTTGCGCATGACGGCGACGATCTCGTCGGCCTTCCCTTCGAGAACCTTCAAGTCGTCGCCGTAGATCTTGGTTGCCAGCTCTCCTTTCACACCACTGACCGCTTCTTCCATGTTGTCTTCGATGGGCTGCGAAAAGCCCCAGAACACACCAGGGATTTTGTCGAGCTCGCGTTGCATGGCGGCAATCAGTTCATCTTTGTTTTCGTGGAAGACCGGGCGCCATTCCTCCTTCGGCTTCAGGTCAACGAAGTATTCGGTATTGAAGAAGCCGGTATTGTCGGTTCCATCGTCGGGGCGGCCGACCTGGCTGGTACATTGCGGGACTTCGGGAAACGAGCACAGCACGATGCGCGCCTGATTGGCGACGCGAATGCCCTCATCGGGTCCCGTGCTCGGAGCGAGCGTGCCGCGCACCCAGAGGGCGCCTTCGTCCAAGTGCGGAAGAAATTCAGATCCAACGAACCCGCCGAATGCGAGAACATTCCCCAACACGACACCCAGCACCCCAATTCCGACTGTGATCCCGCGGTGGTGAATCGCCCAGCGCACCGCAACCCGATAGCGGTCGATCAACCACGTCATGACCGGATTCCGCCACTCACCGGCTCCCTTGGCAAACGCAAAGCTCGAAAGGACCGGGGTGACGACGATCGAGAAAAACAAGGCGCCGAGCAGCGCAAACGCCATGGTCCAGGCCATGGGCTTAAATAGACGCCCTTCCACGCGTTGCAAAGTGAAAATCGGCAGGAACGCAGTAATCGTGATAACGATGGCGTAAAACACCGGGCGTTGAACTTCATGTGCGGCGTCGCCGATTTTTTCAATCGGGGTCTTTGTACTCCCATTCCCGCGGCTCAGAGAGTGCACGATGTTTTCCACCAGCACGATTGCACCCTCCACAAGCACGCCAAAATCTAAGGCGCCAATGGACAAGAGATTGGCGGGAATCTGAGCCAAATCCAAGCAAATAGCCGCGAAGAACAGCGAGAACGGAATCGTCGCGGCCACGATGAGGGCGCCGCGCACATTGCCCAGGAACAGAAACAGAATGATCGATACCAGGATCATTCCTTCTGAAAGGTTGTGCAGGACGGTGTGGCTCGTAAAGTGCACTAAGCTGCTGCGATCGATGAAAGGGACAATCTTCACGCCCGGAGGAAGGATGTGATCGTTAAGTTCCTCGACCCTTTTGTGGATCGCATCGAGCGCAGCATCGGCGGTAGCGCCTTTGCGCAAAAGAACGATGCCGGAAACGACATCGTCGTTGTCGACGATTTTGCCATCTTCATGGTGGATGGCGCGTGCGAACTGCCCGAGCCGGATTTTCGGGCCCTGGGAAACGATGGCAATGTCTTTGACGCGGAGCGGCGTGCCATTTTTCGTGAGTATTACAGTCTCCGCGATGTCCTGGGAGCGGTCCACCAACCCCACGGAGCGGACGTTGATCTGTTGCAAGCCCTCCTGAATGAAGCTCCCGCCCGCATTCGCATTGTTGTTGGTCAGTTGCTGTTCGATCTGCGCCAGGCTGAGACCGTAGGCAACGAGCTTGTTGGGGTCCACCCGAACCTGGTACTCGCGAGTGGGGCCGCCAAAGCTGGCGACATCGACAATGTCGGGGACGGTTTTGAAACTCTTTTCAACGACCCAGTCTTCCAGGGACTTGAGTTCCATGGGGTCGTAAGCGGGATTTGTGCTATGCAGAGTGAAGAAGTAAATCTGGCCGACCGGGCTCCAGTCAGTGCCCATTTGCGGGTTGACGCCCGGCGGTAATGTCACCTGGCTGAGCCGCTCAAGGACGCGCTCACGATTCCACGCGTTATCGGAATCGTCATCGAAAATCAGCTTGATATCCGAGAGACCGAACAGGGAAAAGGAGCGCAGATGAACGATCTGCGGGATGCCGTTCATGCCGTTCTCGAGCGGAATCGTGACCTGCTGCTCGATCTGTTCCGCCGAAATCCCCGGCCATTGCGTGATGATTTCTACATAATTGTCCGCGACGTCGGGATAGGCCTCGATCGGCAGCCGCTCGAAGGAAATAATGCCCCATACAAAAAGGAGTAGCGCCAACCCCACCACCAGGAGCCGGTTGTTGAGCGCGAAATCGACGACGCGACGAATCATCTATGGCTCCGTTGCGTCATTGCTCCACCGTGTTCTGCAGCGGAAGCGCGTTCGAGACAACCTGATCGCCCGGCTTGAGGCCACTCACCACTTCCTGCATGTCGCCGGGAAGCATGCCTCCAGTGACAATCTCGAGGCGCTTGAAATGGCCTTGGCCAATCGGCGCATACACCCACTCCCGGTCATGCAGGTGGAGAATTGCCGTGGCGGGGATGGCCGCATGCGTTTCCGCCTGTTTCCCGTAGAAGGTCGCAGTAACAAACATGCCGATGCGCATCAATCCCGGATTTGCGACTTCAATGCGCACCTTGGCAGTGTGGATGGTGGGATCGAGGGTGGGCAGGATGTTATCGACGCGCCCCTTGAAAACCTTGCCGGGATAAGCGTTGAGGTGAATATCTGCCGACTCGCCAACGCGCACGGCGTCGAGATCGTTCTCGTAAACGTCGCAGACGATCCAGACAAAAGACAGATCGGAGATGGTGAACGGATTCGGCCCCGACAGTCCCTGAACACCGGAAGCAGTCGTGACTTGCTGATCGGTAATCACGCCCGAGATGGGCGCAACCACATCGACGATACCGGAAGGATGATCCTTGTCGATGCCGAGAAGATGCAGTTGTTCAGTTGCGGTGTCGAGGTCGACTTTCGCATCAGCCGCGGCTGCCTGCGCCGCTTCGAGAGCGCTCTGGGCGATGGCCCCCTTGTCATACAGAAGCTGCGCGCGCTCAAACTGCTGCCGGGCTAGTCGCTCGTCGTTCACGGCCTTGAGATAGAACTGGTAGGCGCCAGCAACGTCGTTGCTGCGAACGCGCAGCAGGAGCTGGCCTTTCTTCACCTGATCGCCCAGGCGAGCTTTGATTTCGACGACGCGGCCAGCGGCGAGAGAGATCACAGGCACAGCCCGCGCGATATCGGGCTGCACGACGCCGGTCACGTTCAGGGCAGGCGCGGCTTTGTGCTCGACGGCAGTCACCAGCGGAAACTGGTCGGGGTGATCAACCTTGAAATTGTTGGAGTCGAGATCTGGCTCGACCGTGGCCTTAGGCGGCGCTTCGGCCTTGGGATCTGCCTTGCCACTGCACGCCGCCAGTAGAAAGCACAGAGGCAGGCCGAGCGCAGCGGCTAGAATCATGCCAGCGAATTTGGGTTTCATTGAATCACTTCCTGGCCGACGGCCATATTCAGCTGGGCAGCAGCCGTCAAATATGAGCCCACAAGATTTACATAGTTCAGTTGCACGCTGCGGTAATCGCTTTCCGCGTTCAGAAAATCGAGGAGCGAAGCGCCGCCGTGCTGGTAGGAGAATTGCACCGTATCCCGCACCCGAACCGACATCTCGAGGTACTTCGCTTTGTACGGCCGCAGCAGGTTGAGCGTGCTGTCGAGCGTCGCATAGCCGGAATCGACATCGCTGAGCACCTGGGCTTCGGCCGCGTCGCGCAATTTTTCGTTGCGCTTGATGTCGAGTTGCGTGCGCAGCTTTTCTCCCTGATTGCGGTCGAAAATCCGCAGCGGGATGTTGACGCTGACGCCAATTGTGTTAATGGCGAAGGGATTGTTGGTGGACGAGTTATGCGTATACCAACCGCTCAGGGTCGGGTCCGTCGAGCCGTTGGCGATCGCCAGCCTGTGGTCAGTCTGTGCCCTGTCCACTGCCTGAATAGCAGCCCGCAGATCGGGCCGAGTGTTGAGAGCGATCTTCCGGAATTCGTCTCTCGATTGCAGCTGGTCAATGAAATCGTAGCTCCCGCTCACCTCAAACTGTTCGATCGGCGTGCGGTCATCCAGCAAAGTGAGCAGCTGGATTTTCGCCGTGCGCAAATTCACCTCGGCCGTCTGCTCGTCCGATTCATACTGCACCCGTTGCAGTTCCAGACGATCAAGGTCAATTTGCGCGATATCGCCGGCTTGGAAGCGAGCCCGGCTGATCTCAAGAATATGGTCCCAGTAAGCAAGGTTATCTTTCGCCAGTTGCAGCACGGCCTTCGCTTGCAGCGCCGAAACGAAGGCGCCACGCAGATTGAACAGCAAAGTTCGTTCCAGATCGGCGTGGCTCGATTCCGCAATCAGGGTGCCCTTTTTCGCGCTCTCCAGGCGCAGGTGTCGCTTGTGCCGCCGCTCGATTAGCTGGCTGACGCTGGGTGTTTCAAACGTGCCGGCGAACGGCTTCCATACGCCATGATTAGGAGCGATTTGCGTGCCATCCACCGACAGGCCGAGATCGGGGTTAGGCCGCAAGAAGGCGGTGATTTCTTCAGCCTTCGATTCGTCGACGTTCAGCTTATCGGCCAACAGTGTTGGATTGGTCGCTTCGAACTTGTCTCGAATCTGCGGCCATGTGTAGGTCTGCGTCTGCGCCGAAGCCAAACACGCCAACGCTACAAACAACGCGGCCGGAACGAGATTGTGGAACTTGAACATCGTGTACTCCACGCGCATTGGGGAATCCTGATCGCCCGAATGCCTGCGGTCTTCGGGAATGCTTCAGGAACTTCCGCAAAGAAACAGAACGGAACTGCTTACAGGGAGACGAAGCCCGCAGGAGGAGCGCGCCCGGAAGGAACGAAGGCGACGACAGTGCCGAGCGAAAGCGGCGAAGATAAGAAAACTGTGCCCACCTGCTCGAATATTACTTTGCGCGAAGCCGATGCGGCCAGAGCGGGCATCGAAGCATGATTCAGAGCATGGAAAGCACAGGCGCAATGACTACTGTGGCGAAATCCGCGCTCCGACTCTTCCATGGCCTGACCCACGGCATGGAGATCGTCGCTGGCCGAAACCACCGGGAAGAGCAAAACAAGCGCGCAACCGAGCGTGCACACAATGACAAACGACGCGCGCGTCCATGGTTGAGACGAAACCCGACGCCGCCACAGCACATAGGCGGGCAAAAGCAGCGCAAACCAGCAAAGATTAAGAAAAAACTCCATTCAATATCGTACTTTACGGGAAGGCTATCGGCCACCTTACCCGAACAACCGTTTCAATAATTTCAAGATATCAAAGGATAGCACAGGCTTTACAAGTGACTTGGGTACTTGGCGCGCGCACAGACGCCGCTCGGCCTGTTGCAAGCTAGCTCGCGCGCGCTCCTAGAATCGTTCCCGAGCACGCGCCTAGCCCGATTCGGCGAAAGCCGTCGCCTTCGCAGTATCCGTGCAGAACAATCTCGTCCCCATCTTCCAGGAACTTTCTCTGCTCTCCGCTCGGCAGTGTGATCGGCTCTCGGCCGCGCGACGTCAGTTCGAGCAAGCAGCCGCGGGCGCTCTTGTCAGCGCCCGAAACCGTGCCACTAGCCAGCAAATCACCGGCGCGAAGATTGCACCCGTTGCTCGCATGGTGTGTCAGCAACTGCGCCATCGTCCAGTAGAGATCGCGCAAATTGCTCCGGCTGAGTACTACGGGATCGAGACCCGCCTCACGCATCCGCGCCGTTAGCAAAGAAGCCTCGAGACTAAGGTTGAGGCCGCCCCACTTCTGATCGGCGGAATCAGAAAGGTAAAGTAACGGCGCCGGATCGCCTGCCGGACGGGAAAAGGCACCTGTGCGAAACGGCGCCAGCGCCTCCATCGTTACAACCCAGGGCGATAGCGTCGTCGCAAAACTCTTTGCCAGGAACGGCCCCAGCGGCTGATACTCCCATGCCTGCATGTCCCGCGCAGACCAATCGTTCACCAGGCAGATTCCAAAAATGTGATCCTCCGCCTCGGGGATAGAAATTCGTTCGCCCAGCTTGTTTCCTGTGCTCACGAAAAACCCGACTTCCAGTTCGTAGTCGAGTGCTTTGCTCGGCCCAAACTGCGGATCGGCGTCTCCATCCCGCGTTTGCCCCAACGGACGCCGGACTGCTGTACCGCTCACAACCAGTGACGACGCGCGCCCGTGATAGCCGATGGGAACGTACTTGTAATTTGGCAGCAGCGGATTGTCGGGGCGGAACAACTTGCCGACGTTCGTCGCATGGAAGACGGAAGCGTAGAAATCGGTGTAGTCGCCAACATCTGCCGGAAGAAGCATTTCAACTTCGGCCTGCGGCACCAGATGGCGCACGACAGCCTCGCGATCCGAAGACGGCGCATCGTTGCGCAGCAGCGAGTGAAGGCGGCGGCGCAGAGCGCGCCGCGGTGCAGAACCGAGTGCCATCAGCGCATTCAGCGAAGCGCCTCCCGGGCCATTCGCACCACACGCTTCGGCCGCGGCTCTCACGTCTGCGCCGAGCAAACCTTCGCTTCCGAATCCAGCGACGTCTAAAACCCGATCGCCGATGGCAACTCCAACCGTTGCGTCGCCGCTTTTGTCTCGGCGTCGAAATATCCCAAACGGCAAATTCTGGACGGGGAACTCCGACGAGGCGTCATTCGCCGATTCCACCCAGCTTTGCGTTCTAGGATCGTGGGTTTCGTCTAACTGAGGTTTCATAGAAGATGGAGGGCGCGTAAGTCGTCGATCGGCTCCGTAAACGAGCAACATCCAAACGAGACCGCGAAGTCCCTGCGGGCCAGAGACACATCACGTGCGCTGAGCCGGTGTCCGCGCCATATAACCTCATGGGAACCGAAGTGGAAAGCTTCCGCCGCCTGCTCCTTGAGCAGCTCGACCGCAAGTCCAGTTTCCATGCCCGCGCGTACAAAAGCTGCCGCCAGAAAAACATTCAGAAAGCCGTACATGATTCCGGAAGGACTGTCGGGCTGATATGTGAACCGGCGCAGCGAGCGCAGAGGGTGATGCAGGCCCGCTGTCGCCTTGAACGGCACGCCCGCCGCCGCGCACAGCATAATGAATTCGATTACGTTCTCAGGCGCGGGAAATTTATCCGCCGTTTCACCACCTGTCCGAATCTTGGCGCGCTGTCCACAGAATTCCACCGCCGCAACGCAGTCACGCATCGCTCCAGCCGCAGCTTTGCCAATCGTCGCTTCGCCAGGCGTTGCACCGCCGGACCAGGGAATTTCGAAATACGTCTCCAGTTCAGGTGGGATCATTCGAGAAAGCTGCTCGATCTCCGCCGGGCTCGTAACCCGTACCTCCACCGACTCGATTTTCCACTCGTTTGGCAATCGCCCAGCCGCTCGGCGCGCATTGAAATTCTGGATGAGTGCAAGGTCGGCAGCGACATCCGTGCCGAGCAACGCTGACACACCCCAGTGCGATTGCGATTTCGCGCCAGGTCCGTGCAGCCGAACCAGCACATCCTCACACTCGCCGAGTCGCGTTGCCGGAACAATGAAGCGCCCGAGCATCCAGCTGAATTCTGACCGCGAATACAAGTAGTAGTTCGCCACCGCCGAAGGCATCCCCAGCGACGCGGGCGGAAATAACCCCGCGTAGTCGATCAGATTTCGCAGCAAGACAACGACAGACTCCGCTGCCCTAGGCGGATTGCCGATTGTCTCTTGCGACTTAATCTCCATCAAGCTTTCCTTCAGCTCCCTCAAACTTTTTCCGCAACCCTTGCCAGCACTCGAAATACTGATGGTCGAGTTCGGAAGTCTCCAGTGCGAACCGGGTCGGCCGGCACACAAAGCGCGTTTCGAACATGAACGCCAGCGTGTCTTTGATAGCGACCGGCTTCAGTTCCGCGTTGCTCGCCTTTTCAAATGTCTCGGTGTCAGGCCCGTGACCGGCCATGCAATTGTGCAGACTCGCGCCCCCCGGCACGAAGCCCTCCGCCTTGGCATCGTACTCCCCGTGAATGAGCCCCATGAACTCGCTCATGAAATTGCGATGAAACCACGGCGGCCGAAATGTGTGCTCAGCCACCATCCAGCGCGGCGGGAAAATCACAAAATCCAGATTCGCCGTTCCCGCAATCTCGGAAGGCGAAGTCAACACCGTGTAAATCGATGGATCGGGATGGTCGAAGCTCACCGTGTTGATGCAATTGAAATTGGCCAAGTCGTATTTATAGGGAACGTAATTCCCGTGCCAGGCAACCACATTTAAGGGAGAATGATCGATCGCCGCTTCCCAGAGGCGGCCTTGAAACTTGGTCACAATCCGGCAATCGCCGTCAACATCTTCGAACGCGGCCACCGGAGCGAGAAAGTCGCGCGGATTTGCCAGTCCGTTCGCGCCAATTGGGCCGAGGTCTGGCAAGCGAAGAAGCGCGCCGTAGTTTTCACAAATATATCCGCGCGCCGTCTTACCGAGCAGTTCGACTCGAAAGCGAATCCCCCGCTGAATCACCGCAATCTCGCCGGGCGCGGCTTCGAGAATCCCCATCTCCGTGCGCAACAGCAAACGCCCCGTCTGCGGCACAATCAGCATCTCGCCATCGGCGTTGTAGAAGAAACGGTCCGTCATCGACGCATTCGCAACGTAGATATGAATCCCAACCCCCGAATGCGTGTGCGTGTTGCCGTTGCCGGCCACCGTAATCAATCCGTCAACAAAATCGGTGCGCTTCGATGGAATTGGAATCGGAGCCCAGCGCAATTGGTTCGGCGGCGCGGTCACTTCGTCAAACGGAGCGCTACGCAGCTTGCCTTGCTCGATGGGCTCAAACGGTTTATGTGCGACCGAAGGCCGGATGCGATAAAGCCACGTGCGACGGTTGGCTACCCGTGGCACCGTAAATGGAGTTCCACTCAACTGCTCGGCGTATAAACCGTGGGCAACCTTCTGCGGTGAGTTTTGTCCGCGCGGCAGCGAACCGGCAACGGCTTCGCTGGCAAACTCGTTTCCAAAGCCCGATTGGTATTGAAACTTCGTCGCCTTGTGGTTGTTCGTGCCTGCGTTTGCCGCTGTTGCTGCTTTTGTCGTTTTTGTGCTGGCCATCGTCTAAAGATTCCCTCGCCGCGCCTGCTCCAGTTCGATCGACTCAAATAAGGCTTTGAAGTTGCCTTTCCCGAACCCGCGGCTTCCCTTGCGCTGGATGATTTCGAAAAATACTGTCGGCCGATCCTCCACCGGTTTCGAAAAAATCTGCAGTAGGTACCCTTCCTCGTCGCGGTCCACAAGTATACCCAGTGAACGCAGCGTGCCGATTGGCTCTTCCAGCGGTCCCACGCGCGTCGGCAGCGCTTCGTAGTAAGTGTCAGGCACGCGGAGAAATTCGAGCCCGTTGCGCTGCAGCTTGTTCACCGTAAACAGCACATCCTTGCACTGCAGCGCGATGTGCTGCGCCCCCGGCCCGCCATAGGCTTCCAGATACTCCTGGATCTGGCTCTTGTTGCGCGCAACTGCTGGTTCATTGATCGGAAATTTCACCGAATACGAGTCGTCCGACATCACGATGCTCATCAGCGCGCTGTACTCGGTAGAAATATCCTTATCGTCGAATGTGATGTAACGGTGGAACCCGAACACGCGTGAGTAGTATTCCGCCCAGTGCTGCATCTGCCCCAGTTCCACGTTCCCCACGATGTGGTCGATGCGCAGGATCCCGCAATCATCGCCGGCAACCGGAGCCGCCACAAAGCCGGGCAGAAACGGCCCCTCGTAGTCTTTATATGAGATCAGCGAATGGATCGTGTCGCCGTAAGTGTGAACGGCGGCGCGCCGGATCGTGCCGTGCTCGTCACGTAAGTCGTGCGGTTCCTCCGCCGCCTTTGCCCCGCGCCGCACGGCTTCAGCAAATGCTTCGTCGGCGTCAGCGACTTCCATCGCAATATCCCGCACGCCATCGCCATGTTTTCGGATGTGCTCGGCCGCCGGATCGTCCGCAGTGAGCGGCGTCGTCAACACAAAATTCGCCTTGCCTTGGCTCAGCGCATACGAGGTTCGCTGGCGTTGCCCGGTTTCCAATCCGCTGTAAGCAACCTGCGAGAAGCCAAAGCCCTTGCGGTAATAGAAAGCCGCCTGTTTGGCGTTGCCGACAAAGAATTCAACGTGGTGAATGCGTTTCAGCTTGAGAGGATTTTCCATACCTTCCCCACCCGGCTCCATCTTCGCACACTTGCTTAGATGCAATGTAGTAGTACAAAGCGCGCTGCACAAGCATGGTGGGCAGCAATCCTAACTCATCGCTTTTCCCGCCAGTGACTCCAGCACGCGAATCGGCGACGCCTCAGGCGCAACCAGCGCCTCAACCGGAATGATGAACGTCTGTTCCATAGCAAACTGACCCGACAACGCAGCGTGAGGCACGCCATCGGTGTACACGATCCATGTCGCCATCGGCGGAAATGCGATGCGTTCTTTTCCCTCTCGTGCCTGTTGAAACTGCGCGTTCTCTTTCAGCCAGTCGTGGAAATGAAGCATGAACTCGTCATAGGGCGCTCGATCCGGCAATGGGAAGCCGACCCGGCTCAGCCCGCGCTTCAAGCCAGACCATACTTTGGACGCATTTGCATAACTCGCCAATCCTGCAGCATTTGCAAAGCGCCCGGCCAATTCGGGGAAACGCTCACCCACCACCCACGTGCGATCCTTCGCTCGATTCACATTCGTGAACACGCGCAAAATTCTGCCGCCGCGCGTGGGCCGGCTTGGAAATGCGTCCACATGCAGAAGATCATTCCTTTTGTGCAAGGACAGGTCGCGCCCCTCCTCTTCCAAAGGACGGAAACTGGCGTAATCCATTTGCAGGCGCCCTGCATACGGCCCCAGGAACTCCTCCACGAACTTCCTTACCCGGGCCGCGTAACGCCGCATGATCTGATGCACGCGCGGCTGGCTCGCGTCGTCAGCAAGGCCGCGCAGCAAATCGCTCTCCGGGCGATAGGAAACATTCTTATGCAATCGCGAATCAGCCGGCTCGAGCGCGAGCAGAAAATCAACGTCCTCCCGCGGCAATTCGAAGGGAGGAGCCCCGAAAAACAAAATAGCTCCCTTCTCAAGCTCCGCGCAGTAATGCCGGGAACGCGCCGCGACATCGGGTCCGTCCCTCCAGCCGTCCGCTCTGTAGTCTTCAACCGTCAACCACGGCATATGCCGATTCCGCCCCGCTTAGCCCCACCTGCCCTTGCCTTGCAAACCCATCCGCTCTCAGGCGGTTCACTCTCGCAATTCAATCGATACCACTTCGCCGGCATGCTTGCCGGTCGCACGGTAGTTCACGGATACGGGCCGGTTTTTCCAGTCGCACGAAAACTGATCTTCGCCGATCACCAGCAGCGTTTTGTAGTCGGAGGCGTGCATCGTGTACGAAGTCATGCCGCTGATAATCGTAATCAATACATCGGGAGGCTTAGAGCAATCGCTCTGCACGATTTTCCCTTTCAGATTTTCGACAGGCCCGGTGGTGCCGGGCTTAGGCGCCGCCGGCTTCGAGGCAGCAGAATCAGACGCCTCATCCTCAGACGCACTTTGGGCCGCGCTAGCTGCCGCCTCGGTTCTTGCAATCTGTTGCGAACGAATCCCATACTTCTCGAGCGTAGGAAGCTCTTCCAGTTCTTTCTTCGCCGCCGACGCTGCTTGCCGATCCGGCCCTTCCTTCAAACGGGTAAATATCTCTCGCGCCTGGTCCCACTTCTTGGCGGCAACGTAGATTTGTCCAAGATTGAATTGATACTCCAGGTTTCGCGGTGCAAGCGCGATCGCCTGCCTCTGCGCCTCCAGGGCGGAATTGACTCCGCCCCCTCCCACCCGCGCCATTCCCAGCATGTTATAGGCGTCAGCCATATCCGGATACCAATCCACCGCCGCCCGCAGATCCTGCATCATGTTGGCCAACCCGCGCATCTCTTGCCCCGCAACCTGCGCCGCGCGATATTTCACCACCGAACGGTAATACCAAATCCACGGGTCGCGCGGATTCAACTCTGCCGCCTTGTCCAGATCCTCAGAAGCCGCGTCAAAAAGTTTCTGCTGGATATGATCGCGGGCCAATCCCCGGTGCGCCGCCTCATTGTCTTTCGGATCCGCAGTCAGAGCCTGAAGATCGCGCAGCGCCTGGTCCCGATGTTCGGGAACCCGCGCCATCATATCGTCAATCACTGCCTTGGCATTTGCCTCGGCTACCGGGTTCACGGCCACGCCAAATTCATCGCTGGTGATCGGTACCGGAAAATGATTGGGCTGCGCGATATCGAGGGGATCGGAGGTCGGTTTCTTGGACTGATCGACTGCAACCCCCAGGTTGCCGAGCGAATTGAAATAGGTCCTGACCGCTTCTTCCATCTGCGCCGGCGACAAATCAAACGCCTGCACCATTGCTTTGTCCACTGGCACTTTCTGGTTCAACACAAGATCGAAATACGTCCCGACCTCCGGCATCTTCTTCTTATTGATCAGATAGTGCACCACCATCCACGATTGCGCGTAATAGAGCGTGTTATGCGACCCCTCGCGCAGGCCTGAGCCGTCATGTTTCATCGTGAACAGGTCCACCATCCCGATCCAAACCGGCGAACTCACTAACTGCGTCAGCGATTGCGGTGCCTTCGCGTCGCGCACCATGTTGTCGAAAATGTCTTCATGCCATTCCGGGGCCAGCTCGGGATCTCCTCCAATATTCACTTCCTTGCCAATCTCGACCGCTCCGAAATACTCCGCCATCCCTTCATCGAACCAGCCCTGCGTAGGCGGATAGTTGTAGTTCAGGAAGTAATGTCCCAGCGAATGCGCGATCGCGCGCCAAGGCTCCATTTCAAAAAGGTTGAGCCCGATGTAGACGCGATCGTAGCCGGGAACGTAAAAACCGCCCGCCATGCTCTGCTTTGCCGGAGCTACTTCGCCATACTGTTTATCGCTCTTGAACGCGATCACCGTGATTGGAACCGGCGTCTTCAATTTGTCTTTCATCAGCAGTTGCCCGAAAACTGCCCGCATCTGCTCCATCCGCAAGGCCACTTCGCGCCCGCGCTTTTCTCCGCCGTCAGTCAGCACGGAAAAATGCGCACTGTGTACTTCAATCCACTTGGGCTCGTCCTTGGCGAAAACCACACCGGGAGGAAAGGCAGCCAGCAGGACGCCGGATATGACGATACCGATATGCAACGAAAGCCTCATGGAAAGTATGGGGAGACCACTCTTACAAAAATGCTAGCACGCCTTCCCCGCCAAGACCGCAAAGTGCTCAATTAAGCGATCGCAGAATAGTTGGCCTTTGCTTTCCCTTGGCCCGAAGCCTCACCGCACGTTACACTTTCGCCCGTGACTTCGGCCCCGGTTTCCCGTCTCGCCTGGATTGATTGGATGCGCGGCCTCGCCTGCGTGCTCATGTTTCAGACGCACTGCTACGATTCATGGCTCGGCGGCGATGCGCGCAATACCGTCGTTCTTAAAGACTCGCAGCGCCTCGGGACGCTGCCCGCGCCGCTCTTCCTTTTTCTCGCCGGAATTTCCTTCGCACTGGTAACCAGCAAACTGGTTCGGAAAAACGCCACGCCCGGCCAAATCACCCGTAGCATGGCCCGCCGCGGCGCTGAAATCGTCGGCTTCGGCCTGCTCTTTCGCCTGCAGGAATATCTCATCGCCTGGGGCTGGGCGCCGTGGACCGATCTGTTCCGCGTTGACGTCCTCAACATCATCGGCCTATCGATGATTATGATGGCGCTGCTTTGCGGTCTCGCTTTGCAAATTAAGGTTCTCCAGACGCGGCCCTCCAGTAGCGCCGCAGGTCGCGCAGTTGACCATCGTCCAGCCTCAAGCGCAACCATGCCGGTCGCCGCGATCGCTATGGCCGCGCTCGCCGTCGTCGTCTTGATCGCCTTGTTGACGCCTCTGCTATACACCACCTGGCGCCCCACCTGGCTCCCGTGGCAAATCGAGTCCTACATCGACGGTTGCCACAACCTCGGCTCGCCTCAGCCCTGGCTGTTCTGCATTTTTCCCTGGACCGGTTTCGCCTTCGCCGGTCTCGCCGCCGGCGCAGTTCTCTTCAGCGACTGGGGACGTGACCGCGCAGCCCAAACTTTGGCGTGGCTGGCGGCCGCCGGCGCCGCAGCAATCCTGATCGCCTATCAGCTCGACCATTCTTCGCTACAGCTGTATTCCACGTATGACTACTGGCACACCAGCCCCAACTTCTTCATGATGCGCGTCGGCATGCTTCTTCTGATCGCTTTCCTCACCTATGCCTGGTGCCGCTGGGGCCTCGCAACTCGCGGCTCCGGCCTCTGGAGCTTCAGCCCGCTCATCCAACTAGGCCAGGCTTCCCTGCTCGTCTATTGGGTGCACATCGAGTTCGTCTACGGACGCTTTTCGATCCTCCCAAAACGTGCCGTTGGCGTTGCGACCGCGACGAGAGGCCTCGCCGAGATTTGCCTGTTCATGCTGATCCTGTCGATGCTTCGCACTCGCATCGACTGGAAGGCGCTGCGCCTAAATTTGCGCGCCCGAATCTCGCAGCCCGCAAGATAATTCTCACTGCCGCCTGGTAGCAGCGATCGTGAGTTATTTCCGTTGTGACGGGCGACCTTTCTGTCTTCGCTAAATCGTGATGGAATACTCTCCGGAGAAAAGAAACATCATGCTGGCAAACGGTCCAAGTACTCGCAGATCGAACATTTCGCGCACGCCCGCTGTACTCCTCTTATTTGCTCTCGTGTTTTTCGCGGCCTGTCATCGCCCGAACGCCCAGCGCCGCTACCCGATGACGGGCGAGATCATCGCCATTGATCGTTCGGCTCACCAACTGATCGTCCGCAACGATGACATTCCCAATTTCATGAAGGCGATGACCATGCCTTTTACGGTCAAGGACCCTGCCGCACTTGACCACTCTCAGATCGGCCAGCGAATCAAAGCAACTCTCATCGTCACCGACACGGAATCGTGGCTCGAAGACATTCATGTCACCGCGCAGGCTCCCGCCGAGGCACAACCGCGTAGTGAGTTACAGATACCCGCCGAGGGCTCACCCGTTCCAGATTTCGCCTTCACCAACCAGGATGGCAAACGCGTGCACCTCGCCCAATACAAAGGCAAGGTGCTCCTGCTGACGTTTATCTATACGCGCTGCCCCATGCCCGACTTCTGCCCGCGCATGATGAACAACTTCCGCGATATCGAAAAATCCTTAAAGCAGGATCCGGCCGCATACGGTCGCACCCACCTGCTCAGCGTTACCTTCGACCCGGACTTTGATACACCCACCGTACTCCGCCACTATGCCCTCTCCACAACTTCGCTCCCCGCCGCCGATTTGTTTTCGCACTGGGAGTTCCTCGCCCCGCGCCCGCAAGACCTCGACGCAATCGGCCATTTCTTTGCCCTCTCGGTGTGGAAGGAGGATGCTGGGAAAGACAAAGGCCAAATCACGCACTCGCTGAGCACCGCGATTATCGACAGCAACGGCAAACTCTACCGCTGGTACCACGGCAACGACTGGAAACCCGAGGAATTATTGCGAGAAATACGAACCGCAACCGGCGTGAACTGAGTCTTAGAGTCTCCGAAAGATTATTCCCGCTTGGCCGATAGCTGCACGATCGCATTCCCCACCAACTTCGTTGCGATCGCCCAGTTTTTCCGCGCAGCCGATTCATCATCTCCGTAGCCGTTCACATACACAGTGAAATAGAACCCTTCGCGGATATGTTCCGCGCCGCTGAAAAAGCACCGCCGCACGCAAACCTCGACCGCCGCGCCGATTTCCGGTGCACGGCGCAGCAGTTCAGTCAGTCTTCGAGCGAAGCTTTCGTGAAAAGGAAAGGACCGGCGCTGTCCAATATCGGAAAAAACCAGATCGACGTAACTGGCCAACTTGTGCGAGGCATTGAAAATCTCTTCTTCCGCGCTCAGTTCCGCCGTCGCCCACACATCGCACTTCGCGCTCTCAACCATGCTGCGCGCCGAGTTCACAGCTCTCAGAAACTCCGCCAGTTCCGCAAACTTCGTTGCCTCTTCGATCTTCGCAATCAACTCCGGCTGCCGCTTCAAATCGAAATACGCCAGCCTCTCCGCCGGATCGGTCCAGGGAACATCCAGCACCGGATCTTCGTGTCCCAGCTCAATCGAGAAATCGGCATCCATCAGAAATCATCGCCCGTTAGACAGAAGTCGCCCCCATCAAAATCTGCGCAGGAAGTTCACGATCGCCGTCTCGGCCCAATAGCCGTCATCCTGTGCATCATCATCACCCCCCGCGCCGTTTCGCGCTCCGATAAACGCGCAGTGCCCGCCATCTTCAGGTTCAACAAACGTGACGTTCGGGTTGGCAAGAAACTTCCGCCGCGTCTCCGGAGTAATGCGGATAAAAGGGTCGTTCGCCGAATGCAGAACCAGCGCCGGAACGGCAATCTGCCCCACAACGTGCGCCGCCGAGGCTCGGTCATAGTAATCGTCCACGCCAGTGAACCCGCAATAGTAGGCTGTGACTTTATCGTCAAACTCGCGCAGGCTGCGAATTCCCCGCAGCTTCTTAGGATCAAAGTGTTCTGGAAACAGCCGAGCCTTGTGGAGCATCCTCCGCCGCAGCGCCCACAAGAAATAAGTCTCGTAAATCCGATTTACCGGCTCGTGCAGCGCATCGGCCGACGCCGCCAGATCCAGCGCGGGACAGCAGGCCGCCACCGCACGAAACTCCGGCGGCGCTTGCACTCCCCACTCCCCGGCAAGCTTCAATACCAGATTGCCGCCCATCGAAAATCCCACCAGCGCCAGCCGCGAAACGCCGTCGCGCGCGATCACGTCCCGCGCCACCGCTGCCACATCGCCCGACAAGCCCGAGTGGTAGAGTACCGGCGCCAACGCCTCGGTCCCACCACAATTGCGCTGGTTGTAGCGGATCACATTCATCCCCACCCGAAGCGCCTTGTCTGCAATGCCGCGCGCATATTGCGATTCGCTCGACCCTTCGAGGCCATGGACGACGATGATCGTTAACGCCTTCGTCCGGTCGGCTTGCCAATGGCAGTGGCACAGCACACGCACACCTGGGGCCACTTCGACCAGGCGCGCTTCGGGCGTGGGCAAGCCAAAACGGCGCGGCATTAGGAAGGCTGCGACGGTCTGCACGTGCCCGCCGCGCAAAAAGTGCCGCGGCACGAAGGGTGATGGTTTCTCAGGTGATTGCGGAATACCCACGTACTGATTTTAAATAGAAAGACGATCTTCTCACGGAGTTGGTTCATGCCCATCTTTGAGTACGTTTGCAAGGAATGCCAGCATCAATTCGAGGCTCTCGTTTACGGTAGGGAAAAAGCCGCGTGCCCGAAGTGCGAAAGCAAGAAGCTCGATCCCAGGCTCTCCGTGTTCGCGGTGTCGGCCAAGGGAAGCGCGGCATCGCCTTCGCCCATGGCAGCCGGCCCCTGCGGATCCTGCGGCAGCCCAGACGGGCCGGGCTCCTGCGCCTGGAAGAACTAGTCGCTCCGGTCCGACTCTGGAAGGCAGCGAGTGTAATCGCCGATTTCGACAGTTGACTCGTGAACCGAGCGGGCACAGAATCTGCAAGGGGCCAATAGCAAGGGATCGCTGAAGGGCCAGGGCACGCATGTTCGACTACGATCCACCTAGAGAAAAGGAACCCGTAGATTACACAGGCCTCAAAATTGGGGTTATGTCGCTCCCGGTGTTCCTTCTCGTTACTTTGTTACGTAACGCAGAGGCGGGTCTGGCTGCGAGCATTGTGTCAGTTGCGATACTGTTTGCCATCAAAATCCGCTGGAATCTGAGGAAACACGTCTGGTTCTGGGCCATCATTGCTATTATCTTGGCGCTCCACGTCCCGTTAGTCTTTATGGCTCGACTCCCACAGGGAAATACGCCTACTCTTTTCTATACGATGCCGCTCGGAATCGCGGATTTTCTGATCATCTCGGGCGCTCTGGGGACTGCCGAAAAACTTTTCTTGAAGAATGCTTCTGCTGGCGAAGAGGACTGAAAAGTCAGTCGGTGAAATATCCCAATTACCCTCCCCGTCACACCGTCTAAATGCGGGACTCCTAACCCAATGCCTCGCCCCCTGATCTCTCCCTCCCCAAATACATGCGGCGCAGACTCGCAACGTCGCCCCGCAAGCTCCCGCCAGTAACCACCTCGAAATAACCAACGCAATCTTCCCCTCCAACTCATCTCGTCCTATGATCGCGTTGGATTAATTAAGCATGGACCGGCGCAAAGAGCCGCGGCTTAGGGTTGAATTTCCGGTGCGCATCTGGGGGGTTGACCGGATGGCACTCCCGTTCGCGGAGGTCGTGCGGGTAAAAAACGTGAGCCTGAGCGGCGCCATGCTGTTGGGGGTACGTGCCAAGATTCGCGCCGGCGACCTCCTGGATGTGCAGCATGGTTCACAGCGGGCGCAATTCCTGGTTGCCTGGGCTGAATCGGGAGAGGTTGGTATTGAAGCCTTGCCCTACGAGCCCTGCATCTGGCAAATTGCGCTACCGAAGTCTGACATGGTGGGGACCGGATAGGCCATACGCCGAACGGCACTCATCGGCCAACTAACGTGGATTCACGTGGCCGGTTCCCACTTTTACCTCCTGGCGCAGGAATCTCGCGAACACCTCATTCGAGAACAATCGCCCGCGGCCGGTAAGCCGCACCCTCACACCATCCCTTTCCAGCAGCCCTTCCCGCTCACATTCCCCAATCGCCGGTTCGAACGGCGCAATGCCGTCCGCCGTGAATTCTGCCCGAAGCCCATCAAGATGGACGCCTCGATTCAGCCGCAGGCCAAGGAAGAAACTCTCTTCAATCGCCGCACGCGAGGTAACCAAAGTGACCGCGCCCGCGGTTCCATTCATGTAAGCGTCCAGCGAGTCCGGCGTCGCAAACCGCACCGCGTCGACAGTCTGGTTTGGGAGAACGCCGCGCTTTAGCGCTGCCTTTCGACTGACTTCTTGACCTCCGGCCTTAGCCGCTGGGGTCGATATCGGCCGTAGCATCGAGTGCGCATCCACACCGAAGCCTAGATACGGCTGCCGAGTCCAATACTTCAGGTTGTGCCGCGATTCCGCGCCCACCCGCGCAAAATTCGATATCTCATACTGTTCGACACCCGCAGCATTCAGCGTCTCACACGCACGAAGGTAAAAATCCGCCGTCGCCTCATCGTCGGGCACGAAGTGCGCATGGTAGCGCGTGCCCCCGGCAATCAATTCGCGCCCCAGGCGCGAGTCTTCATCCACTTCCAGCATGTAGACGCTGGCATGCGGCACCCCGAGCGCACCCGTTTCCGCTAATGAATAGGTCCAACTCTCCGCCGTCTGGTACGGCAGTCCTGCGATCAGGTCGACGTTGATGTTGTCGATCCCGGCCGCGCGCAATCGCGCAACTTCCTCGGTGACTGTCGAGCGTTTATGTAGTCGGCCGACGGCCTGCGCTTCCTGGTCCACAAACGACTGCACACCCAGGCTCACGCGATTCACGCCGCATTGCTGTAAAGTCTCGATGAGCGCGAAACTCAACGTTCCGGGCGCGCACTCAACCGTTATCTCGGCATCGCGCGCCACGGCAAATTGGTCGCGCACGGCGTTGAAGGTGCGCACTAGCTGCTCGCCGGCCAGGATAGACGGCGTTCCTCCCCCCAGATAAATCGAGTCGACGGTTTCGTCCAGCATGCATCCAAGTTCCGACGCCGTTTCGTGCGAGCGGGCAATATCCTCGATCACGCGGGCGACGTAATTCTCGTACGCGGACTTCGAGAACACGTCCGAAGCAAAGTTGCAATAGCTGCACTTGGTCCGGCAGAACGGCACCGAGATGTAGAGGCCGAGAGACACGCTGCAGTCATTCTATGGGTGATTGCGGGCGTTGCGAGCGCGGGGCCTCGCTTAGAATGATAATTAGGAGTTACAACAGAAGAAATGAGCGACGAGAATCTCGAAGTCTTGTGCCAACATTGCGGTCAAGCTCTTTCAACTTTCCTTCATCAGATGGAGCAGCACAATGCCGGAGTTGTGTGCCCCTCTTGCGGCAAGACTCAGGACGGAACCAGTTCGCCCGGGAAAACGGGAAAGACACCGAAAAACCTGAGCGGCACTCTCCACCCCAGCCCCGCTCCAGTCAAAAAGCGCTCGAGAAGCACCACCCCGCCGCGCTCCCCAATCAAACCCTAGACAGGTGCCGCCACTCCCGTGCGCGCCACCAGCGCAGAGATCGTGCGGGCGCAGATATCGTCGGGTGTACCCGTAGCTGGGACGGACAGCAGTAAATCAAGCGATTGGTAGAACTCGATCAGCGGCGCCGTGCTGCTTTCGTAGGCCGCCATGCGCACTTTAATCGACTCCGGACGATCGTCCTCCCGCTGAAAAAGCTTGCCTCCGCAGCGGTCACACACACCCTCAACCTTGGGCGGCTGGCCCGTAATGTGGAACACCGCCTTGCATTTCTCGCAGGTGCGCCGGCCGCTCAGCCGTGCCACAATTTCCGCCAGCGGCAATTCATAATTAACGACCGCGGTAAGCCGAATTTCCTCGCCCGCCATAAGCTGTTTGAGCGACTCGGCCTGGCCCAGCGTGCGCGGAAATCCATCCAGCACAAATCCTCCCGAGCAGCGGATACAGGCGGCGCGCTCGCGCACCATTTCCCACACGGTCGCATCGGGCACCAGTTCGCCCCGGCGCATGTGGTCCATCGCCGACTTCATTGCAGGACTCAGGTCGCACTCGCTCTGCTTCGAAGCGGCGCGGAACAAATCGCCCGTGGAGAGATGACAGGCTTTCAGCCGCTGGTTTAGCAGATACGCCTGCGTGCCCTTGCCCACGCCCGGCGCTCCCAGCAGCACCAACCGCCACGGCGCGACGCTCGGCCGGAGGGCGTCTGTGCATTCCGAGGAAGCCCCCTGGAACCACGTCCCACGCTCGTCTCTGGTTTGCTTTGCGTTTTGGTTCTGCAGCTTCTCGGATGCGGCCATTGCGTCTCCTCTCGCCGTCAGATCATCGTCAGACGGATACGGCGAATGTAGGCAAACCCCGCACGGGGCGCGGTGACGGCAGTCACATTATCTTGTTCAGAAGCACTCCGGTGAAAGGCCCACACCCGATCGCCGAATCGCCCCAACTTTTCCATCCTCCGCGCCCGTTCCGCTATCTATTTAAGGTACTCTGTACTCATTATTGCGGTTCTCTGCGAACAATGGCCCAGGAAGAAGAGATATTAGGCAAAGCATATGACGGCCGGCTTATGCGGCGGTTGCTGCGATACCTCTATCCCTATAAATGGCACGTGATCGTTGCGTTGGCTGCCATTGTTCTGAAGTCGTTTGCCGACGTGCTCGGCCCGCTCCTTACCAAGACCGCCATCGACAAGTACCTCACCAAATCCCCCAACGCGCACTCCTGGATCGGCGACCGTTTAAGCAGCTCGCCGATGACCGGCATCGCACAAATCGGCGGCCTCTACGTTGGCCTGCTCGTCCTCACTTTCGCCCTCGAATTCGTCCAGACCTACCTGATGCAGTGGACCGGCCAGAAGGTCATGTTCGACCTGCGCAGCCAGATTTTCCGCCACCTGCAGCACATGCATGTCGCTTTCTTCGACAAGAATCCCGTCGGCCGTCTGGTCACGCGCGTCACGACCGACGTCGACGCCCTCAACGAAATGTTCACCGCGGGCGTGGTTTCGATCTTCGAGGACGTCTTCGTGCTCGCCTTCATCCTCGCGATCATGCTGAACATGAACTGGAAGCTGGCGCTGGTCACCTTCGCCGTGCTTCCGCTGATCATCTATGCGACCAAGGTTTTCCGCGACAAGGTGCGCGATTCCTATCGCCGCATCCGCACCGCGATTGCACGCATCAATTCCTTCCTGCAGGAAGCTGTTTCCGGCATGCTGGTCCTGCAGCTATTCAACCGCGAAAAGCGCGCCCACGACCGGTTCTCCGAAATCAACGCGTCGCACATGGAAGCCTACAAAGACGCGATCCTCGCCTACGCGGTCTACTACCCTGTCGTCGAAATCCTGTCGTCCATCGCCATTGCCAGCATCATCTGGTTCGGCGGCGGCGAAATCCTGCACCACCTGACTGTTTCCACCGCGGCCATCGCCTTTCCGCGCAACAGTCTCCCCATCGTTCGCTTCCTGCAGATCTCGATGACGCTCGGCACGCTCGTGGCCTTCATGACATACGCGCAGCGCTTCTTCCGCCCGATCCAGGATCTGAGCGAGAAGTACAACATCCTGCAAGGCGCGATGGCGGCGGGCGAACGCGTCTTCAAGCTGCTCGATACGAAGGTCGAGATCACATCGCCTGCGATCACGAAGAAGGCAACAGGTCCGGGCCGCATCGAATTCGATCACGTCTGGTTTGCATACCGAAGCGTTGCCGAGGACGGCAACGGACAGAGCAGTTCTAGTGGTCATAGCGGAACTGGCGTTTCGACGGGGCAAGCGGTTTTGCCGACGCACGACGGAGCGGACAAGGGTGTCCACTCTACATTGGACTGGGTTCTGCGCGATGTAACCTTCGCCATCGAACCGGGTGAGACCATCGCCGTTGTCGGTCACACCGGTGCAGGCAAGACCACTCTCATCTCTCTCCTCATGCGCTTCTACGATGTGCAAAAAGGCGCAATCCGCATTGACGGCGTCGACATCAAGGAAATGAACCTCGACGATCTGCGCGGCCGCTTCGGCGTCGTGCTCCAGGATCCTTTCCTCTTCACCGGCACGGTCGAAGGCAACATCCGCCTTGGCACAGCGCGCATTCAGGACGAAGACGTCGAGCAAGCCGCCGAAGACGTGAACCTCGCCGACTTTATCCGCACTTTGCCTGGAGGCTTCAAGGAGGAAGTCCGCGAGCGCGGCTCCACGCTTTCCACCGGCCAGAAGCAGCTCATCTCCTTCGCCCGCGCGTTGGCGCATGATCCGAAGATCCTCATTCTCGATGAAGCCACCTCGAGCGTTGACACCGAAACCGAGTTCCGCGTGCGCGACGCGCTGAACCGCATGGTCGAAGGCCGAACTTCGCTCATCATCGCGCATCGCCTCTCGACCATCCAGCGCGCCGACAAGATCATCGTCATGCACAAAGGCCAAGTCCGCGAAATGGGCACACACCAGCAGTTACTGGCCAATCGCGGCATTTACTACAAGCTGTATCAGCTGCAGTACAAGGATCAGGAAATCGGTGTAGATGCGGCGCGGGCACCCTCGCCCGCGAATGCGCAATCCACCGTCAGCGCCGACGACTGAATTCACGACGAGGCTGGTTCGCTCTCTAGACGCTGCCAAGCGTTACGCTGCGGCGCGAGCGCCCTCGCCCGTCGGGCGCGCTACCTTACAATGGCCACGTGCAAATCCTCATCTCCGCCGGCGAAGCCTCAGGCGAAATGTACGGCGCGCAACTAATAGAGGCGCTGCGACTCCGCGATCCGGCGCTCACCTTCTTCGGCGCTGGCGGCGAGCGCATGCGCGCCGCCGGGTGCGACATCGTCGTCGATGCCAAAGACCTCGCCGTTGTCGGCATTACCGAAGTCGTGAGCCATCTCAAGAAAATTCTCGGCCTCTACAAGAAGCTAATCGGCGCTGCCGACGAACGCCGTCCAGCGCTCGCTGTCGTCATCGACTCTCCGGCATTCAACTGGCGCGTCGCCCGCCAGATGCGCAAGCGCGGCATCCCGGTGGTTTATTACGTCTGCCCGCAGTTTTGGGCCTGGCGGCAAGGCCGAGTCAAACTTCTTCGCAAATACGTCAACAAGGCGCTTGTCATCTTTCCGTTCGAAGAAAAGTTTTACCGCGACCGCGGCGTGGATGCGACTTTCGTAGGCCACCCGCTAGCCGATCTCCCCATGCCCGCGATTACGCGCGCAGAATATGCCGCGCAGCATTCCCTCGACCCTGCCAAGCCCTGGATCACGCTCATGCCCGGCAGCCGCCGGAAAGAAGTGGGCATGATCCTGCCGACCGTTCTCGAGGCTGCCGCACGCCTCGGAAGAGCGTATGAATTCTTGCTTCCTGTGGCGCGCACGCTTGAGCCTAATTTTCTGAGGGAGTTAATCAAGAGGACGTGGGCGGCGCTTCCAACACACCCACCCAAGCAAAGCTCGGGTGGGGCACCCGCACCGGCGATCCATTTGGTCCCGGACGCGCTACCCGCGCTTCGCCACGCGCGCACCGCCATCGTCGCCAGCGGCACGGCCACCGTCGAAGCCGCACTCATGGAAACGCCGTTCGTCATGGTCTACCGCATTTCTCCGCTCACCTACGCCCTGGGCAAGCCGCGTGTGAAGGTTCCTCACTTTGCGATGGTCAATTTGATTGCCGGAGAAAAAATCGTCCCCGAACTCGTGCAGCAGAATTTCAGAGCTGAAAATATCGTCACGGAATTGGCGAAGATCATCCCCGACGGCCCGGAGCGGGAAACCATGATTCGCGGCTTAAAGTCGGTGCGCGAGAAGCTCAAGAAGCCGGATGGCGCCGGACATTCCTCCGCCAACTCAGTCTTGGCTCACCCCGCCGACCGAGCCGCGGAGATCATCCTCCAAATGCTGAAATAGCTGGTGGGTTTCGTTGAAGCCGCACGCTTCGGCCGGTACTGCGGTAAAGTAAAAAAGATGTAACCCTTGTCCCGCCAGCATCTTTTGCGGGAAAATCAACATCATACAGATTGCCGAGCCAGATTCCGTGAGCCCCCAGGAGAACTTGCTGATGCTCTTCCACTCCCGACCAAAGGGTCGGGTGAACCGTGTCAATTTCATTGCTTTGCTTTTGATGGCCCTGGCCGGTGCCGCGCATGCGGCCGAAAAGCCCCGCCTCCACGTCGACGACTACCAGATCGCGGTCGAACTCCTGCCTGAAGCTCACAAACTCAGCGCCCATGCCACCGTCAAAGTCACGGCGCTTGAAGACCTGAGCGTGGCCACATTTCAGCTCAATAACGCGCTGCGCGTCACCAAGCTGGTTGACGCCAACAACAAGCCGCTGAACCCGGAGCGCGTTACGCAAGATTCCACGATCCGCTTTGGCCTGGACAGCGGGCTCGCGAAAGGCACCACCACCAGTTTCACCTTCGACTACGAAGGCACGCTTGAGAATGCCGATGACAGCCCGATCCAGGGCCTGAAGCTCGCCTATGTCGGCCCCGACACAAGTTATCTTCTCTATTCCGGATTGTGGTTTCCGGTCGCCGGATATGGCGTCAATCGATTTACCGCGACCATCAGCGTCACGGTCCCCGCTCACATGATCGCGATCGGGAGCGGCAGAGAGGCCGCGCCTGCCAAACCCGCCGCGAAAAGGACCGAACTCGCCGCCTCCAAGACCTACACGTTTGCGTGGAACAAACCCAGCTTCCCCGGTACGATTGTCGCCGGCACATTCGAGGAATTGAAAAGCGACGAAGCCGGCATGGACCTGCACGTATTCTTCAAGCCCACGCATCAGGCTTTGGCCACCGAGTATGCCGCGTCCGCGGTCAAAGAGTTCACGTTTTTTGTGACGCAGTACGGGAGTGCTCCCTCGACGCGCCTGCAGGTAGTCGAGATTCCCGACGACACGGTCCCGTCGGCCTACGCTCCGGAGATTGCTGCCATCGCCAGCCGCGCCATCAGCGAGAAGGTAAACTACCGTCTCCTCGCCAACACGATCGCCCATCAGTGGTGGGGTGTTTCCCTGAGCCCAGCCTCGAAAAACGACTGGTGGATCAGCGAGGGCTTCTCGCGCTATTCCGAGGCCCGGTACATCGAAACCGCCGCTGGCCAGGCTGCCCTTGAAGACACGGTAAAAGATATGTCGGTGGTTGCGCTTGCCTATGACAGCGTGCCCCTTTCAAGCGCCGAGAAGCTCGATTACTTTTCGCCCGAATTCCAGTCGCTGGTGACCGACAAAGGCGCCATGATCCTCCACATGCTGCGCTATGTTCTGGGCGAAACGAAGTACTTGAAGGCGATGCGCGAGTTTGCCACGCAGTATGCCGGCAAGTCGGCCAGCACCGACGATTTCCGCAAGCTCGTCGAAAAAGTGTACGGGGAAAAGCTCACCTGGTTCTTCTCGCAATGGATGGATTCGACCAGCGCGCCCGAGTTCAAAACCAAGTACACGGTCTACCGGCTCGGCAATAACAAGGGCTTTCGGATTGTGGGCGCGATCACCCAGGATCTCGATCTTTTCCGGATGCCAGTTATTCTGCGGGTCGACACCGACGGACGCACGGAGGAAAAGCACATTGAGGTCGTCGGCACCGATTCGCCATTCTCGGTGGAAACTTTCGGCCGCCCGCGCCGGATCTCGGTTGATCCCGACAACCACGTGCTGACCAATTCGAAAGAAATCAAGATGCGGTCCTCGATCGTGCGCGGGCAGGGCCTGACGCAGCAGGGCGATCTGGCCGGCGCGCTGAGCGAATTCAACAAGGCGCTCGAGGTCAACAAGAACAGCTCACTCGCCCACTACCGCATCGCGGAAGTCTTCTACATGCAGAAGAACTATCAGTCTTCGGCGAATGCCTACCGCGAATCACTGAATGGAGATGGCGATCCGCGCTGGACTGAAGTTTGGAGCCATCTGCAACTGGGCAAGATTTTTGATATCACTGGCCAGCGCGAGCGCGCAGTCAACGAATACCGCCAGGCGCTGCAAACCAACGACAACACTCAGGGCGCGCTCGATGAAGCGCGACGCTACATGCAAAAACCCTTCGAGCGCGAACCCGGTCCCGAGGCCGAAAAGTAGAGGACCAGAGTAGTGTTCTGGCGACCCGGTCCGCGAGCGGCACCAGGCTTGCCGCTCGCGGACCGAAAAGGCAAAATCTAGGGCCTATTTGTACGTCGCGTTCGTGCGCACCAGATCGTCGCGATGCGGCGTAAAGTCCACCATCGAGCCGAATGCCGGACCATTCATCGGGTTGGCTTTCATGGTCTCCCGCAGCGCCGCGTTGACCTTATCCAGGCCTTCGGCGTTCGCGGTGATGTAGATAATCCAGAACGTGCCGGGCGCCTGGGTGTGAATCGCTTCCGTGTCAATCTCGTACTCGTGCAGCGTGCCATCGGCAAGCAGTTTCTCCATCAGCGGCGCGATGAAATTCTTGCTGAGCGTCTCCACCGCGTCGTCCGGCGCATCCGCTTTCAACTTATAGGACGACTCGTGCGTATACGCGCCCTTCCACGATCCCGAGTGCCAGTTGTAGTACCGGCTGACGTAAATGGCGTCCGAATGCCTCGTGGCGCTCGCCAGGACGGGCGTTACCGCGCTGCCGGACGAGTAGAACTGGTCCAGCACGTTCATCAGGCCGGCCATGGACATCGACGACCACCACTCGTCATGGGTAAAGCCGTCAGGTTGATGAACCAGATTTACGTCATTGCCGTATCCCACCAGGGCTCCGCTGGCAACGGCTTTATCCAGGATGCTCTGGTCGGCCGCATCCGCCTTTGCCATGTCTGCCCACTGACCGCGCGGAATATTCCAGAGCGAGACGTAGGAATACATTGGCGGTTTTTCTTTTACTTCCGACATCTGCGCACTTGCCGGAACGGGCGTAACAACCGATGCTGCCAGCAGACACACTCCTGCAAAAACTCCCCACAAACTTTTGTTCATGTTTGTTTATCCTCGAAGCTTACGCCAAGGTTTCCATCTTGCTACCCTGGGCGCGGGAAGTGTAGCACCGAGGAAGTCCCGGACTGTCTGAATCTATCTGAAGAAAACAGAAGCGGTTCCTCCGGGAAAATAGCCTTGCTTGCTCAGGGTTTGTCTTGACCCCGGTTGCGGCGGCGCGTAGAGTTTTTACAGGGGTGAGTGATTCCATGTCCGGCGAAAGCGCCAAATATCTGAAGTTCGGATCGGTCACCGTGCTGATTCTCGTCTCGCTCGGCTACCTGGCCTACACCGGCGTCCAGGACAGCAGCACAAGCTACTACGTCACGATTCAAGAGCTGCAGAAGATGGCACAACACGGAGACAAGGCCTACTCCAAGCACTTGCGTGTCGCTGGAAACGTCGTGCCCGGATCGATCCACCGCACCGGCACCCAGGTGAGTTTCATCCTGAAAGAAAATGATCTGACTCTGCCCGTTTCCTACACCGGAACCGAAGCTCCGCCCGACACCTTCAAAGACGACTCCCAGGCACTAGCCGATGGCAGCTTCGGCCGCGACGGCGTCTTCCACGCCAAGCAACTGCAGGCCAAGTGCGCATCCAAGTACGCGCCGCAGCCCGGCCAGCCGGGAGCAGCGCCAGCCAGCGAACCCGCCAAAAGCATGTCGCAAAACCAGAATTCAGCCTCCGGCATTGGCAACTAGAAGCCCGCCCTGGAATACGGAAATAGACTTCGGCGCACTTGAATTACAATCCAAGCGATTGACTGAAACCGCGCCCGTCATCACCGTCACCAACCTGATCAAGCAGTTCGGCCGCTTCGCCGCGCTGCGCGGCGTCACCGCGGAATTTACCGGCGGCAAACTTTATGCCATCCTCGGCGACAACGGCGCCGGCAAAACCACACTGCTGCGCACGCTCGCCGGCCTGAATCATCCCTCCGGCGGCCAAATCACCATTCTCGGCGCGAGCAAGTTTCACGATATTTGCCACCAGGTCGGCTACATGGCGCACCCGTCGCTGCTCTACGACGAGATGAGCGGCACGGAAAACCTGGCCTACTTCGCGCAGCTGTATGGAATCACCGGCCAGCAACGCGCCGCCGAAGTCATCCGCGCGGTCGGTCTCGATCCCGCGCTCCAGCGTCCCGTGGGCCAGTATTCCCAGGGCATGCGCCAGCGCATGTCGCTCGCTCGCGCCCTGCTCAACGACCCGAAAATTCTCCTGCTCGACGAGCCGTTTTCGAACGTCGATCTGCACTCCGCCGCCGACATGGTTCGCCTGCTGGCTGGATTACGCGATCAAGGTAAAACGATCTTCGTGGTCACCCACCAGGCGTCGCTGCTCGATGGCGCCGCCGACGAGTTCGTCTGGATGGAATTCGGGAAAATCGTAGCCCGGACGCGCGATCTGAAACGTCTGGAGAGCGCACAATGAGCGCACCCTCGGGCATCACGCGCGCCACCCTGCTCAAAGATCTCCGCCTCGAATGGCGTTCGAAAGACGCCATCAACTCCATGCTTTTCTTCTCGCTACTGGTCGTGGTCGTCTTCAGCTTCTCATTCGACCCGAGCGCCGAAGAATCCCGCCAAATCGCCGGCGGCCTGATCTGGGTGGCATTCTTGTTTGCCACCGTCGTCGCCCTCAACCAAACCTGGGCTCGCGAGCTGCGTAACCAGGTGCTCGACGCCTACCGCGTCTCGCCCGCTCTGCCCAATTCCCTGTTCGTCGCCAAAGCAGTCGGCAATTTTATTTTTGTCAGCGTGCTTGAAGCGCTCATGACGCCTCTGTTCATCGCGTTCTATCGCCTGCGCTCGCTCGGCCCTCCCTGGCAATTGCTCGTCGTGGCCGTCCTGGGAACCTGGGCGCTGGTAGTCAACGGAACATTCTTCGCCGCCATGTCCATCCGCACGCGCAGCCGCGAAATCATGCTCCCGCTGTTGTTGTTCCCGATCTCCATCCCCGCCATCCTCGCCATGGTGCAGTCGACCACCTCGATCCTGAATGGCGAAGGCGCCCCCTTCTGGATCGTGTTGCTTGTCACCTACGATCTGGTGTTTACTACCAGCTGTCTGCTTTTATTTGAAACGGTGCTGAACGCAGAGTGAAAACTGCGGAATGAAGCTTCGCTGGATCTACTGGCCACCGCTCGTTCACCTGATGATCTCTTTGGCGTTCTTGTTGATGTACTTCGATCGAAGGGCGAACTTGAAGGTCCTAAATGTGCTGCTGCACATACTGTTGGTCGCCGATTTTCCATTGTCCGTGTTGACGATCCTTCTTGTCTGGGGCCATGATGTTCTCGGCGTGATGTGGCTAGCGGTGGCGGGGACCCTTTGGTGGTATTTGTTATCCAGGGCAGCTGAGTATTTTTTCTGTCTTTCCGGACGAAATCGAGGCTAGATGAAAAAGGCGTTTCCCATCCTCGGCATCCTGACTGGCCTCCTGCTGATTTACTCTATGTCGATTGCCCTGAACCCCGTCATTCGCGTCGGAGGGCTTATTCTCGACGGCGCGCCCACCGAACAGACCATGGGCAACGTGCAGCGCATTTTTTACTACCACGTACCTTCCGCCTGGACCGCCTTCATACTCTTCTTCATCAACTTCGGAGCCTCAATCTACTACCTGATCAAGCGCTCGCCCGCGGCGGACATCGTCGCGCTCGTGTGCGCCGAAGTCGGAGTCGTATTCTGCACTATCGTCCTCATCACCGGCCCCATCTGGGCGCGCCCCGTCTGGGGCATCTGGTGGACCTGGGACATGCGCCTCACCTCGACCCTCGTCCTGTGGCTCATTTACGTGAGCTATCTTTTTTTGCGCCGGTTTTCTTCCAGCGGCCAGACTCCCCTGCTCGCGGCCGCATTGGCCGTCATGGGTGCGCTCTGCGTCCCCTTCGTTTACTTCTCCATCTGGTTCTTCCGCACCCAGCATCCCCAGCCCGTCATGGGAGGCGGCGGCTCCATCGATCCCCGCATGCTCCACGTGCTCCTGCTCAACTGGCTGGCCTTCTCCTGCTTCGCCTTCCTGGTCTGCTGGTCGCGCTACCGCCTGGAGAAACTGCAACGCCAGGTCGACGAAGCCCACGCCATGCGGTCTCTGATGGATGACCCCGCAGGCAGAACGAGGATCGCCCGATGACCACCAACCCCTATCTCTTCGCCGCCTACGCCGTCACCTGGATCATCCACATCGTGTATCTAGCCACCATCGCTTCCCGCTACTCGCGCCTGAAGCGCGAAATTGACGAATTGAAGAAATGAATCCGGAGCCGAGTCGCAAATCGCAGATATCAGATCCAAGGCGCGAAGCTATGAGGCTTTTCCTGACACCTGAGACCTGAGACCTGACACCTTCTTTACCCTTAGCAACCATTCCACCCCTCCCGCGCTTCTCATTAGGCGGTGTCAGGGGTCCGCTCAGCTTGACCAGCGTATCCCTTGGATGTAAAAGTATTCATTTGCTATCAGCCCAGTTCTGTTGACAGGATGCGCACCGGCTCGCGGGGGTGTCGTCCCGCGTGGTGTGCGTGCCTTTCTTCTTCTCACCCACAAGATTGGGAAATCGGAGGAGTTCGTGAATCGGAATTACCATGCGTCGGCAGCAAGTACGGAAGCAGCAAGCTCGGCAGCTGGCAGTACGCGAGGAGGCTCGGTGAGACGTTCACAAGCAAATTGGGGGATGAAGGCCGCTTTGCTAGCCGTCGTCATCATGGCCGTCGCAGGCATCGCCTTCCGCCTCGCCGCCACACGGAATCTTGGCCAAGCAGCCGCCGCCCGCCCGCTCGCAACCCATCCGCCGATCTCCGCCCGTACCTTGTCGTTGCCGCTCTACTTCGAGCCCAACCAGGGCCAGACCGATCCCCAGGTCAAGTACTTGGCCCGGGGCCTCGGCTACGGCCTGTTTCTTACCGCCAATGAGACCGTGCTCGATCTCCAGCGGCGCGCCACCAAGGATCGACCCGCCACCGCCAGCGTCATCCGCATGCATCTTGACGGAGCCAGTACCGCCGCGCATCCCCGACCCGCTCAACCCCTCCCCGGTAAAAGCAGCTATTTCATCGGCAACGATCCCTCCAAGTGGGTTCGCAACATTCCGCAGTTCGGCCGCGTTGAATACCAGAGCGTCTACCCGGGAATCGACCTCGTTTACTACGGCAACGACCACCAACTCGAATACGACTTCCGCGTCGCGCCCGGCGCCGACCCCAATCAGATTGCCCTCAACTTCCAGGGCGCTTCCGCCCGAGTCGACGCCGGCGATCTGGTTCTAACCACCAGCGGCGGCGACATTTGCTTCCACGCGCCTCACATCTATCAGCCGTCGCCAAACCAACCGTCAGGTCCGAACCAGCAGTCCGGCGCGAATCAGCCAACCGACATTCCGGGTGGTTTCCGCCTGCTCGCCGCCAACAAAATCGGTTTCACCGTCGGCCCCTACGACCACTCCCGCGAACTCATTATCGACCCGGTTTTGAACTACTCCTCCTACCTCGGTGGCGCGGGCACAGAATCGCTGGTGCAGGTTGCCGTGGATCAAGCCACGGACATTTATCTAGCCGGTTCGACCACTGCGCCGATCTTTCCCGGAACCTTGCCCGGCACGCAGAACATCTTCATCGCCGTTCTTAGCGGGGGCAACTCGCCGAAGTTGTTGTACTCGACCTACCTTGGCAGCTCGGGAACCGACAACCTGGAGGGAATCGCCGTGGACGGGGGCTTCAACATTTACGTCGCCGGAACGACCACATCAAGCGGCCCGACCTTCTTTCCCACCACTACAAATGCCTTCCAGACTCCGGTAGCCGGAACCCACGGATTCGCCACCCAGCTTCTTTATGCGACTGGCAGCGCCTACACACTGGGCTACTCCACCTACCTGGCAGGCAACGGAACGGACACCGTCACGGGAGTAGCTGCTGATTCCAGCCAGAACATCTACGTCACCGGCACAACCACCTCGACCAACGGCCCCAGCAACGGGTTCCCCTCCAATTCCTTTGCCTATCAGCCCTGCCCATTCGAGCCCGCTACCCAGAGCATTCAAACCGGCTGCACCATCACCAGCGGCCCAGCCCAGTTCTTCGCCAGCAAGATCAGTACCAGCGCAAATCTCAGCGGCACCGCAGGCATGCTTTACTCCACCTACTTCGGCGGTGGCTATCCGGCGACCGCCACCTCAACTGGTGGAGGCGTTGCCGTCGATTCCAGCGGCTACATGTACTTCACCGGCACCACCACCATGCAGAACTACACCGGGACCGGCCTTGGTGCGGCTTACCCAATCGTGAATGCTTACCAGGCTTGCCTCAACCAGCCGGGCTCATCCCAGGGAACTGTCTGTAGCGCGGCTACCAACCCCAACAATTCGGATGCCATCCTCGTCAAGTTAAATCCCAGCCAGGGCGAGCCTGGGGCTGCTCCCTTCTTCTCCACCTACCTCGGCGGCAGTTCCAACGACGCCGGCATCGCCGTTGCCATCGATGCCGCCGATAACGCTTACGTCACTGGCTCGACCAGTTCCGGCGACTGGAGTTGTCCCGGCTGCCTGGCGCCCGCTCCCTTCACGTATACCGATACCAGCGCAACCAACGCCTTCATCGCCGAGATCAGCAATCAGACTGCGACCAACACCATCTTCCCCCTCAGCTATTTCGCCTGGCTCGGCGGCACGACGCCCGACGCCGACCAGACCATCGGCCAGGCCATCGCGGTCGATGCAGTAGGAAACGTGCACTTGGCCGGGCAGACTTTCTCGCCCAATCTGCCCACTACCTCCTTCGTCACCCTCTCGGGTTATCCGAATTTCATCGAGCAGTACTGCGATGCCGCTAGCAGTAACACAGGCACCTGCAACGGCGACGCCTTCGTCGCCCTCGTGAACCCTTCCCTCATTGTGACGGAAGGGGACTATGTCACCTATCTTGGTGGCAGCGGGCTCGACAATGGCACCGGTATCGCCGTCGACTCCAGCAATAACACCTACGTTGCGGGGACTACTCTTTCTCCCCCTTCTGCGCCGCTTTGTACCCCCCCCAACTGTCTTCCCCCCTTTAACGGTTTTCCCATCACCGCGAATGCTCTCCAATCCACACTAGGCGGGAGCAACGTTGCCAATGCCTTCGTGACCGTACTCGGCAGCAGCAGCAACGTCGTGGTTACGGCTGCCAGCGGCAGCCCGAATCCTAGCCCCGTCAACGCCGGCCAGGGAGCCACTTTCAGCTTCGACATCACCAACAACGGCCCCAACCCCGCCACCAACATTAACTTCAATGCCTACATTCCCACCGGCTTCACCATCTCACCGACCGCGAACGTCCTCACCGGCAGCGGGACTTGCAACAACAACTTGTCGGCCGGACAAAACTATATTCCGTGCACGATCACGAACCTGAATGCCGGAGCCACCGCCGTCGTGCAGGTTGTCGTGACTCCGCCCGCGCCGCCGCCGCCCGCGCCGATTTCTGTCTCATGCACTTTCAGTGTCAATAACGGAGGCATGACATACTGTTCTTCCGCCACTGACCAACAGCAACAGGATCAGGTCGCCGACTTTACGTTAACTGCTAGTCCCTCGGAGCTGCCCCCGGTCGTGAACGGCAATCTTGCCAAATTCAGCATCGTGGTCGCGCCGTTGAACAGCCTGGGCTACAACGGCACCATTACGTTGACCCAAAGCTCGCAGCCTTCCATCGTCACTTCAGGCAGTCCAACCTTCTACCCCAGCCCGACCGTCACGCTCGACGGCACTGGATCGCAATCGGTCACGCTGCAAATCCAAACCGTCGCCCGCCCGGTCAGCACCGGCAGCCTGTTCCGCCGAACCTCGTTCTACGCCTCATGGCTCCCCATCGGAGGCCTCAGCCTCGTCGGCTTGGGCATCGGCGCCGGACGCAAGCGCCGCCGCTGGATTGCCGGCGCGTTGCTCGGCCTGGTCGCGGGTTTGCTCCTGCTGCAACCCGCCTGTAGTTCGAGCAGCAGCAATGTCACCACCAACCAGGGCACCGCCGCCGGCACGTACCACATCACCGTCACTGGATCGTCGTCGACCAATGCGTCCCACCAAGTCCTTTTGACGTTGGTCGTTACCTAGGAAGCTGCGGTTTTCGATTTTGAATTTCCAACCCAACCTCCGCTCTGGCGGAGGCTTTTTCTTTCCCATTCGCCGATGGCCGGTAGAGCTGCTTGAGAACTCGTTTTTCAAACATCGCCGTGGATCAAACTGCGAGTACATCGTGCCCCGTAGGGGCGGACTACCTTAGCCCCGCGCTTCAGCGCGGGGAAAGAGGGGAAAACCAGTCCAGTCCCGGGGGGACGGCCCAGTTTTCACGCACACGCCCTAAGCCCTTCAAAAAACGCCATATCCAGTTCTTGACAGATATCACATATTGCGATATTGTTATCGCGATTTGACATATGACGCTCGGCGAGAAAATCCGTTACTTGCGCGAAGTCGAAGGCTCCCTCCGCAATCTCGGCCGTCCCATGACCCAGCAGGAGCTCATGAAATCGATTCGCAAGGAGACCGGCAAAGCTATCAGCCAGTCTTACCTTTCGCAGATCGAGGGCGGCAAGCGTCCGCATATCACGCAATCGACGCGCACTTTGCTCGCCCGCTTCTTCAAGGTCCATCCCGGTTTTCTCGTCGATGATCCCGTGGGCTACCACACCGAGCTCACTTCGGACTTGCGCACCACCGAAGGCCAACTCGATGTCTGGCTGCTGCAGGGTTCGGAGCGCTTCGCCGGCGATCCGCCGTTGAGCGAGGCCTTAGTCAAGGCGGCGCGCGAAAAAGACACACGCCGCGCGATCTTGCTGCTCGGAGAGATTCTGAACACACCGGACCTCGCCAACCGGCTGTTCGAGGCACTGCGGCCAGAATTAGCGCGGGCCGCGAGCCCGGCAAGGAGGCGAAACCTATGACCTGGTCTGATTTTTACTTGATCTGTTTCGCCGTCGGATTCCTGCTCAGCGCGATTTCGTTTATCGCTGGCGGTCTGCGCTGGCACCTGCATCTGCCGCACTTCCCCCACGGCGGGGTCGGACACGTTCCCATGGGACATGGTTCAGTCTCAGGCGCCGCAGGTCATGCGCCGGCTGCCTCAGGACAGGCTGCCCGAGCGGGCGTAAAGGCAGGAAAAGGGGCCGACGTTTCGCCCTTCAACTTCATCACGCTGACCGCATTTCTGGCGTGGTTTGGAGGCACAGGCTTTCTCATCACGCACTTTTCCAGCATCTGGTCCGCACTCGGCCTGCTCATCTCGGTCGCAGCCGGTCTGGTGGGCGCCGGCATTGTGTTCCTGTTTATGACGCGCGTGTTGATTTCGCCCGAAGAGAACATGGATTCCGCCGACTACGAGATGGTCGGCGTGCTCGGGCGCACCTCGCTGCCTATCCGCCAAGGCGGGACCGGCGAAATCATCTATTCGCAGGCCGGAACCCGCCGCACCTGCGGCGCCCGCAGCGAGAACGAAAGCGCAATCGAAAAAGGCGTCGAGGTCGTGGTAACGCGATATGAAAAAGGTATTGCCTATGTGCGCCGCTGGGAAGAAATGAGCGGCGAGTAAGAGCGTGGAGCGGCGGGTGCCCTCGCCCGCCCTCATTCATACGAGGGTTTGCTAAGAGCTAAGAGCTTGTAGCTGGTTTTATGAACAAACGTCTCTTCCAATTCGCAATCGTCCTGCTGTGGTTGGCCTTGCCGCTGGTCGCACTCGAATATCGCCAGGCGTGGGACCAGTTGCCTGTCCACATGGCCACCCATTTCAATGCCGCCAATCAGGCGAATGGCTGGATGTCCCGCGAGGAGTCGCTTCACTTCATCCTGCGCATGATGGCCATTGCGCTGACAGTGAGCACCATAGTTTTGCTAGCTGCCTCCGCGCACAAGGTCGAACCGTTCACGTGGGCGCTGCTCGCTTTGTTTACGCTCGTCATCGGATTTCTGATGTCGGCAAACCACGCGGTCCTGAGCTACAACCTGAATGCCACCCCGGTACACCCCGAGCGCATGCTGGTGCTGCTCGCGCTGGCCGTGATTGCCCTGATCGTCATCTACATCGCCTCGCACCGCCACCCGCCGCTGCCCGCCGGTGAAACGTTGGCCGTGGAAACGCACGCCAGCCGTCTCTGGAGCCTCATTATTCTCCTGGCACTGCTCGGCCCGGCGTTGGCGGTGGCGCTCGTCCCCGTTCCGCCTGCGCGTTTTGCGCTAGGTCTGGTGGGTTTCATCGGCGGAGGCGCTTTCTTGATGGCCTGGAGCGGTTTTCAATATCGCTTTATGCCCCACGGCGTCGAAATCAGCATGCTCGGATTCCGCCTGCGCTCGATCCCACGCTCGGCCATTCTGAGCTATGCGATCGAGCCCTGGGCCTTCATTCGCGGCTACGGCATTCGCGGCCTCGGCACAACGCGCGCCTACGTGTGGTGTAACAAGGTAGTCCATATCCAGCTGTCGAATGGCGAGGTCTATCTCGGCCACAACGATCCCGAGCGCGTAGTCCGCGACCTGGATCAAATGATGGGTTTCGTGAGTAGAGGTTAAACGCAGATAGCGCAGCACTGGGACTTCGGGTTTGGGTTTGGCTAAGAGCTAGGAGCTAAAAGCTAGCAGCAGTTCTAGGAGGCGATATGGTGTTAGGCATTGCAATTGAAATCTGGATCATCGTGGGCTTGGCTGTTCTCGCGATCCTGTTCCTGATGAGCATGCTGGCCCGCTTATACCGCAAAGCAGGCCCGCACGAAGCGCTGATCGTTTACGGCTTTCGCGGAACCCGCGTGGTGCAGGGCCACGGCACGGTCATCTTTCCGATGGTCGAAAACTGCCGCGACCTCTCGCTCGAACTGATGTCGTTCGACGTGGCGCCGCAGCAGGATCTCTACACCAAGCAAGGCGTCGCCGTCACCGTCGAGGCCGTCGCCCAAATCAAGGTCAAGTCCGACAAGGAATCCATCCTCACCGCGGCCGAGCAATTCCTAACCAAAAGCGACCAGGAGCGCGAAGGCCTGATCCGCCTGGTCATGGAAGGCCACCTGCGCGGCATCATCGGCCAGCTCACGGTCGAAGAAATCGTCAAGCAGCCCGAAATGGTCGGCGACCGCATGCGCGCCACCTGCGCCGATGACATGAACAAGATGGGCCTCGAAGTCATTTCCTTCACCATCAAAGAGGTCCGCGACAAGAACGAATACATCACCAACATGGGCAAGCCCGACGTAGCCCGCATCAAGCGCGACGCCGACGTAGCCACCGCCGAAGCCGAGCGCGATACCGCCATCAAGCGCGCCATGGCCACCCGCGAAGCCGCGGTCGCCAAGGCGCAAGCCGACCAGGAGCGCGTGCTCGCCGAGACGCTCTCCCAGGCCAAGCAAGCCGAATCCACGCGTGACCTTGAAATCAAGAAAGCGCAGTATCTTGAAGTCACGAAAAAACAGCAGGCCCAAGCCGACAAGGCGTATGACATTCAAACCGCCATCATGCAGCAGCAGGTGACGACCGAAACCGTGCGCGTGCAGCAAGTCGAAAAAGAAGGACAGGTCAAAGTGCAGGAAGCGGAAATCAACCGCCGCGAAAAAGAACTGATCGCAACCGTGCTGAAGCAAGCCGAGATCGAGCGTCAGCGGATTGAAACCTTAGCCAACGCCGAAAAGGCGCGCCTGATGGCCGAAGCCGAAGGCCAGGCGTCTTCGATCCGCCAGCAGGGCGAGGCCGAAGCCGAAATCATTTTCAAGAAAGGCGAAGCCGAAGCCAAGGCCATGAACGTCAAAGCCGAGGCCTATCAGGAATACAACCAGGCCGCAGTGATCGACAAGCTGTTCGCCAGCATGCCGGACATAGTTCGCGCCCTGGCCGCGCCGCTCGCGAACGTGGACAAGATCACTATCGTCTCCACCGGCAACGGCGACGCCGCCGGCATGAACAAGATCACGGGCGACATCACGAAGATGGCCGCGCAAGTCCCGGCCCTGTTCGAAACGCTCTCCGGCATGCCGTTAGGCGAGTTACTAGGCAAAGTCCGCCAGATAGGCGACAAGTCGCCGAAGCCGGAGGAACCGGGCAATGGCGCGAAGTAGCAACAAAAGCTGGGTGCTCCATCCTAATCGCCGCGTCTTTTGGCGGCGTTTAGGGTGGGATTCCACGGAGGTCTGCACTAAAGGATTTTCGCGCGAATAGAGACCGAGCAGAAGAGATCTAAGGAGGTCCCCGTGCAAGACGAAGTACATCACGCAAGATCGCTGGGCCTGTCCGTAGCCCTTGGAGGCGCCATGGGCGCCGCCATCGGCGCGGCCACCGGACACATGGGCATCTGGGTCGCCGCCGGCATCGTAGTCTACATCGCGATCTCCATCGCAGGCGGCGCCTGGAAGCAAGACCACGAATAGCGTTCTCGGATCTTTTACTGAGAACCGAGAACTGACAACTGAGAACCGAAGGGGTGACTTATGGCATTACTGGAGCGCGTTTCGACATTAGTTCGGGCGAACCTCAACGACCTGATCGATCAGGCCGAGGACCCGGAAAAGATGATCAAGCAGGTAATCCTCGACATGCAGAACCAGCTTCTGCAGGTCAAGACGCAGGTCGCCATCGCCATCGCCGACCAGCACCTGCTGGAAAAGAAGAAACAGGAGAATGATGACAAAGTGCAGGAATGGATGCGCAAGGCCGAACTAGCGGTCGACAAGAAGCAGGACGACCTCGCCCGCGCCGCCCTTCTCCGCGTAGAAAGCTATCGCGAAATGAGCAACGGCTTCACGCAACAAGTCGAAGATCAAAAAGCGCAGGTAGAAAATCTGAAGTCGGCGCTGCGCAAACTCGAACAAAAGCTAGCCGAAGCCAACACCAAAGCCGATCTGCTGATCGCACAGCATCGCCGAGCCCGCGCCGCCAGCAAAGCCACCGACGCCGGCTCGGGCATGAGCGCGAATTCGAAGTCGGCCACCTTCGACCGCATGAAAAAGAAAGTCGCCCGCGAAGAAGCCGTAGGCCAAGCCAAAGCCGAACTCTTAGCCGACGATGTAGAAGACCGCCTGGCCGCGCTCGAAAAAGAAGACCGAATTGAACACCTGCTGGCGGAGCTGAAAACCAAGCGCGGCGCTTGAGCTTAGCAGCGCGGACGCTTTTCGAAAGTCGAAAAGGTGAGAAGGCGCGACCGAGGATAGGAGCCTCCGCGTGGTTCCTGAAAGAAATCGCGGCCGCAAGTCACCGGCTGGTTGCGCGCCTCGCTAAACAAGGAGCCCGTATTGAGCCTGTCCATCTGTGCAAACCACACTGCCGGATTGAATGTTATCGGATCCATGACCGCTGTGTTTTACTAGTATAAGTCGATACGCACGGCAGGTCTCTCGTCACGCCGTCGAGGTTTACGTTCGGAAAGACGCCCATGCGCAAACTCTTCCACTTCGACTCCCCCGCCGACCCCTACGTCGCCGACGCCGCCGTGCTCACCTGTTTCGACCACCGCATCGGCACCGTCGTGCGCAAGTTTCTAAAGAAACAAGGCATCGAGCGCGCGGACATGATCGTCGTGGCCGGCGGGGCCAAGACACTCGCGTCCCCGCGCAACGATTTCGAACAGGATTTCATCCTCGAACAAGTCCGCATGTCGATCCGCCTGCACAACACCAAACGCGTGCTCGTGATGAGCCATTCCGACTGCGCCACCTACGGTGGCCTCGCCCACTACAAAGGAGACCGCGCCGCCGAAGCCGAGCATCACCGCACCGAACTCATGCGCGCCGCGGAATTACTGGCCAAGAACTTTCCCGGCATCTCCATCGAACCCTACTTCGTAACCTTTGATGGAATCTGGGAATTGCACCCAGCAGAGGAGAGGAAGTCTTCCTTAGAATCCGCGAAACGGCTGCGGGTTGTCTCGTAACAACCTTTTCTTTCCGATTTTTGCTAGCAACTCTCCGCGAAATCCCGGGTTTATCCCCACAACGAACGATCTTCAGGAATGTGCTCAGGTGAAGCTCGCCTGACCGTGATGAAGATCTGTTTGCACAGGAGCGATTCATGAAGCAACTCGGAATAGTAGCAACGTTAGTCTTCGCGCTCGTCATGGGAGGCTGCGGCACGGGCCACGGCGGCGGCAATATTAACGGAAATTGGACAGCCACGTTGATGAACACCACAGGAACGCCGACCTTCGCGTTCACCACAGCTTTCACGCAGAGCAGCGGATCGGACCTGAACGTAGTGAACTTCACGTTCACCACTCCCGGCACCTGCTTCGAATCGCAGCAAACCACCGAAACAGGTTCGTTCTCGCTCTCAGGGGACTTCAACGGTCACGTGTCGGGCAGCTTTGCCATGACGATCAAGACCACGGGCGCAACTGACGACGTGCTCACGCTTCAAGGCACCGTGCAGAACGGCAAAATCACCGGCACGTGGACCCTGACGGGCAGCACCTCCTGCACCGGCAACGGCAACTTCACGATGTCGCCCGCATAGATCGCACGGCCGTTTTGAAGATGGTTTGGGGAGCAAAGCCGCGTGGCGCCGCGATCCGTCGTCACGCCGACGCTTTGTCAATCAGCGGCAGCGGCTTCTCCAGCGGCAGCGGTTTTTCCTGCGGCGGCGCGGCATCGAGTTCCAATTGCTCCTGCCCGCTCAGCGCCGTCACCTTGCCGCGATACGTCTTCAAATGCCGCTGTGCGGTCTCAAAGGCTTCCTGCGCCTTGTTCAGATTCTTGCCCACGTTCTCGAACTGGTTCTGGAAAAAGTCGAACGACTTCTGCGCCTTCGCCAACTCCGCCCGGCTCTTTTCAAAGCGGCTCGCAACTTCGTACCATTTGTGCACCAGCGCAATCGTGTGCAGCGTCATCAGCAGCGTGTTCGGCGAAACCGGAAACACGTGCTGCTGGTTCATCCAGTCGCCCAGTTCGCGGTTCCGGATCACTTCCATATACAGCGTCTCGCTCGGCAAATACATCAGCGCAATCTCGGTCGTCCCGTTCTCCGGCTGAATGTACTGCTGAATTCGCTTCGCCTCTGCCTTCATCACGCGCACTAGAGCCACGCGCGCCTCCGCGATCTCCGCCTCGTCGCCGTCCCCAAACAACGCCAGCACCTGCTCGCGCGGAAACTTCGCATCAATCGGCAGCTTGCGGTCGGGAAAATTAATGACCGCATCCGCGCGCCCTCCGCCCTCGCCCGGCGACGCCTGCAGCGCAAACATATGCGCCGGCAGAAAATCCGACAGCAGCCGCTCCAGGCTGGCCTCTCCAAACTGTCCGCGCAGATGCGGCAGCTTCAGCAGATTATTCAAATCGTTGATCGAGTGCCCCAGCGCGCCTACTTCCCGCAGTTGTTCTTCCGCCGCCTTCAAATGCTGCTGCACTTTTTCAAACTGCGCAAACCCTTCCTTGATGTTCTGATCAAGCTTCGTCTGCACCTGTTCGGTGATCGCCATCAGCTTCGCATCCACGCGATCGCGAATCCCGTCCAGGCTCTGCGCGGTCTGGTGATTCAGGCCCTGAAACTCAACCTTGAGTTCTTGGGTTGTAAGTAGCAAAGAGCGTGTCATCTCGCTGCGCCCGTCCGCCAGGCTCCGGTTCTGCTCGTCCCGGCCGGCCTTCAGTTGCTCCTCTACCGAGCTGCGAATCTCTGAAAACCCTTGCTGGATGCGGTCTGTCACCTGCTGCCGCAGGTCCCCTTTAGTCTGCTCCAGCCTACTGGCCATATCGGCAGTGCTGATACTGATCTTCTGGCCCAGTTCGGTATTGAACCTTTCGAGTGCCGCCGCAACTTCCGCCTTTACATCTACTTGCGAGGCCGTCGAAACGCGCCGCAGCAAGGCGGCCGAAAACCCAAGCAGGACAAGGGTTCCCACGAGCACGGTAACCAGTAATACGGTCTCCATAGTAAGTAGCTAGGGTGAATTCTAGAAGCTAGCGTGGGACTTGGAAAGCGGAACTTTCAAGGGGCTGGAATCCAAGCACACGCGATGAAGTGGCTGATTGCGACGCTCGTGGTGTTAACGACGATCTCCGGCTTGAGCTTCGCGGCCAGCCCTTCCGCAGAAGCCGCCGCCAGCATCGAAGTCCACCCCCAGTCCTCCCCCAACCTAAGCACGGCAGCCCCTGACGAAGACACCGCCGCCGAAGCAGCCCTCCTCGAATCTGTGAATCGAAGCCGCAAGCAAGCCGGCGTAGCGCCAGTACGCATAGAAGAAAGCCTGCGCCAGGCCGCCCGCCTCCACGCCCGACGCATGGTTGCCACGCGGCAGCTCGAACATCAATTTCCGGGCGAGCCCTCCCTGCTTCAGAGAATTGCCGACGTGAGTTCCCTTCCCCTCGACCGCGCCGGAGAAAACATCGCCAATGTAGGTTGCCCCGACGACGCTCATGACCTGCTCATGCACTCGCCGCCCCATCGCCAGAACATTCTCGATCCTCATTTCAACGTAGTAGGCATCGTTGCCATCTGGAGCCATGACCGCCTCTACCTCGTGCAGGATTTCGGCCACGCCATGCCTTCGTACTCAGCGCGCGAGACCGCCAGCCGCGTAGGCGAAGCCCTTAACGAAGCGCGCGCCAGCAACGGCTTGCCTGAGCTAGCGCCGTTCTCACCGCCGCACCTCGACGAAGCCGCCTGCGCTCTTGCAAAAGAAGATCGTCCCAGCGCCCGACTGGTCGCCGCGTCCTTCACCAACCGCAAAGTCATCACCTATACGCAGAGCACCCCCGACATCTTGCCGTCCGCGGCATCGGGTGTTCTGGAAAATCCCAGCCTGCGCCATTTCGCCGTAGGCTCCTGCTACGCCCGCAACGCCGCCTATCCCACCGGAATCTACTGGGTAGCGATTCTCCTCTACTGATTATTCCTGGAACTGCACAGGTTGGGTTTCCTCCGTGTACCTCTGTGTCCTCCGTGGTGAACGCTTTTTGACCGCTGCCCCCGAGCCCGAATCCTCGGTCCGTGCTACTCTGCCAGCATCTGGCCCGCCCGTATGGAACAAGCCTCGCGAATCCGCGTCGGCACCGCCGGCTGGTCCTACAAAGATTGGGACGGCATCCTCTACCCGCCCGAAGTCACGCGCAAAAAAATCCATCCCGTCGAATACCTTGCCCGCTTTTTCGATGTCATCGAAATCAATACTTCCTTCTACGGACACATCCGCCCCGAACTCGGCCGCCTCTGGTGCCGCAAAGCGAAAGCCGTCAATCTAGATTTCGTTTTCACCGCCAAGCTCCATCGCTCCTTCACGCACTCCCCGCTAGCCGTCATGGAGCCCACTTCCGCCGCCAGCATCCGCCCCACCGAGCAAGACGAGCGCCAAGCCCGCGAGGGCCTGGAATCGCTGGCCGCCGAAGGCATGCTGGGCGCGCTGCTGATCCAATTCCCCGTCTCCTTCAAAAACACCAGCCTCAATCGCGAATACCTGGAGCAGCTTCTCCGCCAGTTCATCGAATACCCGCGCGTGGTCGAAGTCCGCCACGAAAGCTGGAACCAGCCCGAAACGCTAGCCCAATTCCTGCGCCACAACGTAGGCTTCTGCAACATCGATCAGCCGCAGCTAGGCCGCTCGCTCGCGCCGACCGAGCATGTCACCTCCACCGTAGGCTACGTCCGCCTCCACGGCCGCAACTACGAACATTGGTTCGAGACCGGGTTTGAAAGCGGGTCCGGCACCAACAACCGCGACGACCGCTACAACTATCTCTACAAGCCCGCCGAGCTGGAAAAGTGGAAGCAGAAGATCGAAATCATCGCGCAGAAAGCCCAATCCACGTACGTGATCGCCAATAACCACTATCAGGCCAAAGCCCCAGTCAACGCGCTGGAGTTGCGCCACATGCTGGAAGGAAAAAAAGTCCGCGCCCCAGAAACGCTCGTGAAGCACTATCCCGAATTAAAGCCAATATCCGAAACAGAAGACGCCACCGGCAACTATTCCCTGCTAGCGTGAATCCGACGGCAGCGTACATGTCCCGAACCGGCTGCGCGTCCCGAATACGGGAATTTGAGTGTAATCCGATTACAGGCACTTCAGCCCCTGAGGCAAAACGCCTTGGGCCCTGATCCTACGCAACCACGACCCTGCTTTGGTGTAATTTGGAATCATGCCGAAAGCCGAGTCGCCGCGGCCGCGCTGGATTGGAGTGCCGGTGCGCGCGTTCTTAGTTACGTTTCTTTTGACGCTGCTGGCATTTGCGGTGGCGCTGCTGCTGAGCATTCTTGGGACGATCGTCTACTCGCAGGTCGAGCACGTTGCTCCGAACTTGCAGTACGCCTATCGCCACATTGCGTTTCCGTTCGCCATCACCGTGGGAGCGATTGTCCTGGTCGTGATGCTGACCGTGGAGATCCGGAATTACCGCCAGCGCAAGGCGCTGGCCGCAATCGAGCGGGCGAGTTAGCGATGAACGATTCCCAAATGCCAGCGCCCCGCATTGCCATTCCGATGCCGCATTCGGGCGACCGCGACTATGCCGAGCGCGCCGTGCCGCAATATGAAAACGCGGTGCGCGGAGCGGGCGGAGAACCGGTGCGCATCGACTTCGATCAGACTGCGGAAGAGATAAAGAAGACGCTCGCGACCTGCAACGCCGTGCTCCTGCCGGGAAGCCGAGCCGATGTGGATCCCGCGAAATACCACGCTGCGCGCCATCCGAAGACGAACGAGATCGATGCGAAGCGCGACGGCCTGGATTGCCTGCTGCTCGACGACGCCTACCGCGTGCGCAAGCCTGTGCTCGCCATTTGTTATGGATTGCAGTCGCTGAATGTGTATCGCGCGGGAACGCTGGTGCAGCATATCGAGTCCCAGAATCTCGAATCGAAGATCAATCACAGCGCAGGACGGGCGGTTCCGAACGCGCACACGGTCACGATCGATCCGGGATCGAAGCTGGCGGGAATTGTGGGCGCTCTCGATGGCGAACCGGTCGCGGTGAATTCGTCGCATCATCAATCGGCAGAGTCCGCTGGCAATGAACTGCGCGTGGTGGCGCGCTCGCCGGAAGATGGAGTGATCGAGGCGCTGGAGGGAACGGCGCCGGATCATTTTGTGCTGGCCGTGCAGTGGCATCCGGAGCGCTCGGTGAACGATGGCCCCGAGGTGGCGGAGTCAGCGCACAAAATTTTCCGCGCGTTTGTAGAGGCCGCGCAAGCGAAGCGAAGATCTCTAACCACAGGGGACAAAGAGGGCCACGGAGGATAGTCGGGCTCGGAGCCTTTACTTTCGCTGCAGCAGCACCGACACGTGCGCAATCGCCGCGTTATCGGTTCCTGTGCCTTCGGGTGTTTTCGCTTTGAGGCCGACGCAATCTTCGGCGATGCCGCAGAGTTCGGCCACGTGCTTGCGAATCGCCGCGGCGTGCGGGCCGATTTTGGGCGCGGCGAGAATCAGCGTCGAATCAAGGTTGACCAGCGTATAACCAGCGGCAGCGACCCGCGTGAGAGCTTCATGGAGAAAGACGGCGGAATCCGCGCCTTTCCACTGCGGATCGGAGGGCGGGAAAAGCGCGCCGATGTCGGGCGCAGCGATGGCGCCGAGCAGCGCGTCGGTGATGGCGTGCAGCAGGACGTCTCCATCGGAGTGGCCGCCGAGACCTTTGTCGTGGGCAAGTTTGATGCCGCCGATGATGAGCGGAATCGCGGGCTTGAACTCGTGCGAGTCGTAACCGGAGCCGATGCGGAGTTGAGGGTTCATCGTTAGTGGTCAGTGGTCAGTGGCTAGTGGTTAGTGGGCTGGCGAAGCATCTGACCACTAGCCACTGACCACTAACCACTGCTCTTCAAATAAAACTCGGCCAGTTCCATGTCGGCCGGAGTTGTGATCTTGATGTTTCTTGCCGAGCCCATGACCACTGCCACGAGCAAGCCGGCGCGCTCGATGAGAGAAGCTTCGTCGGTGCCGAGGAAGCCATCGGCTGCGGCATCGTCGAATGCTTTTTTCAAAATATCGTAGCGGAAGCCCTGAGGCGTTTGCGCCATGACGACGCCCGCGCGCGGAATAGTCGCCTTGATGACAGCACCTTCGGCCGTGCGATCGACCTGCTTGACGGTGTCGACGGCGGGCCAGCCGGCAATGGCAGCGCCGTGCTTCTGGGCGGCAGCGATCACGTCGTTGATGATTTCGGGCGTCACGAACGGGCGAACGGCATCGTGGACGAGAACGAGGTCTGCGGGATCGGCCGCGATCTTTGCCATTGCGTTGGCAACGGAGTTCTGGCGGTGCTCGCCGCCTTCCACCAGCTGCAGCCGCTTGTTGAGGATATCCGGATATTGTTTTTCGAGCTGGGTGCGAAAGGGCGAGATTTCGTCTTTGCGCAAGGCAACGACGATCTCGTACACGGCAGGAGTCGAAAAGAACTTACGCAGCGTGCGGACCAGAATCGGCACGCCGCCCAGTTCCTTGAACTGCTTGCTGGGCGATTTTTTTTGCGCTCTGCCGGAGGGGGGAGCCATACGCGTGCCGAGCCCGGCCGCCGGAATGATGACGAACACTTTCATGCGGGGCGATCAGTATAGTACAGGACCTCAATCTGCCGCGCGGTCGATAGGAAGCGGCGGGATCTTTTTCCCCGGATCTGACGCCGGTCCGCTGGGAGCAGCTGTTGGCACCACAACCGGCGTGGGCGTAGATGCCTTCGAATCGTGGCGACTGGCCGCACGCTCATCCCACTTGCCGAAAATCATTTTGCCGGCGGTGGTCTGCAGGACCGACGTCACCGAGATGTCGATGGTCTTGCCAATCATTTTGCGCGCGTTATCGACGACCACCATGGTGCCATCATCGAGGTAGGCGACGCCTTGGTTGTATTCCTTGCCTTCCTTCAGGATGAACACGCGCATGATTTCGCCGGGGAGCACGATCGGCTTGAGGGAATTGGCCAGTTCGTTGATGTTGAGCACCGCGACGCCCTGAAGCTGCGCGACCTTGTTCAGGTTGAAGTCGTTGGTGATGATCTTGCCTTCGTAAAGCTTGGCGAGTTCGATCAGCTTCATGTCGACCTCGCGGACGGTCGGGAAATCGTCCTCGACGATCTGGATCTGGAGCGAAGCGGTCTTTTGCAGGCGCTGGAGAATATCGAGGCCGCGGCGGCCGCGGTTGCGCTTGAGCGAGTCGGCGGAATCGGCGACCAGTTGGAGTTCGCGGAGTACGAACTGCGGGATCACGATGATGCCGTCGAGGAAGCCGGTTTCGGCGATATCGGAGATACGGCCGTCGATGATCACGCTAGTATCGAGGATCTTATAGCTCTTCTTGCCCGTCTTTTCGCCGCCGAAGATGCCGCCGAGAGCGGCGAGATTGAGCAGGTCGCCCTTGTTGGCGCCGACGAGCAAGCCGACGTAGGCCATGATCAGCATGACGATGATCTGCAGAAAGCTCTGGGTCGGGCCGGCAGGGACGCTGTTGCGAATGACCAGCGCAAAAAAGTAGGCGCCGATGATGCCGAGGACGCTGCCAATGGCGGCGCCGATCAGGCGCTTGAGGCTCATCACGCGCAGACGCCATTCGAACAGGATGATGCCGCAGCCGATCAGCACGCCAACGAGAGCGTCAAGATTGGAAGGCAGGTTAAACGGACGGATGAGAAAGCAGATAAGCCCAACGATGAGAACAAAAAGAATGCGTATAAGAACGACGTCCACAGCCATACCTCCATCGGGCACAGCCACGCCTAGCGTGTGAGAGGCCCGCGCCAGCCACATGGGTTAGATGAAATAAAAACCCAGCGCTAGCGTTCTATTTCGGAGCTGTATGAGAGATAAAACGCGCTCCGTGCCCGGCCACATGAGCCGGACTTTGAATAAGTACGGAGGCAAGTATATACCGGGTTGAAAGGGCGGGCCAGTGCCACCTTAGAACGCTTAGACGATAGTCACTTGCCATGGGCTTGGCCGTTCAAGGCTTTCTGAATCGCGAATTCCGTCAAACGGGCCATGACCTTGTAGCCTTCTTGGTTCGGATGCAGCCCGTCGTCGGCCAAGTTTTTTTGAAGCATACCATGTGTATCCACGAGGGCGCTGAAATAATCGAGATACAACCAGCCGTGGGCGGCGCATCGTGCGCTCAGCCAGCGATTGAGCTGGAGGATCTTGTCCGGGGAACGCTGAGCGAAATAGTCCTGGGATTGCGGAGTGTAGTTATGGATGGGAAGGACAGACGAAAAGATAACCTTGATTTTGTTGGCAGTAGCCAACTCCGCCAGGGAAGTGTAATTGGCCTCGATATCCTCAATGCGAATGGGGCCCGTGTTTCCCGCGATGTCGTTGGTGCCCGCCAGAATGACGACGGCCTTTGGCTGCAGGGCGATGACATCCTGCCGGAAGCGGACCAGCATCTGAGAAGTGGTTTGACCGCTGATTCCGCGATTGACGTAGGGCTTACCGGGAAAATACTCAGGCAGAGGCCAGAAATCCGTGATCGAGTCGCCGAAAAAAACGACGCGGTTTTCGCCGCGTGCAGGAGGACTGAGGTGTGCATTCCGATCGCGATAGCGGGCCAGTTCGCCGAAGTCGTTCATATAAATGCCGAGGCGGGACGACCGCCATTGATCAAAGGCGGATTGCCTTTGAGCCGATTGATGCGCGAAGGCCATGAGGAAGGCAAAGGTCGCTGCCGCCAGAATCCAAGTGAGCCATCGCCGAATAGTCATAGTGACCTCCAAATGGCCATCTTACTCGACCGCTATGATCCACACCGCATGGGCCGGCTAGGTTAGACTGTCCGGTTGCCTGGAGACCCCGTTATGAACTGGCCGGGACGTGTGGTCCTGCTCGTTGTCATCGCCGTTTCGTTGTCGTTGTTTTTACGGAAATTTCTCGCGGCGATACGAATCATTTTGGCCGCAAAGCCTGATGCGGACTTTCGCCTAGCCCCGATCGGCCCGCGCATCCGCAAAGTGCTTTGGGAAGTGGTGGCGCAGGGACAGGTGATTGCGCAAAGGCCGTTGCCTGGCTTGGCTCATGCCTTGGTTTTTTGGGGCTTTTGCGTATTCGCGCTGGTGACAGTCAATCACTTTGCCGAAGGATTCGGCGTCGGCTTCCTGTCGGATGGCGGCTTCTCGCGGCTTTACTTCATGGTTGCGGGCGGGTTCGCGGTGGCCGTTGCGATCTCCATCGCGGGCCTGGCGTTTCGACGGTTTGTGATTCGCCCCAAGTGGCTGGAGCCGCTCTCGCCGGAATCGGGACTGATCGCGTTCCTGATTTTTGCGCTGATGATCACATACCTGGCCCGCTTCTGGGTGGCGGAAGGAAGCACGGCTGGGTGGGCATTCTGGTGGGCGCATACGCTGGTGCTCCTGTTTTTCCTGCCGCTGATTCCGAGCACCAAGCACATGCATCTCGTGCTGAGCCCGCTGACCGTGTTTCTGGAGCGCGACGGTTTCAGCAAGATTCCAGCGCTTGTCGGCGACGAGGACTTCGGTCTCGACACGGGTAAGGATCTGACGCGGATCGCCGCCTTGCAGGCCTTCACGTGCGTGGAATGCGGCCGCTGCACGGAACATTGCCCGGCGAACAACACCGGCAAGGTTCTTAATCCCAAAGAGATCATTTTGGGTGCGCGGCAGTACCTGAAGGAATTTGGGCCGAAGAGCGCGGAGCCGCTGCTGGGGAAGCATCTTTCGATGGAGGCGGCGTTTCAGTGCACGACGTGCGGCGCGTGTGAGTTTCAGTGCCCGGTAGGAATTCAGCATTTACCGCTGATTGTCGGGTTGCGCCGCGGCGCGGTGAACACCGGCAAGTGGGACAACAGCCACGGCGGCGAACTCTTTGTGACCCTGGAGCGTCAAGGGAATTCCCTTGGATTTCCGCCTTCCGATCGCGAGAAGTTCATTGAGAAAAGCGGGCTGCCTTACTTTGACGGCACGCAAGACTACTGCCTGTGGATGGGCTGTTTGGGGTCGTTCGATCCCAACGGCCGCAAGATTCTGCTGGCGTTCGTGGAGGTGCTGCGTCACCTGAAGATCAGCTTCGGCGTGCTGAAGCAGGAAAAGTGCAATGGCGATCCAGCGCGCCGGCTGGGCAACGACTATCTGTTTGGCGAGCTGGCGCAATCCAATCTGGAGCAGATTCGCGAGGCGGGCGTGAAGAAGATGGTTTCGATTTGCCCCCATTGCGTGCGCACCATGGGAGTGGACTGGAAGGAGCATGGCGGCGCGATTGACATCGAACACCACAGCGAATTGATCGCGCGCTATCGGGATCGTTTGCCGCTGGATCGCGATCAGCAGAAGAGCATGGTGTTTCACGACGCGTGTTATCTGGGACGGTACCGCGGAGTGTACGACCAGCCTCGCGAGGTGATCGCGCGCTTCGGGCAGGTGGTGGATCCGCCGCGGGCGCGGGAACGCGGCTTCTGCTGTGGTGGCGGCGGAGGATTGATGTTTCTGGGAGAAGAATCGGGCAAGCGCGTGAACCGCGAGCGCGCGGAGGAGTTGGTGGCGACGGGAGCGAGCGTGGTGGCGGCGGCGTGTCCATTCTGCAATTCGATGCTTCGGGATGGCTTGGCTGCGGCCTCGCAAACTCCGCCGGAGTTGCTGGATGTGGCGCAGATTGCAGCGGCGGCGATTGCGAAGAAGGCGGAGGGGTAGCGGCTTACCACTTCTTGAAAATCACAAATACCGAGCCGACGATCAGGGCGAAGCCGACATAGTAATTCCATTTCAAATCCTGGTGAAAATAGAGCGTTGAAAATACAGCAAACACCGTCAGCGTGATTACTTCCTGAATGGTTTTGAGTTGCGCCACCGTGAATTCGTACGAGCCGATGCGGTTGGCGGGCACCTGAAAACAATATTCGGCGAATGCAATCAGCCAGCTGATCACGATCACCTTGAAGAGTGGGGCTGAACGATACTTAAGGTGTCCGTACCAGGCGAAGGTCATGAAGATGTTGGAGCAGGTTAGAAGAAGAATTGTTCGCATCCTTATTATATTTCCCGATGAACGATTTTGTTGCCTGAGCAGATGACTTTTTCCGGTTTGCCTGTGTCCGACGTGATGCGGGTGCGGTCCTGGAGCCCAGGTCACCTGCGAGCGATTTTTACAATTACGAAAATGATCGTGCAAATGGCGAAGTCGACCAGCAGCCCCCAGTCTTCTATGAACAGCGAATGGCGCATGACGCGGGGAAGATGCGGCATGAGCAGGAAGTAGAGGGCGTTGCCGGCGAGCACGGCCGCGAGAGCGTCGAGAAAGTTAGCGAACGCCTTGCGCTTGGCCATCGATTCCTCCCGCAGCGGCTAAAGCCGAGTTCAGAACGCTGCACTTACCCGCAGCGGTAAACCGCTGCGCCACCCAAAATCAAATGCAACACCGGCTCTTTCTCCCGGCTGAAGAGTCGTGCCCCGCCCAGAACGGGTATTTGAAACGATCGCCGATAATCGGCAACTGACGACTGGCAACTGGCCGTTGAGTTCCTGCTAACATCCCTTGAGATGCTGGAACCGTCCACACCAGTGCAGTACGTGAAAGGCATCGGTCCGCGCCTGGCTGAGGTGCTTGCCACGAAGGGCATCCAGACGGTGGACGACCTGCTCCATTATCTGCCTTTTCGCTACGAGGATCGCCTGAACCCGCGCTCGGTGGCCGAGTTGCGCGCCGGCGAAATGGCTACCGTGGTCGCCGAAGTCCGCAATTCCGGCCTGTTTCGCACGCGCCGCATGCCGATTTTTCAGCTCACGGTGGGCCAGGGTCGCAACCGGCTGAAGTGCCTGTGGTTCAACGCCGCCTACTTGCAAGGGCGATTTCAGCCCGGACAGATGGTCGCGCTTTACGGCAAAGTGGAAGCGGGCCGCGATGGGCAACTGGAAATCATGCAGCCGCAGTTCGAGATTCTCGGGGACATTAATGAAGAGGGCGGGGCCGATGAGGCGGAAAAGAAGGCGGCCGCATCGCTCGAGGTCGGGCGAATTGTTCCCATCTACGAGTCGGCGGGCCAGGGCAAGCTGACGCCGCGCTGGTTTCGGCGGATTATCCGCTCGGCGCTGGAGAATTTGAATCCCGATCTCCCCGATCCGATTCCGGCGGCGGTGCGGGCACATCTGAGTTTGGTGTCTCCGCGCGAAGCATTGTGGAAGGTGCATTGGCCGGAAGCGGGCGAGAGTTTCGCCGATCTGCAATCGTCGCGCACGGCGGCGCACATCCGGCTGATTTTCGATGAACTCTTCTTTATCGAGCTAGGCCTCGAGTTGCGGCGCCGCGAGCAAAAAGCGCAAACCGGAATTGCCTTCCAGATCAACGACGGGGTGCGGCAGGCGATTAAGAAGATCCTGCCCTTTCATCCGACGGCGGCGCAGAAGCGCGTATTAAAGGAGATCGCGACCGACATGCAAACGCCTTATCCCATGCGGCGTTTGCTGCAGGGCGATGTCGGGTCGGGGAAAACGATCGTCGCTTTCCAAGCCGCGATCATCGCCATCGAAAACGGCTATCAGGTCGCCTTCATGGCGCCGACCGAGATTTTGGCGCAGCAGCATTATTTTTCGGCGCGGCAGATTCTGGAAAAAGCCGGTTACCGCATCGTGCTGCTCACCGGCTCGCTCGAACAGGACCGGAAGCGCGACGTGCGGCGTCACATCGCACAAGGCAACGCGCAGCTGGTGATCGGGACGCATGCGCTGATTCAGGATCGCGTGGAATTCGAGAACCTTGGCCTGGTGATCGTGGACGAGCAACACCGGTTCGGCGTGATGCAACGGCTGAAGCTGATGAGGAAATCCGATGCTGCGATGGAGGGACGGGGGCCTCGTAAATCGACCCCGGAGTCGACGCTGTCGCCAACGCCCACGTTAGTTTTGCCGGAGGAGGGCGCCCGGCCCTCCGCCGACGCCGAGCCCGACGTGCTGGTCATGACCGCGACGCCGATCCCGCGTACTCTTGCGCTCACTCTTTACGGCGACCTCGATGTGTCGGTGCTGGACGAACTTCCGCCGGGGCGCACTCCGATTGTCACCAAAGCGGTGCCTGACGAGCGCGCGGCCGACGTGTGGGAGTTCGTGCGCCGCGAAATCGCCGCTGGACATCAGGCTTACGTTGTCTATCCCGTGATCGAGGAAAACGAGGAGCGCGAACTGAAGGCGGCCGAGCAAATGCATCGGCAACTGCGGGAGAAGATTTTTCCGAACCTGCACGTCGGCCTGCTGCACGGGCGACTCGATGCGGACACGAAAGAACGCATCATGCGCGAATTTCAGCGCGGCGAAATCGAGATTCTCGTCTCGACGACCGTGATCGAGGTTGGCGTCGATGTTTCAAACGCAACCGTGATGGTGATCGAGCACGCCGACCGTTTCGGGCTGGCGCAGCTGCACCAATTGCGCGGACGCATCGGACGCGGCGCGGCGAAATCGTATTGTGTGCTTATGCACGGCGGCAAAGTTTCCGAAGAAGGCCAGCGCCGTCTCGACGCCATGGCCCGCACCAACGATGGCTTCCAGATCGCCGAACTCGATCTTGAACTGCGCGGGCCCGGAGACTTCTTCGGCACGAAGCAGGCCGGCATCCCGAGTTTCCGTGTGGCAAACCTGATCCGCGACCGGCAGTTGCTCGAAGCCGCCAAGCGCGAGGCGGCATTCGTGGTGGCTGGGCCGACCGCCGAGTTGTCGAAAGAAGAAATTGGGCGCGCGCTGAAAGCGATGCGGGCACGCTGGTCGCTGAGTTACGGCCTGGCGGAGGTGGGGTAGGAGGCGGAAGCTGCCTGGAAGGTGTTATTTGGCGCTCCGTCGCAAGGAGCGGTTGCGAAGTCGCAGCAACGGATCGGAGAGAAATGGTAGGCCCGAATGGACTCGAACCATCGACCTCTTCCGTGTCAAGGAAGCGCTCTAACCAGACTGAGCTACGGGCCTACAGGCGAAGGTTGTGCTTTCAATTCTACGGGCGACGGGCAATTCCGGCAACGTTGCGACAGAATTAAGCCCATAAAGCCAAGTCTCTCCGCCAAGCCGGTTACTTCTCGCGGTGGAAGCAGTAGCGGCCTCCTCTGTCTTTGGCTACCTGCTCGGCTACTTTCAGAAAGGCGCGGCCGGCGTGCGACAGTGCCGACTCCTGCCGATACACCAGACGTAGCTTGCGCTGGAAGTGGAGGTCACTTACTGGAACGCGCACCAGGTCGCCCCTGGCAATCTCGTTCTCCACGCTGATTTCGGGGACCAGGGCGACGCCGTTGCCCATGCACACGAAACGCTTGATGGCCTGCAGTGTCGGGAGCTCCACGTCCATGTGCAGCGGAGTTTTGTGGCGCTGGAAGGCTTCGATCACTTTGTCGCGATAGGGCGAGGTAACAATGTGCGCGACGAACGACTCCGCGCCTAATTGGCGAACGCTGACTTCGCCCGCTGAGGCCAGGGGATGGCCGGGCGGCACGACGAAGACGAGCTCGTCCAGATACACAACCACCGATTTGAGTTGCGGCTCCTGCGGATCGTAGGAGAGGACTCCCATTTCCACATCGTGCTTGAGCACGTCATCGGGAATGTGACTGCCGAGCGAACGTCGCACCGTGATTCTGATCGCGGGATGCAGGCGTCGAAACTCCCCCAGCACCGGCAAGAGATAGAGCGAGGTGAATTCGTTGGCCGCAATCGAGAGGCGGCCCTTTTGCAACTCGCGCAGCTCAACCAGGGCTTCCTGCGCATCATGGCGGAGGTTGACCAGCTTCTCGGCATACTCCTGCAGGACACGGCCGGCATCGGTGAGCACGCCCTCGCGCGAAGAGCGGTCAAGAAGCGGCTCGCCAAGTTCGAGTTCCAGTTTGCGGATGGTCTGGCTCACGGCGGATTGCGTGCGATAAAGCTTTTCCGCTGCGCGGGAGAAGCGGCGCTCGCGGGCTACGGTGAGGAAGACTTCGAGTTGGGAGATTTCCATTAGGTCGTACTCCAAAGGATTTGGGAGACAGCGATGGATCGGGTCATCGGGTCATCGCGCCGTCGGGTCATCAAAAAACCTGGCGACCCGCAGGGGTGTCCTGAAAACGGGCTGTTGCGTTTGCCGCCATTTGTTAATTTTGGTTTATTCATAAGTATTACTTATACTATTATGACTACTAATGCTATTGCAATAATAATAATCTTTTCTTTTGCCGCCTGCGGCCCATACAGTTTAAGGAGTCGTTCCCGCAGGAGGGTCCAAGGCATGAATCGACCGCGCATCACTATCTTTGATACGACCCTTCGTGACGGCGAGCAGTCGCCGGGCTGCAGCATGAGTGTCCCGGAGAAGTTGCGCCTTGCCCAGCAACTGGATCGCCTGGGCGTTGACGTAATTGAGGCGGGATTCCCGATCGCTTCCGATGGCGACTTTGAGGCCGTGCAAAGTATCGCGGCTTCAGTGCGCCGCCCGATCATTGCCGGCTTGGCTCGCGCTTGCAAGCCCGATATCGATCGGGCCTGGCAGGCATTGCGGGGCGCGGCGCATCCGCGCATTCACGTCTTCCTTGCGACCTCCGACATTCATCTCAAGTACAAGCTGCGTATCACGCGCGAGCAGTGCCTGGAGCAGGCACGCGAGGCTGTGCGCCACGCCAAGTCTCTTTGCGCTGACATTCAATTCTCGCCCGAAGATGCCACCCGCACGGACGTCCCGTTTCTCTGCCAGGTCGTTGAGGGGGTCATTGCGGCGGGCGCAACTACGGTCAACATTCCTGATACGGTCGGCTACAGCATGCCCGAGGAATACGGCCAGCTGATCCGCACGCTGCGGGAGAAGGTTGCCGGAATCGAGAACGTTACTATCTCGACGCACTGCCACAATGATCTGGGATTAGCGGTTGCGAACTCGCTGGCTGGAGTGCAGAACGGTGCGCGGCAGGTGGAATGCACGATCAACGGCATCGGCGAGCGCGCCGGCAATGCCTCGCTCGAAGAGGTGGTCATGGCAATCCGCGTTCGGGCGGATCGTTACCCCTATGAAACCGGCCTTACTAGCGAGCAGATTTACGCGTCGAGCCAGACCCTGGCCGAAATCACGCGCGTGCCGGTGCAACCGAACAAGGCCATCACCGGGCGCAACGCTTTTGCTCACGAGGCTGGCATTCACCAGGATGGGATGATCAAGAATCCGCTGACTTACGAGATCATGACGCCACAGTCGGTGGGGGTGCCGGATTCGCGGCTCGTGCTGGGCAAGCATTCCGGGCGGCATGCGCTGGCCATGCGCTGCGAGCAACTTGGGTACAAGTTCGAGCGGCGTGAACTGGACGAGGTGTATCGCCGGTTCATCGTTCTTGCGGACCGCATCAAGCGCGTGCAGGACAGCCATCTGCTGGAGTTGATCCACGATTTCGCCGGCAACGGACTTGCCGCGCCTAAGTTTCCGCCGGCTACTGCGGCTATGCCGCCGTTGACGCGAGCGGCCTCGGCCGCTGCCGCGGGCCATGAATCGTACGCCGGGCATTTGCCCTCCCCGACCCACACGCTCCGCGCCAATGTCTTTGGCGAGCATCACGAACAGGAAGACTACCTGTGGGGAGTTTGATAGGGGCAGCATTCGCCCCCGTTCTTAGCGGTGCAGGTTTAGCGTCCTGAGTCTCGGGGGGGCGAGGTTTTCACCATTCCGCGTCGTCCTGTATTCTGATCCGACACAGAGCGAAGATCGCATGCGACTCCGCATCATTTCTCTTCCTGGCGATGGCATTGGCCCCGAAGTCACTGCGCAAGCCATTGGTGTGCTGCGCGAAGTTGCGTCGGCATTTGGGCATACTCTCGACGTGGACGAAAAAGAAATTGGCGGGGCCGCGCTTAAGAAGTTCGGCAATCCCTTGCCGGATGGCACGCTGCAATCCTGTCTTGCGGCGGACGCGGTTCTTCTGGGAGCGGTTGGCACCCCAGCCTTCGATCACAATCCTCCCGAACTACGCCCGGAAGCAGGACTGCTGCGGCTTCGTCAGGAACTAGGAGTGTTTGCGAATCTTCGGCCAGCGGTTTTTTATCCCGCCCTCGCGGCGTGCTCGCCCTTGCGCGAAGAGGTTGTTCAGGGAACGGACATTCTAATCGTGCGCGAACTTTTGGGCGGCTTGTATTTCGGCCAGCCTCGTGCGATTGAGGGCGGCGGCGCATCGCAGCACGCTCTCAACACGATGCGCTACAGCGCTTCTGAGGTCGAACGCATTGCGCGCGTTGCCTTCGATCTTGCGCGAGCGCGTCGGCGTCGGGTGCTGTCTGTCGACAAAGCGAACGTGCTTGAGTGTTCGCGGCTGTGGCGCGAAGTGGTGACTCGCATTGGCGCGGACTATCCCGACGTTCAGCTTTCGCATATGTATGTAGACTCGGCGGCGATGTCATTGGTTCTGAAGCCGGCGCAGTTCGACGTAATTCTGACGGAGAACATGTTCGGCGACATTCTGTCGGATCAGGCCGGAGGCGTGGTGGGCGCGCTGGGGTTGCTGGCATCAGCCAGCATTGGCGGGCCGGTTGGATTATACGAGCCAGTGCACGGATCGGCCCCGGACATTGCTGGCAAGGGAATCGCCAATCCGTTGGGCGCGATTTTGTCGGTGGCGATGATGCTGCGGCATACGTTCAAGCTCTCTCGGGAAGCCAGATGTATTGAAGCCGGAGTCATTTCGGTATTGAAGGATGGTCTGCGCACTCCGGATCTGGCGCGGCGCGGCGAGCGCGCCGTGACGACCGAGAAAATGGGCGGGAAGATTGCGGAGTGGGTATGCTCAACTGCCGCGACGAGTGCCATAGTCGACTTCGCGAGGAAGAAAAAACTCGGTAGTGGGTTCATATGATCTCGCTGACCCACTACCAAAAACTCGCCGCGCCTCCGAAATCGTCAAACTAGGCGGTCCCTCCGCGACTGCGTTCTCGACTCCTTTGCTCCCGCGCGGACGGCCCGACAACGCCGAAAATGCTTTACAATTATTTCGGGGTGGTTTTACCGCACGTGTCTAGTCTTGGGGAGCGGGTTGCCGGGTTTGGAACCCGAATTACTTCCGTAACCTTTCCTGATGTGACTGCCCACATCAAAATGGAGCCAAAAGCTTAATGGAACAAGCAAATGGTTACCAAGTGTTCCAATCCGTCATGCTCGGCTTCCTTCCGCTTCTTGCATTGCGGCAAGCTATTCCACTTCGAAAAACGCCCCCAACTCGCTGACAACGATGCGGCCACGCGCAAGCCTGCAAACAGTGGGGAGATGTACTGGCTTTGTGAGGTATGTGCGGCCGAATTTACGCTAGCCGCTGACGCGGAGCACGGCGTGCGTGTCGTTCCGCTGGCGCGCCGGGCATTTCGAGCCGCCTCATAGCTTGCCGGGAGAAGGCACGGCTTCTGAAGTGTAGGCGCCGTTTATGGAGTTCCAGCGGATGCGCAGGACGTCGCCGAACATGCGCAGGCCGTCGCGGAACGGATGAAGGCGCGTGCCTTCGCTGTGCGCCCACACGACCGGGACCTCCTTCACCACCAGGCCCATCTTTCTCGCCAGAAACAGAACCTCGGGATCGAAGCCCCAGCGCTCAATTTTTTGCAGCGGGAAGACGCGTTGCGCGGCGTCGCGGCGAAAAGCCTTGAAGCCACATTGCGTATCCGCAAAACTCAGGCCGAGGATCACACGCAGCACAAGATTGAAGATGCGGCCGAACAACTGGCGATAGAGCGGCTGCCGCTCGGTTTGCAGTTCGGTGCGGAGCCAGCGGGAGCCGATGGCGATGTCAGCGCCTTCAGCGATGGCACCGAAAAGGTGCTGCGCCTCAGTCATGGGCGAGGAGAGGTCGGCGTCGGTAAACAGGCAGACATCGCCGCGAGCATCCAGCATGCCGGCGCGGACGCTGAATCCTTTGCCGTGGTTTTCGGGATTGTGGACGAGCCGGACTTGCGGATAGCGCTGGCCGTATTCCCGCACGATGGAGGTCGTGTCGTCGCGCGACCCATCGTCGACGACGACAATCTCCACGTTCCAACCCTGCTGCTGGGAATAGCGCAGTACCTCATCGAGAGTCGGGCGGATGCGGCCGCTTTCGTTGTAGGCGGGGATGACGATGGAGTAGGCCGGAGTCAAAGGTTTCAAGGTTGCAAAGGTTTCAAGGTTTCAAGGCGACAACAGAGTTTCTACCACTTTGAAGCCTTGAAACTCTGGAACTCTGAAACCTTGTAACTATGCTACCTGACGGCGCTTGTCGAGCATGAGGAAAAATTCGCGGACCAGTTCTTCATCCCAGAGGCCGGCTTTCGCCTCTTCGCGCATAGTGAGAGCGGATTGCTCGTGCAGGAGGGCGGGTTTGTAGGGGCGGGCGGTGCGCAACGCGTCGTAGATATCGACAACCTGCAGGATGCGTGGCAGGAGCGGAATTTCGCCGGCTTTGAGGCCGTCGGGATAGCCGCTGCCGTCCGAGTGCTCGTGATGATGGCGAATAATGGGCAGCACCAGGCGCAGCGACCTCAGCGGCCGGCAGATCGTTTCGCCAATAACCGGGTGCTGCTTCATGATTGTCCATTCTTCCGGGGTCAAGTTGCTGCCTTTCTTTAGAATCTCGTCGGGGACGCCGATCTTGCCGAGATCGTGCAGATAGCCGCCGCGGCGGAGCGCGATCACGCAATCGTCATCGAGTCCGAGATAGCGGCCGAGTTCACTGGCATCGCGGGCGAGGCGCTCGCAATGGCCTTCCGTGTAAGGATCACGCGCCTCGACGCTCAGGCCCAGCGTACAGAGTACGGACTCTGCCGTTTCAAGCTCGTCGGTGAATTCCTTGAGCTTCAAGAGCGATTTGACGCGCGCGAATAATTCTTCGGCGCTGACGGGCTTGGTCAGGAAATCGTCGGCTCCCGCTTCGATGGCGCGCAGGCGGTCTTCGTGGGCGTCGAGGCCGGTGATCATCACGATCGGGATCAGGCGGGTTGCAGGGTCGTCCTTGAGCTCGTGGCAAAGTTCGTACCCAGTCTTGCCCGGCATCACGACATCGAGCAAGATGAGGTCGGGCGGATCGCTGCGGATCTGCTCCTCGGCGTCGGCGGCGCTGGATACGATGGCGGCCTCATAGCCGCGCGTGGCAAGCAACTCCCGCAGGAGTTCGGCATTCAGCCGGTGGTCGTCGACCACCAGAATGGACTGCTTGCGGCGGCCCGACAGCACGTCACCCATAGCAGAGTAAGAGTTGGAGCGCGGAGAAAGGGTTGTCCGGGAGCGGCGTGGCGGGACGTTCATGGCACGACCTGGGATGATTCTAGCCGATATCGCAGTGCGCTGATGGTCAAAACTGAACAATTCCAGTGGTCATCGGTCATGGCGGGCGGGGCAGAGTGGTGCAAGGCTTTTAGGATGAAGGTCTGCAAACTTTTGCCACTTTTCTTTGCGCTCGCATTTGCGTGCGAATGCTCTGCCGCTTCGAAGCCGCACGTCATTGCGTTCGGCAAATGGACCGCTGCCAAATGGCCGAACGCGACCGGAGAAAAAATGCTCGACTTGAAAGTGCGGCCGTTGTTCGTCGACACGCGGCTCAAGGAGTACACGACGGGCAATCCGCACGAGCTGACCGACCGGCTGTTTGTGGTGCGGCGCGCATTTCGCATCAACGACGCGCTGCCGGCGGAAAATGCCGCGCGCTGGCAATGGCAACGCGGAGGCTGGCTGCTGGTCGATCGCCTCACCGGGCGCATCTCACAACTGAACCTGCCTGAGTTCGATCCTTATTACTCGACGGCAAGCTGGTATCGCGACTACGTTGCCTATTGCGGTGTCTCCGACGATGGCAAGAAACTGTATGCGATGGTGGCACAGGTGGGGCGCCGCAAACCGATTCTGAAGAAAGATGTGGGTGAGCCGGGAGGCGACGACGATCCCGATTCAGAGTGCCCACCGCCCGCCTGGGAGCGCAGCCCGATGCGCGTGACGTTCGTCCCGGATGTGGATCAGAAAGTCGTGTTCTCGATCCGCAACCGCGTGGTGGATGTGGTGAACGACGCGGAAGAGGCGGAAGAGTAAGAGAACGGAGAGTTCAATCTCCCGCAGCTTCGACAGCAGGAAGCTCTTCCACCGCTACTCGCTTCGAGACCTTCGCGCTTGTCACCAGCACCACGGAAGCCACGATAATCGCGCTGCCGATCGCGATGTAGCGGTCGATGCGTTCGTGGAGAACGAGCCATCCGAGAAAGACAGCAACCACAGGGTTGACGTAGGCGTAAGTCGAGACCTTCGATGTGGGCACGTGCTGGAGCAGCCAGATGTAAGCGGTGTAGCCGATCCACGATCCGCAGACAACAAGATAGAAGGTGGCTCCGAGGCCGCGCGCGGTCCAGACAACTGGAGCGGTGCGCTCGACGGTGAGTGCGAAGGCGAGGTTGGCGAAACCGGCGAAGACGACTTGCCATGCCGTGGTGCTGAAGGGATCGCCGGCACCGGTCTTCCATTTCTTTGAGAGCACGGAACCCAGCGCCCAGCTCAGGGAGCCCCCCTGCAACGCGATGGACCACCAGAATTCGTGGCGGCCGAAGGAAGTGGGTTGGGCAAGAGTGGGCCAAATGAGCACCACCACGCCGAAGATTCCGATGATGAGGCCGATCTTGCCGCGGCGCGAGATGTGATGATCGCCTAGCAGCAGGCTGTCGAGGACGAGGAACCAGAGCGGGCTCACCGCAACCAGAAGCGCAGCAAGACCCGTGGGGACGATTTGCTCGGCATAAGAGAGTGTGAGATTGCCGCCCATGAGCAACAGGATTCCGACGGCAGCGCAGTGAGCGAGTTGGCGCACGGAGAAACGTACTTGGCGTCCGGTGACGGCGCAATAGGCCAGCATGGCGAGGCCGGCAACGAGGAAGCGCGCGGCGCACATGTGAGCGGGAGGAATCTGTTCGACCGCTATGCCGATGCCTAAGTACGTCGAGCCCCAAAAGACGTAGACCAGGCCGAAGGCGAGAACCACTTTCCACGGGTTGGGCTGCGAACTGCTCATGAGAGCTAGATTTGCGGGAGAGGACTCAGAATATCAGACCGGATCTTTGGAAATAAGTTCGCGCTGCTGGTCCTTCGTGGTGGTGGTGAATGGCGGCAACAGGGGTGACGCAGGAAATCGAGCCCCCCCTGAAGCGATCTTTTGGAATCAATGAGTTGGCGGGAGATTCTTTGTAGATTTTTGAAAAATAATGGGTTAGCGGAACGGGGTTGGGACGGAATCTTGTCAAGAGGGAAAAATGAAGGAACCATCGGAAGTTATTGAATTGATGGAGAGTATTTTCAAGGCCAAGTTGGCGGGGTGGGTGGGGTGAAAATGGGATAATAGAAGTAAGGGAAGAAAGAAGCGCGGCCTTCGGGCCGCGCTTTCCGTTTGCGGAGCTAGCGGACGGTGCGGCGGGTGTTTAGCAGGGGTCGTCCTCATTTAAGGGAGGTCAGAAATGGGAGAGCGGGTGGAGATACGGCGGTGTGAGCATATCAAGGCGAATGGGACGCAGTGCGGGTCGCCGGCGTTGCGGGTGGGGAAGTTGTGCTACTTCCACCGGGAGTCGCAGGCGCAGCGGGTGAAGGTTTGTGGAGAAAACGGCAAGAAGAGCGGGCAGGTATTGGTTCCGGTGTTCGAAGATGCGACTTCGATCCAGATGATGGTGCGGCAGGTGACGATGCTGGTGCTGGAAGGGAAGATCGACAACAAGCGGGCGGGGCTAGTGCTGTATGCGCTGCAGACGGCTTCTTCGAACCTGAAGCGGATGGCGGCGGAGAAGCCGCGGCCGGTGCAGGTTGTAGTGGAGCCGGGGAAAGTGGCGGAGACTCCGCTGGGGATGACGCCGTGGTCAACGGAGCCGGAGGGCCATGAAAGCGAAGAGGCGGAGGATCCGGTGCGAGCACGGACCAAGAAGGCGATTCTGGCGGAGTGGGAGCAGGAGCGACGGAACCGGAAAGCGGTCAAAATGAGGGAGCAGTTGGATGACTTGAAGCGGTGGGCGGAGCTGGAGATTGCGCATCTTGAGCGCGAGCGAAGCTCGCAAGAGAAGGAGTGCTTGCTTTCAGGAATGCGGAAGGACTTTGCAGGCGTCATTGAGTCGATCAATGGCGGACACCTGATCAGCGAGTTGGAATGGGTCAAGAGCCGTCGGAGCGCACAGCAGCACGCGCCTCAGGCATAGGAGAGAGAGGCGTGGGCGTGAGAACTCCGTCTTGCGCCCCCCCGGGGCTCGCTCGTTTCCCACGCGCACCCACGGTTTGCGCCGTGGGCTGCATTCTTACGCCGCTTCGCGGCTTGCACTGTGGGCTGCATTGCACGCCAGCGAGCCAAACCCGAACTCGCCGGGGACCCCGCCCGTGCCCCGCTTCGCGGCTATTTTCAATGGAATCGTTAGGCGGCGGACCACACGCCCAATTCGGAAAGGACCTTGGTGGCGGCTTCGGTGCCGGAGCGGACGCAGTCGGGGACGCCGATGCCGCTGAAGCCGTTGCCGGCGAGGGCGAGGCCGGGGAGTTTCTGGCGCAGGGCTTCGATACGCTTCAGGCGTTCGAGGTGGCCGACAGAATACTGCGCCATGGCGGCGCGCCATTTGTAGACGCGGGTGAAGAGAGGTTGGGCGTCGAGGGCGATGATTTGGCGGAGTTCGTCGCGGACGATGGCGAGAATCTGATCTTCGGTGGAGTCGAGGATTTGCTCGTCGCGCGCGCCTCCCAGGAAGCAGCGGACGATGGCGCGGTTTTCCGGGGCGCGGTGGGGGAATTTGTTGTGGACGAAGGTGGCGGCTAGCATGCGGCGGCCGGCGCTGCGCGGGACGAGAAATCCGAAGCCGGGAGGGAGCGAGCGGCGGACTTTCTCGTCGTAGCCTAGCGTGACGGTGATCGAGGAGCTGTAATTGATGGCGGCGAGTTCGGCGGCGAGGCTCGCGTCGGTCGATTGCAACACGGCGGCGGCGGCGCGGGCGGGCGCGGCGATGATTACGGCGTCGAAGTGATCGGACTGGTATCCGGCGGAGACGGTCCAGCCGTTGTTTTGCGGGATCAGCGACTGCACGGGCGTGGATGTGCGGAGGGTGGCGGGATCGAGGCGGGCGACGAGGGCGTCGACCATTTGCTGCATGCCTTCTTTTAGCGAGGTGAAGAGGGGCTTTGGCGGCGCTTTGACTGCGGCGGCCATTTTTTTGCGGGCGGCTAGCATGGCGCGGCCCAGGCTGCCGTGTTTCGATTCCATGTCGGCGAAACGCGGGAGCACGGCGCGGACGCTGAGGTCGGTCGCTTCGCCTCCGTAGACGCCGGAGAGGAGCGGGTCGGCTAGCAGGTCGACCATTTCCGATCCGTAGTGGCGCTCGACCATCTGGGCTACGGTTTCGTCGGCTTCGGCTTTGTGCGGAGGATGGAACCACTCGGCGGCCATGCGCATTTTGGTGCGCAGCGAGAAGAGCGGCGAGAGTACCGTCGGCAGAATTTTGGTCGGCACCATGAACATTAGGCCGTCGGGCATGACGACTAGCTTGTTCTTGACCACGATGTAGGTTTTGCGGTCGGCGTCGTTGGAGCCGATGAGTTGATCTCCCAGGCCGATTTTGCGGCAGAGATCGCTGGCCCAGGGCTTTTCGGTGAGGAAAGAATCGGGGCCAGCTTCGATCAGGCAGCCGTCGGCGCGGTCGGTGACCATGACTCCGCCGAGACGCGGGGCGGACTCGTAGAGGACGTATTCGATAGACGCGCCGGACTGGCGTTTTTCTGCGAGCGCGAACGCGGCCGAGAGGCCGGAGATTCCGCCGCCGATGATCGCGATACGCATAAGGCAGGTCTCAGGTGTCAGGTCTTGCGTGTCAGGTTCTCAGTTCTCAGTTCCCGGTTCTCAGTTACGCCGCCGATGATGGCGATAGGTGGCAAAAAGAAGCTGCGAGCTACTAGCTTTGAGCTACTAGCTTAGGCTTTCGGTTCGGCCTATGAACGTAACTGCGACTCGTTGAATAAACTAGCCGCCCGCGAGCGGGCAGTCGTAATTTATCGCCAACTACTATTCCTCTCCCGGATGAAAGTACTTGTAAACTGGTGATCCCTTAGGCGCCCAGCTCTTGGCCTTTTCCAACCACGCATTGCGATTCGCGGTATCCCCCAATGCCTCGTAAGCCGAACCTAGGTTCATCGCCAATTCGCTCTTCTCCGCCATCTGAGATTCAGAGTCACCACACAGCGCGATACACGACTGATATTGCGCGGTGGCGTCCTTATAGTTTTTCAGATGGAGATAGGCGAAGGCCATTTCACGGCACAGCAATTCATCCTTGGGATTCTTGGCAAATTCGCTCTTTGCGACGCGAATCGCATCTTCGGGTCGCTCTGTTGCGTTGTAAGCATACGTAAGCTCGAAAACGACTCGTGGCGCGTCGGGTCTTTCCTTGTAAGCGGGTTCGAGAAATCCAAGCGCTCGCTTGGAGTCTCCAATGCCGTTGTAAAAAAATCCCCAATTGACTTTGTGAATTACTGGATCAGCCTCGTCTTCGTAGTACTTCATCCAGTCCGGTCTCTGGGGCAGCTGGAGCTGGGCTAAAGCGCGGGCGGGAAGCAGCGCCGCAATTCCATTTTGATCCAAACGAATCTTCAAGCTGGCCTTGTCCGAAGGAAGGGGGTTAGGTGCGGCATGATAGTTGCCGCCGTCATCAATTGTGAAGCGTCCAACATAATGCAGCGTGAATCCCGCTTGCGGGTCAATGTAGACGAAGCCGTAAGTGTAGTCAGCATCGTCTGGCTTGTGATATAGAGCCACCCATCGGTTTTCGCAATCAGACATGTGAACGTCGTAACTGAGGCCCGCGATCTTTCTAATTGGATCGTCAGCAATACTCCCAACGTTGCTATGCTGAACCGCGCCGTAAAGCTCGGACAATATCTGTTTTGCCAGGGCATCCGTCTGTGGGTCGCTCTTGCGTGACGAATCCTGAGCGGCGGCGAAACATGAAAACGTCAGGCAAACCACTATGATCCAGACTCGACGCATTTTACGACTCCTCTCCGCGCCCTAGTTGCTCAACGCCAACCGCGGCAACACGGCTTCTCACCAACTCCGCCAGCGCCGCCGTCAACGTCTTCGATCCATTTAGCGATTCGGCTCGCCATAGGCGCATGCCTTCTTTTTCCGCGAACTGTTTGAAGAAGATGTCGATGTCGTAGAGCACTTCTACGTGATCGCAGAGGAAGCCCACGGGGTGAATGAACACTCCGCGGTGGCCTTTGGCTTTGAGGCTCAGAATGGTTTCTTCCACGGTGGGCCCGATCCACTGGCCTCCGGACATGCCCTGGCTTTGGAAGGCGAAGGTCCAGGCATCGTCTGCGAGGCCGGCTGCCTTCGCTACCAACTGGGCGGTTTCTTTGGACTGGGCTTCGTAGGGATCGCCTTCGGTGATGGTGCGCGCGGGAACGCTGTGGGCGGTGAAGATGATGGGCAGCGTTCCTCCGTATTCGGCGTTGGCTTTGGCCCATCCGGCGCGCAGGTTTTCTGCGAAGGCCTTGGCCAGCAGCGGCTGGTCGTGCCACTCGTCTACGAAATCCAGAGTGAAAGGCAGGGCGCTCTCGCCGGTGACAGCGCTGCGATAGAGGCCTACGCTGGTGCGGGAATTTTGCGGAGCGAGGCAGACGGCGATAACGCGATCGAATTTTTGGGCGGTGATCGCTTTGACGGCGTCGGTGATGAAGGGCTTCCAGTTGCGCATGCCGACGAAGACCGGTAGGCGTAGCTCTTGTGAGAGTTGATCGGCTTGCAGAAGGGTCCAGCAGGCTAGCGGGGAGAAGCCGATGAGCGCATAGCGATGGCGGATTTCCTCTACGACCTGCGGGGGGAGCGGGCGGCCTCCGGTAACGTAGCGGAGGAAGTCGGGGATCTGGTCGGGGGTTTCGGGGCTGCCGTGGGCGAGGAGGAGGACGGCGGTGTTGCTTTGATCCGGGATGAAGGAGTTGCGCTGGTTCGCGCAGTAGCAGGCTGTGCCGAGAGCGAGCGGGCAGGTCGGCTTGACTGGGGGGGCGCTCGTGCGGGACTCAGTCATCGTGCAATGCCTCGGTCCCATGCATCGTGGAATCCCACACATCGCAACAGGCGCGATGTGTGGCGCACCCGCAGGATTCCCTGACGCGGCAGGAGGCGGTTTGGGGGAATAGGGGTTCCTTCGGCTTCGCTCAGGACAGGCTCTTCGACTCGCGCTCTGTCGCTCCGCTCCGACGCGCTTCGCTCAGGATGACAGATCATTGCATCGACTCCAACTCTGGAGACCTTGATTTGTGATGCGCCGGTGCTTTGAAGTCTGCCGAGTGCTCGCGGATGTAATCGCAGAGGGACTTCACGTTCTCTACGGGAGTTTCGGGGAGGATGCCGTGGCCTAGATTGAAGATGTGGCCGGGGCGTCCGGCGGCGCGGCGTAGAACGTCTTCGGCACGCGACTTCAGTTCTTTCCAATTGGCGAAAAGCACTACGGGATCGAGATTGCCCTGCACGGCGCCTTTGTTGCCGAGGCTCTGCCAGCCAGTATCTAGGGGAATGCGCCAGTCCATTCCAACGACCTCGGCTCCCGTTTCTTTCATGGAAGGCAGCAGGGTTGCGGTCTCGGTGCCGAAATAGATGATGGGGACGCCGGATTTTTGCAGGCGTTTGACTAGCGCGGTCACATGCGGCAGAACGTAGTGACGATAGTCTTCGACGCTGAGGCAGCCTACCCAGCTATCGAAAATCTGAATGGTGTCGGCGCCGGCGCGAACCTGCTCGGCGGAGTATTCGGCGGTGACGGCGACCAGCTTGGTCATCAGCTCATTCCAGGCGCCGGGCGCGGAGTACATCATTTTTTTTGTGTGGATGTAATGGCGCGAGCCGCCGCCTTCGATCATGTAGCTGGCGAGCGTGAAGGGCGCGCCGCAAAAACCGATGACGGGAAGGCGGTCGCCGAAATGCTTGCAGACGAGCTTGATGGCTTCGGCTACGTAGCCCAGCTCGGCGGCACGATCGGTGCGGAGACGGGTGATGTCTTCGGCGGTGCGGACGGGCTTTTCGATTTTAGGGCCTTCTCCGGCGGCGAAGTGGAAGGGAAGGCCCATGACTTCGAGGGGTAAAAGAAGGTCGGCAAAAATGATGGCGGCGTCGACTTTCAGGATTTCAGCCGCTTCGATGGTGACCTGGGCCGCGATCTTCGGCTGCTTGCAGATTTCAATCAGCGAGTGATGCTTGCGGACGGCACGGTACTCGGCCATGTAGCGCCCAGCCTGGCGCATTAGCCAGATGGGAGTGCGTTCGGTGGGCTGGGCCTTGGCGGCGCGGACAAAGAGAGAGTTGGGAGCAGACATGAATCTTCCAATTTAGCATTTTCGGGCGCGCGCGGGACGGCGGATGCTGGCGCTCGCTTGAATCTCTTTATTCTTGCGTGTTCGGTGAACATACGCATGTGATGGCCGTCACTGGGCTCGGGTACGGTTGGTGGCGTATTTTACTGGTCTCGACAATCGGGGTTGGCGAGTTGCAGCAGTCGCGATGCGCTTGGCGACAGGCGGGACGGGTGTAAGATGTGTGGATTTTGAACCCCGTGAAAAGGATTTCCATCAAGGCCAATTTAGCGAGGTGCCTAGTGAAACGAGCGAGTTTGATCGCGTTTCTGTTGTCTTCATGCTTTGTGACTGCCGGCTCTGCCCAAACCATCACCCTCGGGTTCACGGTGTCGAGGACGGGCGCCCTGAATGTGGATTCCCTCGAACAATACCGGGGATTCGAACTTTGGCGCGACACGGTGAATGGTGCGGGCGGGATCAAAGCGGGCGGGAAGAGCTATAAGGTACAGTTTGCCAGCTACGACGATGAGTCGAATTCCAAGCGCGTGCAGCAGCTTTACACGCGCATGATCCTGGAGGACAAGGCCGACTTTCTGTTCAGCCCTTATTCTTCCAGTTTGACGGCTACGGCGGCGATTGTGACCGAGCAGTACGAGAAGATCATGCTCACGACCGGCGCGGCGGAGGAGAAGACTTACAAGCTGGGCAATCAACATCTTTATCAGATGTTCGCGCCGGCCACGCAATACCTCACGGTGGCGCTTGACGCATTGAAGGCGAAGGACCCGAAGGCCACGGTCGCCTTCGTATATGAGGATGCGTCGTTTTCTGTGGCGGTGGTGACTCCGGCAAAAGCCTATGCGCAGCAGCTTGGGTTCAACGTTGTGTTCACTGAAGCCTACGCGCCCAACACTACCGACTTCAGCGCGATTATCGACAAAGTGATCGCGTCGAAGGCGACCGTGTTGTTGGGCGGCGGGCATTATGCCGATGGTTCGACGCTGGCGCGGCAGCTTTACGGCCACAAGGTTCCGCTGAAGATGATTTCCTTGCTGGTCGCTCCCGACAGCCCGCAGTGGGCCGAACTGGGCGATGCGGCGGTGGGCGTGATCGTGCCGTCGCAGTGGGAGCCACAGTCTACATTCAAAGCCCAGTACGGGCCGAGCGGCGCCGACTTCGGCAAGGCCTACAGCGCAAAGTACAACGCGCCGCCGAGCTATGAATCGGCGGGGGGGTACGCTTCCGGATTGGTATTGCAACACGCGATCGAACAGGCGGGCGGAATCGATACGGACAAAGTTGCGGGGGCGTTGAACGCAACGGACATCACGACGTTTTATGGGCGCACGAAATTTTCTACGGTGGCTAGCGAACACGGCTTGCAGGTGGGGCACGCTATTGTTCTGGCGCAGTGGCAGAAGGACAAGGCCGGCAAGCTGACAAAACAGGTGATCTGGCCGCTGGCGGGGAAGAGCGCCGATTTGGCGTACCCGATCCACTGAGCGGTTGGCACAGAGTTTGATGGCGCGCGGGCGCTGCTTCCGCGTCGTTCGTCGTTCGCGATACAAGAATGTCCGCGAGGCGCGGGGGTGTCATCGACCAACGACTGACGATCGGCGAACGTCGGTTGTGCGCCTGCGGCGCAGAGGTGAAACATGTCCGGCATTCTTGCCTCCATGATTGATGGTCTGCTGATCGGCTCGGTCTATGGGCTGGCGGCGATGGGACTGAGCCTGATCTGGGGAGTCATGGACGTCATCAACCTGACACATGGCGCCATGATTGCCCTGGGCATGTTTGGAATGTATCTGCTGTTTGGCGCGAGCGCTGCGAACCCATACCTGTTGTTGATACCCGTGATCGCTGCCGGATTCTTCCTCGGCATCATTGTTTACTGGCTCTCGGTGAGCTGGGTAATCGATCGGCCGCAATTGATGAGCCTGCTCTCCACGTTCGCCGTCAACATGATGGTGATCGGCATCGGCACGGCCATCTGGAGCACCAGCCCTTACAACGTGAACTTCAGCCTGCCGGGCATCACGGTCGGCGCTTACACGTTCACTGGAAACCACATCGCCGCGGCTACTTCGGCGGTGGTGATCGCGCTGCTGCTGGAGCTGTTTCTGTATCGAACGCGCGCCGGTAAAGCCATTCGTGCAGTGGCGGATAATCGCGATGCTGCCGAGCTGATGGGGATTTCTTCGACGCGCGTGCTGATGGTCGCGTTTGCTATTGGCATCGCACTGGCGGCGGCTTCGGGTGCGCTGGTGTCGACGCTTTTTCCTTTTACGATTCTTTCCGGCGCCGGTTACCAGCTGAAGAGCTTTGTCGTGACCGTTCTGGCCGGTCTGGGGAAGCCTTTGGGCGCGCTGGTGGCTGGCGTGCTGCTGGGGTTGCTGGAAGGGGCGGTGTCGCCGTTCATCGCGGTCAGTTGGATTCCGCTGATTGAGTTTGGGCTGTTTGTGGTGGTGCTGATTCTTTTTCCGCGCGGCATTTTCGGAAGGGCAAACGCATGATGCTGCGGCGGCCACTGTTCTGGCTGATTGTGCTGCTGGGGGCGGTGTTCGCGTGGCTGCCGCGGCACGGGAACAATGTCGCTTTGCGCGAGGACCTGATTCTGGTTGCGGTCGCCATCATTTTGACGAGCAATCTGAACCTGATGATCGGCTACACGGGTTATGTGAACTTCGGCCACATCGTGTTTTACGGGCTGGGTGGATATGTGGGGCTCTATCTGATGACGGTGCGAAGCTGGCACCTGATTCCGGCGGCGCTGACGGCGGGCGTGGCGGTCAGCCTGCTGGCGCTACTGTTTGGACTCGGCATTTTGCGCCTGCGCGGCGCTTATTTTGCGCTGGCTACGATCGGGGTGCTGGAAGCGGTGCAGGCGTTCGTTTCAAATTTCGAGTCGTGGGGCAGATCGACCGGGATGTATGTTTCGTTCGAGTCGTATGCGCCACTGGGCGGGCCGAAGCATGCTCTGTGGACAACCTATTTTCTGGTGATTGCGGTGATGGCGCTGTCGCTGATGCTGAGCCTGGGGATTCGGCGCTCCAAATTTGGGCTCGGCCTGTTCGCGATTCGCGAAGATGAGGACGCCGCCATTGTCCTCGGCGTGAACGCGACGCTGTACAAGGCAATCATCTACAGCGTGTCCGCGTTTTTGCCGGCGGTGGCGGGCGCGCTGATGTTTTTCAAGAACGGCATGATCGATCCTTCGATCGCTTTCGAGTATATGCTCTCGCTCGAAGGCATCGTGATGCTGATGCTCGGCGGACAGGGAACAGTTGCGGGTTCCGCCCTCGGTGCGGGCCTCTATGAACGGCTGCGTTCTTACCTGCTGACTTCTCCGCGGCTCTCCGCGTTTCACCTGGTGATCGCCGGCGCGCTGCTGCTGTTGGTGATACGGCTTGCGCCCGGCGGCCTGATCGGCTGGCTCTATCGGCTCGTGCCTCGCTCTCGTGAGGTGATCGAATGAACGATCTTCTCCAAGTCCGGGGGATCAGCAAGCGTTTCGGCGGATTGCAAGCTGTCGCCGACGTGAGCTTCAATCTGGGCGAGGGCGAAATACTGGGACTGATTGGCCCCAACGGCGCTGGAAAGACGACGCTGTTCAATCTGGTGAACGGAGTTTTCAAATCCGACGCGGGAACCATTGCTTTTTGGGGGAAGGACATCACGGGCCGCTCGCCCGATCAGGTGGTTCATCTCGGCTTGGCGCGCACCCACCAGATCGTGCGCCCACTGAGCGGCATGAGTGTGCTGGAAAATGTGATTGTCGGAGCCTGCTTCGGGCGCGAACACCAGTCCATGCGCGCGGCGCGCGCTACCGCTCTTGAAGTGCTGGAGCGGGTTGGCTTGGCCGACCGCGCCAATTCTTCGGCCCGCGCGCTCACGCTGGCCGGTAAGAAACGGCTGGAGGTCGCTCGCGCTCTGGCGGCACGGCCGAAACTGCTACTGCTCGACGAAGTCCTGGCTGGATTGAACCCCACCGAGATTGGCCAGATGATCTCTCTGATCCTGAGCATCCGCGACGGCGGCGTCTCGGTATTTATGATCGAGCACGTCATGCAGGCCATCATGAATCTCTCCGATCGCATTGTGGTACTGAACCTGGGCCGGAAGATTGCTGAAGCTCCGCCCGCCGAGGTGGTGAAGAACGCGGATGTGGTGGAGGCTTACCTGGGTTTTCCCGACATCGTCGATAAGTTGCGGGGGGCACAATGAGCGATGTTGCCCTCGAACTGAACGGCGTCGAATCCGGCTACGGCGAAGTGCAAGTGCTTTGGGGCATATCGATCAAAGCGCGCGCCGGGCAGTTGACCACCTTGATCGGCGCGAATGGCGCCGGCAAAACCACGACGCTGCGCACGACCATGGGCAGCATTCGGCCGTGGCGCGGTCGCGTGTTGCTCAATGGCGATGATGTTACGAAGCTCTCGCCTCATGCGAAGGCCGCCCGCGGACTGGTGCTGGTACCGGAGGGCCGCCAGCTTTTTCCGGATATGTCGGTGCAGGAAAATCTGGAGATGGGAGCGTATTCGCGGCGCGCCAGATCCCGGCAGAAGGAAAACCTGGAGCGCGTCTATCAGGCGTTTCCGCGCCTGAAAGAACGGTTGAAACAGCGGGCATCCACACTTTCCGGCGGCGAACAGCAGATGGTGGCCATGGGCCGCGGACTTATGCAGGAGCCGGTCGTGCTGATGATCGATGAGCTTTCCCTTGGCCTGGCGCCGGTTTTGGCGCAGCAGCTTTTTCTGACTTTGAAAACGCTCAAGCAGCAGGGAATCACCATTGTTTTGGTGGAGCAGAACGTGCATCTGGCCCTGGCGGTGAGCGACTACACGTATGTTTTCGCTGAAGGGCGCGTGCCGATCGAAGGCGAATCCGAAAAAGTCGCGCGCATGGACGAAGTTCGGCGGGCGTATCTGGGCCTGTAGGAGACATTGGAAAAGGCCGGATCTGTGGTCTCAGCGGCTGAGGCGGCTCTTGAATCCAAGTCGCTTATAGCAATAGCAGGCCTGGTGCGTTGCCCGTGAGAACTCGTCTTGCTCCCCTCCGGGGCTTGATCGTTCCCACTCGCACCCACGGCTTGCGCCGTGGGCTGCATCTTACGCCGCTTCGCGGCTAACCTTTGCCGCATTGTGACCTGAATCACGGCACAGGCGGCGCTCCCGGAAGAGAATTTGGAGTTATCTAGCTTGCGATTCGAAGTCTGCGCACGCAGGTCGAACGCGAAATCGCCTTTCTCAACTCGATGTGCCGGAGGAATTCATGGAGCCGTTTCGTCATCACATTTTTGTCTGTACACAAGAAAAGCCGGAAGGCGTCACCTGTTGCCCCTCCAGCGGATCGATGTCCGTTTTGGGGGCTCTGCATCGCGAGTTGGGCTCGCAGGGACTAAGCGGCGACGTTCAGGTGTCTTCCTGCGGCTGTCTTGGATTGTGCGACGACGGACCCATCATGATTACGTACCCGGAAGGAGTGTGGTATCGCAAGGTGAAAGCGGAAGACGTACCGGAGATTGTTAGTTCGCATTTGCGGGCTGGCAAAGTGGTGTCGCGGCTGGAGTGGAATGATGCACCGGCGATGAAGGCGGCGGCGACCGAGCATACGAAACAGTATCTGGCGATGGTCAAAGCCAAAGATGAGGCCGGTACGCTTCCCGACAATCTGTACGAGATGACTCGATCTTTCATGCCCAGCCGCGCGCTGCTCACGGCGCTCGAACTGGATCTGTTTACGGCAATCGGTTCCGGCGCTTCGGCTGAGCAGGCTGCGCAGAAAATTCACGCCGATGCGCGAGCGACCGAGATGCTGCTGCATGCGCTAGCGAGCCTGAAACTGCTCGAAAAGCGGGATGGAATATTCTTCAATACTGCTGCGAGCGCGCGCTTCTTCGCCGCCGGTTCTCGCGATAATGCCCAGCCTGGGTTGCTGCACATCGCACACATCTGGCATCGGTGGTCGACGCTGAGCGAGTGCGTGCGCGCCGGGACCGCAGTTGAGACTGGGCAGGGTGAAGAGGATCGGACGCGAGATTTTATTGCCGCCATGGACCACAATGCGAAGGACCGCGCCGGCGCGGTCGTGAAAGCGGTGGGGGCGAACGGAATCAAACGCATGCTGGACCTGGGCGGGGGATCGGGAGCATACTCCATTGCTTTTGCGCGCGCCGTGCCTGAGTTGAAGTCGGAAATTCTCGATCTCGGCGATGTCGTTCCACTCACTCAGCAATACATCCGGCAGGCGGGACTCTCCGATCGCATCACTACCCGTGTGGGCGACATGCTGCGGGATCCGCTGGGAGAGAATTACGACCTCATTACGATTCTTGCGATCTGCCATATGTTTTCGCCCGAGGAGAATCGACAACTCTTCAAGAGAGCTTATGGCGCGCTTGCGCCTAAAGGGCAACTGGTGGTGCAGGACTTTATTCTGGAACCCAGCAAAACGGCTCCTCGCGCCGCCGCGCTTTTTTCGCTGAATATGCTGGTGAACACACGCGCGGGCGCGAGCTACAGCGAGCCCGAATATGCTAGTTGGCTGCGGGAGGCGGGCTTCTCTGACGTACGGCGAGTTCGATTGCCCGGACCGAGCGGGCTGATGATCGGGGTGCGGTCATAGCTGGTGCGATCGTGGCCTTTGCCTAATTGACGCGGCTTCTCTTTTTCTTCATGATTTAAGCAAGGGAACCGGCCATGGGCGCCATCATTGTCTTTCTGCTGTTCGTCGCCGTTCTTCTAATTTGCACGCCTCGGTCTGAGCGCGGGCTGGCGCTCGGTTCCATGCTGGTCGTCGGAATTGCGATCTGGCTGGCCCTCCGAATTAACCTCCACAGAATTCTGGGCGGGATCGTGGGTACGGTGGCGGGGCTCATTTGGGAGTATCGAAGTGACCTCTTGCTGTTGTTCGCGGTGGCGATTGTGCTCATCGTGCCGATTCTTATGATCTACATGACCGTGTGCGATCAACTCCACAGGCGCGAGTTTGAAAAAAGCATCTGCGCGCGGCGGTCGTTGCGAAGGCTGGGATTAATCCTGCGATCGGAGCATCCGTGGGTGTGGGCCGTGAATCAGGAACGATCGGGCCGCCTGACAGCGCAGTTCCCCAAGAAAAAGTGAATTGTGTATCTACCGCCAGCATCCTCCGTGCGGCTTTCTTGACGGTACCCTTCGGCTCGACACTTTACAGGACTTTACGGCAGATCGCGTATGAATAGGCCATAATAGTGTCTCGGCAAAGCATTTCTGCCGCGGAGTCTGTTAATTCGGATGATGGCTGTCAAAAAACGCGGCTTTGATTCGTCTAACCATACTTTGATTCGTCTGACCCTACGATGACCGAACAAGTTTCCCGCACACCCATCGCACCTGACCTTGCGCCACCAACCCGAGAAACGCCGCAGGCGGAGCAGAAGCAGAAGCCCAGGCGGCACGCGTGGGTGTGGCTCGTCGTGCTGCTCATCTTCGGGCTCGTGTTCTGGTGGGTAGTTACGCGCAACAATGCAGCCTCTCCTGCCACTCCGGCGGGCCGAGGCGGTTTCGGCGGCCCGGTTACTGCCACCGAAGCGAAGGCTACCAAAGGCGACATCGGCGTCTATCTCACCGCGATCGGGACCGTGACGCCCGTCTATACCGATTCCATCGTCAGCCAAGTTAGCGGCCAAGTAGTGGCGGTTCATTATCGCGAGGGCCAACTGGTGCACAAAGGCGATGCGCTGGTGGACATCGACCCACGTCCCTATGAGGCAACCCTGAAGCAGGCGGAAGGAACGCTCGAGCGCGATACCCACGTGTTAGAGCAGGCGCAGATGGATTTGGCCCGCTACCAGGCAGCGTGGGCGCGCAATGCGATTGCGAAGCAGCAAGTCGACGATCAGGAGAAGCTGGTTCAACAAACCCAGGGGACGGTGAAAGTCGACGAGGGTACGGTTGAATATGACCGCGTCCAGGTTGGATTCTGCCACATCGTCGCGCCCATCACGGGCCGGGTCGGCCTCCGGTTGGTAGACCCGGGGAATGTGGTGAGCGCGAGCGGCGGGACGACTTTGGCTGTCATCACGCAGCTTCAACCCATCACGGTTGTCTTCACGATTTCCGAAGACAATCTGCAGCAGGTACTGGCCCAGATGCACAAGACCCAGTCGCTGGCGGTGCAGGCGATGGACCGTGCGCAGTCGAAGATGATCGCCACGGGAAAGCTTCTCACTACCGACAACTTGATCGATACCACCACCGGCACGGTGAAACTACGCGCCGTCTTCGACAACAAGAACAATGAGTTGTTTCCCAATCAGTTTGTCAATACGCGCCTGCTGGTAAACACGCTGCACGATGTGACGCTGGTGGACGCGTCGGCCATTCAGCATAACGGGACGCAGGCCTTTGTGTGGGTGATCCAGAACGGTGTGGCGCAGCAGCGCAATATCACCACCGGAGTTACCGACAACGGATTGACCGAGGTCAACGGCCTGAATCCTGACGAGGTGGTGGCCGACAGCAGCTTCGAGAAACTGCAAAACGGCTCCAAGGTGAATGTGGTGCAACAGGTGCCGGGACAGCGCTCGCAAGCGGCGCCACAGGCGCAAACCCAGCAACCGCAAACCCAGCAGCAGAATGCTCCGCAAGGCGCGCCATCGGAGAAGAAGAAGCCTTGAGTCCCTCTCGGCCATTTATTCAGCGGCCGGTGGCAACTTCGTTGCTCATGGCTGCAATCCTGCTGGCAGGCATCGTGGCCTACTTCCAGTTGCCCGTCTCCGCCTTGCCGCAGGTCGATTACCCGACCATCCAGGTATTGACGTTTTATCCGGGTGCCAGCCCAGATGTCGCGGCCACGACCGTAACGGCGCCGCTCGAACGGCAGTTCGGCCAGTTGCAGGGGTTGAGCCAGATGACCTCGACGAGCGCAGGCGGGGTTTCCGTGGTGGTTTTGCAGTTTGTGCTCAGCCTTCCCATCGACGTCGCCGAAGAGGAAGTGCAATCGGCGATTAACGCGGCGCAGAGCCTTCTACCTTCAAACCTGCCGACGCCGCCGATTTACAGCAAAACGAATCCGGCGGATGCGCCGGTGCTGACGTTGGCGATTACTTCGGACACGATTCCGCTTTCGCGGGTGGAAGATTTGGTGGACACGCGCCTGGCCCCGAAACTCTCTCAGCTGGTTGGCGTGGGGCTGGTCAGTATCAGCGGCGGACAAAAGCCGGCCGTACGCATTCAGGCAAATCCGGTAGCGCTAGCCTCCTACGGCATTGATTTGGAGTCGCTACGCACGGCCTTAACCGCGACCAGCGTCAATGCAGCCAAGGGAAATTTCGACGGGCCGCGGCAGGATTATCAAATCGATGCCAACGACCAACTTGTGACAAGCGGAGATTATCGCAACGTGGTCGTGGCCTACCGCGATGGCGCGCCGGTTTTTCTGAAAAACGTCGCCAAAGTCGTCGACGGCGCGGAGAACTCGAACCAGGCCGCCTGGATGAACAATACGCCCGCGGTCATCGTTAATATTCAAAGACAACCCGGCTTCAACACCATCCTCGTCGTCAAGAGCATTCAAAAGCTGCTGCCGCAGCTTGAGGCCAATCTTCCGGCCAGCATTCAGGTCACGAAACTCACCGATCTTACGACCAGCATTCAGTCTTCGGTCGACGACGTGGAATTCGAGCTGATGTTGACGGTGGGGTTGGTCGTGCTGGTTATCTTCCTGTTCTTACGCAGTTGGAAGGCGACCATTATCCCGAGCGTGGCGGTGCCGTTGTCGCTGGTAGGCACGTTTGCGGTGATGTATGGACTGGGCTACAGCCTGGATAATCTCTCGCTGATGGCGTTGACCATTTCCACCGGCTTCGTGGTGGACGACGCCATCGTGATGATCGAAAACATTTCGCGTTATCTGGAGGAAGGCGACCGGCCGATGCAGGCGGCGCTGAAGGGCGCGGAGCAAATCGGCTTCACGATTGTTTCGCTGACGGTTTCGCTGATTGCGGTGCTGATTCCGCTGCTCTTTATGGGAGACGTGGTGGGGCGGCTTTTCCGCGAATTTGCGGTGACCCTGGCGGTCACGATCGTGATCTCGGCTGTCGTGTCTTTGACGCTGACGCCGATGATGTGCTCGCGCATTCTGAGGCACACGCCGGAATCGCAGCAGGGCAAGTTTTACAACTGGTCAGGGCACGTTTTCGATCGCATGATCGCGTTTTACGGGCGCACGCTCAAGGTCGTGTTGCGGTACCAGACGGTTACGCTGCTGGTTGCGGTCGCCACGTTGATTCTGACCGTCGTGCTCTACATCTTCATTCCCAAGGGATTTTTCCCGGTGCAGGACACGGGAGTAATTCAAGGCATCTCGCAGGCACCGGAAACGGTTTCTTTCGCTGCGATGAGCGAAAAGCAGCAAGAAGTGGCGAAGGTAATCCTGGAAGATCCGGCTGTCGAAAGTCTTTCTTCGTTTATCGGCGTTGACGGTACGAACACGACCATGAACTCGGGGCGTTTCTCGATCAACTTGAAGCCGCTGAGCGACCGCGGGCTGAGCGCTTCGGACGTCATCCGACGAATTCAGCCGAAAATCCACGACCGGGTGCAGGGCTTCGAGGTTTATATGCAACCGGTCCAGGACATAACTGTCGACGACCGCGTGAGCCGGACACAGTACCAGTACACGCTGGAAGATCCGGACGTAAACGAGCTGAATGACTGGACCAATAAATTTCTTGCGGAAATGAAGAACATGCCGGAGCTGGAGGATTTGGCGACCGACCAGCAAACCGGCGGACTGGCTGTATCGCTGAACATTGACCGCGTGACGGCTTCGCGCCTGGGAATTGCGACGGCGACAATTGACAACGCGCTCTACGATGCGTTCGGTCAGCGCCAGATCAGCACGATGTATACGCAGCTCAACCAGTACCACGTGATTCTGGAGGCGCTACCTACATTCCAGACCACCCCCGAGAAGCTGCAATCTATTTTTCTGCAATCGAATGCGTCTTCGGGGGCGACCGGCGCGGGAGCGGCTACTTCGTTTTCGAGTTCGAGTTCTGCATCCGCGGGCTCGAATGCGGCGACCGAATCGGCGCAGTACACGCCTACGCCGGCTCAAGCGCTGCTTGCCCCTTTGCAGACAGCTCTGGCGCAAACGACCGTCAGCACTAATTTGACCAAGAGCTCGCAGATCGCGAATGCGGTACCGCTGGATGCATTCACACATCTGCAATTAATCAAAGAACCCCTGACCATCACGCATCAAGGGCAGTTTCCGGCGGTAACAATTTCGTTCAATCTGGCTCCGGGGGCATCACTCGGCACGGCCATCAGCAAGATTGATAACATGGCCGATAATTCCAACCCGCCCGCGAGCCTGCAAACCGGATTTCAGGGAACGGCAGCGTCATTTCGCAATTCGCTTTCGAATGAGTCGCTGCTGATTCTGGCCGCGCTGGTGACGGTCTACATTGTGCTGGGTGTTTTGTACGAAAGCTTCATTCACCCGGTCACCATTCTTTCCACCCTGCCTTCCGCCGGTGTGGGAGCGTTGCTGGCGCTGATGTTGTTCGGGCAGGATCTGAGCGTGGTGGCCATCATCGGAATCATCCTGTTAATCGGGATTGTGAAGAAGAACGGCATCATGATCGTCGACTTCGCGCTGGAGGCGGAGCGCAAGCACGGGAAGAACTCTACCGACGCCATTTACGAGGCGAGTCTGCTGCGTTTTCGCCCCATCATGATGACGACCATGGCCGCGCTACTCGGAGGCTTGCCGCTGGCGTTCGGCAGGGGATTGGGATCGGAGCTGCGACGCCCTCTTGGCATCGCCATGGTCGGAGGGTTGCTGTTGAGCCAGGTGCTCACGCTCTACACAACGCCGGTCATTTACATTTTCTTCGACAGGATCGCCCAGCGATTCGGCGGCAACGAAAACAACGAGGGCGGCGAAAGGACGCTGACGACTGAGGGAGCATGAACGTTTCGAGCCCATTTATTCGGCGACCAGTAGCGACCACGCTGCTGACAATCGCCATTGGAATCGCGGGCGCGATCGCGTATACCGTGCTGCCGGCTTCGCCACTGCCTCAGGTTGATTTTCCCACGATCAACATCAACGCCGGACTGCCCGGCGCCAGCGCTGAAATCATGGCTTCTTCTGTGGCGACTCCGCTGGAGCGGCAACTCGGGCACATTGCCGGCATCACGGAAATGACGTCGTCGAGTTCGCTGGGCAGCACGAACATCACCATTCAGTTCGATTTGAGCCGCAACATTGATGGCGCCGCGCGCGACGTGGAAGCGGCGATCAACGCCGCGCGTACATATCTGCCGGCGAACCTGCCGGGGAATCCGACCTACCGCAAGGTGAATCCGGCAGACTCTCCCATCATGATTCTGGCGCTCACGTCCGACGTCTACAGCAAGGGGCAGATGTACGATGCCGGGTCCACGGTGCTGGCGCAGCGTATCTCGCAAATTTCCGGCGTAGGGCAGGTGAGCGTTGGCGGCGCGTCTTCGCCTGCGGTGCGCGTGGAGTTGAACCCCACGCAGATGAACAGCTATGGCATCTCGTTTGGCCAAGTCGAGAATGCTCTGCGCCTGGCCAATGCCCATTCGGCGCTTGGGCAGATCGCCAATGGAAACACAACCGCTGACATCATTACGAACGATCAGATGGCGGTTGCGGCCGATTACAAGCCGCTGATTGTCGGTACGCATAACGGCACGGCGGTGCGGCTTTCCGATGTGGGGGACGTAATTGACTCGGTGCAAAATGTGCGCAACGCCGGGTACATGGACGGCAAGAAGTCCGTCACGATCATTATTTTCCGGCAGCCGGGCGCGAACATTATTGAAACCGTGGATCGAGTCAAGGCTTCGATTCCAGCCTTGAAAGCATCGATCCCGGCGGGCATCGACATCACGAATGTGTTCGACCGAACCGTCACTATTCGCGCCAGTTTGGGCGACGTAGAACGGTCGCTGATTCTCTCCGTCGTCCTGGTCGTGCTGGTGGTATTTGTCTTCCTTCGGAACGTGCGGGCGACGATGATTCCGAGCGTCGCCGTTCCGGTATCGCTGGTCGGCACATTTGCCGTGATGTACCTGTGCGGCTACAGCCTCGACAACCTTTCGCTCATGGCGCTGACCATTGCCACCGGGTTTGTGGTCGATGACGCCATCGTGGTGATGGAGAATATCTCGCGGCACCTGGAAGCGGGCATGGCCCCGTTCGAGGCGGCACTTCTGGGAGCGCGGGAAATTGGCTTCACCGTGTTCTCCATCAGCATGTCGCTGATTGCCGTTTTCATCCCCATTTTGATGATGGGCGGAATTGTCGGCCGCTTGTTCCGGGAATTTGCGGTCACGCTTTCCACTGCAATTATGGTCTCGATGGTGATTTCGCTGACCACGACGCCGATGATGTGCGCACACCTGCTCAGGACCCAGAGCGAAGAGGAGCATGGCCCCCTTTATCGCCTCAATGAGCGGGTTTTCAGTTGGGTGCTGGAACGGTATCGCCGCTCGCTCGGTTGGGTGCTCGACAACTCGGGCCTGGTGCTCACCGTCCTCATCCTGGTGATCGCCCTGAATGTAGTCCTGATCATGCGCGTGCCGAAGGGCTTCTTCCCGCAGCAGGACACGGGTGCGATTTTGGGCGGTGTGCAAGGGCCGCAAGACGCATCGTTCCCGCTGATGGAAAACTCCATTCTGCAACTGGTGGACGTGATCAAAGCGGATCCGGCGGTCTACCATGTGAACGCTTATTCGGGCGGTGGAAATGGCGGGTTCATTTACATTGCGCTCAAGCCTTTGAAGGAGCGCAAAATCAATGCTGCCGACATCATCAACCGCCTGCGGCCAAAGTTGAACCGGCTGCCGGTAGCGCAGGCATTCTTGCAAGCGGCGCAAGACATTCGCATTGGCGGCCGCGGCAGCAACGCCCTATATCAATACACGATTCAGGCCGACAATGTCGACGACCTGAATAAGTGGGGGCCGATCCTGCTCGCCAACATGAAGAAGATCCGTGGCCTGCAGGACGTGAACTCGGACCAGCAGAATGGCGGCTTGCAGTCCTACGTCAACTACGACAGAATGGCGGCCGCGCAGCTCGGAATTACGCCTCAGACACTGGATTCCACTTTGTACAGCGCGTTCGGCCAGGAAGAGACTTCGGTCATCTTCAAGCCGCTGAACCAGTATTATGTGGTATTGGAAGTGGCACCACCTTATTGGCAATCGCCGGCCGGACTGAAGAATATCTATCTTCCAAACGGCAAGGGGAACGTACCGCTCAACACGGTCGCAAAATTCACAACGAAGACCACTCCGCTGTCGGTGGCCCACTCCGGATTGTTCCCGTCCGTAACCGTGTCGTTTAATCTCTCGCCAGGGCTTGCGCTCAGCGACGCGACCCGCATGATCCAGGAAATGCAGGAGAAGCTGGGGACGCCATCCACCATTCACGGCTACTTTTCGGGCACGCTGCAGGCGTATCAGAGTTCGTTGGACACACAAAAATTCCTGATTATCACCGCCTTGGCCGCGGTTTACATTGTGCTCGGCATTCTTTACGAAAGCCTTGTGCATCCTCTGACCATCATTTCCACGCTGCCCTCTGCCAGTGTCGGAGCGATGCTCGCGCTGATGATCTTCCACAATGACCTCAACGTGATTTCCATCATCGGGATCGTGCTGCTGATTGGCATCGTCAAGAAGAATGCCATCATGATGATCGACTTTGCCCTCCAGGCCGAACGCGAACAGGGCATGAAGACTTATGACGCGATCTTTACCGCGTGCATGCTGCGCTTTCGCCCCATTCTGATGACCACGATGGCGGCAATGTTTGGCGCGCTGCCGCTGGCCTTCGGCACCGGCACAGGTTCGGAGTTGCGGCGCCCGCTGGGACTGTCCATCGTCGGTGGGCTTATCGTGAGCCAGATGTTAACGCTGTATACAACTCCCGTCGTTTATTTGTTTATGGACAGGCTGCGTTTGCGCATGCTCGGCAGAGAACGCGACACCTTGGCTCCGCTGTCCGAGGAAGGCACCGCATGATAAATCATGTCCAAATCGCAATGGCCCAGATCTTGAGGGCGAAGAAGTTGGTGTCGAAGATTTCGGTGTCAACCATGCTCTTATCGAAGATGGGTTCCGCAATTGTAACCACGGCCTTGGTGTGGCTCACCCTTACGGGCTGCGCGGTTGGGCCAAAATATCACAAGCCTTCCGCGACGGCGCCCGCCGCTCCGAACTACAAGGAATCGCCCGTCAACTTTCAGGATGCCGAAGGGTGGAAAGTGGCATCGCCGCAGGACCAGATGCTGCGCGGCAATTGGTGGGAAGTTTTCCAGCAGCCCGAACTTAACGATCTCGAACAGCAGTTGAACATCAACAACCAAACCATCAAGCAGTATTTCGAAAACTATCTCGCGGCCCGCGCGATAATTCGCGAGACTCGAGCACAGTACTACCCGACGGTGACTGTGGGAGCGGGTTTCACGCGGTCTCATACGTCAGGGACCTTGTCGGCTGGCACCAACGGAACAGGCGGCGTGAGTGGCGTGACGACTACAGATATTTCGACGCCACTGGACATTTCGTGGACGCCGGATCTATTCGGCCGTGTACGGAATGCCGTCCGCAGCGCCCGGGCTGCCGCGCAGGTCAGCGCTGCGGATTTGGAAAGCGAGCGGTTGCTGGAGCAAGCTACGCTGGCCGAAACATTCTTTGAGATCCGGGGCCAAGACGAACTGCAGAAAATTCTGAACGACACCGTGAAGGCGGATGAAGAAGTGCTGCAATTGGTGCAAGCGCAGTATGACGTCGGAACCGGGGATGAGGTTTCGGTGGAGCAGGCACGCCAGACGCTGGAAAGCGCCCGCGCCTCAGCGACTAGTGTCGCGATCGCGCGCGCGCAGTACGAACACGCTATTGCCACGCTCCTTGGAAAGACAGCGACCGACTTCTCAATGCCGGTCCGGCCACTCACCGCCCAGCCGCCCGCGCTTCCCACCGGCACACCGTCGCAACTCCTGGAACGCCGTCCGGACATCGCTGCTGCCGAACGCCAGATGGCGGAGGCCAACGCCACTATCGGATTGGGCTATGCGGCATATTATCCTTCGCTGACATTGAGCGCCACTGGCGCGTTTGCTTCGCGCGAAATCAGCAAACTGTTCAAAGCTGCCAGCCGGGAATGGTCGATTGGACCGTCGATATCCGAGACTGTGTTCGACGCCGGTCTGCGCCGCGCCACGATCGACCAATACATTGCGACTTACAACGCCGACGTCGCCAGCTACCGGCAAACCGTGCTCACCGTATTTCAGCAAGTGGAAGATTATCTGGCAGCAACACGCCTGCTATCGCAGGAAGTTAGACAGCAGGGGGAGGCCGTGGATGCGGCGCAGAAAGCGTTCGATCTGGAAAAGGGACGCTATGAAACCGGCCTCGATCCTTACCTCAACTTACTAACTACGCAAACGACGCTGCTGGCGGCGCAACAAACGCTGCTCAACTTACACGTGCAACAAATGACCAGTGCCGTCCTACTGGTGCAAGCGCTGGGCGGCGGCTGGGATGTTTCGCAGTTGCCGACAGACCAACAAGTGACGCAAAAGCCCCCCCAGGATCAAAGGACGATCCAGCAGTAGGACGGGACCCTCGAAAGCAACTGCGCCTGGCTAAACTCACTGCCACTGCGCCTTGTGCCGCGCAAGCCACCAGCAAGGCACATTCCATTGGGAAGATGCGTACTGCGGAAACAGAGTTCGCGAGCAAGTCTGGTCGGCCGTTCCCATGTAATCGTACTCCGCCTTGTTGCCCTTGAGCGGCGTTTGCAGGTACTGTTCCACCGGAACACTTCCCATCGCCGTTCCCCGCGCTTGCCGCGCTTCGAACACGCTCCAGTCCGACGCATAGAGAATCGCCAGCGTAATCAGAAAGTATTTCGCGGCTTTCCCAAGAGTTTCGAGCGGATCGATTGGCATGTCCAAGCATTCGGCCCGGCACAATCGGCTGCCGAGTCGCTCGCGCGAATCTTACGTGGATGGCGCGCGGCGAGTCAATGAAAGCGAGCGCGCCTGAATCGCTTTCTTAGGGCAGCGCTTCGTGGAGAGTCTTCAGCAACGTTGCGCGCGTGAATGGTTTATCCAACATGGCTTTCCCATGCATGCTGTTACCGTTTTGCTCGATGAGTTCGCCCGTGTACCCCGACATATAGACGACCTTGATGGCCGGATAGCGCTGGATAAGTTCGAGGGCTAACTCCGGCCCGCTCATCCCCCGCATCACGACGTCGGTCAACACGATATCAATCGAGACGCCGGGGGAATTCAACCTGCCCAGAGCGGACTTTCCATCTTCCGCCTCAATCACCTCGTAACCGTGCTCTTCCAGCATTTGCCGGGTCAACGAGCGCATCAGCGCGTCATCCTCGACTATGAGAATCGTTTTCCCGTGCGCCTTCGGCGGCAGCGCTTGGGATTCGGCGGGCGCCGTCACCATTTTGTGATCAGCGGCCGGCAAGTAGATCTTGAACGTCGTGCCGCGCCCGACTTCGCTGTAGACCCAAATATGTCCTCCACTTTGCTTCACGATTCCATACACGGTCGCCAAGCCCAAGCCCGTTCCTTTGCCAGTTTCTTTGGTAGTAAAAAAAGGCTCGAAGATTTGCGAGAGAGTCGTGGCATCCATGCCGGTTCCAGTATCGCTGACGGCCAGCAGAACGTACTTTCCCGGCTTCATGGGAGGATGCTGCTCCGCCAACGCGACATCAAATTCCTGGAGCGAGGTTTCAAGAATCAGCTTCCCGCCCCTGGGCATGGCATCGCGAGCATTCACCGCAATATTCAAGACAATCTGATCCAGCTGAGCCGGGTCCGATTCGACGACCGCGGTGTCTGCGCCGTGGCGCAAGATAATCTGAACGTCGTCTCCCATAAGCGGGCGCAGAAGCTTGACGACTTCTTTGAGTGACTCATTTAAATCAAGCAGCCGCGGCTGAAGTCCGACTTGCCTGCGGCTGAAGGTGAGCAGTTGGCGCGTGAGCGACGCTCCACGCTTGGCCGCTTCGCTAATATTGTCGATAAGCTGCGAGATGCCGTTTGGCTCGACGCGGCTGCGCAGCAGTTCACAACACGCCGTAACAATACCAAGAACGTTGTTGAAGTCGTGGGCGACCCCCCCGGCCAACCGTCCCACCGCTTCCATTTTCTGCGCTTGCCGGAGCAGTTCTTCCGCGCGCTTCTGGCTGGTAACATCGCGGCCGATGGCAGAGGCTCCGATGACTTCGCCATGGGCATTTCGAATGGGCGAAACGGAAATCGACACGTTCAGGCGCCGGCCGTCTTTTCGTACACGCACTGTTTCGAAGTATTCGACCCGCTCGCCGCGCCGAATTTTCCCCAGAATTCCTGGAATTTCATCCGGACGATCCTGCGGGGCAAGGATCGAGATCGGCTTGCCGACCACCTCTTCGGCTGTATATCCATAAATGTGTTCGGCGCCTTTGTTCCAGTGAGTAATCGTTCCATCGAGATTCTTTCCAATGATCGCGTCCTGCGAAGAATCCACGATCAGAGCCAGCCGACTCTGAGATTCCTGAAGTTGCCGGTCCTTGCTTGCGGCGAGTTCTTCGTGGGCTCGGCGCAAGTGTTCTTCCATGCGCTTGTGGTCGCTGATGTCGCGAATAGCGCTGAGCACGAGGATCCCGTCAGCGGTAGGCACCGGTGACAGACTGATTTCGACGGGAAATTCGGAACCATCCTTGCGCCGGCCGCGGAGGTCCAGTTGGGCTCCCATGCGCCGCATCTCGGGCTTGTGGTGGAAGCGTTCGCGGTGCTGATGGTGAAGCTCGCGCTGCCCGACCGGAACGAGCACCTCAATGCGCTGTCCGAGCAATTCGTCCTGCGTGTATCCAAACAGGCGTTCGGTTTGAGAATTGATTTGAACGATCTCACCTGTCTGATTCACGGCCACCATGGCGTCCGGAACCGCCTCGAAGAAAATGGGCGACAGAAGCGTGTCGGTCACACTTTCGGCCAGCCGAGGCCGTTTTTTCTCAGGATCAGGATCGAGAACTTGCGAACGCATACTACCCCACGATTGCCTTACTATACACCCAGGAGCATCCCAGGCCTTTGAAATGTGCTTGCAGCCAGCAGATTTATCCGCAAGATACTCGCCGATCCTCAGAACACCGTTAATGGCGGCAGCCCGCGCAGTACCCACCCACCTCAAGTCGTGAGACAACGATGTGAAAACGGCAATCGCGTTCCAGTTGGTTTTTCAAGGACTCGAAAGTCTCGCTCACGAACTCGGTGATCTTTCCGCAGCGGAGGCAAGCCATATGGATATGATCGCGGCCCAGCTTCCTCTCGTAGTAATGTCCCTCGCCCTTCAAATGCATCAGGTCAAGCTCGTCGATCAGCCCTTGTCGTTTCAGGAGGTCGAGCGTGCGGTAAACGGTGCTGCGATCTACAGAGTTGTCTAACGCGCGCGCCTTGCGGAGAATCTGGCTGGCATCGAGATGCTTGGAAGCTGTCTCGATGACACTCAGAATTGCGCGGCGCTGCGCGGTCATGCGAATTCCGCGGCCGGCAAGTTGCGTTTGCAGATGGCCTGGAATTTGAGTGTGCGGCAATGGCATTCACAATCTCCTGTCGAAGTCGCAACTGATCGCAAGAAGGATGCAACGAAATCGTCCGGCTTTCGTTGACAGTGCCGTCGTGACCCTAATAGTCTGACATTGTAATCTCTGTTGCGACATGGTCGCAACTACGCGCATTTAACAGTAACATCAGGAAAATAAATATGTCTCTTTGCTTCTTCGGTTTGGGAGTTCGGCGGTTCGGCCGATTCCGCTTCCGCAGTTTCTTATTCTTTATTTTCTTGCTGTTCCCTTACCGATCGTCTTTCGCGCAGGAGAGCCCCTACATCGTCACCTACGACCACTATCTGGAAGAACCGGGCAGCCTCGAAGTGGAATATTTCTCGACGTTTGGTACCCAGCGTGTTGGCAACGACTTTCATGCCTTCTGGACGGAGTTCGAATACGGCACAACGGCCTGGTGGACGACCGAGTTGTATTTCGACGGGCAGACGACGTTCTCCGACAGCACCGTCTTTACGGGCTTTCGGGTCGAAAATCGATTTCGCCTGCTGCAACTCGAACACTTCGTCAATCCGGTACTCTACGTCGAATACGAACAAACCAGCGGGGCCGACAAAATTCTGAAGGAAGTCGAGGGACACGACGTAGAGTCCGATTTTGCAGAGCCCAATTCCGAGTTGCGTAAGGAGCACGATCACGAACTGGAGCTCAAGCTTCTGCTCTCCAGCACATTCAAAGGATGGAACCTCGCGGTGAATCCGATTTTCACCAAGAACCTTTCTCCCAGCGAGCCCTGGGAATTTGCTTACGCCGTGGGCGCCGGCCGTCCGCTCGCGCTCAAGGCTGTGCCCAACCACTGCAACTTCTGCCGGGAAAATTTCATTGCTGGCGTCGAAATGTATGGAGGCTTGGGCAACACGCGCACCTTGGGCCTGCCCAACACATCTCACTACCTCGCGCCGGCGGTCGCGTGGAACCTGCCTTCCGATTGGACCTTTCGGCTCTCGAGCGGCTTCGGTCTCAACAATAACAGCCACCGGTTGCTGCTGCGCTGGGGAATTTCTCGCGAATTTTCCGGCTTCGGAGAGTTGGTTAGACAACTACTAGGAGGCCACGTATGGAGAGGCCGCTCATGAACTTGATGCCGTTCTTTATCGTCGCCTTCGCTGTTTGTTTGGCGCTGGCGCAGAACGACGATGTGGCGCCGCGCAAGCTTTCAGTGTACGCTGCGCTCGAAAAGGCTCCGCAGAAAGCCGGCACGCGGAAGAATCCTTTCGAAGGCGATTCACTGGAGGCGAGAGCGGGAGGAAAACTCTTTGAGCAGCACTGTGCCGAATGTCACGGACCTAAGGCAGGCGGCACAAGACACGGCCCGAGCTTGCTGTCCGCACAAGTCCGGCAGGCCACGCCCGGGACGCTCTTCTGGATTCTGACGAATGGAGTGGTTCGGCGCGGAATGCCGGTTTGGTCGAAGCTACCGGAGCAGGAGCGATGGCAGATCGTCACCTACTTGCTCTCTATGAACTCGCATAGAACTACGCGGGAGACTCAATGAGGACTCGGCGGGCACCCGGTTGTGCGGAGGTCTGTACGCGCGGGCCGCGCGTCTCACTTACTCGTTCTTCGTGGAATCAAAGAACGCCAGCGCAGCCTGGCCTAAGCTGATGCCGCCGTCGTTCGCGGGAACTGCCTGGTTTGTCCAAAGCTGCAATCCCGTGTTCCAGAGCTCTGCCTGCAAGTCTTCGAGGAGCAACTCATTCTGGAAAACGCCGCCCGAGAGAACGGCCACGTCCACATTGTGGTTGCGCGCCAACTCCTTAGTAGCCTCGGTCACTGCGTGCGCAATCCCGCGCTGAAAGGCACGCGCGATTTCCTCGATCTTGCGGCCCCTCGCGCGATCCACGGCAACTGCCAGCAGCAGGGGCCGAAAATCCAATTCTCCATTGAGAAAAGGGAATGGATAGCCGTCCACTGCGCCCGCCGCGCGCGCCATATGCTCGACCCACATGGCGGCCTGCCCTTCGAATGTGATGTCGCGGGTAAAGCCGAGCAAAGCCGCCGCGGTATCGAACAGCCGTCCGATGGAGGTCGTGGGAAACGTCCGCACATTCTTGTGAACCAGCTGCAAGGCGGTCGCGTAGCGGGATGGAAAAGAAAATGGCGCGTCGCTCAGCCTGGGTAACCCTTCAACCTGAACAAGAAAACCCGCAGCTGCCTGCACCGGATATTGCGCCGCGGCGTCGCCCCCGGGCAGAGCGGCCGGACGCAAGTGCGCAACTCTCTCGAATCCATTTCGCAAACTTCCAACAAAGAATTCTCCGCCCCAGATGCTGCCATCATCGCCATAGCCGGTGCCGTCAAAGCTGATTCCGAGAACCCGTTTTTCCCATGCGCCCCGTTCGGCCAACACGGAGGCGATGTGAGCGCGGTGATGTTGCACTGCGTGCTTTGCGGCAGACTGTAACCGCAGGCCGTGCACCGTAGAACGGTACTCGGGATGAGCGTCATGCACAACCACGACGTCCTCCCATCGAATCTCATACATTGTCATCAGGTCGCGAATCGTTTCCTCGAACGCGCGGAAGGCATCGTAGTGATCGAGATCGCCAATGTGCTGGCTGACAAAAGCCTGCCCCTCGACCACCAGAGTCACGGTATTTTTTAAATCGGCGCCGAGGGCGAGAATCGATCTCTTCGCCGGCGTTTGCATGGGAAAGCTTGTCACCGCGCCCGGCGCATATCCGCGCGACCTCCGGAGAACGGCCGGGCCGAGCGCACCGGCACGTGCCACCGAGTCCTCGACGCGCCGCGCAATCGGGCGCTCGCCGACGAGGAAGGCATCGGCAATGCCCGACAGGCGGTCGAAGGCATCGGCATCCTCATAAGCGATCGGTTCACTGGACCGATTCGCACTGGTCATGACCATGACCGATGGCGCGCCCGCCGCAAACAGCAGATGTTGCAGCGGAGTGTACGGCAGCATGACGCCAAGTTCGCGATTGTCGGGGGCAACGCCGGCGAGTTCTACCCTGGCGGGCGCCAGCACGATGGGCCGAGAAATCGAGGTGAGCAGCTGCTTCGCGTCGGCGGAAAGCTCTACTAGTTTCTCGGCATCGGCGACGGTTTCGACCATCACGGCGAAAGGCTTCTCTTTCCGGAATTTTCGGGCTCGCATGGCCGCGACCGCGGCGGCGTTGCGCGCATCGCAAGCCAGGTGGTATCCGCCCAAGCCTTTTACGGCGACGATCTTTCCCGCTTTGAGCAATTCCACGGTTTGGCGAATCACCCGGTCGTCGCCGCGTGTGGTTTCTTCGCCCACGCGCAGATAGTAGTGCGGCCCGCACTGCGGACAGGCAACGGGCTGCGCATGAAATCGCCGGTTGGCCGGATCGTGGTACTCCCGGTCGCAATACTCGTCGAAGGGCCAGTCCTTCATGGTCGTATTCGGACGGTCGTATGGGAGCGCCAGAATCACCGTGTAACGCGGCCCGCAATTCGTGCAGTTGATGTAGGGGTACTGGTATCGACGATTGCGAGCATCACGCATTTCGCACAGACACTCGTCGCACACAGGAAGGTCGGGCGAGATCCGTACCGTCGGCCGCTGATTACGCTCGCTCTCCTTGATACTGAAATTCTGGAAGCCGGAGGCTGTGACAGGCGCGACTTCAATTTCAACGATACGAGAGGCCGGCGGCGCCTCGTTTTTCAGGCGGTCCAGAAAGCTTTGCACACGCGCCTCATCACCCTCCAGGTGGATTGCAACTCCCTCTTCTCCGTTGAGTACCCACCCCGCCAAATGCAGTTCATTAGCGATGCGGTACACGAAGGGACGGAATCCGACACCCTGCACCACTCCGCGAACTCTGATGAGGCAAGCGCTGGTCATACCTGCAATAAGAATCCGACTTCCGGCCTGCTAAGCTCGTTCTTGCGTGGATCAAGGATACAACGCCATCATCCTGGGAGCGGGCGCGGCCGGGTTAATGTGTGCCATCGAGGCCGGCAAGCGCGGACGGCGAGTTCTTGTGCTCGAGCGCGCTAATGGCATCGGCAAGAAAATTCTGATCTCCGGCGGCGGCCGCTGCAATTTCACAAATCTTCACGCCGGCGCGGATAATTTCATCTCCAGAAATCCGCATTTTGCCAAGTCGATTCTCGCCCGTTATGGCCCGGACGCGTTCGTAAGGCTGGTTGAAAAGCACCAGATTCCATACCACGAAAAAAAACTAGGCCAGCTGTTCTGCGATGGCTCGGCCGGCGCGATCGTTGCAATGCTCGAAGAGGAATGCCGCGCGGCTCAAGTCGAGATCCGCCTTAATACAAAGATCGCTGAGATACGCAAGCTCGACCACTTCACAGTGCGCGCTGAAGGCTCTAATTTCACAGCTCCCCAATTGGTGGTTGCGACGGGCGGGTTGTCGATTCCGAAAATTGGAGCTACCTCATTCGGCTACAACGTGGCGCACCAGTTTGGCCTGAAGGTCCAACCGACCCGAGCGGCCTTGGTTCCGCTTGTCTTCAGCGAACCGGAGCGCAAGCGCTGGTGCGATCTGGCCGGAGTTTCGACGGAGGTGATCGCCTCGACGCCCAGCAGAAGCGAGTGCTTTCGGGAAAAAATGCTCTTCACGCATCGCGGCCTGAGTGGACCGGCAATTCTCCAGATCTCCTCCTACTGGGATGCGAGCGAGCCGATGTCGATCGACCTCGCGCCCGACATCGATCTAAACGAGCTTTTGCGAAAGCGCAACCGCCAGGATCAGTCGAGTTGGAAATCCCTGCTGCGGGAAATACTACCTCGCCGCCTGGCAGACCGCTGGCTGGAAACTTACCCGCCAGCGGGCAATTCCGCGCGCGCTTTTGCGGACGCCGAACGTAAGCTTCACGCCTGGGAGGTACGGCCGGAAAGGACGGAAGGTTACGAGAAAGCCGAAGTCACCGCGGGCGGAGTCGACACCGACGAACTCTATGCCCGCACCATGGAAGCGCGAAAAGTTCCCGGCCTGTTCTTCATTGGAGAAGTAGTCGACGTCACCGGCCAGCTTGGAGGCTTCAACTTCCAGTGGGCGTGGGCCTCGGGATTTTGTGCAGGGCAGGCGATATAAAGTTGCTCGAAATCATCGCCAGGACAAAGCGTGAGCCTATTCCGACGCCATACTGAGCCCGTCTCGACCGCGTAAAACGATATGCTAGTATAAATTTACGTCGTTATGGCGGTGTAGCTCAGGTGGTTAGAGCGACGGTCTCATAATCCGTAGGTCGTTGGTTCGAGTCCAACCGCCGCCACCATTCCCTTCAACAACTTGCATGAGATTGGGCGGAACCTCCATTCCGCGTTGGTGCGCGGGTGGTGCGGATTGGTGCAGACTTGCTTTCACCGTTTCGGTAGGAACCTCGTCCAGTCGGTCACAAAGGACACGTCGCGCCAGGAATCAGATGACCATAGGTGTCAACCGTGACCTAGATAGGGCCGTGACCCATCTGTTCTTTCACGTACACGATCGACGCCCCGCTCTGGAGGAACAGCGACCCGAATGTGTGACGGAGATCATGAAGGCGAATCTTGCGGATTCCGGCCTTGGCCAGCACCGGGAGATGCGGTGGCAATGGTTGTCGGGGTCGATGATGGCCTTCTCGGGTGACCTGAAAACAAGCTCATCGGAAATGTCGTTCTGGCCTGCCAAATACGCTTCAAACAGGGGCTTGTCGCAAGGCTCAACGAAAACCCTTCGCAGTTCACGGGACAAATCCACTCGCCTCGCCTTTTTGCTCTTGGTCGTGGTGTGCTCGCAGCGCACATCGTTGTGCTGCACCAGGATGAAGCGGTTGGAGTGATCGTCATCTCTACCACGTAAAAGGTCGCCCCACTGGAGGGCGACGAGTTCTCCACGGCGCAGCCCTGTGCGCACAGCCATCAACAGCAGCGGATAGTACTCCGGGCAAATTTCCTGAGTCGCCTTCAAGAACTGATTTCTTTTGTTGCCTGCAGAATCGATCAGAATGATAGGCGCTTAAAAATGATTTCTGGAATCAATTGGACGGCCGTCATGATCCAGCGCCAGAATCCTGGGGTGTAGAGGACGTCCGGGGAGCGACGTTCGAGGCCGCGGACGATATCGCGAGCCACCTGATGTGGATCGGCGAAGCGCCCAGCGCTCGGCAAATGATCGGTCATGGGGGTCTGCACGGGTCCAGGTTTGATGGTGATCACGCCGACGCCCGCTGGGTAGAGACGGCTTCGGAGGCCTTGGAGGAAGAGCGAGAGACCGCCCTTGGCCGAGCCGTAAACGTAGTTGGAGCGGCGTCCCCGATCCCCTGCTACCGAAGTGATGGCAGCAATGCAACCCATGCGCCGATGTTCCAAATCGGCGGCGAACAGGGTGAGAATGGCGGCAGCGCTTACGAAGTCGACTTGCAGTTCCTCCAACAGAACCTGAATGGAGGCCTCGGAGACTTTCTGGTTATGCAGGGAGCCGTAGGCGAGGAGCACCGTATCAAAATCAGGAAACTCGCGATGCGCAAATTCGAAGATGCCGTCGTGCTGGGCAATACAAGACAAGTCAGCTGAATACGTCAAGACATGGGGTGCACCGCGCACCTGTAAGTCTGCCTGGATTTCGGTGAGGCGTTGGGGTGAGCGGGCCACAAGGAGTAACTCGCAGCTGCGACTGGTCAACTGCCGCTGAACTTCCAGTGCGATTCCGGACGTAGCTCCGAGAACCACAATCTTCTTCATTCGACCGTCCTTGCTTGCCGTTCGAGAAGTTCCGCAAGGTTCGTAGCTTGTGGAGGGGCAGCGTTTGTCACGGGGACCCCGTCACGCGTCTCCAAAATGAGGAAGACATTTTCGGATCGATGTAGGGAACAAAGTTGCGCCAGTTTGGGAATGAGGTTTCAAACAGTGCAGGACTCATGCGGGCGTCTTTCGCAGGATACAATGCTCCACCGCTTTGCTGAACAACTTCGTCGAATGAACGCATGAGTTCAAGCGTCGGCTCGCCTCGCATAGCGAAATCCAGCGCTATAGTGAGTCCGGGACGGGGAAAGGAGAGCATGCCCGCTGGTGACGCCGGCCCGAATTGCTTCAGCACACCCAAGAAAGAGCCCATGCCGGAGCGTGCGATGCGATCGAGTAGTTCTTCGAAGGCTTCGAGGTTCTTTTCCGGAATAACGCACTGATATTGAAGGAAACCTTGTCTGCCATAGAGCAGGTTCCATTGCCGAATGGAATCGAGTGGATAGAAAAAGGAGTCGTAACGCATCACGGCTGCCCGCTTCTTGACTGCATTCACCGCGTAGTACGCCGCATTGAAGGCTTGTATAGACCAGCGGTTCAGAACCCAAGTCGGCAGTTCGAACGGAAGCTTTGGGCCGCGCTTCTGATGGAATTTCTTTCGACAATCGGCCGCGTGATTGCCGCGAAAGAAGATGCCGCGGACGTTCTTCCCGGAGAAGCAATCGAGCCACGCCACGGTATATTCGAAGTGGTCGTTACTCTCATGGCTCAAATCAAGGAAGGTCTTTAGAGAGCTAAAAGGGATGGACTCGCTATCGATCCAAGGACCACCCACGCGTTTGAGTTGAACGTCGGCCCAGGCGATTATGCCGGTGAGGCCAAGTCCGCCGATTGTGGCACGCAACATTTCGGGATTTTCGCGGGAACTGCAGGATACTAAACCATGGTCCGAACGATGCAGGGCAATCTGGTGGACATGATCGCCAAAGGTGCCGGCACAGTGATGGTTCTTACCGTGGACGTCGTTTGCGATGGCCCCCCCGATCGTCACGAAGCTTGTGCCGGGCGTAACGGGAAGAAACCAGCCTTTCGGCAGGAACACCTGGAGAATATCGGACAGGCTGACACCGCCTTCGCAGCGGACCACTCCCGTCGATTCCTCGAAACCGAGAATACGGTTGAGACGATGGCAGTCGACGAGCTCGCGGCCACCGTTAAGGCAAGAATCGCCATAACTGCGTCCCAGGCCGAAAGGAAGAAGCGAGCCTGGTTCGGCGGCTTCGAGAATCCCCGGCAGTTGGTCGTTCCAGGCGGGCTTGTGCACATAGCTAGGGCTGGTCCTCGGATAACGGCCCCATGAGAGGACACATTCCGTAGGTCGCGGGGTTGCTGTTGGTTCAGCCAGAGTTGCCGATGCTGGCTGCTGTCTTTGAGACGCGCTACCCGAGAATTGAGAATGGGAGTTCATTCTGACCTTGCGCGCGGCGCCTGAACTCTGTACCGGCCCGCTGCGGAACCATTATCTCCAAACTAATCGATGCAAGCGCCTACGCCATTGATTAGACGGGACATGTACACGCGGACATGTACTACATAAAGATTACAACGAGATGGTCATACGCGATAAAATTAACATACCATTTTGATGTCATTTTGCAGGGCGGGTTCACATTGCGATATAGCAGCATTCGACGCCACCTCGTAGTTGTTATTTGTTTGCTCGTTACTTCCCTCAGCGCCAGTCCGGAACAGCGCCGCGGCACGACCGTTGGCGTGGAAGAACTGACGCGAGGCATTCCGGCGAGGTCAGGAAACGATCTCACAGGGTCGCAATTTGTTCGGTATGTCTCGAAGATGAACCCACAGGAGCGCGAGCAAGCGATATTGGAGGAAGTCTCAAAGGGTAACCTCCCGGAGTTCCTCAGGAAGCTGGTTCCTGTCGAACTTCGGTGCGAGTCAACAACCGGGAAGAACCTCAACGCAACCATCTTTGTCACGCCCGATTACCTCGCCATCGGCTCCGACTCTGACTTCCTGCGCATCCCGATGAATCTTCATACAGCCGTAACGATCGCGGAGCGCTTCGGATTTGTCCTGCCTACCAGGAAAATGGTTGACGCGATCTATTTGCAATCTCGCTATCGCTTGTCCCCACAGCCTCTGCCGGCGGGTCCCGAGATGAGATCGACGGGATTCTACTGGACGCATAACGAGATGATTGAGAATCAGGCACACGCCATCGGCGCGCGGTTAGGAGAATTGGTCTCCGGGGACAAGAAAGATGTCGTGATGTCCAATCGATTGGCTACGCATGTTGGGCGCATTGCCATTTATGGCTGGCACCGCGCGCCAGATCAGCCGATTCAACCTTTGAGCACGGTCCATGGCGCGAACTACGCGGATTACAGTCATGGCATCCGCCTGATTAGCGAATGGGCTTTGATCAATGGCAAGCTTGAACCGATCCACGACCTTCTGCGCGATCCCTCGACTGCGAGAGTCTTCAGCGATGAGGGTCCGATTCACGTGAATTGGAGTCTTCTTGCGACGGCGCCGGATGCTACGGCGATCATGGCAGGCCGCGGCAACTGACGACCGTATGCGAGGCAATCAACGGGAGACTCCTCGCGAGCCACTCGGATAATCACAAATTTGGATGTTGCGGTATCTTCGTGTGTGGCCTGATTTAGGCAGACGGCGTGGTCTCAGAAGCTTGCAACAGGCCATGAATGGTTGTGGCGGCGATGCCGATACTTGTCAGCTTCCCTGAATATTCGCACATCAGCAAATTTCTGTGCGACCTCCCTGGGCTAAAATCAGGCCGATTCTCGCTCGTGCGTTATGACAATCAGGAATTGCACGCTGCCATCCAAGGCGCAGTCTCCGGCGAGCATTGCTTCATACTCGGCAGCATCGCCCCACCAGAGTACCAGATGGCCGCGCTGCTCTTGCTGGCTCACACGCTCAAGAAGGAAGGGGCCAATCGCATCACCGGAATACTCCCATACATCGCATATTCGCGAGAGGACAAGATTAAGCCAGGACAGAGTCTTGCGACTGCCTGGGTGGGAGCTCTCCTGAAGGCCTCTGCCTTTGATGAGATATGGGTCGTCGATCTGCATAGCGAACATGACAAAGAGCTTTTTTCAGTTCCGCTTGAGTCCCTGTCTCCGGCCGCGATATTCGGCGAGTGCCTCGGAAAATCGGAGCTCACCGGTGCAAGCTTTGTCGCTCCCGATGAGGGTGCTGTTCCGCGTTGCGAGGCTGTGAGGTCGGCGGCGGGGAGGACGTCAGGAGATATCGCCTACTTCGAAAAGCGGCGCACTGCCAGCGGAATTGTGCACCACAACCTCACCGGACGTGTGGGGCGATGCGCCGTGATCGTTGACGACATACTCGACACCGGGGCAACGCTGGTGTCTGCCTGTGAACGTTTGGTAACCGCGGGCGCAGAGGAGATCTATATCTGTGTGACGCATGGATTGTTTACCGGACAACGATGGCAGAGTCTCTGGTCTCTTCCGGTGAAGCACATTTTTTGCACCGATACAATTCCCGCCTGCACGAATATCCAAGATCCCAGAATCACCACGCTCCCCGTAGGTCCACTGTTGCGCGCGAAACTGGCATCGATCGGATTAGAGAAAGAATCTACTGGCTAGGCCAGTTCACCCTAGCAGCGGACTGGGCATGTGATGTGCGTCCTGCCTCGCCGAAGCCCGCCGGGCAAACTTCGAAGAAAAGAGCATCCCTCAACGCTTAAGAGAGCCGAAGAGAACGGTGGTAGCCGTTCAGTTCAGGCTCTTACAGCAGCGAAAGCTCAGGTGGTAGTTGGCATGACTTCGTTGATCCATTACGCGGGTACCGTGCCAGAACGGCGCCCGCCAGCGGCACCAGTCTTCATGAGCCCGGATGGTGTCGAAAACGAACCAGCTACCCTTCATCTCCGTGTAACCCAGTTCCTTGCTGCCGAGACTCGACATTTGACTCTTATTTATCGGCAGATTCATGTGCTCCGCAGCATTGCCGTTCAAGTCGTAGACCTCCAGCGAGCTCTTGCACGCGGGAAACTCACCGGTCGGATACGTGTTTGAGCCGCATCCGGTCCAGCTGCCGCCGTTGCACCCAGGAGTCTTCTTGCTCCCCGTTGCGCAGATGCCTTTCTGGTACTCCGGACCATAGCTCCAGGACTTGTTCGCGCTGCAAGCCCGGTTGTGTGCGTAGCGCATGCGGTGAATCGCGTCTTCTGGGGCCAGTCCTTTCAGACTGTCAAAATCGTAGTCCGACGGCTCGAGGTCACCGGCGCATGCCCCTTCCCACTCGTGGGCGTCGCAAAGGCGCTTCCCCACAGCCCAGCAAATCTCCGCTGCTTCACGGGCTTTGACCCAAACCACCGGATACGTGCAGGGAATGTCGGGAAACTCAAACTGATCGATACAGGCCTTGGCGTTCTCGGGTTTTTCCTTGGAAGGATCGTATAAAGGAGCCATGTACTTGGCCTTGCAGATTTTCTCAAAGCGGGCGTTCTCGTAATGGACCCCCGATTTATTCAATTTCGCCTTGCATTCGTCGGGCGTCACCGGGTGCTGAGTTACCGCCGGATTCCCCTGTCCGATAATGCGCGAGCCAGCAAAAATTTTCCGGACAGCGTTGATTTGGTCATCCGAGAGGCCTTGCTCCTGCTTCAACTGATCGAAGAGAATTTCATTTTGTTGTTCCAGCGATTGGGTTGAAGCAGAAGATGAAGCGGAAACCGAATCTAACCGAATCAGGACAAGCCCCAACACAAGCAACAATCCCCAAGACGATACAGAGAGCAGTTTCATGGTTCTACCTCCTGTCACTGGTTGCGCTGCGTTATGAAAAAGAAATCCCTGTTGTCTGGATAGACGAGAAAACGGGGAACCGCTCCTCCTGAATCCGTTTTGTCCACCACCCTCATTCCCTGAAGGAGATAATCGACGAAGAGCTGCTCCCCTGCCCGGCGATAGAATGCAAGATAAGTATGCTCGAGTGCGTTCATATCAAGGTGCATGCCGTAATGGCAGCGATATGCCTGAAATACACGAGCCATCGCGGAAGGCGTCGCGTCCGAAAACACCGCGTATATAAGGAAGCGCTTTTTCCCATTCCATTGCAGCGCGGCGCCCGCACGAATTGTGCGCAATTTCAAATCCTCGGAACCAGACCAGTTTCCCGGACCCCATTTGTTCACCAACTGCCCCGGAACTGTTGACTGTGACCGGTCATCGAACTCAACAAGTGGAACTCCGTTCTGCCGCGCGTACTTGACCCTGGCAAGGAGACGGTCATCCTGCGCATCCCAGGTTTTCATCTGCACCGAGTCATCGTCGAGCACAAAGATCGTGGCTAAACCCGGCTGAAGCTTACTGAACACAACGCCGTTTTCCACGAACCCGTAATGGCTGCCGTGGTCCTTAGTCGCAAGCTCTCCATACTTGAACGCTCCATGCATACGTTTGAACCCGCCCGTGAATGTCGCCACGGTTCGCATGGCAGAATCCGGGCTGATCAGGCCGGTCGCAACCAATGGGGAAATCGTTCCGATGCCGTCCGGACCCGGGAGCTTGGGGTCTTTCATCGCTGGCTGGATGTGTTCGGACCACTCCACGGAAGGGTGTTCAGTGCCCAGCGCATAGCCTAACTCAAACCGATCGAGATCAAAGGCGACGAGATAGCAAAGAGAAGAAGCTTCGACCGAATCGAGCGCGTTGACTATCTCTCTGTGACCATCCAAGATCGTCTTATCGATCAACTGCGGTTCGATGAGACTCACGTAAACTCCGGGACTGTCGCTCAACGAATACCACGCTCCCGGACTGGCACCTGGATGGATATTTTCAACGCTGAGCCCAAGCCCGGTATAAGTCAGAACCCGGTTCGCGTATGTCGAATCAATGATGGCGGGAAGCGGGGTGTCTTGTGTTTTTCCACCGACACTTGCACCGGCCTCATCCCCGGCGCTGTGGATCTGCGCCGTTTCCCGGTGGCTATCTTCGAGAAGGTGGTGGAACATGATGGCCACTTTCTCTCCGCCCCACACTTGTTTGCGAAAGAATTCGGCCTCGGCTTCCAATCTTGTGCGATGCCCCTTGACTGGATTCCGCAAAAAAAGGCGCCCTTGGCATAGTGAGGCGTAAGGCACTTGCGACTCCCTCGCCTGGTCCAAGACGTTGGTTGGTCCACCTCCAAACAGGTCGCAGGGGTGGCGGGCGCTGCCTTCCAAAATCTCGAGTCCCGAAGGATATCTGGAGTCCAGAACCAATTTCTGAGAACGTGGCTGCGAGTTTTCCAGATGATAGGAGGATTCCGAGCCGCCCTGCCAGACTACCCGCAGCAGATACCATGCATTGATTTTTGGATTGAGGTTGACGAGGGTGGCTATTCCTTGGGTGCCTTTGTCCGACTTGATACCGCCTGAACTCGTTTGTCGAAACTGCTGGAGATCCAGGATCGTCTTGGGCATGGCAGCTTCATTTTCTGCAGTCCCACTTTTTGGAGCTGCGGCTCCTTGGTCCCTAGCGCCCTGGCTTTTTGTGATAGGCGACACTCCCAAACAGGCAAACACCACGAGGCCAAACATAGACAAGGCGACTTTGCAGGATCTTCGGAGAGAACGCTTTTTTGTCGTGGATACCAAGGAATCTGCTCGTCTCCTTCTTGGGAAACTAGATAGCTAACAAGAACGTAGCCAGCATGAGCAAGATCAGGATACGACTCGTGCGGTCACGCAGTGCGAACACAAGAGGATCGTGATGCATTTCGCCGCGATGCGCAACAAGCCACAGATATCCCACCCAATACAGCAGCAATGGACACATAAGCCACATCACCTGATGCCTGGAATAAAGCACCTTGACCGCGCCACTCGCAATGTACAGCGCGAAAACCAGGACCGCCGCATATCCGCTGGCCGTCCCCTTGGAAGCCAACAACTCTGCATCGCTGAGTTCATAGCTTCGTGCCATAGCATGATCCCCCTCGACACTACGCATGATTACAAGCTCCGCATACCGTTTTACAAATGCCAAGCTAACAAACAAGAACAAAGAAAAAGCCAACAGCCAAACCGATGGCCAGATTCCGATCGCTACTCCTCCTCCAACCATCCGCAGTGTATAAAGGCAGGCAAGGACCAGGACATCCAGAAGCACCACCCTTTTAAGCTTGAGGGAATAGCTGAGTGTCAGGGCGAAGTAAAGCAGCAGGATTCCCAGCAAAGGCCTGGAAAGCAGCCCAGCCAGCCCAAAGCCAACAACACCCAGGGCAGGAGCCATTACGAGAGCATACGCCAGCGGCAATCGTCCTGATGCAAAGGGACGCAAGCGCTTCTGGGGATGATGCCGGTCAGCCGGCAAATCACACAGATCATTGATGAGGTAACCGCTAGATGCACAACAGCAAAACGCGACGAAAGCAATAAGTGTCCTTCCCAAGAGAACCGGCTCGATGAAAAGGTGAGCCGCAAAGATAGGAACAAATACCAGAAGATTTTTCAGCCAGTGCTGAGGTCGCCACGCATTCAAAAATTCGCTAAGGTTCGCGCCGCGATCACCAAATGCCCTCTCAACCGATGCGACCTTCGCGACGGCGCGGAACAATCGTGGATTCGGACTGACCACAATGGCTTTCCGGGCCGCGGACCACACTGCCAGGTCGCGGGATTCATTGCCGGCATAGTCGAAGCCTCTCTCCCCAAAATGACGAACGAGACATGCTCGTTTGCGTTCCCCAGAGAGATTCGTGCTGCCATCACTAGCCAGAACCAAATCAAAGAGCTTCAAGTGATCTGCGACCTGTTTCGCGAGTCTCGCGTCGCTGGCCGTCGCGAGAACAATCGATCGGCCTTTGTCGTGTTCGGCTCGAAGATAGTCAACCAGCTCAGTTCGATAGGGAAGGAGTGCCGGGTCGAATTCTACGCGCCGGGCAACCTCCTGCTTCAGGTGTGCCTTCCCCTTAAGGAGCCAGACCGGCAAGGCAAAGAGTGCGAGAGGTTCCTGCCGCAGCAACCTGCAGACAGACTCTAGTAATAAATCGGTCTTTACGAGCGTATCGTCGAGGTCCACAACGAGTGGTAAAGGAGTGGCAGGCAACGACGCGGTCCGGACGGTCGCGCTCTGCTGCTCAAAGCCAGGTTTTGACAGGTCGTCGGTGTTCACAACGCTATGCGGAACCGTGGCGCCCCGATCGAGCTGTGCTTGGAACTTGCCGGCCGATTCGTTCATTACTCTCCCGCACCTGGACCCTACTCGGACTCTTTAGGCTTCGCTCCTTGCGGTCTCGGTATTGACACTTCTTGCCGCAGGGTGAAATCGAGCAGAGTTTCGCTGGGAATCTTCACCTGGTCCCCTTTGGTGATGATCTCCGATCCCGCGCCAACTCCGCCGCCGACGGCTGCTCCGATCCCCGCGCCTTTACCGCCGCCGGCAATGGCGCCAATAATCGATCCAACGCCTGCTCCACCGATCGTTCTCTTCGCCGTGCTCGCCCCGCGGGACTTGCCAGACAATTCGTACTCTCCGGTGACCAACGGTACGGTCTGCCCATTGACCACGATCCCGGTTAACTCGAGCTGCAGGCCGGACCTGCCCGTGAACGTTCCCGACTGTTTCGATTCCGCCAGCCGCCCATAGACGTCGGTCCCTTTGGCAACGACGACAACTCCGTCAACTATGACTGGTTCTTCCAGGGAAGCCTGAAAGCGATCCCCGACGTGATTCTTAGCAGAATCGATGCCATCGATGGTGCGCACCGAGATCCGGGTTCCCGCCGGAATGCGAACATACGTCGGCGCCTGTGTGTTGCCCTCCGTCCCCGTGTCATTGAAATCGAAACTCGATGAGTTTGTGGGCATCGTGGTTTCTGCCATTTCGGGGCCAAACTTGAGCGACGCAACGTCTGCCAGATCGTACTTCTGCACCGTGCTGCCCACCTGGAAATTGATGTAACTTTCCGTGCCGCCCACGAACTTGCCCTTGATCCGGCCTCCGTTCTTGAACTCCAGAGAGTCCGCCCACGCCAGCGACGCGAGACATAGAACACCGACCCATACACAACTCTGCTTCACCCTCATCCGCGTTCTCCTCGATATCATATCTTGGCTATTGGGCCCGACTGAAGCGGGCCCGCGGGGACACATCTCGTGCAACCGCAATGTCAAGGTGTCTCCCTCCAGTGAATGTGCATTTGCTCAGCCAAGGCCTGATTACCTCAAGCTCTTTGCTTCCAACGCGCATTGTCTGGACGCGTGCCCGGAAGTCTGCCCACATTGAGGCAGTGCCCTCAAATGAGCAGTAGCAAATAGCGGCACGAACGGCAGCACGACCATCAACCCGCAACCAACTCAGACGACGAGTGGACCCATCGATGAGGTCCTGAATTAGACGCTCTCGGCCTCCAATGACGTGGCGGCACGATCACAAAAACAGCCGCACTTCGCATCGGTGGCGCGGGATCGATCGAACCGATTCCGTGCAGCAAGTCAGCGCCCCATCGTGCGGGCATGACGCTTGCCTCGCCAATGTTCCTCAATCTCCTCCAGAGTGCGGCCTTTGGTTTCCGGCACCAGGTAATAGGAGAAGATCCAGGCCGCGATCGCCATCAGGCCGTAGAGCCAGAAGGTCCAACTGGGCCCCAGCACTTGCACCAGCGACAGAAAAGTCAGAGAGACCAACAAATTGGACGCCCAGTTGCTGGTAGCTGCGGTGCCACTCGCCAAACCGCGGATTCTTAGCGGATAGATTTCTGCAATCAGCAGCCAGAAGATTGGCCCCAGACTGATCGCAAACGAAGCCACATACGCCATCAGTGTGACTACCGCCACCCAGGCGAGCGTCGTGCTGCGAATCGAAAGCTGGAACGCCAATCCCAGCACACCGAGGCTGAGGATCATCCCGATGATGCCCGTCAGCAGCAGCGGACGCCGCCCGACACGCTCAATCAGCAACATGGAAACGACGGTCATGATGACGTTCACCAGGCCGATGCCAGCGGTCGCGAGAATCGCACCGGACGCGGACGAAATTCCTGCCGCCTGAATAATGTGGGGAGCGTAGTAAATGACCGTGTTAATCCCCGTCACCTGCTGGAAAATCGCCAACCCAATGCCAATGATCAAAGCCGGGCGAATGGCCGGCGACAAAAGGTCGGAAAAGCTTCCGCGCTCGCTGCCCAGCGAAAGAGTATTCTGGATGTCCTGGAACTCTCCGTCTATATCTGCGTTTCCCCGAATTCGCCGCAACACCTTGCGAGCATCATCGGCGCGTCCCCGCTCCAGCAACCAGCGCGGGGTCTCTGGCAATGCAATCATGCCCAAGCCCAGAAGCACGCCCGGTATCGCGGCCAGACCCAGCATCCATCGCCAGGCCTCGCTAGCGGCAAACGCATAATCCACGAGATACGCGCTAAGGATGCCGATGGTGATCGCAAGTTGGTAGAGTGACGCCTGCCAACCTCGTGCGTTCGCCGGTGAGATCTCCGAGATGTAGACGGGGACGATCGATGACAGTCCAATTCCCAGCCCCACGATTAGCCGGCCGGCAACCAGCATTGTCAGAGATCCAGCCGTTGCACAGACGATCGCTCCGGCAATGAAAATAAGGGACGTGATCAGCAGCGTGAGCCGTCGTCCCAGCCAATCCGCGATGCGGCCACCGCTGAGCGCGCCCACCGCGGCTCCCAGCAGCACGACAGCCACCACGAGTTCCGTCGGAAACACCGACAAGGCAAACTGCTTTGTGATGAACAGCACAGCGCCGGAGATCACGCCGGTGTCGTATCCGAACAGCAGCCCACCCAGCGCGGCGAAGACAGCCGCAACGTAAACGAATCCGCTGCTCGTTCCCTGTGCTCCTGCCTGACTAGCCCGTAGTTCCGCTTCAGCGCGCGGCGATTCCATGGCTGCACTGTATCAAATGCCGGCCAATTTGTGAGCAACAAAGCCGGCAACTACAGCCGCCGCCGTATTTCGAGGGGATATCGTATGAAAGCCCGCGGGCGTAGTATTTGCCAAGTTGGCGCGGCCACATTATGTTTCTGGCAGGAGAGAAAGATCATGCCCAGGCGGTCGTCGCCGCTTTTGCTATTCCTGAGTCTGCCCTTGCTGTTGGTGTTGCTTCTTCCCTCTGCCTCCGCCGCTCAAGCTCAACCCGTCGATGCCGAGGGCCATCAATGGTGGCAGCACGCCGTGTTCTATGAGATCTATCCGCGAAGTTTTGCCGACAGCAACAACGACGGCATCGGCGATCTCAATGGCATCACTTCCAAAATGAGTTACCTGCATGAACTGGGAATCGATGCCATCTGGATAACTCCATGCTATCCGTCGCCGCAAGTCGATTTCGGCTATGACGTGGCCGACTACCGGAACATCGATCCCATGTACGGCACTCTCTCCGATTTCGATCACATGGTCGCCGAAGGCAGAAAACATCACGTGCGCATCATCATGGATTTTGTGCCCAATCACACCTCCGACCAGCACCCCTGGTTTCTGGATTCGAAGTCTTCGCGCACGGCGGCGCATCGTGACTGGTATATCTGGCGCGACGGCAGAGCGCCCGGCCAGCCTCCGAATAACTGGATCTCACTGTTCGGCGGGTCGGCGTGGAAGTTCGACCCCACTACCAACCAGTACTACTATCACTTCTTCTACGCGCAACAGCCCGATCTGAACTGGCGCAATCCAGCCGTTGAGAAAGAAATGCTCGACACCACGCGCTGGTGGTACAAGCGCGGCGTTTCCGGGTTCCGCCTCGACGCCGTCGACACGCTGTTTGAGGATCCCGAACTGCACGACAATCCTGTTCTCCCAGGCACCAACAAGCAGGGTGATCCCAATACGGAAAACAAGTACAACACGAATTTTCCCGAGGTTCACACCGAGTTGCAAAAGCTACGCAAAGTTGCGGACGAATCGGGCGCGGTGCTCATCGGTGAGACCTGGACCTCGAACGTGGCGCAGCTTGACCGCTACTATGGCCAGGACGGCAACGAACTCCAGATGCCGATGGATTTCATGTTCACTGCAGTCAACAAGCTTTCTCCGGCCGAGTTCCGGCGCCAGATTGCGGCCGTCGAGAGCGCTCACGGCTGGCCCGTGTTCGTGATCGGCAATCACGATATGGTCCGCTCCTACAACCGCTACGGAGACGGCAAGCACAACGACGCCATCGCCAAGATGATGGCCGCCTTCTACCTGACTCTGCGCGGCACGCCCATCATGTATTACGGCGAAGAAATCGGAATGGAGAATAACGATCCCACGCGCAAAGAAGACGTGAAGGATCCGATCGGCCGCACCGGATGGCCGGCAGAAAAAGGCCGCGATGGCGAGCGCACGCCCATGCAGTGGAACACGGCGGTCAACGCCGGATTCAGCAAGCACGATCCCTGGTTGCCCGTTCCGCCTGGCCACCTGACTCACAATGTGGCGACGGAGTCGAAAGATCCCAACTCGATTTTGAATGTCTACAAGAAAGTTCTCGCGTTGCGCCACACCAAACCGGCCTTGCTTGATGGCAGCTACACTGCCCTCAACGAAGAGGATCCCAGCGTGCTTTCCTACCTGCGCAGCTATAAGGGAAAAGTCCTGCTGATCGCGCTGAACATGTCGGATTCCCCGCAAAAGCCGAGCTTCGACCTTTCCAGGCAGGGTTTGGCCCAGGCTCCGCTGAAAACCCTGTTCGCATCGCCCGGAGCTTCGGCAAATGGTAAGCAAGTTACGCTCGAACCCTTCGGGTTCGTGATCGCGGAATTCGCTCACTGAATGTTGCACGAATATAATTCCGCGCCTTGCTCTAACGCTGCCAACCTGCGTATTGTTACGGAGTGAAATTCCCGCGATCGAGTGGAATTCTGCTGCACTTCACTTCTCTCCCCGGACGCTTCGGCATCGGCGACTTAGGCCCCTGTGCCTATGAATTCGCCGACTTCCTCTTCGCCGCCGGACAGAAGTTGTGGCAGGTGTTGCCGCTGAATCCCACCGGATACGGCGATTCCCCGTATCAGTGCTTTTCGGCTTTTGCCGGCAACCCGATGTTGCTCAGCCTCGAGCGCATGCGCGATCAGGGATTGCTCCAAGCGTCCGATCTTGCTCTGGCGCCGGCGTTTCCCGTCGACTTCGTGGACTATGGGCCGGTGATCGAATTCAGAATGGCCGCCCTACGCCGGGCGGCACAGGTTTTCTTTGCCGACGGTTCGCGCGCCGATCGCGCGGCCTTCGATCGTTTTTGCGAAGGCGCCCGTCCGTGGCTCGATGACTACGCGCTCTTCATGGCTTGCAAAGATGCGCACCGGGGTGTGGCCTGGACTTCATGGGATGCGGCGATTCGCCGCCGCGACCCGCAGGCACTGAGCGAGTGGTCAAAGAAGCTGGGGCCGGAACTAAAGGCCTACAAGTATTGGCAATTCGAATTCTTTCAACAGTGGGAACGGCTCAAGGCCTACTGCCAGCAGCACGGCATCCGCTTCATGGGCGATGTCCCGATCTATGTCGCGCACGATAGCGCTGACGTCTGGGCTCATCCCGATCTGTTCTATCTCGACGATCAGGGTCGCCCCACCGTGATCTCCGGCGTGCCGCCCGATTATTTCAGCGCCACCGGACAGCTCTGGGGTAATCCCGTTTATCGCTGGGACGTACTCGCCGCCAACGGTTACAAATGGTGGATCGAGCGCTTCCGCGCCTCGCTCGCGCTTTTTGACATGGTGCGCCTCGATCATTTTCGCGGCTTCGAATCTTACTGGGAAGTTCCCGCCAACGAAACGACTGCGATCAACGGGCGCTGGGTCAAAGGGCCGGGCGAAGATTTCCTGTCGGCGTTGCAGAACGCGTTTGGCGGACTGCCCATCGTGGCGGAAAATCTGGGCGTAATCACGCCCCCGGTGGAAAAGTTGCGGCAACAGTTCGGTCTCCCCGGCATGAGTCTTTTGCAATTCGCGTTTGGAACTGACCCGCAGGGTCCATCGTTCCGTCCCCATAATTACAGCCGGGATTTAGTCGCCTACACCGGCGGGCACGACAATGACACAACGGTAGGCTGGTGGTCGAGCTCCGGAGCCGGCGACAGCACGCGCACTGCCGAAGATGTCCGCAAGGAGCACGACTTCGCGCGCGCGTATCTCAACTTCGGCGCCCGGGATGACGACGATTCTGAAATCAACTGGGTCTTGATCCGGGCAGTGCTGGCATCGGTCGCTGACGTGGCGATTGTTCCCCTCCAGGATGTGCTCGGCCTGGGCAGCGAGGCGCGCATGAATCTTCCCGGCCGTGTCAGCGGAAACTGGAAATGGCGGTATCGCCCGGGAGCATTGCGCGACGAACTGAGCGCCAGACTTCGAAACCTGGTCACGCTCTACGATCGGTAAGAGAATTCTCGCTAGAAAGAACATATGGACAAACCACCGCGCACGTTCTGGCAGATCTGGAACATGAGCTTCGGCTTTCTCGGCATCCAGTTCGGCTGGGGATTGCAGATGGCAAACATGAGTGCCATCTACGAATATCTGGGCGCGCGGGCCGATCAGATTCCTATCCTCTGGCTCGCCGCGCCACTTACAGGACTGATCGTTCAACCGATCATCGGCCATGCGAGCGATCGCACCTGGGGACCGCTCGGCCGCCGCCGGCCATATTTCCTGGTGGGCGCGATTCTCAGTTCCTCTGCTCTGATTCTCATGCCACGCAGTTCTGCGCTGTGGATGGCCGCTGGACTCTTGTGGGTGCTCGACGCCTCCATCAACATCAGCATGGAGCCGTTCCGCGCATTCGTCGCCGACTTATTGCCGGAATTTCAACGCACGCGCGGCTTTGCCATGCAGAGCCTGTTCATCGGATTGGGCGCTGTGATCGCCTCGGCACTCCCGTACCTTCTCACCAACGTTTTTCACCTAGCAGGAACTGCGAGCGCGGGAACGATTCCATTCCCCGTTCGTCTTTCGTTTTACATCGGGGCGGCGGCGTTTCTGGGCGCGGTGCTATGGACCATCCTAACAACCAAAGAACATCCTCCCGACGACTTGGCGGAGTTTCAGAGGCAAAAAGCCGAGCACTCCGGTTTGGCCGCAAGCGCGCGCGCGATTCTGCTTTCGATCCGCGAAATGCCACGCACTATGCGCCAACTCGCCTGGGTCCAGATCTGCACCTGGCTGGCGTTGTTTTGCATGTGGCTGTATTTTCCAGTCGCCGTCGCGCGCAATGTCTTTGGCGCTCCCGACACGGCGTCTCCGCTGTATTCCGTGGGCGTCGAGTGGGCTGGAGTTTGTTTCGGAATGTATTCGCTCGTGTGTTTCGGATTCTCGTTTCTATTGCCCGCACTGGCGCGTCAGCTGGGACGAAAAGCCACTCACAGCTTGTGCCTGATTTGCGGCGGCCTGGGCTTGCTTTCCGTGGCCGTGATTCACAGCAAGTATCTGCTCCTGCTCTCCATGACCGGAGTAGGAATCGCGTGGGCCAGCACGTTGTCGATGCCCTATTCGATCCTCGCGGGATCCCTGCCGCACGGCAAGACCGGCGTCTACATGGGGATTTTCAACTTCTTCATCGTGATTCCAGAGATCACAGCGTCGCTGCTGTTCGGCTGGGTGATGGGCCACCTGCTCAACAATAACCGGCTTACTGCAGTGGTGGCGGGAGGAGCTTTCTTCCTGCTGGCCGCTGTGTTAACGCAGCGAGTCGAAGATCTCTACGATGCGCGCCAGAGAGCCGGCGCGCTGCCCGGAAGCGCCGTCGTGGCGAAGCCCTGACCTCATTGTTTGAATTTGCAGCGGGCGCGGGATGGTTGCTGCTGGACTGCCTGAACAACTGACAGCACTGCTCAATTCACAACTTGCCAAATCAGCCACTCACCGCGAACGTAACGCTACGAGTTCTGTTTCCAGCGGTACGCCGCGGGCGATCTTCACTCGCACCAGCGCTTCGAAGGGCTTCATCCCGTTGGCGGAACCCGGCATTTCCTGCAATAACTTTTCGACCGAGTCCGGGCGGGAAACAAACTCGACGGCGCCCTGTGTACCGAACGTCGTTGTGCCGGCCAAAATCATGACGAATCGATCTGGGGACATGCCCGGCACCAGCCCCACTACCGCATAGTCCTCCGTCAACGGTGCGCTCGACGGACTCGCCAGATAATTTGTCGCCTCACCCTGTCTCGGATGCAGGTTCACAATGGCAAGATCGCCGTGGCGCCCCCCCGTTGCCACCCTCCGAAACACAAATTCCTGTGTGCCGGGTATATCGAGCAGCGAAAGATTCTCCGATGGCGACCCCACAAAAATAAGATTCGTATTGCTGGCGTCGTCCAGCGAGAACAGGCTGCCGCGCTTCACACGAATTTGCCGCCCCAAGGCTGCAAAGACTTCGTCGAGCGCGTGCACCGCCAGCACCTCTCCCACGCCCGTGTAATGGTCATACACGGCGTTCTTCGAATCTTCCCGCGCGTTGTAGTAGCGCATGCCAGTCTCGGGGCGGCCAACAAAGGCGGCGTTGCTGAAGATGACCCATGGCCCCTCAGCGCCGGTGTTGAACGGCTTCCAAAATTCTGCGAGTGGCCCTTTTCCGGCCCGAGCCGTTTGGGTACTCCCGGTTGCCGCCTCCGCCAGCTTGCGTGTCCTAAGCAGGCTCGCAAGAATTGCGACGGCGACGATCAGGCAAGCCAGCAGCGCCACCACCGCGATCCGCCAGCTTGCCGGCACGGTCTGCGTTGCGGGTATCGTCTGCGCGGGAGCGACCGCGCCAACAGTCCCTCTCTCCGGCACGATCTGCGGCTGTGGCGCGGCCGCCCGTAGTTCAAAGACCAGGTGATAGCTCCCCTTCGGGACTTTGACCACAATCGGGTCATCCGTTCCTTCGGTGGCGTAGTACTCCGCCAGCTTTAGACGCAGGCGGCCTGCTTGCACGCGGATGGTGGAGTCCGACTGCGGATCAAAATCTGACTTCCGCCCATAGACTTCGGTTGCGATCTGATACTCCTTGACAGGCGCGTCGGGATGCTCGATTGCCTGTTTTGCGAGATATTGCAAGAGTTTGCACAGAGATTCCGATCCTCGCAAACTATGACTTTTAATAACGCGATCTATTTGTTGGAAGAATTGTTCCGGACCGGCAGCGAGAGTGCGTGTCACAGCCATTTAACAATGACGTAACAGGAGGAGGTATCCTCTTGCAAGCCAACATTTTACTTCAGTAACCGTATAAAACCTAGAGAAACGTCTATTGACAACCTCTTTGTACCAAAACTTGCACAGCAGATAAGGTCTTGCGCAAGGGATCCCGTGCATCCCGCGGTCGCACCCTGTCACCTCTGCACGTGGTTTCTTGCCGACGCAACTTGCACCCGAGAATCAAGGTTCCCGGCATTCATGAACAAGGTGATTCTGCCGCGTCCCCGAATTGGAGGAAATATGAAGAGCAAGCTCTTGTTGGTTGTAACTGTGGTGCTATGCCTGACTGGCTTTGCAATGGGCCAGTCGAGCGCCGGAACCATCCAAGGAACGGTAACGGATGCGACAGGCGCGGTCATTCCGGGCGCCTCCGTGGTCGTTACGAACCAAGGTACCGGTCGCACGTTTACTGTGACCACCAATTCGTTAGGGCTGTTCAGCTTGCCAGCGATGGACCCCGCGCCCTACAAGGTTGAAGTCGATCAGCCTAATTTTGAAAAGATGATTAAGGATGTCGTCTTGCAGACCGCGCAGACGATCAATGTGGATTTCGCCCTGCAACCGGGGTCGACGACCCAAACCGTCGAAGTTACCGCGGCGACTCCGATTATCGACACGGCGACATCCGGCATTGGTGAGATTCTCGTTGGACGGCAACTCACCGACCTCCCAATGAATGGGCGTAATTTCTTGGACGAGGCAGAACTGGTTCCGGGCGTCACGCGCGGACAGCCTGGCAACCAGCAGCAGGGTTCCGGCAACCAGGCCGAAACCTTTCGCTACGCCGAGAGCGGTGGTGGTGCGATTTCAGCCAATGGTGTTCGTGTGCAGGCGAACAATTTCCTGTTTGACGGTATTGACAACAATGAGTCGCTCGTCAACACGATAGTATTCTTTGTCAACCCGGATGCCATTCAGGAATTCCGGGTCGACACCAACGTAGCGCCTGCGGAGTACGGCCGCGCGGGCGGGGCCGTCATCAACTCTACCTACAAATCCGGCACGAACGACTATCACGGGGACGTTTTCTGGCAGATTCGGAATAACGCGGCCGACGCCAACCCCAACTATTTTTCGGGTGCTACACAAACTCCATTTCACCGTAACCAATTCGGTTTCGCCGCGGGTGGCCCGATCATCAAGAACAAGCTGTTCATCTTTGGTGATTATCAGGGCGTTCGCCAATCCAGACCCTTGTTGGATGGGCCGATCACGGTGCCCACCGCTTTGGAGCGCACCGGCAATTTCTCCGAATTGCTCTACACAAGTTCACCGGTTCAGCTCGTTTACGCGGGCACCGGCGGCCTTGGTGTCGGCACCCCGGTGCCCGGCAACATTTTTACCGCGCTCGTTCCTGCCGGGCAGAATTACCTGAATGCCTTCCCCCTGCCTGGGATCAGCGGCACCGACCCGCGCTGCACCCTGGCTGCGACGGCGACCGGGGGGGACGGGGTGTGTCTCGAAAGCAATTTCCAGCCGAATCGCTCCCAAATCCAGAAATACAATGATTTCAACGTGCGCCTTGATTACATTTTTGGTCTGAAAGACCAGGTATTCGCCCGCTACAGCTACGGGCAGGATACGGACAAGACAACTTCGCAATTACCCGGTTTGCCTGCTGGCTATGGCTCTGGCTTTCAGTTTCAGCATCCGCGCAGCATCGTGCTTGGAGAAACCCATACCTTTGGAAGCACTGTAGTCAATGAATTCCGCATGGGCTATGTGCGCTCATTTTTGGGCTATCAACCTCCCTTTGGCAGCCAAAGCATCTCCGCTAATCTGGGCATTCCCAACGCAAATACGGGCCCGCTGCTGGGCGGAGGGGCACTGATCGGAAACAACGGGAGCCAGCTTTCCTACACCGGGGATTATGGCGACTACTTTGTTCCTGAAGATACCTATCAGATCGCGGACAACGTCTCATGGGTGAAAGGACGCCATACGTTCAAGTTCGGCACCAACGTTATTTGGCGTCAGGTCACCTTCTTCAACCCGATTGCCGGAAAAGGCTATTTTCAGGCGGACTCGACCCAGGCGTGGTCAACCGGGTTTGAGCAGGCTGACCTTATCGCCGGCTGGATCAACGATTACCAATTCGGTCCCTCCAACGGATACTTCCATACTCGCAGTTGGGAGAGCGGGTTTTACGGCCAGGACGACTACCGGGTTAGCAACCGTCTGACTCTCAATCTTGGACTGCGCTATGACTTGTACACCTGGCCGACGGAAATCAACAACCGTATGGCGAACTTTGACGTGGCCACAGGAGCGATCCAGCTGGCGGGTCAGAACGGCATTTCGGACAGCACGCTGAAAAATCCCAAGCATGATTTCGCTCCGCGCATCGGGTTTGCATACGACTTGTTTGGAGATCAGAAAACGGTCGTCCGTGGTGGCTACGGTATCTTCTACTTCATCGATCGCGAAGGTATCGACAAGCAGATGTCGGAGAATGCCCCCTTTGGCGGCAGCGCGTACTACTCCTACCAGAATGCGCTTGCCAGTGGCGGGTATTTCTCCGCCGGCAGCGGAACGTTGTTGACTCTCGGTGGATTAACAACTCCAAATGCTGACGGAACGCCGAATATCGGCGCCATTACCGCCAGCGGCTTCCCCAGCAAGGCAAGCTTGCCGATAAGCCTGACACACCCGCAGAACGTGAGCTTGACCGGCTGGTTACCGCATGACACCACTTCGAATGTGCAGGAGTGGAACCTGCAATTCGTACGTCAGCTTAATTCAACAACCGCCCTAACTCTGGCTTACGTCGGCAGTAAGGGAACGCATCTTTCCACCTTTTATGACGTAAATCGCCCGTTCTACGACACGCCCTCGACCTTCCCCTTCCCCGGCTTGGGGCATGTGCCGGTAAACGACACGAGCGGCAATTCCATTTATAACGGTTTGCATGTCGAGTTGGAGCGCCACTTGACCCGAGGAATTCAATTCACCGGAGCATATACCTGGTCGCACGTGATCGACGATACGCAGGCAGGCTTTGACACGGACTTCCGATATGGCGGTAACGTGGTTGATCCGTTTCAATGGCGAACCAAGGAACGCGGCAATTCCAATCTCGATGAGCGTCACCGGTTTGTGTTCAACGCCCTCTATGAATTGCCTTTCGGTCATGGGCGCCAGTTCGGCCACAACTGGAACCCCATTCTCAATGCCGTCCTGGGTGGCTGGCAGGCGAGTCCGATCCTCACGTTTGCCAGTGGCTTCCCGTTCGACGTTGTCTGCAACTATTGCAGCAATCCCAGCACACGCCCGAACCTCGTGGGGCAATTGCATCAACTCAACAGTCCACACGAGTGGTTTGACATAACAGCTTTCCAAAAAGCTTCAACCTATCCGGGCTCCAATACTCCCATTGCTCCGGGTACAGGGCCCAGGAATCCATTTACTGGTGCGGCCACCAAGGAAATGGATCTGGCTGTCAGCAAGAACTTCAGTATCACCGAACGATTCAAACTGCAGCTCCAGGGCCAGGCGTTCAATATTGCCAACACGCCGCACTTCAGCCAGCCGGACGGCAACTTGAATGACGGTGGAAAGTTCGGCGAAGTGACCAGCCTGGGCTATGCGAGCGAGCGCGAGATCCAGCTCTCACTCCGCGTAAGCTTCTGAACTTAACCTCTATGGGGAGGGTGGTTCTCCGCTCTCCCCGCTTCTCTCCACCACACCCATGAAATCCGACTCTGCTCGCCTTCGATGGTTGCCCGTCGCCTTCTGGCTGTTTTCGCTGTCATCGTTGGGAGCGGCCCAGTCCCCGGTAGTCCACAAGATCGAGCCCCCAAACTGGTGGGTTAATTACACACCGGAGCTCACGCTGCTGCTCACGGGCGAACACCTGAACGGCGTTCACGTCGAGAGCGCCATTGCGGGTGCGACAGTTCTCGGTTCGGATGCCTCTGCGAATGGGCACTATTGCTTCCTCCATCTGCGCTTGAGCCCTGACCTGAAGCCGGGGAATATCGATTTGCGGCTTTTGTCGGCTGGCGGCTCCACGCAGATCAGCCTCCCTGTGTGGGCGCGGGCAGACTCCCAAGGTCACTTTGAAGGCTTCTCCCGCGACGACGTCATCTATCTCATCATGCCCGACCGCTTCGCCGACGGCGATCCGTCCAATGACCGCCCTGCCGGCTCCAATGGCGTCTATGATCGCGCCCAGCCCAAGGCCTACCATGGCGGCGATCTGCGCGGCGTTCGCGACCACCTCAAATATCTGCACGATCTGGGCGTGACCGCGATCTGGTTAACGCCGGTGTGGAAGAATACCGACTCCGACTACCACGGCTATCACGTTGTCGACTTCTATGCCCTCGACGGCCACATGGGCAGCATGCAGGAATACCAGGCACTGGTGACCGACGCGCACAAGCTTGGCATGAAGGTGCTCATCGATTATGTCGTCAATCACACGGGCCCGCGGCATCCCTGGGCCAACGACCCACCGACGCCAACGTGGTTTCACGGAACGCCGGCACATCATCTCGAGCCTTCCTACGATTTTTCGGGGCTGGTTGACCCGCATGCTTCGCCGCGCGAATACCTCAACACCCTCGACGGCTGGTTTGCGGGCAAGCTGCCCGATCTGAATCCGGACGATCCCGAACTAGCCATCTACCTGGCGCAGAATGCGATGTGGTGGACGGAAATCGCGCAACTCGATGGTTACCGCCTCGATACGTTTCCTTATTCATCGCGGCGTTTCTGGAGCGGCTGGCACGCACGCCTGCACGAAGTCTATCCCCACATCAACGATGTGGGCGAAGTGGCCGATCCGGATTCGTCCATTACCGCGTTCTTCGAAGGCGGGCGAAAGCAATTCGACGGCATCGATAGCGGCCTCTCGACGGTTTTCGATTTCCCGCTCTGTAACGCATTGCGCGACGTGATCATCAAGGGCGACTCGATGCAGAAGATCGTGACCGTACTGCAGCACGATGAGTTCTACCTGCACCCGGAAATGCTGGTCACGTTCCTCGGCAACCATGACAACCGCCGCTTCATGGGCGAGAAGGGTAGCAACCCCGCCAAACTCAAAGCCGCATTTTCGCTTCTGCTCACCATGCGCGGCATTCCGCAAATCTATTCGGGAGACGAAATCGCCATGCCCGGTGGCGACGACCCCGACAATCGCCGCGACTTTCCGGGAGGATTCTCCGCCGACCCGCACAACGCTTTCACCGCAGCCGGGCGTTCTGCGGATGAGCAAGATGTTTTTGCCCACGTGCAATCTCTACTCGCGCTGCGCAAGAGTCATCCCGCTCTGCGCATCGGCAAGCAGTGGCACATCGGATGGAATGAGACCTACTATGCGTTCCTGCGTGAGCTGCCCGAAGAAAAACTGCTGGTGATCTACAACAACGCCCCCAAGACGGTCGAACTCAATATCCCCGTCGACAATACCCCGCTGGAATCAGCGCATCAATTGGAACCAGTCTTTGGGAATACAGCGGCGCAACTTGCCGCCGGAAAAGTGCGTGTCTCACTACCGGCCCAAGCGCTTGCCATATTCAGCGTTCGTTAGTTGAACGAGCCCTCCGCTGCTTATTCCTGTAGGACGGACTTCTCGTCACCCTGTGTTCGATCATCCGCTCACGCCTTGGCCTTTAACCTCTCCACGGAGTGATGTTCAAACGAGTCAGCGAAATGCCAGGTCCGAACTTGCATCAGAAAGGCCGAACTCGTTCGTAGGATCTTCCTCGACTCCAGGCCCCATCGAAGCCAGGCGCCAACGCATCTCGCATCTGCAGCCGAGCCCTGGACAGTCTGGTCTTCACGTTTGCTTCTGTGAGACCGAGGGCCTTTGCCGTTTCGTTGATACTGAGGTGCTGCACGTCCCGCAGGATCAGTACCGTGCGGTATTTCTCGGGAAGAGATTCGAGGGCTTTGGTGAGTGCCTCACGAAGCTCGCGCTGCTCCAGCGCCTCTGATGGGATTTCCCGCCAATCCGCGAAATCCTTCGGGATATAGTCGCCCTCGTCGTTTTGCTGCCCTTCGTCCATGGATTCATATAAGTGGTGCCGGTTCTTGCGCGACTTCATCCTGGCTTCATTAATAGTGATCTGGATCAGCCACGTACTGAACTTTGATTCTTGGCGAAAACGGGATAGGCCTTTGAACGCCTTCAGAACGGCCTCTTGCGCCACCTCCTCCGCATCCGCGTCGTTCTTGACGATCGAGAGGGCAGCCAGAAAAACTGCGCGCTCGTACGGGCGAACGAGTTCATAAAATGCCTCGGTGTTGCCATCGTTGACACACCGGATCAGATGGGATTCGGCCGCGTTGCCCTGAAGCTGAACCGGGATAGAAGAACATCCGTTCAGTGGTTTCGGGTTCTGAGATAACAACTCCGTTCCGCTGCTGGTGGATCTCATCGCGCCACCTCCTTCAGTTGCTGGGTTACGAATTGAGAGCAATTGACTCGAGACACTTGTTTCCGAGCGAGATCACGCAGCAGCGTGACTCCGCGCGAATCGACGAACGACACTCTTTCGAGATCGAGGCTCACGGCTTTCTGGTGCGACAGGGCTTCATCGCTGAGCCTCTGTAACTCTTCGACCCAAGGACCGACCAGCTTGCCTTCTAACTGGAGTTGAATGGCTTTATCTGAGTCGCTGATGATTGAAATCTTGAGCACTGCTAGCTTCCTTCCCGAATACACCTTTGCTAAAGCAGGAGCCGTGCCATTCGTGAGGCGCAATCGAGAAACTCTATGTTTTTGATTTTGAGGGTCTTAGAGAACTGCTGAGGAATTCGCTTCGGAGGGCGCCACGAAGGTTCGTGGGTCAGTTCGTTATGGCTTCGTGGCTACGGGATTTCGTGGCCGGCAGAGTGGGATTCACCGACGCACGCTCGATCCCGAGTTTCTTCATGCGGCTGCGCAGTGTGTTGGGATGCAGATCAAGAATCTTGGCAGCCCCCTGTTCACCTTCAATGACCCAGTCTGTTTTTTGCAGCACGGTCTGAATGTGCCGCCTTTCCACTTGCTCCAGCGATGAAGAATCCCCGATCGCGTCATGGATTTGGTGACGGTCCAAACCCAAGCCTGCAATTTCATCAGTTGACGCCATTGCCGCGCTGGCCGAGGGTAGCAGGTCGTCGCCTAGCTTCAAGATCGGCCCGCGTGACAAGACTACGGCGCGCTCGACAACGTTCTGCAACTCACGAATGTTTCCTGGCCAATCATAGCGAGACAGAAGGTCCATCGTCTCCTGTGCGACGCCAGTGACTTGTTTGCCGAACTGCCGGGCAAACCTCTCCACAAAGAAAGCCGTGATGAGTGGAATGTCGGAGCGTCTTTGACGCAGCGGTGGTAAAACAATCGGAAGAACGTTGAGGCGATAGTAGAGATCAGCCCGGAACCGGCCCTCCTGCACGGCTTTCTCTAAGTCCCGATTGCTGGCTGCAATGATGCGAACGTTTACTTTGATCGTGCGGCTGCTGCCTAGTGGCTCAAACTCGTGCTCCTGGAGAACTCTTAGCAACTTCACTTGCGTGTCAGGCGGAAGTTCGCTGACTTCATCGAGAAATAAAGTCCCTCCGTCCGCGAGTTCAAACCGGCCTGTTCTACGTTCCAGCGCGCCGGTGAATGCGCCTTTCATGTGACCGAACAGTTCGCTCTCGACCAGCCCAGTTGGGATTGCGCCACAATTCAACTTCACCAGGGGACGATGCTTGCGCGATCCGTGACTGTGGATTGCACGTGCGATCAACTCCTTACCGCAGCCTGTCTCTCCCGTGATCAGCACTGTGGAGTCTGTCGGCGCCACGGTCTCTACTCTCTCCAATACATCCAGGATAGCCCGGCTGTTCCCCACGATTTCTTCGAAGTTATGTTCCTTGCTGATTTCTTCCTGCAGATAGACGTTCTCGGCTTCGAGCTTCTTTTGCAGGGTCTGGACCTGCTGCAGAGCGGCCTGCAATTGTGTTTCAGCGCGCTGGCGTTTCAGTTCAGCCGCCGCTCGGGCAGCGAAAATCTTGACTAGATCAATGGCATGCTGGTCGCGATTCATCGGCTTATCATCAAGAATCGCGATATGGCCCATCACCCGCCCCTCGCGGTCGAGCATCGGAACGCCCAGGTAGCTCTCCGCTTCCCAATTGGCTAGGCCCTTATCAAGTGGAAACAGGCTCTGGACCCCTTCCTCGTAGTGGCAAACTTCGCCGCTTAGAACTCTCATGCATGGCGTATCAGCGATATTGAACTCGAACTTGTCTCCGAATTGGTCGCCTTTCCAGAATGCCAGAGCTTTGGCACGCTTTTGATCGTCGCAGTCGGTGATAAACGCGTAGCGAACGCGAAGAGCGCCGGCCAGGTGGCGTACCAGCGAGGGAAAGAAGTCATTTCCAGTTGCAGAAGCCGTACCGACGACAATGGAACGGAAAGTATCCTCCGCAAGATGCCTATCCGTAACGTCGCGGACCAGACCGATTACACCGACCACCTTCCCTTGAGCGTCGCGATGGGGAGCAAAAGTGCAAGACTCCCACAGATCGCGACCGTCCACAGAATGCTTGGGTACCAAGGCATCCGCTACGTGGACGACTTCCCCTTCTAGAGCTCGCTTCAATGCTGCTTCTATACCGCTCGGAACCAGCCGGGGGAACACCTCGGTCGCGACCCTGCCGAGTACTTCTTGTGAGCGCTTGCCAGTGAGCCGCTCCATGAAGGGATTGAAGAGTTGGTAGCGCAGTTCGGAGTCGTAGACGATGATGCCTTCCGCCGCTTCCACTATGATTTCTTGATTAAAGTGAAGGGCCTCACGGAGAGCAAGTTCGTTCTTCTTCTGTTCCGTAACATCCCTTGACAGCGCCAACAGACGCTCCGGCTTTCCGCTTGCGTCATAGATAGGGCTGACTACAACGTCCCACCATCGGGGCTGTCGCGAAGTCCGTGTTTCGAAATAACCGATAAATCGCCCGATGCCTCCATCGTTCGCTGCTTGCACTGCGGCCCTTGCCGACTCTCGATCCGCGCCTTCCCAGAACTCCACCCAGCAACTGTTCAAAAAGGGGCCAATGTCACAGGTTTCCAGCACCTGCATCCCGCCCTCATTGATGAATAACAGGCGGCCTTCAAGGTCGAGAATCTTGATGCAGTCCCGGCTGCAAGCGATCAGCCGGCTCTTGAGCTCCTCACTGGCGCGCAGGGACTCGGCGGCAAGCGCCTTCTCCCGGGCAAGGCGAGCCAGTTCGGCCTTGGCCTCGCCTAGCTGCGATTCAAGCGCTTGCCAGCGTTCCGGATCGTGTTCTGAGACAGTCACACGGGTCCTTCTTCCCTCATTAGTCGAAGGTAAGACGGAGGCTGAACCCGAAGGATGCAGGAAATTTGAAAGGGATATTCGGCTTGACGGGCGGGTCAGGCCGTTCTCTGACGGACGCGGGCCATTACTTCGCTGACGAGGGGCTCGATCGCGTCGGACGGAAGCGTAAAGGAGCCACTCTCGGTGACAATCTGGATGGTCTTTCGGGTGCTATCAACAATAACTTGGCACGTCTTGCACTCGCGCAGGTGCTCCTCCAGATGGGTCCGGAGGTCCATACTTGCAGCATCGTCAATATAGTCCCCTAATTCAGCGAGGAAGTCGGCACAGCTAAGCATCGGTCTTGTCCTGTCGAACAAAGTGTTGGGCCAGACTCTCTCGGAGCATCAGTCTTCCTCGTAAAACCCTCGCTTTAAGAGCGGGAACGCTCAAATCCAGTGCCGCCGCTGCTTCTTCCGTCGAAAGCTGGTTGATATCGCGCAAAAGCACCGCAATCCGGTATTTCTCCGGAAGGCGGAGGACTGCCTCGCGGACAAGTGCATTCATTTGCGAGGCGGCCAATAACCGTTCCGGGTCCTCGGCCCATTTCTGAACCATCCTCGGGCGAAATCCCTCATCGCCTTGCCCTTCTTCGAAAGGTTCCGAAGGCTTACGCTGTCGGAGAAGATCGGTACCAGCATTGATCGCAATGCTGGTGAGCCAAGTCGAGAACTTCGAGCGGCCCTGGAAACGGCCGATATTTTCAAACGCCTTCAAGAACACTTCCTGTGTGGCGTCGTGGGCGTCATCGACATTGCCCAAAAGCCCAGCCAGAGTCCCAAATATCCGCCGAGAATGCCGGCGAACCAACTCCTCAAATCCGTCGATGTTCCCACTCTGAACTCGCGCCACAAGGGTGGCATCCGGGTCTTCGGGAACAGTGGCATTGAGGATGGGACGGGAGTCGTCGGACAAAGGATACAAATCTTTTGGGCCAAATACCCTCCGTGGCGGGAAATCGGACACGGCCCCAATTCCCGCCTGCACAGTGTTCAACATGTTGGCCAGACCCGACACCACTACGGCTTCTGCGACCTGAAGTTCGGTAAAGCCTTGCTTGCAGAGCCGCTCTGTCTCAAAACGTTGACTCGACCGCCCTGGGAGGCTCGCGAGTTTGCGGGTTTCGTCCAGCAAGGCTCGATCGGGGCCCGATATGCTGCTACGCGGATGGCCTTCGACGATCCGGTCAGACTCCTCTAGTGGAATTCCCAGTATGGCTAACACCTGGCTATGTAAGGTCGCGCAGTACGTGTTCAAATTCGAGGCTGAAACAACCAACACAATGCACTCCTTTTGGACACGATTCAACCCGCCTTCAGTAAAGAGGACGGATTCGAGCAACCGCACTTCCGCGTCCAGCAATTCTGGCAACGCGTTCTGTAGCCGGTAGAGGTTCGGTACAAAGCCAAACTGTTCGCGAAGCACGACGTAGGCGCGAGAGTCAGTGCCTGAATCCGGGCTTGAATCCGGGCCTTCATAAGACGAAAAGCTCAGATGCGCCCCGGACGGCTGCGGCCAATCGAGTGGCTCGGGGATATTCAGAAGTTCAGCGGGAGCCGCCGACCTCAATTCCGGGTCAAGCAGCGGGCGTAGTCCATCCGCCACGGTGCAAAGCATCACACCGATGCCGGTCGTCACGATGGCCTCCAGAACAGCCTTTTCGTCGAACCCGGAACTCTTCAATCCCCGAAGATCGCTCTCCGAGACCCAAGGGCCATGAGTTGCAAGTTTGAGGGAGAAGTCGAGAAGTGCGGAGCTGTGGTCGGGCACAGCGGCAAGGGAATGCCCGAACAGCGCCCGGCAATAATCGCTGCCCCGGACGGTCGCCACACCGTTTAGAATCGCGTCCTTCTGATTCCTGCTCAGCCCGTTTTGACGAACGAAAACTGAATCGATGAGCCCCTGCTCGGCCTCGATGGCATGCGGTATGGCACTCTGAACCCGAAACAGGTTCGGCAGAAATCCGTACACTGCAACCAGTTGCGGATATGACCTCGCTGGATCGTTGGAGATGGTCGCAGGCTGACTCATGGACAATCAGGCTGCAGTATATCGCGAGATTCTCCTTCTAACGCCTGCGGCATGGAACAGCAACAATGCCTGGTGTAAACTTGTGCGCACTGCCGGGGGATTGGGGATTTTATGACCTATCTGCGGAACCAACCATACGATGAAAAGGACTTCCCGGCGTTTGCCGCCATACGGGAGCAGTTAGGGTTCTTGCCCAATTTCTTCGTCGAGCAAACTGCGCGTCCGGACATGGTTGCCACTGAGATCGCGATGACAGGGAATCTGATTGTTACGGAAGGCGCCCTGCCGCGACGGCAGAAAGAATATATCTTCCTCGTGTGTTCGGCGGCGAACCTCAGCACCTATTGCGTGACCGCACATTGCGAAATGGTGCGCATGTTGAAGCTTGAGGGCCCAGAACCGGAACAGATCGCGATTGACCACGTTCATGCCAAGATTTCGATTGCCGACAAGGCTCTGTTGAACTTCTGCACCAAGCTCAACAGCCAGCCCTCGAAGATCGGATCGAGCGACATCGAGGCTCTCCGCACGTACGGATTCAGCGATCCGCAAATCCTTGAGGCCATCCTCCTTGTGGGCTGGGCGAAATTTGCCAACATCGTCGCGTTTGGCTTGGGTACTGTGCCCGACTTTGAGAATCGAAGAATCGCAGAAGAACTAGGGAAGGCTCAAGCCGGCATCCGGGAAGGTGCGGTGCCAGCGGTCGGCTAGTGGTCAGAATCCCAAATCGCGTTTCTGCTCGCGCGCAGCGAGGTGATCTTTCAACTTCTGGTAGAACCTCTCACTGACACCAGAAGAGATCTCAAATGCTCGTTCGTCGCCCACGAGCTTTACCACGTTCCTCGTGCCATCCAGGACGGCGCTGCAGTGAGCACAGTCCTTGAAATGAGCGGCCATCGTGGCGCGGAGCCCGGGGTCCACTTCATCGTCAAGATAGCTTGAAATCTGACGCCACACTTCTGCGCATTCGATTTCGATAATCGTTTTGGCCACGCGCCGCTCTCCCATTCTTGACAGCCTGGTCTCCGCATCGGCTGACAGGTTCGACCGCCGACTCGGAGGAATCCATTGTCCTCTTCCCTTGAGACACAGCCACTCCGAAAAGGTGACAATCTTCCTCACTCCAGAAAACCTAGAATTAGCTCACGGCCGGATACCCGGAATCTTGAGCCGAATTCGGTACAGACCGGTTTGCGCACAAAGATAAAGTGCCTTGCCGTCATCGTCGCCCCAGGCAAAGTTATGCGGATGCTCCGGACCGGCAATCGTTCCCAGATGTTTGCCGTCTGGCGAGATGATCCACACTCCGCCGGGACCCGATACGTAGAGATTGCCCTTCTCGTCGACCTTCATCCCATCGAGGGCATCCTCGCCTTCAGCCGAAGTCATATCGAAAAAAACTTTGCTGCTCGACAGAGTTCCATCCAAGTTCACTTCGTATCGCAGGATGATCTTCCTCGTGTCCTCCCAGTTGTCCACGTAGAAGTATTTCTCGTCGGGCGAGAACGCGAGGCCGTTCGGGCCGCTAAGTTCCTTAGTCACCAACTGAATGGTCTTCCCGTCCGGAGACACGCGAAAGACTCCGCTATAAGGCAGCTCTTTCCTTGGATCATCGAAGAACTTCGGCAGTCCAAATGGAGGGTCGGTGAAGTACAACGCTCCGTCCGACTTGTAGACAAGATCGTTGGGACTGTTGAGCCGCTTTCCTTCATAGCGATCGGCCAGCACCGTAAGCTGGCCGTTCTTTTCCAGTCGAACCACGCGACGGTTACCGTGCTGATTGATGGTCAACCGTCCCTGCTTATCGAGCGTGAGCCCGTTCGAGCCGGGCTGACTGTATTCGCCAATGTCCATGCCACGATACCCGCTCTTGGTCATGAAGATCGACAACTGGCCGTCTTGGGTCCAACGGTAGATGAGGTTATTGTTGGGATCGCTGAAGAGAAGGTAGCCGTCGGCCTCTTCCGAGCGCGGCACCCAGATCGGGCCCTCGGTGAACAGGAATCCGCCGGCAAGTTTCTCGATCTTTGCGCCCGCCGGAACGATGTCATCCAATGCGGGGTCTTTCCTGTTGACCTGCGCCGGACTCTCGCTGATGGAAACTTTTGGTGACTTGTAGAAATCCAGTGTCGCCGACTTGACCCAGATGAAATTCTCGGGGCTATACGAGATTGGTCCGTTGATGCCGAACACAGCAAGCTGAATGTGCTGGCCGGGTTGGGCATTCCGCGTGAGGATCACACGATTAGGAGCATTGAATCCTTTAATCACGGGTCCGCCAGGCTGTCCCAAAACTCGCGGCATCTTGCCATTGACCCAGACCTCAGCATAGTCGTCGATCACGATTTCAAAAGCGACGGTCGAGCCGGCAGTGCTGAAGTTGCCGACTTTTTCGGGAATCGTGACGTTGATGCGGTACCAGCTGAAGCAAACCTTGGCTGTGGAGCGCCGCTGGTCAAGAGTCGTGGCCTCGATGGTTTCCCATTGAGAATCATCGAAGCCTGCGGGGCCCGCATGAGGACTGTAGTCGTACGTTCTGATCGGGGCACCGCTCGGCTTTAGGTCGGGGCCTACTGCACGCGAATCGGCGTCCACGATCTTCACGTCGTGGTAGCGCCATTGACCGTTCACTAATTGCACTCCTTCGCGGGAAGCCAGGTCGACCAATGCGTCCGGGCGACCGAAAGGAGGGTCTTGTACCCTCTGGCCTTCCACCCTGAAACTCGTGAGGGACAGAGCTGTGGCCAGCAGCGCCGCAAAGCCCCATGTTTGCCGTCTGCTTGTCATATCGCGCTCGCTTAACGAACCTTCACAACGAAGTAGAGAAATGGATCAGTGACTTCCAGAAACTGGTGCGGCACTCCGTGGGGCACGATGATGACATCGCCTTTGGCGATCTTCCGCGTTTCACCACCATTGATCCCGCTGCCTCGCAGTTCATTCGGTTCAGTGGTCCTGGCGTCAATCGCTTCCCCGCCCGTGATGAATGTGGCGCTGCCCTGCAGCACGTAGATCACGTCCGCATCTTTCGTATGGATTTCCGCCTGCCCAGGTTTTTCCCGCCGGCTAGCGTGGACCATGTAGTTGCGGCCATCGCTTCCGTCGAACAGCACCGCTCCCTTGGAGAAGGCTTCCTCGACTTTGCTTTTCTCCCAATAGGACACAGCGGGCGCAGGGTCTCCGCTCATTACGTTAGTCTCGAACGCCTTGGAACCGGCGATCGCTAGCTTCTCGTCCTGATCCGCAGTGGCTGCCCCGCTCACGCCGACACCGCCTACGATCTGACCGTCGACAACAATGGGGATGCCGCCGATCAAGGGTGTGAAATTTTCCAGAGCCGTCATCACCGTGCGGCCTTTCCCGCTGGAATTGATCAGCTCTTCAAAAAAGCGTGTCGGCTTCTTGAACATGACGGCAGTCTTTGCTTTGCCGATGGAGATGTTGGCGCCTGCGGAGAAAGTTCCGTCCAACCGTTCCAGCGCCATCAAGTTGCCGCCATCATCGACGACGGCGATCACTCCGCCTGGTGCCTGCAACGCTTGTGCTTCAGCCTTCGCGGCGGCGATGACTTGCTCCGCACCTTGCAGCGTCAGCGTCTTCTTCTCGACAGTTTGCGCTACGCCAAAACTCGCAATGAAGAGAATTGCGGTCACTAACCCCGCGCATCGAATCGATTTGCTCTGAGTATTCATGGCTCTCTGCCCTCCCTACTGTTTGAAGGGCGCGACGCCCAGGTTCGGATCTGCTCGCGCCCTTCGGACGATCGTTCCCTACATAACGGGCGAGCTAAAGCTTGCCTCGCCCAGGTTTGCCTCCGCCCAAGCGCACCAGATAATCACTTTGGAGACGTTCTTCACATAACTGGGAACAACGATCTCCTTCTGGTACTTGTCGCCGATAAAGGCTTTCTTCTTGAGTTTGTCGAGGTCGTAAACGTTGCCTTCCGAGTCGACAACTCGCCAGTGCGGATCCGGAGTGTCCGGAACAACGAAGTCGTCCGACAGCGTAAGGACGCTCTTGCCATCGCGCGTGCTGTGGGTGACGTGCCCCTTGTTTGCCTTCGGGCCCTGGAACTGGCTCGATGTGTGCATATCTTGGGCGAAGGCTGAGACGGCGAACAGCATGGTCGTCATCAGCAGGCCCCGGAGGAGAAACTGCATTGCCTTATTCATGTTCATTCCTTTGCCTCGTTCTGGAGAATTGATTCGTGCGCCTGCTCACGCACTGGGCGATGAATCGTTAACGATTCGCGAACCCGATTTTGATGTGGGCTCATGTGCCGTGCTGAACTGCTCACGTGGCAGTAGGATTCGGAACTGCCACGAAGGTTTCACAGGCTTAGTGACGACTGCAGAGCCCGCTTGAAACCGTCGCCTCCCGAACACTGCATGACCTACCGACAAATTAAGGCGGTGAAAACGGTCGTGTCACCCGACCTGATGATCGTAGAAATGGGTAGCGCCGAAGTTGCGCGGGAGTTGGTTGGCTAGATGGAAGGGTCCTCACGCCAGAGGCGTGACCATGTGTGACCATCACATTCCAGATCTGCAATGGCTGTACTGCCCTCGGTGACGGAGTGGGGAACGGGGGCATGCCCCTGAGTTCCTTGCGATCGAAGGTTCTGTTCTTCTATGTCATCCTCCACGAGCGAATTCCGGGTAGAGGGTCATTCCGCCATCTACGAAGAGCGTGATTCCGTTTACGTATTCCGATTCGTCGGAAGCAAGCCAAGCCGCGGCTGCCCCAATGTCCATAGGTTCACCCACGCGCTTGTAGGGGATCAACTCTAGCAGCTTCTCCTCTGCCGCCGGCGTGTCCCAGGCCGCCCGATTGATTCTGGTCTTGATGGCTCCCGGTCCGATGCTGTTGACCCGAATCTTGTTCGGGGCGAGTTCCTGCGCAATGCTCTTCATTAACATCATGACGCCGCCCTTCGAGCTGGCATAGTTAACGTGTCCCGCCCAGGGAATCACTTCGTGTACAGAACTGATACAAATGATCTTGCCGGCCGACTTGGAGCGCTCCGGCACGACACCCCGCCGCAGAAACTCTCGGACCGCTTCTCGCGCACAGAGGAATTGGCCGGTCAGATTGATGTCGATGACGCGCTGCCACTGCGCTAGCGTCATGTCGACCAGCGGTGCATCCTGTTGAAGGCCGGCGTTGTTGACCAGGATATCCACCGTGCCATAACGCTCGATGACTTGGCGAAACATGTTCTTGACTTCCTCTTCTTTGCTTACGTCGGCCTTCACTGCCATGGCACAGCTACCCAGATCATTGATCTCTTCCACGACTTTGTTTGCGCCATCGACCGTGCTTGAGTAATTCACGGCCACCCTCGCGCCTTGCGCGGCTAGTGCGACAGCGATGCCGGCGCCGATGCCAGAGCTTGACCCGGTAACCAGCGCTACTTGATCCTTCAATGATTTGCGTGTGTCGTTCATAGTCATAAGTTTTGTCGTAGTGTTTTCTCGTCGTGTCCCATGTGATTCGGATCCCTGCGATCCGTGACATTTGCAGAGCACAAGGTTTGAGCCGCGACCACCTCGGTCTATCGCTGCGAAGAATGAAGTTCCCCGTGTCACTTCTCCGCAACTACCGAATCACATCGGCCAGATTCCATGAACAGCATCGAGCAGATCCGGGTGGCAGACGCGTTGAACCTGGCGCTAGAACCCGTGCTGCCTGTTGTGACACCGCCGCAGCCGCCCAAACTGGGCGCTTTGGCATCCTTGAGAAATCATTGGCCCGAGTATGTGATGGAGACAGGGTTGCTCGGTGCCTTCATGGTCTCAGCATGCGTTTTCGGGGCACTGTATGAATTTCCTCAATCTCCGGTCCATCAAGCGATCACGTCAGCCTTCCTGCGGCGCGTTCTGATGGGTGTATCCATGGGGTTGACTGCGATCGCCATCATCTATTCTCGGTGGGGCAAGCAGTCGGGAGCCCACATCAATCCCTCAGTGACGATCACCTTCCTTCGATTGGGGAAAATCAAGCTTTGGGACGCTGTCTTCTATATTGCTGCGCAGTTCACTGGGGCGGCGTTAGGCGTTTTTCTAGTGGCCCAGTTCCTTGGCCGCCAGGTCTCGGACCCGGCTGTCCGTTACGTGGTCACAACGCCCGGACCTCGGGGACCATGGGTGGCTCTGCTGGCCGAGTTCGTCATCGCAGCGGGCATGATGTCCGCCGTGCTGTATTTCTCCAATCATCACCGCCTGGCTGGCTACACAGGCCTCTTCGCCGGCCTTCTGGTCGCGACGTACATAACGATTGAGGCGCCGTTCTCCGGAATGAGCATGAATCCCGCGCGGACGTTCGGCTCTGCGCTTCCGTCGGGGATATGGGAGGGATTCTGGGTCTACCTCATCGCGTCCCCAATGGGCATGCTTGCCGCCTCCGAGTTCTACCTGTGGCGGGCGGGGAAGATCGCGGTCAAGTGCTGCAAGCTCCACCACAACAACACCAAACGCTGCATCTTCTGCGGAGCCAACGGAGGATTCGCATCATGACTGATAATCGTTACGACGTGATCATCATCGGAACCGGAGCGGGAGGTGGAACGCTCGCTTACCACCTGGCTCCGTCCGGCAAGCGCATTCTGATCCTCGAGCGCGGCGACTACGTTCCTCGCGAGAAGGCGAACTGGGATCCTCAGGTCGTCAACGTCGACGCCCACTACAACACCAAAGAGTCGTGGCTCGATAAGGATGGCAAAGAGCTTCATCCGCATACGAATTATTACGTCGGCGGCAACACCAAGTTCTACGGTGCCGCTCTGTTCCGGTTGCGTAAAGAAGACTTCGGTGAACTGCGCCACCACGGCGGCATCTCGCCTGCCTGGCCGATCAGTTATGACGATCTGGAGCCGTACTATACGCAAGCCGAGAATCTCTATCGGGTACATGGGAACCGCGGAGAAGATCCGACCGAACCGCCGGCCAACGCTCCCTATCCCTGGCCTGCCGTCAGTCATGAGCCGCGCATTCAGCAGTTGTCCGACGACTTCGCACGTTCGGGTCTGAAGCCCTTCCACGTGCCGGTCGGAGTGATGCTCGACGAGAAGAACCCGCACAAGAGCCGCTGCATCCGCTGCAATACCTGCGATGGCTTTGCCTGCCTGGTGGGTGCGAAGTCCGACGCGCAAGTTGTGTGCATAGATGAGGCGATCAAACATTCCAACGTAACGCTATTGACGAACTCGCTGGTGAAGCGGTTGGACACTGATGTATCGGGTCGTGAGGTGAAAAGCGTGGTTGTGGAGCACAACGGCGTCGCGGAGAGCTATTCCGCCGATATAGTAGTCGTTTCTTGTGGCGCGATCAACTCCGCTGCGCTGCTATTGCGCTCCGCCAATGACAAGCACACACGCGGGTTAGCCAACGGCTCCGACATCGTGGGCCGCCACTACATGGGACACACCAATTCGGTGATGATGGCGATCTCGAAGTGTCCCAACCCCACGATCTTTCAAAAGACACTCGGAGTCAATGACTTCTACTTCGGCTCGAAAGACTTCGAGTACCCCATGGGGCACATTTCGTTTGTCGGCAAATTGGACGCAATTACCCTGAAGGCCGGCGCACCGGCTATTGCCCCGAATTTCACTCTGGAACTGATGGCAAAACACTCGCTTGACTTCTGGCTCACGTCCGAAGACCTGCCCGATCCGAGCAATCGCGTCACTATAGGCCGTGACGGCAAGATCGTTCTCACCTACACGCCAAATAACCTGGAGGCGCACGAACGATTGAAAGACAAGCTGAAGCAAGCCATGAAGCAGACGAACTGCACCATGCATGGTCACGAGTGCCATCAAGGACTGTTTGGGCGACACTTGTACGTTGGACAGCAGATTCCACTTGCCGGCGTGGCCCACCAGAACGGTACCATTCGATTTGGACACGATCCGAAGACCTCAGTTCTGGACCCAAACTGTAAGGCACACGACGTCGACAATCTCTACGTTGTGGACGGGAGTTTCTTCCCGTCAAGCGCCGCAGTCAATCCGGCGCTCACCATCATGGCCAACGCACTTCGAGTGGGCGACCACCTGATGAAGCGGTTGGGTGTTTCCAGCAAGGAATATGAGCAAAACCTACGACAGGACCGGGAACTCGCGGTCAGCCGGTAAGTAGAACATGAAGCCACTTTTTCGACCACATCGCCTTCGCCAGAGCGTGTTAGCAGTCGCTGTGCTGTCGCTAGTCCTTCTTGTTCCCCAGGCGTTGCCCCAACAGGGACATGCTCTAGTTGACGGCGTGGACGCCATCGGAATCACAGTGTCCGACATGGATCGCGCTGTGGATTTCTATTCCAAGGTACTCACGTTCGAGAAGGTATCGGACAACGAAGTCGCCGGCGAGAACTATGAGCATCTCGAAGGCGTGTTCGGATTGCGAATGCGCATTGTACGAATGAGACTCGGCGACGAGTTCATCGAACTCACGGAGTATCTCGCTCCGAAGGGTCGCCCGATCCCGGTTGATTCACGCAGCAACGATCGATGGTTTCAGCACATCGCGATCATAGTCAGCGACATGGACAAGGCTTACGCGTGGTTAAGGCAGAACAAGGTCGAACACGCTTCGTCAGGACCACAGCGGCTTCCGGACTGGAACAAGAACGCAGCGGGCATTTCGGCGTTCTACTTCAAGGATCCAGATGAGCACCCGGTCGAGGTGTTGCAGTTTCCTCCGGACAAGGGCCTGGAGAAGTGGCACCGCCCCTATTCCAACGACAAACTGTTTCTCGGGATCGACCATACCGCAATCGTGGTGTGGGACACCGACGCCAGCGTCAGGTTCTATCGCGACCTGCTCGGAATGCACATCGCCGGAGAGAGCGAAAATTACGGAACCGAGCAGGAGCATCTGAACAATGTGTTCGGCGCCCATTTACGTATCACCGCGCTGCGCGGCGCAAGCGGGCCGGGGATCGAATTGCTGGAGTATCTGACGCCCCGCGATGGGCGGCCTTTCCCAACGGACGAACAGGCCAGCGACATTGTTCACCGGCAAACGATTCTCTTGACCCGAGGTGCCGAAGCCGCGGCTCGCCAATTGCAGACGAGCCGGGTGAACTTTGTCTCTTCTGGCGTGTTTGTGAATCAAACTGGAGAGTTGGGATTCAGCAAAGCATTTCTAGTACGCGATCCCGATGGCCACGCAGTCGAAATCGAGGAGAAATAGAGGGTATGAGCCGAGGCATTTTGCACACTGCGCCAGAAATAGGCAGCTTGTTTTCAAATGTGGAGATTCGGGACGTCTCCCACCGCGATATGCTGTCCGATCAACCAACCCTCGCCGACCTCATACTTCCGGGCACCGGCCGCTCCTTCTCAGAAGAATTCACGTGCTTGCTTAGGTTACTTTGCGCAAAAGGAGAGCCTGAATGACCCAGGAAGAAATCAGGCTTTCGGAATCGGGCACGCGCAAAAAACACTGGAAGCGCTGGGGCCCTTATCTCAGCGAACGTGCCTGGGGCACGGTCCGCGAAGACTACAGTTCCGGCGGCACCGCTTGGGAGTATCTGTCTCACGACCATGCCCGTTCGCGCGCCTATCGCTGGAACGAAGACGGACTGGCGGGGATCAGCGACCGGAAACAGACGATCTGTTTTGCGTTAGCTCTGTGGAATGAGCGGGATCCCATCCTGAAAGAACGGATTTTCGGTCTGACGGGCAACGAAGGCAATCACGGCGAGGATGTGAAGGAGTACTACTTCTACCTCGAGTCAACGCCCACGCACTCCTACATGAAGTACCTCTACAAGTACCCGCAAGCGGAATTCCCCTACGGTCAGCTTGTGGGAGAAAACCGGCGCCGCGGCAAGAACCAGCCCGAGTTCGAACTGCTCGATACAGGAGTGTTCGACGACCACCGCTATTTTGATGTGTTCGTGGAGTACGCCAAGGCCGACACTGAGGACATCCTGATCAAGATAACCGTCGCGAACCGCGGGCCGGAAACGGCGAATCTTCGCCTGCTGCCGACAGTGTGGTTCCGGAACACATGGTCGTGGGGGAACTCAGACCGTCGGCCAGAACTCCATGAAGTACGTACGGCTCCCGATCCGGTCATGGAACTGAATCATGGACGGCCGGGCAATCGCTGGCTATATTGTGAAGGCTCTCCAGAACTCCTTTTCACCGAAAATGAGACTAATACCCAGCGGTTGTTTGGCGTCGCAAACCGCACTCCTTACGTCAAAGACAGCATCAACGACTACGTTGTGCATGGCGCAAAGGAAGCCGTGAATCCCGATCATGCTGGCACGAAGGCTGCAGCTCACTACAAGCTCACGGTGAGCGCGGGCGAAACCGTCGTTGTCCGCCTTCGTCTGACTGACTCCGACTTCAAAGGCAAGAACGTCTTTGCCAGCTTCGACAAGACTTTCGCCCTCCGCCAGCGCGAAGCTGACGAGTTCTATGCCACGGTGATTCCGCAAGATCTTTCTGAAGACGCGCAAAACGTCATGCGCCAGGGTTTTGCCGGCATGCTGTGGTCCAAACAGTTCTATCACTACGTAATCAAAGACTGGCTGCAAGGTGATCCGGGCAATCCTCCCCCTCCCCCCGAACGCAAGAACGGCCGCAACCACGAGTGGACTCACTTGTACAACGCAGACGTGATTTCCATGCCGGACAAGTGGGAATACCCGTGGTATGCGGCCTGGGACCTTGCCTTTCACTGCATCCCGCTTGCGCTCGTGGATTCTGACTTCGCGAAGGAACAGCTCACACTGATGCTGCGCGAGTGGTACATGCACCCCAACGGTCAGATTCCCGCCTACGAATGGGCGTTCGGCGATGTCAATCCGCCGGTGCACGCCTGGGCCGCGTGGCGCGTCTACAAGATCGACAAAAAGCGCAAGGGCAAAGGCGATCGCGCCTTCCTGCAGCGTGTCTTCCACAAGCTGATGTTGAACTTCACCTGGTGGGTGAACCGCAAGGATGCAGAGGGCATGAATATCTTCCAAGGCGGTTTCCTGGGTCTCGACAACATCGGCGTGTTCGACCGTAGCGCCCCCTTGCCTACTGGCGGATACATCGAACAATCCGACGGAACGAGTTGGATGGCGATGTATACGCTCAATCTACTGGCCATCGCGCTCGAACTGGCGAAGGAAGAGCCCTGCTACGAGGACGTCGCCAGCAAGTTCTGGGAGCACTTCGTCTACATCGCCCATGCGATGGGCCATCGAGGCCATGACGGCATGGGACTGTGGCACGAGGAAGACGGCTTCTTCTATGACGTGCTCAAGCTGCCCGACGGCTCGCATTTTCCCATGAAGATTCGATCCATGGTGGGCTTGATTCCGCTTTTTGCAGTAGAGACGTTGGAACCCGATGTTCTCGATAAGCTGCCCGATTTCAAGAGGCGTCTGGAATGGTTCATCGACAACCGTCCCGACCTCACCGGAAACTTGGCTTGCATGCGTACAGAGGGAATGGGTGAGCGCAGATTGTTGTCCATCGCTAGCCATGACCAGCTGCGCAGCATTCTAAAGTTCATGTTGGACGAGCGCGAATTCCTCTCGCCATACGGCATCCGTGCCCTGTCGCAATACCATCGCGGCAACCCCTACACTCTCCACGTGGACGGGATGGAGCACCGCGTGGACTATGATCCCGGTGAGTCGTCGACTGGGCTGTTCGGCGGAAATTCCAACTGGCGTGGGCCCATTTGGTTTCCGTTGAACTACTTGCTGGTCGAGTCGCTCCAGAAGTTTCATCACTACCTTGGCGACGACTTTCAGGTTGAGTTCCCCACCGGATCGGGAAAGATGATGACTCTATGGGAAGTAGCGGGAGAACTTTCGCGTCGGATGACGAACATTTTTCTTCGCGATGAAAATGGCCGCCGGCCGGTGTTCGGCAATCTCGAAAGGTTCCAGACCGATCCTCACTGGCGCGACTTGGTTTTGTTTCATGAGTACTTCCACGGCGATTCGGGAGCCGGAGTTGGAGCGAGCCACCAGACCGGATGGACAGGCATAGTCACGAAGTTGATGCAGCAAAGCGGGGAATCCAGCAAGCGCAAGCAAGCGCAACGACAATCGGCGCCGGCCACCGTAGCTGCAGACTGAATTCATAAGGGAGAGATGGAAATGAAAGCGATCAGTGTATTCCCAGGAAAACCTAACAGCGTACATGTAGCCGATTTGCCAAAGCCGTCGATTGATCAAGTCCCCAACGGCCGCGGCGTCCTGGTCAAAGTTCTGCGCGTTGGTGTGGACGGAACCGACAAAGAGATCAACGCCGCTGAGTACGGCGCGGCGCCTCCTGGGTATGATTTTCTCGTCATCGGCCACGAGGGCTTCGGCCAAGTAGAAGCCGTCGGCCCGAATGTCACCGAGTTGAAGCCGGGCGACTATGTCGTAGCTACAGTGCGACGGCCGGGCAAGAGCATCTATGACCTGATCGGCACAAGCGACATGACCACCGACGATACCTACTACGAGCGGGGCATCAACCTGCGGCACGGCTACCTGACGGAATATTACGTAGATGACGTCGAATTCATCGTCAAGGTGCCGAAGGGCCTCAAGCGCGTCGGAGTGCTGTTGGAGCCCACTACGGTGGTCGAAAAAGGAATCCACCAGGCCTACGAAATCCAACGCCGGCTCAAGGTATGGCGTCCACGGAAGGCTGCCGTCATGGGGGCCGGGACCATCGGTCTGCTGGCTACTCTCGTTCTGCGCTTAAAAGGCCTGGACGTGACCACATTGGGCCGCACCCCCAAACCTTATCTGAACTCGAATCTGATCGAAGAACTCGGAGCACGATACCTGTCCACTAAGGACATACCGATAACCGATGCGGCCAAGGAATACGGCCCGTTCGATCTGATTTTTGAGGGCACCGGTAACTCTGCGGTGGTGTTCGATAGCATGCAGGCGCTGGGCAAGAACGGCGTGCTGGTACTGGCAAGCGTCACAGGTGGAGACAAGATGATCCAGATCCCTGCGGACCGGATCAATCTTGAATTTGTTCTCGGCAACAAGGTGATGGTCGGCACCGTAAACGCCAATCGCGAATACTTCGAGATGGGTGTCGGCGACATGGCACAGGCGGAAGCCGAGTATCCGGGATGGCTCAGCAAGCTTCTCACCGACCCAGTGAAGGGCCTGGAGAACTACACCGAGTTGTTCCAGAAACTCACATCGCCGAATGGGGCCATCAAGGTGTTCTGCGAAGTGGCGTAAGACCTGACCCAGTCAACTGAAAACTTTTGACCGGGCCACGCCAAGTCGTGCCCTGCCGGTTGTCACTTTCTGGTTTTGACTACGTCTCACCGAAAGAAGGTATCCGCTGGGAGAAGGCAATTGATGATTCAGTTCACGAAAGAAACATGCGGCGACCTGGACGCCGCACTTCGCCGGGAGTGGCTTGAAACCAACGGACTCGGCGGCTTTGCTTCGTCGACCATCATCGGGCTGAACACCCGCCGTTATCACGGGTTGCTGGTGGCCGCCACGAAGCCGCCTGTCGGCCGGGTTGTCATGCTCTCCAAATTGGAAGAGACACTCTTCATCGAGAGCCAGCCGTTTGATCTTTCCGCGAATTGCTATCCTGGCGTCGTCCACCCGCAGGGGTTTCGATACCTCAAGCAGTTTCGCCTCGATCCGTATCCCGTCTTCACTTACGAAATCGAGGGCATTGAGATCGAGAAATCCGTGTTCATGATCCACGGCGAAAACAGCACGGCAGTGAACTACGAAGTGAAGAAGAACAATCATCCGGAGCGGATCAAGAACCTGCGCCTTGAGCTCAGGCCGCTGATCGCATTCCGCGACTATCACAGCACCACTCACGAGAATGGATCGATCAATCGAGAGATAGAACAACGAACCGGACTGGCGACTGTCACTCCTTACCAGGGACTACCTCCACTGCATCTGGCTCACAACGCTCTCGAACTGAGGAAGACAGGCGACTGGTATCGGAACTTTGAGTATGACGTGGAGCGAGAACGCGGTCTGGATTTTGCTGAAGATCTTTTCAATCCGTGCCTCTTGCGTTTCGACTTGCGACTTCGCCGCCAAGCCTCGGTCATCGCCTCCACGGAACCGCATGATGTTGCCCAAGTGCCTGAATATCGGCAGGCAGAAATCACGCGACGTCGAATTGTGACGGTATCGTCGCCTATCGCTTCTGTGCTGGATCATGATGCCTTCGCCCAGGATCTTGCCAATGCCGCCGATCAGTACATCGTGTCACGGGGCGATCAGAAAACGGTCATCGCCGGATATCACTGGTTCAGCGATTGGGGCCGCGACACGATGATCGCTTTGCCCGGCCTCACCTTGCCGACGGGCAAGCATGAAATCGCGCGCAGTCTTCTGCGCACTTTTGCCAAGCACGTCGATCAGGGAATGCTGCCGAACCGTTTCCCGGACGCAGGTGAAACGCCGGAATACAACACCGTGGACGCGACGCTCTGGTTCTTCGAAGCAGCTCGCGCTTATCTTGCCTACACCGGCGATTTAGAGTTCGTGCGCAACGAGCTCTATCCCGTATTCGCTGACGTCATTGCCTGGCACGTGCGCGGTACACGTTACGGAATCAGAGTAGATTCCAGCGGATTACTTTCCTCGGGCGAGCCCGGCGTTCAGCTTACCTGGATGGATGCGAAGGTCGGCGATTGGGTCGTGACGCCGCGCCGTGGCAAGCCCGTTGAAATCCAGGCGCTCTGGTACAACGCACTCTGCATTATGGAAGACTTGGCCCGCAAATTCGCGGACGAGCCGGGTCAAAAGCGTTACCGCAACATGGCCACGGTTGCGAGTTGGACTTTCAACCGCCTCTATTGGAACGAGAATATTGGCTGCTTATACGACGTCACCAATGGCGCACCGCCGGACCCGTCCATCCGCCCGAACCAGATCTTTGCCGTTAGCCTGACCCACAGCATGTTGTCACCCGAACGTGCGAAGTGCGTGGTGCAGAAAGTTCAAGAGCATCTGCTCACTCCGTATGGTCTGCGTAGCTTGGCGCCCACCGATCCGCAATACCGCGGGCGATATACTGGTCGCCCCACTGAGCGCGACGGTGCCTATCATCAGGGAACGGTATGGCCTTGGTTGCTCGGACACTTCATCACCGCATACATAAAGGTTAACGGAGGCAGTGAAACCGCACGTCGCCAAGCAGGCGAATGGTTGGTGCCGTTGAGGGAGCATCTCACGGAGGGTGGCTTAGCGCACATCTCAGAGATCTTCGATGGCGACGCTCCCCAGTTGCCTCGCGGCTGTATAGCCCAGGCCTGGAGCGTCGCGGAGATTCTGCGAGCTTACATCGAGGATGTGAAAGGCATTCGCCCGGCACCGGCCGTCGAGAGACCGGAGCCGCAAGCTCGTCTGCAAGCCAAAGACCGAGTGGACGCTAGGGACGCAACTCCACAAGCTCTAGCTTAAGGCGGAACTCCTTATTGGGCCGTCAATCGCCTCGCTTCTCGGAACCAGACCTAAGACCGCTCAAGCTCATGTTGTAACTTGCGACTGCGGGCCTTCATCGCAGGCGTACCGCTCCGCGTTGCTTCTCGCAGGATCTCAATCACTGTGGATCGAATACTTGCGTCAGCGTGGGCTAAATCGGCGAGGCCTTGAAGAGCGAAGGTTTTGACTATCGAACTCCTGTCTTGCATATAGCTGTTTAATAAAGATATCGCGCGCTGTCGTTCTTTGGAGTTCAACGCGAGCCGTGGAACCATGACAGCTAAATGCCAACGCAACTCTTGCTCCTTAGTCTCACCCAGTAAACCCAACAGTTCTTTCCTATACGGTGCGAGCAGCTCAGGATTGTTTCGCGTAACCTTTTCGGCCGCGTCTGCAGCCCTCATCCGCACGAGGCGATCTTTTGACCATAAGCCCACGATCAATTTAGGAAAAAGTTGCAGATTCTTGGAGACCATCGTCCCTACCTGGTCAGAGCGGCCAATCGATCGTCGGTCCCCACCTTTCAAAAGCTCCAGGATGTTCTTTGCGGGCATTAGGAAGAATGGTACTGCAGTCAAGGTTCCTTCCCGTAAGGCATACGCTGCGAAACCTCATAAGAAGATCAGATCAAGCCATTCGGCACGACAAAGATCCGGAAGTAGGGGAGGAGTTGTCGGCTACCCGAAGTTATCCAGAAGCAGTCTTCTGGGAAGTTGGCGTTGAGAGGCCCGCAAAGACGCAATGCCAGTACGTGCCAAGATGCGAACTGGCCTATCCTATTTGCGAGCCGCGCGGGCAGTTCACTCCGGGTAGCTCTGTGCGAGGCGGCCATACTCGCGACTTGCATCAAGAAGGTCTCCAACGGATGCGGGTTGGACACCCCGTGCGCGGTTGAGGTCTCCAATCTCAAACGCTATCCGCCATTGCTGGAACAGCACACGGTAGGCGTCAAAGAGATTGAGCTTAGGGTCGTAAATGTGAGTCGCTTCGGAAGTTACGCCGTTGAGCTCCACAATCTTTATGTTGCGGCCCGCCATGAAGTCTTGTCGCGAAGGAACACGAATATCAAAACGTCCGAAGAAAAAACCGTCGAATGTTTTGGCGATCCGGTCAATGACTTCTTCCAGAGACGGCGTTATGGTGTCCCCACCGTCGAGAAAGATGGCCCCTCGGCAATGAGTCCCAATCTCGACCAACTGAACTCTCTCCCCCGCCGCCGGGACGTCTTGAATCCGCTCTGCATTCTTGCGCCGATAAAAATCTGACATACATACGGCACGGTCATCGGCGAGGATCAATTCTTCCAGCGTTCGTTTTCCATCCCCGAAAAGGATCGGCATCCGTTTCTCCGTCACTGAGAGAATCCGGCCGCGCTCATCACCGGGGTAGCGATAATAGAAGACTCCATACTCTTCGCCGGGAACATATTCCTGCAGAATGACCGGGTAAGCCGCAAGCGTCAGATACTCACGCAGCTTCCCCGGCGATCGAACAATCGACACTCCCGACCCTCGCTGCCCGGCATCAGGTTTCAACACGACTGGGAACTGCAGCCCATGCTGCCTTATGAATTCCTCGGCCTCGGCGATTCGGTGGATAGGGTCTTTGCATGCCAGGAGAGTGGACCACGGCAACCACGCAGCGGCATCTTTCAATTTGTCCAGGATCTGATGCTTGGACTCGCCCACGAATCCACCGGATGGAATCGCTGGGTTGGCCGCGGTAAACAACGTCCAACTTCGGAACTTGATGCCAAGATAAGCGATGTACGCAATCACCGGCGGATAGAACAAATAAGGAGGCCAAAACTCCCAGCGAGACCAACGCCTCACACGCCCGACCAGGTTGCGTCGCCATCGAATCCAGGCGAATGGCCGGCTTGGGGCAACAGAGTCGAGTTCTAATGCGATAGGCATGATTCAAATGGCTGAACAGCCGACCTCGCTCACCACGAGATTCGGGATGACAGGTCTTTTTCTGTCAATTTCTATCTCTGTTGGATCAGCCGGATTCATGGTGCATGGACTTCCGCGGAAATGGCACATCCGTACGCTTCCGGAGCTGACCATAACTTCGGTATAGCTCAGAGTCCGCACATCTTCCCGGTGGACGCACAGACTGAACGGCCCCGGTCCACCTGCGTGCGAACCTTGAAGTCTTCGCAGCCAGCGCACGGAACCAGCGTCCGATTCATTGCGTGCCGTGCGGCATGCTGCCCCACGCAGGCTTTCGGCTCGCTCGTCCGAGAGGCTTGAGGAAAACCAGTGCCGTGCCTCCCACTCGTGGACCAGGCACTCAAGCTGAGCCGAATCCCAACGCCACTCCCAGATTTCCTGTTCGAATGGGAATACTCCCACGAGCCGAAACGGCATCATTCCTGCGAAGTTCGAAACGCTAAACACTTCATGCAAGTCCGATAGCGATCGCGAATCAATCAGAGTCGGGATCACGCGTCCTCTGCTCCGTCTCCTGGTAGCAGCGATGCCGTGCGGAGCGATGTCATTCCAATTCAGCAGTGCGAGCGCGATCCCATATTCGTTGGTGGCAAGCCACGTGCCAGTATCGCCGTCGCCGGGATAGATCGCCCTGGTGCCGTCGAATTCATGGATCTCAGGAGGAAGCCCGGCACCCCGTGCGATTTTCTCGTCACGGTTCATCGCGATATATGTGTCGTTGCCGGTAACGACAGTCAGAGTGCACATAAGCCCACCGCCCCTGGGTCTCGAACAGAGCCTCGAGCACTCTCGCGCTTCCGAATCCACCCACCGAATGATCTGAAGCTCTTGCTCAGCAGCCACGGAGCGAACAGTAGTAAGGCAGTCAGCAGCCACGGGAGGAATTTCTGATGGCCGGAGGATGTTTTGGGAAGGAATCGCCAGATGGCAAAGATCGCCGAGACCCAGATCGCTGAGCAGACCGCTGTCGTCTTAGCAAACAGCCGAACTGGAAACCCTAACGCGCCGGCGGCTACATAAAGAGGTAGACGGCTGCCGGGAATCGCGCGGCTTACGACGAGGGCCATTGATCCATGTTTCGCGAACCACCCTTCAGCCTTGGCGATTGACTGTGGCCTTAAGTGTTTCTGCAGCCAGCGAGACTGCGCGGTGCGCCGCCCGAAGCCGGAGCCCAGACCATACAACCCCATATCTCCTACCCAGATACCGAGGAAGGTTGTCAGAAGTCCGATCCACGGGTCCAAGCGTCCGCTGGCAGACAGGGTCGCCGCCAGCAGGGTCGCTCCATCTTCGTAAATGAAGGTCGCGAGAAAAATGGAGAGCGCCAGGGCCGCCTGCGTCTCCGGAATTGAATGAGAGGAAAGCATGGTCGGTTACGCTCGTTCCGCAGTTTCTGTTTCCAGATGCTTCAATGTCGACGGGGCAATGCCAAATTCGTACGGTAGTTTCAGTCCGACTCCCGCACACAGGATTCTGAGAATGGCGTAGTGGTGGATGGCGTGCCCGACGCAGAACATCACTTCCCGAGCCAGGTTCGACCTCACCGCTTCCGCCTCGGTTTCGCCATAACCCACGCTGTACGTCACCGCGCACTCACTTTGAAGAATTTTGTTAGAAAGGCCTCCGAATTCGTCGATCAGACCTTCGGTTACGAGACGCGCACACGTCACCGAGCTCTCCAGTTGCGGGTTCCGACGCCGCTGATCGTAGTTGACCTGGCCAGTCCGAATTCCTTCCCCCAAACAGAGAAAGTGATCGAGCACGTGCCGGTAGTGGGCTCCTAAGGACGCCGTGAACTCTCCTTCAAGCGGGCGAGAGTACATTTCGTCGCCAATGCCCTCCAGAAAGATGCAGCCCTGTTGCAGGACATCCTTAACCGCAGTATTCAATGACTGAGCGAGCATGTCAGAACCTTTTCCCCAATGCCGGAATTTGCATACGGTGCAAGAACAGAGCGATGCCGCTCGTCACAAACACGGCGATGGCGAGGAAGAACAGAAGTCCCTTATCTCCCTGTACCTCGATCCCAAGAAACGTTAGGTGGCTAACGATAGCCCCGCCCGTAGCCGCCAGTGCCAGGACAGCTCCCGCCCAGACGAAACGCGGTGTCAGCAGCAGCACGGCGGCGATCAACTCCATAATTCCCGATCCAATGCGCGCCGAGACCTCCACCATGCCGCTCGACGCGATCGGGACGTAGCTGTGGATGAATATCCCGAGCTTCGTGAAGATGTAGATCGATTCCGGCGCCGCCGTGAACTTGAAGAAGAGCGTTTGCAGCAAGATGACTGCTGCGACAATTCGGCAAGCCCAACTGAAGACCAAGATCGGAGTGGTCATTGGCCTACTCATGGTTGAGATGATTTGGGTGCTCATGATGCGCTCCTCTACTTGCCGTACTTTTCGACGAGGCCAGGCCAATTCTCGTCAGCCTTCTTCAGCATGCCTTGCTGGTCCTGGTTGAATTTGTTCTTGATATCAAGGTCGTATTGCATCAGCAGCCGTCCATTTACGATCTGCCACGCCTCGATCTTGATTGGGGCCCGTGTGCTATGGGTCACGCCGTATGCGCAGTAGCCGCCGAACTGCGGCTCGTACTTGGCCGGCTCTTTGTCAAAGGTGGCTTTGTGTTCCGAGGATGCGAAGTAGTACTTTGCCCCACGATATTCAGACTGAAATTGCGCGTTGCCCTTGACCGGCCGACTGTCGGTAAAAAAGGCCACAGGATCGTAGCCCTGGATGGCAACTCCGTTGCGATCCAAATTCTGCAGTTCTTTGGCGGATGCGCCCGTCGACAACGCCATCAGCAGCAGGAAGGCAGAAAACAGAGTCTTCATTTACAAATCCCCTCGTTTTTCCGTTTCTTGAAATCCATACACAGCCATCAGACTCGCTGAGGCGTCAGAAGTGACACGCACAAGAAAGGCAAGGAATTACTGTCACCTTCCCGGTCACCGCGCATCGCATGGGGATGGCGTCGTCTTGAATTTGGTGGACTTGCCAAGCAGACACCCGGCGGTCTCCGCTGCGCGAAGAGTTGCTCGGAGGATCATCATGAACGCGACTGGCTTACCAACCCTAATTGCTGCTTCGCCGTTCGCTCGCCGCGATAACGATCACAACGCGGAGACCGGCGGCCTGATGGAGGTCCACGGCTCTTACCGCGTACGCCTCGCTTCTTCCGAGGCAGACCGACTGGCGGCGTTCCGCTTGCGGTTTCTCGTCTTTAACCTGGAATTAGATGAAGGCCTCGATGCGGCCCACGCGACCGGCTACGACACCGACCACTTCGACGCAGTCTGTGACCACCTCATAGTCGAACATCCAGGCTCAGGCAAGATCGTTGGGACTTACAGGCTACAGACCGGCGCGGTGGCTTCCGCCAATCTTGGTTACTACAGCGAACGTGAATTCGACTTCACACCCTACAAGCGCCTGGGCGATTCCGTGATCGAACTGGGACGCGCCTGTGTGCACCGCGATCATCGTTCGACCGAGGTGCTCTACCTGCTGTGGCGCGGAATCGCGCAATATGCTATTCACCATGGCGGTCGGTATCTGATCGGTTGTTCTTCCCTGACTTCGCAAGACCCGGCTCATGGTACCGCGGTCTATGAGGCCATGCGGGAGCACTTGGTGGCGCCCCAGCTACGTACCACTCCCCAGCCAGCCTTTGCAATGCCCCTGATGGCGCCACAGAATGCCAGCAACAAGATTCCGAAATTATTGCGCGCGTACCTGGCGGTGGGAGCGAAGATCTGTGGTCCGCCTGCGATCGATCGCGAATTCAAGACGATTGATTTCCTGACGCTGATGGATCTTGAGACTCTTCACCCTCGCGTTCGTGCCCGCTTCTTGCGGGCTTGATGGAATTGCACTAGCACCCTAGCTCACTTCTTGAGTTTTGGGTGCTCTGACACCAGGGCCGATTCGACTCTGTCTGCGGAATGATGCAGAGTTCGCGCATCAATCTTGAGCAGGCGACTCTCCCCCTGTTGTAAGAGATCCCCGCGAATCGTAATTGGTTCCGCAACGAATTCGCGTAGCGCGTCGCGTCCCAGGGCACGTCCATCAAGGCCGACCAGCAGGAACTGTTCCCGCCCGTCGGTCGTGACAAAGATGGGCGGAATCCCACCACTCAGACAGCGCGCCGCGCAGTCACGGTGAACTTTACCTTGACCGGGATTCATCACTCCCAGATAGCACTTACTGTCTACGATTTCGCCGGTGACCGTCACGGTTCCCAGGTCCCGAGTCGTCTCTTGAATAGCGGGCGCGGTATCGGTCACAGCGATGGAACTCGGTGCAATTTCCACCATTGTTCCGCCCCCACGATAAATCAGTTGGCCCTGCAGGCGGACCTGTTTGCCATCGAAGCTGGCCACGAGGTCGTCGGCCCCATGTTTTCCTGGCGCGACCAGCAGATAGCGCGAATACTTGTCTTCTTGTCCCGTTTGTCCCGGACGCGCGACTAACAACGTTGGGAAAGGCCGTGTCACGACAACTCCCTCCAAAGTGCGCAGCTTCCCGTATTCAAAGGCGGAATTAGCAAACGGCATTTGTCCAACAACCAACACCAGAGCTGCGGTAATCGCAATCAGGCCAAGCGCAATAATGACCTTTCGCACAAAACGAGCGAGCGCGGTGGGTGCCTTGGGCAGATAGCCTACGTAGAAGTCGTTCATCGCGGTTGCGCCTCTCTGCCTTCAGCCTGAGAAGAATCAATTTGGGCAGGCTCTACACGGGTTCCGGGTGGGTTAGGCTGCGGATGCACGAAAACGGATCCTTTAACAATCTTGACGCGGAAGGTCGGGATCTTTTCCTTGAATGGCGGCGGAGCCGCTCCAGACTCCGGCTGATACTGATAGCCATGCCACGGGCAGGTGACACAGCCATCGATTATGCGCCCTTCCCCGAGCGGCCCGTTCTGGTGTTGGCAAACGTTTGAGATCGCCGAAACCTTGCCATCGTAGCGAAAGACCGCAACGCGCGCTCCGGAGAGAGATATCATGGTCGCGCACTTTTCGGCTATGCGATCCACTTTGCAGACCTCGACGAAGCCTTCCCCGACCGCTTGATGTCTCGCCCGGTCCACTCGCTTCTCACGAAACGCCGCTGCGAGATGAAGTGAAAGTACGGTAGCGACTCCTACAATGAGGGCAGCAGCCAGCACGGGATTCGTCTCTGTCTGCAGCGCCCCCAGAGTGACGTGCGCAACCAACAACGCGTAAGCCACATACACAAGCATGTGAAGCCGCTTCCACATGGGTGCGGAGAAATTGCGCAACCAGAAGTCGTGGCTTGTGGCAGCCATCAAAAACAGGATTATCAATGCAAAGAAACCAAGGGCCTGAAAGGGGAAATCGGCGACACTGCCGTATCGCGGATTGCTGATGAACAGGCTGACAAAAGGATTCGCATTCCCCAGCGCATGAAACTGAAACAACGCGAAGCCTCCATGCGCCAACCCCAGCAGAAACGTCGTGACACCCAGGTGCCGACGGTTATAAAGCAGCGGAAGGAATCGCCGGTCTAGTCTCGCCAACGGTCCAATACAAAGCACAACGTTCAGCAACAAGAATGCAGCGGTTCCAAGCGCGCGAATCAATAGCGTTTCTGCCGTCGCATTTGGGTTTCGCCAAGCACCGACACCGACAAAGACGCCGAGGTAGAGTACGAGTAAGGATACGAGCGTCAGGTCGTACACCTTTTTCTGGCGGTTCCAACTGATTGCGCCATATTGAACGCTCATGGCAACTTTTCCACTCTGGCGATGTCAAACACGGTCTGATGAGCCAGGCTGAAAAGGATGAGGTTGCCGGCCCTCTCTGAATTCAGAGGAAGAAGAAAGGCGTTGTTCTTCCTGTAGGCGCCAACAATCCGAGCATCCGGAGGCAGAGAGTTTCCCAGCGGTGCATTGCCTGCCCAATAGAGAAGCAAGTCGGGCTCATTCAGCTCTTGCAACGGCTGCAAAACGACGTAGATATCCTGCGGACGGTCCAGCCTGCTATAAAAGTTTGACTGAATCGCGTGGTTCTGCCACAGGCCGCCCGATTCCCTTAGCAGGGATACGGGAGCCGGTACATCGATAGCACGGAGACCTTGGGCGAGTCGGGGGCGTCTCGCTCCGAGCCCGATCACGAGGATCGCGGGCAGTAGAAACGCGAGCGCGACAAACGCTCGGCGGTGCAAGGTTCTGAGTGGCTGAATCATTGATTACTCAATCTGCGGTGTGGATTCCTTTCCACAGGAGGTGCGGCAGTTCCGCGCGTCCACCGCAGCAGGAACATAGGCCATAAGGCTGCGACTCCCGGCAGAATCAGCAACCGGAAACCAACCCCCGAGCCCTGTGCTTCTGAGTCCAAACGTTGAACTCCAATCGACACGAACAGCACAGCAAATATCAATCCGAGAACCGCGTAGATCCCCAGCGCGTAGACCAATATTTTTGCAAGAGTTTCAAACATCGCTGCCGTAGACCGGGATCACTGCCCCATTGATGTCTTCGCCGGCATCGCTGGCCAGCCAAGTGATCAGGCTGGCAACCGCCGAAGGGCGAACCCATTTCGAGAAGTCTGCGTTCGGAATCGACTTGCGATTCGCCGGCGTGTCCATCGTACCCGGCAAGATCACGTTGGCCGTCAGTCCCACATCTTTGTTTTCCAGCGCCACAGTTCTGATCAAAGACACCATGGCAGCTTTGGAAGCGCTATACGCGCCGATTCCAGCTCCGGGCTCTAGCGCCGCGCGACTGCCGATTGCAATGATGCGACCGTTGCCAGTCTGCCGCAGAGCTGGGATTGCCGCCCGAAGGATGTGAAATACAGAGTTCAGATTCAGGTCAAACATCCGCTGAAAAGTGTCATCGTCGGTGTCCGCGACCGACTGACCTCCAGCGAACCCGCCGACCGTGTGTGCCAGAACATCGAGCCTTCCGAAACGCGCGACAACTTGATCCACCAGCACTTGGGCGCCTTCGTGGCTCGCAATCTCCGCCGGCATCGCGCTAAAATTCGCGCTACTGAAATCGGATTGCTGTATTTTGCGCGACGTACCGATAACGGTCGCACCTGCATCGAGGAACGCCTGGCTTACATACGTCCCGAGGCCCCCGTTCGCGCCGGTCACAAGTACGACCTTTCCCTGCATGGAGAGACTCCGATCTCACTGGCCATCAGATTCCGAAAATCCTAAAAGGTTACCGCCTTCGGTCGAGAAAGATACGGAACTGTCCGCCTTAACCGAATCTCCCTTGCGGACCAACAGAATGTAGAAAACCAAGCCAACAACGCAAATCAGCGTCAACTCCGTTAAGTACAGATATAGCCCTGGTAATGTCATCTTGATACTCGCGGTCAGGCCACCCGCGATGGAATCGCCAGCGCCATGTGCAAGTGCAGCCGGCCAAAAGCTTCGTGTCCGCAATGTCAGCCATGCCATAAAAAAGGAAGCTGCCACCAGCAGGATGGGAGAGAATATGAGCGCACCTAGATAACGATTCTCGGGATAGTTGTATCCGGCCAGCAGCAGGGGCAAATGCCAAAACGACCACAATAGCCCCAAACAAATAATCCCCTTGGACAATCCGAGACGCTGGATCAACCGTCCCTGAAGGTATCCACGCCATCCCAGCTCTTCGCCGACCGCAAAAATCAACGCCACCAATGAATACGCCGTGGCTGTTACGGCGATGTTGCAAATGAACGTCGGCCAAGTTTGTGCTCCCCGACCTAACAGCCAGCGCCCGCCGGACACCTGAACACCACCAGTGGAGAACTGAAACCATGCGGACCGCCCCCAACCCATCCAGCCGAAGATCACAATCTCGCCAAAGGCAACCAGAGTAGGGATCACCACGGCATAGGGCGCGAACGCAAGCGTGCGCCAATTCGCCTTCCACAGCACATCCTCGCGAGCCGGTTTGTGGAACGCCATCAGGAGAAGAACACCCAAGGCGGGCGTCATCATCGCGGCGACGAGCCAGGGCGTGATCGCACTATTTTCGACGTTGCCTTGCACCGAATAGATACCAATGAGTTGCAAGGCCCAGCTTGCGGCAAATATGCCGATGCAATAGACGAGGACCATACGTTGCTTGGTCACTGTCGCTTCCTCATGATTGATCTCCATCAGCCGTTTTTTATTTCGTGCCTTCAGCCGACTGATTGAACGATTGTGCAAAGACAGCCTCGATATGCTTGGAGTCGACTTCACCCGCAGAGTTGTAGAGTGGCTTCCCGTTTGCGTCCAGAACCAGCACGTGTGGGATGGAGCCCTGGTAATATTGCTTCACCAGTTGCTGTTGCTCGGGCGAGCGCTTGACGTCCAGGTCAATCACTACAAAGTGCACCTCATTGCGGTACTTGTTATAGAGTTCGACGGTCCGTCGCGCCTGTCTCTTTGAATTGAAGCACCCTTCGCCATAGATGATGACGTAGTTGGTCCTGCCTGCAACAAAACCCGATTGCGCATCGTCCCCGGTGATGAGCGGGCCATCCAGGCTATCGCTTTGGTAGTCGAGCTTTGAATTGAGCTTCAGGTTGTCAATTCCGAACAGGGTTTGGGTGCCGAGCAAGAGCAACAACAATCCAAATAGCAAGATATTTTTCCTGATCACTTCGCAACCTCCAGTTGGAACGATTCGTCATTGATCTTCTGTTTGTCTGCGTATTCTTTGAGAGCCTGTTCTGCCGCATCCTTGAACGATTGTTTGCCGCCTTTGCCTTCGGAAGGCAGGTAGCCCGCGCCAAAATAAAGCTTGCCATCTGGAGTAATGAAGGAAGTCAAGGGCAACCCAGCAGGCAAATTCAACACAGCTTGAGCTCGCTGCAGCTGCGCCGCCAGCTTGGGTGAAGCATCGAAGTCGACCTTCACGGCGACAAAGTATTGATTGACGTACTCTGCAGTTTCAGGATTTGTGTAGGTGTCTCGGTCCATGAGTGCACACCACGGGCACCAAACTGCACCGACATCCAGAAGAATCGGGCGGTCCAACTCTTTCGCCCGTTTGAAAGCCTCCGCGCCCCAGGGGTACCAATCCACCGGTTGTCCGGCAGCACGAGCAAGATAGACCGAACTCTGTGCCCCAAGATGGTTGGGCGCGGCTGCCCGCGCGGCATCCATCCCAACAAGCGTCAACCCGATCACCAGAGCCAATGTCCCGACGCTGTTCTTCATGCCGAATGAGAGTCATGGGCGCGAAATAGGTTTCACGATGGAGGTTGCGCCCCGCCGAGACTATCTCTCGCAACCGGCATCTCATGGGCGATGTCTGCGCAGCACGAAACAACGAATGCACTATGGAATGGGGCGTCCGTCGGACCGGATCGCGCGGAACATGAAGCGGTTTCCTCAACGTCCGCCATTGCTCCCACTCCCACGGGCAGACGTATCCGTCGCCTCCGCTGGAACTACGGGCAAGACAATCTGAGAGGGGTGCTTTGCGTCCAGGTAGATCGTGTTGTCCGCGACCTGCGAGCGGCGGTTGTTGTTGAGCGGTTCTCCTGTGTTTGGGTTGATGTCGAAGCGGGGAAAGTTGCTGCTTGAGATGTCGAGACGGATGCGATGTCCCTTCTTGAATACCACCGAAGTCGGATACATCTCGATGGTGAACTCGTAGGGCTCGCCAGGTTTCAGGAGTTCGGCCTTGCCAAAACCGGCGCGATAGCGAGCGCGTACGATACTGTCGGCGATGTTGAGATCGACTCCAGATGGAAAGTCGGTATTCGGAGGGTAGACGTCAACGAGCTTGGCGGTGAAATCGGTATCGAGAGCGTCCGAGGACGCCCAAAGTTTTACGATGAGGCGGCCAGTGACTTCGACGTCACTGGCGAGCGCAGGCGTCTGGAATACGAGCACATCATTTCGGGCGGAGAGCGGCTTCGTGTCCGAGCAGAGCCAGAAATCGAGGCGACAGCGCTGGTCGGCCGCTCCCTGGAACATCAGCGTTCCTTGCGAGGAAACATTGCCTCCGATCGTTGGCACCGGATTACGCGGGTCGAACTGATAAGTGATTGGGTGATCTTCTGCTGGCCTCTCAGGTGAAAGCACGCCGTTCGCATGCAGATAGTACGGCGTGGGCGAGGTGCGAGCCAGCGGCCAGTCCTGTTCGTTCCGCCAATGGCCTCCTACGAAGATACGGCCTTCAGGTGTTTTGTGGGCATCGCCTCCACCCATCACGTAGATTCGCACGGGAGGCTCGCGATCCACTCCGTTGTCAATGCCCTTCAGCCAATGATCAAACCACCGGAGGTGAAACGCTGTGAGGTCGAGCGCCGCGTCGTCGGTGAACTGCGCCTCCCCGGCGTAACTGAGGTTCTCATTGCTGTGGATCCACGGGCCGATGATCAGGCGCTGGAGACTTTTCTTGGTCCGGCGCAGCTCGACGAAATTTATATTGGCGACCTGTGTGCCCCAAGAATCGTACCAACCGGTGGTGTGGTATTCGGGAACATCCTTATATTCGGCGAGGTGGTCAACGACGCTCGCGCCGGAATTCTTCCAGAAATCGTCGTAATCGCCGTGGCTCATGGCTTCGATCAGCCAGGATTCGTAGTCGGGAGCGAACTTGAGCGGAGTTGTGCCGGGACGCAAAGGGAGAGAGCGAACGTACTCGCGGACTTGATTGCCCATGTCGACAAGAGCTTTCGCGGCGGCCGGATCGGTTGCAGCGCGCTTCGCAGCCGGAAGCGCATCTGGAGTTCCGGTCGCATTGCCAAGAGTGAAGACCCAGTTGAAGAAGCGCAGTTCGAAGGCTCCGTTATGGCGAACGCCGTAGCGTCCGTAGTCCGACATTGCGTTGCGGGGAACCATGGCCCTGATGTAGGGGGCTTTGGCAATGGCGAGCGCGTGTTGCGTCGCTCCGGCGTAGGACGAGCCAATCGTGCCGATGCCACCATCGCACCAGGGCTGTGAGCCAATCCATTGCGCAGTGTCGAACCCGTCGTTCGGGTCGTCGTAATGCGGACGCCAGTGTCCTTCTGATTTGTACCGGCCACGCACGTCCTGCAGAACGACGACGTATCCGTGGGGAACGAAGGAGTTCGCACTCTGAGCGGAGTTTTCTTTGTTGTAGGGCGTGCGCATCAGAATTACGGGAAACTTGCCGTCAACCAGTTGACCGTTTTGGGTAGGGCGGTAGATGTCAGCGGCGAGTTTGACTCCGTCGCGCATGTCAACCATTACGTCTTTCGATTGGGCGACGCCGTAGCGTACATCGGTCTGAGCACGGAGCGGAATGCCTACGGCGAGCACAGCCAGCACGCCGACAATGAAGGAAAACTCGGCGACGGACCTGTTTTTAAGGTTTCGCATCACCCGAGTCTATACCGGAGGAAACGTGCTCGACGAGTTCGCTGAAGGGGCTCTGGCACCGTGGGCGCCACTTACTCGTCCGCCGGAGCCGCCGTAGAACAGAAGCCGTCACGGCGGCCGATTCCACCCAGCGGTCGTGATTCTGAGCGGATGGTCGGCCAACAGTAAGTAATCCAAAACTGAAGGCTGCGCCATCTTTGCCAAGGCCAGCTAATCACGTTAGAGAAACGCTGGTGTAGAATTGCGGCCACCCTGCCAAATTCTCAATGGCGGAATCTTGCGAGGTCTGCGATGCGTCTCCTGTTTCTAATTGCTTCATTACTCCTTGCCGCGATCACCGTTGCGCAAACACAGAAGGCGAGCGGCATAGCGGACTTCATCAGCGTCGATACTCCAGTCTTCGTTCTTGAGCATGTCCGAGTCATCGATGGTACCGGTACGCCGGCGAAGGAGGACCAGGCAGTCGTGATCGCGAACGGCAAAATACAATTCATCGGCCCGGAGGAGTCCGCCCAAGTCCCTCCGGGTGCGCAACGAATGGGGCGCTCTGGCTACACGGTCATCCCTGGCCTGGTTGGAATGCACAACCATCTGTACTACACCGATTCGTACACGGTGCAAGTTGTCGGCGGGAAGGTCGGCGAACCTGGGTTGTTCATTGCCGAAATCCCCTACACGGCGCCGCGACTCTATCTGGCGGCTGGCGTGACCACAATGCGTACGACGGGGAGCCTGGAGCCTTACACCGACTTGAAAGTCAAGAGTCGGATTGACGCGAACCTGATGCCGGGACCCAGCATTGACGCCACGGCACCGTACCTGGAAGGTGCGCCGACCCGATTTGCGCAGATGCATGAACTTACCGGACCGGACGATGCGAAGCGCATGGTGGACTACTGGGCGACGGAAGGCATGACATCCTACAAAGCCTACATGAACATCACGCGCGAAGAGCTGAGTGTGGCGATCCAGCAGGCACATGCACACAAGCTGAAATTGACAGGGCATCTTTGCTCCGTGACCTGGCCGGAAGCGGTAGCTCTCGGAATTGATGATTTGGAGCACGGACCGGTCTTTACCGACACCGAATTCGTGGCGGACAAGAAGTCGGACGTGTGCCCGGCGGGCGGTGGCAGCAGTAGTTGGGCCAAACAGGACCTGAACGGAACGCAGGTGCAGGAAATGATCCGCAATCTCGTGTCACATCATGTCGCGGTGACTTCGACGCTGCCGGTGTTTGAAGCCCATGCACCGGGGCGACCGACTTTACAGCCGCGCACGTTGGATGCGATGTCCGCGGAATCGGCGCAAAGCTACCTCACCGATCGTGCAAGAGTGGCGTTGGATTCTCCCATCACGGCGCTGCTGCGCAAAGAGATGGATTTTGAGGTGGCCTTCGTCAAGGCGGGGGGCTTGCTGCTCGCCGGTCCTGATCCAACTGGAAATGGTGGCGTACTGCCGGGTTTCGGCGATCAGCGCGAGATAGAGCTACTCGTGGAAGCGGGCTTCACACCAGTGGAAGCCATTCACATCGCCACGGAGAATGGCGCCTTATATCTCGGCCAACAAGATCGAATTGGAACCCTCGCACCTGGCAAACAGGCAGATCTGGTTTTGATCAAAGGTGATCCCTCAAAACGAATTGACGAGATCGAGAACGTCGAGACTGTGTTTAAGGCCGGGATCGGCTACGATTCCAAGAAGTTGATTGATAGCGTGCGAGGACAGGTCGGAATTCATTGAGGGTATCCATCCGAGTGTTGGTGCCGCCAATGCGATCTGTATCTCTATGCCTTGGGCATTGCAAGAGGTCCTAGTGCGGCCATCGAAGCGGACTCTTGGTACTTACCTCGATAACAAGGAAAATCAATGGGTGTGTCACGAAATGATTTAAGGATTTGACCGAGTCGGAGGGTTCCAGACCGTCTCACCTCCCGAACCCGATCGAGATCCATTGTGAAAGGAACCTGTTCCCCCACTTCACCCGACTGATGGATGACTTCACCTTCCGGGCCGACGACTATGGACCGTCCGTTGCCCAGTTGGCCTGCACAGTTTACATCGACGAAATAGCACTGGTTCACTATGGCATTTGCTTGGGCAATGATCAGTTCTTGTGCCCGATCTATGGTTCCCGTCATAGTCGGATGGATAACGATCTCAGCGCCCTTCCACGCCAGCGCGCGAGTCGTCTCTGGAACCCACCCGTCATAGCAGATCGAGACCCCAAAACGACCGACATCTGGAATATCGAATACGACGAACTCAGTTCCGGATTGCACTCCTTTTTCATAGGGCAGGAATGGATACATCTTGCGGTAGCGCGCTACGACCTCGCCCGCCGGATTGATGACCGGCGCGGTGTTGAAAACATCCCCTCCAACGCGTTCATAAATTGATCCTGGGATGAGCCATATCCGATGTTTCTTGGCTAGGGCTTGATACCGAGTTTCGGTTGGCCCGGGCATCGTTTCAGCGAAACTCAGACCGGGCCCAAATGAGCAAAGCTCGGGAAATACCACCATTTGTACCCACGGAAATCTCGCCAGAACCCGTGTGGTCTCTTCTTCAAGACGATCGCGGTTATCGCCGAATGGCAAGTCAACCTGTAACGCTGCAATCGAGAACAAGGACATGTTCAGCTCCAAAGGTGAATCTTATTCGAACTCGACAATCGCGAGTGGTTGTATCCATGGATTCGAGACGCGAGCGCAAGGCGCGGACTACAGAATACCTTGAGCGATCTGCCCATCAGGCAAAGGGTCGGCGCCGCGGTCCAGGACCCATGCCGGGATCGCCGACGCAAAAATTGCAAAAGTCAACAGCGCGAGCGCCATCGCGATCAACGCTGAGTAATTGCCCGCTCCAACAACGAACGAAAATAGCATCGGGCCTGACGCCAAGCCCATCTTGGAAGCAAAACCACCCCATACCGCGGTCTGGCCGGTCCGATCAAACCTAGCGCACATCCCGAGCAGGTGGGAAATCACGAAGTTCCACATGATGCCTGTACCGATGTTCGCTGCAATCCAGATCCACTTCACCTCGCAGTAGTTGAATGCAAAGGTGCCGACCAGCGCCAACAGCATGCCACCGATAATCGGTTTGAATATTCCAAAGCGGGTAGAAACGACGATCACCAATACCGCGCCCAGAGTGGCGACCCAGTTGGCGATGCCCAGCGTTCCGCTGAGGAATGCCACCTCCAGTCCACGAGCCTTGCCGAGTCCAATGATGAACGCGAACAGCCCCATGTTGGCGGCCTGAAAGAAAAATACGGAGAACAGCGCGAGCAACAGCGGCTTCAATTGCAAGCGATCAGCCGCGGCGCCCGGAGCGAGCGCAACCGGCGCTTTTACTGGATAATCTGGCAGGAACTGCAGCATCACCAATGTCGTAACGCTGAACAAAATCAGCGCCATAAATAAAACATTCGTACCAAACTTCGGTACCAGCAAGGGCAAGGTCATTACGCCGAGACCGCCGGTGAATACTTGTACCAGCAGCAACATGCCAAAGGTGCGGTCCGGCGCCGTCATGCGGGCGAAGATGGAAAAACTTATCCCAATCAACATCCCACCGATAAAGCCGTGCAAGAATCGGGCGCCCATGAGCCCGTATGGGTGCTTGACCAGCATCGACAGCAGGTCCATGCCAATCAACCCCAGCAGAAGCAAGTGGGCGGCAGATCTCCAATTGATGCGTCGAACCAGAAACGCAATCAGGAATGCGCCGGTGGCTGCGCCGTAGACATTGCAGGAACCGACTAACCCTGCCTGCTTGTTGCTGAAGCCGAGTCCCACCTTCAACCCGTCCACCAGTGCAGGCATGATGTTGACATAGTACAGTCCGGCGCTACCGAGAAATGCCAGCAACAGGCGCGCCAACATGCTGTTGGGAGAAACTTTCGGGACGTTGATGAAAAGTTCCGTGGCCGTCCTCCTTAATAGCGAAAACTGCTTTGCCGCGTTCTGCCCCGCCCTGTCACTGAAGGTGTCCGGCGGAAAACCCGTCGTACACGCTCCGGCCCCCCACAAACGTCTGGAGGACTTTCACATCCTTGAGTTCATCTGCGGGTACGGTGAGCACATCGCGATCCACGACAACGAAGTCGGCGAGTTTTCCGGGTTCGAGGGCTCCCTTGAGGTCCTCTTCAAAGCCGGCGTAGGCTCCGTTCCGTGTGTAGAGTGCGAGCGCCTGTTCTACAGAGATGCGTTCCTCGGGGGCTAAAATCTGGCCACTCTGCAGGTCTCTGCGAACAACCGCGGCCCAGATCCCCCACCAGGGACTGACTGGCGTCACCGGAACATCGGAGCCAGCGGCCTCGATAATTCCGTTTTCAATGTAGGATTTCGCCGGATACGACCAACGCACACGCTCCGGCCCGTACTTAAGAAACCAGCTTCCAATCCAGTACACAAAGGGGGGATTGCCGTCGACCAGCACATTGAGTTCGCGCAGGCGTTTCTCCACTGCCGGAGTTGAAATGCCGGCATGCACGATGCGAAACCGCGCATCTTTGAGCCCCAATTGCTTGATGACCGCCGCGTAGGAATCCAGCACCTGGTCGATAGCACGGTCGCCGATGGCATGCGTCTCCAACTGCCAGCCTGCCCCGGCAGCGAGTAAGTGGGCCTTCTGCATGTCGGCTGGCGTCCAGCGGAGCACGCCGAGGTTGTTGGGCTCGCCGATTACCCCCGGTGGGTAAATCGCAATAGTGCGCGCGCCCATGCCGCCGTCAGCGAACATTTTCGCAGCCCCGAATTTCAGCAGATCATCCCCAAAGCCGGTATGCACACCCATCTGGACCAGTTTCTCGGCGTCGGCGATGCTGCCAATCCTGGGCGACATTTGGATGCGCACCTTCAGCCAGCCGCGACGGCGCGCCTCTTGGTACGCGCGCATCTCATCGGGCGAAAGGAAGATGTCATGGATGGTAGTAAGGCCAACCTCCGCTGCTTTCTCGGAAATGAGCTTGGCGGCGCGCACATCAATATCAGGTGGATCTTCAGGAAGGAGCGCCGTGACGAGTCCCATCGCTGTGTCCTTGAGGATACCGGTGGGTTCTCCAGAGACGCCACGCTCAATCACTCCACCTTGCGGATCACCGGTATCCTTGGTGATGTTAGCGAGCTTGAGCGCAGCGCTGTTGGCTACACCCAGGTGACCGCTCACGTGCTTAAGATAAATGGGATGGTCCGGTGAAGCTGTGTCAAGATCTTGCCGAGTGATGTAGCGTTGCTCGGCGAGCTTGGCATCGTCCCAGCCGGAACCAACGATCCAGTGTCCTTGTGGAAGCGTAGCGGCGCGGTACGCTACGGCTTGCGTGATCTCCGAGATGGAATGGACGGCGGGGTACCCGGCATCAATCTCGCCACGCAAAATGCCCTTCACCCACTGCATGGCATGAGTGTGGACATCAATAAGTCCGGGCAGAACCGTGCGCCGGTGCAAGTCGAGCAACTGGGTACGTGAACTGGCGCAAGCGGCGAGCACGGCGTCATCGCCGAGCGCGAGGATTCTGCCGTCACGCACTGCCATGGCGTCCACCACCCTTTTCGCTCCGTCCATCGTGATGATGTGGCCATCGCGAAGGAGAAGGTCGGCATCCGTGCACGTCTGGGCTACGGCGGGAGCGAACCAGATTGTCGCGAGCAGTGCCACTCCTGTAACCCTGTGTCGCCGTTTCATTGCCCTCCTCGGTGCAGTCCGACTGCAAGTCTTAGAAAGTTGCCGGGGTGTTTACCCACAAGAGCAAGGTCTCCTTCTCGCTGAGGCTCTGCCAGCGGTGCGCCTGCGTGCTTTCAAAGTACAGGCTGTCTCCTGCCTCTAGCAGGTAGTGCTCAATTTCATCGATCCACACTTCGAGTTTGCCCTGAAGAACATAAATGAATTCCTCTCCTTCGTGGCTGTAGGAGCCGCCACTGTTAGCACCGGGAGCGATCCGGAAGAGGTGGGGTTCCATCACCTTCTTACCAAAGGCAAGCAGTTCCATTCGAACACCAGGATTGGGCACCAAAATCTTCCGGTCGCGGGCGCGTACCAGCCGGCGCGAGTCATCCTCGTCCGAAAAAAAAGCCAGGACGTTCGTCTCGTAGAGGCGCGCCAGCTTTTGCAGGGTAGCGATGGAGGCATTGGAGTACCCGCGTTCCAGCGAACTTAGGAAGCTAACACTCAATCCCGTCGTTTTGGCGACTGCGGCAAGAGTCAGGCCATGTTTACGACGCAACCCTGCAAGCTTTTGCGCAATTGCTTCCTGTTTATTTTTCGCGGCGGAGGGTTCTCGCTCATTTTCTCGTTTGCCCTGCAGGATGGCCGCGATTCCAGCCGGATTGACGCGCTGCACGGTTCTCAGATATTTGATCTTCCTCAGCTCTTTCAGCGCCTCTCGAGAATAGAGGCGATAGCGGCCCTGGCTGCGAGCCGCCGTGATCAGGCCCATCTGTTCCCAGTTCCGCAGGGAAGAAGCACAGATCCCGAGCATGCGGGCCGCTTCACTGATCCGAAAATAAACGGCGGTCTTCTTCTCAGCCATGGTGTGATACGGGCGTTATTTTCGTCAGCTCGTATCTTACGGTCAAGCAAAATCTACCACAAACCTTACAACCTTGCAGAAATATACGAACGAACGGCTACATAAACCATGATCTGCAGTCTTAAGCATTTTTCAACTCCTCAGGCCCTCTCAAAAATTTATCTTGACAGAAGATTACAGGAAGAATAGTAATCTTACAACAATTTAAGTGACTCCCGGTCGAGTAGCAAGGTGCTGGTGCATGGTGTGTACGTTAGTTCGGTTGCGGTGAAGACATCGTCGTCATCAAAACGGAGGTTTGTATGCACGCATGGAGAGTATTTCGCACGCTGTGTGGGCTTGCGGCCCTGCTTTGGCTTGTGAGTTCTGCGAACGCTCAGAGCACAGGAGGCAGAATTCTAGGCCGTGTCCTTGATACCACCGGTGCCGCGGTGGCCGGAGTGAATATCACTCTGGTCAATGAGGCCACCGGAGCGAGCCGTTCCGTGCAGACGAACGCGACCGGCGATTACAGCTTCGTCGAAGTGTCACCCGGTTCCTACCAACTGGAGTTCGAACGCACCTCATTCAAGAAGGTTGTGGAGGTCATCACGTTAGAACTCAACCAGGCCATTTCCTTGGACATAGTCCTGCAGGTTGGTGATGTCAATACTAAGGTGGAAGTGACCGCCGCCCCCGAGCTGGTCGATACCACTGCCACCCAGCTTGGTGCTGTGGAGAATAGCCGCTCCATCACTGAGCTGCCCCTGAATGCACGGGACACCTATCAGTTTCTGCAGTTGCAGCCGGGCGTCACAGCGACTTCCGGGATTAGCGGACTTAGCGCCACGGCAACTTTCTATGGCAGCGGTGATGCGGGGTCGGTCTCGGTAAACGGTGGCCGCGGACGATCGAACAATTTCATGGTGAACGGCGGCGATACCAACGATCAGTTCGTGAATTTGCCCACCGTCCAGCCCAGCCCCGACAGCATCGAGGCATTCCGCGTATTGACCAACGCCTCCGATGCCGAATTCGGACGCAACTCCGGCTCCGTGGTGAATGTGATCACCAAGTCTGGAGCCAATGATTTGCACGGCAACGTGTACGAGTATTTTCGCAATAAGGTGCTGAATGCAAAGGGCTTTTTTGACAGCGAGAAACCCGACTCAAAGCAGAACCAGTTCGGGGCTACCTTCGGCGGTCCCATTAAGAAGGACCGTACGTTTTATTTCATCGCGTATGAGGGCCGCCGCATCCGCAAGGGCATTTCCTCGGCGGTGGTCGCGGTACCGCCAGCTGCGGATCGTCCCAGCGCAACTCAGGCTTTCGTCAATTCGGAACCCATATCGACCACTGCGGTACTAAGCGATGCTTCTATCTTAAATAACCGTCCGGGTTGTGACGCCGCTGTCAACAGCGGGAACCCCATCGCTAATGGCACCCCCTACGCGAGCATCTTTGCTAACAACGTTATCCCGTTGGCGTGTATGGATCCGACCTCCGTCGACCTCCTGCAGTTTGTACCGACTCCGAATATCAGTGCCACCCAGGTCCAAACCGTCCCAGTTCAGCGCGAAAGCGCCGATCAGGGCCAGGTCCGGTTGGATCACAAGCTTAACGAGCACCAAAATCTTTCGGTGTATTACTATGTGAATCAGCATTTTGTTTCCCACCCCTTTGAGAACTTCCAAGTGCCGGGCGCCAATGTGCCGGGCTTTGGCGCCAGCAACAACGAGCGTTTTCAGCAGTTGAACATCAGTCACACCTGGTTGCTCAGTTCCGCTTCGCTCAATGAATTCCGTTTCAACTATAACCGCGAGGGGCAGGCCACCTTCCAGCGACCAAATCGAACAAGTACGGTGCAAAACTCCTGCCCGCCGGCGCCCTCTTGGCTGACCAACACGGTCGCATGCTTCTCCGACGGAACACCAGGAAACACACTGGGAATTCACCCTGGACTCGGACCAAACTTTGAAGGTCTGCCTACCGTTAACCTGTCCGGGAGCTTCGATATCGGCAATGACCCGGAAGGCCAAGCGCCTCAAATCGGGAACTCCTTCCAGTGGTCGGATAGTTTCAGTCTGGTTCGGGGCCATCACAGCATGAAGTTCGGCGCCGACGAGCACTACTACCGGTTCGATCAGACCTTGTACTTCGACCCAAATGGTCAATTCCTTTTTTATGGGGGCAACGCCGGTACACCCTATGCCGACTTCCTGCTGGGTCTTCCCAGTGTTTACATCCAAGGCTCGGCACAGACGGAGAACGTGCGCAGCCATGCGACGTATCTGTTTGCCCAGGATAGTTGGAAAATCAAGCCGAATTTGACGTTGAATTATGGCCTGCGCTGGGAACTGGATACTCCGTTGAAGGACACAGGGAATCGCGTGCAAACCTTCCGCCCCGGGCAAGTGTCGACAATCTACACCTGCGGTGGGCCGAATACGGATTGCAGTTCGCAGGACCCCGTGGGCTTGGTCTTCCCGGGTGACAAGGGAGTTCCCCAGGGGCTTACGCAAACCTATTACAAGGCTTTTGCTCCGCGAATCGGAGTGAATTGGAGTCCGGAGTGGAAGTCCGGATTTCTCAGCAAACTGACGGGGGGACCAGCTAAGACAAGTATCCGGGCTGGTTGGGGGTTGTTCTACAACCCCATCGAGCAGCTTATGCTGCTGCAATTCTCCGCAGAGCCTCCTTTTGGCGTCTCTCCCGTTTTGTTCAGTACCTTGTTTGACACTCCTTACGCGAGCCAGTTTGGCCAAACATTCTTGAACCCGGTCAATGGAATCTTTCACCAGAAACCTGGGCCGATAGATTGGGCGACCTTCGAACCTATCACGCTGTTTGGTGAGGCTCAGCCCCACATGCGAACGCAGTATACCGCGCAATACAACCTCACCATTCAGCGTGAGTTAGGGGCGGGCACAAAGTTCCAGATCGGATACGTGGGTTCGCAGGGGCATCGTCAGTTGATAACGCACGACCTAAACTATGGCAATCCGCAGACGTGCTTGGATCTTAATGCGTTGGGATTTGGATGTGCGCAGTTCCTCTCTGACATCACGTATACCATTCCGGCCAGCTTTACTATCCCCGCCGGGTTTACCCTGCATATGCCCTACGGCAGCCCGAACGGCGGTGGTCCTTTCACCATCGTCGGAGCGGCCGGGACAGGCACCCCGGTCAGCAGTATCGCGCCCAATGGCATCACCTTGGTGGGCCTGCGCCGCTACTCGTCCCCGTTGTGCCAGCCGCTCACAGGTGCGGGCTGCCCGGACGTGCCTGTGTTCGGCAGCCTCTTTGCCCAAGACACCGTTGGCAATTCGGACTACAACTCGCTGCAAGCCTCGCTGGAGAAGCGCTTTTCGCATGGCCTGCAGTTTGAAGCCGCGTACACTTGGAGCAAGTCGTTTGACCAAGGATCCACCTTCGAGGGAAGCACCGACCCTCTCGACTTAAAGAAGAGCCGCGCGCTTTCCTTATTTGACACGCGCCATCGCTTCGTGCTCAGCGCTTATTGGCAACTACCCGTGCCCCAATTCGAGGGAGTGGAGGGCAAGCTCCTGAACGGCTGGGCTTTTTCTGGAATTGCGGCCTATCAAACCGGCTTCCCGATCCTGCTTTCGTCGCAGGCGGATAACGAACTGATGAACAGCTTGGACTTCTTCTATCCGGGCGAACCCGATCAATTGGCACCCTTCCGCACAATGGACCCAAGGAAGAATGCCCAACACCTTTTCTTTGATCCTAGTATCTTTACCAACGATCCAACCCATGTGTCGAGTGTGACGGGCACACCGCTGTTTGGCCGCATTGGCGATGCGCCGCGGACCATTTGCTGCGGTCCGACCCTCAGTAACGTCGACTTTTCCATTCTCAAAGCGATCCCCGTAGGCGAAAAAAGACGGTTCGAATTTCGCGCGGAGTTCTTCAACCTGTTCAACCATGCCCAATTCATTAGTCCGGACGGAATCTCTACGGATGCGACGTTTGGGCAGGTCCTCCAAGCCCGCGAACCGCGTGAGGTCCAGTTCGCGCTGAAGTTCCAGTACTAGTGGGAAGCCCGGGCGGGGCCGGCGTTAATTCGAACGATAAACGATAAGGCCCCCGCTCCTTGAGGACAAACAAACGTGAGCACGATCGATCTTCAGACTGAAATACCCGGACCACACTCGATTCGCTGGGGGGAGCGGCGCCAGAATGCTGTACCGCGAGGAACGCACTCGACTGCGCCGGTTTTCATCGCGCGGGCTGAAGGCGCCGTCTTGCAAGATGTGGATGGAAATTCGTTTCTTGATTTCGCGGGGGGCATCGGCTGTGTGAATGTCGGCCACTGTGCGCCCGCCGTCAGCCACGCCGCGCAGGAACAATTGGAACGTTTTACCCATCTCTGCTTTGCGGTCACCCCGTATGATGCCTACGTGCGGCTCGCGGAGGAATTGAACCGGCGCACGCCAGGAAGTTTCCCGAAGAAAACCCTGCTTGTGAACAGCGGCGCAGAAGCGGTGGAGAACGCAGTAAAAATCGCGCACGCTTATACGGGCCGCCCTGCGCTCATCGCCTTCGCAGACGGGTTTCACGGGCGGACGCTCCTGGGAATGAGCCTTACCAGCAAGGTGCATCCGTACAAGGAGAGCTTCGGCCCGTTTGCTCCCGAGGTTTATCGGGTCCAGTACGGCTATTGCTATCGCTGCTCGTACTCACTCACCTATCCGAAGTGCGAAATCCACTGTGGTCACGCGCTGGAAGACGTTTTCCGGCGTACCGTTGACGCCAGCACCGTAGCCGCCTTAGTCGTCGAGCCGGTTCTTGGCGAGGGCGGGTTCGTGGCCCCGCCCCGTGAGTTCTTTCATGTACTGCGTGAAGTTTGCACAAGACACGGCATCTTGCTAGTCGCCGACGAAGTACAGACCGGCTTCGGCCGCACCGGCACGCTATTTGCTTGCGAGCAATTAGGCATTGAACCTGATCTGATTGTCTCCGCGAAATCGATTGCCGCGGGTCTTCCACTCGCAGCCGTGACGGGCCGTGCAGAAATCATGGATGCTGCTATCCCCGGCGGACTGGGTGGGACTTACGTCGGCAATCCTGTGGCGTGCGAGGCGGCGCTGGCGGTGCTAAAGATGTTCGACGACCAGCAACTCGCTGCCCGTGCGGTTCGTATTGGCGAGTGGGTATGTCACCGGACCCGAAAGTGGGAGGCGGGGTTTCCTCTTATCGGCGACATTCGTGGCATGGGAGCCATGCGCGCATTCGAACTGGTCCGCGACCGTGGCGCGCGAACTCCGGCCAAGGAGGAAACAGAAGCCATTATCAAGTATTGCTGGCAACACGGCCTCATCATCTTGCCCGCCGGAACATACGGCAATGTGATTCGGCTGCTCGTCCCTCTGGTGATTACAGACGACCAGTTGGAAGAGGGTTTTTCAGTCTTAGAGGCTGCGCTGGCGCAGGTTTCGGCATCGGGCGCAGCCGCGAGGTGATTGATCGGATCACCTCCGGCATCCATCGTATGGCTGTATGACATCGACGAAGTAGGCGCGGGATGTTTCTTCTGTAAGGAGCTATGTTATGCCCAGCATTGCAACAGGAATCGCGCTCCGAGACTCGTTGCTTTTCCGGCAGGCTTGTTACATCGACGGAACGTGGGTTGGGGCGCTGGGCGGTTCGGAGATCAAGGTAGACGATCCGGCGACGGGGGAGATCATTGGAGTGGTCCCGAGAATGGAGACCACCCAGGTGCATCAGGCGATTGACGCCGCGGCCCGCGCCTTTCCTGCATGGCGGAGGCGGACTGCCAAGGAACGTGCTGGGGTGCTCCGGCGCTGGTTCGATCTCATGATGTCGAACCAGGAGGATCTTGCGCATCTGATGACGCTCGAACAAGGAAAGCCGCTGAGTGAGTCGCGCGGCGAGGTTGCGTATGCGGCGTCATTTCTCGAATGGTTCGGCGAAGAAGCCAAACGTGTCTACGGCGATACCATCCCTGCGCATCAGACCGATAAGAGAATAGTGGTCGTGAAAGAGCCGGTGGGCGTTGTGGCCTGCATCACGCCCTGGAATTTTCCGCTGGCGATGATCACGCGCAAAGCCGGCCCAGCACTCGCCGCCGGCTGCACGGTCGTGCTGAAGCCGGCATCCCAAACTCCGTTCTCTGCGCTGGCCTTGGCTGAACTTGCCGAACGCGCCGGAGTGCCGAAGGGCGTGTTCAATGTGGTTACTGGGAAAGGAGGTGAAATCGGAGCCGAACTCGCTTCCAACCCCACGGTGAGAAAGCTCTCCTTCACCGGCTCAACGGAGATTGGCAAGCTTCTGATGGCGCAGTGTTCGAGTACGGTAAAGAAACTGTCCCTCGAACTCGGCGGCAACGCTCCTTTCATCGTCTTTGACGATGCCGATCTGGACGCCGCCGTCGAGGGTGCGGTGGCCTCGAAGTACAGAAACACAGGCCAAACCTGCGTTTGTACGAACCGCTTTCTTGTTCAGGATAGCATTCACGAGGCATTTGCCGCGAAGCTCGCGGCTGCCGTCAAGTCGCTCAAGTCCGCCCCCGGTTTCGAGCCAGACGCCACACAAGGGCCGCTGATCGATGACAACGCGGTGCAGAAAGTCGAAGAGCACATTCGTGACGCGACGACGAAAGGCGCGACGGTTCTGGTTGGGGGACATCGTCATGCCTTGGGCGGCCGTTTTTTCCAGCCGACCATCCTGACCGGCGTCACACCGGCGATGGCGATCGCCAGCGAGGAGACCTTTGGACCAGTGGCGCCGCTGTTTCGGTTCAAAACAGAAGCGGACGCCATCGCTCTGGCAAATGATACTCAGTTCGGTCTGGCCGCGTATTTCTTCGGCCGCGACATCGCTCGTGTGTGGCGCGTTGCTGAGGCACTCGAATATGGCATCGTCGGTATCAATACGGGCCTCATTTCGACCGAGGTCGCCCCATTCGGCGGAGTCAAGGAGTCGGGACTGGGCCGCGAAGGTTCGAAATACGGTATCGAAGAATACCTTGAGATCAAGTACTTGTGCTTCGGAGGCATTGCGCCCCAGTGATCACCGCCACGATCCGTGGAAGTGGCGCCTTGCGAGATAAACAAATCTCCCCCGCTTCAGTCTCCGTCGCGTCTCAGGCTTTCTGTGCCTCTCGAAAACTCCGAAAGAACTGAGCCGGCGCGATTTATACTTTTCCCCGAAATCATTTCGTCGATGCCTATTTCTCTCGTCCTGATCCCCTCATTGTGTTCACTCGTCCGCTCAAGGGCCGAACTCCAACTTGAGAACTTAGCTTTGCGCCACCAGATCAATGTTCTTCGCCGTCTGCGCCGCGTTCGCCCTGGCAGCGCGCATATGTGGAGAGGGTGATTGGATCCATTCGGCGTGAGTGTCTCGACCATGTGATCGCTTTCGACGAACGCTCGCTACGCGAGATTCTTGCCTCCTATTTCGACTACTATCACCGTCGTCTACAGCGACGGCACACCAATCATAAGTTCATATTGACGAGCGTTAGTTGTTCGGCGCCAACGCAGCCCAATTAATCCGCACCCAGCCGGTCGAGTTCGATTTTCGCAGCGGTCACCGCCAGCGTGCCGGAATCGGCATCCTTCCATCGCACAAGAAATTCACGGTAGGGGCCCCTAGCCTTACCCCGGTCACCCTGAAGGACCAGCGCGCGGGCGAGTTCGAGATGAGCCAACTCCGCAAAGGGAAAATTCTGAATCAATCCAGGACGCGCGATGATCCTTTGGAATTCGGCCGCTGCCTTTTCTCCTTGTTTACTGATTAAGAAAGCTTCTCCGCGCAAATAAACCGGATACATCGGACCGAAGGCGATGACCTGAAATACTGAGGACTGCCCCAGTTCGTACTGCCTGGCAGTTTCCAGGGCGGCGAGCGCTCTACCCGCATCGCCCGAATGCAATTGCGTAGCTGCTTCGATCACAGGCAGCCAGTACCCGTCCAGCGTCGTATCCGCCGGAAATTCCTGCTTGAGTTTCGCGGCCAACATTTGCGCCTGCTTGCTCTCACCGGCCCGTGCCAGGGCCAGAGCCGCAAGAATCCGTGTATCGCGGCTTTCCGAGAGGCGCATAGCGGACGCCGCTTGTCGCCGAGCTTCATCGCGGTTCCCAAGCTCGGCTTCCATAAGTGCGCCATATGCCTGCCACATGGCCGCGCGCTCGCCTTCACGGAGAGTTGCGGCCAGGTCTGTTGCCTGGCGTACCAACCGGCGCATTTCGCCGGCGCGCCCACGGCAGCCTTCCGTTTGCGCGCGAACGACCAAAAGGACTTCCGAGATTTCCGGCCTATCGGATGCCTGCGTCGCTTGGCGCTGCATTTCTGCTGCGTCGCCTTCGACGAATGCCAACTGGTAGAGCGTCAAGTACTCATCCGTCCCCTTTAGGTTGCGCCGCTCCATCTCTTCGAGCGTGGCGCGAGCCTCTGGCCCACGGTCAAGATTGAGCAGGACTTGCGCCAGGTTTGTGTAGTTGTAGGCAACACTCGGGTCCAGTCGAAGCGCCTCTTGATACTCGGAGACAGCCTGTTCGTAGCGTCCAAGCGCGTTGTGAATCATGGCCGCGCCAGTATGCGGTGCCGCGTCCCGCGGATACTCGCGCTCCCACTGCTCGTACACGCCCAGCGTCTTTTCCAGCTCGCCAGTAACGAAGTGATAGTAGCGCGACTCAATATGGAATCGTTCGCGCTGGCTGACGTGCTCGCGCAGGGCAAAAGCCTTGCGAAAATTTGCGACGGCGGAATCGAACTTCAGCGCGTCAAACGAGACCACGCCCAGCCGGTCATACGCCATCGCGAAGGTCGGGTCTAGTTCGATAGCACGCTGGAAATAAGGAACGCTTTCCGGATCGCCCTGCGAGTTTCGTACCGAAATCCCTTCGCTGTAAGCTTGTAACGCTTTCAAGGAAGGAGTAGTGGCCTGATCGAGCGGCGTGTCGTACTTCTGGAGCGTGGCAAGCGATTCGCCCAGGCGCGAGCGAAGATCGATTGCCGCCTTGTCAACTGCCACAAGAACCTGTTCCTTGCCTGCCGCTCGCACTTGTTCGCGGGCGACCACTTCGCCGGATGCGCAATCCGCCGCGGTCAGCCCAATCACATAGAGAGTTCCCATACCTGCTATGGAGCCGGTGAGCACCACCTGCCCGCCCGCGCGCTGGCACAATTCACGCGCCACTCCCGCGCTGATCGCCTGGCCCGGTGGTCGCGCCATCAGCCGCAGCGTCTCCTGCATGCGTTGCTCGGGAAGCAGGTAAAGCGCCGGTGATTGTTCCAAATCCATCAGCAGCGCCTGCTTGATTGTTCCGTCGAAGACTGGATCTTCTGTGGTGTTCTCAAAATCAGCCACCACAATTGTCCCTCGCCCTGCCAATGGCGGAGTTCGGCTAAAACGGGATCGCGAAAACTTGCCGGTGGCAACGAACCAGGCAGCGGCTGACAAAATCAACACCAGCGCGCCAATCGCAAACCCGATTCTCTTTGCGGAGGAACGACTCGCACGAGGAAGCGCCGGCGTGTCCGCGGGTAGGGCGCCAGACAGCGGGCTGCACCGGGAAAACACCGGCGTGTAACTACCTTTAGGAATGTCGATTCGGACCGCGTCACCGTGGCTCTCCGCTTCGTAGTATTCGGCCAGCGCGGTCCGCAGCCGCCCCGCCTGCACCCTGACAAAAGCATCCAGCCGCGGGTCAAAGGAACTGCTGCGCTGAAACGCCTCCATGGCAACGACCGATTCCTTCAGTTCGTCACCATGTCCCGCCAGAGTTTTTTCGACGATGTAGCTTAGGAAATTGCGCAGTTGCTCGGTGTTGTGGAAGCGCTGGGAGGTGAGGATCTTGCGCAGTTCAGCCCGGATCTCCTCGGGCAAGACCTCGCGCACAGCAGATTCGCCTCCGCTCACTCCAAGCATGAAGTCGAGCTCCGAATCCGGGGGAGAACCCGGCAGTATAGCACGCTGATTATCGCCCGTTCGACACTTACTTAAATTACTGAAAACACAGCCAAAGAAACCGTTACTTACCCCGGGAAACTTGTTCCGAAGCCGCGTCTGCCTTTATTCAGGTGGCGATGTTCGATCCGGGTGGCACGACCTCCGGACACGGCGAAGCACAAATACCGGAAAGGAGGAAACAGAATGCGCCAGAACACCACCTGGGCAATTCTCTCCCTCTTCTTTCAGATCGCGCTGCTTGTCATCTTAGGTTTCGGGCAAACCGCGGGTCAGCCAAAAGACGTTTCGGCGCCCGCGCAATCTACCAGCATCGGGCACAGCTTGAAGACCGCCGCGAAAAGCGGCGAGATGATCGAACTGCGCTCGGGCGGACAGGTGCTCGGCTTCCGCCCGGATCGAGCCTATCTTGCCGCTCGCAACCATGCACTCACCGTCGAATTCCGCGGCACGCCTGGGACGATGCCGCGCCTGCTTGATGGCGCGGAAAGCGCCTCGGGCGATGCCGCCAACCCGAAAGTCTTCTACGAGGATTTGTGGCCCGGCATCAGCCTGACTTACGAAACCAATTCCCAGGGAATTACCGAAAGCACATACACACTGGCCCCCGGTGCCGACGTTGCCAACATCCGGTTCCGCTATAACGTGCCGGTCTCGGTTGAGAAAAACGGCACGCTCAAATTCAAGTTCTCCTCCGGGTACTTCACCGAGTCATCACCGGAGGCCTGGCAGGAGATCAACGGGAAGCGGGTACCGGTTACAGCGGCCTTCCGGGAGGCGAACGGGGAGGTTGGGTTCCGGCTGGGCAGCTTCGACCCCAGGTATCCGCTGACCATTGATCCCATTTTTCAGTGGATCCGCGATTTCCAAAAGAGTTCTGCAACACAAATTCAAACCAATTCTCAGGAGGAACCATGAAACGATTCTTGATGTTCGCAGTGTTAATTTCCTTATTGCCAGTTGCGGCCTGGGGGCAAGTTGCGCCCATGGTAGTGTCGAACGGAGCGGTGACGGACCTCGGCAGCATGGCCGGACTCGGCTCCGTTGCCTATGCAGTGTCCGCCAACGGCGGAGTGGTCGCGGGGATTTCCGCGGGCACGGGGAATCAGAATCCGCGGGCTTTCCGTTGGACTGCGGCCGGCGGCATGCAGGACCTGGATTCCGGCGGTAATGACAATGCCAACGCGTATGCTTACGGCATTTCTGCCGATGGCAACGTAATCGCCGGCATCTACGGTCAATACCCCGAATGTAATCCCGGCTGCGCGTTCACTTGGACAACCGCGGGCGGCTTTCAGTGGCTACAGCCTCTTCCGACGGGGTGGTACAGCCCCACTCCCCACGGTGTCTCGAAAGACGGCAGCGTCATCGTGGGAACGGCCCAAATAGTCTGCCCACCGTGCGGGAGCACCGCTTTTCTTTGGAATGCGAATGGCTATAACGGCCTCGACGCCAATTCCGGCGACTGGTCCTCTGCGTTGGCCGTCTCCGAAGACGGCACCACCGTTGTCGGCAATTCGAATGACAGCCAGAGCCGCCCCACCGCCTTCCGCTGGACTGCGAAGACTGGCATGCAGCTCCTCGGGCTTTTTCCGGGTGGATCGAATACGTATGCCATCGGCGCGTCCACCAACGGCAGCGTGATCGCCGGCTACGGGCAGTGTCCCGACAACGGTGGATATTGCAGCGCTGCTTTCCGCTGGACGAAAGCCACCGGGTTGGTGCAACTCCCCATTCTGGCGGGCAAACGCTTTACCACAACAACCGGAATCTCCGCCGATGGCAAAACCATCGTGGGCTACGCCGCCTCGAACTGCTGTGACTGGGAAGCTTGGCGCTGGACAGCAGCAACCGGTACTCAGGCCGTCAGCGACTGGCTCGCCGCTGTTGGTGTAAACGCGACAGCATTCAATTTCTATAGCGCCTACGCGGTAACCGCCAACGGCAACGGTGTGGTAGGACAGTTGACGAATGGCGATGCATACCTGGCGCTTGCAACCTCGAGCAAGACCGGTATGCCAACGTTCTCGCCCAAGCCGGGCACTTATCACGGCTCGGCAACGGTGACGCTCAGCCACACTTCGCCGGCGGCCAGTATCTACTACACCACCGACGGCACCACTCCGACCGTGAACTCGACTCCTTACACCGCGCCGATTGACGTCACGGCAACGACAACCATAAAGGCGATCGCGATCGTGCCAACCTATCCGCAGAGTGGGGTCGCAACCGGCAAGTACACGATCAAGTAGAGACATCGAACCGCGCAGGCACGCAAAGTGTCTGCGCGTCTTCTTACTGCTTCTGTCCTAGTCCCGGTTACGAACTACTCTGGCGGAGGAGCTTCATTGCACTTTGTCAATCGTAGGTCAAGCTAGAAGACAGGCATGGCCTTGCGTTCGCCATGTTTGCAATTGCTGGCCATCTGGTCTTTCCGTCACGCCCCTGTAGTCGATTTTGTAGACGGTCCCGCACTCTTCGCTGGCCAAGAACTTCAGTATTTATGCGGGTTGCTGCGCTAGGACACCTGGGTCAAAACCAGGGGTGCGAATTTTGGAGTTCCTTCGAATCTGTAAGTAGTTGGAAACAATTGGTCGGGGAGAGAGGATTTGAACCTCCGACCCCCTGGTCCCGAACCAGGTGCTCTACCAGGCTGAGCCACTCCCCGACTTGCCCACGGAGCGCTCACGGCTGAGACGCCGCGGCGCGTTGAAACTCCATCAGTATAGCATTCCGCCCCGCCCATTTCCGTCTGCCGAATCCACCGGCCGAATCCATACCACATCAGTGCATATGCCAATCCTGCGCCGAATTCCAGCGCACATTCACGTACCCGATGAATGCAACCTGACTCTTTTCCAGGTCCCCGCTCCACGATGGTCTCCCGAAATCGGTGGGATGCAGCTTTCCCATCTACCGTGGAACTGCATCACAGCCATCCCACGATCCAATGCTCCGATCGCCCGCACCGCTTCGTCCTCGCCACCAGCCCCGCTCCAGGCCCGCGCATCTCTCCACTAGCATCCCGTCCCGACTCCAGCGATACTCTCCCTATGGATTTCCATCAACTCGCCACCTTCCTCGAAGTCTCCAAGCTCGGCAACTTCTCGCGAGCCGGAGAAAAGGTTTTTCTCTCTCAATCCGCCGTCAGCGCCCAGATCCGCCTGCTCGAGCAGGAATATGGAGCCCGCCTCCTCGACCGTTCCGGCAAAAAGGTCCGTCTCACTCCCGCCGGCGAAGTCCTCTTCGAATACGGCACGCGCCTCCTCGCCCTGCGCGACGAATCCATGCGCGCCGTCACCGACCAAGGCACCTCGCCCCGCGGAGTGCTCGCCATCGGCGCCAACGAGGCCACGTGTCTTTACATCCTCCCGCACGCCTTCGAGGAATATCGCCGCCTTTATCCCCAGGTTCAAATCAGCATCTACCGCAACTTCAGCCGCAAAATTCTCGAGCGCATTCAAGATGGCCTCATCGACGTCGGCATCGTCACCATGCCCGTCAAGCTTCCGCGCCTCAAAGTCGAACGAATTTTCCGCGACCGCCTGATGCTGGCCGTCAGCCCCACCAATCCCCTGGCCAAATTAAAGTCGGTTCCCGTCAGTGTCGCCGCCGAGCAGCCCCTGATTTTCCCCAAAGCCGGTTACACCCGCCAGATCATGGACAAGCTTTTCCGCCCCTATCGCGCCGATTTAAAAATCGCCATGGAATTGCCCAGCATCGCCATGATCAAAACCTTCGTAGCTTCCGGCCTCGGCGTCTCTCTCATCAGCGAGACCTTCACCCGCCGCGAAAGCCGTGACGGAGAAATCCGCCTGGTCCGCATCGAGCACACCGAACTGTGGCGAGAACTGGCCATGGTCCACGACCGCAACCGAACCCTCCCCCGAGCCGCAGTAGCTTTCATGGAGTTAGTAAGAACCGGCGTCCTGGACCCGCAAATGTAGAGCGGGCGCCCCTGCCCGCTGCCTTTGACTTTGGTTTTCTGCCTACCCCTTCGCAACCCACAACCACCGATACTCCTCCGGCAATCTCACCAACCCCCGCCGCACCGGATTCTGCCGAATGTATTCCATTTTCTCCGCGAAGCTCTCATCCCCGCGCAGCACATGGCGACAACGTCAAGCGCTTGCCAGCGGTCTCCTCCACAATTCCTTTCTCCAGAATCTCTTCCACTGCTGACGTAAAAACATGCGTGCTTCCCAAAAAATCGTGGGTAATATCACCGTTTCCGTCTTCCGACAAGTCAAACCCTCAGCTCAGGATCCGAGAACTTCGAGTTCCTCTTCGTATGTGCCGGGGCTGGGTTCGGAATCGCCGTGGGCAGGATGGGAATGCTTAGAGTCGCGCCGATTGGGGGAGTAAAAACAGTTGCGTTTGACATACTGGCGCACTAAGCATTTGTCTCGAAAGTAGATTCCGCACTGGAGACAAACGTCGTCTGGATTGGAATGGTGATCGATCAATCCGGCAGAAAGGCGATCAAGGAGCCTAGCAGCGCGGCGCAATTCCTCGTAGGAGACTCCATGAAATAATTGGGCGAGTTTGCGTTCCTTTCCTTCCTCATACGCGGAGAGCAGACGACGGCTTGACTCGGTAAGGGAAAGGCGAATCTCACGCCGATCCGGCTGCCCCTCGTCGCGGCGCAGCAGCTTGCGGCGCACCAGTTTATCGACCGCCTTGCTGGCGGCTGCATTGCTGATGCCCAGGAAAAGCCCTACATCACTGATGGTGCGCGCTTGGGTCAAGGCAACCATCTTGAGAAGTTTGAACTGCGATAATGTTAATTGCCGACCAGCAATTTCCTCCAGAAGTCTTTTCTCCAGGACTTCTTCTACGGCTGAGGTAAAAACATGCGCGCTTCCCAAGAAATCGTGAGCAATATCGCCGTTTCCGTCCTTCGGCATGTCAAATCCTTTGCTCTCAAAAGTATAAGTGCCATGACCAAGTATCGCATGGGCCTGGTCCCTAGCGGGCATCTTCTCCCTTCTGAGAAACTTCGTGCCGGGCCGGCTCCCGGTTTTCGGGTTCGTCCGGCTGAACTATCGGTCGACAGCAATGATCGGGCAAGTACTCGCGCACCAGCCACTCTGCAGCATGGGACAACGCCGCCTGGACGGGCGGTGACAGCCCAGGGGAAATTTCCTTGGGTAGTTCTCCAGTCTGGCAGGCCAGGACCCGGACCTCGACTCCGCAACCTTCCTGGAGTTCGCGCAGAAGATTCGAGGTGGGTATTTGGTGCATCGAGAAATCATCCAGCTTGATTGCAGGAATCGCGCCCGGATCAAGCTCGAACAGTTCGCCGGGCGAGCGGCCCGCATCCAGCGCATCAACGATGAGCAGGCGCCGGGGCCGCGCGTCACTGAGGCAAAGCGTGAAAAGGAGGCTCCGCACACCAGTGCCGGCGTCTAAAATGCAGACGTCGTCGGGCACGCGCTCGTGGGACTCTACGTACTCCACCAGCGCGCACCCGAAACCGTCATCACCGAATAGCAGATTGCCGCAGCCCAGCACCAGCGTGGGTTTCCGGCAATACTCGGGGAGATCAGAGTAGCCGTTTGCCGGCATTCTTCTCCCTCCTTAGTTCATGAGCGTGTCCATCAACTTGCCTTCTGCGTCCACGATATCCAGCTTGACTGAAATCTTGCCATCCAGGCGATGGGTGGCACAGGAGAAGCATGGGTCGTAGGCGCGGATGGACATTTCTACTGTGTTCAGCACTCCCTGGTCGTACTTGCCGTCATGGATGAGACTCTTGGCGGCTTGGGTGACCGACATGTTGATGGGAGCGTTGTTGTGCGTGGTGCCGACGATGAGGTTGACGTTGGTGATCATGCCCTCGGCATCGGTTGTGTAGTCGTGAATGAGCGTGCCACGTGGCGCTTCCGTGCAGCCGATGCCTCGTGCCGCTCGCGGCGTAACCTTTACCCGGGTTTCCGTGCTGGTAATCTCGGGGTCCTCCAGCAACCGGATCGCGTTTTCCGCGTTGTAGAGCAGTTCGATCAAGCGAGCCCAGTTGTAGAGCAGGGTAAGCTGAGCCGGACGGCCAAACTTTTCCCGGAACTCCACCAGTTCGGCTTGGGCGAGCGGCGTGTCGATAAAGTCGCAGACGTTAATCCGCGCCAGCGTGTTGGTGCGGTAAATCCCCGAAGGTTTCGCCAGGTCCATGGAGAAGCTGCCCCACTTTTTGGCATACGGGAATTTCAGGTAGCTCCACGACTCGATGTGCTCGCTGATGTAGTCGGTGTAACGGTCGTAGGGGAAATCCTCGAACGAGCCGTCCGGCGCCATCATGCGGAGCTTGCCGTTGTAAAGGTTGAGCGCGCCGTTGTCCTGAACCGTGCCGAGGAAGCCAGTGGTGATTACACCGAGAGTCTTCACGGTTTCCAGGTACTTCGGGAAGATATTCTCCTTGGCAAAAGCGATGGAGAACTTGGCGAGATCGAGCGTCTCGTTTGCCATCTTGCGCAGCTCATCGCGATCTTGCGGCGATAGGGCTTTGCTGAAGCCGCCGGGAACGGCGGCCTGCGGATGGATCGCCTTGCCGGCCAGGATTTCGAGCATGTGGGCAGCCATATGCCGCACCTTGACCACCCGCTGAGCAACGTCGGGTGCGGCTTTCAGAATTCCGATCACGTTGCGAACGGAATAATCGGCGTCGGGACCGAGCAGGAAGTCCGCGCCCGCCAGGAAGTAGAAGTGCAGTATATGCTCTTCCATATAAGCCACGCTGTTGCAGAGTTCGCGCAGCTTCTTGCCCGCCGGAGGGGGGTCCACTCCGAACACAGCGTCGCAAGCTTTCGCCGCCGCCAGGTGGTGCGACCACGGACATACGCCGCAGATGCGCGGCGTAATGCGCGGCAAGTCCTCCACCGCGCGGCCAAGGCAGAACTTTTCGAAGCCGCGCAGTTCGATCACGTTGACGCGGGCCAAGTCCACGTTGCCAGCATCGTTGAGTTGAATGGTTATCTTGGCATGGCCCTCGATGCGAGTGACAGGTTGGATGACTATTGTTTTCGCCATGGTTCACCTCTTGGGCAGCGGCCGCAGGCGGCCTGCGCCGGAAAAACGGTTGAAGGTGGCGGCCCGGTCCGGAATCTGTTTCGGATCGAGGCCAATGGACGACAGCGCACCCATCATGTCCACCATGGGATTGGCTTTGTCCGAGAGCGGCCCGAAGCAACCCTCGCACGGCATGTAGGCGTTGATGCAACGCGGCACACCATCGTGCCCGCCGCAGCCGCCGCGAGTTGCGGGGCCGAGGCACATGTAGCCCTGCTCCATCAGACAGCGCATTTCGGTTAGCGGCGCTCCCGGCTTGAATTCCGGCCCCTCCAGGCGGCGTTTAAGCGAGGAGACAGCCTTCTTTTCGCGCTTGGTGGGGCATTCGTCGCAAACGCTCTTCGACGACAAGGCAGGCAGGGGCTTGCCTGCGAGAAGAGCAAGCAGTGCGCCAGCGACCATGTCCGGGGTGGTGGGACATCCGGGCAGAGAGGCATCCACCTTGACGACTTCACTTACGGCGTAGACCCGGTCTGTCAGAATGGGAATCTGCTCCCGCGGCAGGCCGTTGGTTTCCGTTGTGACACTGCCACGGTAGACCTTCTCCATCAATTCGTCCGTGGTCGTCTGGTTGGCGAGCGCCGGAATCCCGCCACAGGTAGCGCAAGAACCGAGGGCAATCAGGATCTTGCATTTCTTGCGCATCTCCAGCGCCAGTTTCTTGTGTTCATCACTGCGGATTCCGCCGGCGATGAGTCCGACATCCGCCTCCGGGATTTCCATCTCTGCTTTTTCGCCAGTCTGACCGAACAGCTTGTGATCCATCAGGACTGGCATGTGCACGATTTCTACTTGCTTGAGTACTTCGATCAGCGGTTCACCGATGTCGAGGATGGTGACTTCGCAGCCGCCGCAGATGGCAAACCACTCTTCCGCAAGTCGAGCCGCCATGCTGTACCTCCTTCCAGAATCAGAATTTAAGAGCCTCAGGACCAGAGCCCGCGTCCAACCGGTCGGTCTTTCCCATTCGCCACCACGAGGTACCAGGTGCAGATCTTCGGAGGAGGCTGCGAGTGAGTGCGGAGCGAGACAGGAAGGCAGCGCAGATACTACGCGCCGTGCCGTGGCCGACAGAACGATGCATAAGCCACCGCCGAGATACCAGGGTCCCTTGCTGCCAAACGGTACCTTAATCCTGGAAGACTGTCAACTATATTTATAATTAGCATAGTTAAATATTTTTCTTGACCTCCGATCAGAAGAGAGCTACAGTGTGCCGCATGGTCCGGTCTGGACCGTGCGCGTGGCGCTCAGTGCTTCTGCGGCCGAAGGAGCTTTCAACATGAGCCCGAATCTCTCTCTGCTCTACGATGGAAAGAAGTTTTTGTGGGATGGGTCTCTCTATGCCACCCGGGAAGAAGTATCCCCGGTAGAAGAGGCTTATCGAAAAAACAACTTTGAAGTTCGCGTGACGGAGGAAGAGGGAAAGTTTCTGATCTACACGCGGAAAGTCATTAAAGAAGTCGTAGTGGCAGCGCATTAGCTGCATCCCTGGTAAACAGGAGGTGGCCGATGGCGGCAGGAACCCTTCCGGTTAGTGATCCCACGCTGTTAGCGGACATTCGGCGCTATGGCAAGTTCGACACCACGGGCTGCTATCAGTGCGGAAGTTGCACGCTCTCCTGCGATCTGGTCGAAAATTCCGTAACCTTTCCCCGCCGGAGCATCCGTTTTGCGCTCTTGGGCTTAAGGCAGCCGCTGGTGGCGAGTCTGGAGCCGTGGGTCTGCCATGACTGTGGCGATTGCTCCATCGTGTGCCCGCGGCAGTCCGAGCCTAGAATCTCCATGATCACGCTGCGCCGCTTTTTGAGCGCGCAGTACGAGTGGACGGGCCTGGGCGGCAAACTCTACCAGTCCGACGCCTGGTATCTCGGTTCGTTGCTCCTGGTGGCCGTCCTGACGATCGCGGTGATTGTCGGCTACCACCTCTGGTACCTGGCGTTGGGAACTCGCGATTTTGCCAGCAACAGTATGGGGCTTGGTCTCGATCACATGTTCCCCACCATGACGTACTACACGCTGGCAGTGATCCTGCTGCCACTGTTGCTCCTGGTATCGCGTGTCATCCATATCTGGCGGCTCACGATGGGTAGCGAAGGGCAACCGCGCGTACCAGTGTCCGCGTATGTGGCTGAGTGGCGGACCTACGTGTTCCAGTCGGTCACGCAGGCGATGCTCCGCAAGTGTCCGCAAAAAGGGCGATGGCTGGGGCATTGGTTGCTGGCTCTGGGCACGACAATGATGCTAGCGATCAAAGTCTTCGCCCTCCGCTGGTTTCAAACCGACAACATCTATCCTCTTTATAACCCCCAGCGCTGGATCGGTTACCTCGCCGCCGGCTGCATCCTTTACGGAATTGGAGATCTTTCGGTCGGCCGTTGGCGCGCAAAAAAAGAGATCTACAAGGAAACGCATTTTCACGACATGGTGTTTCCAGTCCTGATTATCTTGACCGTGCTCAGCGGCCTGACGGCGCACACCCTGCGTTATCTCGGTTTCGCCTTGGCTTGTCACTACGCCTACGCACTACACGTCATCATCGCGACTCCCATGCTGGTAATTGAGATGTCGTTCGGCAAGTGGTCGCACATGGTCTATCGGCCTCTGGCCCTGTACTTCCTGGCGGTTCGGGACAGGGCGACGCAACAGGTGCCCGCAGGGGAGGCGGTTCCGCATGCCATCTGACGGATTCAGAACTCAACCGGTCGGTGCTGCGCTGGTAGTGGGCGGCGGCATCGGGGGCATGCAGGCAGCCCTCGATCTAGCCAACGGCGGCATCAAAGTCCATTTGGTCGAGTGCAAGCCCGCCATCGGCGGCGTCATGGCGCAGCTCGACAAGACATTTCCCACCAACGATTGTGCCATGTGCACGATGGCACCGCGACTGGTAGAGATCGGGCGCCACAAGGGCATTGACATTCACACCCTCAGTGAAGTGGAACGGATCGAGGGCCGGCCCGGAAATTTTACTGTCACCATCAAGCAGCAGCCGCGTTTCATTGACGAGTCCAAGTGCACCGGCTGTGGCGCCTGCACGGAGGACTGCCCGGTCGTGCTCCCGTCAGAATTCGACCAGGGGCTGACGGAGCGGAAGGCTATCTTCCGACCCTACCCGCAAGCCGTTCCCAACGTATTCACGATCTCTCGCCGCGGAACCGCTCCCTGCCAGGCTGCCTGTCCCGTTCATCAAGGCGGACAGGGATATTTAGCTCTGATCGCGCAACGACGATTTGAAGAAGCTCTCCAGGTTATTTTGCGCGATAACCCGCTGCCATCGATTTGCGGCCGCGTCTGCACGCATCCCTGTACCGACGCCTGCACTCGGTGCCAGGTGGACGACCCAGTCAATCTTCCCGGCTTGAAGCGCTTTGTCACAGACCAGTTCCCCGACTATAAGCTCCCGCAGCCCACCGTGCCCGACCGTCCGGAGAGAATCGCCATCGTTGGTTCGGGGCCGGCGGGACTCGTGTGCGCCTATCATCTCCGCCAAAAAGGCTATCGTCCCACCATTTTCGAGGCGCACTCCACTGCCGGCGGCATGCTGACGGTTGGCATCCCCGAGTACCGCCTGCCTCGCCGAACTCTGAATGCCGAAATCGACAAGCTGCGCGCCATTGGAATCGAAATCCTCCTGGACACGCCGGTGGGCCGCAGCATCAGCTTCGAAGAACTGCGGAAAAGCTTTGCCGCCGTCTTCGTTGCCATCGGCGCCCATGTGGAAAGGAAACTTGGGATTCCCGGCGAGAATCTGCCCGGTGTCAGCGGGGGCGTGGAGTTCCTGCGCCGCGTCAATCTCGACAAGCCGGTAGTGCCCGGCCAGCAAGTGCTCGTGATTGGTGGTGGAAACTCCGCTCTGGATGCGGCGCGCACCGCTCTTCGTTGCGGAGCGAGCGACGTCACGATCGTCTACCGCCGCACGCGCGCCGAGATGCCAGCCGACCCGCGTGAGATCAAGGACGCAGAGCACGAGGGCATCAAGCTGGTGTTTCTAGCCGCGCCAAAGTCATTCCAAGCCGGGGCCGACGGACGCGTTTCCGGCCTCCAGTGTCTGAAGATGAAGCTTGGCAAGCCGGACGCCAGCGGGCGGCCCGCTCCCGAGCCCGTTCCCGGATCCGAATTTGTTTTGCCCTGCGACGCGGTCATCGCCACCATTGGCCAGTCCCCCGATGTGAGCAGTCTGGGAGAACGGCTGGGGCTGGAAACGACCAAGTGGGGAACGCTTAAAGCCGACGGACTGACGCTCGAAACCGCGCTTCCCGGAGTGTTTGCGGGCGGGGACTGCGTAACTGGTCCGGACGTGGTGATCAACGCCGAACTCGCCGGCAAGAAGGCTGCCACCTCGATTGATCGTTGGCTCAATCAGCAGGACCTGCGTCTCGGGCGCGACTTGGAAGGGCCGTACCGCACCGAGTACGAAGTCGATACGACCGGCGTGCTGATGCAAAAGCAGATCCACATGCAGGCTCTCGACCCTGCTACGCGTGGAAGAACCTTTGCCGAAGTCCATGTCGGCTATACGCCCGATGAAGCGGTGGCCGAGGCCAAACGTTGTCTTGCCTGTGGAATCTGTTGTGATTGTCACATCTGCTCGAACGCCTGCGAAGCCCATGCGATTGACTATCTCCAACATGAGCAGAAGGTCGAGCTGAACGTCGGCGCCGTCGTGCTCGCTCCTGGCTTCGAAGTTTACGACGCAGGTTTGAGCAAAGATCTCGGGTATGGGCGCTTCCCCAACGTGGTTACGTCCATCGAGTTCGAACGGATTATGTGCGCGTCCGGTCCGTATTCCGGCCACGTGATCCGGCCGTTCGACCACAAGGAACCAAAACGTATCGCCTTCCTCCAGTGTGTCGGATCGCGCGATTGCGAACACGACTACTGCTCTTCCGTCTGCTGCATGTACGCCACCAAGGAAGCGATCATCGCCAAGGAGCATCTCGGCGAAGGACTCCAGTGCGATGTCTTCTTTATGGACCTGCGCGCCTTCAGCAAGGGTTTCGAGCAGTACTACCACCGGGCGCAAGAGCTGGGCGTGCAGTACATCCGTTCCCGGGTGCCGATCGTCGAGGAAATCCCCGAGACGCGGAATTTGATCGTCAAGTATCTCGGCGAGGATGATAGAAAGCTCTCGCGCGAATACGACCTCGTGGTGTTGTCTGTCGGAATGCAGCCGCCGAAAGAGGTGAAAGCACTGGCGGAGCGATTTGGCATTGCGCTCAACGAGTTCAATTTCTGCAAAACCTCGGAATTCACGCCGGCGGAATCGTCTCGGCCCGGGGTTTACGTCGCGGGTCCGTTCGTCGAACCGAAGGATATTCCGGAAACCGTCATGCAGTCCTCGGCGGCGGCGGCGCAGGTACTGTCGCTTTTGAAGGACGCGCGCGGCACGCTGATTACACCGAAAACATATCCGCCCGAGAAAGACGTGGCGGGAGAAGAACCCCGCATCGGAGTCTTTGTCTGCCATTGTGGCACCAACATTGCCGGAGTCGTCAAAATTCCCGATGTCGTCGAGTACGCGAAGACGCTGCCCAACGTTGTGTATGTAGAGAACAATCTCTACACCTGCTCGAACGATACCCAGGATCGGATCAAGGAAAAGATCACGGAACACAACCTGAACCGGGTTGTCGTCGCCTCCTGCACACCGCGCACTCACGAGGCTTTGTTCCGAAATACGCTGGCAGAAGCAGGGCTGAACCCCTACCTGTTTGAGATGGCCAACATCCGCGACCAGTGCTCCTGGGTTCACATGCACGAGCCGGAGAAAGCCACCCAGAAATCCCGCGACTTGGCAAGGATTGCGATCGCCAAGGCGCGGTTGTTGCAGCCGCTTCACCGGCAGATGGTCAAGGTGGAAAAGTCTGCTCTCGTGATTGGTGGAGGCCTGTCGGGCATGACCGCCGCTTTGTCCCTGGCCAATCAGGGATTCGACGTCTATCTCGTCGAAAGAGAAAAGGAGCTTGGCGGCCACCTGCGTCGCGTCCATTACTTACTCAACGGAGTGCGGCCACAAAACGAACTCGTGCGCCTCAGGGGAGAGATCGATCAAAACATCAAAGTCCATTTGTTCACGGGCGCCGTTATCGAAAACATCGAAGGAACAATCGGAAATTTCAAAACCAGAATCTCCGTGCAAGGTGAAACCACCGAGGTAGCCCATGGTGTCGTGATCGTCGCAACCGGAGCCAAGGAGTACCAACCGAAAGAGTATCTGTACGGGCAAGAGCAGAAGGTGATGACGCAACGCGAACTCGAACTGCAATTGGCCTCAGGCGGAGGCTTGCTGACGCCCGAAAATGGCAGCCGTCCGAAGACCGTGGTCATGATCCAGTGCGTAGGCTCGCGCGAGAATGACCACCCCTACTGCTCTCGAGTCTGCTGCGCCGAGGCCATCAAGAATGCCCTGCGCATCAAAACGGTTTCTCCGCAAACGGCTGTGTATGTGCTCTACCGCGACATCCGGACCTACGGCTTCAAGGAGAGTTATTACACCAAGGCCCGGCAGCAGGGAGTCGTTTTCGTGCGCTATGAGGAGGACAGCAAACCAGAGGTGTCTCGCAATGGCGACGGGCTGCACGTGGTTGTCCGCGACCAGACTCTGGGCATGCCGATGATGATTCCAGCGGATCTCGTCGTGTTGTCGGCGGGCATTCATCCGCACGAAGACAACAAGACGATCGCGCAGTTCCTCAAGGTCCCGCTGAACAGCGAGGGATTTTTCCTCGAAGCGCATATGAAGCTGCGCCCGGTTGACTTCATGACCGATGGCGTCTTCGTATGCGGACTGGCGCATTCCCCAAAGACCTTAGGAGAGTCCATCTTGCAAGCACAGGCCGCGGCCGCCAGAGCGTCAGCCATCCTGGTGCGGGATACTCTCGAACTCGAAGCCAACGTGTCGGAGGTCGTCGATCAAAGCTGCGACGGCTGCGCCTACTGTGTAGACACGTGCCCCTTCAAGGCGATCACCCTGCTCGAATACATGTGGCAGGGCTCGGTCAAGAAATCCGTGGAGGCGAACGAGACTACTTGCAAGGGCTGTGGTTGCTGTCAGGCAACTTGTCCCAAGAACGGCATCTTCATTCGCGGATTCACGCTCGATCAGATCCGCGCCCAAATCGACGCAGCCCTGGAGGTGGCGTAATGGAAGACAACAGCATGCACGCATCCTCAGGCGCGGCGGTCGCGCCCCCGGCCGACACCTTTGAGCCGTTGATCATCGCCTTGTGCTGCAACTGGTGCTCCTATGCCGGGGCCGATTTGGCGGGCGTATCGCGCATCCAATACCCGCCGAGCATCCGTGTGATTCGAGTAATGTGCTCCGGCATGGTTCATCCCAACCTCGTCATCGAGGCTCTCACTAAGGGTGCCGATGGCGTTCTCATGTGCGGTTGCCACATTGGCGACTGCCATTATCAAGACGGCAACAAAAAGGCGGAACAACGGGCCGAAGCGATCCGCCTGATGCTCTCCGATTTCGGAATCGAGGAAGACCGCTTCCGGTTGGAGTGGGTGTCCGCAGCCGAGGGCCCGCGTTTTGCGCAGGTTGTCCGGAGTTTCACAGAACAGGTGCAGAAGTTGGGTCCCAGCCCGTACAGGCGGTGAATTGGCCAAAATTGCGTGTTTCGCGAGCAAGAAATCAGACTGCTGTCAGCCGAAGACGCACAACGGCGGAGCGTTCAAACTACTGACGGACGAGGAGAAGGCCCGACGGTCGAGACACTGGAACGAATCATCCAACAACATCAGTTCTTTCAAGGCATCGGGATGGAGGAGCGCCACATTGAACTCATCACTGGGTGCGCCAAGAACGTGCGCTTCGAGCAAGGCCAAGTGATCCTCAACGAAGGCGACGAGGCCAATGAGTTTTACTTTATCCGCGAGGGACTCGTGGCCGTGGATTGATCTTGCGTTTCGTGGAGATGGAGCGCAAGACAGAGCGAAATTCCGCTAAGCCATTGATAAAGATGGTGGGCGCTATAGGATTCGAACCTATGACTTCCACCGTGTGAAGATGGCACTCTACCGCTGAGTTAAGCGCCCAGGAAGTGCGGTAAGTTCATTATTATACTCAAGTCCCCGCTCGGCCATGTTCTTGCGACAAATCGCCGAGACGCACATTGCACACTTCTCGGGCTTCCGCATCAGTCTGGACTGCATCCCGACCCTTACGACCGGGCGACCTCAACCCCGCTTTAGATCGCCAGTACGGACCTCGTCACAAACGGCGTGGACTAAGCTTGCCGCCAGATTCTCCTGTGAAACCCGTCGAGCTCTAATTTTCAACGTCAAAATAAATCCTGGTCGTGGCGCGGTATTGCACGACTTTGGAGCCGTCCAGCAGCATGTCGAACGAATCAACGTGAGCCCACTTGATGGCGCGCACGGTTTTGGCCGCTTCCTTTACTGCGCTCTCGGCTGCCTTGGCGAAGCTCTGCTTGGACGTTCCCACTACTTCAATCACTTTCTGAGTCACAAGTCCCTCCTAGGGGGTAACTGCGGATTGTACTACCGGCTCGCGTTTCCGAGCGAGTCCTCAGGTGAGATTAAGGCGAGCGCTGTTAGCAAAGACGAAGGCCACGCAGTGATCCGCGTGGCCTTTCTGCCGCAGATGATGGATTGCTTACGCCGTGCCGCTTCACTTCGCGGACTCGGCCCCGGCGGCGGAATGCTCCGCTGTCTGCTCCGGCGCAACGGGACGGATTTTCACCGTGGCCAGGATCTTCTCCAGTCGGGCGAAAACGTCGTCACGATTCACGGGTTCTACTCCATCCGTCATGCCGTATCCAGCCGTTCCCAGACCCAGCACGTACTCGTAGCAGGCCCCGTTTTGGTAGTTGTGGTAGTACTGCGCCTCCGCCTGCTTGGTGGCGCTGCCCGCGAATTCGGAGGTCATCTCCATCTCACTCGATCCGACCTTGATCTTTTCGGCATCGATGGGCTCGCCATCCGCATTCCGCGTGTCCACGAACGCAAAATGCGAGCACTGCTCCTCCGAGAGGTTGCGATTCACGTTCACGCTGAAAAAACCTGTCGCGAAATCGGTTCCCGGATACAGAGTGTTGGGCAGCGCGACTGTCGCCACGGTTGCGCCTCCAGGCTGGACAAAGTTCATGGGCACGGCCTCGTCCTCAAACCGAGGCTGAGCCTTGTCGCCGGTGGCGAGCGCGAACTTCCGCGGGTAGACGAATGACACGCCGGAGGTCGCATCCGTGTAGGAGACGTTCGCGGCTCGTTTCTTCGGCGTTTTCTTTGCAACCGTTTGAGTGGCGGGCGCTACGGTCACCGCGGTCTGGGGCGCCGGGGTTGGCGGCGCATTGGTGGACGCGGCCAGCGTATTTGATGCCGGGCCGGAAACGCCGACCAGCGCGGGCTTCTCAGACTGCCGGGAGCAAGCGCTCACGGCAAGCAAGACTCCAAGAATCGCGAAGCCCGCAATCATGGCCAGTTTCTGCTGGCGCGACCAGGATGAGATCGTGGTCCCGGTAAATGTGTTGTTATTGGCTTTGTTCGTGGATTTCCAAATTGTTGACATCTTTGTCACCTCCCTGCGGCTGGCGCAGCTATCTGGAGGAAAGCAGGGCTGGTGCCAATCTGCGGGGCATTGATTACGCGAGAGTTCGAGTAACAACGGCAGGCGGGAAGGCGTGCCGCGCTGGATACGGTGTGGAACGGTAGACACGGCTGCGTGCACCGGGGGATAAAATGCCAGCGTGCAGAGTAGAGGCTACTACCGCGGCCGACTGGCCCCCTCACCGACTGGCTTGCTGCACATTGGCCACGCGCGCACATTCTGGATCGCGGCGCAGCGGGCAATCGAGCATCGGGGAACTCTGATTCTGCGCAACGAAGATCTTGATCCGCAACGTTCGCGGCCAGACTTTGCCAATGCCATGCTGGAAGACCTGCATTGGCTCGGCATGCGCTGGGCTGAAGGGCCGGACTGCGGCGGCGATTATGGCCCGTATGCGCAGAGCGAACGCCGGGGGCATTATCTCGATGCGTGGCGGCGGCTGCGCGATGGAGGATTCATCTATCCTTGCGCCTGCTCGCGCACGGACCTTGCGCAGGCCGCCAGCGCGCCGAACGATTCGGATGACGAACCGCTCTATCCAGGACACTGCCGCGGGCGCAACGATGCGGCCGACTTCCCTGCCCCGGCTGGAGTGAACTGGCGGTTTCGCGTCCCCGACGGCGAGCAAGTCGCCTTCGGCGATCTAAATCTGGGCGAGCAACGCTATGTGGCGGGGCACGACTTCGGTGACTTCCTCATCTGGCGGCGCGACGACGTGCCTTCCTATCAACTGGCGGTCGTGGTCGACGATGCTGCCATGGAGATTACCGAGGTTGTCCGCGGGGCGGACCTTCTTAAGTCAACCGCCCGACAGTTGCTCCTGCTGCGCGCGCTCGCGCTGGCCGTGCCGGCATATTTCCATTGCGAGTTGTTGCGTGACGCATCGGGAGTGCGCCTTGCTAAGCGGCACGATGCACTCAGCATCCGCCACTTACGACAAAGCGGAATGTCGCCAGAATCCGTGCTGGAACTGGCCTTTCGGCCGAATGCCCATAGCGACGTGAGTAATCTCGGCCGGTTACAGGGGTAATCGCTGCACTTCTAGAACCGCGCTACCATGATCTCGACAGCGGGTTTCTTCATACGAGGGGGCAAATCATGCTCCGAATTTCCAGCCGACGTTTTTGCGCTGACGTTGCAATCACAGCGTTGCTGCTGCTCACAAGTATTGCAGCGTTTGGTCAGTCCACAACCGGCCAGTCTGTACCGGTTCAATCTTTATCCAACAGTTCATCCGGTCAATCCCTGGGCGACATTGCACGCGCGAATCAGGAAAAGAAAGCGGCGGAGGCATCGGGTACCACGCCGAAAGTAATAACGAACTCCGACCTTCCCAAGAATCCTGACGAGGATCCGGAACAACCCGCCAATCAAAATCAGAACTCAGCAGGCAACCCGGCAAGCGCCGCTGCGAGCCGGAAAGCTGCTCACCAGCGAGTCGCAGAAGAACGCGCCGGGGCACAATGGCGGCAACAGATCCTCGCGCAGAAAGGTAAGGTTGCTATCCTCCAAGCACGGTGTGACCGGCTCCGGGCACAGATTCATTTTGTGAATCCGGGATATCCGTACAGCTCCGATAACACCACGGGCTCGACCTACAACGGACAGGAGTCGAGGATGATGGAACGCCTGCACGAAATGGAAGATCAGCTCAACCAGGAGAAGCAGAAGCTCGAGCGGCTGCAGGAAGCTGCTCGCCACGCCGGCATGCACACCACCGTGTACGATCCGTAGGCCTCGTCGGGCTCGACAATTCATCTTCGGATAATGCAAAGACGCGGCCCCCAGGGCCGCGTCTTCGCCGAACGCCTGCGTTCGCTCGCCGCTCAAGCGGACTGTGCCTCAGGCTCATCCACCTCGGTCAGCGGCATATTGACCAAATGCTCGCTGAGAAACCAGGTCTGCAGTTCGCTTGGCCGCAGCACGTCGCTCACCACCATATCGTTCGTTCCTGCATCGCCCAGCTTGTTGGCGCGCTCGGCCAATCCGCGGCAGTGCGTGATGATGATTTCGTGTGCATCCAGGAGGCGCGAGATCTGAACGGGGACCTCTTCCCGCCCCTTGGGCGGCCGCGGGATACTAGTCAGTTCGGCGACGTCGTGAGCCATCGCAATGCTGACTCCACCCAAAAGCTGGATTCGTTCCGCGATGGTATCGACAATCTCGTTCTGCTCCTCGTAGTGCTTGTCGAATAAGAGATGGAGTTGATAGAAGGTCGGCCCGGAGACCTGCCAGTGCGATTTCTTGTAGAGATCGCGCAGGGTGATGGTGTCGGCCAGCAACTGATTCAGTTGCTCGGTCATTTCGAGGCGGACTGGTTCTTCAAGTTGCAGCGGGAACATGGCGGTTACGCTGCCAAAGGGCTGAATTTCCCTGGCAGACTGGTGGATGTGGGGTTGTGCGGAAACCTTGCGGGAATGGTTGGAGACTGGTTTCTTGGCCATAAGCTCTCCTGGGACTGCGGATTTCGGGCAAAAAAGATAAGAGGGAACGGAGCATTGGCACTCAAGAGCCTTCCAGCTGTTTTGCCCAACGGCTCTTTGGATGCGGGCGGGCAAAAAGGGATTCCCCCGGTTTTTGGAAAAACCAGATGAGACCCGGGAATAGTGTGCGGCGCGGCGAGCGCCGCGCCGTCAGGAACTTCAGTCGGCGGCGCTACGCCGAATGCTGAACATTTCGGTCAGGTATTCCACCTGCGGTGCGCCCTTGACGCCGGCCTTCGCCATGCGGCTTTTCAGCTCTTCGGAAGCGATGAACGAGCGCGCCTTATCGAAGTCCTCCCATTCGAACAGGAGTGTCAGTTCATTGGGGTTCTGAACCCCACGGAAAATCCGGCAGCTGTGCTCGCCGTTGCGGGTACGCCAGTCGAGCGAAGAATCGAACACTGATTTCCAAGTAGGATAATCGGCTACTTCGTGATGAACGAGAAGATAGATCATGAGGGGCAGGCCTCTCCTTTCCCAGCAGAAAACCTTGCGCCAAAGTTGGAAGAAATGCAAGGGCTGGGGTCACAGCGCGGCACGGGTCGTATGAACATCGAGCCGGCCCGCGTGGGGCCGGCTCGATTCGTGAGACCAAGGATTAGATTCTTCGCGGCAACTACTGCACCGCAAAGACCAGATCGTCGTGATCGTTATAGGAGCCCGAGGTGCACGAAGACGCGCTTCCGAGATAACGGAATTGCGCCCGCACCGCCTGCAAGCTTCCTGTGGGAAGCGTGAAGGTGGTCGACAACGTCTGCGCTCCTGCCTTCGTGGGCTTAATCGTCTTGAGGAAGACCCACGAGGGGCTGTTGGCATTGGCCGCATAGTAGAGATCCAGAGAGTCGGACGTATAACCGCTCCAGGCCCAAACCGTTGCCGAGACCGTTGCCGTGGTGCCGTGGGTTAGATTGCCGCTGGAGGAAGTAACAACGATGCGATCGTTGGATTCGTCGGAGTGGAAGGTTCCGCTCGTGCCATCAGCGCAGGAATTGTTGATGGTGTTCGGTTGATTCGGTTCGGCACCGCCCGACATATGATCGCGTCCCAACAGAAGAGACGGACCCGAATCGCATGAAGTTCCAACTGTCGAACACGCTGGAGCCTTGAGCGTGGAGTTGTAGACCGCAGTTTGTGCTCCACCGCCAGACGAGTTCACCGTCAAAGCGATCGTCGTGCTGTGACTGAGCGAACCGGAGGTCCCGGTCACAGTGACCGTGGCCGTTCCGGTGGTTGCGGTTGCTGAGGCGGTTAATGTCAGCACGGACGTGGCGCTGCTATTTGCTGGCGGAGTTACCGGGTTGACCGAGAACCCTGCCGTCACACCGCTGGGCAAGCCCGTGGCGGTCAGAGTCGTCGCAGAACTAAAGCTATTCTGGCTGGTGATAGTGATGGTGCTGGTTCCGTTGCTGCCCTGCGCGACGGTCAGAGAAGCGGGCGAAGCGCCGATGGTAAAGTTCGGCGAAGCCGCCGCGTTCACCGTTAGCGCTATGGTGGTGCTGGCGTTCAGACTGCCGGAGGTTCCGCTGATGGTCACTGTCGCGGTGCCGGTGGCGGCGGTGCCGCTCGCCGTGAGCGTGAGCACACTGGTTGAGGTTGTCGGGTTGGTGCCGAAGTTCGCGGTCACGCCACTGGGCAAGCCAGACGCGGTGAGGGTGACGCTGCCGGTGAATCCGCCGGCGGGTATCACGGTGATGGTGCTGGTGCCGTTGCTGCCTTGGGTGATGGTCAAACTGCTCGGCGAAGCCGACAGCGTGAAGCTCGGCGTCGACGATCCAGCCAGCAGGTTGATGAGGCCGGTGGTTTTCGGACTGCCCCAGCCGGTGACCAGATCATAGCCGGTCACAGCCGAGTAACTACCGGACGTGCCGCTCGTGATATCGTGGAAAAGGCTGCTGTAGGTCGTTCCGCCAGCAGCGGCTTGCGGGTAAATGATCGGGTTAATGAATCCGATCGTCTCACCGTTGGCTGCCGCCTGTTGATTGGCCAGAGCCAGATAGCCGGCCCACATAGGCGCCGCAAAGCTGGTTCCGCCCAATCCCGTGCTGCAACTTGTTTGATCCGCACAATAGTAAAAATCAAAGTTGGCTTCGGCCGCGACGTCGGGGCCGTTGCGCAAGGTCGTGGACCCCTTGTTGGAGGAGTTGATCACGCCCGAGATTTTCTGCCACGAAGGAATCGGGATCGAGTCCGGGGAGATGCCGCCGCCGCTATCGGCCCACGCGGTTTCCGAACTCCAGGGACCACCCGCGCCGGAAGTTGTCAAATCCGTGCCGCCGACGGCGACGACGTTCGCATCGTCGGCCGGCCAAGCCTCATTCGACGAAGACCAGGTGGAACTGTCGCCAGAGGCGACAAAGAAGTTCTGGCCTTGCGACGCCATCTGCTCGAAGTAGGGATCCAGCGTGCTTTGGTCCGCCGGCGTCCAGCCCCACGAACAGCTGATTTGCTTGCTCAGCGGAGCGGCCGTATTCGTAACCATCGCGCTGATACAGGCGCTATCGCTGAAATTTCCTGTTCCGTTGGCTTTGACGTTGCCGCACACATACATATAGAGCATGGTGGAGCCTGGGGCCATGCCCATCGCCTGCGTCATGTCGATGGTCTGCTCAGTATCATCACAAGCGCTGCTGCCGCCGTTGCCATAAACGCAGGATGTCGCGTACCCGCCCGTGGAAACCAGTGTGGGAGTGTACGGTTCTGTTTGCCCAATATTGCTGTAGTAGGTACTCAAATCGGCCAAATCGCTGCCCGCGAGTTCAAACAGGGCGATATTCTGGCCGGAGCCGGTCAGTGTCGTCGCCTGGTAATAGGCCGCGCGCATGTCGCTGCCCAGGAAAGAACCCGAAGGGCCGGATCCGGTGGTATTTGACTTCACGTCCTTCGTAGCGATCCCATGCGCCTTCGCGTAGTCGCTCTTCTTCACATACAGCGGATGCGGTTTGGAATTGTTGTCCAACCCAGTGATGTGCCAGAGTTGGAACGGCAGGTTCACGGTCGGTTCGCGATCGGGCGAATAGAAGGTCCGGTCCTCGGTGGGATCCTTATAGACTCCCAGGATCACATGGAAGGCCTTCTCGATGTTCGCTACCGTGCCGGTGAGCCATAGATCCCTGCCGTCGCGAGTTCCGCCGACGATTTCAAAGCCGCTCGCTTTCGCGAATGCAACCAGGGCATCCCAATCTTCCTGGCTGGGGCCAAACCGCTCGGTAACCTCCTGCGGCGTGAGGAACTGATGGTAGAACAGGCTGGCAGGGTCGTATTGCTTGCGCAGCAGATCTTGCAGGCCTGCGCGATCGCGCAATGGCATAACGATGTCGAACTGCATTGACTGTGTTGCCGGTAGCCGCCCGACGGATCGCGCCTGACCACTGGCCACCACGTCGCGCACGTGACGCGTCATCAAGGAAAGCGATTGCGCTTGGCTGAGGGAGTTAGCAAGAAACACAATCGCAAGGATTGTGATCGTTGTGACGGCGAGCTTACGGACCATAATTCTCCTTTAAGGAAAAGTGGATTCCCCCACGCACTTCGGCCAACCCCGCGGCAGTATCGCCTTGGGATTCGCGCTGCCGGTGAAGGGGACGGCAGCGTTTGCAACAGGCAAAGCCGATTACTATCCGGGCCGGGCCTGCTTCATAAAAGCGACTGCAGACGTTGCACGCCCTCAATCAGCAGGCCACGAAGCAAGCAAAACCCGCCTCGGAAATGAGCTAACGCTACATTAGCTTCTATTGGCCGTCAAGATTCAGCGGTGGTTGGCAATGTTACGGTTTGCGAACTGTAATAGAAACCTGACGGTTCCAGCCGGGCGGGGCCAAGAAGTGGAGTGATCAAATGGTCGGGACGGCGAGATTTGAACTCGCGACCCCTTGCACCCCAAGCAAGTGCGCTACCAGGCTGCGCTACGTCCCGACGGAATCCGCTGCCTAGAGTTATGACAGCGCGGGGTTGACTTTGAAATTCTACACTAGAGCAAGTTTCAAGGTTTCAGATTTTCAAGGTTTGGTAGTGGTGCAGTTCGAACTGCACCATTACCCAAGGTTTCAAAGTCCAAGACCTTCGGCTCTGCCTTGAAACATTGAAACTTCGAAACATGGGAATCGCAGCGCAGCCTTATCCCGCCTCCTTTTGTGTTGGTTCTGTTTCCTGGTCATCGGCGTGGCCCAGGCCAAATTTCTTCAGCTTGTAGCGGAGGGCATCGCGGCTGATATCGAGTAGTTTAGCGGCGTGAGTCTGATTATTTCCCGCCTGCTTCATCGCAAGTTCCACCATGGCCCGCTCCACTTCTTCGAGCGAGGTGCCGCCCTCGGGGATGTAGAGGCGCGGCAGGGAGCGTCCGTTGGGAAGGTTCTGACCGTCGTCATGCCCGGCGGAGCTCTCGAATGCCGTCATTCCGGCCCTGGCCTGGCTTACCGCAAACGGCAGGTACGCTGGACGCAACAGCGACTCCTCCTCGAGAATCATGGCGCGCTCGATCGAATTCCTCAGCTCTCGTATGTTGCCCGGCCAGTCGCTTTCGAGCAGCAGCCGCCTGGTTTCGTCCGTGATGCCGCGCACCGATTTGCGGAAGCGCAGGTTGTAGCGATCAATAAAGAACTCAACCAGGGGAAGGATGTCTTCCTTGTGCTCGCGCAAAGGCGGGATGAAGATCGCAATAATGGCTAAACGATAGTAGAGATCCTGCCGGAACCGGCTTTCACGCACCTCTTTCTCGAGATCGCGGTTGGACGCGGCAATGACGCGCACGTTTACCTGCATGTCGCGCACGCCGCCAATACGCCGGATTACCTGATCTTCGAGCACGCGCAGCAGTTTGGCTTGCAACAAAGGGGAAAGTTCGCCAATCTCGTCCAGAAAAAGCGTTCCGCCATCGGCCATCTCAAAGAGGCCTTTCTTCATCGCCTTGGCGTCGGTGAAGGCGCCTTTTTCGTGGCCGAACAGTTCCGCTTCCATCAGCGTTTCAGGAATTGCCGAACAGTTGATGGCCACGAATGGCCGCTCCTGGCGGGTGCTTTCGTAGTGAATCGCTTTGGCGATCAGATCTTTGCCTGTGCCGCTCTCGCCCTGGATCAGGATCGTCGTGGCTTCGCTGGCCGCCACTTTGCGGACAAAATTCATCAGCTCGGTCATCTTCGGAGAATCCGCGACGATCTCGTGATACCCGGCACGCCGCCTCATTTCCCCGCGCAGTGACTTCACTTCCGACCGCAACTGCGTGGCCTCAAGCGCGTTCTTGATGGTGACGTGCAGTTCCTCGAAATCGAGCGGCTTGCCGACGAAGTCGTATGCCCCGAGCTTGATCGCAACCTTCACGTCTTCCAGTTGCGGGTCGGCGGTGATCATAATGACAGCAGGCGCGCCCTCATTTTTCTTGAGCTGCTCAAGCACCTTGATGCCGTTCATGTCGGGCAGGCGCACGTCGAGCAAGACGAGGTCCGGGGATTCAACCTGGGCGAGCTTCAACGCCGGCTCGCCGGCCTCCGCTTCGATGACCTGGAACCCCCACTCTTCACACTTCTGGCGCAGCGACCAGCGCACCAGGCGCTCGTCGTCCACCACCAGGATTTTCTCGGTTGGCATGTAAAACCCGCTCTATTCTAGCGCACTGGCGGATTTGGGCAGCCAGGGAGCCGGCCGTGCCGCGGGCCACGCCGCGAGCGGCGGAATTCGCCGGCGGGGGCAGTTGGGAGGCTTGTGATGTAGATCACATTCTCGTGTGATAGCACTTGCTGGCACAAGGCCGCTCCGGCAATTAAGGTAGTGAAGGTCAAAAGGGAGCCCCTGAGAGGTAATGGGCTCGAACCGGCTCGGTCAGGCCGAGTCATTGTGCAGCCGCGAAAACGGGAAGTACGAACCCTTCAGGAGTGATGCATGGCAAATGAAAATGTGACGTTCGGAACGTCCTCGTCCGAATGGCAGGCCAAACAGGTTTACGCTTTAGCCGTGGTTTGCCTGGTGATTGGCTTGGCCGTTGGATACCTATTTCGCGGCTCGCGCTCGCCCGCGCCTCCCGTGAATGCCATGCAAAGCGCTGCCGCTCCGGGTGCTCCCGCGGGAATGGGCGGTCAAAGCGCTATGGGCAACCAGCCGGTGACACTCGATCAGATGAAGCGCATGGCCGATAAGCAAGCCGAGCCATTGCTCGCCAAGCTCAAGGACGATCCCAAGAATGCCGATTTGTTGATCCAGACCGGAAAAGTCTACCTCTCTACTCATCAGTTTAAGGAAGCAGCCGACTATTTCGGAAGATCGCTTGAGGTGAAACCGAAGAATGTCCCCGTCCGCACGCTGATGGCTTCCTGCCTCTACTACAGCGGCGATGTCGATGGCGCTCTGCAGCAACTTGGCCAGGCCACCACTGACGATCCCAAGGATGCTAATTCGCTGTTCAACCTCGGCATGATTCGCTGGCAAGGGAAGAAAGACGCGAAAGGGGCGCTTGCGGCTTGGGGACAATTGTTACGGAGCAATCCTGAGCTCGACCCAAACAAGAGAGCACAGGTGGAGAAACTTATGGCGGATGTCCGCCAGAGCAACGCCACGAACTAGAATTCTCGTATTGATTTAAGGAGCACGAAAATGCCTGACAACAACAGTTCCCCGAACACAGTCTGGACCGGCGTGCAGGCCTATACTCTCGCCGTAGTTTGCCTGCTGCTGGGCATGGCGGGTGGATGGCTGATTCGCGGCTCGCAGTCGCCAGCCGCGGCTGCTCCGGCAATGGCCGCCAGCGCACCCGCGCCAACCGGGATGGGCGGCGGCATGAATAGCCAGCCTACTCCCGAGCAATTGAAACAAATGGCCGACACACAAGCGGCCCCGCTTATCGAAAAGCTGAAGTCGGATCCGAATAATCCTGAGTTGCTGGCCAGCATCGGCAACTTTTACTACGACGCGCAGCAGTACCCCACGGCGGTCGACTACTACGGCCGCGCGCTTAAGGCAAAACCGTCGGATGCTGCCGTGCGCACCGATATGGCGACCGCGTACTGGTATATGGGCAACGCCGACACGGCGATCGCCGAGTTCAACAAATCGCTCACCTACGAACCCAACAAGCCAAATACTCTGTTCAACCTAGGCCTCGTGAAGTGGCAGGGAAAAATGGATATCAATGGCGCGGTCGCCGATTGGGAAAAACTGCTGGCCACCAACCCGAACTATGAAGGCAAGGACAAGGTGGAGCAGATGATCGCCGAGGCAAAGAAACACACGGGAGTGAAACCGGGGACGCCGGCAAAGCCGCTACCTCAATAGCAACCCTCTATAGCCGTCATGAATCCAAGGGGCACCGTTCTGGTGCCCCAAGGGGCCGGGTTCCGCGCACGGAGGGCACCAGCCAGAATGACAGAGGTAACGTAGCCGCAAGGCCGCGGTCCTAAAGTTCTGCACGAAGGGCCGATCTACCCTTTGTGCGCAGAACCTCCCCATCCCGGCCCCTCGGCCTAGCTCTCTCCTTAATTCTTCCGCTTGCCTGGCTTTGCGCCGCATCCGCCCAAACAGATGCCATCCCCTCGGATATGACCCTCCGTTCGGACGTCACCGAAGTGCGGATGACATTTTCCACCACCGATCAGAACGGGCGCGTCATGGCTACTGTTCTGCCCTCCGACTTTGCCATCGTCGACGGGGATATGGTTGTGCGCGACTTCCGCAGCTTTGCGCGCTCCGCATACACGCGCCTCGACGTCGTGGTGCTGGTGGATGCGAGCGAGTCGATCACACCGCAATTTCGCCAAGAACTGGCAAACGTGGTTCAACTGATCGGTGAAACTGACAGCGTTCCTGATGACAGCTTTTCCGTCCTTTCCTTCCGTGACCTGAAGCCGTCGGTCGTGTGCGAAGGCAACTGCCGCGCGCTGAACAGTAGCGCACAGTTCCCCGTCATGCAGAGCGGCGGCCTGACGCCGCTTTATGACTCAATCGTCTTCGCTGCGCACAAGCTCGGCCACGATAATGACCCGCGGGTGAAAAAGATTTTGATTCTGTTCTCAGACGGCGCCGACACCATCAGCCTAAAGTCCTTTACCGACGCCATGAATTCGGCCTTGGACAACGATGTGGCGATATACAGCGTCGATGTCAGCCAACCCCACACCTCTCCCGGCACGCTGGTGCTGCGGAGTTTCTCCGTTAACACCGGAGGCCGTTACTTCCCTTTCGAAGCCGGCACAACCAAACTAATCGATGCCATTCTTGAAGACTTTCATGCGGCTTATGCCGTAGCTTACAAGCTGCCAAGCCACGCGGACGGATTTCACCTGGTCCGCATTCTTCCCACTCACAACCTGAGCCTGCAATTCCACTGCCGGCGCGGATACTACTATCCCAGTACCCCTGAGAATTGAGGATCTATGAAACACACTCTGCTGTTCATCGCCCTATTGTGCATGTTGCCGGTTTCGCTCGCGGCCGAAAACCGGAGCATGCAGGAAGGCACAATCGTCCGCATGCGCATGGCCGACTGCGACGGCCTGCGGCATTCGTTTATGGCTTCGATGTCGGGCGGCCAAATGCCCGCCGAGTCTTGCGCGGAATATGTGCTTGTCACCGACAAGGTTGTATACGTGATCGTCGGAAAAAGTTCCGACCAGCTCGTGCCGTTGGCCGAGACCACGAGATTTCATTTCCAGAACAGCGAAGTCGTGATCCGCGTCGATGACGCGCGTCGCGAATCGCACTTCCACGTGAAGGCCATGGTGCTGCGCCCTGAATGGGAACGCAGCCAGCAACTGCAAGAGGCCGAGGCAGTGGCGTTGATGGCCGCACATCGTCTGCAAGGCGCGGCTCTCACCGGCACGCAGCGATAAAGCACCCACCGAGGCGTGCCGGAAGGGAGTTTAGCTGCCCCCGGCACGACCTCGGGTCAGCATTCGAACGATCCCACTCGCGGCGATCCCTCCAATCTTGCGTTATCCTATGCGATTGCACTGTCATTCGAGGGGGCTCGGTGATTCGATCGCGTACAGTTGTTCGTCTGCTCGTTTCTTTTATCGTTCTTCTTTCCGCGAGCACTGGCTGGACGCAGGTTCCCGAAAGTACATACCAGGAATTGCACTGGCGCATGATCGGCCCATTTCGCGGAGGCCGAACCCGCGCCGCCGTCGGCGTTCCCACTCAGCCCAACGTGTTTTATATGGCCCCGGTCAACGGTGGAGTATGGAAGAGTGACGACTACGGCCGCACCTGGAACCCTATCTTCGATCACGAGTCCACGCAGTCGATCGGCGCCATCGCGGTCGCACCCTCCGATCCCAACATCGTCTACGTCGGAAGCGGCGAGGGACTGCATCGTCCCGATCTTTCCGTCGGCAACGGCATCTACAAATCCACGGACGCGGGCAAGACCTGGATTCATCTCGGACTCGGGGACAGTCAGCAAATTCCGGCCCTAGCCGTGGATCCGCGCGATCCCAACCGGGTTTTTGCTGCTGTGCTCGGGCACCCCTACGGACCGAGCGCCGAGCGCGGAGTCTATCGGTCCGTCGACGGCGGGCAAACGTGGCAAAGAGTCATTTTCAAGGATGAGAACACCGGCGGCTCGGACGTCGAGATCGATCCCTCCAATCCCGATGTTGTGTACGCTTCGATGTGGGAAGCTCGCGAAGGCCCGTGGGAGGACAACAACGACTTCGACGGCGCGGGCGGCGGACTGTTCAAGTCCACCGATGATGGCGGCACATGGCGTCCATTGACGAGTGGCCTGCCCAAGGATCTCGCGCAGATCAACGTCGCCATCGCGCCCAGCGATTCGCGGCGTCTTTACGCAACGGTTGCCACGGCCTCGGGCAAACTGGGCGTTTATCGCTCCGACGATGGTGGCGAAAACTGGTCCCAGATCACAACTGATCCGCGTCCGTCCGGCCGCATCGGCGGAGGAGATCTCCCGGTTCCCAAAGTAGATCCGAAAAATCCCGACCTCGTCTATGTCGCCAGCACCGTAACCATGCGCTCCACCGATGGCGGCAAAACCTGGTCTGGCTTTCGCGGGGCACCCGGCGGCGATGATTATCAAAACCTCTGGATCAATCCCAACAACGGCAACATCATTCTTCTGGTCAGCGATCAGGGCGCCATCGTCACGGTCAACGGCGGCGCAAGCTGGAGTTCCTGGTACAACCAGCCCACGGCGCAGCTGTATCACGTCTCAGCTGACAACGGCCTCCCCTACCGCGTTTGCGCCGGGCAGCAGGAGAGCGGCTCGGTCTGCATCTCCAGCCGGGGAAATGATGGTGCCGTGACCTACCGCGACTGGCATCCCGTGGGTGTGATCGAGTATGGCTATGTCGCGGCTGATCCGCTCGATCCTGACCTCATCTACGGCGGCGGCCGCAGCGAGGTTACAAAGTTCCATTGGTCCACCGGACAGGTACAGAACATCACGCCCATTCCGCTGCGCAGCGCAAAATACCGGACGGACCGCACCGAGCCGTTGATGTTCTCGCCGGTCGATCCGCACATCCTCTATTACGCAGCCAATGTGCTTTTCAAAACCAGTGACGGCGGAAATTCCTGGGAAACGATCAGTAAAGACCTGACTCGCGAAAACCCAGTCGCTCCCGCCAGTCTCGGAACTCTCATGCGCAAAGGCGCGGAAAAACAGCGTGGAGTCATTTACGCGCTCGCGCCGTCCTTCAAATCCACTTCGACCCTGTGGGCCGGCACCGACGATGGTTTGATTTGGATCACACGCGACGGCGGTAAGAACTGGGCCGACATCACTCCCAAAGAGCTCACTCCCTGGAGCAAGGTCACGCAGATTTCTGCCTCGCACTTCGACGAGGAAACCGCGTATGCGTCTGTAAGCCGGTTCCGCATCGACGACTCCCATCCTTATATCTATCGAACGCACGACGGCGGGAAGAACTGGAAATTGATTACCGCCGGCTTGCCTGAGTTCGGAGCCGTCGACACGGTGCGCGAAGATCCCATTCGCAAGGGCTTGCTGTTCGCGGGCACCGAAAACGCCGTCTGGGTTTCGTTCGACGACGGCGACCACTGGCAGTCTTTGCAGCTTAACCTGCCCCACACTTCGACGCGCGATCTGTGGATTCATGGCGACGACCTGATCGTGGCCACACACGGACGGTCGATCTGGATTCTCGATGACATCACGCCGCTGCGTGAAGCTTCGGCTGCGCTTGCGACTTCCGTCCATCTATTCACGCCGGCGCCCGCCTATCGCGTGCCGCGCGATACCTACACCGACACACCTCCGCCTCCCGACGAATCTTTCGGGGCGAACCCGCCCGATGGCGCCGTAATCGACTACTATTTGCCCTCCGCATCTGCCGGCGAGGTCACGCTCGAAATTCTCGACGCACAGGGTCATGACGTCCGGCGTTTCTCTAGCGCCGACAAACCCGAGGCCACCGAAGAGGAATTGCAGAAACAGTTAATCCCGCTCTACTGGATTCGGCCCTTCCATGGGCTCTCGACGAGTGCAGGCATGCATCGCTGGGTCTGGGAACTGCACTACCCGCCGCCGGCGGCGACACGCCACGATTTCCCAATCTCTGCGATTCCGCACGACACGCCCCGTCATCCGCGTGGCCCCGCCGCCCTCCCTGGAAACTACACGGTGCGGCTTACTGTGGATGGCAAGACTCTTAGCGCACCGTTGATCGTAAAAATGGATCCGCGGGTTAAGGCTTCAGCCGCGGCGCTGGAAAAAAAATTCCAATTGGAAACTCGCCTCGCTTCCCTGCTGAACGAGTCCTCCGAGGCGATCTTCGAGGCCAGTTCGATGCGCGAGCAACTCGAGAAGCTGACCGCTTCGACGCAAGCCAGCGCGTCAACGAAAAACGCGGTCGAGGCGTTCGGGAAGAAACTAACCGCGTTGCTCGGCGCGCCCCACGGATTGTTTGCACCACCATCCGAAGAAATAACGCTCAACCGCGTCAACGGCCAGACCAGCACGCTGTACGGCCAGGTTTGGCAGGTGGACGCGGAGCCGACCGTCGCGCAGCAGGAGGCATTGGCGGCCGTCGAGCGCGCCAGCGCCGATGTGCTAAAGGGATGGCATGAGCTCAAGGCCTCGGAACTCCCAGCTTTCAATCGACTGCTGCGAGCATCAAATGCTCCCGAGATCCAAATCGACAAGAATGCGTCATACGAGGAAGCGGAGGAAGACGAAGAGTAGGCGCGTCGAGCAGTGTGGAGACCAGAGGATTGAACGCCAACGAAAGATCAGGTTGCCGAAGGGACAAATTGTGAGGAGGGGCCGACTAGTTCGCGCAAGGCCTGCTCGATGATCTGGCAGGCACACGCACCCGCCGCCGGAAGAGCCGCCTTGACGCTGGGTGAGAGCCCCAGCTCCGTGCGCACACGCTCCGGTTCAACTCCAACCAGAAAGACCTGTTCCGGCAACTCTCCGACCAACTGCGCGACTGCCAGCAATTCACCGGCATTGCCCTCGTGCGCCGTTGTTGCCCGTTGGGCGCCGGGCGCGAGAAGCTCAGACTTGTTCAGGACCGTGACTTCTCCCGGCGCCTTCCCGCTTGAGTATGCGTCCAGCAGCACGAGAGTCGTGCGCTCGGCGAGATAACCGAGCAGGGCCAAGCCCTGCGTGCCTCCATCGACACATTCCACATCCTGCACGCGTGAATACCTTTCGCCGACCTTGCTCAAAAGGGCGGGGCCCACGCCGTCGTCGCCGAGCAGCATGTTGCCCACTCCCAACACGAGTACCGGCGGAGGAGGTGCGGATTGATGGAAGATATCCATACGGCGAACCTAGTCGTCCTTAAAGTCGCCCTTCTGGTAGAACTTGTAGCCGGAAATGATCGACGTGATCAGCCCGTTGCCATACTGCGTGGAATCGTAGAGGACGATATACACGTGCAGTATCGCGAACACAACAAATCCCCACGCGAAGAAGTGATGCCACATGTGCGTCTGGAACGATCCGCCGAGAAGTGGCAATACCCAGCCGAACAGGCGGTTCAGGACGCCTCCCGGATTGCTTTCCGAGTACAGCGCCATTCCGGTGAAAATCTGGCACCATCCCAGAAGGATGACAAACACCGTGTAAGCCGCTCCTCCCAGCGAGTTGTGTCCCAGGTGAACGTGCCCGCGCTCCAGCCGCAAATAATCCGTAGCCTGCCGGAACAGGTCCGACCACCACTGCGGCCGCCAGACGTAGGGAAAACCCGACCGCGCATAGTGATTGCCGACCCAGAACCAGTACATTCGCAGCAGAAAACTCACCGTGAAGAGCATCGCCGCGGCAAAGTGAAATTGCCGCACCCGCCCCATGACGAAATGTTTCTCCGCCTCTCCATTGGGCGCCAGCAACGGATGCGAAATATAGAGGCCGGTCAGGAAGAGCACGGCCAGACAGGCAGCATTCACCCAGTGCGTAATTCGCACCGGCAACTGCCAAACGTACTCGCGCCGAAAATACTCCTCCGGGTGCTGGGTCATGGCCTGCGGGTCGAACTCATGAGTGGAAGTCGCCATAGGTTCCTCCTGACTTTCCTCCGACTACCGCACTTTGATTTCCGCGAGTTTCTCTCCATTCGGCCCGAACACATGCGAGGCGCACGCCAGGCATGGATCGAACGAGTGGATGGTCCGCAGGATTTCGAGCGGCCGCTTCGGGTCCGCCATCGGCGTATTCAGCAGCGCTGCCTCGTAAGCCCCGTGCTGCCCTTTGCCGTCCTTTGGAGACGCATTCCACGTGGAAGGCACGACGATCTGATAATTCTCGATCTTCGCGTCCTTGATATGAATCCAATGAGCCAGTGCGCCGCGAGGCGCCTCGGTAAAGCCGTAGCCTTTGGCATCGGCCGGCCAGCTCGAAGGCTCCCAGCGTGATGTGTCGGCCACTGCCGAGTCGCCCGCCTTCAGGTTGGCGATCAGCTTGTCGTACTCCGCCATCAACCAGTGCACGCAAAGCCTCGTCTCCAGTCCGCGTGCGGCAGTCCGACCGAGGGTCGAGAACAGGGCGGTGGGCGGAACCTTGAGTGCTCCCAAAGCTTCCGTAACCACGTCCTTGTATTCCGACTTGCCGGCCGCGAACCCGACCAGCATGCGCGCTAGCGGTCCGACCTCCATCGCATTGCCTTTCCAGCGCGGAGATTTCAGCCACGAATACTTGGCGTTCTCGTCGAGCTGCTGATAGGGAGGTTTCGGGCCGCTGTACTTCGGGACCGTCACGCCATCCCACGGGTGCAATGAATCCTTGCCCTCCGGATACTCGTACCAGGAGTGCGCAACCTGCTCCTGCACTTGCGCCGCATCCGCCAGGTCGAGCGTCTGCACATCGCTTAAATTCTTGTTGAGGATGATGCCCCGCGGCATGCGGAATTGGCTCACGTCGCCGAACCCGTTCTGCGGAACATCGCCGTAGACCATGTAATTGCCAAGCCCGCCACCGATCTGCGTCCACTCCGGATAGAACGACGCCACCGCCAGCAAGTCCGGTATGTACATGTTCTCGACGACGGCCATAGCGTCCTGGATCAGGCCTTTGACGTAATTCAGCCGCTCCATGTTGATGGCGTTGTCGCTCTGCATGGAAATGGCCGACGCCATTCCGCCCACAAGATAGTTCGGGTGCGGATTCTTCCCGCCGAAGATGGTGTGAATCTTGATGATCTCTTTCTGCCACTTCAGCGCTTCCAGATAGTGCGCGACCGCCATCAGGTTCGCTTCCGGTGGCAGTTTGTACGCTGGATGCCCCCAATAGGCATTCTGGAAAATTCCCAGTTGCCCAGACTGGACGAACTTCGTCAGAGTTGTGGCGAGATCCTTGAAGTAGCCGGTGCTCGCCAGCGGCCACGACGGCGACACTTTTTGCGCCAACGCCGAGGTCGCCGCTGGATCCGCCTTCAGAGCGGAAACGATGTCCACCCAGTCGAGCGCGTGCAGGTGGTAGAAGTGGATGACATGATCCTGCACCTGCTGGGTCAGGAACATGATGTTGCGGATGATCTCCGCGTTCGGCGGAACCTTGACGCTCAGTGCGTTTTCTACGGCGCGCACCGAAGCCAGCGCATGCACCGTGGTGCAGACGCCGCAGATGCGCTCGGTGAAGGCCCATGCGTCGCGCGGATCGCGGCCTTTCAAAATCACTTCCAGGCCGCGCCACATGGTCCCGGACGACATGGCGTCTTTAATGGTGCCGCGCTCGTCGAGCATCGCCTCGACGCGCAAGTGACCTTCAATGCGAGTGACTGGATCAACCACCACGCGAGTCGCCATGCCTTACCTTCCTTCCCCGTCCGGAGTCTTCGTGTCCGAACCGATCTTCTTACCGGTCGCGCGCCGCACTTCAGTCGAAATAAAGTGCGCTCCTACCCCGATCAGGGCCGCGCCCGCAGCCACCGCTCCGATTGTGTCGGGTGTCGATTCGATGCCCGGCACCGGAATCGACGACAGCCGCTCATAGAACGGGCCGTTATCCCAGAAATTCTCCTCGCTGCAGCCGATGCAACCGTGGCCCGAGCCAATCGGATACGACACGCCGTTATTCCACTTGAATGTCGGGCACGAGTTGTAGGTGGTCGGTCCGCGGCAACCCATCTTGTAAAGACACCAGCCCTTCTTCGCCCCGTCGTCGTCCCAGGACTCGACAAACTGTCCGGCATCGAAGAACGGACGCCGGTAGCACTTGTCGTGGATGCGCTGTCCGTAGAACATCTTCGGCCGCCCATAGCGGTCGAGGTCCGGGAGCTCGCCGAAGGTCAGGATGTAAGTAAGGACTCCAGTCATGACCTCAGCAATCGGCGGGCACCCCGGCACGTTGATGATCGCCTTGTGCGAGATCAACTCGTGGACCGGCTTCGCCCCGGTTGGATTCGGCTTCGCTGCCTGCACGCATCCGTTCGACGCGCATGAGCCCCACGCGATCACCGCCTTCGCGTTCTCCGCCGACTCCCGCAAAATGTTCAGGAAGGTATCGCCGCCGACCATGCAATACACGCCGCCGTCAGCGGTCGGAGCGTTCCCTTCCACTGCCAGCACGTACTCGCCGGGATGCTCCTTGATGAGCTTCTTGCGGATCTCTTCCGCCTGAAAGCCCGCCGCGGCCTGCAGGGTATCGTCATAGTCGAGCGAAATCATGTTCAGAATCACGTCCTGCGCGATCGGGTGCGAGGAGCGAATGAACGACTCGCTGCAACACGTACATTCGAGGCCGTGCAGCCAGATTACCGGCAGGCGTGGTTTGGTCTCGAGCGCTTCGACGATCTGGGGGACGACGGTTGCGTCCAGCCCCATCGCCGCCGCCATCATGGTGCAGAATTTCAGAAAGCGCCGGCGGTCGACTCCGTGTGCGCGTAAGACATCGTAGGTGGAGGCACTGCGTGCAGAGGTTTCCATAGGCTGCCTCGATCGTGATGTGAAAGATTGTTGTGCACTACATTAATGGGGGAGCATGTTAGTACAGCCATCATATGAGTCAGTGACAGATGTCACGTATCAATGTGAGGTCGTGGTAAAGTGCCCCCGTTTGCGCAACACGTCTGAGACAATGTCCCCGAAGTCCGGATCCTCGAGGTTCAGCTTTTTCAGACGCTGGCTTCTGGTCCGGAATAATTTCCGGTTAGCTCTAGCGTCATCCGCCCAGAATTGTTGGCAAACATCAATGGAACTGCCTGGTTATGCCATGCCGATTTCTGGAATCACGAGTGCGAAGGCGAATTTGTGGAAAAATACAGCGGGACAAACCAGAAGCGAGCATCAACGCACTCTTAGGACTGCCGAGAAGTTCACACGCTTTCGCTTCAGTCCAGTGGCTTATTGATCTCGTCACTCATTGATTTCGCTGCCGCAAGGATCGTTTGCAAACTATCGACAGCCGCTGGATCAGTCATACGGCGGGAAAGTAGCTCGCAGGTCCCAATGATGACAGCGAGTTTGCTGTTCAGGACTTGAGCCAGCAAGCATCCTTGCTCGTGGCACACCGAGATCCGCTTCATTGCTCCGCCGATCTGCCACCCTCAGCCCGTCCGGGAGTTTAACAGGAAAGACGACCTCCAACCACATCAGTTGAACCGCACAGTTAGCCCCTACCCAAGAACGCCGCCGGTCGATGGTGCCTCAATATGAATTGTCGGCCCACATCAACTCGACGATTTCGTCGATCTGATCTTGAGGGATCTCTGGCGGCGGTAGCGTCGGGTCAAAATAATCCGCGATTGCTCGCTCAGCCTCGTTGTCGGTCACCTCTGTCGCCAATCTTTCTTTAGCCGTTTTCTTCACGAGTTGGACGGCATCTGCGTTTATTTTGATCACAGCGGCAATTCTCTCCTTCTAGAAAACCAATTCTCCTCAAGCGACCAAACTGAAATTCGCCATACAGTAAAACCGATCACGGCACCCCCACGAAACGAGCAAGAACATAACCAAATCCATCCTGAGCAAATCATGATCAGCCCTCCTTTCTTTTCTTGCGGTTACGGTTGATTCGAACATGGGGGCAATTGAAGGGCAGCTGCTTTGCCTGTCCGAAATGCGGACTCTCGTCCGTTAGGCAGACTGGAGGGTCAATAACACTCATTGACCCCTGCGACCGGGGGTTTTGAGTGCTAGAGGAATTTTGCGACAACCATCGCGGGCGGAAGGTCAGGCTGCATAGCTGTAGCAGTCCGGTGGAATTGGGAGATACAAAGTATTCTGCGTCGTGAGAATCGCCGCTCGCATCGGAAGATGATTGTAATGGTTCAATGAGGTATTGCTGCATGCGTCCTTGTGTTTGCACATCGAAATCTTGTTGGCATGCTGGCTACCCATGTGGAAGACCCGGAAAGACAGGGTGGACGGTGCTTAGGTCCAAAGCGGAAAAAGCAAACTCTGTGCCGGAGCGAACAATTGCAATGTGCGACGCGTGTTGGGAGAGACAACAGGGTGAGTTCAAAGCTCTAATTAACAGAGTGAAAAAACCGGACTGACCCACTGTCGGGACAGAAGTTGGTGCTATCGGGATCGTGCGACAGGAAAAGTAGCCCCGAGCCTAAATCCGCGTGAAGGTGGTGTTGCTTCGCCTCGGGATAGTTGACGTAACCAGGCCTTAGCATAAGTGTGCGCCGTTTGTTCGCCTTTTTGCGGGACGATGAGTGAAATTGCGATGTTACGCCAGTTGACCGAACGATTCTGAGCTAATCGCTCTGACTTTCATACGCTCCCATGTCGCAGCCGCCAGTGTCCTCCTTGTACAAGCTGCGCAAGACGCTGTAGCCAAATGGAAGTACGCCTCTGCTCCCGCTGAGACTCGCGAGTTGGTTGAACTAGACTTCAACACGCCGCATTAACAACCAGCGACAAGGCCTTAGCGCTCAGAACCTAAGTCAATGAGTGCATGGGGATCACCAACTGCGAGAGCCTCACGAACCGCCATTCCAAGACGAAATGCCAAAGTGAACCGAAGAGGGCCGGGGCAGCGCGAAGCTGCACCCGGCCTTGTGGGCCTGAGCCGGTGTTGCGTCAGGCGGCGAGCGCCTTTTCGAAGTGCTCGCAGAGTGTGGTTTCTACCCGGTAGAAGTTGTGCACGACGATCGGAGTGGTCAGATAAGGCTTGATCATCTCCTCGACCTTGGGGAACCAGTCTTTCTCATACCGCTCGATATCCTTCTTCTCAGCCCAGAGCGTGACTGTCAGCGCCTTCTCGTTCCTGACCTCTGGAAAGAAGGGAAGGATTTCAAGGAAGCCCTGCTGCTTCTTGAGAATGGGCAGAACCTCGTTCTTGAGGACGCGAATCAATTCCTCTTTCTTCTCCATCTTGGGAACGAATTCAAGGATACGGGTAAACATGGGGAGTCTCCTTTTCGTTCTAGTGTGTGAGATTGGTCCCACGGGACAGAGAGGTCTGCGTCTTGGGGATCGGGCAGAAATTACTCCCAAACCCCATGTTTTGTCGGTGACGGATGGGCCAACTCGATGTGATATTTCCGCAGTCGGGAACTCACAAAGGAATAGTTGGCGAAATCAGGCGTGGGTGTTGAAAAAGTCACTGAGATTAGCGGGTGAGATTTAGCGAAAGCATGCTAGAAGAGAGCAGATGCTTCTCATGCTGCGCTGGATTTCTATTCTCGGAGGCTTGCTGACCATGATGG